>ERZ1027231.1-NODE-1-length-726258-cov-20.735951_pt1 | contig 726258 bp, 655 predicted proteins | sample MGYA00520866_ERZ1027231 | MGnify/ENA primary metagenome ERZ1027231 (study PRJEB33311, sample SAMEA4378411) | marine metagenome | biome: Marine biome; feature: Fjord; material: Water | collected 2014-07-20T08:00:00Z/2014-07-... | depth 75 m ...
ACCAAGACTACTATCTTACAGTAAGATGGGAAGGTGAGTTGCCCGGACGCTTACGGGTATCTAAGCTTTTGGGCCGACTTTGGATCGTTTACGTACGAATCCGGGTTTTAATTATTTCGGAGCTTTGATAAATCACCCCTTTAAGTTGCTTTACGGCTTCGCCAAATTGATTGAATTGGTTATTTAATACGTGGAACCCATTGAGGATCTAGCTCATTTGCCAATCTGCGAGCTGGCGTTTGATTTGCTCATTGGTATTTTCGAGGGCAAGCGATAGCAGTGAGAAAACGTATAAGAAGTGCGATTGCACATCTTTGTAAATGCAGCCCCCGGCGTCGATAAGGGCTCGGCTACTATCGTAAGGCGTTTGTATATATTGGCTAGGGAAAGACGCCAATAGAAAGAGTGTTTTATCTGCGTGTTCGCGCAGGTGTTCAATAAGGTCGTTGTAGTCCGCGCCATAGGGGCCTGTCCCGCTGTGGTAAAGCTGGATAATGACGATGTCTCGGCCTTTTGTGACGGCTTGGAGGACGCTTTTATCTATGCCGGGGTAGAGTGTTATGCAGCATATTTTGGCTTGGGCTGTTTCGATGGCTTTTTTGTCAGGCAAGTTGGTAGTTTCAATTTTTGGATGTGTTATGCCCTTGCTGGAGATAGGGTTAGATAAGCCATATTTTGGGGAGTAGCTTGCAAGCACATTATTATATAAGGCGCCAAAGTATGAGTCGTCAAAATTCATGGGCTTAACGTCGAAGCCATTGAGTATTCTGGCCTCACTATTGTTTTCGTTTGATCTGAACGCGACAAAAATGCCACTTTTGAGATGGCTTGACGCGGCAAATTCTAACGCAGCTAAAAGGCTCAAAGAGGTATCTGAAGACGGGTTGTCGGGTGAGTAAAATGCGCCGGTAAAGCAAATTTTCTTATTCCATAAATGCCCTAAGGCCACCGCTGCTGATACTGTATAAGCGAGGGTGTCGGTACCGTGAGTTACAACGATACCACTTGCATCGGTTGCGCAGGCTTTTTGGATGCACAATAAGATATCTAGCCAATCACTGGGGGCCAATGCTTCGGAATTTTTATTTATTGGCGATATGACTTCAATGTCATAGCCCAGTGTTTGCTTTGCTAGTTCTATTTCTTTGGCAATTTTGTTTGCAGATAAATCTACCGAGACGGCGCCAGATTGCAGGATGGAGCCTATCGTCCCTCCGGTGGTTATAACAACAATCTTGCTATTCATTTTGTTCACCAAATTAATTCAGTTGATATACCCCGAGCGCTATATGCCTAAAATTATTAGCGATACCGTCGGCAGTGCTTAATTAAGACATACCACGCTGGCTAGGCGTTTGCTCCATAGCTTTGACGTTGGCAGTTCAGGGCATCAGAGGTAGCGAATGCAATTAAATTGCATATTATTGCGGCTATTCTCTCACAGTACGTCGAGGCTGTTAGCTAGATTTTGCCGAGTGTTATGTAATGTTGCCTTGCAATGTCGAAATACGCCGTCGGATTTCGACTAAACAGGGGGATCATTCAGCGCCAGGGGCTTGTTGTTTGGTCACGACTTTTAATTGAATCTGCAATTTAGCTTGGGAGTAGCCTAATGAGTCAGCCACCGTTTGAACTGAGTGTTAGTCGTTTTATTGATGCCCCGCCAGCCACGGTGTGGCAGGTGATGATTGAGCGTCTGCCAGAGTGGTGGTGCCCTAAACCTTGGGTTACGGAGGTGATCGACTTAGATTGGCGCGCCGGTGGCCGCGCTGCGCTGGCAATGTGCGGCCCCGATGGCGAGCGGGAGCTTACTGAGGGCGTCGTACTTGAGTTCACACCGGGTGTGCGCTTTGTGTTTACGGACGCGCTTACCGTCGATTGGCAGCCACGTGATGCCTTTATGATTGGTCTTTTTGAAATTAGTGCGCAAGGGCAGGGTACGCGCTATACCGCCAGTGCGCGACATTGGAACGAGGCCGCGATGAAGCGGCATGAGGAAATGGGGTTTGTTGAGGGCTGGACGGTGGTGGCCGAGCAGTTGGCCGCTTTGGCGGAGGCCTGAGCTCGCGATTAATAGTCGGAGCGACTGCGCGACGGAACCGCGCAGTCGCGAGTTTAAGCTGCTTGCTTTTGGCTTGTGGCCACAATTTTTCTGTTTGTCGCGGTTTGGCTTTTGCCTTTTAAGGCGTAGCAGTTGAGACCGGCCATGTGAACTTTACGCAAGTAGTGTTCCCAGTTTATTGCGCGGGCATCTACCGGAAACAGCGCTTGGTCTGCGGGCCCCATGCGCTTGGCTAAATTAATGAGCTTGTCGTTGTGGAAGGTATATTCTGGTTCGGTATAAAACGAGAATATGGTCGATAAACTTATGGCCGCATCAAGGTTGCGGCGGGCTTTGAGACTCCGCTTCCAGCCTAGCTTGCCAAGGGTTTGACTGGCAATAAGCAGTACAAAACTCATGCACAAGGTAATGGCATTAAACAGGCGTTTATTCACTGCAATAAAAGGTTTGCGAGGGCGCCGTGCAAACAGTTTGTCGTAAGCCCCGTGGTTTTCTTTGGCCTCGGCCATCAAATGGTCGATAAACGTGCCTAGGGTGAGTGGGTTTGCTCCGCCACTGCAGCACTGATAAACGTGGTGGTTGCCCGGCGTTTTAAACTGCTCTGCGAGTGAAAGTAGAATGCTGTTAGCCACTAAGTCGGCGGGAATAACGTCGATAACACCACTACGTTTGCCGGGGAAAAAGCTTACTTTTTCTTTGGCGTAGGCGAGCAAAATCGCGTCGGCAACCTTCACGCCTTCGATCCAACCCGGTGCCGGTTCGTTTAGCGTGCTTTCAACAATTGACGGTCTTAAAAGGGTGAGTGAGTAACCCCTTAGCGATTTTAAAAGAATTTGCTCCCCCAGCCATTTAGTAAATGTGTAAGTATCATTCCAACCTAGGGCATTGGCTTCACGAATGCCGAGGTCAATCAACTGGCTTTTAAGTTCTTTGCCCTGGTATTTGCTGTGTACATCAGCAATTTTTGATTCTAGTTCTTCGATTAAGCTGCACACCTCGAAGTAGCCACTTTTGTGCTGAGTGAGTTCACCGCGTGTTGGCTTGACCACGGTTTCATGAATAGGGCCTTTGTTGAAGCCGTTCACGTAACAGGTTGAGACTTGTATAACGGGAATATTGCCTGCGATATCTGACAACTCGACAATATTGCGCAAGCTGTGAGTGTTGATCGCGAGGGCGCGGTCGAGCTCTTCACGAAAATTGACACTGGCAGCGCAGTTGACTATCGCGTCGATTTTACCGGCAAGTGCGCGGAACTCGCTGCGTGGCAGGCCAAATTGGGGTTCGCTAATTTCACCGCTTATGCAGTGAATACGATTGTCGCAGAAGTCGTTAAAGTAGCTGGCAGAGTTGAGTTTTAAATGCTCAAAGACCGACGATGTGGCTATTTCATTGGCAAAGCGGCTACCGGCATTGGCGTGCTTTTTATTGCCGCGAATAACTAAGTAAACACCGCCGATACCAGGAACGGTACGCATAATTTTTTCCAACATGACCTTGCCAACAAAGCCGGTGGTGCCGGTAATTAAGACGTGCTTTCCTTTGAGGAGTTGCAAAGTCTGGGAGACGTTACTGCTGGCGGTATCCATATGTGCTTCCTCGTTCAGTGCTTTATTGGTGAATTAGCGAGTCGTGAAGTGCTTTGCCTTAGCATCTTAACGGTAATACTTGACCCTAGTGTTACAGCAACGTGGCAAGTTATTACTAACGCTATTGATTACTTCAATGCATCAAGTAAGCCAAGTTGGTGTGACAGCATTTATTTGCTCAAGTGGGGGGCTAAGTGAGGTCGATACACTTTTGTGAGTAATAGTTGGCAGCTAATGTCGTCGAACGCCGTGTGGCACGAAATACGTTTGCTTGCATATTTCAGCTCGGTCGCACCAAGCTTAAGCGCGCAACGCTAAATTGGTGCATACATGGTGATTGATACGGTACGACGCAGGCACGCTAATGAGTGAATTATGCCATTGACTTGTTCAGGCAGGATTAAGTTAACGGTGAGCATACTGCGGGCATACTTAATTAGGAGCACTGCCATGAAACTACTTCCTGCTATGACGTTTGCCACGCTTGTTGCACTTCCTAATTTTGTCCTTGCCGAGCATGACAGTGGCAGCCCTTATCGCGGCGGCCCGAGTATGTATGTGTTTGGCGGGCTCAGTGCGACAGAGTACGATTTTGAAGCGTCGGATTTTCGGTACAGCTTTGGTGATGGCTCGCTGTCGGATGTGCAAATAGATAATGAAACGAATGGTCTTCGATTTGGTGTGGGTTTTGGTTTTAGCCCTGAGCTGGCGCTAGAAATGGGTTTTGTTGACCTAGGTAAGTTAACCGCCAGCGGTGTTTCTGATGGTTCGCAAGTTTTGAATAATGGCTATAGTGCTGGGCGGGTGGATATGGACGCCGATGTTGATGGCGTGTTTTTAGGGGTAAAAGTGCATACCCCGGCTCACGAGCCAATGGGGGCGTATGCTCGGTTTGGGGTTTATGCTTGGGAGTTTGCGGGTACCTTAGAGGACACTAGTCGCAAGGGTAAATTCTCGGTAGAGGGTACAGACCCCTATATTGGTATTGGGCTGCGCTTTGCGGTAGCTCGTAACGCTGATATCCAAATAGGTTACGACCATTATGTGCTGGACGATGACGAGTCGGTGAATATGTCAGCCAATACTTTGTCTGCGGATTTTGTCTTACGTTTTTAAACGATTAAGTTAAATCAGGCGGCGGCAACCCTGGGGGTTGCCGCCGCTTTTTTTTCGTTATTTTTACGTTAGGTCGAGTGATATTTGTTTATGTTGGCGGGTATTTAGCGGCGTTTTGCGTTGATATTGTTAGGGGCGCGCGCGGCCTAATTATGCACATTTTGTAACAGGACATTGCTGCTTTAGGCCGGTATAGTGTGGCCCATTGCAAAAATGTTATCGGAGAGGACATGGCGGATTTAAGGTTTACTTTGAACGGTCAGCAGCAGACCTTAAGTGTTGATGAAGGTACGCCGCTGTTGTGGGTGTTGCGTGACCATCTGGCCATGACCGGCACCAAATTTGGTTGCGGTATGGGGCTGTGCGGCGCGTGTACCGTGCATTTGGACGGCAGCCCAATTCGTAGCTGCAGTTATCCAGCTGAATTTATCAATGGCCGTGAGATTACTACCATTGAAGGTCTTGCGGCGGCAGATGATCGTTTGCATCCGGTTCAGCAAGCGTGGTTGGAAATGAATGTTCCCCAGTGCGGCTACTGCCAGTCGGGCCAAATCATGTCGGCCGTGGCTTTACTCGCTAATAACAATGCACCCAATGACGCTGAAATAGATGCCGCCATGTCGGGTAATATCTGCCGCTGTGGCACCTATCCGCGGATTCGCAAAGCGATCCACCGCGCGTCAGAACTCGCCGTACAGCACTATACCCCTGCTGAAACTGTTAAGGAGAACGTGTAATGACTCTCTCTAGACGCAGTTTTATTAAAAGCGGCGCGGTGTTGGGCGGCGGCTTGGCCATTGGTTTTAACCTTAGTGGCTGTGCGAAACCAGAATACCCGCATTTTTCGGCAACAGATTTGCAGCCCAATGCCTTTTTGCAAATTAGCCCCAATGGCGACGTGATTTTGCAATTGCATAAATCTGAGATGGGCCAGGGCGTGTATACCGGCATGGCAACCATGGCCGCCGAAGAGCTGAATATGGAGCCGAGTCTGATTACAGTGCAGCAGGCGGAGTTTCACCCGGATTTTCGCGACCCTGAATTTTACGTCATGATTACTGGCGGCAGCTCCTCGATAAAATTGAGCTACAGCATAGTGCGCGAGGCGGCAGCCACCATCGCGGCGATGTTAAAAACCGCGGCCGCCCAGCATTTATCACTGCCGGAATCGGCGCTCACCCTTAAAAATGGCAGCGTCGTTTACGCTGGAGGCGAGGTGACATTTGCCACCTTGCTGCCGATTGCCCGAGGCCTCCCGACCCCAACCGAGGTGAAGCTCAAGTCGCCACAGGATTTTCAGTATATTGGCCGCCATAATCAGCGCTTAGATGCCTTGGCTAAAGTGACCGGTAAGTCTGACTTCGGAATAGATGTTCAATACCCAGATGCGTTAACGGCAGTATTACTGCGCTGCCCGCAGTTTGGTGGCAAGGTGAAGCGTTTTGATGCAAGCGAGGCGTTGACGAAATCGGGGGTGACGTCGGTTTTTGAGGTAGACGGTGCAGTTGCTGTGCTGGCGAATAGCTATTGGCAGGCGCGCCAAGCGGCCAACGTCGTTGATGTGGTTTGGGATAAAGGCCCTCTCGCCGGGGTCAGCAGCAAAGCCTTACGTGAGGAGCGACATCGTTTGCTCGGCAGTGAAGAAGGCAAAAATATTGAAGAAAAAGGCGAAGCAAGTGCCGCGACGGGCGAGTTGTTTGAAGCCGTTTACGATGTGCCTTATCTTGCCCACGCGACAATGGAGCCAATGAATGCCTTGGCCGTGGTCACTAAGACGGGTGTTGAAATTTGGACGGGTAATCAATCGCCCGATATCGCCATGTCAGAAATCGCCGATGCTACGGGCTTTAAACGCGAGCAGGTTCGTATTCACAATCAAATGCTCGGCGGCGGTTTTGGTCGTCGTATTATGCCCGACTATTTGGTGGAGGCGGCGCGAGTTGCCCAGCTAAGTGGCAAACCAGTGCGGGTAGTGTGGAGTCGCGAGGACGATATGCGGGGCGATTTTTATCGTCCGAACTCCACCGTTGCCATGAGCGCAATGATTGATAACGCGACCGTCACCAGCTTGCAGGCCAAGATTGTTGCGCCGAGTATTATTGGCAGCTTTGTGCAGTACGTTACCAATACCTTATTGCCACAATGGCTTCCTAACGGGCTCCACAAAAAAATCGGGGGTCTTGCTAGCGATACCGACCCGGCTGCTTCAGAGGGCTTGGCACATTCTGATTATGAGTTCCCCTATATGCGCACCGATTATGTGGAGCAAAAAACCACTGTTCCGCTCGGCTATTGGCGTTCGGTGGGGCATTCCCAAAATGCCTTCTTTATGGAGAGCTTTATTGACGAGCTGGCTCATCGCACAGCGCAAGACCCGGTGGCTTTCCGCCTGGCACATTTAGCCAAAGACTCGCGGCGTCGCAAGGTGCTGGAGTTGGCCGCGTCTAAAGCCAATTGGGGGAACCCACCTGCTGGCCAGTTTCAAGGCGTAGCAGTGCATGAGTCGTTTTCGACGGTTACCGCGCAAGTGGTGAATGTGTCGATAGTGGACGGCAAGATTAAAGTCCATAAAGTGGTGTGCGCGGTAGAGTGCGGCATGGCGATTAACCCTGACATTGTCACTATGCAGATGGAAAGTGGTATTGTGTTTGGCTTGACTGCGGCCCTCAAAGGCGAGATTACGGTAGAAGATGGTGCTGTTCAGCAGAGTAATTTCCATGATTACGAAATGCTAAGAATGAATGAGTCGCCTGATATTGAAGTTTATCGCGTCGACAGCGCCAACGCGCCGACCGGTGTGGGCGAGCCCGGCGTGCCGCCCTTGGCACCGGCTTTAGCCAATGCGGTGTTCGCCGCCTCTGGTCAGCGTTTGCGGCAATTACCCCTGCGCTTAGGGTGAATTATTCAAGGCAGTGGCGAAGAGCTCATTGTCTTGGCTTGAGTAATAAATGGATGAATTATGAGTAGTGATTCGAAAACGGGAATTTCTTACCCTTTTGCCGATGTGCCAGAAAAAGGCCAGTGGCTGGAAGTCGCCAAAGGTGTGTACTGGCTGCAAATGTTGCTGCCGATGGCGCTGGATCACATTAACCTCTATGTGCTCGAGGATGACGCCGGTTGGTGGATAATTGATACCGGCATAAACCTTGGTGACACTCGCGAGCGCTGGGAGTTGCTACTCGCCGGACCAATGGCGGGTAAGCCCGTGGTCGGTGTTATTTGTACTCATATGCACCCCGATCATATTGGTCAAGCGGGTTGGCTGTGTGAACATTTGCGCGTGCCCTTATATATGAGCTTTCGCGAGTATTATGCTGCGCGCACGTTTACGAGTATTGGCGGTGGCAGCTTAAGCTGGACTACTGAAGAGTATTATCGCCGCGCGGGAGTCGAGCGGGACTACTTACAGCAAATGGCCACCCGTTTTAAGGGATTTGGCTCCGTTGTTGAACCCATGCCAACGGCGTATCGGTGTTTGGCCGAAGGTCAGGTATTGAATATTGGTGGCCGCGCCTGGCGGGTCATGACGGGAGCAGGACACTCACCAGAGCATGTGTCCCTCTATTGTGCTGAAGATAAACTGATGTTGTCGGGAGATCAGATTATTCCCCGCATTACCTCAAATGTTAGTGTCATGCCCTTGGAGCCCGAAGCAAACCCATTGGCAGAATGGTTCGATGCGCTGCGGCGATTTCGCGCCGATCTCGACCCCGACACCTTAGTGATGCCTGCGCATAATGCGCCGTTTTACGGGGTTCACGCGCGTCTGGATTATTTGATTGCCCATCACGAAGGGCATTTGGAGGCTATTGAAAAAGCCTGCATTGAACCCAAAAAAGCGATCGAACTGTTCAGTATTATGTTCGCGCGGGAAGTGGCAATGGACCAGCTTAGCCTGGCGCTAGGCGAAGCGATTGCCCACCTTCATTACTTGTGTGCAGAGGGGCGCATGCAGCGTGAGCTCGACGACGAGGGCGTTTATCGCTTTCGCAGTGTCGACCCCCAAAGCTGCCCTTATCGCGGGGTGTATGAACCCGATACTGGGCCAATGGAGGTTTAGCGCCAGGGTCTGGGGGTTTTAATTGATAATTAGGGTATTGGGACTATGCAGCAAGGCTTGTTCGGCGATGAGTCAGTAGCGCAAAATTGTATTTTTTGTAAAATCATTGCGGGTAGAGCGCCAGCGCATATTCTTTATCGCGACGAGCAAGTATTGAGTTTTTTAGATATTTCGCCGGTCAGTGCTGGCCATACTCTTATTATTCCCCTCAAGCACCATGACAATCTCTTCACCTTAAGCGGTGAAGAGATGACCGCTGTTGCACTCCACGCAAAGCGACTTGCGCCGATTATTAAGCGTGTTAGTAAGGCCGAAGGATTGGCGATTCATCAGCTTAATGGGCGTGCGGCGGGGCAAACCGTCTTTCATTACCATATGCATCTTATTCCTAGTCACCACGGCGGCCCAAAGCTCATTCATGGTCGTCGACCTGCGGCGCCAAGCGCGCTAGCTGAAATCGCCGCAGACATTCGTCAGGCCTTGACTAAAGGCTGAATCGGCAATTCCCAACTGACCGTTTTTGCTATCCCGATGACGTCTTATGTTATTGAGGGCTGTGGGCATATCGTGAAGAATGTGAAGTCTAAATTGGCGCACCCGGCCATTATGAAATAATTAACAGGAGCCGATTCATGGCAATGCCCAACGACATTAAAGTAATAGACCTAATGCTCAGCGTACCGGGCGAGGACAATAGCCAGTGGTATGAGTTTATGAAGCCGCTGCTAATGGATGAAGAAAGCCGCACCATGTTTAAAATGCCCGCTCAGTATATGTTTAAGGACATTCCTGAGAGCGGCAAAAAAGAAGATTATATTGCTTACACCATTGAACAAATGGACAAGCATAATATAGAACGCGCCATGCTCGGCATTGACGATCACAACGAGATTGCCAAGGAAGCGCTGCGCCGCCATCCAGATCGCTTTTTTTGCTCGCTGGAAGTTAACCCCAATAACGGCATGGACGAAGTCAGAAAAATCGTGCGCCTGCACAAAGAATTTGGTGTTAAAGCAATAACCGGCTTTGCCTCAGGTCTGTGCCCACAAGTGCCCTATGACGATAAAAAATGGTATCCGATTTACGCCAAATGCGTTGAACTCGACATTCCATTTTGCCCTTGCGTCGGTGTTCCCGGCCCACGTCTGCCAATGGCGCCGCAGAAAGTGGAACTGCTTGATGAGGTATGTTGGTTTTTCCCTGAATTGAAAGTAGTGATGCGCCACGGTGCCGAACCATGGGAAAAATTAGCGTGGAAGCTCATGCTGAAATACCCCAATTTGTATTACATGACCAGCGCTTTTGCGCCAAAGCATTACCCAGAAGAAATTGTTAAATTTGCGAATAGCCGCGGCTCAGATAAAGTCATGTATGCGGGCTATTTCCCCATGGGCTTGTCGCTGGATCGTATTTTTAAAGATATGCCGAATGTGCCGTTTAAAGACGAAGTATGGCCGAAGTTCTTACGCGAAAATGCTCGTCGGGTGTTTAAACTCGATTAATTTTTTGGTGATCGCGATAGGGCTATAGGTCAATCAGTATAGTATTAAAACAACAATAAAAACCTTAACAAGGAGATGTACCATGGCCCTATCTTTACAGGAAATGTCAGATCGATTTGAGATCCAAGACATGCTGTATCACTACGCCGATATTATTGATCGTAAAGCGGCACTGGAATTAACGGACATTTTTACCCCTGACGCCCATATCGATTACAGCGCGTTTGGTGGCACGGTTGGTGATTTATCAAGTACCATCGACTTTCTGAAAGAGGCGCTGCCCGCCTTTAGTGCCACCCAGCACCTGAACGCCAATATTCAAATCACGGTAACTGGCGATACCGCCAGTGGCCGTGTGATGTGCTTTAACCCGATGGAAATGCCACTTGGTGATGAGACTCAGGTATTTATGCTTGGGCTTTGGTATGTTGATCGCTATCGCCGCACCGATGCAGGTTGGCGTATTAGCGAGCGTAAAGAAGAGAAGAGTTGGGTGTTTAATGTGCCCGATTTTATGGCGCTTTAATAAGCTAGACGTAAAAAGTGAGGGAGTTGATTCTCCCTCGGCTTTTTAGTTTTGGGGTGTCGCCGTAATAAATTCCAAAATTACCTGAACCAAGCGTTCGCTTTGGTCTTCTTGTAAAAAATGCCCGCCATCTGTAATCGTTGTGTGGGCTTGGCCCCTACAGCCGGGAATCCGTTTCTGGAAAATAGCGTCACCGCCTTTTGTAATTGGGTCTTTATCACTGAATGCCGTTAAAAACGGCTTTTGCATTTTGCTTAAAATTTCCCATGCGCGCCGGTTGGGAATCGCCGCTGGGTCATCTGCGGAAATCGGTACTAACATGGGAAATTGCCGAGCGCCCGCTTTGTAGCTTTCGTCAGGGAAGGGCGCATCGTAGGCGGCAATCGTATCGGCCGTTACGGGCTTAACACAGGCGCCAGCAATGATCTTACCTGTAGCGAAAATAGGAATGTTCTGAGACAACTGCTGCCACTGCACAAAGGCATCGCCAGGGTGGTGGTCGCCTGTGGGCAGCATGGTATTTGCGGCGACGCAGCGGCTAAAACGGTTATTTTCTTCGGCCAGTAAGCGCAGTCCAATCAGTCCGCCCCAATCTTGGCAGAACAGGGTGATGTCTTGTAAGTCGAGTTCATCTAACAGTGCACGGAGCCAATCTACGTGACGCTGGTAGGTGTAATCACTGCGCTCGCTTGGTTTGTCTGAACGGCCAAAGCCAATTAAGTCTGGGGCGATAACTCGGAACGCTGCTGCAGCCAAGCCTGGAATCATCTTGCGGTATAGGTAACTCCACGTTGGCTCACCGTGCATCAGCAAAATCGGCGGTGCATCTTTTGGGCCTTCATCAACATAGTGCAGGCGCAAACTGCCGCCCTCGGTGTCGTCAACATGGATATAGTTTGGCGTAAAGTCGTAGTCGGCCAAATGGCTAAAGCAATTGTCTGGGGTGCGAAGTGATTTCATAACGAGCTCCTAGTATTTATATTATGCGTAGGCTGGCTAGATGTAACTTGTTTTACCGTTAATTGTTGAAAATGTCGATGCGGGTTTATGGCCTGTCATGCAAAGTGTAAGGGTGACACGGGGTCAAGAGATTCCTGCTCGACGCCGCAGACGACCTTGTTTTGCTTTAGCGCTTCGCTAATCAGCTTGTGAAGGTGGCTGATATGCGGATTGCTTGCCGCCGCTATGGTATCGGTGAGTGCCTTTAAATCTATTCTATTTTCATTTGATGCTGGCTCGTTAAACATACGAAAGGGAATCACCTTTCCGTCAAGCTGGCGATCTAGGTGGGCGAGTATTTGGTAGCCGCCAAGGTCTATGTCGCCCCAGTGGTATACTGGGCACTGAACGGCTGCAATGAGGCGCTGCACTGGTGCGATCCATTGCCTTGGCGGGAAGCCAGAGGTGTAAATGATTACGCCGTCGTCGTCGATTTCTCGGCAATAGCGTTCAAAACTGCTTAAGTTTTCAATTAACAAAATATAAGGACTAGGGCTGGCAAGGGATATAGCCGTCAATTGCTCAAGCGGCATGGCAATATAGGGCGTGGCGCCCAGTGTAGAAATTGCTGAATTGCGCAGCTCTAGACGGCACTTGCCACGGATGCGCAACAGCGGGGAAAATTTGCTGACGCCCCATTCGGCCAAGATCTCAGCGTGGCTGTACGCGATACTTAGATCGTGGCGGCCACTCAATATTAAAACGTCGGTGATAGCGGGGAGATTGTTTTCTAAGGTTTTAGAGTCGCCGAAGGCCTTTACACTTGCGGTTCGAAAATCGATATTCAAATTGTCTTGCGCGGCTAGCCAGCTCGCAAAGCGAATGCCGAGTAGCAGGGCGTCTTTGCGATTATTTGAAAAGCGATGAATGCTTTTGTTATTTCGCCACGTGTCAGCAAACTCGCGAAATGCGTCTTGAAGCCAGCTCGGGGCGGTTTGAAGCTGGGTTTGCAGCAACTGTATGTCAGCTTCAATGACCTCCGCGAGGACGTCAATATTTAGGGCTTTTAGCACGGCGCGGGTATTGCCGATGACGATACTCTTGAGTATTGGTATTTCGTCAAAGCCCTCGGCGTGGTAACAAATCTGAAGCTGGGGAACTTGCCTCGCGAGCGCATTTAAATAGTCGTGGGCGGCTAGCCGATCGGGGGTTGAGGCCGTGAGGTAGTCGTTATGACTTCTGGGCGTAATATTGATTTTGCCTTCGCACACCAGCGCACTCGTTTTGTTTAGCCGTTTCAGGCATTGCAGCAAGAGGCTGTGGGCGAGGGCGTTAGCGTCCAAATTCTTGCTCCACGGCAGCCATAAAGGTATTCGCCAGTTCGGGGTGAATAATCGGATTGTCACTCTCCAGCAACAGTTTTGCGGCGTCGGTATGGCGGTGATTATCCAGAAACACCTGAGAATTTGCTCTGATTACCGTGATGGTGCGGTCAATATGGGGGGCGATTTTTACCGAGGCTTCAGGTGGCGCGGCCAGAATAATCTGGAGGCCAAGACTCTGAAAGAACTGGAGAGCAGCGGCGGTGTTCACACTGTCCATTTTTGACATGGCTTCATCAAAAATAGCCAAAGAGGCGCCGCCAATAACGCCACTGTCACCTTGCTTGCGAAGCTTGTAGGCGTTCATAAACGACGCGCCTAAGGCCACGTAAAATGGGGATTGCTGTTCGCCTCCCGATCCGGTTTTCAATAGGTCTGAGAAGCGGCGCTTGGCACCGGTTTCGGTGTCGATTGTCTGGATGTCAAAGCTGAAAAAATTGCGGTAGTCGGCAATCTCATGCAGGCGCCCATCGGTAATGACTTCCTCAATGATCGTTAAACCTGGGTGATCTTGCGCGTCGTCAAAGAGTCCGCCGGGAATATGGCTTTCGTCGGGTAACGTGACGTAAGCATACACGTCTTTGAGGGTGTCAATCTCAACAAGCTGGGAGGTGAATTTGAAGCGGGTATTGTTAAAGTGCAAGTGGGTGAGTGCGCTGTTTAAGGTGTCGAAGGTGCCTTGCAAGCCGGTCATATTGTCTTTTAGCTTTGAGGCGATTTCACTGCGGAAATGCTGAATCATCATCTCTCGGGTTTCTGCCGCAATGTGCTCGTGTACGGCGATCTCAGATTTTTCAATGGCGTCGGCGTATTCCCTGCAGCGGCTGAGTGCGTCAAGCGGTGGTAGGGCGACTAGCTCAGTCTTGTCTTCCAAGTCGTGACGATGCACAAGTTCACTGAGTTCTAGGTTGGCATTTTCTTTCGCTTCGGTCGCCTTGCGCTCCTGATTTCTCGCCTTGGCGAAGGCGTCATTCTGAATAGTGTCGAAGTCTTCATTATACTTTTCTGCCAATTGTTCAAACATCGCCGAGGAGGCCTGCTGGTCAAAAAATGGCTGTGACTCAATGGTGGCGCGGGCGGTAGCAGCCTTGCCGATTTCCTCTTTTAATGGCGGGATACTTCGCTCAATTTCCTGCAGTTGCATGCGCAATTCGCCGCGCCGCTGCTGGGCTGTCGCCATGGCACTGCGACATTCTGTGCAGGCCTTGTCTGCTGCAATAAAGCGGCGTTCAAGTGCGGCAAAGCTGTCGTCGGCTTCCAGTTCTTTTATTAAGTCTTGAAAATGCTGGGCGTCTTTTTTTAGCTGCTGAAGGGTGCTGAAGCTCGCGATTGTCTGGTCTTGCTGTTTTAGTAGTTCGGTTTTGTGGCGGCTTAGCTCGTTGCTAATGTCTTTGAGCGGGCCTAACAGGTCTTTGACCTTAGTGTGTTCTTGCAAGGTATTAACAAGATCTTGATGGAGCTTTTCAGCTTGCGACTGGCGCGCGGCTTGGCCAAATAAAATAAACTCAATGGTATTGCCGCCGCTGATGGTGCCGTTTGCGGCGGTCATACCATCTTTGGTGATGCCTCGGTGGCACTGACGCAATTCGCCCTCGGTGTTAACCAGCTCAACATCGTACAGTAGCCCTTGCAGATAATTGCGCACAACGACATTGTCGGACTCGATCAGGGCTGCGGCGGTACCGCTTTTTGGGGTGTTTTTCGGTGCGCGAATTTTTCCCGGATTTAATAATTTTACCGCGCGCAAACGCGGGTTGGTGTTCTTCTCCCGGCGGTAAATGGCGAGTGCGCGTTCAAGCGTAGGCGTGTCGACGGGTTCGCCGTCGGGATTGACGATCAACAAGGCCTCGCGGTTCCAAACACCTAAAAAGCGCTCGACTCCCTCCTGCCATTCGCCGTCACTGATCTCTGCCATATCACACACTGGACTTGCCTGAATATCATGGGCTTTGAGGAGCTGGATGACGGCCTGGGTTTGTGGTTTGAGACTCGCTTGGCCCGCTTTAAGGGTTTTGTGAACGTCAGTTAGGTATTGGATTGTGCTCTGGTACTCGCTGTTTTTACGGTCTAAATCACTCACCCTTTGGGTTAGGCTGGTTAACGGTGTAGCGAGTTTTTCGACGGCAGCAAAGGTGTGCTTGAGCGTCGCCTCACTCTGGGGCCACATATTAAAAACATCTTCTTTGGCGAAGGCTGTGCAGGCTTGAATGTCGTTAATTACGGTTTGGAGTTCAGTGCGATTAGCGGCGTCAATGCCGTTGCTTAGCGGGATTGCCTCTATCGCACTCAAGCTGCGCCGACATTCATTTAAGATGGTCGTCAACGGCTTGATGTCGGTGTTGACGCGATCAAGACGCTCGCGATAAAGGGCGATCTTAGCCGCTAAGTCAGAATCATTTTTGTCTGTCAGTGCTTGGTCGCGCGTTGACGCAAGCTTGGTGAGCTTGTCTTCTAATTCAGCGCATTGCGTATCTTCATGCCGTTGTTCGGTGACCGTCGTGTCGCGCTGTTCTTCTAGGCTCTCTAAGCGTAAGTCGGCCTTGCAGACTTGCGCTTCCCGCGATGCCCATTCACAGGCCACCGATTTTATAGAGTGACTTTTGTAGGCGTCAAAGTGCTTGATAATAGCGTTGAATCGAGTAAGACGGTCTTTGGCGTTTTGGATGTCCTTCAGAATATCTTTGTATTGCCGGTAATCGTTTTCTATTCGAACCACATCGATATTTTTACTCGGCAGAATGTGATTGCGGATAAATTCGGTTACGTTTTTTTGCGGTTGAAAACGCAAACCCTGACTGATAGTGCGAAATAGCACATCTGGCGAAATAGCCGCATGAGCGCCCATGGCCGACATCATGACGCAGGCCTGATCGCGAAACTCGGTTGAGGTTGCGCTAACGGTGGCTTTGCCGGGCATACTGGCTAAGCGTTGCTGAAAGTCTTTGAAGGGCAATACCGATTGGTCTTGTAAAAAGTCGCTTGCTGAGAGGGCGTAGCCGTCAATTAAAAATAGGTATTTGTCGATGCTGCTGCGATCTTGTCGGGCATAGAATGCGCAGCCAAAACTGTAGTAGGCGCCGTTTGGCTTTTGGAAGCACAGACTTATATAGGTGTTGGCAACTTGCCTGGGCTCGCATTTTTCGTTGCTGCCGCTGTCCTCGGTGACTTCGCCAAGGGCGTATGAGCGAATTGAGCGCCCTGAGCCTCGCCCATCTGAAGACGCTGCGTTGTACATCAGCTTGTTTTCGTCGGCGCCGGCAAGGATGGTTTGAATGGCGTCGAGAATGGTGGATTTTCCGGCGCCATTGCTACCGGTAAGCATGATCGATTCGCCATTGATATCGAGGTCGTCGCTTTCAAAAAGATACCAGTTAACCAGTGATATTCGCATGAGGCGGTGGGTGATTATTTTCATTGGCTGTCCTCGGCTTCAGTCTCTGATTCATCCTCGTCTTGATCGTCGTCACTTGCGGGGCTGTCGGTAAAGGCACTTAGTGCGGTGAGGTAATTGGCGCTGACCACGCGCATGATGGACGGCAGGATAGTGATTTCTTGCATTTCAGACAGTTCATTGACTTTGCCAAGCTCGATCACACCGGCTTTTCTTAGGCGGTCTAATGCGGATTTAGTGTCGCGCGGCTTGGGCTTCTCTCTGCCGGTAGCAAGGCAATATTCATCTAACAAGATGGCTTCACTAGGTTGGCTGCGGCCATTTTCAGAGCGCGCTTTACGGCATTCCATGTCGTGCATTTTGGCTAAAATCAACAGAAAAATAGTTTCCAGCTGATTGAGGCCGGGACGGTTGGCCTTGGGGATAATGCCGCAGTAGCCAAAGTGATTGTCGACAAAGAACTCGTCGCCAAAGGCGGCAAAGAGGTCTTCGAAATAGTCTTGCTGGCTGACCAGAATGTCATAAGTACGTCCTAGTGCGCGGCTTTCTTTGAAAATAAATTGCCGTTCACGCAGTCTTGCGGCAACAGCTTTAAGCTCTGCGGCGTCGATGCCGTTGGAATTGGTGTCGACGATTTTTTCAAATTCTCTCAGCATCCTTCTACCCTTTGGATTACGAGTTGTGGGGCAATAACATATTCGTTTTCGGTAATGTGGCCGGGATTGATTTGAACATTAAATTGCTGTGCTAATGCGGCGTAATTGCCGCCTTTCGATTGGGAGCCCGCCATTAATTTTCTGACCTCAAGATAGGCCAACAGATCGTCAAGATTGTCGATTTGCATATCGCAGCTCGTTATTTTGGCGTTGTCGCCGAGGTTTTTTTCTAAGTAGTTTTTGAGCCTAACGGGGTTGTCCATGCGGCGCTGGAGATAGGCTTTGAACGCCCGGTCTCGCGCGATTTGCTCAAGTGGTGGCGGTGGTCGAGATAGGGCTGTGGCTTCAGCTTTGTCCTTTTTTCCCGGCCGCTCATAGAGTCGGTGGGCTGCTAAGAACGTGTCGCCGACAAGGGGCGCCGGAAATTGCTCTGCACTGCAGCTAGCAATTTTACCGATAACGGCGTCTAAGCGCCGCCCAATATCAGGTGTGGACCGATATGAGTAGCGAATGGCCTCTCTGGTGCGGCGAGTCATAGACCGGCGGTAGCGCTCCATGCCTTCCATCAGTGTGGGGATATTGGTGAATACTTTGGTGATGGCCTGGAGCTCAGCACGCACTTCATCTTGTATTGATTCGGCGCTGGCTTCGTTTCTGGTGCTGAGAATACCGTTTACGACTTCGCTTAATACACTGCTGTCAAAGGCGATTTCGGCAGACTGGCTTAGTATTCGGCCGCGAAAGCGGTAGGGGTTGTCCTTGCTGTGCAGGGTTTTGTAGTCGCGAGTAAAAACTTGGTTGATGAAGATGTTAAAGAAAGTGTCGAGTTGCTCCGAACTCTTGCTTTGATTAAGCATGCGGTAGGCCAGTTCGCGGGTGGTAAACGATAATGCGGAAGCTTCTGCGTAAAATGTCTTTGCACTTTTTGCGGCAAAACTAATTAGGTGTGCATTTTCGCGGGGTGATTCCAGTACATTCTTTAAGCTGGAATAAACCCCTAAGCAGATGCTGCCGAGATCGAGTTCGCCTTGTTCGCCGAGGCTGGACAGCGCATTGAGCAGTTGGGCCGCGTCGGGCGGAAAGGAGGTAATTCGGCGATAGCCGATTTCGTCCATTTCTATTAGCCAGTCGGTATCTCTGAGTCGATTGTAAATTCGGCCGGCCAGATCTGTGTCGGTATCGGCAATAAGTTCATCTTCGTCTTGCCATTCTATGGTTTGCGACTGATTAAATAGTTCGCGCCGAATGAAGTCTTTTGCTTCCTTGGGGGTGCATTCGTCTCCGCTTTCCTGGCTTTCAATTAGTCGTTTGTAGAGGGCGTGAAGCCCGATACCGTAGAGCCGAGCGTTCTTTGATGCCAAGGGTTTAAAAAGATTATTTGAAATCCGGTCGAGAAACACAGGGCTTCCTTTCTAAATACGAGCTGTCTTTGGTCGCGGCAAGTTCACAGCGCGTGCGCTGCGAACTTAACGCTTGAATAGCCAGATTACGGAGCTGGCTGAGGTAATTTCCTTAGGTCGAAACGGCGGGCTCGACGGCCTCGGCGTTTGACTCTGGTGGTACAAAACTGATGACCGTATCACCGGGCTGTAGTTTTCGGGGTTTTTGGCTTAGCCATTCCAGTTTGCCGCTTTCGGGGATAATGGCAAGCCGGACGGCATCTTCAGGTAGCTTGGCCAAAAAGTCATTTTCGGTGTAAGTCTCGGTAATAATCGTTTTGCGGATACCCCAGCCACGAATCATTCGGGTCCACAGCTCGGCAAAGGAAATATTGGCAGAGAAAGCGGTAATGCCGCGTCGAGTTTCTGACACCACGCGATTGTGGCGTTCATAGCCGCTGTCGTAGGGCTGAAACACGCGGTGGCGGCCAAGGTGGGGCGCAAAGTGGTTACATACCATTGAGTTGTAATGGTTGTTGCCTGTTGCGGCCAGCACGGTGTAAATATTGTCTAGGGCCATGGCTTCCTCGGCCAAGTCAGACAGCACCTCGCCAAACCACGTGTCTATTCCCTGTTGGCGGGCAGATTGCAGTCGCCCCCATTCTGTATCGGCAATAACCACATCTTGGTTTATTTTTTTCAGGGCGCTAGCCAGTTCAACGGTCCACGGTGAGGCGCCAACGATGAGAATTCGGCCTTTGCCAGCCGATCCCAGTTTTAATAATTTGGTGAGGGGGCCAAGGGAAAAGCCGTGGGCGATGATAGTGGTGAAAATAAGCATAAACACCGCCGGTACCAAATACTCGGCGTCGCTGAATCCGGCATCAATGAGTGCTGGGGCAAAAGCGCCAGCGGACGCTGCGGCGACAACCCCGCGCGGGGCGATCCACCCCATTAGCACGCGGTCCTGCCAGCTACAGTCGGTGCGGATGGTGGCAAGAAATACGGCGAGGGGGCGAACCACAAAAACAAAGCCTAGCACCATGGCAATGAGTTGCCAGTGAATGGCGCGTATTGAGTCCATGGTGAGAGAGGCGGTGAGCACCACGAACAAAAATGAGACCAAAATAATGGTGATGTATTCTTTAAAACGGCGCATTTCATCTAAGCTGCGCAGGCGCATATTACCCATCACCACGCCCATTAAGGTCGTCGCCAGTAAGCCTGATTCGTGTTGGGCGAGGTCAGATAGGGCGTAAACCGCGAGTACTGCAGCGATGATCGACGGTGCTTTCAGGTATTCAGGGATCCAGCCCTGGCGAAATGCGTAGCCCAAGCTATAGGCAACGCCACCGCCGAGCACAATTGAGACTCCGAGGGCTAAGCCGAGGCTGGCGAGAATCGATTGCAGGGCAGGGCCTTCGCCTGAGTAAAGTAGGTATTGGTAAACCAGTACCGCCAATAGCACACCAATGGGGTCATTGATAATGCCCTCCCACTTCAAATAGGATGCCGTGCGGCGGTTGAGCTTGGCGTGTTTTAGTAGGGGCATAATGACCGTTGGTCCGGTGACCACCAATATGGCGCCAAGTAAGGCTGATACCGCCCAACTCAGGCCACCGACCCAGTGGGCCATGGCGATACCGATTGCCCACGCTAAAATAACGCCAACAGAGGTTAAGCGCCGGGTTACCTGTGCTGTTTCACGTAATTCATGGAACTGAAGATTAAGTCCGCCCTCGAAGAGGATGATTGCGACAAACAGCGAGGTAACGGCGGTGAGGCCGGTGCCAAAGTCGACAGCGGGTTGAATCCAGCCGCTAATCGGCCCAAGTACCAAGCCACAGGCGGCGAGCAGCACAATAGCGGGGAGGCGGAAGCGCCAAGCCAACCACTGACAGATGATTCCGGCGACTAAAATACTGACTAAGGCTGTTGTCATTGTGAAATGAATTCCCTTGTTAATTTGCGGTGCTGAAGATGTCATGGTCAGCCCTGTAAAGTAAAGCTGGGAACTGGGTCAAATCAAATTAAACTGCGTGAGTTATGATGGTTTAGCGCTAAAACCGACTATTCAGGCGCACTTTTGGGTGATGGGGACGTAAATGATTAAGCAACTCAGCAGCATTCTATGGGGATGTCTGCTCGTGTTTGGTATAAGTGGCTGCGCGCATCATGCCGAACAGCGCCGTTTTAGTGCCGAAGGCCAGCCCTCACCGGTTTTTAGTGGTGAATATCGCGGTGGCTTATTTAGGCAAGGTACGGTGACCTACGGAGATAAGCTTAATACAGTTTTTAGTGGGAAATTTAACGAGGCGGGCTTTCCGCTGCGGGGCGAGCTCCGGCAGTCCTACCAAGACGGCCAAGGAGGGCGGCTGCAGCTGCTACTAACGGGCGATTTTAGTTTAGACCCTGAAGAGAATGAGCTCAGATTTGCCGGTGGTTTCGTCATACTTGATGCCGAACAGCGCATATTGGCAAGCGCTGAGGACAGTCATTGGGCGGCCGCTTATGGCGAGCTTCACCACTTCCGGGCGCCGCAGCGTATGACGATGGCGGGCGAAAACACCTATACCCAATATCGTCGAGACATCAGTCCAGCCGGGGTAGGCCATGCTTTTGTGAAGATTCGTCGCCCTTTATCCGGTCCGTTTGAAGTTGATCTTCGCTATCAAGCTGGATTGCCTAGGGGCATAGTGAAAATATCGACGACCAGCAGCGAGGGCAGGCAGTATGTTGTTGAGCGCCAGTATTTTAATTTTCAAATAGCAGGGGAGCCGGTTCATTATTTTTATTACGAGCCGGGTAGTTTTACCGAGGTCGATATCTTGGGTGACTGCAAAATAATGCCTAATTTAACTGCGCCGCAAGCGCTGTTGAGCGTCTATGCCTACGATTGTGATAAGGCGGTGTTTTATGCCTTGAGCGAGGATTTTCCGGCGTCGGTATTGGCGATTGCCGCTGCGGACTTAGATAATAGTGGCGCCTTTCACCGCTTTACGCTGTATCACCACGGCGAGGTTAGTCAAGTTGAGATTAGTGTCGATGCTCTGTACGAAGGCCAGTGGCTGCGGCACGGTGATGTAAGCCAGCTGCATTATGGCGACCTGCGGTTTTATGCGCGTTATCTGCTCGGCACACCGATTGGTATTGGTATTCAGGTTGATGATGAGGGGCCAAAATACATACGTTTTGGCGAGTTGGGGGCGGAGGCTGAGATGCTCCCGAGTGCAGAGCTGTATGACCGCATCAACGGTCGCTATGAATGGCAAGTGACACGCTTGAATAAGCATTTTTCGGCAGTTTTGGGCAGCAGTATTGTGTCGGCAGACGCGCTTGCGACGCTAAAAGAGGCGTTGTTAGCAGATTTAAGTGAAAACAAGGCCATTGCCCAGGATGGCCAAGTACCAGGTTTGAGTGAGTTATGGCAGAGCTGGCAGCGCCAAAGTCGGGCGCGGATTATCACGTGGCAGCGCCATAGTGCTGGAGGCCAAGAGAAAACGCCGGCGTCAATGCAGTTAAAATTGAAAGCAGATATCGATAAGTGGTTGGCGCAAAGCCAAAAGCTCCTCCTTGATGAGGCGGAGCGGCGCTGTGAACTGAATGGTCAGAGTTTCAATAGTGATGTTTGGCAGTGCGAGAATCGTCCTGATGCTCGCCTTGCCGCCGTTTGCGTAAGCTATTTAAGTAAATCCGCCTGCGCCAAGATGGCAGGGGAGTTTGCGGCGAGCGCGGCGCAGTAGCCGGCGACAGTGCTCGGCACAAATTTGCCAATAATTTTGTGTTCTTGGTTTTTCCCTTGTCATAAAGCACTACAATGACGGCGAACATTTTCTTTTATCGTTACACAGGCAATGCGATACATGTGGTTTAAAAATCTTCTTATATACCGTTTTACCAAGCCATTTACCCTCACCGCAGATGAGGTGGATCAAAAATTAGGCGAAATGGCCTTTTCACCCTGTAATAGTCAAGATCCTTCTAGTTACGGCTGGACCATGCCGCTGGGCAGTCAGGGTAGCCAATATGTGCACAGTGCCAACGGCTATATTATGGTCTGCGCCAAAAAGCAGGAAAAAATTCTCCCCGCGGCAGTCATTAATGAAGTGTTGGCTGACAAGCTAGAAGAAATTAAATCTCAGGAAGACCGCAGGCCCGGACGCAAAGAGCGCACAGACCTAAAAGAAGAAATTATTTTTTCTCTGCTGCCCCGCGCATTTACACGCTCGAATCGTGTGTTTGCCTATATTGCGCCCCAAGAGGGTTTGTTGATTGTGGATGCGGGCTCGCACAATAAGGCTGAAGAGTTAATGGTTTTATTGCGCGAATCGCTGGGCAGTCTGCCGGTTATTCCGATTAAGGCAAAAAATGTTGCTCAGCACGCCATGACCGAGTGGTTGACCAATGGCAGCGCACCCAAGGGCTTTGAGGTGGGTGGCGAATGTGAATTACGCGACAAGGCCGACGACAGCGCAGTGATTCGTTGTAAAAATCAAAACCTTTGCTCCACCGAGATTAATAATCACATTCAAGCGGGTATGTTTGTTAATAAATTGGCATTGCATTGGGTAGGGGATATCGATTTTATTGTTGACGACCAGTTGACGATCAAACGTTTGAGCTTTGGCGACCTTGTCCAAGAAAAAATAGGCGAAACCAATGCCGATAGCGCCGCCGAACAGTTCGATGTGGATTTCAACATCATGACCGGCGAATTTGCTAAATTCATTCCGGCGGTATTAGACGCCTTTGGTGGTGAAGACACCGCCGAGCAAGATCCTGTTATTTCAAGTGCAGCATAAGTAGTAGCCCGGCGGGCTGGCGTAGCCAGTTCCCGCCACCTCTTCTCCCTCCGTACGCCTTGGTTTTTATACGCATAGATGTGCAGGCCTTGTCGCCTCAGTGTAAGAAAATGTCATTTTTTTTGTTCTCTAGTGACATGTCCCCTTGGCCTGCTATGGCACAGAATGAGCCGCACATTTTTAGGGTGTCTATCATCTCTACCGACTTGCGGGCAGAGCTTCTCGATACGCTTTAATTAAATGCTTATTCGCAGGGATCACTATGCAAAGAGATTGTTTTACTGAAGAGCAGAATCAATTCCGCGACGCATACCGGCGCTTCTTGGATAAGGAAGTTGCGCCTTTTCGGGATGCGTGGCGCAAGGCGGGTATTGTTCCCCGTGAGATATTTAAAAAAATGGGTGAGCAGGGCTATTTGCTGACTTGGGCTGCAGAGGAGTTTGGCGGTCTCGATATCAATGATTTTCGCTATCAACAAATCATGATTGAAGAAGATGGCCTTTATGGCGAAGCTGGGCTTTTTCACACGCTCCATAGCCGTTTGGTTGCGCCGTATTTAAAACATTTTGGTAATCCTGAGCAGCAACAGCGCTTTATTCCTGCCTGCGTTAGCGGTGATTGTATTCTCGCTATTGCGATGACCGAACCTGACGCTGGCAGTGATTTGGCTGGCATGAAGTCGCGCGCTGAGGATAAAGGCGACCATTGGGTGCTAAATGGCTCTAAAGTCTATATTTCCAACGGCATTCTGGCCGACCTGGTAATCGTGGCGGCCAAGACCAATCCAGAAAAACCCCGCGAAATGACCTTGTTTCTGGTCGAGGCAGGCATGGACGGCTTTGAGCGCGGCCGCAATTTAGACAAATTGGGCTTGAAAGCGCAGGATACGGCTGAGCTGTTTTTCACCGACGTTAAAATACCCAAAGCAAACGTATTAGGTGAGGTGGGGCGGGGTATGCACCACTTGATGCAGGGCTTGGCAGAAGAGCGCTTGATTACGGCCTGTATCTCACTGGCCGCCGCACAGAGTGCCTTCGAGTTAACCAAGGTATTTGTGGAAGACCGCAAAGCGTTTGGGAAGTCGCTGTCGGAACAGCAGAATACCCGCTTTAAAATGGCCGCCATGCGCACTGAGCTCGATGTTGCCCAGGCGTTTGTTGATCAGTGCGTAAGCCAGCATAACGATGGCCGCTTAACGGCAGACTCGGCATCTAAGGCTAAACTATACTGCTCAGAGGTAGAAGGGCGGATGGTCGATGAAGGTGTTCAATTACATGGTGGCGCCGGTTATATGCAAGAATATGAAATTTGTAATCTTTACGCTAATGCGCGTATTAGTCGCATTTTGGCGGGAACGTCTGAAATCATGAAAGAAATTATAGCGCGCTCAATTTTTGAAAAGCGCTGATTCCTAACCTTACACACTCACAACAGTAGGAGAAAACTCATGGACATTAACGGTAAAGTTGCAATTGTTACTGGTGGCGCATCAGGCTTAGGTGAAGCCACTGTGCGCGCCTACGTGGCTAAAGGCGGCAAGGTCGCTATTTTTGATATGAACGCAGATCGCGGCGCCGCCATTGTTGCTGAATTGGGCGCCGATAATGTGAGCTTTCATAATGTGAACGTCTCTGATGAAGAGTCCGTGAGTACAGCAATTGCTGAAGTCATGGCCAAGTTTGGCGCAATTCATATCTGTAATAACTATGCGGGTATTGGCAATGCGGTGAAAACCCTGGGTAAAAATGGGCCATTTCCACTCGACGCCTATAAACACGTCATCAATGTTAATTTGATTGGTACTTTTAACGTCGCGCGCTTGGCTGCCGAGCAAATGGCTAAAAACGAGCCATATGACGGTGCAAATGCGCGCGGTGTCATTATAAATACAGCGTCGGTGGCTGCTTACGAGGGGCAAGTCGGTCAGTTGGCTTATAGCGCCTCTAAAGGTGGTGTTGTTGCTATGACCTTGCCAATGGCGCGCGACTTGGCCTCATACGGCATTCGTGTGAACACCATTGTTCCTGGCTTGATCCACACGCCCTTGTTTGAAACTCTGCCAGAAGAAGCTTACAAGTCCTTGGAAAATAGCGTGGTAAATCCTCGGCGTCTTGGTCGTCCAGCTGAAATTGCCCACCTGTCAGTGATGATCGCTGAAAACGAATACATGAACGGTGAATCTATTCGCTTGGATGGCGCAATTCGTATGCAGCCCCGTTAAGTATTAGGTTAGGTGTGACCCCGTGTGCCACGGGGTTTTGATAGCGAAAAAGGACAAGCAGGCAATGAGTGATAAGCCAGTGGTAGATCTTGCAGTAGATGGCCATGTTGCCACTATTTATCTTAATAGGCCGGATTCGCTGAATGCATTTAATCGGCAGATGCGTACTGAGTTGCTTGCCAGTTTCACCCAAGTTGCCGCCATGCCTACAATTCGGGTTGTGGTTTTGGCGGCGAGGGGGCGGGGCTTCTCATCGGGTGCGGATCTGACCGAGGGTCTTGTGCCGGGACAAACTGTAGAACGCCAAATACTGGACGAGTACGGGCCAATTTTGCGTTTGATTGAGACCATGGACCAAACAGTTATTGCCGCAATTCCCGGCGTAATGGCGGGTATCGGCGCGGCTATCGCCATGCATTGCGACTTGTCCGTGATGGCGAATAATGCAGGTATGGTAATGGCGTTTAGCAATGTTGGTTTGGTGCCGGATGGTGGCGCTAGCTGGAATTTGCTGCGTCGTTTGGGTTATCAACGCAGCTTTCAGTTGCTTGCAGAAGGCGGCAAACTCGACGCAGCTGGCTGCCTGGAAGTGGGCTTAGTGACTAAGTTAGCCGATGCCGATAAAGTGTTGGAAACAGCGCAAGAGTGGGCAGGGCTGCTCGCCGTGCGTGCACCAATTGCCTTGCGCGAAACTAAATCACTGCTTCGTAATGCGGCTACGCAGTCATTTAACGAAACGGTGGCTGGCGAAGCCAAGGCGCAAAATGTGTGCTTGGCCAGCGAGGATTCCGCCGAAGCAATTGCCGCGTTCATGGCAAAACGTAGTCCTGTTTTTAATGGGCGCTAAGCGCTCTCAGTGAAATCTAACATTTATTCTCCTGGAGGCTTTTCAATGAGCGATGAAGTATTAGTAAGCGTCGAAGATGGCGTAATGGTTGTCACAATTAATCGTCCTAAAGCGAAAAATGCCGTTAACCTCGCCGTTGCCAAAGGCATTGCTGCGGCAATGGAAGAACTCGACAGCAACGACGCAATTCGCGCTGCAATCATCACTGGCGCCGATAACACCTTTTGTGCCGGTATGGATTTAAAAGCGTTTGTGACCGGTGAAATGCCGGTTGTAGAAGGTCGTGGATTTGCGGGTTTGTGTGAGCAAGGGCCTAAGAAGCCGCTCATCGCTGCCGTTGAAGGTTTTGCATTGGCTGGCGGTTTTGAAATTGCCATTAGCTGTGACCTTGTCGTTGTTGCAGATAACGCCAAGTTTGGTATTCCCGAAGCTAAGCGCGGTTTGGCCGCAGCCGCTGGCGGCTTGATGCGCTTACCGCGTCAAATTCCATCGCGCATTGCTATGGAAATGGCGCTCACTGGCGATTTTATTACTGCCCAGCGCGCCTATGAATTAGGTTTGGTTAATAAGGTAGTGGAAGCCGGTAGCGCCCTTGAAGGTGCTAAAGCGTTTGCACGCACAATTGCGGCTAACGGTCCAATGGCGGTTATTGCGAGCAAGCAGGTTGTGATCGACTCCCAGGATTGGCAGCAGGACGAGATGTTTCCTAAGCAAGCTAAAATTGTTAACCCGGTGTTTAGCAGTAAAGATGCAATCGAAGGCGCCACGGCCTTCGCTGAAAAGCGTGCACCTAACTGGAAAGGTTGCTAATTGCCCGCAGGGGCTAAATGAGGTCATAAAATGAAAGAAGCATGGATAATTGACGCCTGCCGCACCCCTCGCGGCATTGGTAAAGTGGGTAAGGGCTCATTAGCTGGCATTCATCCCCAGCAATTAGGCGCTACCGTTTTGAAGGCGATTGCTGAGCGCAATAATCTAAACACGGCCGACGTTGACGATATCATTTGGGGCACTAGCGCCCAGCGCGGTACTCAGAGTGGTGACTTAGGTCGTATGGCGGCACTCGATGCGGGCTACGACGTTCGTTCAAGCGCTGTAACACTAGACCGCTTCTGCGGTTCCGGCATCACCGTTGTCAACTTAGCCGCAGCCAGCATCATGTCGGGCATGGAAGACGTGGTCATTGCGGGTGGCACCGAAATGATGTCTACCTACGGCGAGAATAGCCAGGGCATGTCACCGTTTATGGATGCCGGTAATACTCGTTTGCGAGAAAGTCATCCCCAGCCGCATCAAGGTGTGTGTGGTGATGCTATTGCGACGCTGGAAGGCATTAGCCGTGAAGACTTGGATAAATTAGCGTTTACCAGTCAGCAGCGCGCCGCCCACGCAATCGCTAATGGCCACTTCGATAAAAGCCTCGTGCCGGTCTATCGTGAAGACGGCACACTGGCCTTGGATAAAGAAGAATTTCCCCGTCCAAGCACTACCTTAGAAGGTTTAGCACAGCTTAAGCCTGCTTTTGCGGAGCTTGCTTACTATCCCTTAGACGAAGCGGGCACAACCTACGCTGGACTTGTAAACAAGGTCTACCCAGATCTAAAAATTAGCCACGTTCACCACGGTGGTAACTCTTCAGGTGTGGTTGACGGCGCAGCGGCACTATTGCTGACCTCGCCCGAATACGCTAAAGCGCACGGTTTAAAGCCTCGCGCTAAAATCGTAGCGATGGCCAATATGGGTGACTCGCCAACCTTAATGCTTAATGCACCGGTGCCAGCAACCTTAAAAGTACTGAAAAAAGCCGGTTTGACTATCGACGATATCGACTTGTTTGAAATCAATGAAGCCTTTGCCGTGGTTGCCGAGAAGTATATTCGCGATCTAAAGCTGGATCGTGACAAGGTCAATGTGAACGGTGGCGCAATGGCCTTAGGTCACCCCATTGGTGCAACGGGCGCGATTTTGATTGGCACTTTATTGGACGAATTGGAGCGTCGCGGCCTTAAGCGTGGTCTGGTGACTATGTGCGCTGCCGGCGGTATGGCTCCAGCGATTATCATTGAGCGTATTGACGGCTAAATTTACGCGATTTAAGTTCTTTGAGTTTAGAGGCCGCAGATGCGGCCTTTTTTGTTTTTGTCCGGCGAGAAAGCGATATTGCCGTATTAAAAGGGCATTGCACGAGAATAAAACGCCCTGAATCCCCCCAGACCATAGCCTTAGCGGCCCAGCTTGACTAAAATGCACTCCTTTCGGCTTGGAATTTAACAGTTTCCGTGCCAGTCCCAGTATTGTCGGGTTTTCAGCGCCCGAGATATTGCCTGATGTTTTAAAGGAGCAATAGTGGATTCGGTCAAAGTAGGAATATGTGGTTTAGGAACCGTAGGCAGCGGTACGTTTGCGGTATTGAAGCGCAACGCAGCGGAGATATCTGCTCGGGTTGGCGCCGACATCGTAGTGGCGCAAATCGGTTCGCGTCGCGATAACCCCAAGTGCGACACAGGTGCTGTGGTGATTAATCGCGATGTGTTCGCGGTGGCTGAAAACCCCGAAATCGATATTCTGGTGGAATTGATTGGCGGCACCACTGTAGCCAAAGAACTCGTCTTAAAAGCGATTGCCAATGGCAAACACGTGGTCACCGCAAATAAGGCGCTGATCGCTGAACACGGCAATGAGATTTTCGCAGCAGCAACAGAAAAGGGCGTGACCGTGGCCTTTGAAGCTGCCGTCGCTGGTGGTATCCCCATCATTAAGGCGCTGCGTGAAGGCTTGGCGGGCAATAAAATCCAGTGGCTAGCCGGGATCATCAACGGTACTGGTAACTTTATCCTTTCTGAAATGCGTGAGAAGGGCCGTGACTTTGCCGATGTGTTGGCAGAGGCGCAGGAGCTGGGCTATGCCGAAGCGGATCCCACGTTTGACGTAGAAGGCATCGACGCCGCGCATAAGCTGGTTATCCTTGCCTCTTTAGCCTTTGGTATTCCATTGCAGTTCGACAAGGTCTTCACCGAAGGCATTAGCCGTATTGCTCAAGAAGACGTGATCTATGCTGAAGAGCTTGGCTATCGCATCAAACACTTGGGTATCGCCCGTGACACGAGCGAAGGCATTGAACTGCGGGTTCACCCGACCTTAATCCCTGAAAAGCGTCTGATCGCCAATGTAAACGGCGTAATGAACGCAGTATTGGTGCAGTCCGACGCAGTTGGCCCTAGCCTGTATTACGGCGCTGGCGCCGGTGGCGAACCGACCGCTTCTGCGGTGGTCGCGGACATTATCGACGTGGCGCGCACCTTAAGCTCTTCGCAAAACAGCCGCGTACCGTACTTGTCGTTCAAAACTGAATCACTGAGCGCTCACCCGATTCTGCCCATCGACGCCGTAGAAACCGCTTACTATCTGCGCATGGCGGCAGTAGATAAGCCCGGTGTATTGTCTAAAGTTGCGCAGATTCTCAGCGACGGCGGCATCAGCATTGAAGCCCTGATTCAGAAAGAACCCGCTGACGGCGCGAACTTGGTGCCGATGATTATCCTGACCAACCGCACAATCGAAGCTAAACTGTCTGCCGCAGTAAGCCAGATCGAAGGTTTGGAAAGCATCGTGGGTGAAGTGACTCGGATACGAGTGGAGTCATTGGCGGGGTGATATGGTCAGACGTCTGAAGTCGGGCGTCCGACGCGTCCGACCTCAGACATCCGACGTCCGACTTTGGGTTTTGCACGTGCGTTAAAATTGAAGAGCGCACTGAGACAACAATTAGCGATGAGTACAATCAAGTGAAATACATCAGCACCCGCGGCAAAGCGCCCGCCCTGAATTTTGAAGACGTTCTGCTAACGGGCCTCGCGCCGGACGGCGGCTTGTATGTGCCCGAGTCTTTGCCCAAGTACAGCAAGGCGCAGATTGCGTCGTGGGCGTCTTTGTCGTATACCGATTTGGCGTTTCAAATTATTCAGCCCTTTGTCGGCGGTTGCATTCCCGATGACGATTTAAAAGCGATCATTGACGATACCTATGTGGATTTTCGTCATCCTGCGATTGCGCCGCTGGTGCAGTTAGATCGCAACGAGTGGGTGTTGGAATTATTCCAAGGACCGACCTTGGCCTTTAAAGATTTTGCTCTGCAAATGTTGGGTCGCTTGCTCGATTACGTGCTTGAGCGTCGTCAGCAGAAAGTCGTCATCATGGGTGCGACCTCGGGCGATACTGGCTCGGCTGCGATCCAAGGCTGCAAGCGCTGCAGTAATATCGACATTTTTATTCTGCACCCTTACCAGCGGGTATCAGAAGTGCAGCGCCGCCAGATGACCACCGTGGTGGGCGACAATATTCACAATATCGCGGTGCGCGGTCACTTCGATCACTGCCAAGCTATGGTTAAGGCCAGCTTTGCTGATCAGAGTTTCCTGCCTGAAGGTCGTCAGCTCGTTGCCGTGAACTCGATTAACTGGGCGCGGATTATGGCCCAGATCGTTTACTATTTTTACGCGGCCTACGCCGTTGGCGCGCCAGATCGCGCAGTGAGTTTCTCGGTGCCCACCGGTAACTTTGGTGACATCTATGCCGGTTATTTGGCCAAGTGCATGGGCCTGCCCATCGAGCAGTTGGTGGTAGCAACCAACCAAAACGATATTCTGCACCGTTTTATCAGCGGCAATAAATTTGAGAAGCACGAGCTGCAGCACACTTTGTCGCCGAGCATGGACATTGTGGTATCGAGCAACTTCGAGCGTATGTTGTTCGACTGTTACGATCGCGATGGCGCTGCCATTGACGATTTAATGACGCGCATGAACACCGAGACAGTTTCGATTCCAGATGCCGCTTTCGCTAAAGTGCGCGGCCTGTTCGACAGCTACGGCGTTAACGACGAAGAAACCGTGGCCATGATTGCTTCGGTTTACGAGAATAATGAGTATCTGCTCGATCCTCATTCAGCGATTGGTGTTAAGGCTGCCCGCGAATGCCGTCGCGATACCGCCACGCCAATGATCACCTTGGCCACTGCGCATCCAGCTAAATTCCCCGAAGCGGTGATGAAGGCGGGCTATCCCACGGCGCCAGCGCTACCGCATCACATGAGCGATCTCTTTGATTTGGACGAGCGCTATGAGGTGGTCGACAACAAGTTGGAAGACGTGCATGCAATGATTGCCGCGAATATTCGCGCATGATTTGCTCCCTAGCGTAGTGACAGACTTTCCTAAGATAATCCTTCGTGAACCCGCCGCCGCAGAATTTTCTGCGGCAGTGCCGACCCTTCTGCAAAGACTCTACGCCAGCCGTGGCCTGTCTCGCGATGCTGACCTGGAATCTGGTTTAGAGCATTTACCCAAGCCAGAAATGAAAGGCATGGCAGAGGCTTGCGCCTTGTTGGCCAATGCCCTCGAAAAACAGCATCGCCTATTAATTGTTGGCGATTTTGATTGCGACGGCGCGACCAGCACCAGCCTTGCAGTCTTGGGTTTACGAGCCTTGGGCGCGGCAGATGTCGATTATCTAGTGCCCAACCGCTTCGAATACGGCTATGGCCTTACCCCGGAAATTGTCGCGGTAGCGGCGGAGCGTCAGCCAGATTTAATCATTACTGTGGATAACGGTATTTCCAGTATCGACGGCGTTGCCGCGGCGGCAAAGCTGGGCATTCCGGTGCTGGTCACCGATCACCACTTGCCCGGTGATTCACTGCCCCAAGCCGCCGCGATTGTGAATCCCAATCAGCATGGTTGCCCCTTTACTGGTAAATCCTTGGCTGGGGTAGGGGTGATGTTCTATGTGCTGCTGGCATTGCGTAGTGAATTGCAGCAGCGGGGCTGGTTTAGCGCCGAAAGGGCAAAGCCTAACTTAGCCGAGTTTCTTGATTTGGTGGCCCTTGGCACTGTGGCCGATGTGGTGCCGCTGGAGCAGCTAAACCGCATTCTTGTTGAGCAGGGTTTGCGCCGTATTCGCGCGGGTCGCTGTCGGCCGGGTATTCAGGCCTTATTGCGGGTTGCGGGTAAAGAGTCGGGGCGTTTGGTCGCCTCAGACATGGGCTTTGCGATTGGCCCGCGCTTAAACGCGGCGGGTCGCCTAGATGATATGAGTTTGGGTATTCGCTGCTTGCTCACTGAAGATGCCGATACCGCGCTGAGTTTGGCCGCCGAGCTAGACGACTTAAACCGCGAGCGTCGCTCGATAGAGCAAAGCATGAAAGACGACGCGATGCGGGTGCTAGCGCATTTGCAGCTAGACCCCACAGCGGTGCCAAACGGGATATGTCTTTACGATCCCACATGGCACCAAGGCGTAGTGGGTATTCTTGCTTCACGTATTAAAGACCGTTACCACCGGCCAGTCATCGCCTTTGCCGACGCGGATGGAGATGAAATAAAAGGCTCGGCGCGTTCGATTCCCGGTCTGCACATGCGCGATGCGTTGGATTTAATTGCCAAGCGCCATCCGGGCTTGCTCAATAAATTTGGTGGCCACGCCATGGCGGCGGGCATGAGTTTGGCCAAGGCAGATTACAGTCGTTTTGCTGAGGCCTTTGACGCTATTGTGGCGGAGCTAACTAGCCCAGAGCAATTAACTGCTGCGGTGTATAGCGACGGTGAATTGACTGCTGAGGATTTGTCTTTAGAGCGGGCTGAATTGCTGCGCGGCGCTGGCCCCTGGGGGCAGAGCTTTCCTGAGCCGCTGTTTCACGGCCGGTTTCGTCTGGTGCAGCAGCGTATTGTTGGTGCGCGGCATCTGAAAATGGTGTTGGCGCCAGAGCAGGGCGGTGAACAAATTTTTGATGCCATCGCCTTTAATATCGATACCGATGTGTGGCCTAGTCCCGATACGGAATACGTCGAGCTAGTGTATAAGCTCGACAGCAATCTGTTTCGCGAGCGCCTGTCTTTGCAGCTTATGGTCGAACATCTGCGCCCGTTGTGAGCTCCTTAATCGCCCCTTGTGAGTAATTGCCCCCACGATGCTTTGCGGGAGCTGGCTCATCAGGTAAAATGCCGCCCTTTCCACGTGATACCGGATAATCTTCAATGTTAGAAGTCAACGCCATACGTCAGTCCCTTAAAAGCATGAGCGAAAGAACCGACGTGCTTCGGGGGTATCTTTGACTACGCTAACAAGAAAGAGCGTTTATTTGAGGTAGAGCTAGAGCTGGGCGACCCGAAAGTATGGGACGACGCTAAGCGCGCCCAAGAGCTGGGGCGCGAGCGCGCCGCGCTCGAAGCGGTGGTGGCGACCATTGATGAATTAGATAGCGGCGTGTCCGATTGCAAAGAACTTTTGGACATGGCGGTCGAAGAGGGTGACGAAGACACCATCAGCGGTATGCAGGTCGATGTCGACCGCTTGGAAGCTTCCCTAGGTGCCCTTGAATTTCGACGCATGTTTTCTGGCGAGATGGACCCTAACAATTGCTATCTGGATATTCAGTCTGGCTCTGGCGGCACCGAGGCGCAGGACTGGGCCAATATGGTGTTGCGCATGTATTTGCGCTGGGCAGAAGCCAAGGGCTTCAAAGCTGAATTGGTGGAACTTTCAGACGGTGAAGTGGCAGGTATTAAAAGCGCGACCATTCATATCCAAGGCGAATACGCCTTTGGTTGGCTGCGCACCGAGACGGGAGTGCACCGCCTAGTACGGAAATCGCCCTTCGACTCAGGCAATCGCCGCCACACCTCGTTCTGTTCGGTCTTTATATCGCCAGAGATTGACGACGATATCGAAATTGATATCAACCCATCAGACGTGCGCACCGACACCTATCGGGCCAGCGGCGCCGGTGGGCAGCACATTAACAAAACCGACTCGGCGGTGCGCTTAACTCACGTGCCGACGAATATTGTGGTGCAGTGCCAAAACCAGCGCTCGCAACATCAGAACCGCGACAGCGCGTGGAAAATGCTAAAAGCAAAACTCTACGAACTGGAAATGCAAAAGCGCAATAGCGCCGCGCAAGAGCTAGAAGACAGCAAATCGGATATTGGCTGGGGCAGTCAAATTCGCTCCTACGTATTAGATGATCAGCGTATTAAAGATCTGCGTACTAATGTGCAGACCAGTAATTGCAATGCGGTGCTAGATGGTGATTTGGATCAGTTTATTGAAGCAAGTTTGAAGTTCGGCCTGTAAAGGCCGGTCGGGTGTCGGAAGTCTGACGTCTGACGAGTAGTTCGCACAAGTGTTAAGTATGGCGCTGAGATCGGCGCCTAGTTTTTAAATACAAATAAGCAGCGCGCTGCTTTTAATACGTCCGACGTCAAACCTCCGACGCCCGACCCAGGAACTTAAAATGTCTGAGAATCACAACGAAGTAGAACAGGCCCAGGAAGAGAATCGCTTAATCGCCGAGCGTCGCGCCAAGCTGAGCGCGATTCGCGAAAAACGCAATGCCTTCCCTAATCACTTCCGTCGTGAAGACTATGCCCAGCGCCTGCAAGATGAGTTGTCTGAGAAAGGTAAAGAAGAGCTTGAGGTCTTAGATCGCAAGGCCAGTATCGCTGGTCGTATTATGGCTAAGCGTGGGCCCTTTATGGTGCTGCAAGACATGACTGGTCGTATTCAGGTCTATGTGGATAAAAAGCTCCTGCCGGCTGAGCTGATTACCGAAATTAAAACCTGGGATATCGGCGATATTATTTCGGCGACCGGCCCCGTGCATAAATCCGGTAAGGGCGACCTTTATGTAAATATGCATGAGACTTCGCTACTGACCAAATCTTTGCGGCCCTTGCCAGATAAATTCCATGGTCTAACGGATCAAGAAACCCGCTACCGCCAGCGTTATGTCGATTTGATCATGAACGAAACCTCGCGCCGTACCTTCGCGATTCGCTCAAAAATGATCAGCTCTATCCGCAATTTCTTGCAGCAAAAAGACTTTGTCGAAGTTGAAACCCCAATGATGCAGGTGATTCCTGGCGGTGCCAGCGCTCGTCCGTTTGTAACTCACCACAATGCCCTGAGCATGGACATGTATCTGCGTATCGCGCCGGAGCTGTATTTGAAGCGTTTGGTTGTTGGCGGCATAGAGCGGGTGTTTGAGATTAACCGCAACTTCCGCAACGAAGGACTTTCTACCCGGCACAACCCAGAATTCACCATGATCGAATTCTACCAAGCCTATGCCGATTACAAAGACATGATGGACCTGACCGAAGCCATGCTGCGCAATACCGCGCAGGAAGTCTTGGGCACCACCACAATTACATACCAAGGTAGCGAATACGATTTCGGTAAGCCGTTCACTCGTCTGTCGGTATTCGACTCGGTATTGCAGTACAACCCTGAGATCACTGCCGAGCAACTCAGCGATATGGCTCAGGCCACTGAAATCGCGGTAAAGCTTGGTGTAAAAGTCAAAGACACGTGGGGCTTGGGTAAAATCCAGATTGAGATTTTTGAAGAGACTGTTGAGCACAAGCTTGATCAGCCGACTTTCATTACCGAATACCCCACAGAAGTCTCGCCATTGGCACGCCGCAGCGACGGCAACCCCTTTGTGACCGACCGCTTTGAATTCTTCGTGGGTGGTCGCGAGCTCGCCAATGGCTTCTCCGAGCTTAACGACCCAGAAGATCAGGCCGAGCGCTTTATGGCCCAAGTCGCTGAGAAAGACGGCGGTGACGACGAAGCCATGCATTACGATGCTGACTACATCGCTGCGCTGGAATACGGCCTACCACCAACAGCGGGTGAGGGGATTGGTATTGACCGCCTAGTGATGCTGTTCACCGATTCGCCGTCGATTCGGGATGTGTTGTTGTTCCCGCATATGCGGCCTGAATAGGTCTGATGTCGGAAGTCTGGTGTCGGACGTGTGCAGAGTCGTATTTAGGCGTCAGACATCCGACTTCCGACGTCTAGCGTAAACCCCGCCTAGACAGCCACTTACGCAACTATGCTATAGTGACCTCCACGTTTTATCGTCCTTGGGGAATGTGGTAATGAGTATCGAAAACGTCGATTTATTTGACGGCCTGATGCCGGAAGAAATTCAAATTTTGCGCGACACTAGTGTGTTGCGAGACTTCGCCAAAAACACGGTTTTGATTCACGAGGGCGACGTTGCAGACTCCCTTTATGTTGTGGAGTCGGGCCGGGTTAAAGTGTATTGCAGCGATAAAAGCGGCAAAGACTTCGTGCTTAATATTCTTGAAGATGGCGACTACTTTGGCGAATTAGCTCTGTTGGATGACGACAAGCGCTCGGCTTCGGTGCGCGCTATGGAAGCAACCAAGGTACGTATTGTTTACAAGGAAGATTTCAAAGCGATATTGGATATGCACCCCAATATTACCCGTATCCTCAATAAAAACTTAACTCGTCGTATTCGCAAGCTCACCAATGACGTCAAAAGCTTGGCCTTACAGGATGTCTATGGCCGCGTGGTTAAAGTGTTGACGAATCTTGCCCAGCCCGCGGGTGATGACGGCAGTATGCGGATTGATGAAAAACTCACTCAACAAGAAATTGCTGATCGGGTAGGGTCGTCACGTGAAATGGTGGCGCGAATTCTAAAAGACCTGACCATCGGTGAATATATCGATGTTGAAGGCCGTCATATTGTGATTAAGCGTAAACTTCCCGAAAGCTATTAAACGCCCAGCAACATCGCTGCTTTTAGCGGTGTTGCATCATTAGTAGGGGCGTGCGGCAAAGTGCGATACGCCTTACTAATGTTGAAAACGCCTACCATTTGTAGCTCACGCCGATCGCGATAGAATAAGTGCTAAAAGTCTCTTGTGCCACGCTGCCTAAGGGTAGTTGAGTGTTGGTATATTGGCGGTTGAGTTTGGTTACATAGTTCGCGATCAATGAGGTTTTCCAGTGCTGGTCTAATTCATGGTTTAATCCAGCACTAAGGTGCCACTTCGCGATAAGATTGTTTAACGGTGATTCATTGCCATGTTTAATAACATTGCCAACGTGGTTCACACCGGCTAAAAACTGAGTTCTATCATTTATTTGGTACTTGCTGCCGACAGAGCTTGAGAATTGATCTTGCCCGCCAAAATCAGAATTAATTATTATTGTGTCTGGTGCGCCATTGGTCTGTGCTCCAGATAACTGGGTGGTAACTTTGCCAAGGGCTTTGCTCCAGCGATACCAATTAAGGTCGGCGCCCAAACTAAGCTTAGGGGTGATCTTCCAAGCAAGACCAATACCTAATTCACTGGGCAATGATAGCCCGTCAATTTTGGCAGAGGTGTATTTAACTCGGCCTAGGCCCATCGCTTCAAAGTTTACCACTGCATTCCCGTCTTTTAGCACTAGCTCAGTGTCGGAGCCGTAGGCCATGCCTAGGGTGAGTCGGTCGTTGATGTCGTACTGTAAGCCGGTGCGCCAAGCATAGCTTACGCCGCTCATGTTTTTAATGTCGAGACCGGGGAAACCGCTGCTCGCATCCGAGGTATTTGGAAATATCTCTTGCTCTGCTTCGGAGTAATTTATTGAGCCACTAAAGCCGAGGCGAAATTTGTCGCTGATATTCCAGGCGACGGCGGGTGCAAGCCGAAATACCCCAAATAAAGCGGTGAGATCGTCGCTATTTCCAAACGCGGTGTTGAGATTTTTGTATTCGTAGCCGACTCCGCCCTGGGCAAATAGTCCTAAGCCGATAGTAATGGCTGGGTGGTTTGCAAGTGGCGTAGACCACGCACCGCTGACAAGCAGAGCACGATCATTACGAGAGCGCTCGTCGTTGCCCAGTGAGTCTGCATGGCGAATGCCGTTCATCGCAAAGCCCTCAATAACAGTGCTAAATTGGGCAGATTTTGATTTTGCGATGCCTGCAGTATTGTTGTTGATACTCAGTGGATCGCTGGAAAAAGCCATATCTGTGCCGGCCATTGCATTGGAATCGGCACCAAAGCCAAGTGGCAGAACACCTATTCCGGCCCAGCTTTGAGTGGCTAAACTTGCGGCAAGTAAGGCCATAACGCGACAGCGTATATTGTGTGTAATGTAGCTTTTCAGTGGTGCGTGCAAGGGAATTCCTTCTTTTTATAATGTACCGATTGGTATGTTTTTGGATAATATACCGGATGGTATGTTGCTGCAATGATTTACCTGCGTAATTAGCTTGGGTATAAAGTCTGTGCAAATAATGAATTAGAGATAGTGAGATGGCAGCAGGTGAGGTGGGTGGCAAGCGCGAACGAACGCGGGCAATGATATTGCTGTGCAGTGCGCAGCAGTTTGCAAAGCATGGTTATAACGGCGTGAGTATGGATTTGTTGGCAAAAGCAGCAAAGCTTACGAAGGGCGCTTTGTATGATCATTTTAAGGGTAAAGATGATGTTTACGTGCAAAGCACGTCTACGTATTTAGAGACCGCGCTAAAAAAAATAAAGCCGGTGCATGGCGAGGAGGCGGCTAGTGCTGAAGAGGCCTTGTTTTCCTATCTGGGGAAATTCATCGAGATAATCCACAGCGATTTAGTCTTGCGGCGCTTAATGCTGCGCTTGGTGACGGAATCGACGAGTAGCACGGTTCAAGAAATTGCGCGCAAGGCGCTTGCTGAGCCGTTTCATTATACGGTTGATTTATTATCGACCTACCGCCCAGAGATTGACGCCCAAGAATGCGTTTATTCCTTTTACTGCAATGCAATATTACGGGAAGACCTAACAAGTATTATGGGCGTGCTAAGCCCAAATATAACAGCGCAAACTAGTCCCCATACCTTGTTAAACCATTTTCGTAAAACACTGGCTTAAGCGCTATTTGCTAACGATAAGCGTCGCTGCACCTTTGGCTAGTTTCGCGTTTAGCTGATCACCACTTTTCAGTGCGTCGGCGTTGCGGACGATGGCCCCATTTTGATCGCTAATAATGGCGTAGCCTCGATTCAAGGTTTGTTCGGGGCCCAGGGCCCTGAGCTGTTGCTCCATGTTTTTTACGGCGATTCGCGGCTGTTGCAGTCGCAGCTTTATGGCGTTTTGCATTCTGTCGCGCAGGCCGCTGAGTTCTTTATGTTTAGCTTTTAGCTGGCGTTCTGGGTTGAGCAGGGCTAGCTGCTGATTGGCAGCGTTGAGGCGCTGCTGGCGGCGGCGCTGGCTTTGCTGCCACTGGCGTTGCAGGCGCAGCTCTAAATCATCTAGGCGCTGGCTTTGCTCGCGGAGCTGGCTGCGCGGATCGCGAACGCGGCGGCTTAAAGACAGCAGTTGCTCTTGCCAGCGTCGCAGCCGCAATTGCTGGGCTTTGGCGAGTCGGCCCTTGAGTAAATGAAGCTTAGATACTAGCTCAGCTTGGTCTGGGCTGAGCAGCTCGGCGGCTGCAGATGGCGTGGCGGCGCGGATATCGGCAACAAAGTCGCTAATGCTAAAATCGACTTCGTGGCCCACGGCGCTAATTACTGGGAGTTCAGAGTCGTGAATGGCGGCCGCGACAATATGTTCGTTAAACGGCCATAAATCTTCTAAAGAGCCGCCGCCGCGGGAAACCAGAATCACGTCAAAGTCTTGCTGTTTAGTGCGCGCCCAGTGGTTAGCTTGGGCAATGGCATTGGCTATTTGCCCTGCAGCATTATTCCCCTGTACCAGCACCGGCAATACGCTAATCTGCATAGCGGGCCAGCGGCGTTTAAACACCGATAGAATATCGTGAATAGCCGCGCCAGTTGGGGAGGTCACTACCGCAACGTGTTTGATGGTGGCCGGTAGCGGCTTTTTGTGTTCGGGGTCGAACCAGCCTGCGGCCAGCAGTTCTTGCTTGAGCTTTTCAAAGGCCAAGGCCAGCGCGCCAGCGCCAGCTTGCTGCATACTGTCGACAATGAGTTGATAGTCACCGCGGCCTTCATAGAGGCTGACTTTGCCGCGCACGCTGACTTGCTGGCCGGGCTCGGGGTTAAAATTAACCCGCATATTCTTACCCTTAAAGAAGGCGCAGCGAATTTGAGCGCGGTCGTCTTTTAGGGTGAAATACCAGTGGCCGGAGCTGGGGCGTGACAAGGTCGACAGTTCGCCGGTCACGTTGACCTGGGCAAAGCAGTCTTCGAGTAATTGTTTAGCCAAACCGTTTAATTGGCTGACAGAGAGAGTTTGTGGCGGTTCTTGTGTAGTCATGGCGCTATTGTAGCAAGATATAGTGGGTAGTTCGCCAAGAATCGGTTTACTAAGGGGGCTGTATCGCTTAAAATTGCGAGGATTCTAGCCACCGGCATTGGAATCTATTTATGCTACGTATTGCCCAAGAAGCACTCACCTTTGATGACGTTCTTCTGCTCCCAGGTTACTCCGAGGTTACCGCTAAAGACGTTAGCCTAAAAACTCAGCTGACCCGTAATATCTCACTGAATATTCCCCTTGTGTCCGCCGCAATGGATACCGTCACTGAAAGCGCGCTGGCCATTGCCCTCGCTCAGGAAGGCGGCATCGGCATTATTCACAAGAGCATGACCATTGCTCAGCAAGCTCAAGAAGTGCGCGCGGTTAAAAAGCACGAGAGCGGTATTGTTAAAGATCCAATCACCATTGAAGCGAGTGCACCACTTAGCGAGTTGTTTGAGCTACGTCGTCGCCACAAAATCTCCGGTGTTCCAGTACTGGATAAAGGCGAGCTAGTCGGTATTGTTACTAGCCGCGATGTACGCTTTCAAGAAGAATTAAACGTTCCTGTTTCTAGCATGATGACCCCGAAAGAAAAGCTGGTCACGGTTAAAGAGGGCGTGGATATGGTGGTAGCCAGAGAGCTACTGCACCGTCACCGCATTGAAAAAGTCTTAGTGGTCAATGACGATTTTAAATTGACTGGCATGATCACCGTTAAAGACATGAACAACGCCCAGACTTACCCTCATGCCTGTAAAGACAGTCAGGGCCAGTTGCGGGTTGGTGCATCGGTTGGCACTAGTGCAGATACCGATGATCGCGTTGCCGCATTGGTTGCCGCTGGCGTAGATGTATTGGTGGTTGACACTGCGCACGGTCATTCCATGAATGTATTAAATCGCGTGCGCTGGATTAAAGAGAACTACCCTCAGGTTGACGTGATCGGCGGCAATATTGCGACTGGCGCAGCGGCTTTGGCGCTACTCGAAGCTGGCGCCGACGCGGTTAAGGTCGGTATCGGTCCAGGTTCCATTTGTACTACGCGTATTGTAACTGGCGTGGGTGTTCCGCAAATTAGCGCTATTGCTAATGTTGCTGCCGCCCTTAAAGGCACCGGCGTACCGCTCATCGCCGATGGCGGTATTCGCTTCTCCGGTGATTTGTCTAAGGCCGTTGTTGCCGGTGCAAACTGCATTATGATGGGCTCGATGTTCGCTGGCACCGAAGAGGCACCAGGTGAGGTCGAGCTATTCCAAGGCCGTACCTACAAATCCTATCGCGGTATGGGTTCATTGGGCGCAATGACCAAAACCCAGGGTTCTAGCGATCGCTATTTCCAAAGTGCTGATGACGGTGCGGAGAAGCTCGTACCTGAGGGCATTGAAGGCCGTGTTGCCTACAAAGGCCCGCTGGCCGCGATTGTCCACCAGTTAATGGGCGGCTTGCGCTCAGCAATGGGTTATACCGGCAGCCTCGACATTGAAGCCATGCGTAATAATCCAGAGTTTGTAAGGGTGACCTCGGCGGGTATGAATGAAAGCCATGTGCACGACGTGAGCATCACCAAAGAAGCGCCTAATTACCCCACCTAGGGGCAGTGGTCGTTATTTTTTTGAATTAACAAACCCGCTACCGCAGCGGGTTTGCTGTTTTATTTATGTTCACATTTGCCGTGAACCTTGTTGAGAGAATTGCCGTGTCAATCCCAGATATCCACGCCCACCGTATTTTGATTCTAGATTTTGGCTCTCAATACACCCAGCTGATTGCGCGGCGTATTCGTGAAATTGGCGTGTACTGCGAAATTCGCGCCTTTGATATCAGCGATAGCGATATTAAGGAATTCAAACCCTCAGGCTTTATTTTGGCGGGTGGGCCAGAGTCGGTAACGGAAGCAGGTTCGCCACGAGCGCCACAATTGGTGTTCGAATTGGGTGTGCCGGTATTGGGTATTTGCTACGGCATGCAGACCATGGCCGAGCAAATGGGCGGCAAGGTAGAAGGCTCGCCAGTTCATGAATTTGGCTACGCGCAGATCAAACTGGAAACCGCCGGCGCGCTAACCGCCGACATTGCTGACCATATCGACAGTCAAGACGGCAAGGCGCTACTTGATGTGTGGATGAGTCACGGCGACAAAGTTATTCGTTTGCCTGAAGGCTTTGAAGTTTTGGCCTCCACGCCATCGTGCCCAATTGCGGCGATGCAGTGTGAAGCCAAGAAATTCTATGGTGTGCAGTTCCACCCAGAAGTGACTCACACGCTACAAGGTCAGCGCATATTCGAACATTTTGTACTGAAACTATGTGGTTGCGAAGCGCTGTGGACACCGGCCAATATTGTTGAAGATGCGATTGCCAAAGTGCGCGCCCAAGTCGGCGATCAAAAAGTATTGTTGGGTCTTTCCGGCGGCGTAGATAGCTCGGTAGTGGCGGCCTTATTGCACAAGGCCATTGGCACCCAGCTTACCTGCGTTTTTGTTGATAACGGCCTGCTTCGTAAAAACGAAGGCGATCAGGTGATGGAAATGTTCGCCAAAAACATGGGCGTGAAAGTGATTCGCGTCGATGCCGAAGAAGCGTTTCTAAGCAAGTTGGCCGGCGAAGCCGACCCTGAGAAAAAACGTAAATCCATCGGTAATACTTTTATCGAAATCTTCGATCAAGAAGCCACTAAACTAAAAGACGTAAATTTCCTTGCGCAGGGCACAATTTATCCCGACGTGATTGAATCTGCGGCCTCTAAAACTGGTAAAGCCCACGTCATAAAATCGCACCACAATGTCGGCGGCCTGCCAGACGATATGGCCATGGACTTGGTTGAACCACTGCGTGAACTCTTTAAAGATGAAGTGCGCCGCATCGGTTTAGAGCTAGGCCTACCTTACGACATGGTCTATCGCCATCCTTTCCCAGGTCCAGGTTTGGGTGTGCGGATTTTGGGTGAAGTGAAAAAAGAATTCGCCGACATCCTTCGCGAAGCCGACGCCATCTTCTTAGAAGAATTGCACCGAGCGGACTGGTACCACAAAACCAGCCAAGCCTTTGCTGTGTTCCTGCCGGTGAAATCAGTTGGTGTAGTAGGGGATGCGCGCCGCTATGAATACGTTATTGCATTGCGCGCTGTAGAGACTATCGACTTCATGACCGCGCGCTGGGCGCACCTGCCCTACGAACTGTTAGAGACCGTATCAAACCGCATTATCAATGAGATCAAGCAGGTTTCACGTGTAGCCTACGACGTGAGCAGCAAGCCGCCAGCCACCATTGAATGGGAATAACTTAAGCTCAAACTAGGAGATAAAAAAAGCGGCGCTCTACGCGCCGCTTAGTCGATGTCAGGCAGTAATTACTTGCGCCTGTGATGGATTACATATCGAAGCGATCGAGCTTCATTACTTTGCTCCATGCTGCTACAAAGTCATTGACGAACTGTTTCTCGCCATCTGCGGAAGCATAGGCTTCGGTCAGTGCACGCAGCTCGGCATTTGATCCGAAAATCAGATCTACCGGTGTCGCAGTCCACTTCGCTTTATTGGTGGCGCGATCACGCCCCTCGTAAACTCCGTCTGACGTTGATGACTTTGTCCAAATAGTAGACATATCGAGCAGGTTCTCAAAAAAGTCGTTGTTCAGGGTACCGGGTTTGGTGGTCAATACGCCAAGCTTGCTTTGCCCTGTGTTGGCATCGAGGGCACGCATACCGCCAAGTAGGGCAGTCATTTCTGGCACTGTAAGTGTCAGCAAATCGGCTTTTTCCACCAGCATTTCTGTTGGTGAACCGTAGGCACCGTCAGTGTAATAGTTACGGAATGCGTCTGCCTTTGGCTCCAATACGGTAAAGGATTCAACATCGGTCTGCGTTTGAGATGCATCGCTACGACCAGGGGCGAAAGGGACTTCAATATTGTGTCCCGCTTTCTTTGCAGCCTGTTCAATGGCTGCTGCGCCGCCGAGCACAATCACATCTGCCAGGGAGACTTTTTTGCCGCCAGACAGTGATTTGTTAAAGTCTTTTTGGACTTTAGTCAGGGTTTTTAACACCTTGGCTAACTCCTTGGGGTCGTTAGCGGCCCAGGTATTTTGAGGTGCCAGCTGAATGCGCGCGCCGTTGGCACCGCCGCGATGATCTGAGTCTCGGTAGACAGACGCTGATGCCCAGGCAGTCCTAACCAGTTGCGGGATCGTCAATCCAGATTTCAGGATTTTTACCTTGAGTTTGCTGGTATCCTTGGCATCTATCAGTGTGTAGTCGACTGCTGGAATGGGGTCTTGCCAGATAAATTCTTCGCTCGGTACTTCACTGCCAACATAGCGAGAGCGTGGCCCCATATCGCGATGTGTTAGCTTAAACCAGGCGCGAGCGTAGGCGTCATCGAACTCTTTTGGATTAGCTAGGAAATGCTCGATTATTTTGCGGAATCCCGGATCTTTTTTTAGCGCCATATCGGTTGTAAACATAATCGGCGCGCTGCGTTTACCTGGTATATGCGCATCCGGAACCATATTGGCAGCGCTTGCATCCGTGGGTGTCCATTGGGTGGCCCCAGCGGGACTCTTCGTTTTTTGCCACTCAAAACTCATTAGATTGCTGAGGTAGAGAATGGACCACCTTGTGGGAGTGGCTGTCCAAGCGCCCTCCAAACCGCTGGTCATGGTGTCCTCGGCATTGCCTTTACCACATTTATTTTTCCAGCCGAAACCTTGATCTTCGATCGCTGCAGCAGCTGGTGCGGCACCAACGCATTCACCTTTTTTGGCGCCGTGAGCCTTACCTAGGGTGTGTCCACCGGCAACCAATGCGACAATCTCCTCGTCATTCATGGCCATTCGGCCAAACGACAAACGTATATCTTGAGCAGCGGAAAGAGGGTCATGGTTGGCGTTGGGGCCTTCTGGATTGACATAGATCAAGCCCATTTGTACTGCGGCAAGGGGTTTTTCTAACTTGCCATCTTTGTAACGCTTATCATTGGCCAACCATTTGGTTTCTGCGCCCCAGTAAACATGATCTGCTTCCCAGTCATCAACTCGACCACCGGCGAAACCGAGGGTTTTGAAACCCATTGATTCCAACGAGACATTACCTGCCAAGATCATAAGGTCGCCCCAAGAAACATTGCGGCCGTACTTTTGCTTTACCGGTTCTAGTAAACGGCGGGCTTTATCTAGGCTGACATTGTCTGGCCAGCTGTTTAGTGGCTCAAAGCGTTGCTGAGCACCCTCTGCACCACCACGGCCATCTGCCGTGCGATAGGTGCCAGCGGCGTGCCATGCCATACGAATCATCAGGCCGCCGTAGTGTCCCCAGTCGGCAGGCCACCAGTCTTGCGAGGTTTTAAGGGTCTTTTCAATGTCTTGTTTAAGCGCGTTGATGTCGACGCTTTTGAACGCCTCTGCGTAGTTGAAGTCTTCGCCGTAGGGATTGGATTTGGCGTCGTGAGCGCGCAGTTGATCGAGATTGAGCTTGTCTGGCCACCAAAATTGATTGGATGGTGACACCACGTCTGCCGCTGCCGCGTTTAGCGAGACAAGCAGAGTCAGACCTGCCGCCGCGCCAGTAAATAAGGATGTTGGTTTCATTATTGTGCCCTCCAGAGCGTACATCGATAATGCACAAATATAGTGCATCGTCGCGCGGGAGGTAATTGCAAAAATTAGAAGATAACGTTCAGTTTTATGAGTGCTTTAATCTTGCCGTTTTGTCGCAGGCTAAGGCGCTTTTGCACACTGCTATTAAGGCTTCAATACTCGACATGCGGGTGTAATTGGGGCGTAACACAAAGGCAATACGCCGGTGTGGTCCAGGGTCGCTTAGGTGTACTGCGGCGAGTTCTTCGTTTTGGGCAATGAGTTGCTCAATTGCCATTTCTGGGATGAGTGTGGTGCCAAGCTTCCCAATGACCATCTGTACAAGAGTGTTCAAGCTAGTCGCGCCAAAACCTTGGTTGGCCGCCTGTTCAGGTAATTTACAGGCTTCAAGAATATGGTCTTTTAGGCAGTGCCCATCTTTAAGAAGCATAAGCTCGCAGTGATTTAAGGTTTTACTATGAATGGCTTCTTGCTGGGTGAGGGGGTTGTCTTTTGGTGCGACCCAATAAAAGTCTTCTTGCCAAAACTCCATACTCAGCAAACCTTCTACTGGGTAGGGCAAGGCCAGGATTGCTGCATCTAAATCGCCACGGCGCACCATCTCGACCAACACATGCGACTGCTCCTCAACAATATTGAGTTTGGTCTGGGGGTGCAGCTCGTTTAATACAGGTAATACCTTGGGCAATAAAAACGGACAGATCGTGGGTATAACGCCGATAGTAAGGGGGAAGCTTAGCGGCAATCGCTGGGAGTCGGCTAAGTGTTCCAGATCGTCTACGTGCAACATAATCGTTCGGGCTTTATCTAGTACCTGCTTGCCGACAGGGGTTATAAGCACTTTTTTGTTGTCGCGTTCAAAAATTTGCAGCCCAAGCTGCTTTTCTAGCTCGTGTAGGGCGGTACTTAAGGCGGACTGGCTAATATTGCTAATCTCAGCAGCCTGTTTGAAATGAAGGGTTTTTTCTACCGCTAAGGCATAATTTAACTGTTTGATGGAGATCATTATTGTGTAGCCCAGTTTGTTATTCTATTTTTTAGAATGTTAATCTAAAAATTCGCAAATTTACAGTAGGTCGGCTCAGAGTAAAATTCGCTAGGCTTGCTAATTGATGAAGAGGTTATTGGTGCGGTACTCATCGTCACGGACTCAGGCCCACTTCCGATGAAATCATTACGAAGTTAATTTGGAATCCAATGTTGCAGTCGTTGAATAATGTCTAAAGGCTGGTATAACAGAGAAATAGCATTTTCTCTGGGCGCTAATTTTGTATGGGTATAGTAACTTGATATTAATCATGAAAACTGAATTTGAAAATCTGCAGCAGAATGATGCACATTCTTATGATGTGGATACTAATTCTGATAAACAGGTTCTTAAAATCTATTGCGGTGAAGTGTTGATCGCCAAAAAGATCAAACAGAAAAAATCCATTCGCTACTTTGGGGTTCGGGATTACCAGAAGTACCTGCACTCAGTTTAATCGTTTTTATAAGTCCAGTATCGAGCGGCCTTTTGGCCGCTGCCATCGCATAGTCTATTGCTCGCCCTCTGATCTGATCCATATATCCCGTTGTGGGAAGGGGATTTCTATTTCGTGTTTTCTCAGCGTTGCCTCTATTTCCACGTGAATCTCGTGAATTAAGGGCATGATGTCGAGCATGCTGGGTACAAATACGCGGAGTTCAAAGTTAAGGCTGCTGTCGCCAAAACCGACAAAAAAGACTGATGGCGGCGGGTCTTTGGTAATTCGACGGTTGTCTTCAATGACTTTAGAGAGCAATTTATGCACGGCAATCACATCGGAGCCGTAAGCAACGCCAACTTTAATAATTTGCCGGGTGATAGAGTCGCTTAATGTCCAATTGGTGAGTTGTTCGGTAATAAAGGTTTTGTTGGGAATTATCTGTTCCTTGCGATCCCAGTCGGTGAGCGTTGTTGCCCGTATGCGAATGCGAGTTACGGTGCCGGTGTGATTGCCTACGGTGACGGTATCGCCAACACGAATGGGACGCTCGAATAAGATGAGTAAGCCGGAGACAAAGTTCGCCACAATTTCCTGCAAACCGAAACCAAGGCCGACACCTAGCGCGGCGACGAGCCACTGTAGTTTTGACCATTGAGCGCCGATTATATTCAGCGAAACGATAATGCCGACCATCACGATAATATATTTCACCACCGTGGTGATGGCATAGCTGCTACCAGCTTCGAGTTGCAGTTTACGTAAGATCGAAATTTCCAAAATGCCGGGTAAATTGCGCGCCCCCAAGTAGGTTAGCGTCATCATAATGATGGCTATAATGCCGTCGGCAAGGGTGATCGCCTTGTCACCCATCGCCGGGTTGTCGCCTGTTACATGCCACAGTTCAATATTATTGAGTATGCTTAGTGCCGGTAGTATTTCTGCCCATAACTCCCAGCCTAGGACGATTGCCGCAACGCCCGTTAACAGACCTAAAAACCCTCTGGTTTGCTGGGTAATCGTGTCCATGTCGTATTCGGTGGCGTCAATGGATTCTGGCATTCCTTCGCCAGCGTTGTCAGCCGCTTGACGATTCGCATTTTGTGCTTGCTCAGCCTTACGTTTCACTCGCAGACGTTCAAGCGTCATGCGGCGTTCAACTACCGAGAATATGCGTAAGATTAGCGAGTAGAGTATGAACAGCGCAGCCATTAAACAAGCGGTTACAAAAAGCTTGTTTTGGATCATAAGTGCTGAAAAATGATAGCCGTACCAAGACAGGCCGAGCAGTACCAAGGGGATGCAAACCGCCAATGCGTGAATAATATATTTAAAACTGATTTGGCGCCTGGGGGCGTGGTTTCTCAGCAAAAAGAGTTGCCATAATACGCGGTGTGTTACGTAGGCAAGCGCTAAAGACGATACGCTGAACAGTAGCCGACTAATAATGCTATTGCCGTCTGCGGGGTGGTCTGCGATGGGTATGAAAAGTGATACAAAAACCAGTGTTAAGGTGAGCCATCGTAGATTTTTCCGGGTGACATTAATGATGTCGAGACGCCATTTAAAGTGGAACTCGGCAACCCCGTCTGGGCGACATATTTCACGGAAGACATTAAGCAGTAGCCATAAACCCGCCGCATTCTTAAGCCCTTGGTGAATCTGCTCCGTCAATGCGCCGCCATCGGACGTCAAGGCGGCAAGGAAACCAAGCGCTAAGGGACCCGGCGAGGCCAGTAGTAGGGAGATGAATAATGCTAGCGCGGTATCGGAAAATCGGTCTCGGTTTACTTTGCCGACGTTCGTAGCTAAGGTTTTTAACAGCGAGAGTAGTCGCGGCTTGAGTAAAATAATTAATCCCGGAATGGCGAGTAAAAAAAGCTGCCACTTATTACTCCACTGTAGGCTTTTCGATGGCGTGTTTGCTCGCCATGCTGATAGGCGCTCTGACCAAGGCGTTTCTTGCTCTATTGCTTGCTTTAGCTGAGTCCATAGTGGCGTAGTGCTCGGTATCCACAAAAGGCGGCTATTTAAAAGTGTCATGTATTCTGCGGTTTTAGTTTTTAAAGCGATATTTTCACTTCGGGTGGTCATTATTGTTTCAATATACCGACGGTAAATTTTGATGCCGCTCTGGAGTAATAGGCCTTGTTCGTCGCGCAGCTTGTCGCGTTGTGAATCTAAACCCGTGTTGTTTTCCTTGGTGATTAAATACTGACGATCTTCTAAGCGAAGTTTTGTTAATTGGGCGCGGGCGAGTTCTTCGTCTAGTATTTTAGTTTTTAGGGTTAGGGAGGAGCGTTGAAAAAATTGTTGGCGTTGTTCAAGCAGATCGACACCTAAGGTTGAGAGACGATCGGCACCCGTGATGGCAAGCTGCTGTGCCATGCTGTTTGAGTAACGTTCAACGTAAGACCGCTCATCACGTAGCTGTGCTAGCTTATTGAGTAAGTCATCGGTGCGCGCCGTGATATTGGCAATATCGCTAGCGAGCTCGGCGTTATCCTGGGCAATTTTTTTAATCTCTTCATCTGCGTTCTCTAGCTCAACAAGGCGTTGTTGGGCTTGCTCGGCAATAGCATTAGCCTGATTTCGGCGGGCGCTACTTACAGCTTCTTGTAGTTTTTCGATAGCTTGATTCGCAATATCGATTTTTCTTACCACTAAGCGCTGCTGAAGATCCAAAATTTCAAGTCGTGAATCTCGGGAAATTAAGCGCTGTCGCAATAATTCAACTCGTGCGTTGGCGGCTACACTTTCGCTCTCGTTAAACGCTCGGCGGGCTTTAGCGAGTTCAGTTGTTTGGCTTTCGGGGCTTTCTGCTAATTGCGCTTCAGCGTTAGACTGCTTCTGCAAGGCAGCCTCTATAAGAGGTGAAACGTCTTGTTGCGCAGTTACAATACGCGCATTTATAGCAGTTTCTTCGCTGTGTAGCTCGAGTAAAGTAGCTTGTTGATTGAGTAAGCGCTTTTCGAGAAGGCTAAGTTTACCGCCACCATCGACTTCCGGCAGAGCTTGGTCTAGTTTTTGCTGAATCTCTGCCTGCCGTGTGGCGGCCGTCGCGATTTGATCGATATATCCTTGGGCTTGATTGCGGTCTTCAGTTGCTTGCGCCAAATTATCTAGGGCTTGCTGGTACAGTTGGACAATAAAATCGCGTTGCTCAGAATTGAGCTTTTCAGAGGATTGCGCCGCATTCAGACGAAGTTGCAGGTCACTAATCGTTTGCTGGGTGTTTGTTGATGCCGCGTAGCTTGGCCATGCCGCGATGCTCAGCAGAAAGCAAAATACGAATAAGGCGTACCGGTATATTTTAACCGTTAGCTGCGTTGGGCTGGCGCTAGGCGTAGTAGTGCTATTTGCTGGTGAGTAAGCAAAGTAAGCCCTTGTTTGTGGCGGGGAGTTTTTCTTAGGTATATGATTTCGTTGACAATATAGCATGTGTTGCCTTTTCGAAGTCCAGACATACGAAATGCTGGGTTAGCCTAAGGGTTGTTGTGAAAATACTACTGTTGACGGTAGCAGAAATAAAAGCCGGCGCGTAGACAAAAGTAGGAGTTGTTGAGTGCGGGGCTGTCTAAAATGTAGCCTGGGGCAGAGTCGCAGTAAATACGCTAAAATAGCATCTTTTGAAATTCTGAGGGGTGTAAATAATGCGAGTTAACTCGCTACGCTTTTTTCAGCCTTTGCGTGACGTATATGCCTGATTTTTCTGACGAGTATTGGATGCACCACGCCTTAGAATTGGCGCAGCAGGCCGATCAAACCAACGAAGTGCCAGTTGGGGCGATTGTCGTTAAAGGCAATGCCGTTATTGCCGAGGGTTTTAATCAGCCTATAAGCAGTGTTGATCCTACCGCCCACGCAGAAATCGTGGCGCTGCGCGGTGCCGCGCAAACCCTAAATAATTATCGCCTGCCAGATACGACCCTCTATGTGACCGTTGAGCCATGCGCGATGTGCGCCGGTGCGATTATTCACAGCCGTATTAAACGCGTGGTGTATGGCGCTGCCGAGCCAAAAGCGGGGGCGGTGTGTAGCCATTTACAGTTATTCGACCAAGCCCAAATGAATCACCGGGTGGAGTGGGCTGGTGGTGTATTGGCGGAGGAGGCTGCGGCGACTTTGCAGCGATTTTTTGCGCGCAGACGGGAGGAAAAGCGCGTGGCGAAAAATAATTGAATTTGACTTTTTAAATTCGATGTAATGTGATGCGTTTCTATTTTTAATCAAATCATTCATTTGCTACGCGCTGACCGGAAAGGATTGCCATCTTTTCGGGGAGGGGCTTTCTCGCTGCTTTCGGTTTTAATTTTAGGCAGTTTTTTTCAATAAGCTGCCATGAAAGGTAGGCCATTGCTAAGGTGGCTAGAAAGGACATTGCTAACATAGACATTACAGACAGATTTTTAATAGTAGCAGCAATAATTTGCTGGATAGGGAATGCGTAAATATACATGCCATAGGAGTAGTCGCCGAATTTATTGAATGATCTTATTTTTCCCGACGGAACATAGGCAAAGTAAAAAACCAAGTAGGGCAGTATAACGTAGAAGGCGATAAAAAATGTTGCGGTGTTTAGTGTGGATAACAGTAGTATTGAAATTAGAATCCAGTGGATTTTTGCCGACATGATGATTTTTTTGCGGTTTAGATAAAATGCCGCGCCGATAAAAAATGTCGCAAAAAACCGCAAGGTGTTAACCGAAGTGAATTCGTGGAAGTGATTGATAATATGGCCAACAAGGCTTAGGCCGGCAAGGATGGTGAAGCCGTAAGTGGTAAATTTTTCGCTGTGAATTCTTTTCTGAATGGCGGTAAATGCCCCTGCGATAAGTGTCAAAGCGATGTACATTTTCACTTCGTATGGTAGTGTCCATAGTGAGCCGTTGACGACGCCTGGGAAAGGGTTGTCAGTGAAAACACCTGGTAAACTTGAAACGGTACCCGTGAGTAGGGTTGTGTTTTTGTATAAGAATTTCAAGGTTTGCTTGTCGCTGATGAACTCGGCAAAGGGCAGTGAAGTGAAATATAAACCTACGCAAAATACCGAAAATAGCACGGCGACAATGAGCGCCGGATATATTCGTAAAACTCTCGCCCAGAAGAAAGATTTTAAGCTGCTGGTTCGATAAAGGCTTGCGCAAATAAGAAAGCCACTCGTTATAAAAAAGATATCGACGGCAATACTGCTTAAGGTTATTCCTAGAAAAACGCTAAGTGGTTCTTCCGGTAGCGAGGGGCCAATGCCGATAGCAAGTGGGAAGCAATGGCTATACAAGACTAAACTTGCGGCGATAAAGCGTATCAAATTAAAGTTGTTGTCGCGGCCAGTGTTATATTCTGAGAGCATCTTGCTCATGTTGCTTCCATTATTAAATTTAGTGGATTATTTTTTTTGAGGCTTGGCTCGATGGGCGAAGCTAGCCTAAGTCTAAATTTAGTAATATGCAATCATAAAAAAGCCGCCCGAAGGCGGCTCTCTCAACGACTTAAGTCAAAGACTTACATCGATACTTCAGTAATTTCTACTGACGCTATACGCTTACCTTCTTCCGCACCTTTCTGGAAAGATGCAATCTGATCGAAGTTCATGTAGCGATAAATCTCGCCAGACATGGCATCCAGATCTTTGCAGTATTCCATATACTCAGCTGGTGTTGGCAGGCGGCCGAGGATCGCGCCAACCGATGCTAACTCAGCAGAGGTCAGGTAGACATTGGCGCCATTGCCAAGACGGTTGGGGAAGTTACGGGTTGAGGTAGACAGCACCGTAGCGCCATCGGCAACACGTGCCTGGTTACCCATGCACAGTGAACAGCCAGGCATTTCGGTACGTGCACCGGAAGCGCCGAAGATGTTGTAGTAGCCTTCTTCCATCAGGGTGTGCTGATCCATTTTAGTCGGTGGTGATATCCACAGACGGGTGTTCAGCGTGCCTTTGTTGGCGTCGAGCAGCTTACCAGCGGCGCGGAAGTGACCGATGTTGGTCATGCAGCTACCGATGAAGACTTCGTCTACTTTGTCGCCAGCAACTTCAGACAGCAGCTTAGCGTCGTCTGGGTCGTTAGGGCAGCAAACTACAGGCTCTTTCAACTCGTCTAGGTCAATTTCGATAACCGCAGCGTACTCGGCGTCGGCATCGCCTTCGAGCAGGCTTGGGTTGGCCAGCCATGCTTCCATATTGGCGGCGCGGCGCTCAAGAGTACGTGGGTCGCCGTAGCCTTCGCTTACCATCCAGCGCAGTAGGGTGATGTTCGAGCGCAGGTATTCAGAGATCTCTGGAATGCCTTGCTTGATGGTACAGCCAGCGGCTGAACGCTCTGCTGAGGCGTCAGACAATTCAAATGCCTGCTCAACAGTCAGACCGGCCAAGCCTTCGATTTCGAGAATGCGGCCAGAGAAGATGTTCTTCTTGCCCTTTTTCTCAACAGTCAGGTGACCTTCTTTAATCGCTTGGTAAGGAATGGCGTGAACCAGGTCGCGCAGGGTAATGCCGGGCTGCATTTTGCCTTTAAAGCGAACCAGTACTGATTCGGGCATATCTAGTGGCATAACGCCTGTAGCCGCTGCGAAAGCAACCAGACCAGAACCTGCAGGGAAAGAGATACCCATTGGGAAGCGAGTGTGGGAGTCACCGCCGGTGCCGACCGTGTCAGGCAGCAACATGCGGTTCAACCAGCTGTGGATGATACCGTCGCCGGGGCGCAGTGAAACACCGCCACGGGTCATGATGAAGTCTGGCAGGTTGTGCTGGGTGTCGATGTCGATTGGCTTGGGGTAAGCCGCAGTGTGACAGAACGACTGCATGGTCAGGTCGGCAGAGAAACCGAGGCAGGCCAAGTCTTTCAGCTCGTCGCGGGTCATCGGGCCAGTGGTGTCCTGTGAGCCAACGGTGGTCATTTTGGGTTCACAGTAAGTGCCGGGGCGAATACCAGTACCTTCGGGCAGACCACAGGCGCGACCAACCATTTTTTGGGCCAAGGTGTAGCCTTTGCCAGTGTCGGCGGGCTGCTCGGGCAGACGGAACAGGGTCGAGGTGGGCAGGCCCAGTGATTCACGGGCTTTAGCCGTTAGGCCACGACCGATAATCAGGTTAATACGGCCGCCAGCGCGCACTTCGTCGAGCAGTACGGGTGACTTCAGTTCGAAGGTGCTTAGGGTTGCGCCAGTTTCAACATTTTTGATGATGCCGTCGTAGGGGCGGATTTCAATCACGTCGCCCATATTCAGGTCGTCAACGGGGGCTTCAAATACCAGTGCGCCAGCATCTTCCATGGTGTTGTAGAAGATAGGAGCGACTTTACTTCCGATACAAATGCCGCCGGAGCGCTTATTTGGCACGCCAGGCATATCGTCGCCGAAGAACCACAGTACCGAGTTGGTTGCTGATTTACGTGAAGAGCCTGTACCAACAACATCGCCAACGAAGGCAATGGGGTGGCCTTTTTCTTTCAGGCTGTCGATCAGTTTAAGCGGGCCAACACTGCCTTGCACGTCGGGCTTAATGCCGTCGCGTTCCATTTTGAACATCGCCAGTGCGTGCAGTGGGATGTCTGGGCGCGACCATGCGTCTGGCGCTGGTGACAGATCATCGGTATTGGTTTCGCCGGTGACTTTAAAAACGGTATTCACAATGCTTTCTGGCACTTCAGGGCGGTTGGTGAACCACTCTGCGTCTGCCCAGCTTTGAATAACTTCTTTTGCCAGTGCATTACCAGCCTTGGATTTTTCTTCTACGTCGTGGAAGGCATCAAACATCAGCAAGGTGTGTTTAAGCTCTTCTGCGGCGAGTTTGGCTAGATCAGCGTGGTCGAGGAGTTCAACCAGAGTCACAATATTGTAGCCGCCGTGCATATTGCCCAGCAGTTTAACTGCTTCTTCTTTGCTCAGAAGCGGGCTGCTGGCTTCACCTTTTACGATGGCAGACAGAAAGCCAGCTTTCACGTAAGCGGCTTCGTCAACACCGGGTGGTACACGGTTGGAGATCAGGTCAACAAGGGTTGCTTCTTCGCCAGCTGGCGGATTTTTGAGCAATTCAATTAGGCCCGCGACTTGTTCAGCGTTGAGTGGCTGGGGAACAATGCCTTGCGCGGCGCGTTCGTCGACGTGTTTCCGATATGCTTCGAGCACAGTGTAACTCCTCTTTTCAGTTTCGGTACCCGTATCCGCCGGGATCGCCGGGGCCGGGGCTATCGATGCCCATCATCGATACGAAATAGGGGGCTGCAAGTATACTGAAAAACCACACATACGTTAAGGAATCTCTGCAGAAGTAGTTGCTTGGCCAGTCTTTCTTCGCCTCGTCAGACGTCCGACGTCGGGCGTCTGACGATTTGCGGTCTTTGCTGTAGCTTGGGGCTAGGGGAATTAGATAGTAATATTGTCAGCTTTCATTATTGACCAAGCTTGCCAGCTCCTAGGGTGCTGGCTTACCCTTTACGCTTGTATTTCCCCTATTTATCTGGAGTCTGGTTTGGCTGTTGTGCGTCCTCGCGTAGTAACCCCCTGTATTGGCGTTTGTTCAACGGCGCTGGGCGATGAGGTGTGCCGAGGTTGCAAGCGTTATAGCCATGAGGTAATTGACTGGAATAGTTACAGTGATGGGCAAAAGCAAATTATTGACGAGCGTTTAGACGGCTTTTTAGTCCAGGTCATGGAGAATAAACTGCATATTAATGACGCTAAACTCTTGGAGTGGCAGCTGCAAACCCAGAGAATCCGCTATCCTGCTCATAAAAGTCCGTATATTTGGCTTTTTCAGTTATTGCGAGCCGGGGCGGGGCAAATTAGTGACTGCGGCGAGTTTGGCTTTAGTGTTGATGCTGAATACCGCGACGAACCCTTAATGGTGCTGCGCGACATGATTGATCGCGAGCATTACTTACTGTCTGAAGCCTATTATCAGCGTTATATAGGCCGCTATTTGCATCGCGAGCTTTAGGCTCGGGCTTATTGCTCTCGTTAACCCTGAAATACATCTTAATTTTGCTATACTGCGCCGGTTTTCTTGCCTAGCTTTGAATTGGATGCGCCTTATCATGTCTGTTGATATCAGTGAAATACTTGAATTCCTTCCGTGTGAAACGCCCCAGGGCTGGGTAGATGCCGCGCTGCGCTTCCCCGAGGAAATGCTGATTGATCACGCTAATTGCGAGAAAAAGGCAGCCGGTACCGCATTAAACCTGATGTTTCGCTATGTAGATAAGCCGGACCTGCTGATGAAAATGTCTAAATTGGCGCGGGAAGAACTGCGCCATTTTGAGCAGGTTATGGGTATTATGAAAAAGCGCGGCATTGAATATCGGCATCTATCCTCGGCCAACTACGCCAACGGGCTGCGCACAGGTGCGCGCACCAGTGACCCCCATAAATTGGTCGATATCTTGATTATTGGCGCATTTATCGAAGCGCGCTCGTGCGAGCGTTTTGCGAAAATAGCCCCTTTGTTAGACCCAGAATTGGGCGCGTTTTACCACTCGTTGCTGAAGTCTGAGGCGCGCCATTTTAAAGATTATTTGGCGCTGGCAGAACGCTATGCAGTGGAACCAATCGCGCCGCGAGTGGCTTTTTTTCGAGAAAAAGAGCAGCGCTTAATTGAAACAGTAGAGGAAGAATTTCGCTTTCACAGCGGCCCGTTGGCGGCTTGAAGTATGTCTTTGCATCTCCCGTCTTCCGTCAAATATTTAGCGCTCTCGCTTGCGTGAAGTATGGCTTTACGCAACTAAATAAAAGACCCCGTATCCAATAATTGCCGCGCAACTTCAGTAATGGGTTTGCGTTGCCGGTCAGCATTTTTGCTGAGCAGATCGCTGGCTTGGTCCTCTGCCAAGCCATAGGTTTCCATAATAAATTTCTTGGCTTTATTCAGCGCTTGTCGGGCTTCAATTATGGGCTTTATGTGTTCAGCCTCGTAGCGCAATTGGTCGATGCTGTGGAAATAGGCAATGGCTATGTCGATTAAGGCCTGCAATAGCGCGGTGGGAACCGCGTCGATGGCATAAAGACTAATGCCAGCCTCGGCGGCGAGGCGGTTGATGCCTTCGGAGCGTGTGTTTTCTAATTTAATGACAGTGCGCGGTGCATTTTTCTGAAGTTGAGCCAAGTGTTCTAGGGTGTCGCGATTGGGTGAATTGGTGTCGACAAGAATGATTTCTGGGTGCATTTCGCCGACTAATTGGTAAATATCTGCGTTGCTGTTGTTAATGGTAATCATGTCAATGCCGGTCCAGGCAATGATGGGTGCAAGCTTGTTGGCGCGAATATCGTCAACATCAATCAATAGCAGTTTCATGAAGCGAGTTATACCTCTTTTTGGGCGTTAATTAGCCGTAGCGCGGGAATGTCTGCCTTCGAAAGATTTTGTTTTTCTAGATATTTAATAATGCCGCCAACGCTAATAATTTGTCCGTCCAAAAATTGATTGGGGCCGATGTGCTGGGATTTTGTCAGCATCATTTTTTCATGTAAATTGCCCTCGGTTTTTCGGTCGATGCTGGGGCTTTCAATGCCAAGCGCTGCCGCGGCTATCCGAAATAAACCGGGTTTGTACACGGCGGCGACGGTTTCTTCTATATTGACTGGCGTTGTTAATTGACCCCAGCGATACATTTGTGAAATAAACCACTCGGCGTGATTCAGCCAGGGGAAGTTGGCGGAATAGCGGTGGAAAACGTGGAAGTCTTCTACTTTTTCTGGCGGCAGGCCGTGATGCTTTAAGGATGAGCCCATCAATGATAGGGCAACTGTTTCCTCCGGCAGGGCGATATACGCCGCCTGACTGATGATTTTAGCGGTGAGTCTGCGGTTTTCTTTTTTATCCAGCCAAATGCATGCTTTGATCAAGGCCCTGAGTAAAGCTTGGTGAGTCGCGGGGTTTTCTTTAGACCAACTTTCACTCACGGCGAATACTTTTTCTGGACTGTTGTTCCATAGCTGGTATTTGGTGGCGACCACATGACCAATTTGTTGCTGCACTGCCAGGGTGTTCCAAGGCTCTCCCACACAGAATCCGTGGATATCACCGTCGGTCATCGCGGTGACCATTTTCGGTGGTGGAATGACCACAATTTCGACATCGCGGTCGGGATCAATGCCTGCACTGGCTAGCCAGTAGCGCAATTCATAGCTCTGGGTGGAGCAAGGGTAAACGACCCCAAACCGCAATTTTGGGCGTTTACTCCGTTTGTTTTCTTCTATTAGACATTGCAAGGCCTGTGCGGCTATTAGGGGGCTGAATTCGCTGCGTGAATCAATTTCATAGAGGTGGTTGTAAAGTTGATTATTGACGGTAATGGCGTTGCCATTGAGGTCTAGCACCATGGCGCTGACCATGTCTATTTTGGGGCCGCCCACGCCAAGGCGCGAAGCGACGGGTATGGACGCCAACATTTGTGCGCCATCCAAAATACCGAGTCCCACTTTGTCGCGAATACCGGCCCAAGACACCTCCCTAGAGAGGGTGACGTTGAGTCCCTCACTGGCGAAATAGCCTTTTTCGTGAGCAATAACCAACGGTGCGCAATCTGTTAAGGGAATGAAGCCAAGTGTGACGTCGGTCTTCTCTAAGTGGAGTCCGTTTTTATTGTGAATGGCGCCCATATTTATGCCCCTACGGCCTTTTTAACTTCGGATAATGGTTCCGCAGACGCGAGCTGCGGCGCTGATGCTGGCTTTTTGGCTTGCTTTTGGTGCAAGAACGTCAACACCGCAGCACGGTAGTGGTTGTAGTTTGGGTTGTCTGCCAAGGCTAAACGATCTCTGGGGCGGGGAAGATCTATGTTTAGAATTTCCCCTACTTTGGCGGCGGGCCCATTGGTCATCATAACGATGCGGTCTGACAACAACACTGCTTCATCGACATCGTGAGTAATGAGAATAACGGTGTTGTTTAGTTCGGCCTGAATCTCCATGAGTGCGTCTTGGAGATGGGCGCGGGTTAACGCATCTAGCGCACCAAACGGTTCATCCATCAGCAATACCTTAGGTTCCATTGCCAGTGCTCGGGCAATGCCAACGCGTTGCTTCATGCCCCCAGAGATCTCAGCCGGGAGTTTGTGGCTGGCGTGTGACATATGCACCAAGGCGAGATTGTAGTCCACCCATTGGCGAATTTCGGCTTTGTTTTTTTTGCCTTTAAAGACCTGTTTAACAGCCAATTCAACATTTTCATAAACCGTGAGCCAAGGGAATAGTGAATGATGCTGGAACACCACTGCACGATCTGGGCCAGGCGCGTTAACTTCTTTGGACTCAAGTATCACCGCGCCTTCTGTTGCCTCGTAGAGGCCGGCAACAATATTGAGCACGGTAGATTTTCCGCAGCCGGAGTGGCCAATTAATGAGATGAACTCGCCGCGGTTTATTTTTAAGTCCACTTTGTCTAAGGCTTTAAAGGGGCCGGTTTTGGTGGGGAATTCAATACTAATGTGTGAAATATCAAGATAAGTCGACATGTCGGCGTCCTTTGTTTCAAGCTTCGTCGTGGGCGATGATTTTGTGAAGGGTATGCATGAATGAGTCCAGAATGAATCCGACAAAGCCGATAGTGATAACTGCGACCATTATACGAGCGAGGGATTCGGAACTGCCGTTCTGAAATTCGTCCCATACAAATTTGCCGAGCCCAGGGTTTTGGGCGAGCATTTCGGCGGCAATCAATACCATCCAACCGATGCCGAGAGAGATTCGCAGACCAGTAAAAATCATTGGGAGCGCGGCGGGGATCGCGATTTTAGTAACCCGTGTAAACCAGCCAAGCTGAATGACCCGGCCAACGTTGATTAGGTCTTTGTCGATATTGGCAACGCCGACAGCGGTATTGATCAAGGTTGGCCACATGCAGCACAGCGTGACGGTGATAGCCGAATTGATAAACGATTTAGATAGCATTGGGTCATCGCTTACGTAGACGGCGCTGACGACCATGGTCACCAGTGGGAGCCATGCAAGGGGCGACACGGGTTTGAGTATTTGAATGATTGGCGTAATGGCTGTGTTTAATAGCGGGCTAAGACCGCAGGTTATGCCGATGGGAACCGCGATAATCGATGCGATCAGAAAGCCGGTAAAAACGGTTATGAGGCTAGTAATGATCTGGTCAAAATACGTCGGCTTACCGGTGTAGTCGCGTATCTTAATTTCGGCGTCTGGATTCCTTGCCAATTTTTCTTCGTTGCGTTTTGTTTGGCGTTCATAAAAGGCAACCGCCTTTTCACGTTCAACTACGTGTTCGTGATACAGACCCTGCGCTGCTGAGACGACCGCGACCGGGCCGGGAAAGGTGCCAAGACTAGTGTCAATGCGCGATGCTGCCGTAGACCAGATGGCCAGAAATACCAAGATGGCGATCACTGGCAGGCCAATAAGACGAACGATTTCCTGTGCTTGCTCCCGGGGATTCTCCCAGCTGGCAAGCTTAATGAGTGGGACGAGCCATGCGAAACCTGCAACACTCAAGTAATGCAGGGTGTTTTGTTTAAACATAGGTGCTCCTTTTGCCCCGCTGTAAGCAGCGGGGCGGTACGACTACTACTTCAGAGTGTCTTTTGGTTTTAGGCCGATGCTGAACTTTGAGATGTATTCATTGGGCTTTTTACCATCGTAGGTAATGCCATCAATGAACTCAGATTGCGGTGGCTTAAAGCCGGATTCGGTCGCGAAGTTTGGGAACTCGCTGGCGCTAATCTTGCCCTCGGCAATCAATTGTTCGGCGGCTTTGCGGTATATATCTGGACGGTAAACCTTCTTGGCGATCTCCATATACCAGCTGTCGGGTTTGTGCTCAGGAATCTGGCCCCAGCGGCGCATTTGGGTGAGGTACCAAATCGCATCAGAGTAGTAGGGAAAGGTGGCGTTGTGGCGGAAGAATACGTTGAAGTCGGGGACGTCGCGCTTATCGCCTTTTTCATACTCAAAGGTGCCGGTCATCGAGTTGGCGATAACGTCGTAGTCGGCGCCGACGTAAGCTGATTTAGCGAGGATTTTAACTGCTTCTGGGCGGTTGGCGTTGTTGTTTTCGTCCAGCCATTTGGCGGCGCGAATCATGGCCTTGACGACGGCAATGTGGGTGTTAGGGTATTTCTCAGCCCACTCATTGCTCACGCCAAATACTTTTTCGGGGTTGTTTTTCCAAATTTCATAATCAGTAATAACCGGAACGCCAATGCCCTTGAAAACGGCTTGCTGATTCCAGGGTTCGCCAACGCAGTAGCCGTATATCGTCCCTGCTTCTAGCGTTGCGGGCATTTGTGGCGGTGGGGTAACAGAAAGCAGTGCATCGGCATCGATTTGCCCGCTGGTATCACCTTTTAGTGGGGCGTAGTAGCCGGGATGAATTCCGCCGGCGGCTAACCAGTAGCGCAGTTCATAGTTGTGAGTAGAGACCGGAAATACCATGCCCATTTTAAAGGGCTTACCTTCTGCTTTGTATTTAGCAACAACGGGTTTTAAGGCGTCTGCTTTGATCGGATGTACAGGCTTGCCATCGGCTTGTTTGGGAATGTGGGGTTTCATGTCTTCCCACACACTGTTGGAAACGGTGATACCGTTGCCGTTGAGATCCATACTGAAGGCGGTAATGATGTGGGCCTGGGTGCCAAAGCCGATGGTGGCGCCGAGTGGTTGTCCGGCCAGCATGTGGGCGCCGTCTAATTCGCCGTCTATGACACGATCAAGTAGTACTTTCCAATTAGCCTGGGCTTCAAGACTGACGTATAAGCCTTCGTCTTCAAAATAGCCTTTTTCGTAAGCAATGGCCAATGGCGCCATATCGGTAAGTTTTATAAAGCCGAATTTTAACTCTTCTTTCTCGAGCTCGGCGGCCATTGCAAAGCAGGTACTTGTTAAGGCGAGGGCGCCGACTGTGCACTTTATGAGGCTATGATACCAAGGCATTTATCTGTCTCCGGGTGAGTGACGGTTGCCGAGATGTGATCAGCATCGCGGCGTTCCGTATTCGTAACACCGCCAATATTGGCGGGCTGCGTTTTGGATCAGAACGTTCTGCATAGGAATTAGCAATAGCTATGCCATGAGTGTTATTTTTATAAAAAACAGTGTGTTAGGGTTTTGTTGCGCGGCGTTTGCGCTGGCGCAGTGCGCTAAATGGGTGCTGCTTAATTTGAGTGTGCCACGAAGGCGATGTTCAAAATGGTGCAGTTCAGCGCCGCTAGGGCGCTGAAGAGAGACGGCTTGGTGTTAGAGCGTGGCGTTTGAAAAGGGGATTTCTGTTAGCGTGAGGCCATTGTTGTCGGCAATCAAGAACCACGCGGCGCGATCCCAGTCACCGAGAACAATCCGCTCTGCGGGCTCGCCATCGATGTTGAGGGGGTGGCGCATTGGCCGGTGGGTGTGGCCGTGAATTAAGCGGTGGCAGTGGTGGGTCTGCATTTCGCGGATGACGTCATTGGGGTTCACATCCATGATGTCTTCGGCCTTGTTGCTATTGGCCTCGCTGCTGGCCATGCGCAGGTGTTGCGCTATGACGCGGCGCTCTTCCAGCGGTTTGGCTAGGGCTTCTTTCTGCCAATCGGCTGAGCGCAGCATTTTACGAAACTGCATATATTCTTGGTCGTCGCTGCACAGGCTATCACCGTGCATCAGGAGGGTGGCTTCGCCATTTAGCTCAATAACCGTGGGGTCTTTGAGTAGTTGTGCACCAACGGCGTCGCAGAATTGTTGGCCTATAAGAAAGTCGCGATTGCCATGCATGATATACAGGGCGATGCCTTTGCTGGTGAGCGCCTTGAGTTCTCTGCTGACTTCGTCTAGGAGCGGCGATTGGTCGTCGTCGCCAATCCAGGCTTCAAAAAAATCGCCAAGTATATATAAGGCTTGGGCTTTACTGGCGTGGCTATGCAAGAATTGAAAAAACGCCCGGCTGATATCCGGGCGATTTTCATCCAGATGAAGATCTGAGATAAAGAGGCTAGTCATAGGGAGATTAGTCTACCCAAACCGCTTTTTCGATGATGACGTCTTCTACAGGAACGTCTTGGTGTCCGGCAGCACTGCCGGTCTTTACGCCCTTGATTTTGTTGACTACGTCCATGCCGTCGGTGACTTTGGCGAATACCGCGTAGCCCCAGCCCTGCATGGTTTTGCTGCTGTGGTTCAAGAAGTCGTTATTCTTCACGTTAATGAAAAACTGTGAGCTGGCAGAGTGTGGGTCTGAGGTGCGAGCCATAGACAGGGTGCCCACGTCATTTTTCAAACCGTTGTCGGCTTCGTTTTCAATGGTGGCGCGCGTTGCTTTTTGCTTCATGCCAGGCTCAAAACCGCCGCCCTGGAGCATAAAGCCGTCGATTACGCGGTGGAATATGGTGCCGTCGTAGTAACCGTCAACAACGTATTGCTTGAAGTTTTCAGAGGTCTTGGGTGCATTTTCAAAGTCTAATTCAATGTTGATGTCGCCGAAATTCGTTTTGAAGATAATCATTTACGCTGATCTCGCTTATAACCAGAATTTAAAGCCGCTATAATACGGCTTTTGGTCCCTCGGTGAAACCAGCCTCGCACGTGGCGCTTCAAATCCGTCAGCGGAATGCATTAGCCCGCTTGCCGGAAAATGACGATTAACGGAATGATTCAATGACTGACACAGCAGTAACGGGCAATAATTTTCTGCGCACTATTATTAAAGAGGATATAGCCAGCGGGCGCCTAGTAGGTGAGCTGGTAACCCGCTTTCCGCCGGAGCCAAACGGTTTTCTTCACATTGGGCATGCCAAATCGATTTGTTTGAATTTTGGTCTGGCAGAGCAATTTGGCGGCCGTTGCCATCTGCGCTTTGATGACACCAACCCGGCGAAAGAAGAACAAGCCTATATTGATGCTATTCAGGAAGATATTCGCTGGTTGGGCTATGAGTGGTCAGGTCCGATCCGCTATGCCTCTGATTACTTTGACACCTTGTTTGAGTACGCCCAGCATTTAATCAGCACGGGCCATGCCTACGTTTGCGATTTAAGTGCCGATGAAGCCCGAGAATATCGTGGCACCCTTACCGAGCCTGGCCGTAATAGTCCGTTCCGCGATCGCAGTCCAGAAGAAAACTTGGCACTGTTTAAGGCTATGCGCGACGGTGAGTTTGATGAGGGCAGCAAAGTGTTGCGGGCGAAAATTGATATGGCCGCGCCAAACATCAATTTGCGCGACCCTATTATTTATCGGATTCGTAAGGTCAGTCATCACCAGACCGGCGACAAATGGTGCATTTACCCTAACTACGATTTTACCCATGGCCAGTCTGACGCCTTGGAAGGTATTACCCACTCTATTTGCACCTTAGAGTTTGAGGATCACCGTCCTTTATATGAATGGTTTTTGGCGCATTTGCCCGTGCCAGCGCAGCCTAAACAATATGAATTTGCTCGTTTAAACATCAATTACACCGTGACCAGTAAGCGCAAGCTAAAAATGCTGGTGGACGAGAAGGTGGTTGATGGCTGGGATGACCCGCGAATGCCGACCATTGCGGGTATGCGTCGCCGTGGCTATACCGCCACAGCCCTGCGCAATTTCTGCGATATGGTCGGCGTGGCGCGCAGTGAAGGCGTGGTTGATATGGCCATGCTGGAACACGCGATTCGCGACGACCTCGACAAAAATGCGCCGCGGGCCATGTGTGTAATGGATCCGCTGAAATTGGTCATTACTAACTACCCAGAAGATAAGCTTGAACAGCTCACCGCACCGGGTCATCCGAACCGCGATGACCTTGGCGAGCGCACGCTGCCCTTTGGTCGCGAAGTGTATATTGAGCGCGAAGACTTCCGGGAAGAGGCCAACAAAAAGTTTAAACGCTTGGTCTTAGGGAAAAAGGTGCGTCTGCGCAGTGCTTACGTTTTGCTTGCTGAATCTGTTGTTAAAGATGATGAGGGCAATATTATCGAGGTGCATTGCAGCTATGACGACGGCACCTTGGGTGAAGACCCTGCAGATGGCGTTAAGCCTAAAGGTGTTATTCACTGGGTTTCGGCGAGTCATGGTAAGCAGGCGGTGGTGCGCTTATACGATCGTCTGTTCACCCATGAAGCACCGGATCGTGGTGGCGAAGAGTTTTTAGATCACGTGAATCCAGACTCACTGACGGTCTTAGAAAACTGTTGGATTGAACCGGGCTTAGCTAACGCTGCACCCGAAGCGCGTTTTCAGTTTGAACGCACGGGCTATTTTGTTGCTGATCGGCGCGAACACTGCAGTGATAAGCCGGTGTTTAATCGGGCGATTGCCCTGCGGGATACTTGGGGTAGCAAGGAGTCGGGCGAGTGATGGGTCTGACGTCCGACGTCTGACGTCTGACGTTTGGTCTAGCGTGCATAATTACGGGCAACTGCGAAACTAAATTTACGTTACGGGTTCGGGGATAAGCCCCCGTCTCCCGTCCAGCATAAAGCGATAACCTATGACGATTCAAATCTACAACACCTTAAGCCGCAGCAAGCAGCCGCTAAAACCATTACAAGACGGCAAGATCGGCATGTATGTCTGCGGTATGACGGTTTATGACTACTGCCACTTGGGGCATGCGCGGGTGCTGGTGGCCTTTGATGTTGTTACGCGGTATTTGCGCGCTAAGGCGTTTGAGGTCAATTACGTGCGCAATATCACCGATATCGACGATAAGATTTTGCGTCGCGCCACTGAAAACGGCGAGCCTTACGAGGCCTTGACTGAGCGCTTTATTGCGGCCATGAATGAAGATGCTGAGCGTCTTGGTATAATTGCTCCCGACCGCGAGCCACGCGCTACAGCGCATATCGGCGATATTATTGCCATGATTACGCGTTTAATTGCTACTGGTCACGCCTATCAGGCAAGCAATGGCGATGTTTATTACCGAGTTACGGCGTTTGCCGATTATGGCAAGCTGTCTGGCAAAAAGCCCGATGAGCTTTTATCTGGTGCACGGATTGCGGTGGACGAAGCCAAGGATGATCCTCGGGATTTCGCCTTGTGGAAGGCGGTGAAAGACGAAACGACCAGCTGGCCATCGCCATGGGGGGAGGGGCGCCCCGGTTGGCATATTGAATGCTCAGCAATGTCGACCTGCTGCTTGGGTGAGACCTTCGATATTCATGGTGGTGGGCCAGATTTGGTGTTTCCTCACCACGAGAATGAAATTGCCCAGTCCGAAGCCGCCACCGGAAAAAAATACGCGCAAACTTGGATGCACGCCGGTGCAGTGCGGGTCGATAATGAGAAGATGTCTAAGTCCTTAGGCAATTTTTTCACCATTCGCGAAATTTTGGATAAATATCACCCTGAAGTGGTGCGCTACTTTTTGATCTCAAGTCATTATCGCAGTGCTATAAACTACTCCGAAGAAAATTTGCAGATCGCGAAGCAGAACCTGGAGCGGTTTTATCACGCTTACAAGGGTTTGCCGCCAGTAACGTTAATTGCTTACGCGGACTTGCCCCAAGAAAATGACTTTGTGCAGCGCTTTGACGCGGCAATGGCAGATGATTTTAATGTGCCGCTTGCCGTTGCGGTTTTGTACGATATGGTGCGAGAGCTAAATACAGCGAAAGAGGCGGGCAATAGTGAGCGTATTAATTCTCTTGCGCAGCTTCTGAAATCTCTTGCCGCAGTTCTGGGTGTTTTACAGTTAGAAGCAGATGACTTTTTGCAGTCTGGCAGTGCAGATCAATTAGATGCCGCGAGTATAGAGGCCTTAATCGCCGAGCGTGTGCAGGCCAAGAAAGATCGTCAGTTTGCCCGTGCCGATGAGATTCGCGATTCACTTAAAGCACAGGGCGTAATTTTAGAAGACAGTCGGGAAGGGACCACTTGGCGGCGTGATTAAGCGCCGTTGGTTTTTTCTAGCCTAAGGCTCGACGCTTACGCATCGCAAAATGCATTATAAGCCAGGCCATTAGGTAGCCACTTATTACTCCGAGGCTATTGGCAAAAACATCTTCAATCGATGTGTGGCGACCGGGGGACAGTTGCTGGGCGTATTCAACGGCAATGCTGTAAGCCACTATTCCCGCAGCGCTAGCCAAGCGCCAGCGGTGGTTATGGCCAAGCGGAAACGCCAGCATCATAAATAATAAATAAGCGCAAAAGTGCTCAAGCTTGTCCCATATATTCAGTGCTGGGCTCTGCTCAGCGGGGAGTAAGGACAGAACGGTAATAATAAGTGCGTAAGCCAAAAACAATAAAATGCGCTTGCGACGGCTTAAGCTCATTTAGGATTTCCATAGTCATCAGCCTGTAAGGCGAGTAAGCGTTTCTGCGCCTCGGCCACTACAATACTTATATCTGTTTCGTCGGCATAGTCTTCCATGGGGAAGCGTTCGTAATTAAAGCTAACCGTAGTAAAGGGTTTGGGTAGTTTAGTTTTGTCCCAGGTGCTTTCCAGCCGCAAGCCACGGTAATCCGCGCGGATCAAATACAGGGGTAGCTTGGTTTTGCGGGCCAGCATAACAGCACCTTCTTTCATTTCGTGTCGAGGGCCGCGCGAGCCGTCCACAGTAAAGGCAATGGTTTTGCCCTTGCGTGCTGATTTCAGCAGCTGAAAGAACGCATCCATACCGCCTCGGCTACGTGAGCCCAGGGCAACTTCGTAGCCGTAGCGCTCCATCGCTTTGGCTATGGCGTAGCCAAAGTGGTTTTGCGAAGCGATGGCGGTTACGTCGGCGTCACGGAAATAATGGATTAAGGGCATTAGTTCATCGTGATAGACAGCCATCACACAAGGGCGTTCAATATCGAGCTGATTTTTAAAGCGCAGGGTATTCATTACCCAGAAAAGCAGCTGCAGTATCTCGGTTAAGATCCTGCGGGCTATTTTTTGGGTGGCACTGATTTTTTTTGGGGGTTTAATGCGTCCCATTGTCTTTTCCGGCTTAGCCTAGTGCTTTTTCACCAGAATCAACACTCTGGAATATCAAGGTATTGATCGTCATTGGGCCAACACCGCCGGGTACAGGAGTATAAGCGCTGACGCGGTCGACTAAGGGTGCGAGCTCAATGTCACCAACGCCACCGGGGTGGTAGCCAGCGTCTACGACAACGGCACCGTCTTTAATCCATTCGGCCTTAATAAACTCGGGCTTGCCTACCGCGCCAACTAAAATATCGGCTTGTTTAATAAGCTCTGGCAGGTTTTGAGTGCGGGAGTGGCAGATGGTCACCGTGGCGTTGGCCTCTAGTAGCATCATGGCCATGGGTTTGCCCAAAATGGCGCTGCGTCCAACTACAACGGCGTGCTTGCCTTCTATGGCAATATTGTAGTGTTCAAGAATGCGCATAATGCCTTTAGGGGTGGCGCAGCCGTAAGCGTCTTCACCCATGGCCATACGGCCAAAGCCTAGGCAGGTAACACCATCGACATCTTTATGCAGTGCGATTGCATCAAAGCAGGCGCGTTCGTCAATTTGTTCGGGCACTGGGTGCTGGAGCAAAATGCCGTGTATGTCGGGGTTGTTGTTTAACTCATTTATTTTGGCCAGCAGCTGCTCGGTGGTGGTGGCTCCAGGCATTTCTACGGCGAGTGATTCCATGCCAACACGGCGGCAGGCATTACCTTTCATTTTTACGTAGGTGGCGGAGGCAGGGTCATCGCCAACCAATATCGTTGCTAATATAGGGCTTCTACCTGCACAGCTATTCTTGAGGGCGGTAACCCGCGCCGCCAGTTGTTCTTCCCAGCTTGCCGCCAGTGTTTTGCCATCTAAGATCAGAGCTGCCATGTCAAGTAGTCTCAAAAAAGGTGATTCAAATTAAGGTGTTATTGTCGCATGCTGCGAAACGGCAGGCCAACAAATGAAATGAAATAATTTTGTTAAAAGCGTTGACGGAGAAAGGACCGCTGCGTATTATGCCCACCTCCTGTAGCGAGGCATACGGGAAACGAAAAACGGGGTATAGCGCAGTCTGGTAGCGCGCCTGCTTTGGGAGCAGGATGTCGGGAGTTCGAATCTCTCTACCCCGACCATTTTTCGTATCTCAGTTAAGGCGATTTTGCGCCCGTAGCTCAGCTGGATAGAGCAACGGCCTTCTAAGCCGTCGGTCACAGGTTCGAATCCTGTCGGGCGCGCCACTTACAGGTTTGTAGTACCCTTAGCAGTATCCCCAATGGTGGCCGTAGCTCAGTTGGTAGAGTCCAGGATTGTGATTCCTGTTGTCGCGGGTTCAAGCCCCGTCGGCCACCCCATTATTTAATACACGCATTACCCAAGTCACTTACTCCAAGTTGCTAAGTTTTGCAGATCTGATTTCCCCCCCAATTAATATGCCGAATTCTTACTAGCGGAATTTTTGTTCTGTGCTTTTAATTATATAAATTTGCCTGACCGTCTAGGCCTTTAACACTAGATCCCTGCCTGTATCTCAATTATGGAATATTCACACTGTACTAATGATCGGGGCTATTGCGTATTCCGGCGCTTAACCTATGATAGGCGCGTTTTGGCGGCAGTTTAAAACTGGCGGTGAGGGTCTGAAAATAGCGCATTCGTCGCTGTGGTTTTTCATAATTATTTTGTTTTAGGTGTCGAATAGCCGCTTTATATAGCGGAATTTTGCGGTGCCTAAGGTTCCTGTCTGGGTAGCAGCTTTGGCTGGCGTCCAGTTGCAATTTCATTGTATTGGGTGTGGAGTTTGGCATGAGATCTGTTCGTCGGTATCTAGTAGCTGTGCTGGTGAGTGCGTTGTTAATAGCCCCTATGCTGTTAACAGCAAATGTGGCCAAGGCTGATGCAATGACTGATTTTTTAAATTCGCTAGGGCTTTCAGGGCTCTTTTCCGAATTTGGTAAATCAGTAGGTACGGTTGGCGGCTCGGTGCTTGATCCCGTCGGCACCGGCGATAACGATTTTCTGGGGCTTGATGTGCTCAACCCTGAGAATGATTTCGGCTTGACCGCGAATTCAGAAGAGGTGACAGGATTTGGTAATAAGACCGGCTCCGGTACGGCAATTCCCTTGGATGAGCTCGGCGGTTCTGAGGCAGCTAATGAATACGGCTTAAGCTATGAAAGTGGTAGTGCCGAACGAATTCGTGGCGTTATCGGGCCAGACGGATCAATTACTGCACCGGCGGCGGCGGGTGTTAAAGATGGTGCTGGGCAAATCGGCACGGCAGTGGGTTCAAATGCGCCTCTGCCAGGATTGAGTGACCAGCCCGTAGGTTTGGCGGTTCTTGGTGCTAGTTCATCGGGTAATGGCGAAGCGGTTGGGATCGCGGTTCTGTCGGGTGATAACTCTGGTAACGGTGGTAGTGCCGGTGTGGCGGTGCTCTCTGGGAGTGGCTCGGGCAACGGCGACAGCGCCGGTATTGCAGTGCTTGGCGGGGCGAATTCCGGTAATTCCGAGCTGGCGGGTGTCGCGGTATTAAATGGTGCCAATTCAGGGAACTCGGGCACGGTTGCAGTGGGTATCTTAAACGGCGCCAATTCCGCCAATGGCGGCGTGGTCGGTGCAGGGGTTTTAAACGGCCCAGGCTCGGGTTCTGGTGGTTTAATTACGCTTGCCGTTGCCAATGCGCCCCTCGGGCCAAATAGTAATGGCGGCGGAGTAGGCAATAATGGTAGTTGCTCTGCGTCAGGCGGCGTGGGCTGCGGTGATATCGGCGCTTTGGCGCTGTTGGATTCGTGTAAAGATACTGATCTTGACGGTGTGTGCGACGAGTTAGACGAGTGTTTAAATACACCCGCCGATATGCCGGTATTTTTAACGGGCTGTCACTTGTCTGAGGATGCGCCGCTGGTGTTGCGTGGCGTTAATTTTGAATTTGATAAGTGGGACTTAACCGCGGAATCTTATCCAATTTTGGAGCAGGCCGTTAAAGTGTTGAATGCACAGCCTGATTTTCTGGTGGCGGTAGATGGCCACACTGATTGGATGGGCAGCGATAGTTACAATATTCGCTTGTCATATAAGCGTGCGAGAACGGTTTATCACTATTTGGTTGATGCTGGAATTAAGGAAAATCGCCTGGTATTTCGTGGCTATGGGGAAAGTGTTCCGGTTGCGGCGAACGCAAACGAAGACGGCAGCGATAATCCTGAAGGGCGTGCAGAAAACCGTCGCGTAGAACTAAATGTTCTGCAGCCCGATGTTTTTGAAGCGGTGAAAGAAGAAAACTTGTCGCAGCGTTGAGGTGTGTCGGCGCTAGCGCGTAAGGGCTAGCGCTCATTTTTTGGGGAGTGGTCTCCCTTGGCTTTTATTGTTTAGAGACGATGATATGGCAATTGATTTTCCTTCCGCGCTTCCTCCGCAACAGGCGAGCGTAGCGCAGATTGCTGAGTGGGCAGGTACGGGTAGTGTTTATCAGGGCTTGGTGAATGGATACCAAGTCCGCGTTTCCGGCGCCCACCAATTGAGCCGCGATGAATTAGATAAGATTTTTAAATCGGCAAAAACGCCATCACAGGCGATTTTTCTGATGAGTTCGGCGGCGCTTAGAAAAGGGCATATGCTGGTTTCTATGCAGTATGCGCCAGAGGGTAATGTTATTTATGTTCACGCTCTTCAGGCCCGTGTTACGGGATTTAAGGGCGGCGAAATAAGCACGTTTTTTGCAGACTTAAAAGATGACCCAAACCTAACTCGCGGTGAATTTGATCGCGCTAGAGTGATGGCTAACGTGCGCAGTGAGCGCACGGGTGTTGATTATTCGGTTAGTTATGTCGTTGATGAAAATGCGCCTGAACGTGTTGTTATGGTGTTTTCTGGTGAGCCCCGTGAAGATTACGACGGCACGGATTTGGTGTTGAAATTTGGCAACCAAGGCAGTCGTTACGTTGGACGTTATTTTGGCGACGTTGGACTAAGTCATAATTTTAAAGATGGTAGTCGCGCCACCGGCAGTTTAGAGACAGCGTTTACCGATTTAGGCGAATCTCGCGGCGGCGAAGATTACTACCGTATTCAGTTAGCCGCAGATCGTCCATTTGCGCAGGGCTTGTACGGCATTAGTGCGGGGCATACTGAGTATTCTCAAGATCTAGGCAGTACAACGAGCTCAACAACGACAGCGTCGGGCTCAGATCCGATTTGTGATGCTCTGGGTATGCTCGGCTTATGCAGTCCTAGCTCAACCACAACGACCAGTACCCAAAAAGTGGGATTAGATGCCAAAATCAATACGCTTGGTGTATCGGGTGAGCAAGTATTGGCCAGCGATTTAAGCTCAAGACTAAATGTGTTCGAGCGTATCGATTACATCGACTCACAAATCGATGTAGGTGTTTTTGGTAATTTACAAGACGAAAAGTACGCAACCCTTGAAGTTGGTGCAAAGTATTTTGCCGCTGACCTGCGTGGACCAAAGTCTTTGCGGTGGTCTGCTCAGCTTTCAGTTAAAACCGGATTAACTGGCGATAGCGGTAGCTTAGGGACCTACCCTGCGTATCGCACTCAGTATTTGAGCAACAACCCCGGTGCGACAAGTACGCCGCAGGTGGTGCCAGCGGCACGAACTGCCGAGTTTGTAAGTGTATTGCCGCGCTTTACGGCCAAGCTTCCGCTTGCTGATAGTGGAAATTTACGGCTGAATGCGATGGCCCAGTTCGCCAATGAGCAATTGCCCCAGCAACAGCAGTGGGTGCTGGGTGGTATGGGATCAATTAGCGCCTATTTACCAGGGGTTTTGTCGGGTGATTCTGGCTACTACGGTAAGTTAGATTACGCTAAAACGGTTACTGTACTCGGTATTGAGGTCGAGCCAGAAGTCTTTGTTGAGTACGGCGCGGCATGGTTCGAAAATGCCTCAGGTCTTGAGGGTGAAACCCGTAGTATTGTGGATGCCGGTGTTAAATTTAGTGCGGATTTGGGTTGGGACGTGCAGTTGGACGCCGTATTTGCACGCTCCTTGGCGGATGAAGGCTTTGCAAGTTCGTCCGCGCTAAATGCATTCGAAGCAGATTTTTTCTTTACGGTTAAGAAAATATTTTAATCTTTTCCTGGTAATGCTAACTGGCGCGCTTACGCGCCAGTTACTCGAAATATCGCGTTTTCTCTTTTCCCCTCAAAATTCAAATATCTCTTTTTTATCTCATAAATCGTAATTGTTGTGCAATCTACAGCACAGGTCTTGTGCTACATACAAAATATTTACCTGCTTTATTTGGGCTTTTGGGTCGCTATGCTCAAGCCTGCTTTATAGCCAGCCAGTATGACGCATTATTTAAGTTGTGTGACGTTGATATCAGATTCTAACAAAATAGCTGTGATGGTGTTCACAGATATCGCTTAATTATCACCGTGAGGGTGACTTTGCCTCGCATCTTAATACAATAGCCTTAATATGCTTAATCTAACGTTAATGCTGTGCCAATTAATAGCTTCATGCTTGTAGTTGTGCGGTGTCATCTTTTGAGTTTGGAATTGAACAGCGACGTTCATGTTGCAGTAGAGTTTACTGCTTACACGGAGAGTACCTATGTTTTGCGAAAGCGAAGCGGTGTTAAGTACAGTTAAATGCCTCCTTCAATATTTTAAAACTGTGCTTTGTAATGAAGTTTTTACAAAGTTCTGTTCTTTCTTGTCTAGAAAAAATTGCTACTTTGCTAATGTCCTTAGAGATGAGGGGGTTTGCAGTGCGCAGTCGCTGTGTTGATTTGAAAATATCCAAAGTTTCACATTCTGAATTGTTATCTACTTTCTTTACAAATGGAGTTGCCAAATGAAGTCTATTCGCAGACTGCTGTCTGTCCCGCTAATCATCTCGATGATGATGTCCGCGCCAATTGCCTCGGCAGATGGTTTAACGGATCTACTCAATAGTTTAGGCCTTCAGCAGCTATTTTCGGAGGTAGGCTCCACCGTCGGTACCATCGGTGCCTCAGTGTTAGACCCTGTAGGTACTGGCGACAACGATTTTCTTGGCGCCGATGTTCTCAATCCAGAAAATGATCTCGGTGTGACATTGGGATCTGGGGAGACGGCTGGGTTCGGCAATAAAACTGGTGGCGAGGCAATGCTTCCGCTCGATGCTTTGGGTTTGTCCCAGTTACTCAATGCGCTAGGTTTAACTTATGAGGCGGGCTTGGCGACGCAGCTTCGCAGTTTAGTCGGGCCGAATGGCATGGTGACTGACGCGGCGGTCGATTTACTCAAGAGTATACCGACCGAGTTTGAGCTTCCTGGCTTGGGTCAGGGCGAGGGGTTAGTTATCGACGGCGCTGAGAACAGCCTGTTGGGCTTGTCGCTACTTGACTCTGGTTCCGGTGGTAATGGCGGCGCAATTGGTGTGGCCGTATTGTCTGGTAGTAACTCTGGAAACGGCGAATACGCTGGTATTAGCATCTTAGGTGGTGCGGATAGTGGCAACGGTGGCGTTCTAGGGCTTGCGGCCCTGTCGGGAAGTAACTCTGGAAATAGCGACGGGATCGCGGCGGGGGTTTTGTCTGGTAGCAATGTTGGCAATGGCGGCGCTGCGGGCGTTGCCGTACTAAACGGCAATGACTCCGGTAATGGTGGAAGTGCTGGTATCGCCGTATTAAATGGCAATAATTCAGGCAATGGTGACACCGCCGGAGTTGGCGTTTTAAATGGTAATAACGCGGGTAACGGCGATAGTGCTGGCATTGGAGTATTAAACGGCGATAACTCCGGAAACTCTGATTTAGGCGCAATTGCGGTATTGAATGGTGCCAATTCAGGTAACTCTGAGACGATCGCTATCGCGGCAATAAACGACGCCAATTCAGGTAATGGCGGCGTAGTCGGCGTTGGTGCATTGAATGGTCCGGGGTCGGGTTCTGGTGGTTTGATATCGGTTGGTGTGGCCAATGAACCGAGTAGCGGTGGTAATAATGGCGGCGGCAATGACGGAAGCTGCGCCAGTGCTGGTGGCCTTGCTTGTGGTGGCCCGCTGCAACTTGCAATGCTGGACGCCTGTGAGGACAGCGATGCCGACGGCGTTTGTGATGAGCGTGATGAGTGCCTGAATACACCGGCTAATATGCCTGTGTTTTTGACGGGTTGTCACTTAACTGAGGATGCGCCGCTAGTGTTGCGGGGCGTCAATTTTGAGTTTGACAAGGCAGATTTAACGCCTGAGTCTTTGCCCATATTAGAACACGCCGTGCGCGTCTTGGCGGCTCAGCCAGAAGCGCTGGTGGCGGTAGACGGGCATACCGACTGGATGGGAAGTGATGCCTATAATCTTCGTCTGTCATATCGTCGTGCGAACACGGTTTACAATTACTTGATTGATGCTGGCATCGATGAAAAGCGTTTAGCGTTCCGAGGCTACGGTGAGAGCTCGCCTGTCGCGCCCAATGCGAATGACGATGGTAGTGATAATCCCGATGGCCGTGCTGAAAACCGCCGGGTCGAGTTAAATATTCTCGACGGTGAAACCTTTCAATTGACCAAAGAAGAAAACCTCACAAATTAGTCGTTAGCGCGAAGCAAGTTGGTAGCTACGGGCAAGGAGCTTTAAGAGCTCCTTGTTGTTACTGCTTATGCCTTTACCGTTAACAACGAGCTTATTCAATGCATATTAAAGGACTAGATTATGGCTATTGATTTTCCCCCAGCCTTACCGCCGCAGTTAACTACCGTCGCAGAAATAAGCACGACGGCGGGTGCAAGTGCGCCGTATATTGGCTTGGTCAATGGGTACGAATTGCGGGTAACAGGGAGTCATTATTTAAATGAGACCGAGTTAGCCGCTATTTTTGAGACGGCCAAGACGCCCTCCCAAGCAATTTTTTTAATGAATTCATTAACCCTGCGTAAGGGCCATCTTTTAGTGTTAACCCAGTACGCACCAGAAGGGAGTACCGTCTATATTCACGCGGTACAGGCGTCAGTGGTTGCGATAGAAGGCGAAGGCGTTGCCGAATATTTCAGCGATTTAAAGGGTGATCCAGATTTAACCCGCGCTGAGTTTGAGCGCGCGCGTGTGATGGCTAATGTGAAAAGCCAGCGCACAGGGGTCAATTATTCAGCCACGTTCTTTGTTGATGATAATGACCCAGAAGCAGTAAGTTTGTTGTTTGAACCCGCTCCAGTTGAAGATTACGACGCGACTGATTTTTTTGTGCAATTTGGTAACCAAGGTAGCCGGTATGTCGGGCGATATTTTGGTGACATCGGCATGAATCATAATTTCGCAAATGGCAGTCGGGTTGGCTTGGGTTATGAAACGGCATTCACCGACTTAGGCGAGTCTCGAGGAGGAGAGGATTACCATCGCTTCCAGCTCACCGCCGACAAACCCTTTTCTTCAGGTTTGTATGGCATCACAGCAAGCCACACTGAGTATAGTCAGCATCTTGGCTACCGTGCTGGTAGTGCCAGCGCTCCTGGTGGCGGTGTGGTGTGTGACCTGCTCTCTGTCTTGGGTTTGTGCCTGCCGACTACAGGCGCAACCGCTGGACAGAGTATTGATTTAGATGCTGATATCAATGCACTGGCGTTAACTGGTGAGCAGGTTCTGGCAAGTGACTTCTCCTATCGCATAAATTTATTTCAGCGTCTTGAGTATGTCGACTCCACGCTTGATATTAGTGGGTTTGGCAGCTTGCAAGACGAGAGCTACGCCACCCTTGAGCTTGGGGCGAAGTATTTCTCTGCGGAAACCGTGGGGGATGGACAATTTCGCTGGTCGGCGCAATTGTCGCTTAAAGGCGGGCTTACTGGTGACAGCGGCACGCTTGGGAGTTATGACAGCTTTAGAGCGCGTTATTTAGCTGAGAATCCCGGTGCAGCGTCGGCGCCAGAAGTTACGCCTGCGGCGCGTACAGCTGAATTTATTGCGGTCTTGCCAAAGATTGCCGCCAAGTTTCCCTTGTCAAAAGAAACAGAGCTGAATGCAAGCTTTTTTGCCCAATACGCGGATGAGCAACTGCCGCAGCAGCAGCAGTGGGTGCTCGGTGGTATGAAGTCAATAAGCGCCTATTTGCCTGGTGTATTGTCAGGTGATTCTGGGTATTTTGCTGATGTAAGCCTGCAGCGAAAATTGAATATTGCCGGTATGGACGTGAGTGCTGCGGTGTTTGCTGAATACGGCGCGGCGTGGTTTGAGAATGTGTCGGGCTCAGCTGGCGATGAGCGAAGCATAGCCGACGCTGGCGTGCGTGTTTCGGCTGACTTAGGTTGGGGTGTTAGTCTGGATGCCGTGGCCGCGACGCCGCTGACAGATGATGGTTTCGTGTCGTCATCAGAGTTGGAGCGCTTAGAGGCGGATTTTTACGTTGTACTGAAAAAAGTTTTTTAAATTGGATATCGCTGCACAACAGCTCGGCTTGATTGTGCAGCGATTTTATTTGAGGGATGTATGTTTAGCGGAGGCAGCGTAAATACGCCTTAATACAGGCGTCTAAGCCCATTTCAATGGCATCTACTGTAAAGGCGTGACCAATAGATACTTCCCGCAAATCGCTCACGCTATTTTTAAATAATAATAAATTATGCAAATTCAGGTCGTGACCGGCATTTAGCCCTAGTTCGATATCGGCCGCTAAAATACTGGCGTCGATAAAGCGCTGTAAAACCTTATCTTGATGTTTCGCGCCGAAGGCTTCTGCGTAGGGCCCCGTGTAGAGCTCTATTCGGTCTGCGCCAATGGCTTTAGCTAGGCGAATTTGTTCGGGTTCGGGGTCCATAAACAAGCTCACCCGCACGCCAAGATCTTTTAATTCGCTAATAATTGGCTTTAGGCGTTCGCCATCACGATGCAGGTCAAAGCCATGGTCTGATGTTAATTGGGCGTCGCTGTCGGGAACTAATGTGCACTGAGCGGGACGTATTTGGCGAATGATTTCCATAAAACCGGGGTAGTCAGCAACGTCTTTGCGCGTAGACTTCATTGCTGGTGCAAAGGGGTTTCCTTCGATATTAAATTCAACATTTAACATCTCTGCGAGCTCAAAGCAGTCGCTTACCCGAATATGGCGCTGATCTGGTCGAGGGTGTACGGTAATCCCGTGAGCGCCGGCGGCAATACAGCGTGCAGCATGGAGTGTTACGCTCGGATAGTCAGTATCTCGAGAGTTTCGAATTAGTGCGATTTTATTTAAATTAATACTTAGGTCGGTCACGGTAGATCCCTTGCGCTAATGCGCATGGATTATGGTTGCTGGACACCACTTGCCTGCTTGATGCTAGTATTAGTGATTAAAATGGGTTCGACGGGAACATCATCGAAGCCACCAACGCTGTGAGTGCGACTGACAGCGATGTCTCGAACAACGTTTTGTCCGTCTATGACTTTTCCAAATACGGCGTAACCGTCTCTGCCCATTCTCGCGTCGAGATTCAGGTTCATACCCATATTAAAATAAAATTGAGATTGTGCACTGTTTGGATCATTTGTTCTGGCCATCGCGATGGTCCAGCGTTCATTGCTCAGTTTGCTCGTTTTAGACTCGTTGATGATCGGCTCACCATTGTCTTTTTCAACGAGGTCTGGGGTGAAACCGCCACCTTGCACCGCAAAACGCCGAATAACGCGGTGAAATATTGTGCCATTATAAAAACCGCTGCGAACATAGCCTAGAAAGTTCTCAACCGTTATTGGCGCCTTGTCGGCATATAGCTCAACAGTAATACTGCCTTTGCTGGTCTCTATAATCACTACCGGATTAGCCGCAGTCTGACTGTGGCCAATAGCGGGTAACAATAAACCTAATACAATGACTAGTGCCGACAAATAGCGCATGGTTTTTAACTCCAATCAGAGCGTCGTTTTGGCATCATCTTTGGAATAATCAAGGTGATCATAACGCCAATTAAAACGGCAAAAGCACCGTTCAAGAAAAATTCGTTTTCTTTGTTTTCTCGTAGGCGCGCATTGTCAGTCTTTAATACGTCAACTTCGCTGGCGAGCATTTGATTGGATTCCAGCAGGCGTCTGTTGTCCTCGTCTAGCTTGATCGCGTTTGCTGAGATTCGTTTGACTTCGCCAAGCTCCTCATTGAGCGCGGTATTTTCCTGTTCAAGCTCGCTGACGATGTTGTTGGTTTGAGTGCTGGTTTGGGTGGTGCTCTTAAGCTGTTCGCGGAGCTCTTTATTGGAATTCGACAGTTCGGTGACTTGTTGCTTTGCGGCGTTTAGCAATGTGCGAGCAACGGGGTTTTCGACCAAGTAGTGGCTGGGTAGCCAACCTTCAACGCCGCGATCCGTCTTTACGCGAGAGTAGCCACTGTCTTCGTTTGTTTCGAGTAATTCAAGTTTTTCGCCACTGGGCAGGCCGCGATGAATAATGCGGTGTTTGGTGCTGTCGCCGACGCGCAATGGCACGTATATCTTGTCGCTGATGTAGCGAGTTTCTGCGAAGGCCATGCTGCCGACACTCAGTAGGAGAAAAGATGCGCCGACAATAATCGATTTTTTCACTGGATTTTCCACGTTAATAAGCTGCAATAAACGATTAAAAAATAAAGAATAAAGCACTTGGAGGCTTTCTTCAATTTTCTTACTTTTAGGGCAAAACCTTTTTATAGGGTTTCACGGTTACTTTGGCGTACACGCCGGCTGCAATATAGGGGTCTGTATCTGCCCAATGCTGGGCATCGGCCAAGCTTGGGAACTCGGCAATAATTAGGCTGCCAGTAAAACCCGCCTCGCCGGGGTCTTCGGAGTCGATGGCGGGGTGCGGCCCGGCCATGATCAGGCGGCCTTGGTTCTTTAAGTCTTGCAAGCGAGCAATATGGTCTGGGCGCGCCTCTAGACGTTTGGCTAGACTATTGCTTACATCTTCGCTGATTACGGCGTATAGCATGGTGATCCTTAATTGAGTCGGAAGATTTCTTCAAAGCTCAGCGATGTGAGCTTTTCTATGCGCTTTACCAGATAAAACATCGCGCCCAACATCACTATTGTGCAAGGCAGGGCGATAACCGGAAAACTTAGACCAGTCATTTTGCCGAGTTCAGCGCTGTATTCCGCACTGCCAGGGGGACTGATAAGTAATATTTTGGCAAGCGCATAATTGAGGGTGGCGGACAAGAAAAACGAAAAGGCAATCATATAGGTTGCGGTATGCAGTGCCTTTTGGAATAGCGCGTCGCTATTGTTTTGATTGAGTGCGTTTGTGACTTTTTCAGTGTCGATAATTTCATCATTAAAGATAAAGGTTTTTATCAACGGGTAGGGGGTATAAAGTGAAATTAGCGTCGCGAGGCCAATAAGCGCTGGGATGCTTGCTTCCTTGATGGCGATATACCCTGCATCGAGCTCTAATAGACTGATGCCACCGGTTAGCAAAACACTGATAAAGCCCAGAATTGCAAACATATTGGCACGGCGGGTTTTTACAAAGTCGTAAAAACCGAAGCCAAGCGGGAAGGCCAGGGCAATTACGATGCTATAACGTGGGCCAAGGTACACATCGCTACTGAGTTTGGTCAGTATTAAGGTGGGGATAACGATATTGAACAACAGGTTAACGATGACACTGTGACGTTGTTTGTTTGGCGCCTGTTCCGGCATATTGGATCCTAATGTGGGCTTGCTGTTTAGCGGGTAATGATTGATTAACGCGACCTGCTGTTGCGTCACTGCGGCAGGGCAGTGATAATCCGCCCACTATACCTATTTTCAAAATCCATCACTAGCCTCCAAGGGGATTAGCTTTGATTGTTGATTTACACACCCACACGACGGCTTCTGACGGCGGACTTTCGCCCTTGGAGTTGGTTCAGCGTGCTCGTGAGCGGGGTGTGCAATTATTGGCGATCACCGATCATGACACCGTTGCCGGTTTTGCTGCGCTTAAGGATGAGGCCGGTGCTGGAATGCAGTTGCTGGCCGGAATAGAGTTGTCTTGCACGTGGTCCGGCGTGAATATCCATGTACTCGGTTTGGGCATTGATACTATGGCCCCCGCGTTTGTCAGCGAGCTAGAGGGGCAGCGCAGCGCACGAGATTCGCGCGCCCAGCTTATCGGCCAGCGCTTGGATAAACTGGGTTTTGTCGGCAGTTATGAAGCTGCCGCAGAGCTGGCGGCCGGACGAGCAATTGGTCGTCCGGATTTTGCTCGATTTTTGGTGGCCGAGGGGCATGTCAGCTCAATGGCGGCGGCCTTTGATAAGTACCTTGGCTCCGGTAAATTAGGTGATATAAAGGCTGTGTGGCCCGATTTGGGCGAAGTCGTTAGTTGGATTCGTGACGCTGGTGGCGTGGCTGTTATGGCGCATCCGCTGCAATATAAAATGACGAATGCCAAGTTGCGGCGCATGCTGACTGAATTTAAAGAAGTGGGTGGCGAGGGCTTGGAAGTGTGCAACGGCAAGCCTTCTAATCAGGACTTGGCGTATCTTAGGCAGCTTTGTCAGCAGTTTGAGCTGGAAGCCTCCGCCGGTAGTGATTTTCACCACCCAAGCAGCTGGTCTGAATTGGGTTGCGACGCGAAAATCATTGCGCCTTGCAAGGCCGTTTGGGATCGCTGGTGTACGCAATAGATCGATTGGAACATAATTATTGGAGGCTGCAGTGAGCCAATTTTTTCAGATACACCCCGAAAATCCACAAGCCAGATTGATAAAGCAGGCCGCCGATATTATTCGCGGCGGCGGGGTGGTGGCTTACCCAACTGATTCTGCCTATGCCTTGGGTTGCCATTTGGGGGATAAAAACGCCCTGGAGCGAGTGCGGGCTATTCGTCGTCTCGACGACAAACATAATTTTACCCTGATGTGCAGTGATCTCTCTGAACTGGGCACCTATGCGAAGGTTGATAATTCTGCATTTCGTCTATTAAAAGCGCACATTCCGGGGCCGTACACTTTTATCTTGCGGGCTACCCCAGAGGTGCCGAAGCGCTTGCTACAGCCCAAGCGTAAAAGTGTGGGCTTGCGCGTGCCCGCTAATCAAATTTGTTTGGATTTGCTGGCGGAGCTTGGTGAGCCACTGATGAGTGTGAGCTTGATATTGCCTGGTGAAGAACTGCCGATGACCGACCCCTATGATATTCGCGATACGATCGGTGGCTTGGTCGATTTGGTGATTGATGGGGGCTATTGCGGCATGGAAGCAACCTCAGTCATTGATTTGGTGGACGAAGTTCCGGTAATAATACGCAGAGGCCTCGGTGATGTCAGTCAATTCGAGGATTCACTGTGACCGGCGGCCAGATCCACGTATAATCGCGCCCTTGGTGGATGATATCGTGAGATCTCAGTAACAGTGCAAGACGAGCAGACAGAACAGCAGCCCGACGCGGTTGTGCAAAGCGCAGCAGATGATGCCTCATTGGCGGCAGAACTCCGCGCTGGGCGTTTGGAGCCGGTTGTGGAGCCACCGATTGCCCCTCTGGAAATTATTAGCTTAAAAGCCATTCGCCAGCAGCCCCAGCAAGGGGAAATGCCCTTTGCCGTAGTGCAGGGCAAAGCGCTTACTGAAATCCCCAAAGATTTATATATCCCGCCTGAAGCGCTTGAGGTTTTTCTCGAGGCCTTTGAAGGCCCGCTGGATCTCCTTCTTTACCTGATAAAACGTCAGAACCTGGACATCTTAGAGATCAACGTTGCGCAAATTACTGAACAGTATATGCAATACGTGAATATGATGAGCGCCATGCAGTTTGAGTTGGCCTCGGAATATCTGTTGATGGCAGCGATGCTCGCTGAAATAAAATCGCGGATGTTATTACCTCGTTCAGCGGAAGCCCTTGACGATGAGGAAGACCCCCGCGCGCAGCTAATTCGGCGTCTCCAAGAATATGAGCGTTTTAAGCAAGCTGCCGAAAGTATTGATCAACTTCCTCGTATTGGCCGGGATAATTATATTGCGCTCATTGATCCCCCCGCTGCGGAAAAGCGCCGGGCAGAGCCCGATGTCGACCTTAAAGAGCTGATGCTGGTACTTGGCGACGTGCTTCGCCGCGCTGATTTATTTGAAAGCCACCAAGTGCAACGCGAAAAATTATCTACCCGCGAACGTATGTCAGAAGTGCTTGCCGCACTGCGTTCCGACAGTTTTGTACCTTTTGTCAGTCTGTTTAAGGCGGAAGAGGGGCGTTTGGGCGTGGTGGTGACTTTTCTGGCTATTATGGAATTGATTAAAGAGTCGCTGGTTGAAATAGTGCAATCCGAAGCTTTTGGCCCCATTCACGTGAAAGCGAAAGTGATCTAATGCTCGAGCAACAACAATTAAAACGTATTTTAGAAGCCGCGCTTATGGCGGTTGGTCGCCCTCTCTCGGTGCAGCAGCTCAGCGAGCTCTTTGACCCCGAGGACAGGCCAACCACGCCCGATATTTTGGACACCTTGAAGACAATTGCCGAAGAATGCGATGGTCGAGGCTTTGAGCTCAAAGTGGTTGCCAGCGGCTACCGCATGCAAGTCTGTGAAGACCTTGCGCCCTGGGTTGGCCGCCTCTGGGAGGAAAAACCACAGCGTTATTCGCGGGCGATGCTTGAAACATTGGCCTTGATTGCTTATCGCCAGCCAATCACCCGTGGCGATATAGAAGATATTCGCGGCGTGGCGGTGAGCTCGCAAATCATTAAAACCATGCTCGAGCGGGAGTGGGTTCGGGTCGTTGGCCATAAAGACGTGCCGGGGCGCCCTGCCATGTATGCCACAACCCGGAAATTTTTAGATTATTTTAATTTGCGCAATTTAGATGAATTGCCCAGCCTCGCCGACATTGCCGATTTAGACACCCTAAATGGTGAGCTGGATCTTGACACTGGCGAGTTTAGTCCCACCCCAGATAATACTGAGTCTGAAGCAGAAGCCAGCGATGAACATGGTGATAACGAAAGCAGTGATTTAGCCTTGAATGACGATGCTGACGATAGTATCGAACTCAAGCTCACCGTTGCCGAAAATGGCGATGATGAAGCCGAAGACAACCGTGACCCAAATTTCCCACCCGAGACCCTTCTTTAATGATACCAACTGATGAAAAGCTACAAAAAGTTCTGGCCCGTGCTGGTTTAGGCTCGCGCCGGGAAATGGAAAAAGTCATCAGCGAAGGTCGAGTGACCGTCGACGGCCGGGTGGCGGGCTTGGGTGATCGGGTCGCCGTGGGTGTCAAGATTCAACTTGACGGTAAACCGCTGCGTATTGAAGGCGCTGCTGCTAAGCCCCGGATACTGCTCTATAACAAGCCCGAGGGCGAAATATGCAGCCGTAAAGACCCTGAGGGGCGGCGCTCGGTATTTGATCGTCTTCCTCGTCTCCAAGGAGAGCGTTGGATTTCGGTTGGTAGACTGGATTTTAATACTACTGGCTTGCTGTTATTTACGACCGATGGCGATCTAGCAAATAAACTGATGCACCCTTCAACGACCATTGAGCGGGAATATTTATGCCGAGTCATGGGCAGCGCAACCCCCGCGATGATGCAGCAATTGCGCGATGGCGTGCAGTTAGAGGACGGTTTAGCGAAGTTTGCCGACATCGCTGACGGCGGTGGAGAAGGCTTTAATCACTGGTATTACGTGGTGATTATGGAGGGTCGAAACCGGGAAGTTCGCCGCTTGTGGGAGTCTCAAGGTTTACAGGTGAACCGCTTAAAGCGTGTCCGCTATGGTTCGGTTTTCATACCCTCTAAGGTCAAGGTCGGGCAATGGACTGAATTGAGCGACCCTGAAATTGCCACGGTATACCAAATGGCAGATATGCCCGCACCGTTAAGCGCCCCAGAGGGCGGGCGGGGTCGGAAATCGCGTTAGACAGGCACAAAAAAGGCCCGCAAGGGCCTTTTGAATGGTGATGGTCAAAGGTTTGTCATGGAGTCAGTGGATTGCTTGTTTTTCAAGCGCGGTAGCGGTGTCGATGCCATCCCAGTGGTCGGTTCGGCCTTCTCGCCAGCCGGTTAGCCATTCCTGTCTGAGTTGGTCTTGATTATGTGGGCAGTTGTCTTTTTGTCTTCCAGCTATACCGGCCTGATAGCCGCGTTGGTAAGCTCTTTCGGTCATGTCGCGTTTCTGTCTTCTCATTGGGCATACGCCTCCAGCATTATAGTCAACATGTCGCTCTGGGTTATCGTCAGTGCGCCTAACCCAGTTTTCTGGCACCATCGCGAGACTTATCGCGGTGGGAACCCCATGTAATCAAACTTTCATGGTGCTCGTCGAAGACCTATTACTTATATGCATATAGTCTTTTAGAAGCAGGTCGTATAAGACGGTATGCTATTGTTTGTAAAAGAATTTAAATTTACTACTAGTTCTCTCCAGAGGTTTTATGAGTCAAAAGCGTTCTTTTATCGCCACCTGCCCTAAAGGTCTGGAGCAGTTGCTTGCGGCAGAAATCGCCAGCTTAGGTGGTGAGCCGTTGCGGGAAACCGTCGGCGCGATGATTTTTAACGCCGATCTCGCGGCGATGTATCGCCTGTGTTTGTGGTCGCGGTTGGCCAACCGCGTTCTGTTGATACTGTCAGAGTTTCGCGGCGAAAGTGCCGATGACCTCTATCAAGGATTGTCTGCTATCGATTGGCAGGATCACATGCAGGCCAGTAATAGTATTAGCGTCGACTTTAATGGCCAGACGGACGAAATTCGCAACAGCCATTTTGGCGCCTTAAAAAGTAAGGACGCGGTTGTCGATTATTTTCTGGCCCGAGGCGAGGCGCGACCAAGTGTTGATAAAAATGCGCCAGATATTCGCATTAATATTCGCTTAAACCGGGGCCAAATCACCGCTTGTATCGACCTGTCTGGTGAAAGCTTACACCGTCGCGGTTACCGTTCCAGTGGCGCGATGGCGCCGCTAAAGGAAAACTTGGCGGCCGCGCTGTTGCTTCGAGCGGATTGGCCAGGTATTGCGAGTCGCGCAGGGGCGTTAATAGATCCCATGTGTGGCTCCGGTACCTTGCTTATTGAAGGCGCAATGATGGCCATGAATATTGCACCGGGTCTGCTGCGTCAGCGCTGGGGCTTTCGCGGCTGGCTAGACCATGATCAGGCGCTGTGGGAGGGGATTGTTGAGCAGGCTGAGGCTCACCGCAGCTTAGCCTTAACGCGGGAGTGGCCAGAAATCCGCGGCTACGATGCCAATGGTAAAATTGTTGCTCAAGCACAAGAGAATATTGAAAACGCGGGGTTGGAGCGTTTTATTAAAGTCTCTCGGCGGGAGCTTGCTCAGTTGGCTAAGCCAACACACCGCGAGTTGGACCACGGCCTATTAATTACGAATCCACCGTATGGCGAGCGCTTGGGTGAGCAGGCGGAGTTGCTGCATTTGTATCGTCATTTAGGGCAGTCGATGCTTGCGCACTTTGGCGGTTGGCAAGGCGCGGTCTTTACAGGCAATGCCGATTTGGGCAAGCGCATGGGGATTCGCAGTTACAAGCAATATCAATTGCTCAACGGCACCATCCCCGCCAAGTTGTTGCTGTTTAATATTGGGCCAGAGGCGCAAGTGCGAGAGCGCCGTCCTGATGTCCAGCAAGAGAGCCCTGCAGAAACGCTTCAGCTGACCTCGGGCGGACAAATGTTTGCCAATCGTCTGCGTAAAAACTTAAAGCGTCTGTCGAAATGGCGAGCTAAAAACGGCATCGAGTGCTTTCGTGTTTATGACGCAGATATGCCCGAATACGCCGTCGCAGTCGATTGTTATGGCAGCGCGGTACATATTGCCGAATACATGGCGCCAATCTCGGTGCCGGAGGAAGATGCTGAGCGTCGTTTGCGCGAAGTCATTGAGGCGGTTAGCCAGGTATTTAATGTTTCGGCCAATAATATTGCGGTTAAGGAGCGACGTCGTCAGCGCGGTAAAGATCAATACCAGCGTCAAGCACCGCGCAATACGGTAATGGAACTTAAAGAAGGCCAGGCCAAGGTTTTGGTTAATCTGCATGATTATTTAGACACCGGTTTGTTTTTGGATCATCGCCCGGTGCGTCTTGATATTGCGGCAAGAGCGAAGAATAAACGCTTTTTAAACTTGTTTAGTTATACGGCCGTTGCCTCGGTGCAGGCGGGTATCGGTGGCGCCAAGGTCACCACCTCGGTGGACATGTCTCACACCTATTTGCAGTGGGCGCGACGCAATTTGTCGCTAAATGGTTTGAGTGAATCCCGCCATCGCACAGAGCACGGTGATTGCCGGCGTTGGATGAAAGACTGTAAAGATCAGTACGACCTTATCTTATTGGATCCGCCGACGTTCTCAAACTCTAAACGCATGGATGACGTCTTAGATATTCAGCGCGATCACAGCGAATTAATTAACGATGCAATGGCGCTGCTGGCACCAGAGGGCTTGTTGATATTCTCTACCAATAAGCGCGATTTTATTTTAGATCAGGACTTATCTAGTCGTTATAAAATGGAAGACCGAACGCGATGGTCCCTCGACGAAGACTTTTCGCGTGGCGGTAAACCAATCCACTACTGTTGGTATATTACCCGCTGAGAGTTGGGAACAAGGCTGAAACAAAAAAGCCCGCAGTGATAATTCACTGCGGGCTTTTTTGCTGAATATTGCTTTAAAGCGCAATAACGTTAGCCGCTTGCGGCCCTTTTTGGCCAGTCTGTACATCAAACTCTACGGCTTGACCTTCGGCTAGGGTTTTGAAACCGGTGCCGCCGATAGCGCTGAAGTGAACAAAAACATCTGGGCCAGAATCTTGCTCAATAAAGCCAAAGCCCTTTGTTTCATTAAACCATTTTACTTTTCCGGTGCTTCTGGACATAACATGTGCCTCGTTGTGTTAATAAATGCCTTTTATGGTGCTTGAGCTGAGATAGGCAGGGACTTATGAAACAGAACGAGGTACTTAAAACGACTTCGTGGTGCTTATACATAAAACCAAGCTGCATCCGTAGCCAGCATGATTATTATATACATAGAAAAAAGTCGCTTTGGAAGAGCTTTAGTCCACGGAAAATGAAATTTTATTTCGTTTTCCGTGGTGGCAGGCCCGTGTGTTGCGTCAATATTCGGCGACCCTTGCCATGCTTGGGTGTCCAGTTTACTGGCTGGCGTGGCGGTACTAAATGCTTTTTACCATAGCCAATCAGGTCTTTACGGCCCATTGACAGCAGTGCCTCGCGTATAGAGGGCCAGCCTTCAGGGTCGTGGTAGCGCAGTAACGCTTTGTGTAAACGACGCTGTTTCAGGCCCTTGGCACTCACCACGTCTTCACTGGTCCGCGATACTTTCTTAAGCGGGTTTTTGCCGGAGTAATACATTGCGGTGGCATTGGCCATTGGCGAGGGGTAAAAAGCTTGCACCTGGTCGGCGCGAAAGCTATTACCCTTTAGCCACATGGCTAAATTCATCATGTCTTTATCACTGGTGCCGGGGTGGGCGGCGATAAAGTAGGGAATTAAATACTGCTCTTTACCTGCCAGTTTGGAATATTTATCAAACATGGCTTTGAATTTGTTGTAGCTGCTCATGTCCGGCTTCATCATCTTCGATAGCGGACCTTCTTCGGAGTGTTCTGGAGCAATTTTTAAATAGCCACCAACGTGGTGGGTCACTAATTCTTTGACATATTCTGGGGTTTCAATCGCGAGATCATAACGCAGACCCGAGGCGATTAAGACTTTTTTGACGCCTTTCAGCTCCCGCACGTCGCGGTACAAATCAATCAGTGGCGTTTGATCCGTATTCAGGCTTTTACAAATGCTGGGGTAAACGCAGGACAGGCGGCGACAGCGGCTTTCGATTTCGGTGCTTTTGCAATTTAGGCGCCACATATTGGCGGTGGGACCGCCTAAATCAGAAATGACGCCGGTGAATTCTGGGGTCATATCCCTGATTTTTTCTACTTCTTTGACAATAGATTCGTGAGAGCGGCTTTGAATGATCCGTCCCTCGTGCTCGGTGATCGAGCAGAAACTACAGCCGCCAAAGCAGCCGCGCATGATGTTTACTGAGAAGCGGATCATCTCGTAGGCAGGGATCTTGGCCTCGCCATAAATTGGATGAGGCTTGCGCTGGAACGGCCGCTCAAAGACCCAGTCGAGTTCTTCGGTGCTCAATGGAATTGGTGGTGGGTTCAACCACACTTCCTGGTCGCCGTGACGTTGAATCAAAGCTCTGGCGTTGCCTGGATTGGTTTCCAAATGCAACACCCGGGCGGCGTGCGCATAATTTACGGGGTCGTTTTTAACGACTTCGTAATCAGGCAGGCGGATGACGGTTTTGGCAGCGTCAGTACCTGCTTTACGGGCTTGCAGGGGATCGATAATTCTAACCGCCTGCACCGCTTCAACTGCGGCCTCTGCGTCGGGGTTTTCTTCGTTCTTTTTACAGCTCTCGGTGGCGCTGGTGTCAACGTAAGGGCTGGTGATCGGGTCGACTTTGCCGAGTTGGTCAACACTGGAGGAGTCAATGACCGTCCAGCCGCTGGGCACATCGCGGGTAACAAAAGCAGTGCCGCGCAGATCGCGAATACTGTCAATGCTGTCGCCACGGCCAAGACGGTGTGCCACGTCAATAATTGCACGTTCGGCGTTGCCATAGAGCAGTAAATCGGCTCTGGAATCGAGTAGTACCGAACGTCTAACCTTGTCGCTCCAATAGTCGTAGTGGGCGATTCGGCGCAAACTGGCTTCAATCGAGCCAATAATAATTGGCGTCTCTTTGTAGGCTTCTCTGCAGCGCTGGGAATAGACAATCACCGCGCGATCTGGACGCTTACCACCTTCGTTGCCCGGCGTGTAGGCGTCATCATGGCGAAGGCGACGGTCGGCGGTGTAACGGTTAATCATGGAGTCCATATTGCCAGACGCCACCCCAAAAAACAGATTGGGTTGCCCTAGGGCTTTAAATGGTTCGGCGGATTGCCAGTCGGGCTGGGCAATGATGCCCACGCGAAAGCCTTGGGCTTCCAGTACTCTGCCGATAACCGCCATGCCAAAACTGGGGTGGTCGACATAGGCGTCACCGGTCACAATGATGATGTCACAGCTATCCCAGCCTAGGGCGTCCATTTCCTCGCGAGAGGTAGGCAAATAAGATGCGGTACCGAAACACTCGGCCCAGTAGGGGCGGTGACTAAAGATGAGTTTTGGAGTTTGTATTGCTGAAGACATAGAGGTAGCGCAGGAATCCGAATAAACGAGCATTATACGTGAAAACGGCGACACTTGCTGGATGTTAAGCTGTCGCGGCTAAATATAAATAGCTTTACTAAGTGCTTGAATTTTTAGGTAAATAAGGGATAAATGAGTGTCTCAAACGCGACTCGCTACGGAATGAGGTTAAAAATGGAATGGTTAGACGCAAATATTGCCTACTGGCACTGGATGGTTTTGGGTCTTTTGTTGGTTGCGACTGAGTTATTTGTTCCTATTTTTGTCATGATTTGGTTTGGCGCCAGCGCCATTGCGGTCGGCTTGATATTGTTGGTGGTCGACCTGAGCTTGGTCGTGCAAATGTTATTTTGGCTGAGCTTGTCGGTGCTCGATTTAGTGGTGTGGTTTAAATTTATTCACCCCAAAATGAAGAATAAGACTTTGTCGGGTATGTCCCGAGAACAAGTGATAGGGCAGGAGGGCATGGTTATTCGGCTTGGCCCGGAAATAGAGCAAGGCACCATACGTTTTTCTATACCGGTGCTGGGCAGCGATGAGTGGCAGTTTATATGCCGAGAACACGTTGCCGTTGGCGACAGATTAGTTGTGGAGGACATATCGGGGAACACGCTTATTGTCCGGTCTCAGCGCGGCGCGGCGTAACATACAAGACCAACTGAATCAGAGAACAAGGAGTATTGCGATGGATGGCTTGGCAGTAGTAATAGCATTGGCAATTTTGGTTATTGTCACGCTTATGAAGGGGGTGCGCACGGTACCTCAAGGCTATAAACATATTGTGCAGCGCTTGGGTAAATACCATGTAACCTTGAATCCGGGATTGAACTTCATTATTCCCTATATCGATGACGTGGCGTATAAATTAACGACCAAGGATATCGTGCTCGATATTCCCTCGCAGGAAGTTATTACCGAAGATAATGCGGTGATCATTGCCAATGCGGTTGCTTATATTAATATTGTTGCCCCAGAAAAAGCAGTGTATGGGGTTGAAAATTACACCTTTGCGATTCAAAACTTGGTACAGACTGCATTGCGTTCTATTGTCGGCGAAATGGCGCTGGATTCTGCACTGTCATCGCGAGATCAGATCAAAGCGAAATTGAAAGCGGCGATTTCTGAGGATATTGCAGACTGGGGGATAACCCTGAAAACCGTCGAGATTCAGGATATCAATCCCTCACCGACGATGCAGGCAGCCATGGAAGAGCAGGCGGCGGCAGAGCGTCAACGTCGCGCCGCCGTGACCAAGGCTGAGGGAGAGAAGCAAGCGGCTATTCTGGAGGCAGATGGCCGCTTGGAGGCGTCCCGCCGTGATGCCCAAGCGCAGGTTGTATTGGCTAAGGCCAGTGGCGCCGCAATTACTTTGATTTCTGAGGCAGTGGGTAATGAAGAGTTGCCGGTATTGTATTTATTGGGCGAAAAATACACCGAGGCCCTATTACGCCTGTCTTCGTCTAATAACGCAAAAACGGTTGTTTTACCGGCTGATTTGCCTCAGGCATTGCGTGGCATATTGAATAAAGCCTAATTTAGGATTGAGTGTTTTACATGGATCATACTTATCGTTTAGTGATTAGCTGTCCCGACCGCGTGGGCATTGTTGCGCGGGTTAGCCAATTTGTCGCGGAGCACGGCGGTTGGCTTACCGAGGCGAATTATCACGCAGATGCAGAAAGTAACTGGTTTTTTATGCGCAATGAGATTCGCGCGGAATCCTTAAAAGTCAGCGCTCAGGCCTGTCGCGAGGCCTTTGCGCCATTAGCGGCTGAATATGGCATGCACTGGGCGCTGGTCGATTCTGCTGTTAAGCGCAAGGTTGTAATATTGGCGAGTCACGCCTCTCACTGCCTGGCTGACATATTGCACCGTTGGCACAGTGGCGAATTAGACTGCGATATACCCTGTGTTATTTCTAACCACGAAAACCTGCGTAGCATGGTGGAGTGGCATGGTATTCCCTTTGAGTTTGTCGCCATTGACCCAAACAACAAAGCACCCGCACACGCCAAGATTATGGCGCTGGCCCAGAGCTATGAGGCAGATTGCGTGGTGTTAGCGCGCTATATGCAAATTATTCAGCCCGAGTTTTGCCAGGCTTACGCAGGGCGAATGATTAATATACACCATAGCTTCCTGCCCTCATTTATCGGCGCAAACCCCTATCAGAAGGCTTTTGATCGGGGGGTTAAGTTAATCGGTGCCACTTGCCATTACGTTACTGAGCGGCTGGACGAAGGTCCGATTATTGAACAAGACGTAATTCGGGTGTCGCATCGGCATAGCAAAGATGACCTTGTTAGACTCGGCAAGGACGTCGAAAAATCGGTGTTGGCGAGAGCGCTGCGCAACCATTTGGAAGATCGCGTTTTGGTGCATGGGAACAAGACCGTAGTGTTTGATTAATCAAGTGAAATTTAAACTGTCATAAAATTGTCACTTAAAATGGTTTTAATGCAGCCTACGAATTTTACAAAAAAAGGTTAATGGAATGACGTCAGCCACCATATTGATTGTCGACGATGAAACCGCAATCCGTGAAATGATACGGGTGGGTCTTGAATTGGCGGGTTATGAATGTCTGGAGGCAAGCAATGCCCAGGATGCCCACGGTATAATTGTTGATCAGCGCCCTGATCTTGTGCTGCTGGACTGGATGATGCCGGTGACGAGTGGTTTGGAATTGTTGCGGCGCCTACGCCGGGATGAACTGACCCGTGATTTGCTGGTGATTATGTTGACCGCCAAAGACGATGAAGACAATCGGGTGCAAGGTCTTGATGTCGGTGCCGATGACTATATCACCAAGCCTTTTTCGTCTCGTGAGTTGATGGCGCGCATTAAAGCCATTATGCGTCGATCGACAAATCGTGACGAGGAAGAAAGTATCGAAGTCGCCGGGCTGAAATTAGACCCCAGTAGCCACCGAGTATTTGTTGATGCAACTCCATTAGATATGGGGCCCACCGAATTTAAATTATTAAAATTCTTTATGACTCATCAGGAGCGAGCGTATAGTCGCGGCCAGCTTCTTGATCAGGTATGGGGCACCAATGTTTACGTTGAAGAGCGCACCGTCGATGTCCACATTCGTCGCCTTCGCAAAGCATTGCAAACTGAGCTAAGAGACTGCGGCCTTTTAATTCAAACAGTTCGTGGAACCGGTTACCGGTTTTCGACAACAGGTGTCTGCGCATAGCGCAAAATAATGCGGTATTACAGTTGGAAGGCAGAATTGTTGCGGGTCGGCATACCACTCCTAGTGGTTGCGGCAGGCTGCGCGTTATTCGATCTTGGGCTATTGCCGCTATTGGCGGCGGCGTTGTTGGCATGCGCGTGGCTGTTGCGGCATTTACAGCGGTTGTCTGACTGGCTGTATAGCGGCGCGAAGTCAGATCCACCAGAGGCTGCAGGGATGTGGGGTCAAGTTTTTGATGTAATCTACGATATGCAGCGGGAATCGTCGCAGGACAGTGACCGCTTGCAGGCAATGATTGATTATTTGCACGCTTCGTTTGCCTCGATGTCCGACGCGGTAGTCATGCTTGATCCCTACGGCAATATCGAGTGGTGTAATGCCTCTGCCCACGATTTATTGGGTTTAAGAGAAGAGGGTGATAAAGGCCGTCAGCTGGTTAATTTACTGCGCAGTCCGGCGTTTCTCCGCTATTTCGAGGCAGAGCGCTATCAAGCTCCGCTGGAAATGGTGTCGCCGGTCAATGGCCTCATTAATTTGAGTATTAGCGTCAGCTTCTTTGGTAAGCGCAATCGTCTTTTGTTTGCCCGCGATGTCACCCGAACCCACCGCTTAGAACAGATGCGCAAGGATTTCGTTGCTAATGTCTCCCATGAGTTGCGCACGCCACTCACGGTTATTAATGGGTACCTAGAGACGTTTTCTGAGCATGGCGGCGCAAATCCCCGCTGGGACAGAGCGGTGGATCAAATGCTGCAGCAATCTCGGCGCATGAATTTATTGATTCATGACCTGATGATGCTGTCGCGTTTGGAGTCGGTACCGAAATTGGCCGACGAGAGTGTCATTCAGCTGCGTCCCTTGATGGAAATGATTCGCGAAGAGAGCGGCACGGCGGCCAAGAGTGCCCGGCGTATTGAAATTGAATGTGACGATAATATTGCAATTAATGGCAATCCAAATGAATTGCGCAGTGCATTTTCAAATTTAGCGGTCAATGCGGCGCGCTACACTAAGGAGAATGATCGAATCATCCTGCGCTGGTATCAGGATGATTACCACGCCTATTTTGAAGTGGAAGACACCGGTATCGGCATCGAGCCCCAATACATTCCTCGATTAACCGAACGATTTTATCGCGTCGATCAGAGCCGATCCCTTGATACAGGGGGCACTGGCCTTGGTTTGGCAATAGTTAAGCATGTGCTGATTCGTCACCGAGCTGAATTGCGAATTCGCAGTGTGCCCGGTAAAGGCAGTGTCTTTACCTGTGTTTTTCCTAAGTCGGTGGCGGTGCCTGTTAAGGCGAAGCAGCTAAACTGAGCGCAATTATTACAGCCTCTGTCACAAAGTTGTCATAATTCGACTATAAAGTAGCTTCACTGAAGTAGCTTACATTGGTTTAGGAGTGTCGAAGTGAAGATTAAATATTTAGTAGCAAGTGCAGTTGTGGCCGCGTCTGCAGTGGGCGCAGTTGCTGATACCCGTGTGGACAGCGCTTTGCCAGACTACGTCACCGTGTCTGGTGTGTCAGGTAATTTGTCCAGCGTCGGCTCAGATACCCTAGCCAATTTAATGACCTTGTGGGGCGAAGACTTCAAACGTAACTACCCCAATATTAATATCCAAATTCAAGCCGCAGGTTCATCTACGGCGCCACCGGCTTTAACTGAAGGCACCTCGAATATCGGCCCCATGAGCCGTAAAATGAAGGACAAAGAACTTGAGTCCTTTGAAACCAAGTTTGGCTATAAGCCCACCGCAGTTCCCGTCGCAATCGACGCCTTAGCTGTTTTTGTTCACAAGGATAACCCGATTGCTGGCATGACCATGGCGCAGGTCGATGCGGTATTCTCCAGTACCCACAAGTGCGGTCATAGCGCGAATGTGAACACCTGGGGTGGACTAGGCATGACTGGCGGCTGGAAATCGCGCGATATCCAAATGTTTGGCCGTAACTCTGTGTCGGGTACCTACGGGTACTTTAAAGAAGAAGCGCTGTGTAAAGGTGATTTTAAAAATGGCGTGAACGAGCAGCCTGGCTCTGCGTCGGTTGTGCAGTCGGTTTCGACGTCTATTAACGGTATTGGTTATTCTGGGATTGGTTACAAAACCTCCAGTGTTCGCGCCGTACCGCTGGCCAAAGATGAAAAGAGCAGTTTTGTAGACGCTAACGCTGAAAATGCGACTAAAGGCAGCTATCCCTTGTCTCGTTTCCTCTACGTTTACGTGAATAAGGCGCCGAACAAGCCGCTAGCGCCGCTGGAGCGTGAGTTCATAAAGTTGGTTTTGTCTAAGCAAGGTCAGGAAGTAGTGGTTAAGGACGGTTATATCCCATTACCCGCCAGCGTTGTAGCGAAAATTAAAGCCAAGCTCGAGCTATAACGCCAGTTTTTACTGGTGATGCAAATGCCGCAGAATGGATTCGCGGCATTTTTTTTGTAGAAAGATCGTCTGTCATATTAATGTAATAAATTTGTCATATTGTATGCACAGGTTTATAGAGAGCGAAATACATGAGTCAGTCTGAGGTTCGAGCTACCGCTTCCGCTTATCGTCAGTGGCGTAAAGTCAAAGATGGTATGGCAACGGCTACGATCACCGCGGGTGGTATAAGCGTACTCTTTGCGATACTGCTGATCTTTTTCTATCTTCTCTTTGAGATTATGCCGCTATTTGAGTCGGCCTCACTGGAGGACGGCAATGAGTTTTCTGCTAATAGCCAAGCTCCCAGCCTGTATTTGGCAATGGAAGAGCAGGCGGAAGTGGGTTTTAGCTTAGACGGTTCAGGTCGGGCAGACTTTTTCCAAACCAACGACGGCAAATTACTGCTCAGCAAAGCTATTCCGCTGAATGGCGCCGAGATAAGCAGCTTCGCCTTAGACTCTGAGGTAAGCCGGATATTTGCACTTGGCTTAAGTAATGGCCGAGTGGTTATAGCCAAGCATGATTACCGCACCAGCTTCCCCAACGATAAACGCCTAATTAGTCCCGAATTACGTTTCCCCTATGGCGAGCAAAGTTTGTTGCTGAGTGAAGAGGGTCCTATAGATCAACTGGCAATTAGCGATAGTGACGACGAGCTGCTGCTAGTGGCGGTGAGTAATGGCAAGCTTATTGGGCGCCGCTGGGTAAAAGAAGAAGATTTTCTTAGCGAGGAAGTGACTTTAGTTGAAGAGTCGGTTGATCTGCCAGTATTAGATATGAGTGCTGATCGAGTGCTCGTTGGGCCAGATCAACAATGGCTTTACGTCATGAGCAACGATGGCGGTTATCGACTCATCGACTTACGTCGCGTGAATGTCGCTGATCGCGGCTACCTTTTTGACAGCGGCAAACTAAACGAAGCGCGCTTCTTGCTCGGCGGAATATCGCTGCTGACCGCCAGTGACCACGGCGAAGTGGGCCAGTGGTTTGTGGTGCGCGACAGCGAACGAGAATCGGGCTACCGCTTACAAGCGGTAAGGAAATTTGAGGTGCCCAAAGGCAGTGGTGCAACCTTGGTCACCGAGCATCGTCGCAAGGGCTTTGTCAGCGTTAGCAAAGAAGGTCATTTGGATTTGTTTTACACGACCTCGCACCGCCGTCTGCTCAATGCCGATTTAGACGTGGGGCGAATCAGCGCTATCGCCATTTCGCCGCGGGCAGATATGCTCTTGATCGAGAATGAGAGTGGAACTCGCTACAGCTATAAACTTCACAATGAACACCCCGAACTGTCGTGGTCAGCGCTGTGGAGTAAAGTGTGGTACGAGAGCTATCCCGAGCCGGATTATGTTTGGCAGTCTTCGGCGTCCACCAATGATTTCGAACCTAAATACAGCTTTGCGCCATTGGCTTTCGGCACGCTTAAAGCTGCTTTTTACGCCATGCTTATCGCTGCGCCCTTGGCAATATGTGGCGCGATTTACACCGCTTATTTTATGGCCCCGGCACTCCGTAGAAAAGTAAAACCCCTTATTGAGTTAATGGAGGCGTTACCTACAGTAATTCTCGGTTTTCTTGCCGGTTTATGGCTGGCACCATTTATTGAAAAAAATATGCCTGCGGTATTTTCAATGTTTTTGATTTTACCCTTTGGAATCTTGCTATTTGCTTGGTGCTGGTCAAAAGTCCCGATAAGTTTGCGACGACTAGTCCCCGACGGCTGGCACCCAGTGCTACTTGTGCCGGTTGTGCTTGGCATTGTTAGCGCTTGCGTCCTTTTGGGCGCGCCAATGGAACGTGCGTTTTTTGGCGGCGATATGCGCGCTTGGCTCACCAGTGATATGGGCGTGTCCTTCGACCAGCGCAATGCCTTGGTGGTTGGTATTGCCATGGGCTTTGCGGTAATTCCGACCATATTTTCGATTGCCGAAGACGCGATATTTTCGGTGCCAAAACATCTCAGTTATGGCTCTTTGGCGCTGGGCGCGACCCCGTGGCAGAGTTTAGTCGGGGTCGTTATGCCAACGGCAAGCCCCGGTATTTTCTCGGCGCTGATGATTGGTATGGGTAGAGCGGTAGGTGAAACCATGATCGTACTGATGGCCACCGGCAACACACCAATTATGGATGCAAATATCTTTGAAGGCATGCGCACGCTCGCGGCGAATATCGCCGTAGAAATTGGTGAGACTGAAGTCGCTAGCTCCCATTATCGAATTTTGTTCTTGGCAGCATTTGTGTTGTTCATGTTTACCTTCTTTGTGAACACGATTGCGGAAACAGTGCGTCAGCGCCTGCGCCTGCGTTACGGAAATCTTTAGTATTACTGTCGCAGTAGGCTGAACTACAGGAAATTTACCAATGTCTTTGCACGATGATAACAAGCAGGGCCTCGTCGAGTGGTGTAAACGCGGCGAACCCATGATTTGGATGAATGCGGCCGCGGTTACTGTGAGTACACTCGCCGTTATCGGCTTATTGCTCCTGTTAGCCGTACGCGGGTTTGGCCATTTTTGGCCTGCATCGGTTGTACAGGCGCAATACAGCTTGCCTGGCGAGTCCTCGGTTCCGATCTTGGCGGAGCGAGTCGAAGCCGAGAGTGTGCCCATTGAACAGCTCTTGAGTGCAGGTTTTAAAATCAATGCCGATGAAGCTTTTGTTAAGCGTGAGCTGGTTAAGGTGGGGAACCGCGACGTCGGCGGCGCGGATTTTCAGTGGGTAATCACTCGCCATCTTGAGAACCCTGAATACCCAGTTGATGCGGTGGTTGTCGAGCGCAGAGAATGGGGTAATTTTTATGGCTTCTTGCGCGAGGTGAAAGAGCAGGGGCAGGTTGTGGCTAGCGGCTCTGACGACGCTGGTTCGGTGTGGACAGCCTTCGAAGAAAGAATTGCGCGGGCCAGTGAAATACACGAGAAAATTACTAAAATTGAAAAAAAGGAAATTGGTAGTATTAATTACCAGTTTGAAAAGCTGCGGTTAAAAGAGCGGGGTTTAGCGCTAGACCCAGAGCTTGATTTATCGCGTCGTCAGGCAATTGAAACGGATATTGCACTATCACGAGCAGAACTGGATATTCAATATAAAGCGCTGCAAGGACAATTAGCGGATCTGTATACCCAATGGAATCGAGATAGCTTTACCATTGAGACCAGCAGTGGCGAAATTCGCGAGCAGCGAATGGCTACTGTGGTAAAAGCCTACCGCCCCAATGCCATGCACCTGGGGCAAAAAATCGTATTTTATGTCCAAAAATTTGGCGAATTTCTTACCGAGGAACCGCGTGAGGCCAATACCGAAGGTGGCATCTTTCCGGCAATTTTTGGCACCGTTATTATGGTGCTCATTATGTCGGTCTTGGTGACGCCCTTTGGTGTGGTTGCCGCAGTTTACTTGCGGGAATACGCCAAACAGGGATTAATGACCCGTATCGTAAGAATTGCGGTGAACAACCTGGCCGGTGTGCCGTCAATTGTTTACGGCGTGTTTGGTTTAGGCTTTTTTATCTACTTTCTCGGTGCCGAGATGGATAAGGCCTTGTTTGCCGAGGCATTGCCAGCGCCAACCTTTGGTACGCCCGGGTTATTGTGGGCGTCGGTTACGCTTGCGCTACTGACCTTGCCGGTAGTCATTGTGGCCACGGAAGAGGGTTTGGCGCGGATTCCTCGCAATTTGCGTGAAGGCAGCCTAGCCTTAGGGGCCACCAAGGCAGAAACCTTGTGGCGGGTTGTTTTACCCATGGCGAGCCCGGCGATGATGACCGGCCTGATTCTGGCTGTGGCGAGGGCCGCGGGTGAGGTCGCGCCACTTATGTTGGTTGGGGTGGTGAAGTTAGCGCCGTCCCTGCCGGTAGATGGCAATTTTCCCTATTTTCATCTCGACCAAAAGTTTATGCATTTAGGCTTTCATATATACGATGTGGGTTTCCAAAGTCCCAATGTTGAGGCTGCGCGCCCGCTGGTTTACGCGACTGCGCTGCTGTTGGTGGTGATTATTGCGCTACTGAATTTAAGTGCGGTAGCGTTGCGTAATCATTTACGTGAAAAATACAAATCACTGGAAATGTAAGCGCGTGAATAAAGTAAATGAAAAGGCGGCGAATTTTATGACGACAGATAAAGCGGCAGTGAAATCACATGCCATCAATATGGAATCACTGGGTCGCAATCGTAGCGAGCAATCTATTCACGATGAGGATATTACTCTGTCGGTAGATAATCTCGACCTATACTACGGTGAGAAGCAGGCCTTGTTTGACGTCAATATGGTCATTCCTCGGAAAAAGGTAACCGCGTTTATCGGTCCAAGTGGCTGCGGTAAATCGACTTTATTGCGCTGTTTTAATCGCATGAATGACTTGGTTGATACCTGCCGAGTCGACGGTGGCATCTCACTCGACGGTTCTAATATTTACGATAAGCGTGTCGACGTAGCAACCTTGCGCCGCCGAGTAGGTATGGTGTTTCAGAAGCCAAATCCCTTCCCTAAATCAATTTATGAAAATGTGGCCTATGGCTTGCGAATTCAGGGTATTAATAAAAAGCGGGTTTTAGACGAAGTGGTGGAGCGCTCTTTGCGCGGCGCTGCGCTGTGGGATGAAGTTAAAGATCGCCTGCACGATAATGCGCTTGGTATGTCTGGTGGTCAGCAACAGCGTTTGGTTATTGCCCGCACCATCGCAGTAGAGCCTGAGGTTCTGCTTTTGGACGAGCCTGCGTCGGCTCTCGATCCAATTTCGACCTTGAAAATTGAAGAGTTAATTTACGAACTAAAAGATAAATACACGATCGTAATTGTTACACACAATATGCAGCAAGCGGCGCGGGTGTCGGACTATACGGCGTTTATGTATATCGGGAAGCTAATTGAATTTGACAATACCGATGTTCTTTTTACTAACCCGACGAATAAGCAGACCGAAGATTATATTACTGGGCGCTATGGTTAAGCTGACGCTGAGTTGTTGTCGATCACTGTTTGCTGATGAATTATTGGGAGCATAAGCATGAAAGAAAAGAATTCACATACCCACCACATATCCCAGCAGTTTAATACCGAACTCGATGATATTAAAACGCGCATGCTGGAGATGGGTGGTTTGGTCGAAAAACAAGTTGCAGATGCGACCAATGCCTTTATGCAATTGGATACGGGCTTGGCTGAAGAGGTTCGTAAAGGCGACGCGTTGGTAAATGCCTTAGAAGTCTCTATTGACGAAGACTGCACAATCATCCTGGCTCGGCGTCAACCCGCTGCGAGCGATTTACGCTTGGTTTTGTCGATAAGCAAAATTTTAAGTGACCTCGAACGAATGGGCGACGAAGCGAGTAAGGTTGCTGATAGTGCTATTAAATTGACTGAACTCGGTGGCTTACCACGCAGCGTGCTTGAAATTCGCCATATTGGTGATCATGTTGCCGGTATGGTGCGAGGTTCACTTGACGCGTTTGCGCGACTCGATATTGACCTCGCGCTTGAGGTTGCTGAAGAAGATAAGGCAGTAGATCTTGAATACGGCACGGCCATGCGCAGCTTGGTGACGTATATGATCGAGGACCCCCGCACTATTTCGTCGGTTCTGCAGGTGATGTGGGCCTTGCGCTCGCTAGAGCGAGTTGGCGATCACGCGCGTAACATCGCCGAACATGTAATCTATTTGGTTAAAGGGGCGAATGTTCGCCACGTTAATATTGAAGAAATGGCGGCAACTGTCCAAGACCAGTCGTAAATGCGCGGCGGGCGACATATGTCGCCCGCTTAGCCCGGGCCTAGCGGCAGTCCAGCTGCTAGCCACAATCCTAGTAATAGCGACCATCCCAGTAAAAAGCTCAGAGAATAAGGCAGCATTAATGCCATGAGCGTACCCATGCCTGCGGTTTTGTCGTGACGCTGGACAAAGGCCACGACCACGCCGAAGTAGGGCATTAAGGGCGTTATGATATTGGTACTTGAATCGCCAATCCGATAAGCCATTTGGGCCGATTCGGGATCGACACCTAATAAAAAAAGCATAGGTACAAAAATGGGGGCCATCAATGCCCATTTGGCTGATGCGCTGCCAATTAATAGGTTAATAAGGGCGCTGATGAGAATAAAGCTTAGTAGCAGGCTTATTTTTGAAAGTGCGAGTCCTGCAAGCCAATGGGCGCCGTTAATCGCAGCGATTGCGCCAAGCCCGGTCCAGTTGAAATAATTTACAAACTGCGCCGCAAAGAACATGAGCACCAAATACCCAGATAAACTTGATAGGCCGGTTTCCATGGCTTTTATCCAGTCGTGTTGGGCGCGGAATTTGCCGGTAGTGTAGCCAAAAATAACCCCCGCGACGATTGCGTATAGGGCGATAAACACCACGATGCCGTTAAGCAAGGGCAGGGCAGCAAGGCCGTTTGGATCAGGATTTCTCATCAAACCACTGGCGGGCAGAACCAAAGCAAACAATATTCCGACAAATACCAGGCTAAAAAGGCCGACTCTGCGCAAGGCTGTGCCTTGGCGGGAGTCCTCGATTGCGAGGGGCTTGTCTGCGCTGCCCTGCGGCTTCGGCAGTCGCGGCTCGACGAATTTTTCGTTTATCCACGTGCCAGCAACAGTGATAAACAGCGTGGAGGCGAGGGTGAAATAATAATTGGCGCTAGTCAGTACCTCTCGGTCTGGCGCCACCAAATGGATGGCTTCGCTGCTGATGCCAGACAAAATAGCGTCGACTGGGCCGAGTAATAAGTTGGCGCTATAGCCACCGGAGACTCCAGCAAACGCCGCTGCAATACCCGCCAGCGGAGAGCGACCCGCGGCGCGAAAGATCAATGCTGCGAGCGGTATTAACACCACATAGCCCGAGTCAAAGCCAATGCTGGACATGACGCCCGCAAAGACGACAAAGCTACTGAGGAAACGTTGCGGGGCCTTGCTCGCCAGACCGTGAAGGGCGCAGGCAAGTAATCCGGATTCTTCAGCAACCGCAATGCCCAGTATCGCGACGATAACCGAGCCGACGGGTGCAAAGTGAATGAAATTGCTGACAGCATTGCTAATCATCCAGCGCACGCCGTCGCCAGACAGTAGCGATTTCGCGGCAATGGTGTCGCCACTAATCGGGTGGTTTGCGCTTAAACCCAGAAACTGCGCTATTGCCGAGGCCAGTATTACCGCAAGGCAAAAATAGAGAAATAGCATAACGGGGTTTGGGAGTCTATTTCCCGCGCTTTCGAGGTGGTTAAGCCAGCGCTGACTAATAGGGGTATTGGTTTGACTGTCGGGCATTAAGAGCTTCCGTTGCAGTTAGAGGGCGTTAGCAGTGTACTATAACCATACTTAAAGCAGGGGCGCGAGTGCTTGGCGATATTTGTAAACTACGCCGTTCGAATTATAAAAAATAGGAATGCATAGGAAGTGACTCACTCTCAACAAAGTGGCCTTAAACCCACATGGCAAATGATGATTACACTGTATTTGGCCATGATGAGCGTCGGTATGGGCCAGACGGTCGTGTTTGCTATTTTACCCATGCTAGGTCGGGAATTGGCGCTAGATCAATTGGTTTTTCAACTTCCCTTTGGTCTAGGTGCTTTGCAGGGTAAAGAGTTGACGATCACCTCTTTGTCAGCGTTAACCGCATTCAGCTTTTTTATGGCCGCGCCCTATATGGGCCGCCTTAGCGATCGTCTTGGGCGCAAGCCCCTCATTATATTTGGGCTTTGTGGTTATGCGGTGGGCACGCTTATATTTAATGGGGTCGCTGCTTTAGGCTTAAGTGGTGTGCTAGTGGGAACTATGCTCTACCTGTTGCTCGTGCTAAGTCGGGTATTTCATGCGGTTTTGATGTGTTCAACCCATCCTGCGTCTGCTGCTTATATGGCGGATGTGACTTCGGTCAGCGAGCGGACTAAGGGAATGGGGAAGATGCAAGCGTTCAATCAGCTTGGCGTTATGATTGGGCCCGCGTTGGCGTGGTTTGTTCATATTAGTTATTTAGCGCCGCTGTACATCCAAGCTGGTATTTCATTTGTGGTGGCGCTGATGGTTTGGCGGTTTTTACCGCCACTGCCGGTCACGCGTCGAAAAGATCAGAAAGTCGTATCGATGTCATTTTTTGATCCCCGTTATAAATTGTACATACTGCTCAGTTTTATTATGTATGGTCTGTTCGGAATGGTTCAGCAGACCTTGGGGTTCTATTTTCAAGACCTGCTACATATAGATGGTGTGCGTGCCTCGCAGATTTTTTCGATGGCGATGGTCGTGTCTTCCGCTGCCATGCTAATTGCGCAATTTCTTGTAGTACAGCGCTATGCGGGACCGCCTATGCGCTTGCTGCGACGGGGTCTGCCGTTTATATGTCTCGGTTATGCCTTGCTTGCAAACGCAACGACGCTGCCAACGCTATTGCTGGCGATGTCTCTATTTGGTTTTGGCATGGCATTAACCGCTTCTGCGCTGGCCGCCAGTGCAACCATGGCAGTGCAAAGCAATGAACAGGGCGGGCTGGCGGGCCTGCTCGGGTCGACGGCAGGCTTGGGGTTTATGATTGGCCCACTTGTTGGTGGAGGCCTCTATCGAATATCCCCTAGCTACCCGTACTGGTGCGCCGCCGCGATTATGTTTGCCGTTATTGTATTTCTTTTTACCCAAGGTCAGCGCGAGGGAAGTCAAGCTAAATAAAAGGCCAAGGCAGTTTGGTTAATTTTTATCCGTAAGCTGACAGTGCCCATGAATCCTCGCTCAAGGTGGTTTCCTACAAAGTTATCCACAAGCTTATTCACGCTAAATGGGGAAAACTTTCATTGTTTGTGGCGTGGGGGATTATTTTGCCAGTATTGGTCTAGAATCATTTAAGATGCGCTTAGATACCCACTTTGATCGATTTTCAACATTGTTTTCGTGGTTTTTGCGACGTTTAATGGCAGGTGTTAGAGTTTCTTGCTAAAAATAAAGAGCAATCAGGTATTATACTAATCCCTGTCCGAAGTTGGGCGCGATGCGTTTAATGAGAATTAAGTATGACTAAATACAAAATGCCGGCGATGCTGCCGCTGTGCTTGGCGGTTTTAGTTAGTCAGAATGCGATGGCACTGGGGCTTGGTCCAGCCAGCTTAGATTCTGAACTCGGGGAGCCCTTGTTTGCGCGGATCCCCATTTTTCGGGCAGATGGTTTGGGAAGTGAGCAATTGCTCGTTACCCTGAGTCCGGTTAAGGACGACGATAGCGGCATAGAAGTCGGCTCGGTCGATACTCGCGCTATCTCGGCGGTTGGCGAAGTAGATTTGAGTGGAAATGGCACTGTCTACTTGCGCAGTGATCGTCCCTTAGTCGAGCCTTTTTTGCATTTTATGCTTACCGTGCGCTGGCCAAATGGTAGTTTAAGCCGCGCTTACACCTTGTTATTTGATCCACCGGTCAATGCGGCGGCAGATACGGCGCAGGGCGTGTCTGCGCTACAAAACATCAACCGAAGCTCAACATCGGCTATCGTGAGTCGCAGTGAGCCCCGTCAAACTAGGCCTCTTCCAGTTGCCGAAGCAATAACCGCTGAGTCGAGTTTATACACCACGGTCCGCGGTGATAGCTTGTGGACTATTGCCCTTCGTCTTGCCAAGGTGAAAAGCGGTTCGGTTACGCTGTGGATGGATAGGCTTTACGCCAATAACCCCAAGGCGTTTATCCGGGGCAATCGAAATTTACTTAAAGAACGTATGACTCTGGATTTGTTTGAAAGTATCCCAGAACCCTTGGATCCAGATCCACAAACAATCTCGGCAAAGCCCACAATTAAAAAAACGGAGGTCGTCGCCACCGGTTCTGTTGGTAACCCAGGGGGGCAGCTTGGGCAAGACATTGTCATTTTAAATCGTCGCGAGGATGACGGTAATAATTCGTCTGTAGCCGACGACAGCGATGGCGCTTTAACTGAAAAGCAGTTTTTGCAGCAAAATCTGGTCGATGTTCGCAGTGAAGTTGATCGAGTGTCAGAGAATATTACGGCAATGACGGCCCGCTTGGCCGCATTGCAGAGCCAGCTCGACAGTCTCAATAGTCAATACAGTCAATTGCAAGCAACAAGTCTTGACGCTGAGCTGGGCGGTGAGACTTTGGCCAGTGCCGATGAGGGCCTGCCAAACTCTGATAATACGGTGGCCGATGCCGACGTAGTTGTGACTGATGAACTATTGGTGGCGTCAACGGAATTGCAGCCAGAACCAGTGGTAGCTGCCGATACGGCAATGCCGATCAGTAGCGCGCCGACGTCGACGGGCTGGCAGCTCAATTGGCGCTGGCTGTTACCGCTTGCGGCCTTCGCCTTTGGCCTATTGCTTTGGGTACGGCGTCGTCGAGAAGAGAAAGATGCTGCCTTTAATGTGGATTTGAGTGACGTAAATGCGGCAGTAGCTGCGAGAGCGAATACCAAAGAAGCCTTTAATGATGTGTTTTCGTCACTGGATTCCCATTCAGGTGTTGTAAAACCGAGTGTTAATCCGCTTGTTGAACCTACTTTGCGAGACGAGCCGCGCGAATCCGATGTTTTTGATTCGGCGCCAAGCCCAGCGGCGTCGGCAGATGAAGTTGAGTCCGCAAGCGCGGTGATCGGTGAGGATGTTTTTGCTGCACTGAATTTGATACCCAATGATTCTACAGAGGCGCATACCGACGAACTGTTTCTTGATTCTGCTGATGCAGAAGAAACGATCAGTATTGATGAAATTGAATTAGATGATGAGTTGTTCGCGAATTTAGATGAAGACGCGGCTCCTGAGGCTGATGAGCCGGACTTGGTCGATTTTGATTTGTCAGCAATAGATGATGATTGGCTTAGTGATTCACGTGATGATAGTTTTCACGCGAAGGAAAGTTTAGCTGCGGACGACGACGCCAATCATCGCGCCGCCGCCGCGCTTGAATTAGGCGATTTTGCTGGCGCTAAATTAATTCTAGAAGCTGCCATTGCTGAACACGATGATGTGGGCCTAAAGATGCAATTACTCGATGTCCTAGCCCGCAGTAATGATACTGAGGGTTTCGAGGAAATGGCGCTGCAGATCCAGTTTTCAGATGCCGATGACGAAATAATGCACGAGATTGATCTCTTGCGCGCTTTGCTTCACGACGGCCATGAGAGCGGTAAGCGCCACGCTGATTAATATGACTGTTGTGGATCAAACTAAGCACTATGAACTTGTAAAAGATACTGCGGACTACATCGTTATTGATAAACGCCCTGGCGTTAATCTTCATCGCAATAACACCAAGCAAAGCTTGGTCGACATCTTGAACGCGGATTTTCCAGGGGAGTCGCTGCATTTAGTGCATCGTTTAGACGATGCTACCTCTGGATTATTACTACTAGCCAAGAACCCTGTTGCAGCCGCTGAATTCGGTGCGCTTTTTGCCAATCGCGAAGTAGAGAAATACTATCTTGCTGTCGCTGACGGCAAACCGAGTAAAAAGCAGGGCGCAGTCGTTGGTGATATTAAAAAAAGTCGCAGTGGCAGCTATTTACTTAGTCGAACGCGCAGCAATCCGTCGCTCACTCAGTTTTTTAGTTACAGCCTAGGTGAGGGGCGACGGGCGTATTTGTTGAAGCCCTATACCGGAAAAACCCATCAGTTGCGGGTGGTAATGAAAAGCCTTGGGGTGCCGATTTTTGGCGATCGTCGCTACGGGCCTACAATTCAAGACAGTGACCGTATGTATCTCCACGCTACCGCCTTGCGTTTTACGTTTCGCGGCGAGGAGCGCGAATATATTTCGCTCCCCAAGGAGGGCCAGCTATTTGCTGATGGAGGCTTGGCAGCGGCTTTGTTAGACTGCCAAACACCTTGGGCTCTACCGTGGCCTAGCCTAAATTAGTGAGTAGCCTTGTTATTCTATTAACAGGGTCTGCATTGTAGATGGATTGTGAACATGACCGCGTTGCCCTCTGAATTAAGTATTAAACTCAATCGCGAAACCTCGAAAATTGATTGGGAAGCGCTTCAGCGCTTCTATGCCCAAGGCACGGTTTTGGTGGTTGCTGCGGAACTAGATTTGGTTGCCACGGCGGTGGCGCTTGCGGAAGATAAAGCGCAGTACATTGCAGAGCTGTTGGAAAAAGGCTTGCTGCAGAAAGCAGATGAAACTCAGGCTAAAGCCTGGCTGGCAGAAAAATGTGAGGTGTGGGCAGTGGTTGTCGCGCCTTGGGTGCTAGTGCAGCGCGAACGCAAATTGGCAAAATAATGAGCACTGCAAAAGACTTTTGCGCACAGTTATCAGAGAAAATTAACTGTTTTTTCAGCGACCAGCAACAAGGTTTAGATATTCCTCCCGCGGAATTATATCGACTTGAAGGGTTCATTGAAGCGGGCTTGCTTGCGGGCTTTGTCCTCGAATCTGAGGTTAAACAAAGGTTTATCGACGGCGCCGAGCAATATCTTAGTACCGAGATTGCCGATTTTTACCGGCAGGATTATCGCTTAATTCTACATATGCGTATGAACGAAGCGCCGGTTTATCCCAGCAGTAATACGTCGTGAACCTTCATTTTAGGAGCGATTCTGAGCTCAGCTTAGCGGATGTCTATGCACGGTTACGCGCCCAGGCTCTGCGCAGCGGACACCGGTATTTGGTGTTCGTTTCAGGTTCCGCTGCGTGGTGTGAAACACAGTTATTGAATGTGCCTACGGCTCTTGTTAATTGTCTACTGGTGGCCAGACATGAATTGTGTGGGCTTACGCCTAGCAAAACAGAAAATACGCTTGGCAGTGAGTATTCGTCGCTGCTTATCAATGCGCATAATCACCAAAAACTTAATGATTGGCTGGCTGCCGCGGGCTGTTTAACAGCGGGTGGTGTGCTGTTATTACTGTGTCCGCGCTTTTCTGAGTGGCCGGGCCATTTTAGCGATCAGTCAAACTTCGGCAACGTTCGGCCCTCGGCTTTTATGCAGCGATTGCTTCGACTCGCGGTCGGCCTAGAAGGCTGCTTCATTTGGGATCAAGAAAATGGCTTCAGTGGTAATGCGCCAAACACAGGTGATAATTGGCGGAAAACCCTGCCAACACCTAGCCAAATCGCTACCTTAGCTGCGATTAAAACCGTCGCGACGGGGCGGGCAAAGCGGCCCTTGGTTATTCGTTCAGACCGGGGCCGGGGTAAAACCAGCGTCCTCGGTTTGGCGGTGGCGGCGCTTTTTGCATCAGAAGATAATGACTGTCGACGAGTACTGATTACCGCGCCGAGCTTTGCTGCGGTGAAAGGCGCCTTTGAACATTTAGCCGGTGTGCTCACTGCGACGCAATGGCGTGACGACTGTTGCTTTGTTGGAGCTAATTTTCTCAAGTACTTACCTTTTGATGAGGCGCTAAAAAGCCGTGATGATTGGGATTTAGTGCTTGTTGATGAGGCGGCCGCACTCCCCGTGGCAGGTTTGCGTGCCTTGCTGCTTCGCCGTCCTCGTATTGTTTTTTCCAGTACGGTTCACGGCTATGAGGGCAGTGGCCGTGGCTTTGATATTCGATTTAAGGCGATATTAGACGCTGAGCGACCGCAGTGGCGGCGGCAATCCTTAGTTGAACCCATCCGTTGGGCGGTGGATGATCCGCTGGAACAGGCCTTGAATACCTTGTTTTTATTGAATGCCGAGCCACGGTCTGGCGACGACGAGCGCGGCGAGCTGACGGTTCGCGTTGTTGATCGCGAGGCGCTATGCAACGATGATTTATTGCGCCAAGTATTTGGCTTGCTGGTGCAAGCCCATTACCAAACCACGCCACAAGATTTACAGTATTTGCTTGATGGTGACGCAGTGCTAATTATTGCCCGTCGCGGCAACTGTGTCCTGGGTGTTTGCCAATTATTGCCCGAGGGCGATTTTGCGGAGGACTTGGCCGTAGACGTGATTAAAGGTCGGCGACGCCCAGCGGGGCATCTGGCTGCACAGCGCTTAGCACATTGCAGCGCCGAATCAGGCTATCTAACGGCGAAAAGTTTGCGCATAAATAGGATTGCAGTAGTGGCGGATTGGCGTCGCAAGGGGCTAGGAATGGCCATGCTGACGGCGGCGGAGCGCTATGCACGCAGCCGAAGTATTGCGTATTTGTCTTCGAGTTTCGCGGCGGACTTGCAAGTAATAAATTTTTGGTTGGCACAGGGTTTCGCTCCGGCCTATTTGGGTAGTCGTCGCGACAGTGCTAGCGGCTTGTATTCACTGATTGTCGTAAAAGGCCTCAGCCCACAGCGAGACGCGGCTGCGGTGCGACTCGCGCGACAATTAAATAAGGATTTGAGTTTCAGTTTGGCGAGTGTTTATGGTGGGCTAAGTCCAGATTTACTTATCGTTTTACTTGCGTCAACGCGAGATCCTGCGCGCGTTGTTCCGACATCAGCCGTTGTGGTTGCACAGCGCTACTGCGACGGTGAACTGATTTTCGAACAGGCGGCAGCAAGCTTGGCGCAGTTATGTTTAGCTTGTGATTTACGGGCAGTGAGCGATGCAGACTTGGCCGTTGCGCGCTTATTATTGGGCCATGATTGGGCTACCATCGCGGAGCAATTTGCCTTAACGGGCAAAGCTGACATCGAGCTAAATCTTAAACGCATATTTAAACAATTAATTTCTACCTTAGTGTGAGGTTTTATTATGTCGACGCTTTTTACGAAGATTATTCAAGGTGAATTACCCGGCCATTTTGTGTGGGAAGATGAACAAGCTGTCGCTATTATGACAATTGCGCCGATTCAAGCCGGACATGTTCTCGTTATTCCCCGTCAAGAAGTAGATCATTGGGATGATCTACCTGAAGCTCTTGCCGCGCATTTGATGGCTGTTAGTCAGACCATTGCCAAGGCAATTAAGAAGGCATTTTCTTGTCAGCGTGTCAGCATGATGATTATTGGCCTTGAGGTGCCCCACACACATTTGCATTTAGTGCCAATCAACACCATGGAAGATGCCAACTTCGGCAATGCTAAAATGGCAGAGCAAGAAGACCTCGCCGCGGCAGCTGCAAAAATTCGCGCGGCCTTAGCAGCGAGTTAAGGCCCGAGGAGTCAACTTAGCCTCACTGAGGACTGAGCTGAGGTTTAACATTGGGATGCATAATTCGCACGGTTTGCAGCTCAATCGTGGAGCTAAGTATTTCGCCCCGCAGCCAGCCACCGCCGTCGGGGTCTTTCAGAATAGTACCGACGCCCCCCGGGCTTTTAATTTTGAAACATTGGGCTTTAGGTGACAGGTCTTCGGGCGCTGGCAAACTCAGGCAGTCGAGTGCCGTTTTACTGCTGATAACATCGAAGTTGAAGCTGTACTCGGTTTCAGTCGGCCCGCCAACGCGGGGTGATAGGGCTTGATCTAAATCGATAATATTGGCAATGGCGTCGCGATGTTGCTTGCAATTGGCGGCATCCAAATAGGCAAAGACCTGCTGACGAAGCAGTGTGTACAGCGCCTCAGGGTTTTGCAATATAGCCGTGTAGAGGCGGGCCCTGTTTTCATAGACCACCATGCGATCACTTAAATCAATATCACGTAATTCATTTTGGTATTCTGCGCAGACGGCGCGTAGTAAATTGCGCAGCAGTGGTGCGGTGGTGATATTGTCTTGCAGGGCTAAGTAGCGAATCGATAGCGGAAGCAGGTGGCCGTGAGCAAATAATATGTGCGCGGTAATCAAAAAATAGCCTTCAATACCTTGGTCGCGATCAAAGGTATGGCAAGCCACCACATACTCGCCCTTGGCTTTGCCATAACCAGCGACAGGAATAGTTTCGATCTTATATTCGTCGCGTCGCTCATAAAACTCAGTGCCGGGCAGCAGTGTATAGGCAAAGATATTCAAGTTGGGGAAGGTACGCAGTAATTGATCTAAATTACGTTCGAACTCCGGCAAATTGTCGCCAGGCAAGCCCCATATTAGCTCTGCCGCAATAGGAACGCCCTCGCTGGCCATCTGTTTGGCGATGGGTTCGTATTTGTTGGCCCCCATATTTTTGCGGTTACTTAATTCTAAGGCCAGTGGGGTCAATGTTTGCAAGGCCAGTTGGTAGTGGGGGAGCAGGCCATTGCGGTGTAATAGCAATACAATATCTTGAACCCGCGGGCTGTGTTTTTTTGACCAAGATGTTGCGAAGCTACTTGGTAGGCCGGTCTCGGCCTTGAGTTCACAAATGTACTGGGCTTTTTCGAGGTCTTCTTTTAATGCGCCAAAGTTGGAATCTGCTAACCATATGTCTTTAATGCCAGCGTCGACTATACGACGCCAATCGCTGCGCACTCGCTTCATAGAAAACTGATACATCTTGGTGCCAATCGCACCGGTTCCCCACTCGCAAAACGCACATTTAAACGGACAGCCTCTGCTGGTCTCGTAGGATATTGAGTCGTAAAGGCAGTTGCCATCCGCATCGACCAAGTCAATAACATCAAGTGCCGACGGCAGTTCGTCAAGCAGAGTGCGCCGCTGGCGCTCGGGAGTTTTGACTATCTCGCCATTTTCTAAAAACGCGAGGCCTTTAACGTCTGCCCATGGATTGCCTAGAGGGGTGTCCAGAATTTCCTGAAAGGTAGTTTCGCCTTCACCGAGAATAATTAGGTCAATAGGGTCTTCAAAAAGATAATCTTCGGCTTGTTGAACATGGGGGCCGCCGACGATACAGAGCACCGCGGGGCAGGCAACTTTTATTTGATGGATTAAACTTAAAAATTCCGCCGCGTTCCACGTGTACATACTAAAGCCAACTACTGGTCGTTGGCCTGCGTCTAATGCTGATTTTAGCTTGGGTAATACAGTGTTGTGCCATTGGCTCTGCCAAGCCCCAACCGCGTCGCTATCGCGAAAATGTATCAACTCTAACTGATACTGTGATGTGTGTTTTCCGTAGGCTTGGTAGTAAGCCTTAAGTCCGCCGGTAGTCGTCGGTGCAGCCCAAAATTGATCAGAATCCATGCTGAACAGGAATACGGGACAGGGCAGTGCATTCATTATTATTTCATTCCGGCAGAGGCCTTAGTCTTGCCAAGGCGCGGCGTCATTCGATGTTGGAAATGACTTACTTTAGCTAAGAGTAGCAGTCTTTTGAAGGCCGACCTATTACCGAATTGTCATAAATAGTGCACGGGGCTACGCCGTTCGGGTGAGGTTGCGCCGCCGCTTATCCGGCATGATTATCGGGACTTTTATAGACTATGGCTGGACTCGAAAAATGGTAAACGTACATTTGGCACGTGATTTTGATATTGCTGCAGGCAAAGTGTGGGCCCTGTTAGAAGATTTTGGCAATATTAGTTGGGCGCCGGGCATCGATAAAACCGAGGTTATCGGCGAGGGTGTTGGTATGACACGCCGTCTACACATTGCCGGGATGGAGCCTATTGACGAGGTGTTAACGGCGATGGATAAATCGGCAATGACGTTTTCCTACAATATTCCCCGAGGCATACCGATGCCGGTCACGGATTACTCAGCCAATGCCAAAGTGACTCCCTTGGGTGAGGGGCGTTGCCATGTTGACTGGTACGGTCGCGCGGAGCCCGTTGGCATAAGCGAAAAGGAGCTTGGCGCGATGCTAACCGGGACCTATGAAATGTTGCTCCAATGGATTCACGATCACCTGACTGCGGCTTAACGTTGGTAGCGTTTTAGTAAATCAGGGCCTTCAGGAAGATCGAGAACAAAGCGGCGCACCAAGTCCAGGCTTAAGGCCGCTACCCAGTTTTGGAAACCTGTGCGCTCAAAGGGCAGGTGGAAGCGCTGGGTTTTGAGGTTTTGAGCTGTACCCCAGGCGATCCATACGGTGCCGACCGGTTTTTCAGGGCTGCCGCCATCGGGCCCGGCGATACCGGTTACCGCAATTGCGATATCAGCGCCGGTGCAATCAAGGGCGCCTAGTGCCATTTGTCTAACGACAGTTTCGCTAACGGCACCCTCGCTTGCCAACGTCGTTTTTGAAACCTTAAGCAGCTGGTTTTTTACGGCATTGGAGTAGCTAATAATTGCGCCGGGGAAAACCTGAGAGGCGCCGGGAATACTGGTTAGCTGCGATGCAATAAGGCCGCCAGTGCAAGATTCGGCAGTACATATCTGTAAATTTTTCTGCTTTAACGCATTTATGGTCGCTAGCGGCAGGTTCATTGGCAGCTCGCCCAGTAGGTGGTCGCCCATTAGTTCGGCGACTTTTGCTCGCCACGGCGCAAGTTCGGCGCTTGCATTTTCGCCTCTTGCCGTCAGCTTGACTTCCAAAACCGGCATGGACGCCCGAAATCCGAGCTCGATGTCTGCTGGCCAGTCTGCCAATTTTTCATTAACGAGTTCTTGAATTGCGGATTCACCTAAACCAAATACGCCTAAGCGTATGGTTTTTATATGGTCTGAGTGGAAAAGCGTGACCAGCTCGGGAATTATTTCATTCGCGAGCATTGGCTTTAATTCACTGGGTACGCCGGGTGTTGCTAAAATGAGGCAGTTGCGATGTCGTAATTTAATGCCAACGGCGCTGCCTTTAGCATTGGCAATAATCTCACAGCCCTGGGGTAACATCGCTTGTTTGCGATTAGATGCATTTAGGGCGAAGCCTCTTAATGTGCACCATGCTGTTAGGTGGTCTAGTGCTTCTGGGTGTTCAGCAATGGCCGTGTTGGTGACCTTGGCTAGGGCGACTGCGGTGAGGTCGTCAACGGTAGGGCCAAGCCCCCCATTAATGATAAGCACGTCTGCAGCGGTGCAGAGTTGATCGATTTCATCACATAGAATGCTTAGCTCATCGCCCACCGTTACTTTTTTGTTGATGCGCCAACCAAAATCTTTAATTTGTTCAGCGAGCATGGCGGAGTTGGAATCTATAATATCGCCGGCCATCAGCTCATTACCGGTGAGGAGCAGGTTTAGCTTCATTCAATTCACATCCATTTTGATCGTTGTTTAACGGCGGCGCTAAGCGGTATATTTAGCGGAGTAAGCCGTTTAGTCAGTGATAGCATAGTAATGTTTTTTTGGCCTATGCTCTAATGATTGTCGTTATTATCCTAGGAGGAAGGGTATGAAGTTGTCGTCAGGGGAAATTCTTGCTGGATGCATCGTTCTTGTGTTGCTGGTTTTTGAGGTGTGGCAATACCTGGATGCCAAGGCCTACCGAGAGACGATGAATGCCCAGTTGGTGTTGTTGTCGACGCGGGTAGACAGTGTTGATGAGCGGGTTCAGCTGGCACGAGATAAACTCGAGAAATTGGAACAGTCGTCTCTTGGTGGCTTGATTGAAAATGCCAACGACGCTTTGATTCAGGGCTGGTCGGCAATGATTGATACGGTAGAAAAAGAGCTACAACGCGCTAAGAAGGGGTTTGATAAGCCGGCCGGGAATGCTGGTGGGGGTACTGATCCTCAAGCTGATCCGTCGTTACCGCCAAATGGTAATGGGCCACTATAAGGTGCTGCCAATGGCGTGGAACAGCATAAATATATGAAATGTCGCCACGAACAACGCTTTAAGTGGCTGTCTTATCCGATGATTGCGTATATTGGATTAGACGAAAGCGCCTGCTAAAAGCCTTGTTCGTGTCCTGCCTTTTTAACGACGGTTTGTCACCTAGTAGCGTAGGCGGGCATCAAGCTCATCGACTATTTCAGCCCATTCGGCGTCGAGGTCAATGGACTCCTTTAGTAACTTTGCCTGTGCGGGCTTCCAAAAACTGGCTTCATGAATCATCAACCCTCTGGGAAGTGGGCGGTGACGTACAATGAATCGCTCTACTTCTTCGTCGCTGTCGGGCAGGCCGAGCTGTTGAAAAAGCATATTCATTGTGTGTAGTTCGGTTTCCATCATGTCCTCCGTAGGTGAGCGCGGTGTTGCTAAGCCCAATATAGAAGACCCCGCGCTAGCTTTCCAGTATTTGTCGGCAAGCGCGGTGAGAATAATTAGCCGTCCTTAAAAGAACTACCTTAGGAACTTGGTAAAAGATCTAAGCGCATGCCTGCGCTCCAGCCGCCATCAACAATAAATTCTGCTCCTGTTGAATAGCTGCTGTCGTCTGAGGCTAAAAACAGCGTGGTGTTGGCGACTTCTATCGGGAGGCCGACACGGGGGAGTGCGTGATTGGCATAAAAAGCATTGTCTTCGGCGGTGGGCCCAGTTTTTCCCTCAGCACCATGCATTGCGGTAAAGACCCCGCCGGGGTGCACAGTGTTGACTCGAATATTATAAGGGCCTAGCTCGAGGGCTGCGGATTTGCTCATGCCTCGCACCGCCCATTTACTCGATACATAAGCGGATAAGCCGTTCTTTGCTTGAAGTCCGTCGATAGAGGAGATATTGATAATAGACCCGCCTCCGGCGCGCTTCATTGGTTCAATCGCCGCCCGAATACCGAGGTATGTACCTAGCTGATTAATTTGGATTACCCGCATATAATCGGCCGCGTCGGAGTCTTTAATTGCGGCAATATGAAGAATTCCAGCATTGTTAACGACGGTTGTTAGTGGGCCGATGGCTTCAGCCGCACGGCTTAGGCGTGCCCAGTCGTCTTCATTAGATACGTCTGCGTGAACATAATAGGCGTTATTGCCAAGCTCCTGAGCGAGTTGTTCACCCGCATCATCAAGAATGTCGGCGATAATGACGCTGGCGCCGTGCTCAATAAAAAGTTTAGCGGTAACTGCGCCCATACCGCGCGCTGCGCCGGTAATAATGGCAACTTTGCCAGTGAGTCTTTTCATGATTTTGTTATCTAATTTCGAGTGAACAAGGCGCTCACTTTAGCGATGGTTTTTTTTGCAGGCCATGCTCCAAGTGGACGATGCGGCGCTAGTAAGAGTAATTTTTTGGGGATAATGAATGCGTTTGGTCGTAATCGTTGGTTTGTGTCACGTTTTAACAGCCTGTCAGGCTAGGGAGTCTGTTCAGAGTGTTATGCCGGTAGCGGGTAAGCAGATCGTTGAAAAAGTGGCTGTGTTAGCGGAAGAGTCACCGTCGCCACGCGGGAGTGCAGTTGTGCCTATTCCTGCTTTGGATCTGAGTTTGCCGAGAGCAACTGGAACTGTTATTCAAGGTATTTGGGACGACGGTGCGCGAAGCCGCTATCGCGTTGGGGAGTGGTTTAATATGGATGCTAGGCGTGAAGACGCTCGACTCAAGCTCAAATCTAAGCTACTGCTAAAAGAGGCTACTGAGTTGGAGTATTCCTTCAGTAGTTTTGCGGACAGTGTTAATGGCGCCGAAGTCGGTTTTGAATATAAAACCCGTTAAAAGCTTGTGCTACCGAATTTTAGGTAATAAAAAAGGTCGCCTAGGCGACCTTTTTTATTACTTTCATTTAGCTTAACGCTTTTCTAGGCTGACAAAATCGCGCTGGGCAGGGCCGGTATACAGCTGGCGTGGACGACCGATGCGGTAGCTACCGCTGATCATTTCATTCCAGTGTGCAATCCAGCCTGGGGTGCGGCCCAGAGCAAAGATTACAGTGAACATGCTAGTCGGGATGCCAATTGCCTTGAGGATAATGCCTGAGTAGAAATCGACGTTTGGATAGAGTTTTCTTTCAATGAAGTACTCATCTTCCAGTGCGATTTGCTCTAAGCGTTTAGCAATTTTTAGTAATGGGTCATTTTCTAGGCCAAGTTCAGCCAATACTTCGTCAGCGGCCACTTTCATTACCTTGGCGCGAGGGTCAAAGTTTTTGTAAACGCGGTGACCAAAGCCCATTAGGCGGAATGGGTCGTCTTTGTCTTTAGCTCTTGCCACGAACTCGTCAATGCGCGAAGCATCGCCAATTTCGTTGAGCATATCCAGTACGGCTTCGTTGGCGCCGCCGTGAGAAGGGCCCCACAGTGCAGCGATACCTGCAGAAATACAGGCAAAAGGATTGGCGCCAGTTGAGCCGGCGAGGCGCACAGTAGAAGTAGATGCGTTTTGCTCGTGATCGGCGTGCAATAAGAAGATTTTATCCATTGCTTTGGCCAGTACAGGGTTTACGTTGCTTGGCTCGCAGGGGTTGCCGAACATCATGTGCAGGAAGTTTTCTGAATAGCTCAGGTGGTTCTGCGGGTACATGAAAGGCTGGCCAATGGTGTATTTATAGGTCATGGCCGCCAAGGTTGGCATTTTTGCAATCAAGCGAATGGCAGAAATTTCGCGGTGTTTCTCGTCAGTGATGTCGAGTGAGTCGTGGTAGAACGCAGACAGTGCGCCAACTACGCCACACATGATCGCCATGGGGTGAGCGTCGCGACGGAAGCCTTTGAAAAAGGTGCTCATCTGGTCATTGACCATGGTGTGCATGCGGACTTTATTGAAAAACGCTTCTTTCTGATCAGCATTTGGTAGCTCGCCGTACAGTAACAAGAAGCAGGTTTCTAGGTAGTCAGACTGCTCTGCCAGTTGCTCAATGGGGTAGCCGCCGTGCAGAAGAATGCCTTTATCACCGTCGATATAGGTGATTTTAGACTCGCAGGCTGCGGTAGAGACAAAACCGGGGTCGTAGGTAAAGTAACCATTGCCCGTCAGGGCGCTGACTTCGATGACGTCGGGGCCGATGGTGCCAGAGTGGACTTTAAGGTCCAGTGTTTTACCATCGATACTCAGACTTGCTTTCTTATCGCTCATTGTGACGGGCTCCTGTAACTTTTAGCTAGCTTGTGGCGTTAGCTTCCTATGTCTAGCATTCGGCATGGTATTGCGTGAATGTAACACTGGAAGGTCCGCTTACGCGGGAGTGACAAATATAGAGAGATGAAATGTTTTGTCAACGGTGAGAACATTTTAACGTGCAATTGTTGTAGATGGAATTGTATTTGTGGTTTGAATCAGTGATTTTCTTGGGTCGATGTCTGTTTGCGTCTTTTTTTGTGCACAATTAGTTCTGGGAAAGACCTCCTATGGCGCCATAATGGTGCGAAATGGTGTCTTAAGCCCTTGATATTGGAGTTTTTTGCCGTAAGCGAGGGGCGTTTTGGGGGGTTTGTAATTGCTCGGGCTTGGCCCTATAATGCGCGGCGTTTCTTGTGGGGTTTATTACTGCCTTGCACATACTGAAACTCAGCCGAATATGAGATTCGGAGATTTATTGATCCACTTCCTTTAAACCGCTTGAGAATTCGAGCCAGAAATTAAAAGTGTGGCAAACCGTGAACGATAAACGACCTGTAAATCTGGATATCGGGACAATCGCACTGCCGATTACCGCATATACCTCTATTTTGCACCGCGTGAGTGGTGTTTTTCTTGTGGCTGGCGTTGCCCTGCTGTTTTGGTTGCTTGGCACCAGTCTTGATGGTCCTGAGGGCTTTGAGCAGGCAAAAGCTTGTTTAGCTTCGTTCTGGGGTAAGTTGAGCCTTTGGATTGTGTTAGTTGGTTTGAGCTATCACTCGGCGGCGGGTGTTAAGCACTTGGTGATGGATGCCGGTATTGGTGAGTCGATGGAAGGCGGCGAAACTGGCGCGAAATTAGTTCTTGCTGCAACAGCAGTATTGGCGGTGCTTGCGGGGTTGTGGATATGGTAAATTCAGTAACGAATTTGGGTCGCAACGGCTTAGCAGATTGGCTGGTGCAACGTGTTAGTGGTGTTGTGCTGCTGGCTTATATGCTGGTGGTTGGTTTTTACCTGTTTTGCAGTGGCTCTGATTTAAGCTACGAGCAGTGGAGTGGCTATTTCGATAGCACTTTTATGCGTGTGTTTAGTACCGCAGCAGTTTTGTCCATTGTGTCTCATGCATGGATTGGTTTGTGGTCGGTATCGACCGACTATTTAACAGAGCGACTAATGGGTGGCCGAGCGACGGTTTTACGCTTGGCATTTCAGGCAGCTTCGGCTGTTGTGTTGTTCACCTACCTCGTTTGGGGCATCCAGATTCTTTGGAGTTAAGCAATGGCTAATATTCGTACAATTTCTTTTGATGGTGTGATTGTTGGTGGTGGCGGTGCAGGTATGCGCGCGGCACTGCAGTTGGCGCAGTCAGGCTATAAAACAGCAGTAATCTCTAAAGTATTCCCCACGCGTTCACACACGGTATCTGCGCAGGGTGGTATTACCTGTGCAATTGCCAGCTCTGACCCCCAAGATCAGTGGCAGTGGCATATGTACGATACCGTTAAAGGCTCCGATTATATCGGTGACCAAGAAGCCATCGAATATATGTGTCAAGTTGGCCCAGAAGCGGTTTACGAACTGGATCATATGGGTATGCCTTTTTCGCGTACCGAAGAAGGCCGTATTTATCAGCGCCCTTTTGGTGGGCAGTCTAAGAATTTTGGTGAGGGCGGTCAGGCTGCTCGTACCTGTGCAGCGGCCGACCGTACTGGTCATGCACTGTTGCACACCCTTTATCAGGGCAATCTGAAAAACAACACGGTGTTTTTCAATGAGTGGTACGCCACTGACTTGGTGAAAAACGAAGACGGCGAAGTCGTTGGCGTTATCGCTATTTGTATTGAAACTGGTGAAGTGGTTTACGTTAAGTCGAAAGCAACCGTATTTGCTACCGGTGGTGCTGGCCGTATTTACGCCTCTACTACCAATGCCCACATCAACACCGGCGACGGCGTTGGCATGGCGCTGCGCGCTGGCTTCCCAGTGCAAGATATTGAAATGTGGCAGTTCCACCCCACCGGTATAGCCGGCGCGGGTGTACTTGTTACTGAAGGCTGTCGCGGTGAGGGTGGTTACCTCGTCAATAAAGACGGCGAGCGTTTCATGGAGCGCTATGCGCCAAACGCCAAAGACTTGGCCGGTCGCGACGTTGTTGCTCGCTCAATGACTTTGGAAATTCTTGAAGGCCGCGGTTGTGGTCCTAATGGCGATCACGTTTATCTGAAGCTGGATCACCTTGGTGAAGAGGTTCTTGAGAGCCGTTTGCCCGGTATTTGCGAGCTGTCACGTACATTCGCTCACGCCGATCCAGTAAAAGAGCCAGTGCCAGTTGTCCCTACTTGCCACTACATGATGGGTGGTATTCCCACCAATGTTAACGGTCAGGCCTTGACCGTTGATGCAGATGGCAACGACACCGTCATTCCTGGTTTGTTTGCCTGTGGTGAAGTGGCCTGCGTATCGGTACACGGCGCTAACCGTTTGGGCGGTAACTCGCTGTTGGATCTTGTGGTATTTGGTCGTTCGGCCGGCTTGTTTATTGAGAAGAGTCTGCGTGAAGGCGTTGAAATGCGTGATGCTTCCGAGGCTGATATTGAGCGCGCGATGAGCCGCTTGAATAAGATCAACAACACGACCGGTGGCGAGAGTGTTTCCGCACTGCGCACTGAGTTGCAAACCATTATGCAGAACCACTTCGGCGTTTTCCGTCGCGGTGACTTCATGCAAGAAGGCATTAAGAAGCTGGCCGAACTGCGAGTGCGTATCGATAACGCGCACTTGGAAGACAAGAGTAATGCCTACAATACCGCGCGTATTGAAGCCCTTGAACTTCATAATTTGTTTGAAGTGGCTGAAGCAACGGCGATTGCTGCTGAAGCGCGTACTGAAAGCCGTGGAGCCCATGCTCGTGAAGATTTCACTGAGCGCGACGACGAAAACTGGCTGTGTCACTCAGTTTACTTCCCCAGCGAGAAGCGGGTAGGTAAGCGTGCGGTTAACTTCACGCCGAAGACCCGCGAAGCGTTTGCACCAAAAATTCGTACGTACTGATTCAGGGGAAACGAACATGTTGAAAGTCAGTCTCTATCGTTACAATCCTGAAGTCGATCAGGAACCGTACATGCAAGAAGTCGAACTGGATACCGGTGGCAAAGACCTCATGGTATTGGATGTTCTTGAACTGTTAAAAGGCAGCGACCCGTCGCTGGCTTACCGCCGCTCATGCCGTGAAGGCGTGTGTGGTTCAGATGGTATGAATATCAATGGCAAAAACGGTTTGGCCTGCGTTACGCCAATTTCCGAAGCCCTGAAAAACGGCAAAGGCGGCAATAAGCTGGTTTTGCGTCCGCTGCCAGGCCTGCCTGTTATTCGTGACCTCGTTATCGACATGAGTCTTTTCTACAAGCAATATGAAAAGATTAAGCCTTTCTTACTGAATGACACGCCAGCGCCCGCTATTGAGCGTCTGCAGTCCCCAGAAGAGCGCGCCAAGCTTGACGGTTTATATGAGTGCATCCTGTGCGCTTGCTGCTCAACCGCTTGTCCGTCATTCTGGTGGAACCCAGATCGTTTTATCGGGCCCAGCGGCTTGCTGCAGGCTTACCGCTTTTTGGCGGACAGCCGTGACACCGCAACAGAAGAGCGCCTGAGTGATCTCGACGATCCATTCAGTGTTTTCCGCTGCCATGGTATTCAGAACTGTGTGAACGTTTGTCCTAAGGGCTTGAACCCAACTAAGGCAATTGGTCACATTCGGAATATGTTGCTAAGCAGAGCAACTTAAGTATTCCCCCGGCCTCGGCCGGGTATAAAAAACTCTGCGAAATGTAAGTCCTCAGGCGCTGTTCACGAACGGCGCCAGAACAATACAACTCGGTGCTTACCGGCACTTTACGAGCTAAAAAGCGTATTAAGAGGGAAGGGACGTTCCCTGTGGTGCGAGTCGGTTCTGCGGCGTACACTGAATGCTGCTGGACTTCACAGGATGAAAAGGGCCTTATCGGGCAATGATCATTCGGACTGCCACTTCCCTTGCTACTAGGTGGACAGGAATGCAGAAAAATTCGATGGAGCTACTCTGGAAAAGCTCCCATATATCCGGCGGAAATGCGACTTACGTAGAAGAGTTGTATGAGGCCTTCCTCACTGATCCAAACGCTGTTTCTGATGAATGGCGTAGCTATTTTCAACAATTACCCCGCGTTAGTGAAAACACAACTCACGATATCCCTCATTCGCCAATTCGCGATCATTTTGCGCAATTAGCAAAGACCCCTGTTCGCTACAATGGCGCAGTCAATAACGAAGTTAGTGACCACGAGCGCAAGCAGGTTAGGGTTATTCAGTTGGTCAGCGCCTATCGTCAGCGCGGTCATCAGGAAGCCCAATTAGATCCTCTGGGTCTCTGGCAGCGGCCCCGAGTCCCGGATCTCGAATTGCAGTATCACCAGTTAAGCGAAGCCGATTTTGATACCGTCTTTCAAACCGGTAGTCTTTACATTGGTAAGGACCAGGCAACGCTACGTGAAATTTACGACTCCTTGCGGGCAACCTACTGCCGTTCGGTGGGCACTGAATTCATGCATATTGTGGATACCCGTGAGCGCACGTGGATCCAGCAGCGCATGGAGAGTGTTCGCTCTCAGCCGCAATACGGCCTCGAGACCCTTACTCATTTGCTCGAGCGATTGACCGCGGCAGAGGGCTTGGAAAAATCTTTAGGCTCTAAGTATCCCGGTACTAAGCGTTTCGGTTTGGAAGGCGGTGAAAGCTTAATTCCAATGATGGATGCGATGATCCAGCGTGCCGGTGCTTATGGCGCCAAAGAGATTGTCATTGGTATGGCTCACCGTGGCCGCCTTAATCTTTTGGTAAATATTCTCGGCAAGAGCCCAGCCGAATTGTTCGACGAGTTTGAAGGCAAGGTTAAGTACCAAGGCTCTGCGGACGTTAAATATCACCAGGGTTTCTCATCTAATGTGATGACACCAGGTGGCGAAGTGCATTTGGCGCTGGCATTTAACCCCTCGCATTTGGAAATTGTGTCACCGGTAGTAGAGGGCTCTGTACGGGCCCGTCAAGATCGCCGCAACGATCCCATTGGCGACAAAGTGGTACCCATTGTATTACACGGTGATGCGGCGTTTGCCGGTCAGGGTGTGGTCATGGAAACCTTCCAAATGTCCCAGACCCGCGCATATAAAACTGGCGGTACGGTACACATTGTTATTAACAACCAAGTTGGTTTTACCACCAGCCTACAGGAAGATGCCCGCTCTACAGAATACTGTACCGATGTGGCAAAAATGGTGCAGGCGCCAATCTTCCACGTTAATGGCGACGATCCCGAAGCGGTATTGTTCGTTAGCCAAATGGCTGCCGACTACCGCCAGGAATTTAAAAAAGACGTAGTTGTGGATTTGATTTGCTACCGTCGTCGCGGTCATAACGAAGCGGATGAACCGTCCGGTACGCAGCCGTTGATGTACAGCAAAATTAGCAAGCAGAAAACGACTCGCGAGCTGTATGTGAATAAGCTGCTCGACGAAGGCATTATAGACAAGGCTCTCGCAGAAAAAATGGCGGACGATTACCGCCAGGCGCTAGATAATGGCGAACATGTTGCAAAAAGCTTGGTGATGCAGCCGAACTCAGAAATGTTTGTCGACTGGACACCATATCTTGGCCATGCCTGGGATGTGGCTGGCGATACATCGATTGACGCCAAGCTGCTGAAAGAAGTTTCTGAAGCGGTGAACGCGGTCCCAGAAGGTATCGTGGTGCAGCGTCAGGTAGCCAAGATATATGAAGACCGGCGCAAGATGGCCGTTGGCGCGATGGATATTAACTGGGGCTTTGCTGAAGTCCTCGCCTATGGCACCCTGCTTAAACAGGGGCATAAGGTTCGTTTGACAGGCCAAGACGTGGGGCGTGGTACGTTCTCGCATCGTCATGCCGTGCTGCACAGCCAAAACGACGGTAGTCGCTATGTGCCACTGCAAAATATGAGCGCCGATCAACCGAGCTTCTCTATTTTTGACTCTCTGCTGTCTGAAGAAGCCGTGCTCGCTTTTGAATATGGTTATTCAACTACTCAGCCAGACTCACTGGTTATTTGGGAGGCGCAGTTCGGTGATTTTGCCAACGGCGCTCAAGTTGTTATCGACCAATTTATTAGCAGTGGTGAGCTCAAGTGGGGCCGTTTGTGCGGCTTAACAATGTTGTTGCCCCACGGCTACGAAGGCCAGGGACCTGAGCATTCTTCGGCGCGTTTGGAACGCTTCCTTCAGTTGTGTGCAGAACACAATATTCAGGTTTGCGTGCCGTCGACGCCGGCGCAGGTTTATCATATGTTGCGACGCCAGGCGATTCGCCCATTGCGTCGGCCTTTGGTGGTGATGTCGCCTAAGAGTTTGTTGCGACATAAAGAGGCTGTGTCGACACTTGAAGAGTTAACTACTGGTCAATTCCAAAACGTGATTGATGAGACCGATGACATCGATAAGTCTAAGGTCACGCGCATGTTATTGTGCAGTGGCAAGGTGTATTACGATTTACGTGCTGCGCGCCGGGAGCACGGCAAAGACTCTATTGCGATTGTGCGCTTGGAACAGGTGTATCCGTTCCCGTACGATGACTTGCGAAATGCGATTGCACAGTACCCGAACTTGAAAAAGGTCGTTTGGTGCCAAGAAGAGCCCCGTAACCAAGGAGCGTGGTATAACAGCCGCCATCGTATGACACGGGTAATTCGCAGCTTTAAGCCAGAAAAGAACCTATTGTTGGGCTATGTTGGCCGTGAGCCTTCGGCGTCGCCTGCAGCGGGTTATATGGCTTTGCATTTGGCGCAACAAGAAAAATTCATCACTCAGGCACTCAAGCTTTAACCGTGTCTGCACACTTATAGAGACTGTCTCGTACAGCAATATTAATTGACAGGAAAGATAATGAGCATTGAAATTAAAGCGCCAACATTTCCAGAATCCGTTGCCGATGGCTCTATTGCGACATGGCATAAGCAGGTAGGCGAAGCAGTGCTGCGTGATGAGCCGCTGGTCGATATAGAAACCGATAAAGTGGTGTTAGAAGTTGTGGCACCCGCTGACGGCGTACTAAAAGAAATACTGAAACCAGAAGGCAAAACCGTGCTGAGCGACGAAGTGGTTGCTCTTTTTGAAGAAGGGGCGGCGGCGTCTGCAGCGAGCGCTCCAGCTGAAGCCGAAGCGGCGCCCGCTGCCAGTGCGCAAGATTTAAAAATTAGTCCAGCTGCGCGTAAAATGCTTGAAGAAAAGGGCATTGATGCGGCTGCGGTTACTGGCACCGGTAAAGGCGGTGTGATTACCAAAGAAGATGTGGTCAATCACAAGCCCGCGGCGTCTACTTCAGCGCCAAGCGCAGCTGCTGCTAAGCCTTCGGCTCCTGTTGCTGTCGATGTGCCTGCCGGTGAGCGTGTAGAAAAGCGGGTGCCTATGACCCGCCTGCGTAAGCGTATTGCCGAGCGCCTGCTGGAAGCGACCCACACCACCGCCATGTTGACGACCTTTAATGAAGTCAATATGAAGCCAGTTATGGATCTGCGTAGCCAGTACAAAGATTTGTTTGAAAAGTCGCACAATGGCACGCGTTTAGGTTTTATGGGCTTTTTTGTTAAGGCCGCTTGTGAAGCATTGAAACGCTTCCCCGCTGTGAACGCGTCTATTGACGGTGATGATGTTGTCTATCACGGTTTCCAAGACGTGGGTGTGGCTGTATCTACCGAAAAAGGTTTGGTTGTTCCAGTACTGCGTGACGCAGAAAACATGAGCATGGCCAAGATTGAAGAAAAGATTAGAGAGTACGGTCTGCGCGCTAAAGACGGCAAACTCAGCATGGAAGACATGACCGGCGGTACGTTCACGATTACCAACGGTGGCGTGTTTGGTTCATTGCTGTCTACGCCGATTTTGAATCCACCGCAAACCGCGATTTTGGGCATGCATAAAATCCAAGATCGACCCATGGCGGTGAACGGCGAAGTCGTTATTCTGCCAATGATGTACTTGGCCTTGTCTTACGATCATCGCTTGGTCGATGGCAAAGACGCCGTACAGTTTTTGGTGGCAATAAAAGACCTCATTGAAGATCCGGCGCGGATTTTGCTCGAAGTCTAAAGCCCCTTACGCGGCGCTTGAATCAGTTTGATTGCTGGGAGCGTCGCTATGCGCTCTCTAAGCACAAAAGGAAATAGGACAACACAATGTCAAAATTTGATGTGGTAGTAATCGGTTCCGGTCCGGCGGGCTATGTGGCCGCGATTCGCGCAGCCCAATTGGGTTTAAAAACCGCGTGTATTGAAAAAAATCGCAATAAAGAAGATAAGCTTGCCCTCGGTGGCACGTGTTTAAACGTAGGCTGCATTCCGTCTAAAGCCTTGCTGGATAGCAGCTATAAGTACCATGAAGCCAAAGATGCACTCGGTGTTCACGGTATTAGCACTGGTGATGTGGCAATTGATGTGCCAGCCATGATCAAGCGTAAAGACGGCGTTGTCGCGCAGATGATCGGCGGTATTGGCGGTTTATTTCAGGCTAATGGCGTGACGGCAATTGAAGGCGCCGGCAAAGTATTGGCGGGTAAAAAAGTTGAAGTGACTGCCGCTGACGGTAGCGTTTCAGTTTTAGAAGCTGACAATATTATTATCGCGGCAGGCTCTGTGCCGGTTGCTATTCCGCCTGCACCGGTCGATCAAAATATTATTGTAGATTCAACCGGCGCTCTAGAATTCCAAGAAGTGCCAGGCAAGTTGGGCGTTATTGGTGCTGGCGTTATTGGTTTGGAACTGGGTAGCGTGTGGTCGCGGCTCGGCAGTGAAGTAGTTCTGCTGGAAGCGCTAGAAAGCTTTTTGCCTGCGGTAGACGGCCAGATTGCCAAAGAAGCGGCTAAGGTCTTTAAAAAGCAGGGGCTTGATATTCGCTTAGGCGCCCGTGTTACCGGTACTAAAATTGTTAAAAAGCAGGTTGAAGTTAGCTATACATTTAAGGATGAAGAGAAGACCGAAATCTTTGATAAGTTGATTGTGTGCGTTGGCCGCAAGCCTTTAAGCACCGGTTTATTAGCCGCCGATTGCGGGGTTAACTTAGACGAACGTGGCTTTATTTTTGTTAATGATTATTGCGAGACCGATGCTGCCGGTATTTATGCGGTAGGTGATATTGTTCGCGGACCTATGTTGGCGCATAAAGGTTCCGAGGAAGGCGTGATGGTAGCCGAGCGTATCGCAGGCCACAAAATTGCGATGAATTACGACTGCATTCCTTCAGTTATTTATACTCATCCTGAAATTGCGGGTGTTGGTAAAACCGAAGAACAGCTCAAAGCCGATGGCATTCCCTACAAAGTGGGTACTTTCCCATTTGTCGCGATTGGTCGCGCGGTAGCTGCAAATGACACAACGGGCATGGTGAAAATGCTAGCCCACGAAGACACCGATCGCATTCTTGGTTGCCATATTATAGGTGCCAGTGCGGCGGACTTGGTACAACAAGTTGTAATCGCTATGGAATTTGGCTCCTCAGCAGAAGATATTGGTTTGACCGTATTTGGTCACCCAACACTTTCTGAGGCTGTCCATGAAGCTGCTTTGGCAGTAAATGGTCAGGCTATACACATGCCAAATCGCAAGAAGCGTAAATAGATTTGCGGTAGTGCGCGAAATTCGGGAAAATACGCATCCCGATTTCGCGTTGTTATTGCAATGTGCAGAGGGAGCGGGCCAAGTCACTGACAGGATCTAACTCGCTTAACACTTCCACAGACCGAGATGGTAATTCCAACATGAACCTTCACGAGTACCAGGGCAAACAGTTGTTTGCCGAATACGGGCTACCTGTTTCTACAGGTTATGCCTGTGATACCCCGGAAGAAGCTGCCGCAGCAGCTGATAAAATTGGCGGTGATAAATGGGTTGTTAAAGCCCAGGTTCACGCCGGTGGCCGAGGCAAAGCTGGCGGCGTTAAGCTGGTTAGCAGCAAAGAAGAGATCGCGGCATTTGCTGAAAAGTGGCTGGGCAAAAACCTGGTAACCTATCAGACCGATGAGCACGGTCAGCCAGTGTCTAAAATCCTGGTTGAATCTTGCACTGATATCGATCAAGAACTGTACTTAGGTGCCGTTGTAGACCGCTCATCACGTCGTATCGTTTTCATGGCATCTACCGAAGGTGGTGTTGAAATCGAGAAAGTTGCAGAAGAGACTCCAGAGAAGATTCTCAAAGCAATCATCGATCCAATGACTGGCGCACAGCCCTACCAGGGTCGCGAGCTGGCTTTTCAGTTGGGTTTAAACCCAACACAGGTTAAGCAGTTTGTTAAGATTTTCTTGGGCTTGGCACAATTGTTCCAAGACAAAGATTTGGCCCTGATGGAAATCAACCCACTGGTTATTACCAGCGAAGGCAATCTGCACTGCTTGGATGCCAAGCTGGTTGTTGATGCTAACGCGATGTACCGTCACCCTGAACTGAAGGCAATGCATGATCCTTCACAGGAAGACGAGCGCGAAGCGCGCGCGGCAGAATGGGATCTTAACTACGTTGCTCTAACCGGTAACATCGGTTGCATGGTAAACGGCGCAGGTCTGGCCATGGGTACCATGGACATCGTTTCTCTGCACGGTGGTTTCCCTGCTAACTTCCTTGACGTTGGTGGTGGTGCAACTAAAGAACGCGTTACTGAAGCCTTCAAAATTATCCTCGAAGACACCAATGTTAAAGCGGTATTGGTCAACATCTTCGGTGGTATCGTACGCTGTGACCTGATTGCCGAAGGTATTATCGGTGCAGTCAAAGAAGTGGGCGTAACCGTACCGGTTGTGGTTCGTTTAGAAGGTAATAATGCAGAGCTGGGTTCTAAACTGCTGTCTGATTCTGGCCTCGATATCATCGCGGCAACCAGTCTAACTGACGCGGCTGAGCAAGCTGTTAAAGCAGCAGGGGGCAAATAATGTCTATTCTTATCGACAAAAACACCAAGGTAATCTGTCAAGGTTTCACTGGTGGTCAGGGTACTTTTCACTCTGAGCAAGCAATTGCTTACGGTACGCAAATGGTTGGCGGTGTAACGCCAGGTAAAGGCGGTACTGAACATCTTGGTCTTCCAGTATTTAATACTGTTAAAGAAGCGGTTGACGCAACTGGCGCAGACGCATCAGTTATTTATGTACCTGCAGCGTTCTGTAAGGATTCTATCCTTGAAGCAGCTACTTCTGGTATTAAGCTGATCGTATGTATTACTGAGCACATCCCCGTAATGGATATGCTTGAGTGTAAAGTGAAGTGTGACGAGATGGGCGTTCGCCTAATCGGACCTAACTGCCCAGGTGTTATTACCCCAGGCGAATGCAAGATCGGCATTATGCCTGGTCATATTCATTTGCCAGGTAAAGTCGGTATCGTTTCTCGTTCAGGTACTCTGACGTACGAAGCGGTTAAGCAGACTACTGACTACGGTTTTGGCCAGTCTACCTGTGTTGGTATCGGTGGTGACCCGATCCCAGGCTCTAACTTCATCGATATTCTCGCTTTGTTCGAGAAAGATCCAGCGACCGAAGCGATTGTGATGATCGGTGAGATCGGTGGTTCTGCTGAAGAAGAAGCGGCTGCTTACATCAAAGCAAACGTAACTAAGCCTGTTGTATCTTACATTGCTGGTGTAACTGCACCTGCTGGTAAGCGTATGGGTCACGCTGGCGCAATCATCTCTGGCGGTAAAGGTACTGCTGATGAGAAGTTTGCTGCCCTGCAAGACGCAGGCGTTAAAACAGTTCGCTCATTGGCGGACATCGGCAAAGCACTGAAAGAAATTACCGGCTGGTAAGTTCCCAAAGCGTTGTTAGAAAAGGCGGCTTCGGCCGCCTTTTTGCATTCTGGCAATTCACTTTGTGTTGATGTTTCTTGGACAAAGAAATAAGACTTGTTTAAAGAAGTGAATAATGATTCACTTCTTTGGTGTAAAGTAGGTAAAGCAGCATGGCATATCGGGAAACGGATTTAGTTAGGCAGCGTAAAGCGGCGCAAAAATCCGGTTTATTGCATACCGCTGAAGCCCTTGTGCGAGAGGGCGGTTTTGGCGCCTTAACAATTCAGGCGGTCGCCGAAGGTGCTGGGGTCGGGGTCGGTACGGTTTACCGTTATTTTAGCGGTAAGGATGAGCTTGCGACGGAAGTGTTTAAACGCGCGACGAGCCGAGAGGTCAGTGCCGTGCGAGAGGTGCTGAATGGCAGTGGTGGTCCGACTGCATGTTTGGCTGCTGCGGCAGAGGTGTTTGCCGTGCGTGCCTTTGTTGCACCCAAATTGGCGTGGGCGCTCATTGCAGAGCCGGTAGACCCCGCGGTAGATCTCGCTAGATTACAGTATAGAAAAACCTACACAGCCCTGTTTGAAGCTGTGGTTCAGGCGGGTATAGCAAATGGGGAGTTTGCGCCTCAGAGCGCGGGGCTTTCTGCGGCGGCCTTGGTTGGCGCTATGGCGGAAAGCTTATTGGGGCCCCTGGATAACCGAGCTTGCGATGCGGATACGATAGCCGCGTTGCGATTATTTTGTCTGCGCGCCGTTGGTGCGCAATGTTGATGTTTTAGAGGAATAAGAGATGCCAGTGATCAACTCAAATACGAGTGCCGATACCGTAAACCCCGCAGATACCCACGAGGTTTTTAATCAATCACTGGCCTTGGAAAATTACAATCTTTACAGCAGTGATCTCCCGTTGCGGCAAGCCCTCAAGGCCAATGGTGATATTGATGAAGGCCTGCTTAGCGCCTACGGCGAGCGCTGCGGTCGCGCAGATGTTATTAACTGGGGTTATGAAGCCAACGACAATAAGCCTCAACTCGACACCCATGACCGCTTTGGTCATCGCGTGGATTTAGTTCGGTTTCATCCCGCCTATCATCAGTTAATGGATATGGCCTTAAGTGCTGGGATTCACTCTGGCCCCTGGCGGAAGGGCGCCAAACATGCTCACGTTCAGCGCGCCGCGCTAAGTTATATGCAATCGCAAATAGATGCCGGTCACGGCTGCCCTTTAACCATGACCTTCGCTTCGGTGCCGACGCTAAAATTAACGCCGAGCCTTGCCGATACGTGGCTGCCTAAAATTCTAGAAAACGCCTATCAGCCTGACAATATTCCCTATTTTGAAAAGCGCGCCGTGACCATTGGCATGGGCATGACTGAAAAGCAGGGCGGATCTGATGTCCAGGCCAATACCACGAGTGCAACTCCGCTCAGTGGTCGTGGTAGCGGGGCTTTGTATGTGCTAAATGGCCATAAGTGGTTTTTGTCGGCGCCAATGTGCGATGCCTTTCTGATGTTGGCTAAAACCGAGGGGGGCTTGAGCTGTTTTCTAGTGCCGCGCTGGCGTGAAGACGGGCAGAAAAATGGCCTGTATTTGCAGCGACTCAAGAACAAAATGGGGAATGTCTCGAATGCCTCATCTGAGGTCGAATTGCGTCAAGCTCACGGCTGGATGGTTGGCGACGAAGGGCGTGGAGTTCCGGCTATTATTGAGATGGTTGCACTGACTCGCTTCGATTGCATGGTTGGCTCTAGCGCTGGTCAACGCCAAGCCGTGGTGCAGGCAGTGCATCACGCGCGCAATCGCCAAGCGTTTGGCGCGCGATTGATTGATCAGCCGTTAATGAAGAATGTATTGGCCGATTTGCAGTTAGAAGTAGAGGGTTCCTTGGCGCTGACCATGCGCATGGCAAGGGCCTTAGACAATGCTGATGATCCCGCTGAGCAGCTATTAATGCGCTTAGGCACCGCAGTTGGCAAGTTTTGGATTTGTAAACGTACGCCAGGGCACGCCTACGAGGCGATGGAGTGTTTAGGTGGTAATGGTGTCATTGAAAACTGCATTATGCCGCGGCTGTACCGCGAGGCGCCGATCAATGCCATTTGGGAAGGTTCGGGTAATATTCAGGCACTTGACGTACTGCGGGCCATTGCGAAAACGCCCGCGGTGCTTGAGCAGTGGTTTGCGGAGCTGGCCAGCTCGGCAGGCCTTTTCCCAGACTTGGATCGTGCCGTAGAGACGTTGCAGGACGCGTTTAAAAAGTTGCGAGATCCAGCCTGTCAGGCGCGGCAATTAGTCGAGCAACTTGCGTTGACCATGCAAGCATCGCTATTAGTGCGCTACGCGCCGTCTGCCGTAGCAGAAGCCTTTATACGTTCGCGGTTGGCGGGGCGGCAGGCCATTTACGGCTGTCTTCCCGATGGGCTTGATCTAGGAGTGATACTCGAACGGGTGCTGCCGGAGCAATATTAAGTGACACTGAACTCTTGAAAACCATCTAAAAGTCCCCATCTTTCAAATACTGTCCGTCTTAAGCGGCGGACATACTTAATTTAGTATTAAAAGGTGGAAATAATGTCAACAGCAGAAAAAGAAACTCTGGGTTTTCAAACTGAAGCCAAGCAAATGCTTCAGTTAATGATTCACTCAATGTATAGCAATAAAGAAATTTTTCTTCGCGAGCTGATTTCTAATGCGTCCGATGCCGCAGACAAGCTACGTTACGAAGCGCTTGCCGATGGCGCGCTCTACGAAAACGACCCCGATTTACGTATCCGTATCACCCTCGATAAAGACGCCAATACCCTGACCCTGAGCGACAACGGTATTGGTATGTCCCGCGAGGAAGTGATTAATAATTTGGGCACCATCGCCCGGTCCGGTACTGCCGAGTTTCTGAAAAATCTCAGCGGTGATGGTAAGAAGGATTCTCAGTTGATTGGCCAGTTCGGTGTTGGCTTCTACTCGGCCTTTATCGTTGCGGAGCGGGTTGAAGTGCTGACTCGCCGCGCCGGTTTAACTGCTGCAGATGCAGTGCGCTGGGAGTCTACCGGTGAAGCTGATTTCTCTATTGAATCGTGTGAAAAAGCCGATCGCGGAACCACCGTAATTCTGCATTTGCGCAAAGAAGATACTGAATTCACCGATGATTGGCGGGTGCGCTCAATTATCAAGAAATATTCAGACCACATCAGTATTCCCGTGCAAATGCTAGAAAATGTCCCCGCCGCTAAAGAAGGCGAAGAGCAGAAAGTGGCCGAGTTTGAAGCGGTAAACAGTGCCACTGCCTTGTGGACGCGTTCGCGTAGCGAGGTTACTGACGAAGAATATCAAGCCTTTTACAAGCATGTGAGTCACGATTTCAGCCCAGCCCTTCACTGGAGTCACAATAAGGTAGAAGGTAAGTTGGAATACACCAGCCTGCTGTATCTTCCTGGTCAAGCGCCGATGGATCTGTGGAATCGCGACGCGGCGCGGGGTTTGAAACTCTATGTGCAGCGCACCTTTATCATGGACGACGCTGAGCAATTCCTGCCCTTATACCTGCGTTTCGTGAAAGGGGTTATCGACTCGAATGACCTGTCTTTGAACGTATCCCGCGAAATACTGCAGCAAGACCCAGCAGTTGATGCAATGAAAAGCGCTTTAACCAAGCGTGTGCTGGATATGTTAAGTAAACTCGCCAAGAGCGATGTCGAGAAATACCAGAAATTCTGGAAAGCCTTTGGTCAAGTAATGAAAGAAGGCCCCGCAGAAGATTTCAGCAATAAAGAAAAAATTGCCAAATTGCTGCGCTTTGCCACGACCCACGACAATAAAGCTGAGCAAACCCATTCGCTGGAAGACTATGTCGCTCGGATGAAAGAAGGCCAAACCAAGATTTATTACGTAGTTGGCGAAAGTCACAAAACCGCTTCTAGTAGTCCTCATCTGGAAGTGTTCCGCAAGAAGGGCATCGAAGTCTTGTTACTGTCTGAGCGAGTAGATGATTGGTTGATGAACCACCTCGCGGAGTTCGACGGCAAAGCTTTCCTCGATGTCGGTCGCGGTGACTTAGACTTGGGTGACCTTGAAGACGAAGCTGAGAAGAAGGCGCACGAGGCATCTGCTGAGGCACATAAGGACTTGGTTGAGCGGGTAAACACCGTACTGACTGATAAAGTCGAGAAAGTTCGAGTGACAAGCCGCTTAACGGAGTCGCCAGCCTGCTTGGTGGTTACTGAAGACGATATGGGCGCGCAAATGCGCAGAATGTTAGAGGCGGCAGGTCAGGCGCTGCCGCCAAGTAAGCCCGTTTTTGAGCTCAATCCTGAGCATCCCCTGGTGCTTAAGCTCGACAAAGAGGCTGATGAAGACCGCTTTGCCGATCTGGTTGGCATTCTCTTTGACCAAGCGCATTTGGCTGAGGGGGCTCAGCTGGATGACCCAGCGGGCTATGTACATAAGCTCAATAAATTACTGCTAGAATTAAGTGCGTAAACTATAAATTAAGGCGGCGAAAGCCGCCTTTTTTGTATTAGAGACTATTGCTGGAGTGCTAGACTCTCTAATAATAACTAGCGGGTAGAAGTAAACTATGACCACAAAACATAAGGTTGCCGTTATTGGCGGGGGTAGTTTTGGTACTGCGATTGCCAATATTATTGCCGATAATGGCCACGACATCTGCCAATGGATGCGAACTCCAGAGCGGGTTAAAGAAGTAAATGAGCAACATACAAACGAAGTTTATTTACCCGGCATTTCATTAAATCCAGCGCTGCGTGCCAGTGCCGATTTACGTGAAACCGTGGCTGGCTGCGATACCGTGTTCTTCTCTATTCCGAGCAAGTCCAGTCGCGAAGTAGCACGGCAGCTGGCCGACTGTATCGCACCCGGAACGATTTTAATCAGTACCACCAAAGGTATTGAGTTTGAAACTAATAAGTTAATGAGCGAAGTCCTGCTAGAAGAATTGCCGCAGGTTAGGGTGGGAATTTTGAGCGGCCCGAATTTGGCAAAGGAACTCGCGGCGCGAATGATTACCGGCACTGTGGTGGCGAGTAAAGACCCTGGTGTTACCAGCACGATTCAAGACTTGCTGCAGTGTTCCTACTTTCGGGTATACGCCGGCAGTGATATGTATGGTGTCGAGCTGGCTGGTGCCTTGAAAAATGTTTACGCCATCACCGCGGGTATGGCGGCGGCACTGGGGTGCGGACATAATACAATCAGCATGCTGATAACTCGCAGCTTGGCTGAAATGAGCCGCTACGCGGTTATTAAGGGTGCAGACCCACTTACTTTCCTGGGCTTGGCCGGGGTCGGTGATTTATTTGTTACCTGCACCTCGCCGCTTAGTCGCAACTACCGTGTCGGTTTTGAGCTGGGGCAAGGGCGCGATCTTAATGAGGTAGTGGCTAGTTTGGGGCAGGTCGCGGAAGGCGTAAACACGCTGCGATTAATGAAAGAGCAATCAGAGTTGCTCGATATCTATATGCCTTTGGTACATGGACTCTACGATATTATTTACAATGGCTGCAAGGTTGGTGACGTTATTGGCACCATGATGTGCGCTGAACAAAATCGTGATGTGGAATTTACCCTGCAATAGCAGATACAGACTATCTCGGGCTTATATTAGGGGCTTATGGAAATTTTGCTAGTACGCCACGGCGCGGCGTCGTGGGACACTCAAACCGATATTGAACGAACCTTGACGGCGGCGGGTAAAACAGAAATCTGCGCTGCGGCGGAGTGGTTGACGGCCAGTCAGTGGCAGCCGGAGGAGCTGTGGGTTAGCCCTTATAAGCGAGCAGTAGAGAGCGCAGAAATATTTAATCGGCAATGGCAGCTGCGGCCGCGGATAAAATCCTCGCTTACCCCAGAGACGCCCTTGTCCGAATTAGAAGCGATGCTGGCGACCTTTAGTGGCGAGCGTTTGATGTTGGTCGCCCATAACCCGTTGTTGAGCAATGCAATAAATCATTGGCACGGCGGCGACGCGCAAAGTTACTGGGGTATGCAAACGGCAAGTATGGCCATGATGCAGGGCGACGTGTTTAGTCAGGCTTGTGCGAGCTTGCAATGGCTACGGCACTTCCCCAATTACGACCATAATGGGCGCTAAGGCGGATTTATGTCGATAGCGCAAGAGCGCCAGTTTTTTATTGATGGAATGACTATCAGCGCCAAGCAGTGGGGGAGTAGTGGTGTCCCCGCCATTGCCCTTCACGGCTGGCTAGATAATGCGGCCAGCTTCGACGCCTTGGCGCAGGGCTTACCAGCGCTCCAGTTGCTGGCATTGGATTTGCCCGGTCATGGTTTGAGTGACCACAAACCCGCATCAGGTAGTTACGCTATTTGGGACGATTTGCGTTTTGTTTTGGCTGTTGCGGAGCAGATGGCTTGGCCGAAATTTGTACTGATCGGTCACTCGAGAGGGGCGATAATGGCTAGTCTGCTGGCTGGGGCGATGCCGGAACGGATTTCACATTTAATCTGTCTTGATGGATTTCTCCCGCCACCTGAAGACCCAGCTAATTTCCCTGTTCAGCTCGGTCGCTATGTACGTGATTTTGCCCAGCTTGGTGGTGGCGATAAAGGCTATATTGCCTTGTCTGATGCGGTGGCGGCCCGGCGCGCAGCAACGCCGATGTCCGAATTAGCGGCTCGCCTTATTGTTGAGCGCGGCAGTTACTGTGGCGAGGACGGGCGGGTGTATTGGCGCAGTGATCGCCGACTTAAACTGGCCTCGCCAGTGAAGCTTGGTTTGGCGCAGTTGCAGGCCAATATGGATGCCATTGTGGCGCCCAGTATGCTTGTTGTTGCCGATCAAGGTTTCGGACGTGTATTAAACACATTGCCGCCAACTTTGCTGAGTGGCTTTGAGGTTCAGCATATTGAAGGTGGGCACCACTGCCATATGGATGAGCAAGCGCGGCAAATATCGCAGTGGGTGAGGACATTTGTAGGCTTGGGGCTGACTAAGGGCTAAGCCTGTAAGGAGTTAGGCCTGCGCTTAGACGAAAAAAAGCCCCTTTTAGGGGCTTTTTTGCTATCAAGCTGCTTAGACTTTATTAGGCAGGCCGGTTAATTAGCGACAGAAACTCTGTGCGGGTTGCGTTATTGTCTTTAAATACGCCTAGCATGGCACTCGTGCGCATAATCGAATTTTGTTTTTCTACGCCGCGCATCATCATGCACATATGGCGAGCTTCGATAATAACGCCGACACCCTCTGAACCGGTGACATCCATAATAGTCTTGGCTATCTGCGTTGTCAGGCCCTCTTGAATCTGTAACCGGCGGGCGTACAAGTCGACAATGCGCGCCACCTTCGAGAGACCTAGCACTTTGCCGCTGGGAATATAGGCGACATGACATTTGCCAATAAAGGGCAGTAGGTGGTGTTCACACAATGAGTAAAGCTCGATGTCCGAAACCACAACCATTTCATTGCAGTCAGAGTCGAATAGGGCGTCGTTAACAACGTCTTTTACACTGCGACGATAGCCTTCGGTCAAAAATTCAAAGGCTTTGGCCGCGCGAGCTGGGGTGTCGAGCAAACCGTCTCGGGTGGGATCTTCGCCAATCTTTTTTATGATATCTGCAAACGCTTTTTCCACGTCACTTCCTTAGCGCGTTGTCGGGGAACGAATAGTAACAAACAGACCCTCAGCTGCCAAATGCTGAGGGGTCTTTAGTTATAAATAGGTGCAGGATTATTCTGCTTGAGCAGTGTAAAATTAGTTTTTATCTGAAGGGAGTAGGTTTGTGACAAGTAACGACGAGATAGGTCGAGAGCTGCATACTCTCCGAGATTATTTGCGCTGGGCCATTAGCGAATTTGGACGTGCCGGCATATTTTTTGGTCACGGCACCGACAATGCCTTTGACGAAGCGAGAATACTGGTATTTCACGGACTTCACTTGCCTTTGGACATGGATCCGGCCTTGCTCGACGCGCGTTTGACGCTCCTTGAACGGCAGAAAGTCCTGGCGCTTATTCAGCGCCGGGTAGAAGAGCGCTTACCTGCTGCTTACCTCACCAACGAGGCCTGGTTTGCTGGTTTGTCGTTTTATGTCGACGAGCGGGTTTTAGTGCCACGCTCACCGATTGCCGAGCTTATTGCCCAAGAGTTTGAGCCGTGGCTGTCCGCGCGCCCCCAGCGAATTCTTGACCTGTGCACTGGCAGCGGTTGCATTGGTATAGCCTGTGCTTACCAATTTGACGAGGCCATGGTCGATTTAGTGGATATTTCGCTGGATGCGCTTAATGTCGCCGATATTAATATTGCCCGTCATGAGCTGGGGGATCGGGTCAGTGCCGTGCAGTCTGATGTGTTTGACCTGCTTGGCGGTCAAACCTATGACCTCATTGTCAGCAACCCCCCCTATGTCGACGCTCAAGACTTAGCAACGATGCCCGCTGAATATCACCGCGAGCCGGCGCTAGGCCTAGCCTCTGGCTCCGATGGCCTGGATATTACCCGGCGTATTCTGCGCGAGGCGGCAAACCATCTCAACGAGGAGGGTGTTTTAATTGTTGAGGTGGGCAATAGCTGCGTGGCGCTTGACGACGCGTTCCCAACAGTGCCGTTTATGTGGCTCGAATTTGAGCATGGCGGTCACGGCGTATTTGCCATGAGTCGTGAGCAATTGCTTGAATATGCAGAGAGTTTTGCCTGAAGCTCTGACCTTGGTCGAGCTTTACCGTATAATTCTCCATCAGTAATTTGGCTGGTCGCGAGTAACTGCGCGGTAAGTCGTCAATGAATAGCGTTGGGATAATCAATGTCAGGTAATAGCATCGGTAAATTATTCTCGGTCACCACCTTTGGTGAGAGCCACGGCTTGGCGCTGGGCGCCATTATTGATGGCTGCCCGCCGGGTCTTGAATTGAGTGAAGCCGATTTGCAGCTCGATCTTGATCGTCGCAAACCGGGTACCTCGCGCTATACCACTCAGCGTCGTGAAGACGACGTGGTTAAGATTTTGTCTGGGGTGTTTGAAGGCAAAACCACCGGTACCTCGATTGGCCTGCTAATTGAAAACACCGATCAGCGCTCCAAAGATTACGGCAAAATCAAAGACCGGTTCCGGCCAATGCATGCCGATTACACCTACCAGCAAAAATACGGCAGCCGTGATTACCGTGGCGGTGGGCGCTCGTCTGCACGTGAGACCGCTATGCGGGTGGCGGCTGGTGCGGTTGCCAAAAAATATTTGGCCAGCCACTGCGGTGTAGAAGTGCGCGGCTATTTATCTCAACTTGGTCCAATCGCAATTGATAGCGTAGATTGGAGCGTAGTTGAAACCAATCCCTTCTTTTGCCCAGATGCCGATAAAGTGCCGCAGATGGAAGAGTATATGCAGAAGCTGCGTAAGGCCGGTGATTCGGTGGGGGCCAAGCTCACCGTGGTAGCTAGCGGTATGCCAGTGGGTTTGGGCGAGCCCGTATTCGATAGGCTCGACGCCGATATTGCCCATGCGTTAATGGGCATCAATGCGGTGAAAGGTGTTGAGATTGGCGCTGGTTTTGATTGTGTGGATGCACTGGGTAGTGAGCATCGCGACGAGCTTACGCCTCAGGGATTTACCTCGAATAACGCAGGTGGCATTTTAGGCGGTATTTCAAGCGGTCAAGATCTGGTGGCGCATTTGGCCTTGAAGCCGACCTCCAGCATTTTGATTCCGGGGAAAACGGTTGATATTGACGGCAATGCCGTTGAGGTCATTACAACTGGCCGTCACGATCCATGCGTCGGCATCCGCGCGGTGCCTATTGCCGAGGCAATGGTCGCTATTGTGTTAATGGATCACTTGCTGCGCAATCGTGGGCAAAATGGTGGAGTGCATTCGGCTACCCCGGTAATTCCCGCCGCCGCATCTTGATGCCGGTATGACTGCTGCGCTGCCGTACTGGCGTTTGTCGGGATTTTATTTCTTTTATTTTGCTCTTTTAGGTACCTGGGTGCCGTATTGGTCCCTGTACTTAAAGTCCTTGGGCTTTAGTTCAGAAGAAATTGGAATTCTGACATCCTTAGTGATGCTCACCAAAATACTTGCACCCAGCTTATGGGGTTGGTTGGCTGACAGCTTTGGCTATCGCAGCCGTATTATTCGCGTCGGTGCGTTTATGGCGATGCTGGCCTTCTCTGGCGCGTTTTTACGTTCGGACTTTTGGTGGCTAGCCGGCGTCATTATAAGCTACAGCTTTTTCTGGAATGCGGTGCTGGCACAATTTGATGTGCTCACTTTATCTCATCTTGCCGGTCGCTATGGTCGTTACAGCCTCATTCGGGTTTGGGGTTCTATTGGCTTTATTGTTGCCGTTATTGGTGTCGGTTGGTGGCTAGACAGCCACCCAATTGGTCAGTTGCTTTATCTCATCACCATTTTACTCAGCGGTATATGGCTGGCGAGTTTGTTGGTGGTAGAAAAGCCGGGTGGCTTGCGCCAAGACGCTGAGCGGCAATCGCTTAAAGGTATTTTGCGACAACCCGCCGTCATTGCTTTTTTTGCGGTGAGCTTTTTTCTGCAATTATCCCATGGTCCGTACTACACCTTTTTCAGTATCTACCTCGAGGCGCAGGACTATTCGCGTAGCTTAATAGGTGGCTTGTGGTCGCTTGGTGTTATTGCTGAAGTTCTGCTGTTTTTGTTTATGCATCGACTCTTGGCGCGGTATAGCTTGCGCGGAATTGTGCTGTGGAGTTTGGGGTTGTCCGCGTTGCGTTGGCTGCTTATAGCGTATTTTGTTGAACACGCCGCAGTTTTGGTGCTGGCGCAATGCTTACACGCGGCCAGTTTTGGCAGCTTTCATGCCGCCGGCATTGAAGTTATTCGCCACTGGTTTACCGGCCACCACGGTCAGGGTATGGCCATGTACAGCGGCCTTAGCTTTGGTTTGGGGGGCGCTGCTGGTGCTTTGCTAAGCGGCTGGGGCTGGGATATTAGCGCGCAGCAATGTTTTGTTGCCGCTGCGGCGGCCGCAATTATTGCCTATATTGTGGCCTGGTTCTGGTTTGACGTAAAAGCGGAGCCGGAAGCGGCTTTAGAGTAATAATCTACTGGCTGCCAAGCGAAGGCTTTTGTAGACTCGCAGTGAGTTCTTTAAACAGGTAACACCATGGCCCAGGAATCCGTCGTTTACGGTTGCATTACTGATATGCTGTTCGCCCGAGATCTCGCTGCATTAGATAATCGGCGAGATAATAATCAGCTGGTTACGGCCTTGCTGCCCGCGGCTGAAGACTGGCCACTCTTGTGCCGAGAAATGTTTTCGGCGCCGCGTCCCGCCATTGATTTTGGCGGCTGCCAAACCGACGTCATTCATTTTGGTAGCTCTTATAAAGCCATTGAGCACGAGTGGGATGAGTGGCTGCGGCAGTTCGAAAATATGCTTCACAAAATGTACTGGGTTAGCGCTACGGTGCACTTACAAACGGCTTATAACGGTACGCATACTTTTGTATGGCAGGCGGAAGAAGATTTTCACGCGCCGGGGCAGGGGGCGGGTAAATTGCGCTGCGAGTGGGTGCGAGAGGATATATTGGGTTGATAAAGGGGTGCTGGCACTCGGAGTTTTTCTTTTAGCAAAAGGTTTAGCGTGGATAACACTGTCATTCAAGATTATGTAAAAACCTTTAAGCGTTACCGCACGCCCGTGTTGGCGGTGTTGGCAACGCTAATGCTCGTGTCCTCTGCGGTGTGGACCTTTGACGTGCCCTGGCAGGATATTGCTAGCTACTTCTTGCTCTGCGTCGCTGGCGTTAGCGTTGTCGCGCTGCTCTCGGCGGCGCTGGTTTTTACCGTAAAGCGGTTGCGGGCTTAGCCCTGCAAATTAGCTTACAACAATATCAACATCGAGTTGCTCGGCAATTGCGTCGAGGCTGTCTTCCAGTTCGTCAAAATCACAGCCTGCGGGCATTTGTGCGCTAACATGGGCCTCGAATAGGGCGTCACCGCTCATGGCGGCACTGGTGATGTTAGAACTCATTTCTATTACGTTAATCTGTTGCTGTTTAAGGGCGCGGCTAACTTCGCGGACAATGCCCGGACGATCATTACCCAAGATGTGCAATTTACATTGCTTGCCACTCGCGCCGGGTGCGGGGTCGCTGACACCGGGCTGAATGTGGATGGTTAAGCCCTCTATATTTAAGCTGCAAAGCGCATTGCTGAGCTCGTCAACGTCCGTTTCATTAACGGCCACCCGAACGATGCCTGCAAACTGCCCGGCAAGTTGGGTCATACGGCTTTCCAACCAGTTACCTTGATGGTCGGCGACAATGTCTGCGAGGCGTTCAACGAGGCCGGGGCGGTCTTGTCCTAAAAAAGTAAAAACCAATGAGCTGTTCACGGCGTACCCTTATTCTTTATTGGAGTGCTGATACTAGAGTATAGTCTGGGCAGATTGCGAGTGTAAGTGGGGATTTGTATGAAGGTGATTGTGGATTTTTGCATCATTCCCCTCGGCGGGGAATTGTCGTTGACCCCCTATATTGCTGAGTGCCAAAAAATCATTGCCGGCTTGGGTCTAGAGCATCATCTGCATGCCTACGGCACTAATATAGAAGGTGAGTGGGAGGCGGTGATGGATTCGGTTAAACGCTGTCATCAGCGTGTGCACGAGATGGGCGCGCCGCGAATATCGACTCAGCTTAAAATTGCGACGCGCAGCGATCGAGACCAAACTATGGTCGAAAAAGTTAATCATGTGCGGGACTATTTAGCGCAGTCTTAAACCCAGCAATAAATGAGGGATCAAGCAATGACAAAAAAAGTATTGCCACAGGCTCGGATATTCTTTGGTTTTTTTATGTTGCTGACGATGCTTGCTGCTGAAGCCGAAACGCTTAGAGAAGCTCCTAGTTGGCCAGGGGTTGTTGATGGCTCGCACCGCAGCGCCGAGAATCGTGCGCGAGATGTTTATCGGCACCCAGTTGAAACCTTGATGTTTTTTGGTGTGCAGCCCTGCGACACAGTCGTTGAGTTATGGCCGGGCGCAGGGGGCTGGTATACCGAGATACTGGCGCCTATGTTGCGCGATTGCGGCAAGCTTTATACCGCCCATTTTGCTCAAGACAGCGATGTCGGCTACTACCAAAAATCTCGCCGCACCTTTGAACAAAAATTGGCGGCGAATCCTGATGTTTATGACAAACTATCGGTGACCACCTTACAAGCGCCTAAATATCTTGCCATTGCCCCTGCAGGAAGTGTTGATAAGGTACTGACCTTTCGCAATGTCCATAACTGGTTAAAGGCGGGTGTTTCCGAACAGGTATTTGCTGCGGCGTTCACGGCCTTGAAACCGGGCGGCATTTTCGGTGTTGTTGAGCATCGGGCAGATCCTGATGCAAGCATAGCGGAGATGGTAAAGAGCGGCTATGTTAGCGAGCAGTTGGTGATTACTCAGGCTGAAGCGGCTGGCTTTTTATTGCTGGAAAGCAGTGAAGTTAACGCGAACCCAAAAGATGGTCATGACCACCCCGAAGGGGTCTGGACGCTCCCGCCTAGCTTACGCTTAGGCGAAAAGCAGCAAGCAAAATACTTAGCCATTGGCGAAAGTGATCGAATGACTCTTAAATTTGGTAAACCTGTACATGAATGATAATGACTATGTTGAAATCCCTTGGCAAAAGCTCAGTCCCGACGCCTTTCAGGGTATGCTCGAAGAGTTGGTGAGTCGCGAGGGTACCGATTACGGTGAGCAAGAGCTGAGTACCGAAGCGAAAATAAGCCAGTTGCGTCAGGCTCTGACGCAAAAGCGCGCAGCGATTGCTTTTTGCCCTGACAGTGAAAGTTGGACGGTTATCGCCAAGGACTAAAGCCTAAAGTTCCTTGTGCTTTGAGCTTAAGAGCGGCAATCGTCGCTGTTACTAATTGATTTGGACAGAGTAATGACAATAGCAGTAGATCACACGTTGGATACCTGCGGCCTGTTTTGCCCAGAACCAGTGATGATGTTGCACAATAAAATCCGTGATATTGCCTCCGGCGACGTACTGGAAATTATTGCTACCGATCCCGCGACGACCCGTGATATCCCGAAATTTTGCAATTTCCTTGGCCATACCTTGCTGGCTAAAGAAGAAAGCGACAAACAATATCGCTATTTTGTTCAAAAGGCCTAAATAGCAAAGATCATGCTGTGTAGGCCTGCTTGTTTAGGATTGCAGTAACTGGCTTAGGGCGCGGGTAGCAACTGGGCCGCCGGCCTTAATCTGATTGGCAATGTGATATTGAAAGAAATAGCGGAAGGTGGGAGCGTTCTGTACGGCAAATAGGCAGGCATCGCCGATCAGAATAGGGAAATGCGTGGCCAACTTAATATTCGCCACCATACCTTCTAAATCGCCATTTTGCTGTAAGCGCCAACTGATGACGGGTTGCAGCTCAAATTCTTTATTTTCGCCCAACAGGGCCGCGTGACTGCCAATAAAGTCAGGGAATTCCTGTATAAACCCGCCGTCGGCTGGCAGCGGGTAATTTACCATGGCGTCGAGCGCAGCTAGGTGATGTGGAGGCGCCTCGCTAAATCGCCGCTCTTTAGCGGGGTCGTAATAGCCCTGAGACTGGCCTGAAGCGGGATCAAGCAAATCAATACAACGCGCAACACCATTAAGCCAGGGGAGCAAAGCGACATCTTTGCCATTGGCCAGCCGCGCCCAGCCTAAGATCTTGACCGCGTAGAGTTTGTCGCGGCTAAGCACGTGGTGGGCATAGAGTAGGCAGAGGCCTTCGTATTCGGGAGAAACCCGGAGGATTTTATGTTGCTCAACGCGGGATGGCCGCTGAGGAAATGGGATAATCTTCGCGGAGGAAGACTTGCAGGGGTTACGTGGAGCCATAACATCATTCCTCACGTAGCGGGCGGTACATTGCGCGGCTAAGGTCTGAAGCACGTGGCTAGAGGTGCAGAATCACCTCATTGCTCGTCATGCTCAGTTGCAAAGACGGTGCGCGGATGTCCCTTTCTGTTAAAATTACTCCCTGTTTCCTGTTTTGCCAAGTGCTTCAAGATGAGTTTTTACTATTTTGCCTATGGTTCTAATATGAACCCCGCCCGAATGCAGGCGCGGGGTCTGGTGTTTAGCGCCGCCGAAAGCGCTCGCCTGCCAGGTTACCGCCTCGCCTTTAATAAGCGCTCACACTGCACGCCCGGCGTGGCCTACGCCAATGTCGTGCACAGCAGTTATGGCGTAGTAGAAGGCGTTTTATATGCCCTGGTAAATCCGGATGCGCTCAACATAATGGATGGCTTTGAGGGCACGCCAGTGCGCTATAGTCGTGAGTGTATGACGGTGCAAACGGCGACGGGCGCAAAATCTGCGTGGATTTATGTTGCAAATCCCGCCTATGTTGAAGCGGGCTTGCTGCCGGAAAGCAATTACTTAAACCATTTATTGGCTGGCGCAGCGCATTTGTCTCCCCAATATTTAGTCATGTTGCAGGCTCAGGCCTGCCGCCCAGCGGTTCAGCTTCTTGGTGATAAAGGCCTGCTTTACAATGCGTGAATCCCTTGGCGCTGATGTTGGTCTGGGGAGTGAGCGCATATGCGAGATATTTGCTACTTGCTTTGCGACAAGCTACAAAACAGTGTTGGTCGGCGGGGGGGAAGAGCCGTTTTATCAGCCTGCGACCGAGTCTGGTGGCCATCATAAAATTGTCTATCGCGCAGATTATGCCGCCAGCGCGCTTCACGAGGTAGCGCATTGGTGTATCGCAGGGGAGGCGCGGCGACAGCTTCCAGACTATGGCTATTGGTATGAGCCGGATGGTCGTAATAGCGAGACTCAGCGTATTTTTGAGAGCGTTGAAGCGCGGCCGCAGGCTTTGGAGTGCTTGTTTAGCCTGGCTGCCGGTCGCCAATTTCGGGTGAGTATCGATAATCTCGGTGGCGATTCGCTCGATCCATTTCCCTTTCAATTGGCTGTTTGGCAGCAGGTGCAATGCTATCTGCGCCGGGGTTTACCTGGGCGCGGGGAGCAATTTCGGTGGGCTCTGGCGCGCGCTAGTGGTTCAGAAACCGACCTGGCGACGATTAATATACCTTTGGAATATATTGCATAAAATGTATTAAATTCATTTGGTTAACGATATTTTTTGATATTTATTCTAGGATAAAAGCAATTGAAAATTGTAGTGGATGAAAACATTCCCGGTGCCGCGCAGTGCTTTGCTCAGTTTGGCGAAGTAGTCACTCGCAGCGGGCGACAGATTTGCCCGGCAGATGTGCAAGATGCCGATGCATTAATCGTGCGCTCGGTTACCAAGGTCAATAGGGTCCTGTTAGCCGGTACGCCAGTGCGGTTTGTTGGCTCGACCACAATCGGCAGCGATCATCTCGATAGCGAGTATTTACGTGAGCAGAATATCCACTTTTGCACGGCGCCGGGTTCCAACGCTGAGTCAGTGGTAGATTATGTGCTCAGCGTGATCTGCACCCTTGAGGGATTGCTGGAAACGCTACTGGGGGGCGGGCGAGTTGGTATTGTTGGTTATGGCAATGTAGGTAAGCGGCTAGGGCAGCGCTTAAGTGCTATCGGAATTCCCTGGCTGGCCTACGATCCGCTGCTCGACCCAAAACAACATCCCTGCTTGGCAACCCTAGAGGAAGTGGTGAATAGCGCGCTGCTGAGTTTACATGCGCCCTTAACGGTGTCGGGACCGTTCCCGAGCTTTCATATGCTTGATGCATCGCTGTTAGCCGCTATGCCTGCGAGTAGTGTGCTTTTGAGTGCTGGACGAGGGGAGGTGGTCGCCACCGACGAGTTGCTTAATTTAATGGACCGCAGGCCGGACATCCGCTTGGCGCTTGATGTTTGGGAGGGGGAACCGGCGTTTTCGTCGGAATTGGCGGCGCGCTGCGCAATTTCAACCCCACATATTGCTGGATATAGCCTTGATGGCAAAAAAACGGGCTTGCGGATGGTGGCGAGCGAATTGGCCGCCTTTCTTGGGCAATCATTGCATGTCGATGACAGTGAGGCAGCGGCGTCGGCGCCAGTTGTGAGCTGTATTGGCGATGACGCGCTCAGCGTGATTCGCGAGGCGGTATTGGCGGTGTATGACGTGTCTGGCGATAGTCAGCGCTTTCGCGAAATCATTCACACAGCTGATCGCAGTGAGCAATTCGATTTGTTGCGCAAACATTATCCACCGCGCCGAGAATTAGGCTGCTGCCATTTACACGCCGAGAATGCTGCAATGACTAATTTGCTGCGCGCTCTGCAAGGCGGCAAATAAACTCAGCGTCACTGTCTTGTAGTGCCATTAAAGCGCTTTCGATCATCGCATCGCTGATCGGCACCTCTCGGCCATTGTGGTCGATAATCGCGCCGAGGTAGTTATCTTGCTGATCCACATTGCTCTCCTATGCGTGTTAAGTTGATGAATACTTGGATTTATTGGGCCACGATATGCAGTCGATGTACCTAAGTAATTTACGCAATTACGCGCTTTTGGTTCACGACTTTACATTTTTAGAAGGGAATGCATGTTTAAGTTAGGCTTAATCGTAAACCCCGTGGCTGGCGCGGGCGGCCCCCTTGGCTTAAAGGGAAGCGATGATTTGCGCAGCAGCGATGGTCGTGCGGAAGCGCGCGCTCTGCGTTGCTTGGCGCATCTGGCGGCTCGGGCTAAGGGGCGGCTTACGGTGTTTGGTTACAGTGGCGCTATGTCGGCCCATACCAGTTTGGGTGATCATGATGACAGTGATTTGGCTGGTCTTCACTTTGTCTCAGTAGGGAGACCGGCTTCTATTGCCGAGACTAGGGCAGATGATACCAAGGCCGCGGCGCAGGCCTTATTGGCCGTTGGGGTGGATTTACTGCTCTTTGTGGGGGGCGATGGCACCGCGCGGGACGTTTTTGCCGCAGTAGGCGCTAACCTGCCTGCTTTAGGGGTACCCGCCGGTGTGAAAATGCATTCTGGCGTTTATGCGGTAAGCCCAGAAAGTGCTGCGGATATCGTATTGGCGCTTCTTGATGGCGGCTTGGTCGATATTGACCTTGCTGAGGTGCGCGATATCGATGAACTTGCCTTCAGGCAGGGACAGGTACGTTCTAAGTATTACGGTGAATTATTAGTGCCTCGGGTCGGCGGGTTTTTGCAACATGTGAAAGCTGGCGGGCGTGAGGTAGAGGAACTGGTGGTCGCAGATATAGCCGACGAAGTCATTGCCGAAATGGAGGCGGATACCTTGTATTTGGTTGGGCCGGGCAGTACCACTCAGGGCGTAATGCTCGCCCTTGGCTTGGAAAACACCTTGCTGGGTTTCGATTTAATTAAGGATCAGCAATTATTGGCTAAGGATCTCAATGCCGAGGATATCGCCGCTGCTTTGTCGAATCATCGCGGCCCAGTCAAAGTATTGATTACAGCTATTGGTGGCCAAGGTCATATCTTAGGACGAGGTAATCAACAGTTAAGTCCAGAGCTGATTCGCCAGATTGGCAGGGAAAATTTTATAGTCTTGGCGACCAAAACTAAGATAAGCGGCTTGGCTGGTCGGCCACTGCTGGTCGACAGTAATGATTTGGCGTTAGATAAATCCTGGGAGGGCTATATTCGGGTGATTACCGGTTATCGCGACGCAATAATGTATAGGGTGAGTGCATCGGGTGAGTGATTTTAAGGCGTTTGTGAAGCAAAGTAATTTCGCCCAATGGCCAAAAAAAATACAGCAGGCAGAGGATGCGCTGCGGCTGTTTCACGGACGCGGACAATGCTTCGTGGATTTTGAATACTTCAGCGTCGACTACTTTGAACCAGTGCTCTGGATTGTTGTTTATCGCGAGCCAGAAGCCGAATTTTGGGCGGCGTTTTGTGCCGCACTCAAGGCTGAGTTTGGTGCGGTCTGCGCCGCCGCTATAGTTCAGGGTCGATATCATGAATCTCCGGCAAGCTATTGTTTATGGGGAGATATCCCTAATAATTTCTCGGTAAAAGAAGGGGCGGCGGAATACCTTGTTGATCTGGCGGCAAAACAAAATATTGGCTATTTCATGGATATGCAACCCACACGGGAGTGGCTGGCAGATCGGGCCGACGGCAAGCGAATTTTAAATCTGTTTGCCTACACCTGTGCTTTTTCGGTGGCCGCAGAATTGGCTGGCGCGACGCGGCTAGTGAATATCGACATGAGCAAGGGCGCGCTGCAAGTGGGGCGTGAAAACCACCGCCGCAATGACGCGCGATTAACGACCAGTGGTGAGGAGGCCGAGCTCAAATTTTTGGGTCACGATATTCTTAAGTCTTGGGGCCGCCTGCGTAAGCTTGGGCCTTACGATATTGTGATCTGCGATCCACCGTCGTTGCAGAAAGGCAGCTTTGACGCCGTGAAGGATTACCCCAAGTTAGCACGACGCTTTAGGGAGCTGTTGCCCGAGGGCGGTGATATTGTGGCTTGCTTGAATGCGCCGTATTTAGATGAAGCGTTTTTGCGGGAGATAATGGCGGTTCATTGCCCAGAGGCTGAGTTTGTCGCGCGCTTGGCTGGGCGGGAAGATTTTCCTGAATTAAATGCGGATCGTGCGTTAAAAGTGCTGCACTATCGACTCGCGCCCCAAGTATAGGCCACGCAAGTCGATGTGGTAGGCCGCTTCAGGCGGTCTTGGTTTTAAGCTGCTTGCGGTAGCGTGCCAGGAAGTTGCCTAGGCGTTCAATAGCATCAGCTAAGTCCAGCTTGTTGGGCAGGAATACGAGGCGGAAATGATCCGCATCTGGCCAGTTAAAGCCTGAGCCCGGCACCAGTAATATCCGCTCCTGATTCAGCAATTCAAGAATCATCTTTTCATCGTCTTTAATTGGGTATATCTCAGGATCTAGCCTTGGGAACATATAAATTGCGCCCTCGGGTTTGGTGCAGCTAACGCCGGGAATTTCATTTAGCATCTTATGAGCGAGATCGCGCTGCTCCAGCAGGCGGCCACCTGGCAAAATCAGCTCATTGATGCTCTGGTAGCCTCCCAGTGCGGTTTGAATAGCGTGCTGGGCGGGTACGTTGGCGCACAGGCGCATCGACGATAGGATGTTCAAACCTTCGATATAGTCGGTGGCGCGGTCTTTGGCACCGGACACAATCAACCAGCCGCTGCGAAAGCCAGCGAGTCGATAGGCCTTAGACAGACCGTTGAAGGTCAGGCACAAAATATCGGCTTTGAGGCTGCCAATGGGAATATGCACCGCCTCATCGTAGAGAATCTTGCTATAGATTTCGTCGGCAAACACCACCAAGTTATGTTCTTCGGCGATGGCGACGAGCTGCTCAAGTAGCTCGCGGCTATATACCGCACCGGTGGGGTTGTTAGGGTTAATGATGACGATGGCTTTGGTGTTAGGCGTAATCTTGCTCAGAATATCGTCGACCGACGGCTCCCAGTTTTGCTCCTCTTGGCAAAGATAGTGCACAGGTGTTGCCCCGGAAAGGGAAACAACCGCAGTCCACAGTGGGTAATCCGGTGCTGGGATAAGCACTTCGTCGCCTTGGTTCAGCAGCGCCTGGGTCGCTAAGCTAATCAGTTCGCTGGCGCCGTTACCTAGGTAGATGTCGCCGACTTCAACGCCGGGAATGCCGATTTTCTGGCATTCCTGCATTACCGCTTTGCGGGCGCTGTACAGGCCCTTGGAGTCGCTGTAGCCCTCGCTGTCCGGCAGCATTCGGATGACGTCTTGAATGATTTCATCTGGGGCGTTAAATCCGAAGGGAGCGGGGTTGCCAATATTGAGCTTGAGGATGCGGTAGCCTTCCTCTTCTAACTCATTGGCGCGTTCGAGTACTGGGCCGCGAATGTCGTAGCACACATTGTTTAATTTTTTCGACTTGCTATAGAGAGCCATGTCCTGCCTTCTTAATCGGCTGTTATGCCAGATTTTATGTCCGTGTTGGCGGTGACGCCTTGTGGTGTCGCGCTGGTAGTGCTTAACCTAGAATGCTAAATTTGCTCAAGCGATTAATACTGGTGAAGTATGGAAGCGCCAAAACAGAGTGCATCGATTATACGGTGTTGTAGTGCCCAAGGTGGAGAGCTTTTCGTGGAAAAAATAGTGAAATCTGAGCAAGAGTGGCGGGAACTTCTCTCTAATGAGGAGTTTCAGGTTTGTCGGCAGAAAGGAACTGAGCGCGCGTTTACGGGTGAATATAACGATGAAAAAACAGCGGGCACCTATAAATGCCGTTGTTGCGGCTTGGCTTTATTTACTTCAGACACCAAGTACGACTCGGGTTCCGGTTGGCCGAGTTTTTATCAGCCAAGTAAAGAGGACGTTGTGGCAGTTAATAGAGACATTAGCCATGGCATGGTGAGAGAAGAGGTTGTTTGCGCCCGCTGCGATGCGCATTTAGGGCATGTTTTCCCTGATGGGCCTGCGCCAACGGGGCAGCGCTATTGTATTAACTCGCTGTCGCTGAAATTAGAATCAAAATAAGCTGGCTACTTGTTGCGCAGTTTGGCTGTTAATTGGTCAAAATGGGCGCAAAATTGGGTTTATTTCACTTTAAATGTAAAAGCGACTTGACGTCGGCGTCTAAGGTTTCTAGAATTCGCGCCACTTTCAGACATCAAGTGACTCGGAGTCTGGAAGGGTTTGCGGCGTCCCCTTCGTCTAGTGGCCTAGGACACTGCCCTTTCACGGCAGTAACAGGGGTTCGAGTCCCCTAGGGGACGCCATTATTCAGCTTTGCTGATATGTCGGCACAGCGAAAAAGAGAAGCAGAAATGCTTCTCTTTTTTTTTGCAAAAAATTTGAAATTGGCATGAAAATATCCTTGACGGGGTGGGGTAGGCGCACTAGAATGCGCGCTCTTTCAAGGACAGCAGCTTTGTTCTGGAAAGAGCTCGCGGCGTCCCCTTCGTCTAGTGGCCTAGGACACTGCCCTTTCACGGCAGTAACAGGGGTTCGAGTCCCCTAGGGGACGCCAATTAATTTGCGTCACAGCGCGTAAATTTGTCAGTTTACAGTTGATCTGTTAATTGACAGTTTGATGAAAACTTTTTATTATGCGAACCGCTTAGGTTTGACGTAAAAAGACTGTTTAATCAAGGCTGTACGGCATATGTGAAATTGATTTAAACTAGCTTTTAAATCTCATGTCGTGATTTGCGGGAATAGCTCAGTTGGTAGAGCGCAACCTTGCCAAGGTTGAGGTCGGGAGTTCGAGCCTCCTTTCCCGCTCCAAATTTTAAAAAGCGAAGCGTCTGCTTCGCTTTTTTTTCGTCCGTGCTTTTTGCGCTTAACGTGCGCCATGCATGACCGCCAGGGAACAGCCCCAGCGGTGCGTTCCTGTTGCTCAATGCATGCCAAATTGCTGGGCGCGGATGTTGCGATACGAGGTGTTTGAATCCTCCGCGCTCTGTTCGTAATACAGCTCTTCAATGTTTTGATAGCGCTCTAGCTCATCGTCGCCAAGATAGTGCAGGCAGTCCCCGCCAAAAAACCACAGAAGATCGCGATGCATATGCGGGGTGATGTCTGGGTAGTGGCTGATAATGTGCGTTATAATGTCTTGGCCGAGGTTGATGTAGTCGTCGTTTTTTGCGAAGTCGGCTTCGAGCTTAGCAAGCTTGTCGAGTAATTCTGTATTGCTTTCTTTGCTGTGCGCAGGGTGCTCAGGGAGAATCTTGGCGCCGAGCGCGTGCAGCTCGCTACAGAGTTGCAGATAGTATTCATTTCGTTTTGTCACGGGGTCTCCAAAGCGGATTATTGCAGATCAGTTCTGCGAGTAGACTTCTGCTGTCTAGTGTATTCCATCGAGCTGGCGTGGCAAAATAGTCGGCTTATCAAATGAAAACCAGATTTAGGAAATCCATTATGGCGATTGCCCTAGAGATTAAGGGATTACGCAAGGTTTATGACAATGGTTTTGAGGCGCTAAAAGGCATTGATTTAGAAGTTAAAGAGGGCGATTTTTACGCCCTGCTAGGGCCAAACGGCGCAGGTAAATCGACCACGATTGGTATTGTGTCGTCGCTGGTTAAGAAAACCGCTGGCGAAGTGCGCATCTTTGGCCACTCAATTGACAGTGAATTGGCTGCGGCGAAACGTGAAATTGGCTTGGTCCCTCAGGAGTTCAATTTCTCTAGTTTTGAATCAGTCTGGGATATCGTGGTGAATCAGGCGGGCTATTACGGTTTAAATCGTAAAGTGGCCGGCGAGCGCGCTGAAAAATATTTAAAAAAGCTGGGGCTGTGGGATAAGCGTAAGGTCGCTTCGCGAATGCTGTCCGGCGGGATGAAACGGCGCTTAATGATCGCCCGGGCCTTGGTGCATGAACCCCGGCTATTGATTCTCGACGAGCCCACCGCGGGTGTAGATATAGAGCTACGCCGCTCAATGTGGGAATTTCTCACCGAAATTAATCGCAGCGGCACCACCATTATTTTGACCACCCACTACCTGGAAGAAGCGGAAAGCTTGTGTCGCCATATTGCGATTATTGATGCTGGCGTCATCGTAGAAAACACCACGATGAAAGCGCTGCTTAAACAGTTGCAGAAAGAGACCTTTATCCTCGATGTTCGCGATGGCATTAAGACCGACATCAGCATTCCTGGTTTTGAGACGCGTATGGTCGACGAGCACACCCTTGAGCTGGTGCTGAATAAGGGGACGTCACTCAATGAGGTATTTGTGGCCTTGAATGGCAGTGGTATTGAGGTGAGCAGTATGCGCAATAAGGCGAATCGGCTTGAAGAGTTGTTTGTGGCGTTGTTAAACGCCAAGTAGCCCGCCCACGTATTGATAAGGATGAAATATTAATGACATTAGCAGAGCAGTGGGTCGCGTTTTATACGATCGTCCGCAAAGAGATTAGACGCTTTTTGCGTATTTGGATGCAAACCTTGTTGCCGCCCGCCATCACCATGTCGCTGTACTTTGTGATATTTGGTGCCTTGATCGGCTCCCGTATTGGGCAAATGGGCGGCTTCAGCTACATGGAATTTGTGGTGCCGGGCTTGATCATGATGTCGGTAATTACCAATGCTTACTCCAATGTAGTGTCATCGTTTTTTGGCGCAAAATTTCAACATTTTGTCGAAGAAATTTTGGTGTCGCCAATGTCGAATAACACCATACTCTGGGGCTTTGTTCTTGGCGGAGTGACGCGCGGTTTGCTGGTCGGCATTATTGTTACAGCGTTGTCGCTGTTCTTCACCACATTGCATATCCAGCACATTGGGGTAACGATTGCGATTGTGTTGATGACCTCAATCATGTTTTCACTGGCGGGCTTTATTAATGCGGTTTTCGCCAACAACTTTGATGACGTCTCTATTGTGCCGGTCTTTGTTTTGACGCCGTTAACCTATTTGGGCGGTGTATTTTACTCCATCGATTTACTCCCTGAGTTTTGGGCTGGGGTGTCGCGCTTGAATCCTATGCTCTATATCGTCAATGCCTTCCGCTACGGCGTGCTGGGCGTGTCTGATGTGAATGTCACCACGGCCTTTATCATGGTTGGAGTGTTTACTTTAGCGGCTTATGCATATTGTATGCATCTTCTGCGTACGGGCACTCGCCTGCGTCAATGAATTGTCTCTGGGGTAGTGGTTTAGTAAAAAAACGGATGAAACATGAGTGAACAGCTAAGTCATGGGCCACTAGGCGAGCAGGTAGATTATCCCGGTCAATACGACCCGAGCTGCTTGCATCCAATTGCTAGGCAGGCGGGGCGTGATGGTTTAGGGCTTGGTGATGTGTTGCCCTTTGGCGGCGTGGATATTTGGAATGCCTATGAATTGTCTTGCTTAAATGAGCAGGGCAAGCCCTTGGTTGCCTGTGCCGAGTTTCGGGTACCGGCCCAGTCACCTAATATCATCGAGTCAAAATCCTTTAAGCTTTACCTTAACTCGTTTAATCAAACTCGTTTAAGCGGTCTAGATGCCATGGCCGAAATGCTGCGCCACGATTTGAGCCTGGCTGCCGGGGCCGAGGTCCAGGTAGCAATCTATTGTCCCGAAGATTGGCCCGCCAATTACAGTATTGCGCTACCACGCGGCGAGTGTATTGACGGTCTAGATATTTGTCCGGATAGCTATCAACCGAGCCCGAGCTTATTGTCTGCGAATACTGGCGATGTGGTCGAGGAGACCCTGTACAGCCATTTGTTGCGTTCTCGCTGCCCGGTGACTTCACAGCCCGATTGGGCAAGTATTGAAATTAGCTACCGTGGGCCGCGTATAAATCAAGAGGGTTTGTTAGCGTATTTGGTGTCTTTTCGTGAGCATGACGATTTTCATGAGCAGTGTGTTGAACAGATCTTTAGCGATATTAGTCGCTACTGCGCACCGCTGCGGTTAACGGTTTACGCTCGCTACCTGCGGCGTGGTGGCTTGGATATTAATCCTTGGCGAAGCAATGATGACTTGGCGAGTCCAGAGAATCGCCGAGGTGCGCGGCAATGACGATTAAGGCTGCTTAAGCACCTGCTCGCCAGTCAGATATGACCGCGGCCAGCTTTTTTAAATAGCTATTGAAATTGGTGGACTTGCTGATAAACGCATCTGCACCGAGGGCAATGCATTCGCTTCGCTCCCGATAGGACACAGTTTGCATCACGATATAAATGTGATCGTAGCGCTTATCTTCGCGGATGAACTGTAGAGCCGACTTCCCATTCATTCGTCGCATGCTGATGTCTAGAAATATGACATCGGGGAGTTCGCCATTTTTTTTGTGGTCGAGTTCATTGAGAAGTATTTCACCGTCGTCAATTTCACGCAGCCGCAGCTGCGTACCCAAGCGGCTGAGGGTTTCTTTGAAAATGATTCTGTCGGCCTTGGAGTCATCAACTATCCAGAAACTCGGGCTTCGGGTTTCAGTCATGCAGGTTTTCCCATTCGAAGCGGGTACTTCGCCTAGGGTAGTGATGACAGCATTCTTGAGCTGTAGGGGATTTCCCGTATGTGGTCGGCGCCTTGCGGGCCGATAGTATGCTGATGATAGGTAGTTGAACGGATTCCCTGTGGCGGGGCTTGGCAGCATAATTGCCTGCATATTTAATGCGCTCAGGAGTACCACATGCTTATCGCAAGTTACTTGCTAGGCTATGACGAGGACGGAAGTGTACGCCATATCGCGGTCGATAATATCCTGCCAGACGTAAAGCAGAGTTTTGATTACACCCTTTATCCGCGCGAATCGGCAAAAGGTCAGGAGATTCTCGATTTGGTCTTGTTGTTTGCCGAGGCTGACGAACACCGTAAAACTATCTGCTTACCTAATCTCCCGCTTCCCGTAGCGAGTCACTTGCTATCAGGTCAGCCTTTGCAAATAATTGATTTTGCTTATGGTCGGGTCGTGCGCTTGGCCTTCGACGCGCCCGTGTCTCAACAGCGTTGTGCCTGATGAGTTTTTGGCGAAAAAGTAAATCCAGTGCCCTCGAAGCGAAATGCTATTCCATGCATGGCCCTCAGTCGACGATTAGCTTGTGTCCGATCAGTCAGCGGCTGAGCTATTCTGCTAATTTTTCTGCGCAGACTCCCGAGTCAATTGCCGGGCGAATTCAAGCGGACTACCGCTTTTCTCCCGACGCGGATACCCTTAATTATTTTATTAGCTTGTCAGAGCGCCTAACTAAAGCCAACGAGGCGAAAGTGAAAGCGGCTAAACTGTAAATTTCCACTGCGTTCGCCACCATCCTTGTTTATCATGTTCCCCTAGATTTTAATTTGTTGGGGTTCCCGTGTCAGATATAAATAATCGCCAAGCGTTTGTCACCATGCTGGGCCTGCAAGATCGTATGAATTCTAAGGTTCACGCTGAGTGGCGAAGCCAAGGTTTTGCTTGGTATCGCGCGGCATGGATCGAGTGTGCTGAATTAATGGATCACTACGGTTACAAATGGTGGAAAAAGCAACAGCCTGATATTCAACAAGTACAGTTAGAAATTGTTGATATCTGGCACTTCGGCTTGAGCGCTATGTTCAGAGTGGGCGCAGATGTTGATGAGCTAGCCGATGAAATTGTCGCCGAACTCGGTAATTACCGCGCTTCTGGTAAAGGTGTATTGGCGGCAACGGAGTCGCTCGCAGCTTACTGCCTCACTGAAAAAGCCTTTTCAGTGAGTTTGTTCTGGGACCTTATGGCCGCGGCCGAGCTGAACTTTGATCAGCTCTATAAACAGTACGTGGGTAAAAACGTGCTGAATTTTTTCCGCCAAGATCACGGTTATAAAGACGGTAGTTACATCAAAATCTGGCAAGGTGAAGAGGACAATGTCCATCTTGTGGAAATACTGGCTACAGCCGATATGGCATCGCCGCAATTTGCTGACGATGTCTACCAGAGCCTAGCTGCTCGCTACCCCGTGGTTTAAGGATGTCTGTGGACAAAGTATCTACTTCAGCGCTCGCTAAACTTGGTGAAATACCGGTTCAACAGCTGTTTTCAGTGCTTAAAGATTACGGCTGGATTCGCAAAGCGGACGAGGGCTGGTTCTTAACCGCCAAAGGTGAGTTTGAGGGCGGTAGCTATGTCAACAGCAAGCGTTACGGCCGCTATATTGTCTGGCCGCCAACGCTCTTAGATCACCCGCTTTTTCAAGCCTTAGAAAGCAATAAACTCCTGTCTGCCGCTGCCTTGGGGCGAGCTGAGGGGTTTAGCGGTCGAGAGATCAACCGGATGTTAGTTGAACTGGGCTGGCTAAAGCCCAGTCACCGGGGTTGGGAGTTGACCGAGCAGGGCATTAAGGAGGGGGGGCAAGTCTTTGAAAATCAGCAAAGCAGTTTGAGTTATGTGCTGTGGCCCGAAGATATTCCGCTGCGAGGGGGCTTTAAGCGCATCTTGGCACTCTGCAAGCTTGATGCCCCAAGTGACGGTGATTTATTTGCTGCGACGAGCCTAGAATTGCGCAGTATCGATGGCAAGGCGTGTAAAAACCAGGCTCACTGGGCAATTGCGCAGTGGCTGTACCTGGCTGGCCTACGTTACGCCATTTACCGTGCTTTGCCAGTAGCGGAGTTGTTAGTCAGTGATTTTTACCTGCCACAAAGTGGCGTGTATATCGAGTATTGGGGTGCAGATGATCACTCTGATATTATTTCTGCCCGCATGCGCCGGGCTGAACTGTGTAAAAAATTGGGTTTTGCAGTGCTCGACGTGCACCCCGAAGACATGGCAAATTTAGACGACTATTTGAGTCGTCACCTGCAAAGTCTTGGGGTCGATTTTTACTAAGATTCGCCTTGGCTAAACTAGCGACTTAGCTCCTGCTTAATGGCTTCGGCTAGGGCGAGATCTTTGGCGCTTAAACCGCCAGCATCGTGGGTGGTCAGAGCGATGCTAACTTTTTTGTAAACATTGCTCCATTCCGGGTGGTGGTCAATTTTTTCGGCGCGCATGGCTACCCGAGTCATAAAGGCAAAGGCGCTGATGAAATTATCAAACTCCAAATCTGTGCAAAGTTTTCCGTCGCGCAACTCCCAGCCTTTTAATTCTGATAATGCATCGCTGACTTCTTGCTCGGTAAGTTTAACGGTCATATCACGCCCTTTTTTATAAGAAATACACCACATTCCATATGGTGAGTGTACGGGAACTGGTCAAACAGCGCGAAGTCCTTTACCGCGTGTGATTTTGTTAATATTTCCAAATCTCGGTGTAGGGTCTCGGGGTTGCAGGAGATATAAACGATACGGGGGAAACGAGCAATAAACGCTCGGCTCGCTTCATCTAGACCGGCTCTCGGCGGATCGACGAACACGGTATCGATTGCGTAGCTGTCCAAATCAACATTGGCCAAGCGGCGGAAGCTCCGCTCCTTGTTTAGGGCCGAGGTTAGCTCCTCACTCGACATACGCAGCACTACCGCGTTCTCTACTGCGTTCATGGCGAAGTTCTCGTGGGCGGCCTTTACCGAGGTTTTGGAAATCTCGGTGGCAAGTACCCGCCGAAAATGACTGGCCAGTGGAATTGTAAAATTACCATTGCCACAATACAGCTCGAGTAAATCTGTGTGGGGGTTGTGGCCACAGCGGGCTTTGGCCCAGCTCACCATTTTGGCATTGACTTGGCCATTAGGCTGGGTAAATCCGCCCTCGTATTGGTGGTAGGCGTAGTGCTGGCCATCGACAGGCAGCTGCTCGAGTACGTAGTCTCTCCCCAAAATTAGCTTCTGCTTTTTACTGCGGCCAATAATTTGAATATTGAATTTGGCTGCAACGGTTTGCGCGGCAGCTTGCCACTCGTCGTCTAAGCGGCGGTGGTAAATTAAAGTGACCAGAGTATCGCCGCTTAGCGTACTCAGAAAATCAATTTGGTATAGCCGCTTACTCAGTGCTAGCTGCTCGCCTAAGGCCTGCCGCAGCGGCTCCATAAGCTCACATATCGCGCGCGAGGCTGTGGGGAAGTGCTCGATGCGCACTGGCACTCTCGGCTCGGCTGGATCAAACATGGCATAAAAGAAGCTGTCACCTTCGTGCCAAATGCGGAACTCAGCGCGCAGGCGGTAATGCTCGGCGGGCGATGGGTAAACTTCTGGCTCTGGCAGTTGGAGGTCGGCGAAGAGTGCGCTTACTGCGCCGACTTTGTCAGTGAGTAATTGTGGGTATTTTGCAGGGTCTAGTGGTCTAAAACTCATATTGATTCCGTGGCTGTGGCGGTAAGCCGCTTGCGGTTACGCTGTTGCCATATTGATTGGGCACTCGCGAGGCATTCTGTTTGACTCAGCTCGGGATTGCGTAATTGCAAAGCGATGGCGATAGTGCCTTGAATGGCGAGGCGACCATATTCGGTAACGTTATCATCACGCCACGCGTTTAATAGATCGCTTAGGGCTAAAGTCTCAAGTTTTTCTTGGCGGCCCTCCAGCATGCGCGGCCATTCCGATTCTGCTAATACACCATTGTGAACTGTTTTTACTCGGCAAGTTGCCTCTGGCTTGCGCTCGGCTTCACCCGCTTCGCCCTTAAAGACAACGGCGTGCGCTTGCGCCAATAAAGCGGCGGCTTGTTGGTGGTTGTCAGCATAGGCAGGGTGGAAAATACTTTGTATTGAGTAATCCGCTGCCAGTGGATTAAGGAGCCGAGATAAGGTGTGTACTGGTGACCGCAGGCCAAACTGCGCGCGCAGATCGATCATGCGCTGCAGGGGCAAAGAGAAGCGCCCTAACGGCATATAAGCAAAGTTGCGGCTGTCTAGCTTTAGGCTGACATCCTGCCAGTCCTGAGCGCAGGGCTCGCCCAAGGCGTTTAGCACCTGCTCGCTATAAACTCGGTCGGCAGTGTGGCCTGCTGCGCCGTGCATGAATACCCGCAAACCGCTGTCGGCCAACGCGAGTGCGGCGAGGAGATACCAGGGCTGTTGGCGCCGCTTGCCGGCGTAGCTTGCCCAGTCTAAATCTGCCGCAATTACGGGTGCATTGAGGGTTTCGCGAATTGCGCGCACAAACCCTGCCAGCTCTTCGCAACTTTCTTCTTTTACCCGCAGCAGCATAAGAAAGGCGCCTAGCTGCACGTCTTCAACCTCGCCCCGCATAATCATGCCCATTGCGGCGTAGGCTTCGTCAGCACTGAGCGAGCGCGATCCAGTCTTGCCTTTACCGAGAATGCGAACATATTGCGCAAAAGGGTGTTCCATCATAGTGTTTTTAGCTCGGATTAATTTACAGGCAGTTGTCGGGGCGGGGCAGCCCGGCAATTTTACTGAGTAACTTTGCCGGGCTGCCGGGAAAGTGCTTAAGAAAATACAGGCTGTTACCCTTGTCGTCGCCGAGCGTTAGCTTGGCGTATTTTATCAGTGGCCGCATCGCGGGGGACAGGCCAAATTGCTGATAATAGTGCTGTACGAGCTGGATTAATTGCCAGTGGCTATCGCTAAGCTTAATGTCGGCTTCCGCGGCGAGCTCCTCGGCGACGGCCGGGGACCAATCTTTGAGGTCTTTGAGAAAGCCATCAGGGTCGGTGGCGATGCTGCAGCCATTTACGATTATCGCCGCCATCTTACCAGCTCAAGCAGTGACGGTGCTGCGCGCAGAGCGCGACAAAGCCAGGGTAGTCGACCAGGGTTATCGACGCAATTGGGCTTATTCCGCGACGATCAACGTCGTCGCTCAATGCCGAAATACGAATATTGCGGTGCTCAAGTGTAATTTGTGTTGCGGCAAGCACGACGGCGTCTTCGATAAGGATAAGAGCATCACCGTCGCTCATACTGAAAAGGCATCGGTTTAGGCTGCTCGGGCTGCTTAATATATGTAGGCTCACCTAAAAACTCTGTATTCGATCGGCGCCGCGCATTAAGTCAGCGAGTTCTGTGGCGGAGAGGGCTTTAGCGTGGGGTGCCAAGTTTGTGGCTGATATGTTTCTGCTCGTGCAGTCGTCACTAAGGTAATAGATATTCTCAATTTCGTACAGCGGCAGAGCATTGATTACACCGATATGCGGCTTTTTTTCGGTATTGCCTTTATCTTGCGTATTGAGTAATTGAAAAATTGCATCTTGAGCAAAAACGAGGCTGACGTGTTGATCGAATGCGGCGCTGGCCAAAGCCATATCCAATGCTTCTCGGGCAATGCTGTGACCGTATGGTGCTCGTGTAAACAAATACAAAAATGTCACTGGGCATTACCGCCAAAGCGAATGACGCGGTCAGCATTTTGGCATGCGTCTACCCACTGCCCTAAGCCGCCAATGCTAAAGCCATCAGCCAAGTTGTGGCCGTCAAGTTCGTAGCGGGCAGCTTCTTTCGCGTCCACAATGCCGCGGCGCAGCGCACTGGAAATACAGACAACTAAATCTAAATCAAAGGTTTTCTGCAAGTTTGTCCACTGCTTCGGTACCGCAATTTCATCTTGAGGAGGCGTCGTAAAGCGATTGGCGCAATGCACACCATCGTTAAAGAAAAATACCCGATAAATATGATGACCACTATCGAGGGCTGCTTGGCAAAAACGTAGGGCAGTTAAGCTAGATTGGTCGGTACAGGGTTGGCCGCTGACGAGTAAAGCGAAACTGAGGCTCATGAGAGCCTCAGTTGAGTTGCAGGTGCACTTAGGGGGTGATTAATCATCGCTACCAAAAATGCCAAGTAAATGCAGTAAGTGTACAAACAGATTGTAAATATCCAGATAGAGGGCGACGGTCGCACGAATATAATTTGTTTCGCCGCCATGGATGATTCTGCTGGTATCAAACAAAATCAAACCAGACATAATAAATACGGCTGCGGCTGAAATTGCCAACGATGCCGCGGGCACCTGGAAAAATAGGTTCGCAATGCTGGCAACGACCATGACCAGCAAGCCGATCATTAAAAAACCGCCGAGAAAAGAGAAGTCCTTACGGGTAGTTAATACATAGGCTGAAAGGCCAAAGAACACCAAGGCTGTGCCGCCAAGAGCCTGCATTACTAGCTCGCCGCCATTGGGTAGCGAGAGGTACATTTTTAGCATTGGTCCGAGGGCTGCACCCAATAGGCCAGTGAATACAAATATGGCAATAATGCCTTTGCTTGAATCTGCGGTTTTGTGGACTACAAACAGCATGACAAAGCCGAGTATGGACAAAACTAGTCCAGTGCCATGGCCGATGTTGAGGGCCATTGCCAAGCCAGCGCAGAGTGCGCTAGTGACAAGGGTCATGCCTAGCAGCATATAAGTATTGCGCAGCACCTTGTTGGTTTCGAGAACGGGCTGGGCGTGCGCGCCTGTCTGAAAGACCGATTTGTCTTGCATGGATGACTCCGTAGTAAAAGAAGGGTTAAAGCTTTGGCAATCATACTTCGTGGGGTGTTACGACTGCAAGCCTATGCATGCCAAGGTTAACTTAGCTTAATCCAGTTAATCTTAATTGCTGGCTAGCCTCGGTAAATGCTTTGCTTTGAATATCGGCAAGGTCCGCTAGGCTAATATCGGGCGATAAGGCTGTAATTTGGGGCCAATTGCCCTTGCTTAGGGCAATTGCAAGGTCGAGAATTTCGCCGTAAGCTCCCGAGTGATCAAGGAGGGCCGCCGTCATGGTTGCCGATAAGCCAAGTTTTGAGCAAACGTCTTCCAGCGGGATGTCTATAAAGGCGTCTAACAGTGAAAACATGCCAGTAGTGTATGCGGTGTGCTGATCTGCGTCGCCATGTTTTTGCGCGAGCAATTGGCACAAATAGGCGCGCGATAGTGCTTGCTCTAACAGGGCGCGGGGTTTGTGGTCTAGACGACCCAGCGCCAGCATAGTGGCCCACGACTTTATGCGGTTAACGCCTGCCATGGTGGCCGCATGATGCACCGAGGTGATTTCTGTCACTTTGGCAACGCTGGCCGAGTTCATGAACTGCAGAATGCGGTAGCTTAGCTGTGGGTCGCTTTGAATCGCGCTGCTGATATCCAGCATCGTGTTTTCGTCATTGCTTAATACTTTCAATAAGCGCATAACCGCAAATTGGCTGTCATTGTTGCGTTTACCGAATAAAGGGGCTGGCCGACTGAAGAAAAAGCCCTGAAAAAGACTGTAGCCTTCTTCTTTGCAGCGCTCAAACTCTTTAACGGTTTCAACCTTTTCTGCTAGCCAAATCAAGCCATCGCGCTGGTGTTGCTGCAGCAATGATGCAGAACTGTAGCCGGGTAATAAATCACTTATATCCACTTTAACGATGTCAACGTAGGGGAGCCATTTGCCCTGTTCGGGGTCGCCAATATAGTCATCTAGGGCGACTTTAAAGCCGAGCTTACGAAGTTGCTGAACGGCTTCAATATTGGCTGGCGTGGCAGAGATATATTCAAGCACTTCACAGACGAGCTGTTGGGCTTGCACTGCGGGTGGGTTGCACAACCAAGACTCAGTGAGATTTACGAAAGCGGGGAGCCCATTGGTAATGGCGTCGATGCCGAGGTCATGAAAGGCGCCAATTAAAACTTCGCCCGTCGCCATAGTGCCATTTTCGTTTTGTGATTTTAGCGAGTCTATTTCGACTGAGCGGCAAAGCAATTCATAGGCTACGGTTTTTCCGTACCTATCTAGTATTGGTTGGCGGGCCATTAGCAGTGTGCTGCTGTCACTCATTAATAAGTCTCATGCCCATTGCGTTGCTCGGCGCTTATACATCGCGCTGTTAGACGGCTAGGGAGTGCGTCTGCTGAACATTCATTTGAGTAGAGTGTAGTGTTTAATGCGGACGTAGCGAGGACGCGCAATTAATTGGCGCATATTAACGGTTTGGATTGCAGTTTATAACGTGGGCTTGTACGTAGAGGGGGCTAACGAGGTGCTAAAAGTGGCGGAGGGGCAGGGATTTGAACCCTGGGTTGGGATGAACCAACGCCGGTTTTCAAGACCGGTGCAATCGACCACTCTGCCACCCCTCCGCAGCAGTTGCGAATTATACAGAGCTTGTTAGGCGAAACAAGCGGTATTGAGAAAAAGACTTATAAATCAGTTTGATGTATTAGGATTTGCTTAAATTTTAGGCAATAAAAAGCCCGGCACAGGGCCGGGCTAGTGGTTTTAGGCGCTTTGCTTAATTGCGCGGATCGTTTGCTGCTCGGGGTGCAGCAGGGCGATTCGGGCTAGGTTGAGCAATTATGCTTGGATCGAGTTTCGGTGCTTGCGGCTGCGATGTAACGATCTCAAGGGCTTTTAGCGGTTTTGGCGCCACTCTTGGATCATTGCTTGCGCGGCCTACAGGCCGTGGCTTGGCAGCTGTTGTTTCACTAGCAGGCGTTTTTGCGACAGGTTTACTCACCGGTTTAGCGATTTTTTCCGCAGCTGGCTTAGCCTGTGGTGACGTATCTGCCTCGGTCTCGATTTCCGCGCTCGCTACCGTGGCTGGTATTTCTTTATCTGCGCTCGTAGCGACCTCGGGTGCAGCGACGACCTCAGAGGCTGCTGCCGTTTCTACGGTAGCTTCTGGCGCGGGAGCTGGCTCGCTAAATGTGCTGGCGACAGGTTCCGCTGGCTTAATTGTGGCAGCTTCTGGTGCTGGCGCTGCAATGACGGGCTCTGGGGTGGGCGCTGCAATTGGAGCTGCTTCAGGCTGCACAGTGTTCTCTGTGGTTTTTTCGGCGGCAACGGCAGGGCTTGGTGGCGCCTCTGTTGCTACGGTCTCGTTTTGCTCCGGAACAAAGCGAGCGGTGGTTGTTGGGGTGATCGGCGTGAACTCATTCTCTTCAGCCGTGGGCTTTTTTGCCGCTGGAGCGGTATTTGCAGGCTTGGTTTCTGGCGTTGCGGTTGCTGCTTTTTCCGCAATAGCGGCATCAGTAGCGTCCGTCGCCTTGTTGTTTACTTGATTCTCAGTAGCGACGGCGGTGTCATCGCTGGGCGCAGGGGTGCGACGACGCTCTTGCTGATTACGCGGTCTGCGGTTGCCTGGGCGGCGCTTTGGTCTCGCTTGGCCTTCATTCTCGGTGTTCGCTGGTGTTTCAGCCGCTTCGATTGGCGCCTCTACTTTAGCTGCTTGGGCCTCGACGCGGTTGCTGCGGTTATCAGTTACTCGGTTATCGTCGCGCGCTTGACGCTGGTCGGGGCTGCGGCGATTGCGGCCACCACGATTGTTGCGATTTCCCTGACGAGGGTTGTTGCTGTTGCGGTTGCCTTCGTTGCGGCGTTTGGGTGCTGGCGCTGGTTCGGGCTCAGGCTCGGGCTCAGCGGTTTTAAATAGCCCGCTTAGGCTTTTGCCTAGTTTGCTGAAAAAGCCTTCGCCGGTTGCGGCAGGTGTCGCAGGGGTTTTTGCTGCTACCGCTTCGGTGGCAGCGGGTGCTGGGGCCTTGGGGGCTAGGGTGCGAACGACGGCTGCAGCGGGTGCAGGCGTCGAAACAACTTCGTCAGAGATTTCTTTTTCGGCTTCGAGGTCGGCTACTATCTTGTAGCTGATCTCTTGTTCGTCACCGAGATCGCTTTCGCGCAGGCGAACCACTTCAAAGTGGGGGGTGTCGAGCGCTGGAGTTGGGATAACCATGACCCGCACGCCGCTGCGTTGCTCGATATCGTATATTGCGGTGCGCTTTTCGTTAAGCAAGTACGATGCAACATTGACTGGCACAATGGCGCGAATTTCAGCGCTTTTCTCTTTGTTTGCTTCCTCTTCGACGAGGCGAAGAATGGATAGTGCGAGAGAGTTTGTGTCGCGAATAGTACCCTGACCGCTGCAGCGTGGGCAGACTTTGGCGCTGGTTTCACCCAGTGACGGACGCAGGCGCTGGCGAGACATTTCTAATAAGCCAAAGCGAGAGATACGGCCGATTTGAATGCGGGCGCGGTCTGGCTCCATCGCATCGCGAACGCGATTTTCGACTTCCCGCTGGTTTTTTGCCGCCAGCATGTCGATGAAATCGACAACAATTAAGCCGCCGATATCGCGCAGCCGCAGCTGGCGAGCAATCTCGTCAGCTGCTTCTAAATTGGTTTGCAGAGCAGTTTCTTCAATGTCTCCGCCCTTCGTAGCGCGGGCCGAGTTAATATCGATAGAAACCAATGCTTCGGTAGGATCGATAACAATCGAGCCGCCAGAGGGGAGTTGCACTTCACGCTGGAAAGCCGATTCGATTTGGCTTTCGATTTGGTAGCGGTTGAAGAGGGGCACTTGATCCTTATACAGGCGAATCTTGCTCTTAAAGTGCGGCATTACCTGCTCAACGAAATGCATGGCTTCGTTGTAGGACTCTTCTGAGTCGATTAAAACTTGGTCGATATCGTCGCGAAGATAGTCGCGAATAGCACGGATAATGACGTTGCTTTCTTGCAGGATCAGGATCGGTGCCTTGCGCTCCTCAGATGCTTGCTTGATTGCCGACCAGAGGTGCAGCAAATAATCTAAATCCCACTGCAGCTCTTCTGAGCTGCGGCCAACCCCAGCGGTACGGACAATAACGCCCATCGCATCGGGGATGTTGATTGAGTTTAAAGCGTCGCGTAATTCAGTGCGCTCGTCGCCCTCGATGCGGCGAGAGATGCCGCCGGCTCGTGGGTTGTTGGGCATTAAGACCATATAGCGGCCAGCGAGGCTTATAAAGGTAGTGAGGGCTGCGCCTTTATTGCCGCGCTCTTCCTTTTCTACCTGAACAATGACCTGAGTGCCTTCTTTGACAAGATCTTTAATTTTGGCGCGACCGCCGCTGCCATCGGCAGGGTTGCGGTAGAAGTATTCTTTAGAGATTTCTTTGAGGGGTAGAAAGCCGTGGCGCTCAGCACCAAAATCGACAAAGGCGGCTTCAAGGCTTGGTTCTACGCGGGTTATGGTCCCTTTATAGACGTTGGCTTTCTTTTGTACGCGGGTGCGATTTTCGATATCCAGGTCAAACAAGCGTTGGCCATCGACGAGGGCAACGCGCAACTCTTCTGGTTGAGTTGCGTTAATAAGCATTCTTTTCATGAGCTAAAAATCCCAAAAGCCGGGATTTGTCGGGCCGCTCATGCGATTGAGCATCTTTAAGCGTTCTGATGTAGGCTGTATTAGCTGGTGAGGCTGCTGATTTATTGCTGCGTGCACCTTGTACATCAGTGGGGCCGCGTTGCCTGGCCGTTATATTCCAGTTCGCTTATTCTGGCCTTGAGGCCTTCTGCGCTGGGCGTCTTTCATCTATTACTGTTGGGCGCAATTTGCGGCGCCAGTATTGGTAACGTTCTTTACGTCGCTTTCTCAGAGTTCTATCGCACTTGCGGTGCTAACAAATATCGGCAGCACTATTATTTAATGTACCGACACTACGGTAGAATGCCCGCCGGTACACTGCTATTCACTTATGTAAATAAGGCTATGCGAATGTGTCGCAATCTTTGCCTTAGTATTAGCCGGCGGTCTTCCCTCTCATCACAGCCCTGCTGTGGTGGGAACCGGACCCGGTTGCTACCGGGCGACTATACCAGTAATCAATAACTAACTCAATGAGTTACAGGAGTGTACGTGGAATCCGAAAAAGTCATCAATCCCGTGGTTCGTTTGGTGGCGGTCGAGGCTGACTATGTCGGTCAGCGTATCGATAATTTCTTAATGAGAGAGTTAAAAGGTGTTCCTAAGTCTAGGATTTATAACCTTTTAAGGCGGGGCGAGGTGCGGGTGAATAAGTCTCGCGCGAAACCAAATTACAAATTGCAAACCGGTGACGTCGTTAGGGTGCCGCCGGTGCGAGTGGCGGTGCGTGAAGAGTCCGCCGTTCCGCTGGGCTTGGATGCCGGTTTGCGCTCGGCGATCCTGTATGAAGATGCTGGTTTGCTGGTTATTAACAAACCGTCGGGCTTGGCTGTGCATGGTGGTAGCGGAATATCCTTGGGTTTGATTGAAGCGCTGCGGCAAATGTATCCCGAGCAGCGCCATCTGGAATTGGTGCATCGTCTTGATCGTGATACGTCGGGCTGCGTAATGGTTGCCAAAAAACGCAGCGTGCTCAAGCAGCTTCATGAGCTATTAAAAGCGCGTAAAGGTGTCGATAAGCGTTATTTGGCGCTGGTTGGCGGTAAGTGGCCAGCTCGGAAGCAGCAGGTGAATGCGCCGCTGCAGAAAAATGTGCTGTCGTCGGGGGAGCGCATGGTGCGGGTTGAGCTTGAGGGTAAAAAGTCGGTAACCGAATATACCCTGCTGCGCCGAGTTGCTGGCGCTAGTTTGATTGAGGCGCGACCTGTCACTGGGCGAACTCATCAGATTCGGGTGCACTGCCAATACGCGGGCTATCCGATTCTTGGCGACGATAAATACGGCGATGACGGGGCGGGCGCGAATTTCCGCAAGCTTGGTTTGAAGCGCTTGTTTTTACATGCTCATTCTTTGGCGTTTACTTTAGATGGTAAGCGGATCTCGGTGGTGGCGCCGCTGCCTCCAGAGTTAGAGAAAGTATTAGAAAATGCGGGTAGTGAATTGTAATGCTTATAATTTTTGATTGGGATGGCACGATATTAGACTCCAGCGATAAGATTGTGGCCTGCATGCAGGCTGGGGCGCGGGAGTTTGGCGTGGAAGAGCGCGCCGCTGAGGACATTCGCAATATTATCGGCCTGGAGCTGAGCATTGCTATTGCTGCTTTATACCCAGAGTTGAGCGCGGATGAGGTTGAGGCGTTGCGGGCGGCCTATGTTCGCAGCTTTATTTTGGCAGATCAGCAGCCCTGCCAGATGTTTGCTGGCGTTGAAGAGAGCTTGCGGGCTTTAAAAGCAGCTGGTCATGATTTGTGCGTTGCAACGGGTAAGAGTCGTCGCGGCCTAGATCGGGTTTTTGCTGGCTTACCGATAAGCTCGCTGTTTAGTGCGAGTCGCTGTGCTGACGAAACTGCGTCAAAGCCCGATCCACTGATGCTTGCGCAGTTGTGTGCAGAGCGGGGTTACGAACCGACATCGGCGCTGATGGTGGGTGATACCGAGTACGACTTAGAGATGGCAAGCCGTATTGCTATGCCAAGCGTGGGTGTTTCTTACGGCGTGCATAGCGTTGCGCGGCTGCAGCGTTGGCAGCCTTTGGCTGTTATTGATTACTTCTCTGGCTTGCTACCTATTGTGGGTGAGCTGTCTCGCTGAGTGTTTATAGTAGGGGGTAGTCTTCTTCTTTTAAAAAGTCGATAAGCCGGATCAGTGGTAGGCCTATTAGGGTGTTTGGGTCATCGCTGTGGATGTGCCGAAATAGGCTAATGCCGAGTCCCTCTGCTTTAAAACTGCCAGCGCAGTCGAGGGCGGGTTCTCTCGCGGTGTAACGCTCAATTTCTAAGGGGTTGAGGGTGCGAAATGCCACCGTTACCGTTTCTACGCTAATGTGCTGCTTGCCGGTTTGGCTGTTTAGTAAGCAAATTCCGGTGTGAAAGAGTACTTCGCGGCCAGAGCATTTGCTGAGCTGGTTTTGAGCGCGAGCCCTGGTGCCGGGTTTGCCGAGAATTTGTCCATCTAGCTCCGCGCATTGGTCGCTGGCGATGATGAGTGCACAGGGAAACGATTCAGCTGCGCTAAGTGCTTTGCTGATGCTTAGTCGTCTCGCCAGCGCGGTCGCTGTCTCGTTGGGTAGTGGTGACTCGTCGATATTGGTGGCGTGGCAGTGGGGGTGCAGTCCGATTTTTTCCAGCAGTATACGTCGATAGCTGGAGCCCGATGCCAAGATCAAGGGGAGTGGCTTTGGTGTGGCTGGCGGCATTTACGGTGCTTCTTTATTGCTGGGTATGATTGCTAATCTTAAACTTTTACAGTGGCCCGTCGCCAGCTTTGATGCGGAAGCCCTTGATCGCCCTTGGTATTAGGCTCGTTGCAGGTGTTTTTGCTTTGACAACAGGGGGGGAAGTCCCTATTATTGCGCGCCTATGCAAAGACAGCCCCTACCTAAGTTCGTTGATGCTCGGAAATTTGTTGCTGGTGGCATGGAAATTCACGCCTCGCAACAGGTCGCTGATCTCAGCCGGTTTGCTGCCGGACTCGCTAATACTAGCGGTTCGGTAGACGTAGACTTGCGCTTTTTTCGAAGTGAGCAGGGGTTTAAGTGTATAGTCGGTACTGCTGTCAGTCAGGTTGATGTTCTGTGTCAACGCTGCATGGAAGCAATGCCTATATGCATTGAGGCTGAATTTAATTTAGCCATTGTGTGGACAGACGAGCAAGCCAAAGCACTGCCGAAATCACTGGATCCTTTGATTTTAGGCGAAGACGAAGATTTGGTTTTAGCGGATTTGCTGCAGGATGAGCTGATCATTAATACTCCTTTTGTTAGCTATCACGATGACGCTGTTTGTAAAGTGTTTGAACTGGAATCAGAACCTGAGCCAGTTAAAGTGATAAGCGATGCAGAGGAAGGCGATACGCCGTTTGCTATTTTGGGGCAGTTAAAACCCCGCGATTAATCTCTATTATGAGGAATTTTTAGGCCATGGCTGTTCAAAAAAGTAAAGTGACACGTTCACGTCGGGGTCAGCGTCGTTCGCATGACGCATTGACTGGTCCAACTTTGTCTGTGGATCAGACCAGCGGTGAGAAGCATCTCCGTCACAATATCACTGCGGATGGCTTTTTCCGTGGTCGCAAAGTTGTCGCTGGTAAAGACGACTAAGTATTTGCGTGGCATCGCTGCGACTCGCCGTTGATGCAATGAGCGGAGACCACGGTCTCCGCTCTTCTATTCCTGCCACTGTAAATGCGCTGAATCTCAATTCAGCTCTTCATATCCTCTTGGTTGGCGATGAGCCTGCCATTACGCTTGCGCTTGCCAGTGAAAAATTTGATTCGACTCGCTTAAGTGTTCATCATGCGCCCGATGTCGTGGCCATGGATGATCAACCCAGTCGAACACTTCGTAGCAAAAAAAATTCCTCAATGTACATTGCTCTTGAGCTGCTTCGCGACGGTATTGTTTCCGCTGTGGTCAGCGCTGGGAACACTGGCGCGCTCGTTGCTATGAGTTGTGTTGTGTTAACGCGTTTACCTGGCATCAAGCGCCCGGCCATCTGTGCGCCGGTTCCCGCCGTGAACGGCCATACTTTCATGCTTGATCTTGGTGCCAACGTCGAATGCGATGCCCAGCAATTGCATCACTTTGCGCAAATGGGCTCGGCATTGTGTCGGGTTCTTGATGGCAGTGAGTCGCCTCGCGTAGGGCTATTGAATATCGGCTCTGAGCTGACTAAGGGAACTGCGACCATACGGGATGCTGCTGAACTTATTAGTGCGGATTCTCGTTTGAATTATTGCGGCTTCATTGAGGGTGGCGATCTGTTTTCGGCGGACGTCGATGTGGTTGTTTGTGATGGTTTTGCAGGCAATGTGGCGTTAAAGGTCTGCGAAGGTACGGCAAGTTTTATAGCGAGCCAGCTGCGAGCTCGATTCAAAAAAAACTTATACGGTATGTTCGTGGGCCTTTTGGCTCGCCCTGTAATCACTGCGTTCCAGCGCGACATTAATCCCGATCGCTATAATGGCGCGGCACTGCTTGGGCTTAACGGCATTGTCGTAAAAACCCATGGCAGTTCCGGCGCGCAAGGATTTCAGTCGGCAATTCGTCAGGCCGCAAGGGCGGTTCGCAATGATTTGCAGGCTCAAATCGAAAAGCAATTAGAAACAACATCTTAAAACTCACTGATTAAGGATACATGGAATGAATACCCAGCAACTTGCCTTGGTTTTCCCCGGTCAGGGCTCGCAAAAAGTCGGTATGCTAGCTGAGCTTGGCGCCGCTTTTCCCTCTGTTAAAGCGACTTTTGCCGAGGCCTCCGCGGCCTTGGGCTACGATATGTGGGATTTGGTGCAAAATGGCGAGCAAGCCCAGCTTAATCTAACTGAAACTACTCAGCCGGTATTATTGACCGCCAGTGTTGCGGTATGGCGTTTGTGGTGTGAGCAGGGAGGCTTGCAGCCTTCTTTGATGGCTGGTCATAGTCTTGGTGAATTTTCTGCCTTGGTTTGTGCTGGTGCAATTGATTTTGCTGACGCGGTGCGCTTGGTGCGTGCGCGTGGTCAGTATATGCAAACAGCGGTGCCCGTGGGCGAGGGCGCGATGGCGGCCGTGTTGGGCTTGGATGATGCGCAAATTATTGATATTTGCCAGCAAGCGTCAGCGGCGGGCGTGGTTGAGGCGGTAAATTTCAATTCGCCGGGTCAGGTTGTAATTGCCGGTAAGGTGGCGGGTGTCGAAAAGGCGGTTGAATTACTTAAGGCTGCAGGGGCTAAGCGCGCACTGCCCTTGCCGGTAAGCGCACCTTTCCATACCTCTTTGATGCGACCAGCGGGCGAAAAATTGGCTGAAGCTTTAGCTGCTATGAGTTTGCAATCACCAAAAATCCCAGTAGTGCACAATGTGCACGGCAAAACTGAAAGCGATCCCTCGGCGATCAAGGCCTTGTTGGTGGAGCAGATTTACAGTGCGGTAAAATGGGTGTCTTGTGTTGAGGCGATGGCTGCAGCGGGTATTACGACGACTATAGAAGCTGGCCCGGGTAAAGTGTTGAGCGGCTTGAACAAGCGCATAGAAAAATCGCTAAGTTGTTTGAATATTGAGTCACCCGAAACACTGGCTGCGGCACTGGAAGCTGTTGCCCAATAAATTAATTCTATTTAGGAGCGGGAAAATGACAGCGAAAGTAGCATTGGTCACAGGCGCAAGCCGCGGTATTGGTCAGGCAATCGCCATTGCGATTGGCAATATGGGTTATCAGGTTATTGGCACGGCGACAACAGACGGTGGCGCCGACGCAATTACCGCGCATTTTAAAGCTAGTGGTATTAGCGGCGTCGGGATGATGATGAATGTGTCTAACACGGAGTCGGTAGACGCGACACTGAAGGCGATTACCGAACAGTTTGGCGCGCCAGCGGTGTTGGTAAATAACGCCGGTATCACCAAAGACAACTTAATGCTGCGCATGAAGGATGATGAGTGGTATGACGTTATCGACACCAATCTCAACTCGCTTTACCGATTAAGTAAAGCTTGTTTGCGCGGTATGACTAAGGCCCGCTGGGGTCGCATCATTAATATTAGCTCCGTGGTTGGCGCAATGGGCAATGCTGGGCAAACCAATTATGCTGCGGCTAAAGCGGGTATGGATGGCTTCACTCGCGCGCTGGCGCGGGAAATCGGGTCGCGAGGTATCACCGTTAATGGGGTGGCGCCAGGATTTATCGACACCGATATGACCAAAAAGCTGGGCGACGATCAGCGCGAGGCGCTAAAAACTCAAATACCGCTGCAGCGCTTAGGCAGCCCGGAAGAGATTGCCGGGGTAGTGGCTTTCTTGGTAAGCGATGTTGCAGGCTATGTTACTGGTGAAACAATCCATGTTAACGGTGGCATGTATATGGCGTAAACATATGCTCAGGAAGGAAAAATCTTGCCTGAGCGTGAATTTTTCATATTTTTCTATGCACAAGCGGCATCAGTCGCGGTAGAATGAGCGCCGAAGTGCTGGCGATATGAAACACAATTTTCGGTGGTCATGCTTTTGGCTTGTGGCCAAGTTAAGTGGTCACCGGGAAGCAGGCCCAAAATTTTAATATCAATTAGGAGTCACCAACGACCATGAGTAGCATTGAAGAACGCGTCAAGAAGATTGTTGCAGAGCAACTGGGTGTTAAAGAAGAAGATGTGTCAGAGTCTGCATCATTCGTAGAAGACCTCGGCGCAGATTCGCTGGACACGGTTGAACTGGTAATGGCTCTGGAAGAGGAATTTGAAACTGAGATTCCTGATGAAGAAGCTGAAAAAATTACCACTGTTAGACTGGCCATTGATTACATCAAAGCCAATCTTCAGTAAGTAATATAACGGCCTAGCCGTTTAAAAAGCCGTCTCTATGTAATGTAGAACGGCTTTTTTTATGTCTGAACGTGTGGCATCCGTGTCTTAAAATAGAGCGTATACAACACGTGCTTGGAGTCGGGAGAGTATTATGGATAAGAGAAGAGTTGTCGTCACCGGGATGGGCATAATCAGCCCACTTGGAAATTCAGTAACTGAAACTTGGCGCAATATTCTTGCGGGGAAAAGTGGTATCGCGGCAATTGATCGCTTCGATGTCAGCGAGTTTGCCACCCGTATCGGGGGCGCCATAAAAAATTTCGACATTAATGACTATATGTCTGCCAAGGAAGCCAAGCGTTTTGACCCGTTTATTCACTACGGTGTGGCGGCAGCAGAGCAGGCTCTTGAAGATTCGGGTATCGAGGTCAATGACACGAACGCCCACCGTATAGGTACCGCGATAGGCTCTGGCATTGGCGGCATAGGCCTGATAGAAAACAGCAGGCAGATATTAAATAATGGCGGCCCGCGCAAGATATCGCCGTTTACGGTACCCGGCGCCATTATTAATATGATCGCTGGTGTTGTTGCTATTAAGCACAATCTGCAGGGGCCGAGTATTGCGATCGCAACGGCGTGCACAACAGGTACCCACAATATCGGTATGGCGGCGCGGATGATCGCCTACGGAGACGCTGACGCAATGTTGGCGGGTGGTGCCGAAATGGCAACCACCCCGGTGGGTTTGGGTGCCTTTGCGGCGGCCCGAGCCATGTCGACCCGCAATGATGATCCCGAACGCGCAAGTCGGCCATGGGATAAAAACCGTGACGGTTTTGTACTTGGCGATGGCGCTGGGATGTTGATGTTAGAAGAGTATGAGTTTGCCAAACGCCGCGGCGCGCATATTCATGCAGAGATCTTGGGTTTCGGTATGAGCTGCGATGCCTTTCACATGACCTCGCCGCCAGAAGACGGTCGCGGCGCGCGCGCGGCAATGCAGAGCGCCTTAGACGATGCACGCTTAAATGCCGATCAAGTCGATTACATCAATGCCCACGGCACGTCTACGCCCGCCGGAGATGTTGCGGAAAGCCGCGCCATTGAAAGCCTATTGGGCCCTGCAGCCGAAAAAATTGCAGTGAGTTCAACCAAGTCTATGGTCGGGCATTTGCTGGGGGCATCAGGCGCGGTAGAGGCTATATTCTCAATTTTAGCGCTGCGTGACCAAGTTGCGCCACCGACGATCAACCTCGATGACGTGGAGGAGGGCTGCAATTTAAATTACGTGCCCCACACGGCACAGCCACGCAAGTTGCAGCGGGTGTTGTCCAATTCCTTTGGTTTTGGTGGCACTAATGGCAGCTTATTGTTTGGCCAACTTAGTAGTTGAGTAAACTAATGACGTCGGCAAGCTTGGTGAATGGCCTGTTCGCCAATAGTATTAGCCTCGATAATCGAGGCCTAGCCTATGGCGACGGTCTATTTGAAACGATATTGGTTCGCAATGGTTCTGCGCTGTGGCTGGATGAGCATCTCCAGCGTTTAGCGCAAGGAGCCCGCCGCTTAAGCATTCCCTGTGATACCGATGTGCTCGCCGGGGATTGCTCGCGATTAATAGCGAATGTAGGCGCTAACGATGCAATTTTAAAAATTGTACTGACTCGCGGCGCCGTAAACCGGGGTTATAGTCCCTTAGCGGCGGCGTCGCATCGGATTGTTAGTCTCTCTCCCTTGGCGCCAGCGGCAACGGGATATTGGCAGCAGGGCGTTGCGCTAGGCTTGTGTCAAACTCGGCTGGCTCGCCAACCCCAGCTTGCCGGTATCAAACACCTTAACCGTCTAGAGCAGGTGCTGGCGGCGGGGGAGATGCAACGCCGGGGATTTGATGAGGGCCTGGTGCTTGATGAGGCCGGCAAAATTATCGAAGCCACTCGGAGTAATGTGTTTATGGTGGTAGCGGGCTGTTTAGTTTCTCCTAGCTTGAATGATTGTGGTGTCAACGGCATTATGCGCCAGCAGATCCTCTCTACGGCTAAGCGAATAGGGCTGCGGGTGGTCATCGGGGCCGTGGAAATGTCGACACTACGTAAAGCCGACGAGGTATTTATTTGCAATAGTGTTATCGGTATTTGGCCAGTAATAAAAATAGAATGTATGCATAAGGCCATAGGTCCAATATGTCGACAGTTACAGCGGGAGTTTGAGTCACATTTCTATGCTTAAAGTATTTAAAGCCCTGCTGGCGCTACTATTTCCCTTTATACTCACTGCGCTGGCCTTGGTGTGGTATCTCAATTCTTATCTTAATAAGCCTTTACCGCTAGCAGAAAGTACCGAAGTTTTTGTGTTACCACCGGGTACTGCGTATTCGAGTATGGTGACGCTACTCGCAGAGCGCGGCTGGATCAGTAAACCTTATGTATTGAAAATATATGGTCGTCTGCACCCTCAGGCTGCCGATATAAAAGCAGGTGAGTATCGTTTTGAGGAAGGAATGACTGTCGCTGAAAGTTTGGCGATGATGCGCTTAGGTGACGTGGTCCGCCATCAGCTGACGCTTGTGGAAGGTTGGACCTTGGCTCAGTTGCTGCGTTACTTGGAGACGCAAGATTTACTTGAGAAGCAAGAGCTAAGTCAAAACGCCGACCTGTGGGCGCAATTAAATATTACCGAACCCATGGCGCAAGAGCCCGAGGGTTTGTTTTTCCCCGATACTTATGACTACTATCGCGGCGACAAAGTGAGCCTAATTTTGACTCGAGCCTACCAGCGTATGCAAAGGGTACTGGCTGACGAATGGGAGGCTCGCGCTGATAATCTACCCTACGCTAACCCCTACGAGGCCTTGATTATGGCCTCGATTATTGAAAAGGAAACCGGCGTTGCATACGAGCGGGCAGAAATTGCCGGGGTGTTTGTGCGGCGCCTGCAGACAGGAATGCGTCTGCAAACCGACCCAACCGTGATTTACGGCTTAGGCGACAGCTATCAGGGTAATTTGCGAGGCTCGCATCTGCGGGACGACAGCAATACTTATAATACTTACCGGCAAAATGGCCTTCCTCCCAGTCCCATTGCATTAGCAGGGCGAGAAGCGATTTACGCTGCCTTGCACCCGGCGGATGGCGACGCGGTATTTTTTGTTGCTAAGGGAGACGGTACCCATTATTTTTCGGCTACCTTGAAAGAGCACGAAGCCGCAGTAAAACGCTATCAAGTGCAAAAGCGCCGCGCGGATTACCGCTCGGCGCCACCGCTTCCGGAGAAATAAATGAACACGCCAGCCAAAGGCCGATTTATCACTGTTGAAGGCACTGAGGGCGTAGGTAAATCGACTAATATCGCTTTTATTTGCCAGCTGCTCGACGCAGCGGGAATTCCTTATATTGTTAGTCGGGAGCCTGGCGGTACGCCCCTCGCAGAAGAAATTCGCAATACCTTAGTAGTGCCCCGCGAAGAGACCATGTGCGAACTCACAGAGTTACTCTTGGTATTCGCAGCCCGCGCTCAGCACATTAATCAGGTAATTTTACCTGCGTTGGCACGTGGCGAATGGGTTTTGTGCGATCGTTTTACCGATGCTACCTTTGCTTATCAAGGTTGGGGGCGGGGCTTGTCTACCGATGTTATTGCCAGCTTAGAAACGATGGTGCAGGGCGTATTAAGGCCAGATTGCACCGTGCTGCTCGATGCCCCTGTCGACGTGGGTATGGCCAGAGCCAGCGAACGGGGTGATCTCGACCGTTTTGAACAAGAAAAACACGATTTCTTTGAAAAGGTGCGCGAGGGCTATTTGGCGCGGGTTGCCGCCGAGCCGCAGCGGTTTAAACTAATTGATGCCAGCGCAGACCTAGCGAGCGTGCAAGGAGACATTGCCGCCGCCCTGAAACCGCAACTAGCAGCGTATCAGGTCGCCGCAAATGTCTGAGCCACAACATGCCTACGCCTGGCAAATGGCGCAGTGGCAAGATGTGCAAAAGCAGATCCGCGCTGAGCGTTTGCCCCACGCCTTATTGTTGAGTGGCCCCAGTGCGATTGGTAAATTGCGATTTGCCCAGGCCCTAGCGGCCTATTTGCTGTGCGAATCACCGGGAGAATTGGCAGCTTGTGGACAATGTCGCAGCTGTCATTTTCAAAGTGATGCTTCCCATCCGGATTTTCGCGAGATTTCTCCCGAGGAAGGGAAGCGGCAAATAGGCGTCGATCAAGTGCGCAGCTTGCAACATTTTTCGGCCCAACACGCTCATCGTGACGGTGGTCGGAAGCTGGTGCTTATACACCCCGCTGAGGCGATGAACGCGAATACCGCCAACGCATTGCTTAAAACCCTTGAAGAACCGGCCAGCGGCACGCTACTCATATTAGTCAGTCACAGCAGCAGCCAGCTGCTAGCGACAATACGTTCGCGCTGTTTGCAATTAAGCTTTGGTATTCCGAGCCCCGAGCTCACTGAGCCATGGTTGCGAGATTATGTCGGCGATCAAGCCATGGCACAACGCCTATTAGCGGAAGCGGGTGGGCGGCCTCTGGCGGCGCGGCAGGTCTTTGACGACGATGGTTTGGCAAGTCGCGAGCGTTTTGACAAGGGCTTGATGGCCTTAGTAGACGGGCAGCGCAGCCCTTTGCAATTTGCGGAGGAGATGCTAGACGCAGATATATTGCAGGTGCTCGACTGGTGGGTGGCGCGCTTACTGTCGCTGTCTCGCTACCAATTGGCAGACCAAGCTTTAACTGCCGAGAGTTGGCGGCGCTTTAAATCGCTTCCAGCAAAGAGTGTCATCGGCAGTTTAGAGCGCGCCCTGAAACTGCGGAGTAGTTTTAGCCGTGGCGTTGCGCTGAATAAGCGCTTGATATTGGAAGGCGTATTCCTCGAGTGGGCGCAATTGTGCCAAAGTCGTGCGGTTGCTTAAACATATTGCTATGATGCCAATATCAACACGTTATAACGCTTCAATTCCGCAGGGTGGTTTACATTTATGAGTGGTGCGCAGGGTGCACGCAATGGCATTTTGTCACTGACTATTCGTGACAAGGCCGTATTGTATGCGGCGTATATGCCTTTTATTCGCGACGGCGGTCTTTTTGTGCCGACAACCAAGCCTTACAAGGTTGGCGACGAAGTGTTTATGCTGTTAACACTAATGGATGAACCCGAGAAATTGCCTATTGCCGGCAAAGTTGTGTGGATAACGCCACGCGGTGCACAGAGCAATCGCGCGGCTGGTGTCGGTGTTCAATTTGTTGGCGGGGACGGTATTGCTAACAAAAAAATTGAATCCTATCTTGCCGGTATCATTGAATCAGACAAGCCCACTCACACGATGTAAATCGGCGTGTCGCGTAGATTTTATTTACGTGTCGGATCTACGTTATATCTCAAACCAGAATGCCAAACGAGAAGTTCATGCTTGTAGACAGTCATTGTCATCTTGATCGTATTGACCTCAGCCCTTATGACGGGAGCCTCGATGCTGCGGTTAAAGCCGCCACTGAGCGGGGGGTTGACCGTATGTTGTGCATCGGTATCGATCTTAATAACGCGCCAGCGGTGGTGGCGATTGCTGAAAAATTTCCAAATATTTACGCTTCGGTAGGTATTCATCCTCTGGATATCGCTGACGAAATTTGCTCTAAGCAGACGCTGTTGGCGCTGGCAGATCATCCCAAAGTTGTTGCCATTGGTGAGACAGGATTGGATTATTACTACAGCAGTGAGCGCAAAGAAGAGCAGCAACAAAGCTTTACCCAACACCTACAGGTGTCGGCCAGTTGCGGAAAACCCACAATAGTGCACACCCGCGATGCGCGTGCCGATACGTTGAAGCTGATTGCTGAACATGGCTCGGCTGAGGTGGGTGGCGTGCTGCACTGTTTCACGGAGTCGTGGGAAATGGCTGAAGCCGCACTCGACATGGGTTACTACATTTCTTTTTCAGGCATCATAACCTTTAAGAATGCGCAGGAATTGCGTGAGGTTGTCCGCCGGGTGCCTATGTCGCGCTTACTTGTTGAAACCGATTCGCCATATCTTGCGCCGGTGCCTTACCGGGGTAAAAAAAATGAACCGAAATACGTTGTTGAAGTAGCCGAGTGTGTTGCCGAATTGAAAGGCTTGTCTTTTGCTGACGTTGCCCAGCAAACCACCGCAAATTTTGAACAGCTGTTTTCCTTGGGGCGCTGATAGTCCCGCCCCCGACGTTGATAAGTGAATTTAGCGAATTTGTGTTCTGTTGGCCATTGCCTAGCCTATCAGTCGCAAATCCTTTCGGAGATGTAAATGACCGTTGAAGTATTAAAAACCACTGCCCTAAATGCATTACACCGCGAGCTTGGCGCAAAAATGGTGCCGTTTGCAGGGTACGATATGCCGGTGCAGTACCCCATGGGTGTAATGAAAGAGCATTTGCAAGTGCGTAATGCGGCGGGCTTATTTGATGTGTCGCATATGGGGCAGATTCGCTTGCGCGGAGAAAATATTGCGCAAGCGCTGGAAGCCTTGATGCCGCAAGATGTGTTGGGTTTGCCACTTGATCGCCAGCGCTATGGTTTGTTAACAAATGAGCAGGGCGGCATTCGCGATGATCTTATGTTCGCCAACTGCGGCGACAGTTTTATGTTAGTGGTGAATGCCGCCTGTAAAGACCAAGATTATGCGTGGCTGCGACAGAATTTACCGGAATCCATCAGCATGGAAATGCTGGTGGATCAGGGCTTGCTGGCATTGCAGGGGCCTGCCGCGCGGCGGGTGATGGCACGTTTGGCGCCAGCGGCTGCCAATATGGTGTTTATGGATACGCTGTCCTGTCAAGTTGCTGGCATTGATTGCTGGCTGAGTTGCTCCGGTTACACCGGCGAAGATGGTTTTGAGATATCCGTTGCTGCCGCTGACGCAGAAAAGTTAGCGCGCCTTTTATTGGCCGAAGACGAAGTGGAGTTTATTGGCCTCGGTGCCAGAGACTCGCTGCGTCTAGAAGCGGGCCTATGCCTTTATGGTCATGACATGGATGAGAGTATTTCGCCCGTTTCCGCCAATCTGCTGTGGGCGATCTCCAAGGTGCGGCGTCCCGGTGAGGCGCGGGCCGGAAATTATCCCGGCGCAGCTGTTATCGCCAAACAATTAGCTGAAGGCACCGCAGAAAAGCGGGTCTTGCTCGACGTTGAAGGGCGAGCGCCAGTGCGCGAGGGCGTTGAGATCGTCAATGCTGAGGGCAGTGTGCTTGGGCGAGTCAGTAGCGGCGGTTTCGGTCCGAGTATCGGGCGCCCTATAGTGATGGCCTACGTCGCAACAAAAGCACTCAGTCAGGGTGAGGCGCTCTACGCCAGTGTTCGAGGTAAATTATTGCCACTAACGCTACGTAAAAGCCCTTTTGTTGAGCAGCGTTATTATCGCGGTTAAAGGATATTAATATGGCATTTGCGCCCGGACTTATTGAAGGCTTCTACGGTCGCCAATGGACGTGGGCGCAGCGTTTTTCACTGCCGGGACTGCTGCGTCAATGGGGTTATGGTAGCTACATTTACGCGCCGAAGGCCGATGTTAGTCTACGCAGTGAATGGCCACAGGATTTTAGCGCAAGTCATCGTGATAATTTATTAATGCTGGGCGAACACTGTCGTCGCTCGGGAATTTCGTGGGGGCTAGGCCTTTCGCCTGCGGGCCTTCAAGCCAATTACACGCCGACAGACAAAATCAAACTAGCGCGTAAAATTGCTGCAATCGCTGAGCTACAGCCCGATATTTTGTGGGTGTTATTTGACGATTTACCCGCCGGAAATCCGCAACTTGCTGAAAACCAGCTGGCGGTGGTCAATGATATTCGCGCCCAGCTTCCCCAGGTAAAGCTCGCGGTTTGTCCGAGCTACTATAGTTTTGATCCAATTCTTGAGGAGTTGTTTGGTCGCTGCCCCGATAATTACTTTGCGGATTTGGATGCTGGCTTAGCTCCCGATATCGATTTGCTGTGGACTGGGAATCGCGTTATTAGCGAGGCGTATTCCGAAGAGGATATGGCACGAGCCACAGCATTGCTCGGGCGAAAACCCCTGCTTTGGGACAACTACCCAGTTAATGACGGGCGTAAAACCAGTCGTTTTCTGCATTTGGCTCCCTTTACTGGGCGACCTTGGCAGTTGTCGGCATGGTGCGCCGGTCATATGGTTAATCCAATGAATCAATTTCATTTGTCGGGCCTAGTCTTGCCAACGCTGGCAGCCGTCTATACTGGCAGGGCAGGCTATGATTCTGAGCATTTGTTAGATTCCGTGCTTAGCCCGTTACCCGCAGTATTGGCGTCATTGCTGAAACGAGATATGACGATATTTCAGCGGCAGGGCCTAGATGGCCTCAGCGAAAATGCAAAACAGCGCTATATTGCAGAGTACGCAGCTGTGCGGCACCCTGTAGCTGAGGAAGTTTGTGATTGGTTAGGTGAGGGCTATCGATTTGATCCGGCGTGTTTAACCGATTAAATAGCGGCTTAGCTTGCCAAGGTTTTGGTAATAAGGTAGTTTTAGCGCGCGATGTTTACATGGAAAACATGGGGCGTACGGTAAATGCCGTCGCCACAAACTCAATTTGAGGAACAACGATGATTTATCAAGGCAAGGCGTTAACTGCAAAATACCTAGAAGATGGGATTGCAGAGCTCTGTTTCGACCTTGAAGGCGATTCAGTAAATAAATTTAACCGTGTAACGCTTCAGGAGCTGGGTGAAGCCACCACGGCCCTTGCTGAGGAAGCGGGCCTCAAAGGGGTTTTGGTTACCAGCGGAAAGTCGGTATTTATTGTTGGTGCAGATATTACCGAATTTACCGAGCTGTTTAAGCTGCCAGACGCCGAGTTACGCGGCTGGGCTCAGCAAGCCAATGATGTCTTCAACGCGTTTGAAGATTTGCCAGTACCAACGGTTGTCGCGATCAACGGCGTTGCCTTGGGCGGCGGTTTTGAAATGTGCTTGGCCTGTGATTACCGGGTTATGTCAACGGCAGCCATTGTTGGCTTGCCAGAAGTAAAATTAGGGATTAACCCTGGTTTTGGTGGCACAGTGCGTTTGCCGCGCGTCATCGGCTGCGATAACGCGATGTTGTGGGTAGCCACTGGCAACCAACAGAAGCCAGATGCCGCTTTAAAAGATGGCGGTGTCGATGCCGTTGTCGCACCTGAGTTATTAAAAGAGGCTTCTCTAGACTTACTGAAAAGTACTATTGCCGGTGAGTTTGACTATAAAGCGCGCCGCGTAGAGAAAACCACGCCGGTTAAGTTGAATGACATTGAGCGAATGATGTCCTTTACCACTGGTAAAGCAATGGTTGCTCAGCAAGCTGGTCGCCATATGCCTGCTCCCCTGACTGCCGCTAAGTCAATGGAACGCAATGCCGGTCTCAACCGCGCAGAAGCGATTGAAGTTGAGATAGATCACTTTATTAAGTTAGTACGCACGCCACAATCTGCAGCGCTGGTTGGTTTGTTCTTAAGCGAGCAGGCAGTGAGCAAAGCTGCGCGTGGTTTTGCCAAAGCCGGTGGCGATGTTAAGCAAGCAGCCGTGCTGGGTGCGGGCATAATGGGCGGCGGTATTGCCTATCAGTCCGCTTATAAGGGCACACCAATCTTGATGAAGGATATTGCCGAAGCGGGTATTGAGCTGGGCATGAAGGAGGCGGGCAAATTGCTGGCCAAGCGTGTGTCTCGCGGCCGTATGACCGCTGACAAAATGTCTGCGGTATTGAACAGCATTCGCCCATCATTGAGCTATGACGGGTTCGACAAGGCAGACGTTATCGTCGAGGCCGTTGTTGAAAATCCAAAAGTGAAGCGCGCAGTTCTTGCTGAGACCGAAAAACATATCCGTAAAGATGCGGTTTTAGCGTCGAATACATCTACAATTTCCATTACACATCTCGCGGAAGCTCTTGAAAGACCAGAGAATTTCTGTGGTATGCACTTCTTTAATCCAGTGCATGCAATGCCTTTGGTTGAGGTTATTCGCGGTGAAAAAACCAGCGAGTCGACTGTTGCTAAGGTTGTTAAGTACGCACTGCAAATGGGTAAAACCCCAATTGTCGTTAACGACTGCCCGGGCTTTTATGTAAACCGCGTACTGTTTCCTTATTTTGCTGGTTTCGACATGCTGATTCGCGATGGCGCCGATTTCCGCAAAGTCGACAAGGTGATGGAAGGCTTCGGTATGCCTATGGGTCCAGCTTATTTGATGGACGTTGTGGGTATTGATACCGGCTACCACGCCGCTGAAGTCATGGCTGACGGTTTCCCAGATCGGATGCGTCACGACTTTACCGGTATTTCGCAGATGATGTTTGAGGCCAAGCGTTACGGTCAGAAAAACGGCATTGGCTTCTATCGCTACGAAGAAGACAAGAAGGGTAAGCCCAAGAAGTGTGAAGACGACACTGCCCTGGAAATGGCAGCTAAAGCCAAGCAAGCCAGTGTTGAGCTGAGCGATGACGATATTCAGGCGCGGATGATGATACCGATGTGTATCGAAACCGTGCGCTGCATTGATGAAGGTATCTTGCGTGACCCAGCTGACGCCGATATGGGCTTGGTTATGGGTATTGGCTTCCCTGTATTCCGCGGTGGCGCGTTGCGCTATATCGATCAGATGGGTGCTAAAGCATTCTGCGAAATGGCTGACCGCTATGCAGATCTCGGGCCCTTGTACCAGCCTACTGCCAGCCTGCGGGCGATGGCGGCTAATGGCGAAACTTTCTTTAAATAATCGGGCGGAGATACAGTAATGACTTTTAAAGCAAATGATGTGGTAATTGTCGATTGCGCCCGTACCCCAATGGCGCGCTCTAAAAACGGCGTGTTTCGGAATGTACGTGCTGAAAATTTATCGGCGGCCTTGATTGATGCGCTATTGGCGCGCAATCCCGGTGTGGATCCGGCGAGTTTTGAAGATGTGATCTGGGGCTGTGTGAACCAGACGAATGAGCAGGGTTGGAATATTGCGCGAATGATTTCTGTGCTTACCAAGCTTCCTCATGAAGTAGCGGGGCAGACTGTGAGCCGTTTGTGCGGTTCTTCAATGTCTGCACTGCACACCGCTGCTGGCGCAATTATGAGTGGCTGCGGTGACACCTTTATGGTGGGTGGCGTTGAGCATATGGGTCATTTGGCGATGAACCACGGTGTCGATCCTAACCCGCAGGCGAGCAAATACGTGGCGCGCGCTGCGGGCATGATGGGCATGACCGCCGAGGCGCTCGGCATGATGCACGGCATTAGCCGCGAGCAGCAAGACGCCTTCGGTTTACGCTCGCATATGCGCGCGGCAGAGGCGCAGGCGAAGGGGCTCTTCGATAATGAGATATTTGCGATGGAAGGCCACGCTGAAGACGGTCGCAAAATATTGGTGAAAGCCGATACCACGGTTCGCCCTGAAACGACGCTAGAGAGTTTGGCGCAGCTGCGCCCAGCATTTGACCCTCGCAACGGTACTGTAACGGCAGGCACTAGCTCGCAGATCGCCGATGGCGCCTCTGCAATGATCGTGATGTCTGGTCAGCGGGCAATGGATCTTGGTTTAACGCCGCGGGCTAAGATCACGGCAATGGCCGTTGCTGGTGTCGACCCGTCAATCATGGGCTATGGTCCAGTACCGTCAACCCATAAAGCGCTTAAGCGCGTCGGGATGAGCATGGACGATATCCAGACCGTAGAGCTTAACGAGGCGTTTGCCGCGCAATCTCTGCCTGTGCTTAAAGATTTGGGCTTGCTGGATAAAATGGACGACAAGGTTAACCTTAATGGCGGAGCGATTGCCCTGGGTCACCCCTTTGGCTGTTCAGGTACCCGTATTGTCACGACCTTGTTGAATGTTATGGAGCAACGTGACACGTCAGTAGGTTTGGCGACCATGTGTATTGGTATGGGGCAGGGCATTAGTACGATTATCGAGCGCGTCTAAGTGCTCCTTTGGCGTATTCTTAGCAGTGAAATTGTCATTAATTAAGAATACGTCTGAAATTGTGTCGCAGCTTCGCTTGATCGCGGTCATGGGCTGTGGCACAATCTCGTTCCTCGCGGGACTGAGCTCCTGCGATTTTGTTTGTAAACCGAGATAATTCAATACCTTAAGTCGGTTTACGGGTGTGCGGATGTGGTGAAATTGGTATACACGCCAGATTTAGGTTCTGGTGCCGCAAGGCGTGAGAGTTCGAGTCTCTCCATCCGCACCATTTCAAAGAATTCTTATGAATGGCCGCTTCGATGCCGAAGTGGCCATTTGTGCTTATAAGACCTGTTTTGAGGATCATCGATGCAAGTTTCCGTTGAAACGACTTCTGGCCTAGAGCGCCGTCTGATTGTAGGTGTTCCTGCCGCCCGTGTAGATGGCGCAGTTGATAGCCGTCTGCAAAAAGCTGCAAAAACCGTAAAGCTTGATGGCTTCCGTCCCGGTAAAGTGCCGATGAGCGTGGTTCGCCAGCGTTTCGGCCAGTCGGTACGCATGGAAGTACTCGGCGAAGTAATGAATGAGTGCTTCTACGAAGCCATTCAGCAGCAAGAGCTAAAGCCTGCTGGTCGCCCAGAAATCGAGCCAAAAAGCTTGGAAGCCGGTAAAGACATTGAGTTTGTTGCCACTTTCGAAGTATTCCCAGAAATCGAAGCCAAAGATTACAGCTCGATTGTGGTGAAAAAGCCGGTTGCCGAAATCACTGCCGCTGATGTCGATAAGATGATCGAAAATCTGCGCTCTCAGCGTGCTGATTGGAGTGTTGTTGAGCGCGCCGCAGCCGATGGCGACAAAGTTAATATCGACTACCTTGGCACTAAAGATGGTGTAGAGTTTGAAGGTGGTAAGGCTGAAGGTTCTGATCTAGAGCTCGGTTCTGGCCGTATGATTCCTGGCTTTGAAGCCGGAATCGAGGGAATGGCAGCCGGCGAAGAAAAGGTTATTGCCGTATCTTTTCCTGAGGACTACCACAGCGAAGACCTTAAGGGCGCTGCGGTTGAGTTTAAGATTACCTTGAACTCTGTTAGCGCCAAAGAATTGCCTGAACTCAATGAAGAATTGTTTGAGGCTTTTGGTGTGAAAGAGGGCGGTTTAGACGCTTTTCGCGCTGAAGTAGAAAAAAATATGGCTCGGGAGTTGAAAAATGCGACTAAGTCCCGCATTAAGAACCAAGTCATGGAAGGTGTGCTAAAGGTGCATTCTGATTTGCAGGTGCCTAAAGCGCTTGTTAGTCAAGAGATTGAGGCTTTGCGCGGACAGCAAATGCAGCAGTTTGGCGCAATGGCTGAAAAGCTAAATGCAGCAGACATCCTTCCCGACGAGCTTTTCCGTGATAACGCGGAGCGTCGTGTTAAATTAGGCTTGGTACTCAATGAGCTCATTAGCGCAGAAGGTATTAAAGCCGACGCAGACAAGGTTCGCGCTGCTCTTGAAGAGATGGCGGCTAGCTTCGAAGATAAAGACGAGATTATCAATCACTACATGGGTAACCCCCAGCAGCTTCAGCAGATCGAAGGTATGGTCATTGAAGAGGAAGTTGTTGAGAAATTGCTTGAAAAATCGAAGGTTAGCGAAGAAACTTTAAGCTACGAAGAAGTTATGTCGCCACCGGCGGAAGAGGCAGACGCGTCTTAATTTGCTAGATTGCTCTGCTTATCTGCGAACAAGCGACTGAGCCTTACGGTTCCGTCGCTTGTTTTTTTTCTGGTAGGTGAAAAATCCGCTTACCCATTAACGATACGGAAGAGTGTTTACTATGTCGCGCAACTCGATTGACGGTATCAACAATAATTCTATTACTAATCTAGGCTTGGTGCCTATGGTCGTCGAACAGACGGCGCGGGGCGAGCGCTCCTATGATATTTATTCGCGTCTTCTTAAAGAGCGAGTGATTTTCTGTGTTGGTCAGGTTGAAGACCATATGGCTAACCTGATCGTGGCTCAGTTGCTGTTCTTGGAATCAGAAAATCCAGATAAAGATATTCATTTATACATAAATTCGCCAGGTGGTTCGGTGACGGCAGGTCTGTCTATTTATGACACCATGCAATTTATTCGTCCCAATGTGAGCACCATGTGTATTGGCCAGGCGGCCAGTATGGGCGCGTTCTTGCTGAGCGGTGGCGAAAAGGGTAAACGCTTTATTCTGCCAAACGCTCGCACAATGATTCACCAGCCCAGTGGTGGTGCTCAGGGGCAGGCAACGGATATCGATATTCAAGCGCGGGAGATTCTGATTATCCGCGAACGCTTGAATCATCTTATGGCTCAGCACACTGGCCAAAGCTATGAAACCATTGCTAAGGACACTGAGCGGGACAACTTCATGAACGCCCAGCAGTCTTGCGATTACGGCTTGGTTGACCAAGTTTTGACTGACCGCAAATAAGCGCACCACACATTGCCGCAGGTTTGCACTTAAGTGGGCAAACTTGCAAAAATAGCTAAAAGGCGTCATCTTTACCCTAAGGTGGATATCGCCATGCAAATAGAACAAGGTGGGAATGAATGAGTAGCAAAGACGGCACAGACGAAAACGGCAAGCTGCTGTACTGTTCCTTCTGTGGTAAAAGTCAGCACGAAGTCCGCAAGTTAATTGCTGGCCCGTCTGTTTTTATCTGTGATGAATGTGTTGACCTATGTAACGACATTATTCGCGAAGAAGTGCAGGAAGCGGCGAGCGAAGCTGGTCGCGACAAGCTACCAACGCCGCAGGAAATTAACCATACGCTAGATCAGTATGTTATTGGCCAAGTGCGTGCAAAAAAGGTGCTCGCAGTAGCGGTCTATAACCATTACAAGCGCTTGCGTGTAGGCGAAAAAGGCAAAGACGATATCGAACTGGGCAAGAGTAATATCTTGCTGATTGGTCCGACCGGTAGCGGCAAGACCTTGTTGGCAGAGACTTTGGCGCGACTGCTTGATGTGCCTTTTACTATTGCTGACGCAACCACCTTAACCGAAGCCGGTTACGTGGGTGAGGATGTTGAAAACATCATTCAAAAGCTGCTTCAGAAGTGCGATTACGATGTAGAAAAGGCCCAAATGGGCATTGTTTATATCGATGAAATCGATAAGATCTCGCGGAAGTCGGATAACCCATCAATTACACGTGATGTATCGGGTGAGGGTGTGCAGCAGGCGCTGCTGAAGTTAATCGAGGGCACTGTTGCATCTGTGCCGCCGCAGGGTGGCCGTAAGCATCCCCAGCAAGAGTTTTTGCAGGTCGATACCTCGAATATCCTGTTCATCTGTGGTGGCGCCTTTGCTGGCCTAGATCGCGTTATTCGTGATCGCTCTGAAAAAGGCGGTATCGGATTCAGTGCAGAGGTTAAGAGCAAGAGCGAAGCTCGCAATGTTGGTGAAATACTGGCTGATGTTGAACCGGATGATTTGGTGCGCTACGGCTTGATTCCAGAATTTGTTGGCCGTCTGCCAGTGATCGCAACGCTGGAAGAGCTTGATATCGATGCCTTGGTCAGCATTCTGACTGAGCCCAAAAATGCGCTGACCAAACAGTATTCCAAGCTATTCGATATGGAAGGTGTGGAAGTTGATTTCCGCGAAGACGGCTTGCGCTCAGTTGCTGAAAAGGCAATGACCCGCAAAACCGGTGCTCGTGGTCTGCGTTCGATTTTAGAGTCTGTGCTACTTGATACTATGTACGACTTGCCTTCAATGGAAAACGTCAGCAAAGTTGTCATTGATGGCTCAGTAATCAAGGGCGATTCTGCGCCAATCTTGGTTTACAGTGAGCAACGCAAGGTCGCTCCGGAAGAATAAACCCCGCTCCAAAGCCGCCGCGTGAGTTATTTTCGCGGCGGGTCTCTTTTTTGTCACAATCTTTGCTAGTCAAGTCTTGTTTTTACTGTGCTAAGTCCCCATCTTAGGCTTAAGCTGTCTGTATTACAGGCGAAATATCCGTTGTGTCCGGATTGTACAAATATTATGCGAGGCGATTAAATGGCCGATAAGCGAGAAATACAGGAGCTGCCACTGCTTCCTTTGCGCGATGTGGTGGTTTACCCCCATATGGTGATCCCCCTGTTCGTTGGGCGCGATAAGTCGATACGCGCACTTGAACTGGCCATGGCCAGCAATAAGGAAATTGTGCTTGCTGCACAGCGCAATCCAGATCTAGATGAGCCAGGTACCGACGACCTTTACGATATTGGTACTGTTGCCAATATCTTGCAGTTGTTGAAGCTTCCTGACGGCACCGTGAAAGTTTTAGTTGAGGGCAGCTACCGAGCTGTGCTCAACGCCGTTACTGCCGAAGAAGATTATTTCAGTGCAGAAATTGATGTATTGGAAGAGATTAAAATTGGGGAAGAAGAATCCGAAGTCATGTTGCGTTCGGCGATCTCCCAATTTGAGAAATACATTAATCTCAGCAAGAAAATTCCCGCCGAAGTGCTCACATCGCTGTCGGGTATAGATGATCCCGGTCGCCTTGGCGACACCATTGCCGCCCATATGAATATGGCGCTTGAGCAGAAGCAGGCCGTGCTTGAAATGGTTGATGAGCGTGAGCGTTTAGAGCATTTAATGGGGCTAATGGAATCCGAAATTGACCTTTTTCAGGTTGAGAAACGGATTCGTGGTCGCGTTAAAAAGCAAATGGAAAAAAGCCAGCGCGAGTACTACCTCAATGAGCAAATGAAGGCCATTCAGCGTGAGCTGGGTGAGTCAGAGGAAGGTGTAAACGAACTCGAAGAACTCGAAAGCCGCGTAGACAAAGCGGGCATGAGCAAAGAGGCGCTGGATAAAGCTAAGGCAGAGCTGGCTAAACTGAAAATGATGTCACCCATGTCGGCAGAAGCCTCTGTGGTACGTGGCTATATCGACTGGCTAGTGAGTATTCCCTGGCAAAAGCGCTCGCGGGTTAAGCATGACCTTGCGCGGGCTGCTGAAATTTTAAATGAAGACCATTACGGTCTCGATGAAGTCAAAGACCGGATACTTGAGTATCTTGCGGTTCAGAAGCGAGTAAAGAAAGTGAAGGGGCCGGTTTTGTGTCTCGTTGGGCCGCCAGGGGTTGGTAAAACATCTCTGGGCGAGTCTATTGCGCGAGCCACTAATCGTAAATTTGTGCGTATGGCCTTGGGTGGCGTGCGCGACGAAGCTGAAATTCGCGGGCATCGCCGCACTTATATTGGCTCTATGCCGGGTAAAGTCATTCAAAAGATGTCCAAGGCCTCGGTTCGCAATCCGCTGTTTTTACTTGATGAAATCGACAAAATGGGTATGGATCATCGCGGTGATCCAGCATCTGCTTTGCTGGAAGTTCTCGACCCCGAGCAAAACCACGCCTTTAATGATCACTATCTTGAGGTCGATTACGATCTCTCAGATATTATGTTTATCTGTACCTCGAACTCCTTGAATATTCCGCCAGCGCTGATGGATCGAATGGAGGTTATACGGATTCCGGGTTACACCGAAGACGAAAAGATCAATATTGCGCGTCGTTACCTGATTCCGAAGCAGTTAAAAAACAATGGGCTTAAGGAAACTGAGGCCAGTATTGATGAGGATGCGCTGCAGGATATCGTGCGCTACTACACGCGTGAAGCCGGGGTCCGCGGGCTCGAGCGACAAGTCGCTAAAGTTTGTCGCAAGGTCGTAAAAAATCTCGCGCTGAATGGCGAAAGCGGCGTGATTAAAGTGGTGTCCGGTAATCTAGAAGACTACCTTGGCGTCCGTCGCTATAACTATGGCAAGGCCGAAGAAGAAAATAAGGTAGGGCAGGTTACGGGTTTGGCTTGGACCTCCGTTGGCGGCGAGTTATTGACGATTGAGGCAGTGTCGGTGGTTGGTAAGGGACGGCATATTAAAACCGGCTCACTTGGCGACGTCATGCAAGAGTCTATTCAAGCGGCAACCACCGTTGTGAGGAGCCGCTCTAAGCGCCTGGGTATCCCCGCGCGCTACCATGACCGCCACGATATACATATTCATATGCCAGAGGGTGCAACCCCAAAAGATGGGCCATCGGCCGGCGTTGGGATGTGCACAGCACTGGTTTCAGTGATAACGGGTATCCCGGTACGCTCCGATGTGGCGATGACTGGCGAGATTACTTTGCGCGGTCAGGTGCTGGCAATTGGTGGTTTGAAAGAAAAACTGCTTGCAGCTCACCGCGGCGGTATAAAAACCGTTATAATCCCGTCCGAGAATGAGAGGGACCTCAAAGAGATACCTGAAAACATTAAAGCCGACTTGGAAATTCGCCCCGTTAAATGGATTGACGAAGTGCTGAATATCGCACTGGAAAGTATTCCAAAAGAGATTTCTGAAGAAGCTTATTTGGCAGGTATTGACGATAACCACAAAAGTGTGGACGGTAATGATGATATCTTGGGCGAAGCGCGCGCAAACGCACACTAGCCGCAGAGATTCCTTGACCGTAAGAGGCGCAGTTGGTATAAATCCCACTCTTTGCGCATGCGGCTGTCACTGTCCTTGCGCAGGTATGTGACTGCCAGCAGTGACACTTAAAAATTTTTTTATAACAATTTGAAGGGGAAGAATAAGTGAATAAATCTGAGCTAATCGACGCTATTGCAGAATCTGCAGACCTGTCCAAAGCAGCCGCTGGTCGCGCGCTGGATGCAACGGTAGAAGCTATTACCAATGCATTAAAGTCAGATGATTCCGTATCACTTGTCGGCTTTGGTACATTTAGCGTTAAAGACCGTGCAGCTCGCACCGGCCGCAATCCTCAAACTGGCGCGCCAATCGAAATTTCAGCTGCCAAGATCCCTAGTTTCAAAGCAGGTAAAGCGTTGAAAGACGCCTGTAACTAAGGGTTATAGCCATTCCCACGGTGTTGGGAAGTCGCTATAGGGGTTAAAACCTCTTACAGAAGGCGCATCGAGAGGTGCGCTTTTTTTTATGATTCAGAGTCGGATTCGCGTCAATGCTGCAAAATATTCGGAATAATATCCAGGGAACTGCCGCCAAGTTCATTATCGCGCTCATCATCGTACCTTTTGCGCTATTTGGTATTGATAGTTTATTTGGTGGCTCAGGACAGGTTCCTGCCGCTGTCGTCAACGGCGAAAAGATTTCTGAAGGTGAATTGCAACAGGCGATTAGTCTTCAAAAGCGACGTTTACTAGGAATGATGGGGGATCAAATTGACCCCGCAATGCTAGACGACGCAATGTTGCGTAAGCCAGCATTGAATACCTTAATAAAGCAGCAGCTGCTCCTGCAAGCCGCCGCTGAAGCAGGTATTGAAATTTCGACCGCCCAGCTGCATGCAACCATCGCGTCCATGCCGCAATTTCAAGAAGACGGCCGATTCTCTCAGGCTCGTTATGAACAAGTTCTACGCTTGCAAGGCTATAGCAGTGCGTTTTTTAAACAGCTGTTGCGCTCAGATCTGACAATTCAGCAGCTATCCAGCGCCGTTGCGGGCTCAGCCTTTGTGGCGGGTCCGGAATTGTCGCGGGCAATTGGCTTGCTCCACGAGACCCGCGATTATCACTTTATCACCGTTGCCCAAGCGCCTTATCGCGCCAGCATTAAGATTAGCGATGATGAGGTCGAAGCCTACTACCAGGAAAATGCGAATCAATTTCTGAGTGAGGCCGCAGTTAGATACTCGTATGTTGAGTTATCTGAAGAGGATTTTTTTGAGCCGGTTTCAGAAGATCAAGTCATGGCCGAATACCAGCGATTGGTAGAGGCGAGTAACGCGCAAGTAGAGCGCGAAGCAGCACATATTTTAATTGAAATTAACGACGACACCAGTCGTGAAGAAGCGTCTTCACAGCTTGAAAAAATTCGCCAAACCGTTTTGGCTGGCGCAGATTTTGCAGAACAAGCGCGACAGTATTCAGCAGATGCCGGTAGCGCGGGTGACGGCGGTGCCCTTGGTTTTAGCAGTGGGGACAGTTTTCCAGCGGAGTTTGAAGAGGCTTTAGCTGGGCTAAAAGAAGGTGAAATCTCTCCTGTCATTGAAACGGAAGCGGGCTTACACCTGATTAAATTGCTGAGTGTTCGCCAGCCTAGTGTGCCGAGTCTAGAGAGCGCAAGGCTTGAGATTACTGAACGGCTGCGCCGCCAAGAGGCGATGCCACGCTTAATTGGTGCGGTAGAAGATTTACGTGACTTTGTCTTCAACGCAGAAAATTTAACCATGCCCGCCAAAGAGCTTGGGCTCGAAGTTAAGCAAAGTGAATGGCAAAAGGAATCTGACGAGAGCGGATTGTTTGCTTATGCGAGCTTGAAGTCTGCAGCCTTTAATCCAGAATTGCGCAGTAAAGGCTTAAACAGCGAAGTCTTTGAATTAACGCCGGAACACTTTGCGGTGATCCATGTCGAAGAATACAAGGCACCCGATACCCTGCCTTTAGCACAGGTGCGCGAAGAGATTGTGAGTAGCCTGGAGCAGCGCAAAGCTGAACTTGCGGCAGAATCTCAGGCCAAAGCGATCCAAGCAGAGTTGCTTGCTGGTAAGCGAGCCGAAGAGGTCGCCAAGGCCGAGCAGCTTACTTGGAATGCGATTGCCGCAGGCAAGCGTGGCGACATTGCTGTTGAGGCGCCGATACGCAATCGCGCATTTTCAATGCCTAGACCAGATCAGCAGGCAAGCGTAAGCGTTTTGCGTTTGGCAAATGGTGATCGAGTGGTCTTGCAGTTACTTGATGTGAATTATGGCAGCCAAAGCGGGATGGACGTCGCCCAGCTTAACGAAGCAGAAAATAGCGCGTCTAGAAATAGGTCTTCACAGGATTTTTCGGCTTACTTTAATGGTTTGTGGAAAGACGCAAAAATTAAGATCAATTGATTTAGGCCCCAGTCGGCTGATTACCGCTGGGGCTACTTAATGGATACATAAAAATAATGACTTCCGCTTTACGACGGTCGCTGAGTGCAGGTGTTGTCGATGTTTGGTTTAGCTTTACCAATGACAACCGCCTGAAAACAGTGCAAAAAGATTACGAGGAAATGCTCTCGCAGTCCGAGCTCGAACAGTATCAGCAGCTTAAGCATGTCGATAATGGTTGGGATTATCTGGTGAGTAGGGCCTTGTTGCGTACGGTATTGGCTGAATACTGCGAACTATCACCGCAAGAAATTGAATTTCAGGTAAATGACTTTGGTAAGCCCGAACTAAGCAATTCTAGTGTTTCGCCAATAATCCAGTTTAATACCGCGCACACCAGCGGCTTAACCGTCTGCGTCGTTACGCGTGATAACGCAATTGGCGTTGATGTGGAGTGCAGGGCAGAAAACCCAGGAATACTTGATGTTGCCGAAGACTATTTTTCGGCGCTTGAACTTCAGGCGCTGAAAAGTCGAGATGAAGCGCAGCAGCTCAATTATTTTTATCGCTATTGGACATTGAAAGAAGCGTACATCAAGGCTCGCGGCGAAGGTTTGTCGATTCCATTGCATGACTTTTCAGTAGTGCTTGGTAACGATGGCGAGTTCCTTGAATTTTTTGGCCCTGATGCTGAAAGCTGGGATTTTCGATTGCTGGGTCAGAATGCAGCCTACACCGCGGCGCTGAGTATGAATGGTCGCATTGCGGGATTGAACTTTTTTCACAGCGTACCCTTAGGGCCTCAGTCTGAGCAAAGTGCCGCCGATGCGTTTGACCAAGGTTCCGCGCCGGCCGGTGATCGCCGCCGTCGCATTGGCTAAAATAATTAGGAGTAGAAACCTTGTATAAAGTATTAACCCTGAACCAAATATCTGAAAAAGGCTTAAGCCGTCTACCTAGCGAAAATTATGAGTTAGCGACGGAATTTGGTGCGCCTGATGCAATATTGTTGCGCAGCCACAAGCTCCAAGTCGCAGAAATTTCTGCTAGCGTAAAAGCCATTGCGAGAGCGGGCGCCGGCACGAATAATATCCCTGTATCAGCATGTACCGAGCGTGGTATTCCTGTTTTTAATAGCCCTGGTGCCAATGCCAATGCGGTTAAAGAATTGGTTATTGCCGGATTGGCATTAGGTTCACGGGGAATTTTGGCCGGTATATCGTATGTGAATACTCTGGGTCATATGAATGACGCGGCTGAAATGGCTAAGCTCCTAGAGAAAGAAAAAAAGCGTTTTAAGGGCAATGAGCTGGCAGGGCGCACTCTCGGTGTTGTCGGTCTCGGGGCGATAGGCTCAATGATAGCAAATGCCGCATTAAGCTTAGGCATGGACGTTATTGGTTATGATCCTGCGTTGTCTGTTGATGCTGCATGGCGCTTGCCTAGTTCAGTAAAGAAAATGGATAATTTAAGCAGTTTATTCGCTCGAGCAGACTTCATTACCCTGCATTTGCCCGTTCTAGATTCAACCCGAGGCTTGATCAATACCGACTTACTCGCTGCCTGCAAACCAGGCTGCTGCTTGCTGAATTTTGCCCGAGAAGAAATTGTGGATATCAGCGCGGTTATTCGCGCCTTAGATAACGGCAGTCTGCGTCAGTTTATTACCGATTTTCCCGTGCCAGCGCTTATCGGACGAGCTGACGTAATTCTCATGCCGCATATCGGTGCAAGCACCGATGAAGCAGAGGAGAATTGCGCAATTATGGTTGCCGATCAGCTGGATGATTTTCTGCAAAGCGGCAATATTAAAAATTCGGTTAATTTTCCTAATTTGCAACTGGATCGCAGCGGCCGGTGCCGTCTTGCAATTGCTAACCATAACGTTCCCAAGATCCTTGGTAGCGTACTTGGTTTACTTGCGGATGCTGATATTAACGTTGTCGATATGTTGAATAAAAGTCGCGACGAAATAGCCTACAATCTAATTGACTTGGGCAGTGAAGCAAGTCCGGCGCTACTAGAGCAATTACGTGCCATTGAAGGCGTTATCAATGTGCGTTTAATTCAATGGTGAAAGCGCAATATCAATAAAGGTTAAGTAAATGGCGAGCTTGGACAGTATACAAGCACTACTCAAAGATCAGCGTGGTGTGCCACCTATTAGCGACTGGCATCCTGAGCTTAGTGGCGACATTGATATTGTCATAAAAGCCGATGGCCGCTGGATTCATGAAGGCGGTGAAATAAAACGCCATGAACTGGTTAAGCTATTTGCGTCTATTCTGCGCCGCGAGCAAGACGGCCACTACTACTTGGTTACGCCTGTTGAAAAATGGCGGCTGCAAGTGGAAGACTTCCCCTTGATGATTGTCGACTTCGAAGTTGGCGGCAGCGCTGATTCACCGCGTATAGCGGTGAAAACCAACGTCGACTCCTGGTTTGAGCTTGGTTCAGAGCACCCTTTGTGCGTTGATACGCAGGCCGATAGCAAGGAACCCATTCCTTCAGTGTTAACCCGGCATGGTTTGGTGGCAAAGGTGAATAGGGCATGTTTTTATCGCTTGGTAGAGCTCGCTGAACCAGTCGCTGAATCCTTAGTTTTGCGCGCGGGTAATAGTGTGTTTGTCTTAGGGACCAGTAGTTAATTATTTGGATGCTCACAGAGAATAAAGTTTATTGTCTGTGAGCAGTTCATGTTCAGAGAGCGATATAGCATTACAGCATATTTAACGGTCGATAAAACGCGTTATATAGTCTGCAAATCGGTCGTTAATCATTGCCTCATTAAGCCCGAACTCCGCTAAAGAATACTCATGTTTTCCGAAGCGATGTTGCTCATTACTATTGTGCCATGCAGCCATTGCTTGCTTGGCAGGAGCATTCAAAGATCGTCCCGAGCGGTCGTACACCTCCTGAGCAATGCCGATAGGATTTTTACGAACATCTTCGTAACGGGCATCTACAATACAACTGGCTAGGTTCATTTTGTCGCGGTCGTGGAGGTAGCGGTCCATCGCCCAGCCCCAATAGCGCATTACTTGCTGTCCTATTAACTGTTTATCGATAGGCTTAGAGCGCAAGCTCCACATTGCGCTGACAAACTTGGCCCATGAGGGAATAGTAACCAACGGGTCGCGGTGGGTGTGTAAGATGGTGGCGCGGGGATAACTGCTTATTAATGATTTCATATTGGCAATGTAGCCCACACCTTTCATTACCCATGGCCGATCGCGCTTGCCGCCATCCTGCCATTGTAGGTACTGGACAAGGGTCTTAGTGTAGGCGAATGGGCCGGAACTAGAGCGCTTGGTGACCCAATCCAAATAACTGGGGCTAAACACCAGTTGATTCCATATGGTGTCGTCAAAGGTGAGCAGGTAGAGCAGCCAGTCTTCATCAACTTCTTGTTCTTCCATGTGGTGGGCAGCGTGGACGGCATTATTATCGGTTGCCACCAAGTTCGATGTTCCCGCTAATGCAATTCGTGGGTCAGCTTGGTCTTCCTGGGCTTGTGAAAACGGAGCGGGGTTCCACAGCCGCCAAAACAGCATTTTTTGAACATCATCTGGGGCGGATAATATTTTCTGCATTTTGGTGGTGCCAGAACGGCCCAGACCTAGAATAATGATTGGGTCGTCGACATCCTCTTGCGAGATTTCCGGATGGGCTTGCAGGTCTTGTTGAAACCGAAGCCGATTCACTAAACTGCGCTGTACATCGGCTACTATGCTTGCGAGCCCCTCTGGGTGTAGTGTGGAGTCTTGCACAATACATTCCAGTAGTTTTTGCATTGGCAGCATAAAGCTGTCGTCGCCGAAATCCCTTAAACCGCTGGTTTCTTGAGCTTGAGTAATTAGCGTCTCGACGTTTAATGCGCTTGTTACTTCCGTTGTCTTAAGACTCATATTTGCTATCCTTATTGGCGCGTTATTTTTTGTGTGACAGTGCTTTAGATAAACATACTTGGCCGCAGGGGAGGGTAAGTCCACAACTCTCTAATACCTGATTTCGCGGCAAGCACATCGGGTATGCGGTTAAACAAGCTACTCGCCGAAGCCATATGTGAGGCTTCACGTACTACACGTACTTCCATGCTGGGCTTGCCCTGTATCTTCCAAATCATCTCCTCTTGCTCATCTTCGCGGAAATCGCGGTATTCAAAACAGGCGTTTACGGTAATACCTTGTTTGGTGGTGATTTCAACGTTCATGCGGGTGCCAACCACGGTTCCCGCCCGGAGGTTTTGTTGCAACCAATGGCTGTAGTGGTCTTGTGTCCAAACAATGGGTTCTAAATTCTCCTTAATGTCGCTAACGTTAAGTCCAAGCGCATCTATTACGCACAAAGGAGGGATAATAGCGATGCCTGCAAGTCCGGTTTTTCCGCCAACATCGTTGCTTAGGTATTCATCCACACTCAAGCCAGCGCCGCAAAAGCGCAGCAGGTGAACACCTTGGCGGGCAATATCGGTGAAAGAAGTGTGGGTCATTGAGGTGATCTGGGTATTTGGTCCTACCGACAGAATTCCAGCCCAAATACGGGTCATATCCCAGATGCCGCCGCCAGTGAAGGTGACGTTATTCTTAAGCGCCAGCGCTTGCAGCTTTTCGGCAATGCCGGGATTAAGGCGGCGAGGGTTGCAAGACTCTGCGCCGTGACAGAGTATATTTGCGCCAGCAGACATCAAGCGCTCATAAGATGGGTAGTTGACCTCCAGGCGGTCGGAGACCGCGACAAAGGCAATGTCGGCCGTGAGTCGGCTGTAGTCTGCGGTGTCGCAGTCTTCCACCTTTAAGCCAATAGGGTCTCTACCAAGCAGTGAACCGAGGTCTTGGCCAATTTTCTCGCCGGCCCGATTATAGGCGCCAACAATTTCCCAGCCTTTATCTAAGGCGAAGCCCGCGAGTTGTTGGCCAACAAAGCCTAAACCATAGATGGCAATACGTGGCGAGATCTGTGAAGATTCCATATTATTATTCCTTTGTTGTGAAGTGATCGTTTCGGTTTTTTAACGTTTAGCTAAGAAAAATAAAAATGACTGATGAATTTCAACTAATAAGGCCTAACGAGGCGATGCGTCGCAAGCCGATACAAGACCGCTCGAAAAAAGTTGTGGCCGCTATTGTCGATGCGGCCCATAAAATTCTGCTTGAGAATGGCAGAGAGGCGCTGTCGACGACGAGTTTGGAGGTGGTGTCGGGCGTGCCGAAATCGTCTATATACCAATACTTTCCAAATCTTGATGCAATTGTGTTCGAGGTTTACCGCGTGGTGATGCGCGCCCAGCATCTCAAGGGTTATCGTGAGTTTCCCAGCGATCAAGTGCATACGGTCCAGTCGTTTATCCATTGGTTGCTGGATTGGTCTATTGAAATTCATCGTAAAGTTCTCGAAATTGATAAAAATCTCCTGCTCGGCCACAAGGGGTTTTGGGACGCTTGGCAGGAGCTGAACGACAATTTAGCCCCCGAGGGCTCGGCCGAAGCATTTATATACGACAAGCTAAAATCCTGTTCTGACTTTAAATCGGGCAAAAACGATCTACTGCGTGTCCATGCGCTGGGCCGTGCTGCACAATTTATGGTTTATGCCCTGATTACCGATAATATCGAATTTATTGATGATCCCGAGTTTCGTTTAACTCTCGTGAAAATGTGTTGCGCTATCTTTTCTGAAGAAGAATAAATTTAATTATTTTTAAAATTTAAACCTCAATGATTCTAAATTAACCACTTTCAATTATAAAATCTACAGCACTGCTCTTAAGGCTGCTTGGTATTAGGCCGCTTTAGCCTCGCAAAACCCCTGCAAAATATAACCTCGATTTTCAGATAAATAAAAAGCTATATTAATCAGATGGATAAGGTGTTTCACACGCTCTTTGAAACCTGACCTGCATCTTCTTGTTACATGGGCTTTGGCGTTGCTATATTGAGTCTCGAGACAATAACAGCTTAGGTTTAAGAAAAATCAATAGATAGTTCAGCCTATCTGCTGGTTACGTAAATTGGTGTTAAGCGCTTTAAATTGATAATAATCGCATCAATTATTTGTCTTGATTTTCAAGATCTTTTTGAATTTCAGTTAGTAATGTTTTTCCTGTCGATACGCTATAACGCTGTTTAATGAAATAAGGATAATGAAATGAATAGTCAAGTTGAAAGCATTGCGACGCCTGCTGGCCCGCAGGCAATTCCGTTTTATGTTGAAGATCTAATGACTGCTGCACGGGCCGAAACAGGGCTTAGTGATTTTGGTGATTTAGGTTTTACTACTGGCCTAGACGTTTTATGCAAATCGCTTCGCACTGAAGCGAACTTGCATGAGGGGGGCGTGATTGGCCAGGGGCAAGAACTGTTGCGCTTATTGATCAATCGTTTGCGCTATATCGACGATGTGAAAAAACATCCCGAAATCTTGCAAGAAAAAATCATCGCGCCAATTGTTGTTGTTGGTTTGCCGCGTACCGGCACCTCAAAATTGCAAAGAGTCATGTCCGGTGACCCCGGCGTGCAGCGTTTGGATGTGTGGCGCTTGTTAAACCCAGCGCCTTTCCCCGATGAAGAGGCGGGTAAGCCAGAAGGTCGGATTGCTTTTGCCAAAGTGGTTGAGGATACCTTTCGAACCCAGTTTCCAGGTTGGATGGCGCGCCACCCAATGGAAGCGGAAGAGCCTGATGAAGAATTATTTATTATGGAGATGTCTTTCGAATCGACGGTTTCCGCAATGCTCGCTCGTGCGCCAACATTCTTTGAATACTCAATGAACTGCGACCCGCGTCCTACCTATAAAATTTTATTTGAAATGATGCAATATCTGCAGTGGCAAGATGGCGGTAGCAAGGGCCGCCCGTGGATTATGAAGTCGCCAGTTCATATTGGTTACATGGATATTCTTTTTGAATTTTTCCCCGATGCAACCGTTGTTCATTGTCATCGTGACCCGCTTAAAACCGTGCCGTCATTTGCCACCACCATTCAAGAACTGCGTAAAACCAGTACCGATCAAATAGATCCAGTAGAAGTGGGGCATGAGTGGTTTGACTACTGGGCGCGGCTAACCGATCGCTATCTCGCGGTGCGCGACAAGCTGCCCCTCGACCAAATTGTCGATGCAAAATTTGAAGAAATTTGCGACGACCCACTTGCCGTCATTAAACGAATTTATCAAAAAGCAGGCCGTGAATTGACACCAGAGGCTATTGCAGGATGCAGGGAATATGATAGTCGGCGCCCAGCTAATCACTGGGGCGAGTACAGCTACACCCTAGAGGAATACGGTTTGGATGCGAAGGAAATCAGAACACGCTTCGCCGAGTATCTAAAACTATTCCCCTAGTACTTACTGCTTACAGGAAGTATCGCTTATGAATAATGACACATTCGCCGCATGGCGAGATCTGGCGCCGATGTCGCTAGACACCCCGGAAATTTGGGATGCCTTTAGCGAGGCGGTTAATGGGCTGAAAAGCTTTGTTTGGGATGACCCCCGAATTGACAGTGAAATGGCGCGGGCAGAGGGAGTTCGTTACCTGACGCGGCTGCTTGCTGGTGCCATTCCAATGACCATGGAGGCGTGGAATCCAGATTATCCAAGTTTGTTTACTTTTTTGACATCGCGCATTCAGTATGGGCTTCCCGCTGCAGATGCCTGTTATCAATGGGCGGCAATCCACGGCGATCACGTCTATCGCATCAAGGGCCAGCGCGGCAGTGCCCATATGTTGGATGTGGAATCCCGAGTAGGGCATTTTGCGCATATCAGCGGCTGGCAGCTGTGTGACCGGCGCGGCGATTTTGAAACTGATGACGACGGCAATATTGAAATTGTGTTGAGCCGAGAAGAGCAGCCAGGCAATTGGGTGAAAATACCCGAAGGGCTGGGCGATATTGTGTTTCGCCAATACTTCTACGACTGGGATAAAGAAGAACCCGCGCGCATGCAGATAAGCCGCGATGGCGCGCGTTATCCGGCGCCAGCGATAAGCCCAGAGACAATGGTAATGCGTACGCAGCTGCTTATTGATTGGCTGAAAAACCTACCAGCCTTCTTTGCGCAGCAATTAAACAGCTATTATGCCATGCCGAGCAACACCATGATTATTGATGAAGTATCGATTGGTTGGGCGGATTTGCGTTATGGCAAGGCAGTTTACGAATGTGCTGAGGACGAAGCGCTCATTATAGAGGTGGTGCCACCGCAGGCGACCTATTGGAGCATTCAGCTGTACAGCCAGTACTGGGATGCGCGGGACTGGAACTTGCGGCAAACCTCAATTAATGGTCATCAGGCTCAATTTAATAATGATGGCGTTTTTTGTGCAGTTATTTCCCACACAGATCCCGGCGTTGCTAATTGGCTTGATGCCGCCAAGCACACCACCGGTTTGCTGTCGCTGCGCTACTTTCGGGCTGAAACCCTGCCTGTGCCATCGATCCGGCGAGTTAAGTTGGCTGAGCTTGCGAATGCCCTAGCGCCTAATTGTCCAACCGTCTCCGCAGATGAGCGCAGCGAGCTGCTGCGCAAGCGAGCAGAAGCTGTTGTGCGCCGAGGCTGCTTATAAATTGATATTTTGTTAGCGAAGTGTCACGGCGATGTCGTGGCGCATTTATTTTCAGAAAATAATGAATAAAGGAAAATACTATGTCTTACATCGAAAATATGTTTTCAAACCAAGGTAAGGTCGCGCTGGTCACCGGGTCCGGTAGTGGCATGGGCGTCGCGTTTGCGCACGCGCTGGCTAAGTCGGGTGCCAAGGTGATTTGTGCGGCGCGGCGCTTAGATAAGGTGCAGCAAGTTGCCGATGATATTAATGCCGCCGGAGGCACGGCCGCAGCACTCGCCCTGGATATTGGCGACACTGAGAGCGTAACGAATGTGTTTAATTGTGCTGAAGAAGTATTCGGTACAGTCGATATTTTGGTCAATAACGCGGGCCAAATTCAGTTTAAACCCTTTCCTGATATTGATGATGAAGAGTGGATAAATCTGCTCAATGTGAATCTGACTGGCACGATGCGTATGGCGCGGGAATTCTCTAAGCGCTTAATTGCGCTCGATAAGGCAGGGAGTATTATTAACGTAACCTCGGTCACCGGTATGCAAACTCTCAAAAACGTACCTTGCTATGGCAGTGTTAAAGCAGCTTTGAATCAATTAACCAAGCAGATAGCTGCGGATTTATTCGACACTAAAATTCGCTGCAATGCCATTGCGCCGGGTTATTTCATGACTGAAATGGTGGATTGGTATTTTGAAACTGAACAGGGCCAAGCCGAAGTCGCGCGGCTACCATCTAAGCGTATTGGCGATGTTAAAGAGCTAGAAGGCGCGCTGTTACTACTTAGTAGTCAGGCCTCAAGCTTTATTAACGGGGCAGTGTTGCCAGTTGATTATGGCCACAGTGTCTTATTGGCGTAATCGAATAATAAGGCGCATAAAAAAGGGCAGCCTGAGCTGCCCTTTTTACGTTTTACGTACTCACATATTTGGGTAGTTGGGGCCGCCGAGGCCTTCTGGTGTTACCCAAATAATATTTTGCGCTGGATCTTTAATGTCGCAAGTTTTGCAGTGAACACAGTTCTGGCCATTGATCTGGAACTTAGGGGTGCCTTCGGCATCCTCAACAACTTCATATACACCGGCAGGGCAGTAGCGCTGCGCTGGCTCTGCATATTTCGGGAGGTTGTCGCGAATAGGTAGTTCAGGATCCTTTAATGTCAGGTGACAGGGCTGATCTTCCTCGTGGTTGGTATTGGATAAAAATACCGAGGTTAAGCGGTCGAAGGTGATCTTATTATCCGGCTTAGGATAAGTGATCTTTTTACACTCTGCCGCCGGTTTCATCTCAGCGTGATCGGGGTGATCATCACCTAAGGTCCAAGGCAGTTTGCCGTTGAACAGGTTAAGGTCGACAAAGGCGTAAGCCGAGCCAAAGAAGTTGCCCCATTTGTGCTGAGCTGGGCCAAAGTTGCGTTGTTCGTGCAATTCTTTATAAACCGAGGAGTTTTCAAAGGCGGTAGTGTATTCGCCTAGCTCTTGACCGGTTGCCTCGTTTTCAGTGATGGCTTTGTGAACCACTTCAGCAGCGATCATGCCCGATTTCATGGCGGTGTGACTGCCCTTGATCTTGGCGAAGTTCAGGGTGCCGGCGTCACAACCAATCAATAAACCGCCTGGGAAGGTCATTTTAGGAAGTGACTGCAAGCCACCCTTGGCGATGGCGCGGGCGCCGTATGAGATACGCTCGCCGCCTTCCAGATATTGCATAACGGTAGGGTGCTTTTTAAAGCGCTGAAATTCTTCAAAGGGCGACAAATAAGGGTTGTCGTAGCAAAGATCGGTAATCAGACCAATCGACACTTGATTGTCTTCAATATGATAGAGGAAGCTGCCACCAGCGGCGCCATTTTCAGCCAGAGGCCAGCCCGCAGCGTGCATAACCTTGCCTTCTTCATGCTTGGCGGGGTCGATTTTCCACAGCTCTTTAATACCTAAGCCGTAGTGCTGAGGATCCTTGCCTGCGTTAAGGTCAAACTTCTCCATCAGACGTTTGCCTAAATGGCCACGGCAGCCTTCGGCAAATAAGGTGTATTTGGCATGTAGCTCCATGCCGGGCATGTAGCTGTCTTTCTCGCTGCCATCAGCGGCGATACCCATATCGCCTGTTACAACACCTTTTACGCTACCGTCTTCATGGAAAAGTACGTCTGACGCGGCGAAACCGGGGTAGATTTCAGCACCCATGCCTTCTGCCTGTTCGGCCATCCAGCGGCACAAATTACCGAGGCTAATAATGTAATTACCTTCGTTGTGCATGGTTTTCGGTACGGCAAAGCCAGGTACCTTAATGGCCTTTTCAGCGCTGGTCATATAGTAAATGTCATCGCCAGTGACCGGGGTGTTTAGCGGAGCGCCTTTTTCTTTCCAATCTGGAAACAGCTCGTTTAACGCGCTGGGCTCAAAAACTGCACCAGAGAGAATGTGGGCACCAACCTCAGAGCCTTTTTCAACAACACAGACACTGATGTCTTTGCCAGTGCTTTCGCTTAATTGACGGATTTTACATGCTGCCGCTAATCCGGCGGGGCCAGCCCCAACGATTAGGACATCAAATTCCATTGATTCGCGTTCCACAGACGTTCTCCTATGTATGCTAAGTAGCATTGCCCTTTTATAGGGCGGTTTGTGGCTAATTAAAACAGCAAATTATAAAACCACGGGCTTTAAAACGCTACTTTAAGCGTAGTTTAATTATAAAAGTTTTATGCTAAATGGAAATCACTACACCCAGAAAAGCTATTTAATTACAATGACTTAATTATTTTCCTTGCCATGAGGTGCAGCTGGCTTATAGAGAATATACGTCGTGTGAATACCGTACTTTTATTGACCTTGGGGCGTATAAGCGTCAATATAACCGCGCTTTTTACCGAGGCATTGTCTGCTTGAATCTGAGTGCAGGTTCGCTGCGTAGGGACAATCGCCATTTCATTCCATTTACGCGAGTACTGGGGAATCCATGAAGGTTCTGGTTGCTGTCAAACGAGTAGTTGACTACAACGTAAAAGTGCGTCCGAAATCGGACGGCACCGGCGTTGATCTGAATAATGTCAAAATGGCCATAAACCCATTTTGTGAAATTGCAATTGAAGAAGCTGTTCGCCTAAAAGAAAAAGGCGTAGTGACCGAGATTGTTGCTGTGTCTATTGGCGCAAAAGTCAGTCAGGAGCAAATTCGTACCGCTCTAGCACTGGGTGCTGATCGCGGTATTCTGGTAGAAACTGACGTAGAAGTTCAGCCCCTGGCAATTGCCAAGCTGCTGAAAGCCGTTTGCGATAAAGAACAGCCACAAATGGTTATTCTTGGTAAGCAGGCTATTGACGGCGACAACAACCAAACTGGTCAGATGCTGGCTGCCTTAACCGGCATGTCACAGGGCACGTTTGCCTCTGAAGTTGTGGTTGAAGGCGACAGCGTTACGGTAACCCGTGAAGTTGATAGCGGCTCACAGGTCGTTAAACTGTCACTGCCAGCGGTAATCACCACCGATTTGCGCCTGAATGAGCCTCGCTACGCTTCACTGCCAAACATCATGAAGGCCAAGAAAAAGCCAATGGATGTGATGACTCCCGAAGAGCTGGGCGTAGAGGTTACTCCTCGCGTCACTACTTTGAAGGTAGAGCCGCCTGCCGAGCGTAAAGCCGGTATTAAGGTTGCGGATGTCGCTGAACTTGTTGAGAAACTGAAAAACGAGGCGAAGGTAATCTGATGAGTATTTTAATTCTTGCAGAACACGATAACGCCTCTATTAAGGGCGCTACGCTAAATACTGTTGCTGCTGCTAAAGCAATTGGTGGCGACATTGTGGTCCTCGTTGCAGGTGAAGCCTGTGGCGCAGCCGCAGAAGCCGCAGCAAAAATTGAAGGCGTTAGCAAAGTACTCGTTGCCGACAACGCTGCTTACGGTCATCAGTTGGCTGAAAACGTTAGCTTGTTGGTTGCTGAGCTTGGTAAAGACTTCAGCCACATTCTGGCACCTGCTTCAACTTCTGGTAAAAACACACTGCCACGCGCAGCAGCTTTGCTTGATGTTGCACAGATCTCTGAAATTATCTCTGTAGAAAGCGCCGATACTTTTAAGCGCCCAATCTACGCAGGTAACGTTATTGCTACCGTGCAATCGTCTGATGCCATTAAGGTTATCACTGTGCGTACCACTGCGTTTGACGCCGTTTCTGCCGAAGGCGGCAGCGCTGCTGTCGAAGCTGTTGCCAGCGCACACGATGCCGGTACTTCTAGCTATGTTCGTGAAGAAGTTGCGAAGAGTGATCGTCCAGATTTGACAGCCGCAAGTATTGTTGTCTCTGGTGGCCGCGGCATGCAGAACGGCGACAACTTTGCCATGCTGTACTCGCTTGCTGACAAGCTAGGCGCTGCTGTTGGTGCTTCGCGCGCTGCAGTAGATGCTGGTTTCGTACCTAACGATATGCAGGTTGGTCAAACGGGTAAGATCGTTGCTCCAGACCTTTACATTGCCATCGGTATTTCTGGCGCTATCCAGCATTTGGCTGGTATGAAAGACTCTAAAGTCATTGTTGCTATCAACAAAGACGAAGATGCCCCTATCTTCCAAGTTGCTGACTACGGTCTGGTTGCCGACTTGTTTAATGCCGTACCTGAGCTGGATTCTGCGCTATAAGCAGAAGTAGAGCTTTAAAAAGCCCGGTTTTTACCGGGCTTTTTTTTATCTAAATTAAGCCTGATTCCTCAAATCTCGCCCTAATCCTTGTCTCTTTGAAAGCAAAATGTAAAGCTTACTCGAGGCCTGCGGGCCATCGGTGATTGGATTTAATGAGGAATGGATGATGAAACAATTGTTATGTGCGGCAATGCTTTTGCTGCAGCTTGGCGCCGTAAATGCTATGGAGCTGAAAGCAGATAGCTCAAGCTTGAGTTTTGTGAGTATTAAAAATGACGCAATAGCGGAAACGATGAGTTTCTCCAGCCTCACCGGCAGCATTGATGATAAAACGGGTAAGGCTGAAATCGTCGTAGGCCTGAATAGCATTGCCAGCGGAATCGATATCCGCAATGAAAGAATGCGTAAATACCTATTTGAGACGGATAAATTCCCCGCAGCGACGTATACCGCACTCGTGGATATACCTGAGCTGGTGGCCATGTCTGTTGGCGAGCAAAAAACGATGAAACTCACGGGCGCGCTCGTCATGCACGGTACAAGTTCACCGCTGAGCTTTGATGTTATTGTCACTAAGCGGGCCGACGGTGCATTACATGTCGTGACGCTTGCCCCTAGCTTTGTAGATACTCAGCGCTTTGGCTTAGTTGCTGGTGTTGCCAAATTGCGCAGCTTGGCGGGCTTGAACAATATTGGCTTGGCTGTGCCGGTAAGCTTTTCAGTGACTTTTCAGTAGCCAGCGAACAAAGGGCGACGGGCTAGTCTCGTCGCAATTTGTCGGAAATACCAATAGGCGTAGGGTAGTTTAAAACCACGATATAAGACGACACCACAAAACTAATAATGGCGGTAGCCTGAATCAAATGCGACGCTTCACGGCCGATTAGAGCCATTTCTGTGGCGACGTAGGCAATAAGTAAAGAAAACTCACTGATTTGCCCCATCCGGAAGCCTAAGTCCCACGCCAGTTTCTTGGTCTCACTCATGCCGTGTATTAAATAGCGGAAAATAACGGGTTTGAGTACCAGCACCAGGCCGGCAAGAATCGACGCCGGTACGATAATTTCGCTGAGTAAACCCAAGTCGAAACGCGCTCCCAGTGAAAAGAAAAACAGAATCAGGAAAAAATCTCGCAAGGGCTTTAAATTAATCGCGATGTACTGCGAGATCGGGCTAGTCGCTAGGCTAATACCGCCCAAAAATGCACCAATTTCAGCAGATAAGCCTAAGGCGTGCGCGGCCTCAGTCATACCAAGACACCAGCCAATAGCCAGCAGAAATATATATTCATGAAAGCGGTCGAAGCGACTTATCAGCGGTAATAAAACGAAGCGTACAGCCAAAAAAGCAAAGGTAATTAAGGCGGGTAAGGCGATAAGTGCTTTAAATAGGCTTGTCCCGGAGAACTCTCCCAGACTCATACTGAGCAATATCATGAGCACAAAAATTGCGATTAAATCCTGTAGCAGTAGTAGGCCGACCATGAGCTCGCCGGTATGACGGTGATGCAGGGCGGTCGTTGGCAGCAGCTTAATGCCAATGATGGTGCTCGAAAACATCATAGCGGCGCCAATAACTAATGATTCGGTGGTATTGAAGCCAAAGCTCGCGGCGAGGCCATAACCAATGAGGGCAAAGGCCAAGGAGCTGAGGAGGGCGACCACAGTGGCCTTTTTAAGGGTAGCTAGCAGCGCTTTGGGCTGCATGTCTAAGCCCAGCAGAAACAGCAAAAAGATAATGCCGAATTCGGCGATCTCGGCAAGCAGCTTAACGTCCGTGACCCACGCGCTACCGTGGGGGCCAATAATAGCGCCAAGGGCGATATAGGCTATTAATAGCGGCTGGCGGGTGAAGAGGGCAATCGAGGCTAATACCGCTGCACCACTGAAAATCAAAAAAAATGACGACGTTAAACTCGCTTCCACGGCTTAAACCTCTTGGCGGGGCGGGTGAAGCTTCATAATCACATAAGCTCGCGTAACGAGACAATAGTGCTGGGCTAATCGATAGCGATAAGGCCGCACCCAATAAAGCAAAATGCCGCCAAAGTGGCGGCATTTTATGGTTCTCGCGTAGCCTTAGCGGCGACGAAAAATCGGCAAGGCTTGATCTATCGACGGCTGATAGGCGTCGCTAAAATCATGAAAACTGGCTAAAGCTTCGTCGAGCTCGTCGCTTTGTAGCGCGAAACTATTAAAGCCACAACGCTTAAGAAAATAGAGCTGATCCCGCATAAAATCGCCAATTGCGCGTAACTCGCCAGTAAAACCGTGCTGCTCACGCAATTCTCGGCCATAACTAAAGCCACGACCATCAGCAAACTTAGGGAAGTCTACCGCGATTAGAGTGAAGCTTTGGACGTCTGTCCCCAACAGCTTGGGCGACTGATCGCTGGCTAAAAATACCGCAATATTGCCTAGTGCGAGCAATTCTTCTTTGTGCGCTTGCCATAGGCTCAGCGGCACGATGTAGTCACCGGTCGCAGGCAGCGTTTCGGTGTCGCGCCAAACCTGCCAGCTGTCCTCAACAACGTTGAGGTCTTTAATAATCTTAGGCATATGCACGCTCCTTAAATGGGTCAATACCGACGCGGCGAAAGGTGTCTAAAAAGCGCTCTTCCGGCTGGCGAAGTGAAACAAAGGTTTCGAGCACCTTTTCAATAACATTGGGCACCTCATCTTGGGCGAAGGATGGCCCAAGAATCTTGCCGATTGAAGCGTCTAAGCCCTGACTGCCGCCGAGGGAGACTTGATAGAACTCCTGGCCCTTTTTATCTACACCGAGAATGCCGATATTGCCAATATGGTGGTGACCACAAGCGTTCATGCAGCCAGAGATGTTCAGCTCTATTTCGCCAAGATCGTAAACATAGTCTAGATCCTCAAAGCGGCGCTGAATGGCTTCCGCAATTGGAATAGACTTGGCATTAGCCAGCGAGCAGAAATCGCCGCCGGGGCAGCAAATTATGTCGTTCAACGTGCCGACCACGGGAGACGCGACCTCTAATTCGACCAGCTCTTTCCATAGGGCCAACAAATCTTGCTGACGCACATCTGGCAGTACAATATTTTGCTGGTGGGTGCTGCGAATTTCGCCAAAACCGTAGCGCTCGCCCAAGTCGGCGATCACTTCCAGCTGCTCGGCGGTAACATCGCCAGGCGCGACGCCAGTGGTTTTCAGCGCCAAGGTCACAATACGGTAGCCACTCACTTTGTGAGCGTGGGTGTTGTGCTGCAACCAGCGAGCAAAGTCTGCATCTTCTAGTGCCAGAGCCTGCATGTCTTGCTGTGGCAATGACTCGTAAGCAGGCGGCTGGAAAAAGGACTGTGCGCGGCTGATTTCTTTATCGGTCAGGCTCAGGGCGCCATCTTTAATATGCGCCCATTCCTTTTCAACGTCGGCTTTAAAGACTTCGGCGCCCATGGCGCGGACCAAAATCTTGATGCGAGCCTTAAACTTGTTGTCGCGACGACCGAGTTGGTTATACACCCGTAAAATCGCCTCAAGGTAAGTCAGCAAATGCTTGGGCTCAAGGGCCTCGTGAATCACGCTGCCAATAACCGGGGTACGACCCAAGCCGCCACCCACAATAACCTTAAACGCGGTGTTGCCAGCGGCATCTTTAACAATTTGCAGGCCAATATCGTGAACCATTACCGCCGCGCGGTCTGACTCTGAGCCACACACCGCGATTTTGAATTTACGGGGTAAAAATGCAAATTCAGGGTGGAAGGTCGACCACTGGCGAATAATTTCGCAATAGGCGCGGGCGTCTTCAACCTCATCAGCCGCTACGCCAGAGAACTGGTCGGCGGTGACGTTACGAATACAGTTGCCGCTGGTTTGCACAGCATGCATCTCTACTTCAGCCAGCTCTTGCAGAATATCGGGCACTTCTTCTAGCTTGGGCCAGTTCAGCTGCACATTTTGGCGCGTACTAATATGGGCGTAGCCCTTATCATATTTACGCGTAATAGACGCTAATTTGCGTAATTGCTCAGCATTCAGGGTGCCGTAGGGAACAGCAATGCGCAGCATAGGTGCAAGGCGCTGAATATAGAGGCCATTTTGCAAACGCAAAGGCAGAAACTGCTCATCGCTAATTTTGCCTGCGAGATAGCGCTGAGTTTGGTCGCGGAACTGCGCAACACGCTGACTGACAAGCTGACGGTCAAATTGGTCGTAAGCGTACATAGGAACCTTTGTCGTAAGTGTTTGGCGAATCAATAATACTAAGTAGGGCAGGGAGTTCCGCGCATTGAGTGCGCATGGAGCTAGTAGCTGCAGTTTATAGCGGCGTAATGTTAAAGATAAAGTCGGGTTTTCGCTAACGAATTTTCTGGGTAATGCTTACGCGCGGGGTCGATAAGCCACAATCTAGGGTATTAATTAGCTCAACGATGACGGAAATTCTTGCTACAATGCGCCCTGAATTTTAGCGCCGATCTACGGCCCCAGTAATCTACCCATATCAAAGAGGCTTCCATGTCTGATCATACTTCTGAACAAACCGAAGAGCAACGCAGCGACAATTTCGCTGATGCCTGCGCCGCCATTGCTATTTTAAGCATCGTTGTGGGTACTGCAGTTTACTGGTTGGCGGGCATGCCGTCTTAATCATCAGTTGCATGCAAAAGCGGTGCAGATTTAGCCACTTGCAGAGCATATATGAGATCCTCGCGTTTTAGCGGGGATTTTTGTTTTAAAGCCTGCCCATTTTATTTCTCTAATAGTTGGCATACTTCGGCGTGAGTTAATCCACCTTAGTCAGCTTGTTGAAAGGCCACGATGTAGCTCCGAACATCCCGTTCTTGACGAAGCACGTATAAGATATATATAGCCTCTTCTTGAATCTTGTAGAACACGCGGCAGGGATTAACCACAACTTCGCGGTATGAAAATTCGCTGATTTCGTCGGGGATTCGACCAGATTCAGGAAATAGCATTAATCTGTCCGTTGCAGTAAATATCCGCTGGACTAAATTACTGGCCGCGGCAGGGTTTGATAGTGCTATGTATTCTGCGATCTCTTCAATATTATCTAGTGCTGGCTCGGTCCAGATCACTTGAGCCATTTCGATAGTCTCTGTTTGGCATGATCATCCATAAGTACCCGGCCCTCCTGTATTGCTGCTTCGCCACGTGCAATACCCTCTAAAATCTGCATGCGGTCGACCATGAACTCATAATCAGAAACCGCAACGAGGTAAGCAGATGGACGGCCATGCTCAGTAATAAGTACTGGTTCCTTCGACTGATGAAGATCCGCCAATATCTTGGTAGCTTGTCTTTTTAGGGTGGTAACTAGTTCGGTTTTCATGGGTTAGCTCGTATATGTAACGTTAAGTGCTACTATAGTATCACTCTTATTTACTCATTCAAGTAGTGATCGAGGGTCGGTTATTATGGTCTATCACATATTCTCTTTTGCGCGTCCATACTCGCCGAGTCGTGATCACATGGCTCGGTTATGCCAGCACAGGCACTGGCAAGCAAGGCGATGAAGTTTGCTTATATTAGCAGGGCTAGTTTCCGAGGCGACATTTTTTGCCCTCTGCTTATTTTTTTAAGGTGCTAACTTGACCGTCGCTCAGCGTGTGTGAAACACCGTCTCGCGCAACTACCGCACACACCGGGGTAATTTACGTTGCGACGACAGAGCATCTACTGATTTAAAGCATAGTCGATTGTGGGGAAGGGGTATTCGTTAGCGGAAACCGCCGATACGCGACTTTGCGGAGTTTCAGCCCGCCTGTTTCAGTACCAGCTGGACAATAGCAAACACCATCGCGATAAACACGCCCACAAAAATAAGCGCAGTAATCACGTAATTGCGGAAACGCCCGTGTTTAAAGTCGCGATTGCGGTTTCGGCTACTTTGGACGCCGAAAGCGGCTGAGACAATACTGCCGACTAAGGCTAATGGGCCTGGTTTTTGGTCTTCGACTGGATCCTGCTTGCTATCATCGCTCATGCTTTAAATCCTTGAAAACCTAGGAAAACCGCCGCGGCCTTGATAAAGACACAACGGCGGCGTAGCCGGAATTGCGTAGCCGCTATGGATCGTAGTCCAGATTAGGTGACAACCAGCGTTCCATGGTTTTCATTTCCATGCCTTTGCGGGCGGCAATGTCTTCGACCTGATCTTTACCAATTTTGCCAACGGCAAAGTAGCGCGACTCGGGGTGGGAGTAGTAAAAGCCACTTACCGCCGCTGCCGGATGCATAGCAAGGCTCTCGGTTAGGATAATACCTGTTTCGCTAGTCGCATTGAGCAAGCGGAATAAGGTTTCTTTCTCGGTGTGATCAGGGCAGGCTGGGTAGCCCGGCGCTGGTCGAATACCGCGATATTTCTCCTTGATTAGCTCCTCATTGCTAAGGCTTTCATCACTGGCATAGGGCCAGTATTCCTTGCGCACCCGCAAGTGCAGGTGTTCGGCAAAGGATTCTGCCAAGCGGTCGGCGAGTGCCTTAATCATGATGGCGCTGTAGTCGTCATTGGCGGCAATAAATTTATCGGCCAGTTCGTCTGCACCTAGACCGGTTGTGACTGCGAAACCACCGATATAATCGGTTTTACCACTGTCGGCGGGGGCGATGTAGTCAGCCAAGCTCATGTGTGGTTTGTCGTCGGGCTTTTGAGCTTGCTGACGCAGCTGGTGCAGCACCTCAAGTGGCGCAGTGCCATCGGTGTTCATTACCGTGATGTCATCGGCGCCGCTGCGCTGGGCGGGCCAAAAACCGATAATGCCATTAGCCTGTAACAGTTTTTCTTTAATGATGCGGTCGAGCATGCGCTGGCCGTCGTCGAATAAATTACGCGCGGCTTCGCCTACGGTCTCATCGTCGAGAATTTTGGGGTATTTACCGGCCAAGCCCCAAGATATAAAGAACGGCGTCCAGTCGATAGTTTCGCGCAGGGTTTCGAGGGGGTAGTCCTCAAAGGTGCGTGTGCCCAAGAAGCTGGGTGCTGGCGGCGTGTAATTGGCCCAGTCGGTCACAAAGGCGTTTTCGCAAGCCATCGGATACGTTAATAAGCGTTTTTTGCCCTGACTTCCGGCACGGCGGGCGCGAACCCGCTCGTATTCGTCTTTGCGCTCGGCGACAAAATCGGCCTTCATGTCTTCACTGATGAGCTGGGTGGCAACCGCTACGCTGCGCGAGGCATCGGGCACATAGACCACGGCATCGTTCTGGTATTTAGGTTCGATCTTAACCGCAGTATGGGCTTTCGAGGTAGTCGCGCCGCCGATCATTAACGGAATGGTCATTCCTTGGCGCTGCATTTCGCTGGCAACGTGCACCATTTCGTCTAGCGACGGGGTAATGAGTCCGCTCAGGCCAATGATATCGACATTCTCGCGCTTGGCGGTTTCGAGTATTTTGTCGCAAGACACCATAACCCCAAGGTCGATAACCTCAAAGTTATTACACTGCAGCACCACCCCTACGATATTTTTACCGATATCGTGAACATCGCCTTTTACCGTGGCCATTAACACGCGGCCATTGGCTTTGGCGCCAACCGCTTTACTGGCTTCAATAAAGGGGTTGAGGTAGGCCACCGCTTGTTTCATTACCCGCGCCGATTTAACCACCTGAGGCAGGAACATTTTGCCGTCGCCGAATAAGTCGCCAACCACGTTCATGCCGTCCATCAAGGCGCCCTCGATAACGTCGATGGGCTTAACAGCGGCGGCGCGGGCGACTTCGGCGTCTTCTTCAATATAGGTCGAGATGCCTTTGACCAGGGCGTGTTCAATGCGTTTTTCAACTGGCCATTCGCGCCATGTTAGGTCTTCTTTGTTTTCTGCGGTTGAGCCGTCGCCGCGGTATTTGTCGGCGATATTCAGCAGGCGCTCGGTGCTGTCATCGCGCCGGTTTAGAATAACGTCTTCAACGTGATCTCTAAGTTCTTTCGGCAGATCATCGTATATCGCCAACTGGCTGGCGTTAACGATGCCCATGTCCATGCCCGCTTTAATTGCGTGGTAGAGGAACACGGAGTGAATTGCTTCGCGGACGGGGTTGTTGCCCCTGAACGAGAAAGAAACGTTAGATACGCCGCCAGACACCATGGCATAGGGCAGCTCTTTTTTGATGTAAGCAGTGGCTTCGATAAAGTCGACGGCGTAATTGTTATGCTCGTCGATGCCCGTGGCCACGGCAAAGATGTTGGGGTCGAATATGATGTCTTGGGGTGGGAAGCCAATTTCATTGACCAGAATTTCGTAGCTGCGTTTGCAAATTTCCGCTTTGCGCTTAAACGTGTCCGCTTGGCCGTCTTCATCGAAGGCCATAACCACCACAGCGGCGCCGTACTTCATGCAGGCGCGGGCGCGATCGCGAAACTCGTCTTCACCTTCTTTCATTGAAATGGAGTTAACGATTGGCTTGCCTTGAATACACTTTAGGCCTGCTTCGATGACGTCCCACTTCGAAGAGTCGACCATAATCGGTACCCGGCAGATATCCGGTTCTGAAGCGATAAGGTTCAAAAAGGTGACAATGGCGTGTTCGGCGTCAAGCATGCCTTCATCCATATTGATGTCAATCACCTGGGCGCCGTTTTCGACCTGCTGACGAGCAACCGAGAGGGCCGCGTCGTAGTCGTTTTCTAAGATTAGACGTTTAAATACCGCAGAACCGGTGACGTTGCAGCGCTCGCCGACGTTCACAAACAGCGAGTTGGCGTCGATATGAAAGGGCTCTAAGCCCGATAGTCGGCAAATCGGCTCGCGCTGGGGCAGGGGGCGCGGCGCAATGCCGTCCATCGCCGCGCCAATCGCCTCGATATGCGCAGGGGTCGTACCGCAGCAACCGCCAACCAAATTGAGGAAGCCGCGCTCGGCAAACTCCTTTAGCTCCCCGTGCATGTCCTCTGGGGTTTCGTCGTACTCGCCAAATTCATTGGGCAGTCCCGCGTTGAAATGGCCGCTAAAATAGCAGTCAGAAGCTTCACAAAGTTCTTCAACAAAAGGACGTATCTCACTGAATCTTCTACCACAATTGGTTCCAATGATCAGCGGTTTGGCGTGGGCAATGGAGTTCCAGAATGCGGTGGGTGTTTGTCCCGACAAGGTGCGGCCACTGGTGTCGGGGAAGGTCACCGAGATCATGATTGGTCGCTCGTCGCCGGTGTCTTCAAAATATTGCAGTACGGCGTAAACCGCCGCCTTGGCATTGAGACTGTCAAAAATCGTCTCAATCATTAGAATGTCGGCGCCACCGGTAATTAGCCCGCGAGTGGCTGCGTAGTAGTTTTCTACTAGCTCATCAAAGTTAGTATTGCGGGCACCGGGGTCGTTTACGTCGGGCGAAATAGAGGCGGTGCGCGGGGTGGGGCCAATAACACCGGCAACAAAGCGAGGTTTGTCGGGGTTAAGCGCGGTTGCGGCATCGGCCACTTCACGGGCCAGTTCAGCGCCAACACGGTTTAACTCTTCGGCAATTTCTTGTAAATCGTAATCGCCCTGGGCAATCGCGGTCGAGTTAAAGGTGTTGGTTTCGATAACATCAGCGCCAGAATCGAGGTAGGCCTGATGAATTTCCCGAATGACATCGGGGCGAGTCAGGGTAAGCAGATCGTTATTGCCTTTGAGATCGGTGTGGAAGTCGGCAAAACGCGCGCCACGGTAATCCGCCTCTTCCAGCTTATAGCTTTGAATTAAGCTGCCCATTGCGCCATCAATAATCAATATGCGATTTTTGAGCGCGGTAATGAGTTGGGCGGTGCGGGAGGTAGACTGACTCATGGATATCCTGATAATTTTAAGCGTTAGAATCAAAAGCGCTACGCGGACTGTGGCCAGCATTGGCTTCGTGGTAAACTAGCTAATTCTAACAGATACTCGGCCCAGCATAGAAATTGTTTGGCAAAACAGCGGGATATACAGAGGTTAATATGTCTACAGAACAAACAGCCGTTAATTTGACGATTACAGAGTCTGCTCAAGACTATCTGGCCGAATTGCTAGCAAAGCAAGACGACGTCATTGGTGTGCGGGTGTTTATTACGCAGCCCGGTACGCCTAAAGCCGAAACCTGCATCGCGTATTGTCGCGACGGCGATCTAAACGACGCCGATATCATCCGAGACTACCCTAAGTTTAAGGCCTATTTTGATGGTCGCAGTGTGCCATTTTTGGACGAAGGTTTTATTGATTACTCAAGCGACCGCATGGGCGGCCAGTTAACCATAAAGGCGCCAAACGCACGGCTACCAAGGGTTAGCGAGGACAGTCCACTGGAAGATCAGATCAACTATGTGTTGTATAACGAAGTGAATCCCTCTTTGGCGGCTCACGGCGGTGAGGTCTCACTACTGGAAATTACCGAAGATAAGCTCGCGGTACTTAAGTTTGGTGGCGGCTGTCAGGGTTGCGGCATGGTTGACGTGACGCTCAAAGAAGGTGTTGAAAAGACCTTGCTTGAGAAAGTACCCGGTCTGTCTGGGGTTAAAGACAGCACGGACCACACTAATACCGATAATGCTTATTTTAAATAGTCATAAGGCTTCCTGCCTCGGTTAAATCCCGCCTCCGTTTAAGGGGCGGGCACCTCAAGGACACCCCTCAATGCAGCTTCAACACTCTCGTACCGATATTCAGGTGCGTTTTTCGGATCTCGACCTTCTTGGTCACGTTTCCAATAGTTATTACGCCCAGTATTTTGATTTAGCCCGGGTGACGTTTTTTCGACAAATAGCCAAGCATATTAAGTACCCCGTTCCGTCTTATGTCGTCGCCAGCGTAAAAATGGATATGTTGAGGGAAATTCGTTTTGACGACCGCGTTGTCGTCGATACCTGGTGTTCTCGAGTCGGTACGAAAAGTATGATGATAGAGCATGTTATTTATGCGAATGGCGAAAAAGCCACTACCTGCCAGACTGTGCTTGTTGGCTTTGACCGCGATACTCGCAGCTCAACCGCGTTGCCAACGGACTGGGAAGTCAGTGATCTTAGCGACGTTATACCGCCGAGTAAGACCTAAGCCTTGAACTGTTACTGCGGAGAAGACCTCGCGTTTCGAGATTGTTGCGACCGATATATTAGCGGTTCGCAATTGGCGCCGACCGCTGAAGCCCTAATGCGCTCGCGCTATAGCGCATTCAAGGTCGGCAATGCTGATTATTTATTGGCGAGTTTGCACCCCAGTAAGCGCGCCTCAGAAAGCCGCGAAAGCCTTGAGCAAAGCTTTGCTAATACTCAGTGGTGCAGTTTGCGGGTATTAGCTCACCGTAATGGTCAGTATGGCCAAACTGTCGGTGAAGTGGAGTTCGTCGCTTTTTATCGCAGTGGCGAAGAGATTGGTCAATTACATGAGCGTTCGCGTTTTGTCTGTGAAAACAATCAGTGGCTATACTGTGATGGCGACATGCTGCCAGCGCTGAAGTTAGGTCGAAATGATGAATGCTGGTGCGGCAGCGGCCTGAAACTAAAGAAGTGCCATCCTGACTAAAGGACTGTGTTCCTTTCCGACAGAGTAGCGTATTGATGACAGTAATAAGAGTTTTGTCTTATAACGTCCACAAGGGCTTTTGCTCGGCAAATCGTCAGTTTCTCCTTAATCAAATCCGCGAAGGTATTCGCAGTGTTGATGCTGAGTTGGTTTTTCTGCAAGAGGTTGTTGGCGAAAATAGCCAACACGCAGAGCGCCATCTTGATTGGGTTGATGAAAGCCAGTTTGAGTATCTTGCCGATACGGTGTGGCCACACTTTGCTTATGGCAAGAATGCAGTCTATGACCACGGTCATCACGGTAATGCCATTCTTAGCAAATACCCAATCCTAAGTAGCGAAAATGTCGACATTTCCCTGTACCGTCGCTCTCAGCGCGGCTTATTATTGAGTGTAATTGAGCCGGGTATCTACGTGATTTGCGTGCACATGGGCCTGCTGGGCTGGGAGCGCCATCAGCAATTTAATTTGCTCACTAAGTTGATAAGTGAAAAAGTTCCCGCAGATGCGCCACTGATTATTGCCGGTGATTTTAATGACTGGAGCGGCGCCCTGCATTTGCGGTTTAAGCACAGCTTAAAATTGCGCGAGGCCTCGCTGCAGGCCAATGGTAAACTCGCCAAAACCTTTCCTGCTAAACGGCCCATGTTGCGGCTAGATCGCATCTATTTTAGGGGTTTTCAGGCGCTCTCGGCTAAGCGCTTAAGCGGCGAACCATGGCGTTCCTTGTCGGATCACTGCGGGCTATACGCTGAACTCAAACTACATTTGCCGGTATAAAAACGCCAAAGCAGCTGATTGAAACTCGAATCAAAAAAAAGCCCCGATAAATCGGGGCATAAAAACCTTGAGCATCAAGGTGTAGAAGCAAGCTTCTTACGCGCAGATGCTTATCTTGGATCAATAAATTTTACGAAAAACAAAAAAAGCGCCCAAAGGCGCTTTTTCAAAGCCAGATTTGCTCGCTTAGGTTTAGCGTGCGCGTTTTGGCAGTACGTCTTTCAAGCGCTCGCGCATAGTGCGCAATGCGGTTTCGGTTTCGTCCCAGCCAATGCAGCCATCGGTAACCGACACGCCGTAAGCGAGCTTGGACAGATCTTCAGGAATGCTTTGGTTGCCGGCGTTGATGTTGCTCTCAACCATCAAGCCAACAATCGAGGTATTGCCCTCAATTACTTGGTTAGCCACGTTTTCGATAACCAGCGGCTGCAATTGCGGCTGTTTGCTCGAGTTCGCATGACTGCAATCGACCATGATGTTGAGCGGAATACCGGCCTTGGTCAATTCTGCTTCGCATAATTTAATGTGCACAGAATCGTAGTTGGGGCCTTGGCTGCCGCCGCGCAGTACGATATGGGTGTATGCGTTGCCGGTGGTGTGAATAACCGCCACTTGGCCTTCGCCGTTAATGCCCAGAAAACGGTGGGGCTTAACTGCTGAGCCAATTGCATTAACAGCAACGGTTAGGCCGCCGTCGGTGCCGTTTTTAAAACCAACCGCAGAAGATAGGCCGCTGGCCATTTCGCGGTGAGTTTGCGACTCAGTGGTGCGCGCACCAATGGCAGACCATGCGATACAGTCCTGCAGGTATTGTGGCGAAATTGGGTCGAGGGCCTCGGTAGAAGTCGGTAGGCCCAGTTCGCTAATGTCGAGCAGCAGTTTACGACCGATGTGCAGACCTTCTTCAATTTTGAAAGTGTCGTTCAAATACGGGTCGTTAATTAAGCCTTTCCAGCCGACAGTGGTACGAGGCTTCTCAAAATACACCCGCATAATAATAACGAGGGTGTCGCTGACTTCATCGGCTAGCGCTTTTAAGCGCTTGGCGTAATCCATGGCGGCGTCAACATCGTGGATAGAGCAGGGACCAACCACCACAAACATGCGGTGATCTTTGCCGTCGAGAATATCCCGAACGGTGTCGCGGCCTTGCGTGACGATGGCTTTGGCGCGATCACTCATCGGCAGTGCGGCTTTTAAACGTGCTGGAGTAATCAGCACTTCCTGTGCGGTGACGTTTACGTTTTCAATTTTTTTTTCGATGTTAGACATAAGCCTTCCGGTTAGGCGGATAGTATAAATTTCGCTAAGCCGATCATTCTAACTGAAATGAGCGGTAATTGAATATCCACAGCGGCCTTGCCTAGGTAAAATACGGCTAAATTCAAGAGAATATTGTAAGCGATGCGAAAATGTAGCCAGATCCTGATGCTAGGACTCTTATCTTCAGCATTATTCATGTGCCCGTTAGCGTTGCTGGCGGAGGAGGAAGTGGAACTGGAACTGCCGGTGGTGAAACTATCGCCGCAAATTCGCAGCGGTGCGACTGGAATCGAAGCCTACACTGACTTAGCCTGTGAAGAATTGGCTGGTGTAAACGCCGAGTCAGCAGCCCAGCAACGTGCTTTAGCGGCTCGAAAACAACAGTGTCTGGAGCAATACCGGCAGTTTATCCCCAATACAGGTTTGCGTTAATGAGTAAGCAACGTCACCACATCAACACCTTTAAACCGGCTAAAAAGCCTAAGCCTGCCATAGATACCGCCGTACTAAAATTGCATATCGACAGTTTGGCCGACGACGGCCGCGGCGTAGCCCGTCACGACAATAAGGTCGTTTTTGTTGGTGGTGCCTTGCCCAGTGAAACCGTAGACGCCCAATATGTTCGCCGTCATAAACGCTATGACGAAGCTAAGTTGCTTGCAGTATCTACTCCGGCCGAGCAGAGAGTTGACGCAATTTGCCCAGTTTATCAGCGCTGCGGCGGTTGCCAGTTGCAGCACTTGAACTACCCCAGCCAAGTAAGCTTTAAGCAACAGCGTCTGCAGCGGGTTTTGGCAGCAGCATCAGTTAAGACCGAGACGGCTACCTTAGCTGCGGCAATCACCGGTTCAGAATTTGGCTATCGTCACCGCGCACGCCTTAGCTATCACAATGGCGTTTTGGGGTTTAAAGCTCAGGCCAGCCACAACTTAGTTGAAGTTGAGAACTGCCCCTTGTTAGCAGCGGAATTGAATGGGGTTTTAAGCCAAAGCACCGCAGCCATCGCCGAGTTTTTGGGTGACAAAGCCACCGCCGAGGTGGTGTTAAGCCTAAGTGAGGATGGCCGCGTAGCCCTAAAAATAAAGAAAGAAGGCTTTGTCGATGCAAAGCGCAGCGCGGTTTTGGCGGACAAGCTTGCCGCTCCAGCGTTCTTGCACAGTATTGAAGGTAGTAAAGGTGCAGCCTGGCGGGGCGACAATGCGCCATTAAGCTACCCCGTTAGCGAGACGCTGTCGCTACCATTTCAGCCCAGCGATTTCACTCAGGTAAATATCGCGGTGAATCAACAAATGATTCAGCAGTGCATGGCATGGCTAAAGCCGGAATCTGGCGAGCTAATCAGCGATTATTTTTGTGGCCTTGGTAATTTTAGTTTGGCCTTGGCCAGTGCCGGTGCGCGTGTTATTGGCGTTGATGTTGGCGAGGCCATGTTGCGGCGCGCCGCCCAACAGGCGAAAGCACTGGATTTAGCGATTGAATACCGCAACGCCGATTTGTTTGATGCTGAAAATATAGTTTTAGAAGCGACTAGCCACAAGGTACTTCTCGACCCACCCCGCGCTGGCGCCAAGGCGCTGTGTGAAGTGTTGGCGCAGAGTAGCACCGTACAAACCATTGTGTATGTATCCTGCGATCCGGCCACTTTGGCGCGAGATCTAGCGATATTGCAGGAGGGCGGTTTTGTGGTGGCGGATGCGGTGATGGCAGACATGTTTCCGCAAACCTATCACTTGGAAAGTTTGGTTTACCTTATTCGCGAGTAGCGCCGTCTAGGCTTTTAAATACCGTGGGCTTGCCTGATTGTGTCGAGCAAGCCTTTTGCCGCGACTTCAATTTGCTCGATTACACGGTCAAAGCTGTGTTCGTCGTCGTAGTAGGGGTCGGGTATCTGGCTATTGCCATTGTGCCCGCAGTAGTCCATTAGCAGCTTGATCTCACCGTCATAATCAGCTGGGGCCCACGCTAATACATTGGTGAGGTTCATGCGATCCATGGCAACGACATAGCTGGCATGCTGGTAATCATGATCATCAATCTGACGGGCAATTTGCTGTGTTATGTCATAGCCGGCACGGCCCGCTGCTGCAATCGAGCGTGGATCTGGGGATTTGCCCAGGTTAAACGCCGCTGTACCACAGGAATCAACGCTGACTTTGTCAGCCAAGCCTGCCTCGAGCACGTATTTTTCAAACACGCCTTGGGCGGCGGGTGAGCGGCAGATATTGCCAAGGCAGACAAAAACAACATGGATCGGCATGCAAATCTCAGGCTTTGCTAGAAAGGCTCATTTAAGCACGCCAGCGAAGGGCGAAGTATCATCCGTTTGACGGGCGTGTTTTTCGTGCCCGCAGCACCACGAATTTGCTGTCGGAGTTGATTGTTTCACAGTTACCGAACAGTTTTTTGAGTAATACGTGGTAGCCAAGGTGGCGATTGCCGACCACACACAATACGCCGCCTTCGGTCAAATGCTTGTGGCTGTCGCGAAACATCTGGCGGGCGATTTGGTCGCCAACATGATGGTCTTGATGAAATGGGGGGTTACAGAGAATTAAATCGAAGTCGTCACCTCTATAAGCGTGAAGGCAGTCACTCGCGCTAAATTGACTGCTGGAAGCGGCCGCAAGATCACCTAAGTTTTGCCTCACATTATGCTCTGCGCTGTCTACTGCCAAAAATGAATCGTCAAAGAAATGAAGCTGGGCGCCTGGCCATTGCCTGGCAGCACTGATACCAAGAACACCGTTGCCGCAGCCAAGGTCGGCGATGTGGGTGGGGGTATCGAGCACCGGCAGACTAGCAATCATGATTCGACTGCCGAGATCGAGTTTGTCCCGAGAAAATACATTTGCGCGATTGGCCAGCACAATATTGTGGTCTACTAATGAGATTGTTTTAGTGTCGGATTGCGGTGATTCGCTGATAATCTCGCTGTCCAAATGGATAAGGCGTGCTTTTTTTCTCGCTAAACTGGGTTTGGCCGTTGCAATATTTTTAGCAAAGGCGCTTACAATATTCTGGTCAATATGACGAGCCATCGCGGCGCCAATAAACTGGGCGCCATCCCGACAGAGTGGGGCAAGACATTGCAGCTGGTAGTTTAGTAAGGACCGACTTTTGGGAAGTCGATAAAGTATGACATCGAATTTCCCGGTCGGTGGCGCAGTGGCAGGGATAAATTGCGGGGCGGGGCGCTTGTTGCGCTCGGCATTTTCGGCGCTACAGAGCTCGCTAATGGCTGAGTCTGCCCACAGTGTGCAGCTGTATTGTGCTAACGCGGTACTTAAACTACCAAAACTGTCATTTACGATGAGGATTCTCGTGCTGTCAGCCAAGTTTAGCTCAGCGAGATAGTGGAGTAGATAGTCATCTGCTGCGTCCCACGCCTGCAGGGTTTCTCTGGGGCGAAACGGCCTACGGAATAAGGTGAGCTCGCCATAGGCAGAATTAAATACGCGGGTTTCCATAGATTATATTCCGGCTGCGGGCTCTAGTAATAATTCACGAAGGCGGCCGCATTCAGCCTCGCCAAAGCCGAGACCGATTTCAACAAAACTGGCGAAATTGCCATAATGCTCATCAATACTTTTATACGCCTCGTTCAAGAACCGCGACTGCACCTTAAACAGCACCCTGACAACATCTTCGTTAACCTGATGCATGGTCATTTCGTTTATGTGATGCACGATCCGCTCGATTCTTTCGCGAGTGAATGTATTGGTGGCAAGATAGTCATCCATTACGTCGTCTGTGCTTACCCCAAGAATTCGCAATAGTAAGGCCGCTGCCAATCCGGTGCGGTCTTTTCCTGCGGTGCAGTGAAATACTTGTGGGTAGCTATTTTCGTCTAGTAAGGAGTGCAGCCACTGTTTATATACAGGGGCAAAGCGTTCGATCATCTCCCGATTGGCCTCAATTAAAAATTGAGCCATGTCTTCGGCGGTTACGTCTTCCTGCTGGAGACGAGCAGTGACTTTTTCTATTTGGGCGGCATCGACGGTGACTGGCAACGCTTCAATGACGATATTGCTTGTGGCTAATATGCTATGGGGCGACTCGCTGCGCTCTTCGTCTGAGCGAAAATCGATAATTTTGCGTAATTTTAAACGCTCGAGGTAGAGTTGATCCTGGTCAGATAGGCCCGCGATTTTGTCTGCACGGTAAATCATGCCCCATTTCACGCGTGGTCCTGCAGCGGACTTAAAACCGCCGAGTTCGCGGAAATTATGCATATTATCAAAGGGGAGTTTGCGGCGCTTTTCCCGCTCATGGTAGGCGAGTTCGGCGGGAATGAGGCGCTGCTCTGCCAATATCGATTCGCCCTTAACGGTGGGCAGCGCGTTTATTATATCAATAGGGTTCATAAACGGATTAAAGACCTTCAGTAGGTGCCGAACCTAGGCTGGTTGACAATTGATTTTGGCTTAGGGCCTCGGGCTGGCGGCTGGCGCGGTACTCCCCCGGTGTCATTCCTGTCCATTTTTTAAATGAACGATGAAAAGCACTTGGCTCATCAAAGCCGAGTAGGGCGGAGACGGCATTAATTTTTAATTCCGGCTGATTTAACCAGCGGCAGGCGTGTTCTTGCCGCAGCTCGTCTTTAAATTGTTGATACGTGGTGTCCAGGTCTTTTAAACGCCGTCGCAGGGTGCGCACGGACATATGCAACTGCTCCGCCATAGCAACAACGCTGGGGAACTCATGACTCAAATCTGTGCCGATGATGCGCTTCATTTGCGATAGCAATGAGCTATCTTCGTCCTCTTGAGCAACCAAGAGATGATAAGGCGCATTGCGAAGGAATTTACGCAAAGATTCTTCTGTATGGATTAACGGGCAGTCGAGATTGTGTTCAGCAATCAGAAATGCGTTGTGCTCACTACCGTAAAATATGTCGCAGCCAAATAACTGTTCAAAATAATTGTCTTTGTCAGGCCCCTGAGCCTGCAAATAGACCCCTAAAAGATCGAGCGGCTTGCCTATCAGCCATTGGCAAAACCGACGCCAAATCGCCATCATTCTGGCCGTGGTGTAACTAGCCTCTAATTCGGAGTGAAGCTGGGTGGTGTCGACCAGCTCGGCGCTTTGGGCAAAGCGGTAGATGGCGGTGCCATTACTGAGTCGTTCGACCGGGCGCTTTGGGGTATTGTGCATGTCGCTAAGGCTGCGGCAAAAATTGATAAATTCCGACGCCCGTTGCAGTGCTTGCTCCAAGGTTTCACAGTGAATAATAAAGAGGCAGAGCATTCTAAAACTGCCGGCCGGTGTGCGCCGCTGCAGCCCTAGACCGAATGATTCATCTTGTAATAGCCACATAACCCGATTGTAAATTTGGCTGTAGTCGCGGCTGTCAATTAGGCTGTTTAAGTCGGCACCGGCGGCCATCGGATTAAACGAGAGTTGCAGTGAGCGCAGCAGTTCCGCGCTGCTATACCCCTGAGCCTCAGCAACCTGGAGCATACTGCGCGCATATTTAAGCGGTACGCGATCTTTATGGGGGGAATAACTGTTACGCACAAATAGCCTGCTGAAAGGGTGACGGTCTTGTTTACTCAGGACGACAAGTTTACCGCGTATCATTGTAAAAATGGATTAAATATCCCCTGTGCCTGCCTTAGCACTGAGTTTAAACCCCAGATTCACTTCATGAGCGCTGCCGCGCGGCCGTGATTTCAGGCCAGAAGTGGCAGGCGGTCGCGTGCTCGCTGCCGTCATCGGCTTGTAGTGTTGGGGCATCTTGTTCGCAGCGTGTTTGCCGATGTGGGCAGCGGGTGTGAAAGCGGCAGCCCGAGGGCGGTGCAATAGGCGAGGGGAGATCGCCACTGATCTGCGCGTCAATGGGTGACGTTTCACCTAGTCGGGGAATCGACGCTAACAGGCCCTGGGTGTAAGGATGTCTTGGCTGGCTATAGATTGACTCGGCATCGGCGATTTCGACTATTTGACCTAAGTACATTACCGCAATGCGATCACTCATGTGTCGCACTACCGCTAGATCATGGGAAATAAAAATGATGCTGAGTTTAAGTTTTTGCTGAATATCCAAGAGCAGATTCAGAATTTGCGCCTGCACCGAGACATCGAGTGCGGATACCGCTTCGTCGCAGATTAAAACCTTGGGCTCCAGCGCAATGGCCCGAGCAATGCCAATGCGCTGGCGTTGGCCACCGGAAAATTCATGGGGGTATTTACTGGCTGCGCTTAACGGCAGGCCAACCATTGCCAGCAATTCCGCCACCCGTTGACGACGGCTTTCTCGATCACCAACTTTGTGGATGATGAGCGGCTCCTCAAGAATTACCTCAACGGTGTGGCGGCTATTTAAGGACTCAAAGGGGTCTTGGAAAATCATTTGCAAGGCGCGGCGATATTTACGCATTGCGCTATCTGAGAGGCCTGCTATATCGGCCCCACCGTAGCGGACAGAACCAGCTGTTGGCTTATGCAAATTCAATAGCGCTTTGGCGAGACTGCTTTTGCCGCAACCAGATTCACCCACTAAACCGAGGGTTTCGCCTTCATACAGTTTAAAGCTGACGCCGTCTACGGCGCGCAGATAAGTGCGCGAGGGACGCAATAGCCCGCCGCCCTGGCCAAAGTACAGTTGCAGATCATTTACTGTAAGAATTGCCTTGCCGTTGTTCACGCTCATGGCGAGATGCTTCTCCATAAATGACATGCGACGCTTACTTCCTCTTGGCTGTCGGCCCGTTTTGTGATGATTTCGTTAGCCGGGGGCGTTTGACAAATGTCTTGGGCATAGCGACAGCGGTTCGCGAACCGACAGCCCGCAGGCATATTGTCGATTGCGGGGACTTGCCCCTCTAAACTGTGCAGACGTGATTTGGGCGGATGACCCGCCCCAGGCAGCGAGGCGAGCAAACCTTGGGTATAGGGGTGGCGTGCCTGACTAAATATCTGCGCAGCGGGGCCGTATTCGACTATTTTACCCGCGTACATCACCGCTATGTGGTCGCTAAGCTGGGACACCAGCGCCAGATCATGGGTGATAAAAAGCATGGCCATGCCATTTTTTGCTTGGAGTTTTTTCAATAATCTGACGATTTGCGCCTGTATCGTCACGTCGAGCGCGGTGGTCGGCTCATCGGCGATGAGTAGCTCTGGCTCGCAGGCCAGTGCCATGGCGATCATGACCCGCTGACGCATGCCACCAGACAATTGATGGGGGTAGGCATTCAGGCGTTCTGCCGGCGCGGGAATGCCGACCTCCGTCAATAGCTCTAAAACCCGGGCGCGGTGAATTGCGTTGGACTGCTTGGGGAAATGCAATTTCAGCACTTCCATAATCTGACGGCCAATTTGTTGTACTGGATTCAGGGCACTCATGGGGTCCTGAAATATAACCGCAATTTTGTGGCCGCGGATCTGGCGTAAAGCCTTATTGCTTAACTGACTTAAGTCATCGCCATTGAAAAGTATTTTACCACCGCTGCGCAAAGCTTGCGGCTTGGGCAGTAAATCGAGTATTGCCATTGCGGTAAGGCTCTTACCACAGCCAGATTCGCCGACGAGCCCCATTGTTCGACCGGAGGCAATCGCGAAAGAGATTGCGCTTACCAATTCGCGCTGTATGCCATCGTCACCGCGAATCGCGACGCTCAATTGTTCAACCGATAGCAAACTCATGGTGCGATTACCCACGTTTTGTCCACGATGATTTCAGGGGGCAGGGAGTCTCCGTCGTCTTTAGCCTTTAGGATGTCCCGTCGAGCTTGCTTATCTATCCAAAACAAACCGCCACTGCCGCCCAGTGGATCAAACAATGAATCACTCGTGCGAGTCCCGTAAGCTTGCGGCAATTTTAGCCAGCGCCAATACGCCTCGCGGGTATAAGGGACTTTGAAGGTTGGGATAAACGAACCCTGATCGTGGATCATTTGCTCAAGCTCATGGGCAAGCTTAACGCGCTCGGCTTTATCGGTGCCCTTGCGATAGGCCATGATTTTGGCGTCCATGAGGGGGTTGTCAGTATTCGTGACATTATTGGTCTGAGATATATGGGCGTTATCAGAATGGTAAAACTCCCAGTATCGTGGCGACAATCCACCACCAGACCAGCCCATCCATGCAGCCTGATGTTTATTTTCCATTATTTGCTTGAAGGCCGCCGACGGGTCGAGTAGCTGCAGTTTAAACTCAATCCCAGCCTTGAGCGCCTCCTGACTCAAGATCACCAGGCGGTCATTGTGGCCGCTATTGTAATAGGTGATGCGAATACTCAGCGGCTGTCCGTCTTTAACACGTATGCCGTTTTTATTGCGCGTGTCCCAACCGGCTTTATCAAGGTATTCACCGGCTTTTTTTAGATCAAATTCGCGGGCGCGAATTTTGGTGTTGGTATAGTCGCCATAGCCCTCGTGGGCGCTTTGTAGTCTTTCGTAGTCGCCATGTAATACGGTATTGATCACTTTATCGACATTGAGTGCATGGGCAATACCGTAGCGCACATTGATGTCGTCGAGCGGCCTGGCATCTTCGTTCAGAAACAGCCCGCTGATTGGCTGTGGCACATCGTTGTAAAACTTAATTTTGCCGACATAGCCCTTTTCGTAGATATCGCCTTGCGCCTTTTTATGCCAAAAACGGGGCATCAGCAGGGGAAAGTTATCTAGCTCGCCTTTGCGGAAATACTGGTAGGCAATATTAATGTCGCGAATAAGTTTTACTCGCAAATGATCTGGATTATAACGGTATTTGAAATAGCGTTTATCGTTTGCCCACCAGTCCTTTTTGCGGCTAAATTCAACGTACTTTCCTTTGCGAATCTCGCTGATAATATAGGGGCCAGTGTTCGGCTCTACACGCCAGTTATAATCTCTAACCCAATTTTCATCTAGGGTGTGAAAGTGCTTTGGCACGGGAGATACGCTGTATTCAAATAGCATTTCATCTTGTGGCTTGGCCACTGCACCTTCAATACCTATGGTGTGGTCGTCATATTTAACAAGATCGGTTATGACCTCGCTGAAATAATTGTTATACCACGGCGCCAGAATAAATTTCGAGCGCATAAACTCCAGGCCGAAAACGTAATCGTCGGCAGTAACCGGCTTGCCGTCCGACCACCGAGCGTCGGGGTCTAAACGAAAATAGATGCTGTGGCCGTCGTCGCCAAACGCCCAGTGAGTAGCGAGTTCGGGTAGTGGGTTCAAGGTATTGGGGTGTATCCCCACAAGGCTTAGATTATTGGCCCGCATATAGCCCGCAAAACTGCCATTAGAATCTGGCCCCACCAACCTCAGTGTTAACGGGAAGGTGGTGACAAAGGTTCGGTATCGGCCGCCCGGTTTCGCGCTGGGGTCTGCAAATATCGGATCGCTCAGATTGCTTTGCCACTTCAGCCCGTCGGGCAGTGCACTTGGTAATGCATGTACAAGGGGCGTGTTAAAAACAGCTAAAAGCAGCAGGAATACAAATTTATTCATAGTAGCTAAATTGCCTTGGGTCATAGGCATCGCGAATGGCTTCGCCGATATAGGCGACGAGCATTAAAATAACAGTCATGGCGATAACGACTGAGCCTACTAACCACAATGATTCCAAATTCTCGGTGCCTTGTTTGAGCAGTTCACCCCAACTTGAAACCGGCGGTGGCAAGCCAAAGCCCAGATAATCCAATGCGGTGAGCGAGGTGATGCCCGAGGCAACAGAGAAGGGGATAAAGGTAACCAAGGTCGATACGCTATTGGGTAAAATGTGACGAAAAACAATTCGACTGCTAGAGGCACCGATTGCCCTAGCCGCCATTACATAGTCACGTGCGACTTCTTTATAGGTGGCGGTTCGCATATACCAGGTCATTGCGGTCCAGCCGAAAAAGGCCATGATAAATAGCAGGCTCCAGAAACTGGGCGTAATAATTGAAGCCACAATCATAATGACATACAGAAAGGGGATGTTTGACCAAATTTCAATTATGCGTTGAAAGATCAAGTCAAAGGCGCCGCCCCAAAAGCCCATTAAACAGCCTATCGCCACGCCAATTGCGTAATTAAACACCAAAAGTAATAGGGAAAAGACAATCGCCGTGCGGAAGCCGTAAAGCAAACGAGCAGCAACATCGCGGCCACTGGTGTCAGTGCCCAGGTAATGCCCGGTGCTTAAAGAGGGTGCATGGGGGGGGAAATCGCCAGTAATCAAATCCGTTTCCAAGGGGCTATATGGAATTAGCGGCATTAACACCCAGCCATTGCCGCTCTCGCTGAGTTGATTTTGCAGCTCACGGTAGTTCACTTCGTAACTGTAATCTAAGCCGAATTCCTTGCCACTGCGAACATCGCCGAATGTGGGGAAATACCATTGATTTTCATAGACCACCAGTAATGCCCGGTTACTGGCAATGAGCTCGGCACCAAAGCTGCCTAGGGTCAACACGAGAAGAATCCACGTCGAGTAAAAGCCGCGTTTGGACTGCCGAAAGCGCTGCCAGCGCTTTTTGGCAACTGGGTTGCGCAGGGTAAAAATACTCATGTGCTACTCCCTCCGCCAAAGCGAATGCGGGGGTCCACCAACGCGACGCAAATATCGGAGAGGATATTGCCCAGCAAATAAAGAAGCGACGAGATAACCAGAATACCCATCACAATTGGGTAGTCCCGCTCAACAATGGCTTCGTAACCCAGCAATCCGATGCCGTCGATATTGAAAATGGTTTCTATCAAAAATGAGCCGCCCAAGAGCAATGAAATATTGTTGCCAAACGAGGTTGCGACGGGAATTAAGCTATTGCGCAGCGCATGGCCACTGACACTGGCGCTGCGGCTCAGACCTTTGGCTGCGGCAGTGCGCATATAATCAGCTGACAAATTATCCATTAAGGCGTTTTTCATCATAAGCGTGGTAACAGCAAAACTGCCCGCTAAATAGGCGATGAGTGGCAGTGCCGCGTGATGGAAAATGTCGCCCGCTTTGGCAAGCGGCGAAAGCTCATCATAGTCGTCACTAATAAAGCCGCCGAGAGGAAACCAATCCCAGTATCCCGCAAATAAAGAAATGAGCGCGATACCGATCACGTAACTGGGTAGGGCGTAGCCCAAAAACACAAGCGCCGATGACCAGCTATCTAGCGCGCTGCCGTGATACATGCCCTTGGCGAGCCCCAGGGGTATACAGACTAAGTACGTGAGCACGAGGGTGCATACGCCATAGAATATTGAGACCGGAAATCGCTCTTTTATTATTTGCCACACCGGGTCTTGGTAGCGGGTAGAGGTACCTAAATCGAATTGCACAACTTGTTTAAGCCAGCGCACATAGCTGCTGAGCATGGGCTGGTCAAAACCGTAGTAGTGCTTTAGTTCAGCAAGCTGCTCGTCAGAGAGGGTGCCGCCGCCTTGGCTGCGCTGCAACGATCCGGTTTCGCCACCAAGCTGGGCTTGAATCATTAATTGTTCGATAGGCCCACCCGGAACTAGCCGGGTGACTGCGAATACCAATAAGGTAATGCCAATAAAGGTGGGAATAATTAATAAAAAACGGCGAACAAAATAGCCTGTCATAAATGCAGCAAAAACCTGAGTCGCGCTATGGGGCGTATACTATATCAAACCCATCAAAGGTCTGCGTGGGTAATGTCAACATACAAGGTTAGCGATTGTCCAGGACGCAAATATTGGCTGGTTTTAATCGAGTTCCATTCAGCAATGTCGCGGATGCGTAAATTGAAGCGGCTGGCAATGAGTGATAAAGAATCTCCATTGCGAACCTTGTAACCAACTTTACGGATAATTCCCTGGTTACTGGTATTGGGCGCCTTGCCCCAAATAACGAGCTTTTGGCCGGGACGAATCGTGGCGTTACTCGCCAACTTATTCCAGTTGTTAATTTGTGTTGATTTCACGCCGTACTTGTCAGCAATATCGCTGATGGTATCGCCGCTGGCTACCGTGTGCTGTAGGCGACTGGCGTCGCTGCTGGCTTGGCCGCGATTTAATCCCTTCAGGGGCGATAATCCGTTGCCAGCATCAGGTATAAGTAGTACTTGACCCACTTTTAAAAGGTCTTTGTCGAGCTGGTTGCTCGCCCTTAAGGTTGCAACATCAACATGGTGCTCCCGGGAAATACCAATTAGGTTGTCACCGCGCTCTACGGTATAGCGCTGCCAACGCACGCGGTCTCTGGGTGGAACTTTGGCTAGACGCTGTTTAAATGCCTTGGATTTACGGGTAGGGATCAGTAATCGGTGTGGGCCGTCAGGCGCGGTTACCCAGCGGTTGAAACCGGGGTTTAGGCGGTATAATTCGTCAACACTGATCTCCGCGAGTTTTGCTGCTTGGGCCAAGTCGATTTGAGTGCCGGTGTCTACGGCAACAAAGTGCGCACTATTGGGAACCTTTGGCAGCGTTAAATTGTAACTGGCCGGATTTTGGAAGATTTTAACCAGTGCGAGCATCTTAGGAACGTAGTTCTCGGTTTCTTTGGGCAAGTTCAGCGACCAAAAATCGGTCGGTAGACCTTTTCGCGTGTTTTTGTTGATGGCTTTGTTAACGGTGCCAGCACCAGCATTGTAGGCGGCTAGGGTGAGAAGCCAATCGCCGTCGAAACGCTTATTTAAATCATTTAGGTAATCGAGCGCGGCATCCGTTGCGGAAATAACGTCGCGACGACCGTCATACCACCAATTTTGCTCTAAGCCGACGTGTTTAGCGGTACTTGGTATGAATTGCCACAAGCCTGATGCACGGCCGTGGGAGTAGGCAAATGGGTCGTAGGAGCTTTCAACAAAAGGTAGCAGGGCGAGGTCCGCCGGCATGCCCCTAGATTCAAGGTTTTCGAGAATATAAAAAATGTAGCGGGCGGCGCGCTTGCTAACATTGGCGAGGTAGTATGCGTGTTCAGCGTACCATTCTTCGCGCTCCTCCACGGCTTCTTGTTTAGTTAGGTCACCAAAACTGAGTTCCCGTGCAAGTCGGATCCAGAGTTCCTCTGGACGGGCGGTTTTCGCTGCTTTTTGTGGGGTTACATTGGCTACGGCCGTAGGTGTGGGGCGGCTTTTCTTTACTTCTTCGACGGATTTTGGGCGCGTCGGGAGATTTTTACTGTTGCTGCTGTAATATTTTGGTAAACCCTGGAGTGTATAGTTTGCGGGGTCTCCAGTTTGCTTTCTACGTTCAACATTGCGCTGGTACTTGCACATGCTTGACGTTCGGTTTTCAGCTTTTTCACAGTAGCGTGCATCGCTAGCTGTGCGGACGGCACGCCGCTGGGGTGTCTGGGCGCAAGCCGTCACCAGTGATAGCAAAAGTGCACCAATTGTGATTCTGTATATGTAGCTTTTTATTTTCATAATAGTGCAATTATTCAGTTGTAGTATTCAAAAGTCATCCTTCCATTTCCGTAGATTTGCAAAAATATCCTTTTCTTCCCGACACTTACCTTCAGTGTGGGCGTTTACGCTGGCCTGCACTGTACTTTTTCCTGTTCTCAGGAATGGATTGGTCAGCAACTCTAGTGCCAATATAGACGGTACAGTGGGTAGGCCCTCTGCACGCCGACGACTCGCGTCTGCAATCCGGTGTTCTAAGTCTTGATTCGACGGTTCTACTGCTTGAGCAAAACGAAGATTGCTCAAGGTGTATTCGTGCGCGCAATACACCGCCGTATTGGTGGGTAAAGCGGAGATTAGTCCTAAGGACCCCAGCATTTGTTCCGCAGTGCCCTCAAACAATCGCCCGCAACCACCTGCGAACAAAGTGTCGCCGCAGAATAGCAGGGGGTTGGGGGCGCAGTCTGAGATGTAGTAAGCAATGTGATCTAATGTATGCCCTGGTACCGCGATGACCTCGACACGATGGCCGAATAATTCGAGCGTCTGGCCATGAGTCATTCGCTGGGTAATGCCTAGGCATTGATTTTTAGGCCCGTACACTGGTGCCTGAGGGTAATGCTCACTTAGCAACTCAATACCGTTAACGTGGTCGTAGTGGTGATGCGTAATCAGAATTGCGCTAAGCTTTAACTGATGCTCTTCTAGGTATTTTAGTACCGGCGCAGCATCGCCAGGATCGACAATAATTGCCTCTCCGTCGTGGGCGACACACCAGATATAGTTGTCGCTAAAAGCAGGTATGGGTGATATTGATAACATAATCATTATTTTTGGACCGACAGCGCAGCTTAAACATTCTGGTCACGACCTGCAATAGTAGGCCCCGGAATGTTTTGTGGAGGAATAATATGGCGAAATGGCGAATACAGCACGCTCCCGACGTATTGTTACCTGCCCTAAGGGGCTGGTTTCAAAGCAATGTTGGTCGCACAGTTTTGGCGGAAGAGCGCGCTTTAATTGCGGGCGCGATCAGTGATACCAGCACCGCCAAGTATAATCTTCTCAATTTGAGTGTGATTCCCGACCGCTGCCCGATTGACGTTAATGTGTATCAGCGTCAATTTTGCCTGGGTGGCATCGGTCATTACGGCTTGAGCCAAGTGCTAGACGTGGTTTGTGACTTTGAGGAGCTGCCCGTCGCTAACGAGTCGCAAGATGTGGTGCTATTGCATCATTTGCTGGAGTTTGTCGGCGACCCTCATCGCGTTCTGCGCGAAGTTGAACGGGTGATCGTGGCCCACGGCAAGGTCGTGATCTGTGGCATTAACCCATATTCTCCACTGGCGATGCGCGGATACCTCGGTCGCCTCAAACGCAGCCCTATGTGGCAAAACCACACCTTAAGTTTGCACCGCATTAGCGACTGGCTGTCGTTATTAGGTTTTGAGGTCAATATCGTCGAATATGCTTTCCACCGCCTACCTTTAAATACCCCTAACTTCTTTATGGCGCACAAAGCTGCATCGAAAAAGTTACCAATGGGTGGTGTTTTTGTGCTGAGCGCGACAAAATACCGCGCGCCCATGACCCCGACCCAAGAAAAACCCATGAGCCGCGCTAAAATTCTTCGTCATCCTGCGATGGTCGGAGCTACTCGAAACATTAAAGCACGAGCAGATTATGAGTGACGCCCCAGAACAGGTTGAAATTTTTACCGACGGCGCCTGTCGTGGCAATCCCGGGCCAGGCGGCTGGGGTGCGCTACTGCGCTATCAGGGCAAAGAGCACAAGCTGTTTGGCGGAGAGCCTCAAACTACCAATAATCGCATGGAGTTAATGGCCGCGATTGAAGCGCTGCGCGCCTTAAAGCGTCCCTGCGAGGTGGTCTTGACGACAGATTCACAATATGTGCGCCAAGGCATAACCGAGTGGATGGTGAACTGGAAAAAGCGTGGCTGGAAAACAGCCGCCAAACAAGCCGTGAAAAATGCCGATCTGTGGCAGCAATTAGATGCCGCGGCGCAAATCCACAAGGTTGATTGGCGTTGGGTGAAGGGACATAGTGGACACCGCGAGAATGACATTGCGGACGCCTTGGCGAATCGCGGTATTGATGAAATGAGGGGTGCCTGAATATGCGGCAAATTGTCTTAGATACGGAAACAACAGGCTTAGATCCAGGCCAGGGCCACCGTATTATTGAAATAGGCTGCGTGGAGCTGGTCGACCGTAAGCTCACTGGTCGTCATTACCACCAGTATATAAATCCCGATCGCGAGGTCGAAGCCGGGGCGATTGAAGTGCATGGTATTACTAATGACATGCTCAAGGACAAGCCCCTTTTTGCCCAAATTGCCGATGATTTTTTGGACTTTATTCGCGGTGCCGAGCTCGTTATTCACAACGCGCCCTTTGATATTGGTTTCCTTGATGCTGAGTTTAAATACTTGGCACGCAACACCCCCAAAATAGCGTCCATATGCGGTGTAGTTGACACCTTGGTCATGGCGCGACAAAAGCATCCTGGCCAACGCAATAGTCTCGATGCCTTATGTTCACGCTATTATGTTGACAATTCCCAGCGTGACTTACACGGCGCGCTGCTAGACGCTGAGATCCTGGCTGACGTCTACTTGCTGATGACCGGTGGGCAGACGGCCTTATCACTCGCGGCTGACGATGGGTCCCAACAGGGCGAGGGCGGCGTTGCCGGTGAGCATCGTCAAATTACCAGTATCCAAAAGCGGCCTCGCGTCATTATGGCGAGCAGCGATGAACTCGCCTTACACCAAAAACAGTTGGCAGAAATTGATAAAAGCAGTGGTGGTAACTGTGTCTGGCAGCGCCCGGTCAGCGTCGAAAACTGAGACTTTTACTATGCTGTGTTAGGTAAATTTCCTCAATAGTGCTGTGCTTCTCAGTCGTTTAGTGCTAAATAGTCTATAAATAACCGCTAGTTAAATGACTAAGTCAAAGCAAAACTTGATGACGGCCCGGCGGGCTATAAGGAAATTGTGTGGCACTGAAAGTGGAAATCAATACCAGCTCTTACGCAGTTGTGGCCGAAGAACTCGGTAAAACCCTGCAGCAAGCCACTAATGTTTTTGAAACGTTTTTGTCTGAACGCCACAACCTAAGCTTATTAGAACAATGCGAAGTCGATCTGCGCCAAATTGGCGGTACGCTGCGCCTTTTGCAAATCCCCGGTGCCGCGTTACTTGCCGATGAAATGCGCTCACTGAGTCACGCGATCTTAAATAGCACAACAGCTGTCCCAGAAGGCCAGTTAAACGCCCTTAGTACGGCGTTCTTTGTGTTACCCCGATATTTAGAATTTGTGCAATCGCGGCATGCCGACATTCCGCTTATGGCTTTGTCTCACGCCAATGAATTGCGCGCGGCCCACAGTCAGCTTTTATTGCCGGACAGCTATTTTGACGCGGCGGCGAGCCCCTTATTTAGCCGCGACTCCAATATTCGTTTGCGCAGTAATCCATTGGCTGGCGCGGAGTTAGACATTGCCTTAAAACGTATCCGCCACCTATACCAAACGGGTTTATTGGGTTTGCTACGCGACGCGCAAATTCCGCTGCAACTCACCATAATGTCGCGAGCGGTTCGGCGTCTGTGTAATGTTGTAGAGTCAGGCCCCCAACAGCGGTTTTGGCTGCTTGCTGACGCCGTACTGGAAGCATTTGTTAATAATGGCCTAGAACTTAATGCGCATCGGAAAAAGGTGCTTGCCGGCTTAGAAGGGCAGCTGCGCGGCCGTATTAAGAATCGTTTGACCCTAAACGAAGTGCTGGAACAAGAGTTACGGTATTTGCTAACAATTAGCGCGTATCGTGACGGTATGACCGGTAAAATCATGAAAGTGGCGCAGATTGAAGCCGCTGAGATCAATGATGAGCAAATATGCTCACTGCGTAAATTGATGCTAGGTTTGAGCTATGACACGGTTTCCTCTGTTATTAACGAACTTCGCGGCGAATTGCGCCACGCCAAAGATGTCTTAGAGTTACTGGCCCAACATCAACGCAGTGATGAAGATGAAATTCGGCCACTTGTCGCCGTGTTAAAACAAAGTGCCGACATTTTAATGGTTTTGAATTTACCCGCATTTGCCGGCAGCCTAAACGAGCATACAAGTGCCTTAGAAAGCCTGATTGGACGAGATTTAGTTCAAGAGCGCAGCCAATTAGAAGATTTAGCGGAGACCCTGCTGTTTATTGACGGCAGCCTGGCCCAGATTGACCGCCGCAAGTTAAATTATGAGGACCTCGGTGATTTAAGCATTGAGCGCCGTGATGCGATCAGTGCCGACAACCAGCTTAGTGAGGCCCGCAGTATTGTGATTGATGAGTCTAAGGCGGCCATCGGCATGGTGAAACGGGCTATCTCTGCCTATATTGAGTCTGATTTTGACAGTACTCATATTTCGAATTTACCCCAATTACTAAATTCAGTGCGGGGCGCGTTTTACATGATTGGGGTCGCGAAGCTACCCGAAGTCACTGGGGGAGCAACGGAGTTTATTCGCGGCTTTGTTGAGCGGAGCCAAATTAATCCCGCCAAAGATGTCCAATCTCTAGAGACCTTGGCGGATGCGATGATCAGTATTGAGTACTTTCTTACCGAATTTGGGCGCCGACATATTGCCGATGAGCGTATACTGCAAGTAGCAGAAGACAGTGTTGCACTGCTGCTCGCGCCCAAGCAAGTCACTATCTGATGACCTTAGCACTATGACCTTGGATTATATTCTTATACTTATTTCCGGCGCGGGATTATTGCTGTGTTTCCTAGCCGTACTGCGTTTGCGCCGACATTTCGTCAGCGGGGCGCTCGCTGTCGTACTGACGTTTGGCTTTACCACCGGCGTTATTCTTATCAGTAAAGACGTATTGAGCTATCGCAATCTAGCCGATGAAACCATGGTCGCGCGGGTCTTCGTTGGCGCGAACAAAGACCCAAAGCAATTTTTGGTGAGTGTCGACACCCTTAATGACCAGCCACTGCAATCCTATTTGTTAATGGGTGACCAGTGGCAGATTGATAGCCGTGTGATGCGCTGGCAGCTTCCTGCCGCACGCCTGGGTTTTGATAATCTATACCGCTTAGAGCGCTTGCTGGGTCGATACGCCGATATAGAAAACGAGCGCAATGCCCCTCGCACAGTGTATTTACTGAGCCTTTCTGAGCCACTTGATGTGTGGGACTTATTGCGTAGCAATGATTTTTTCCACAAGTGGGTGGAGGCCAATTACGGCAATGCGGTTTTCGCGCCTATGGTCGACGGTGCCCAATTTGCCGTCTACCTCGGCCGCAGTGGACTCTTTATTCGCCCCGAAAACCCAATAGCGGTCAAAGCCTTACGCAATTGGCCTGCTTGACTTAAACTACCTCGCCGTATGAATATGTGGCACTTTTAAAACCTCTCTGGGAGTACTTTTTTGGAATTTCTACTGGAATACGGCTTGTTTCTAGCCAAATCCATCACTGTGGTCGTTGCTTTTGTTGTGATTGTTAGCGCTATCGCGGTGGCGAGTCAGCGCAACAAAAAAGAGGGCACTGACGGCCATATAGAGGTGACGACGCTCAATCACCGCTATGAAGATTGGGAAGACTTACTGAAGTTTGAAATTCTTGACGAAGACAGTTTTAAAAAAGAACGTAAGGCCAAAAAGAAGCAACTTAAGGCCGATGCCAAGAAAAATGCCGATCAACACCGCAAGCGCCTTTATGTACTTGATTTCGACGGCGATGTGAGTGCTTCGGATGTCGAATTTTTGCGCCACGAGATTTCAGCCATCCTGACTGTCGCCCGACCTGAAGACGAGATACTGCTGCGCCTAGAAAGCCCCGGCGGCATGGTGCATAGCTACGGCTTGGCGGCTTCGCAATTACAGCGTATTCGCGCCCATGGGATCCCACTAACAATCGCCATCGACCGCGTCGCCGCAAGTGGCGGTTATATGATGGCCTGCATTGGCAACCGAATTATGTCTGCGCCTTTTGCTGTTATTGGCTCGATTGGTGTCGTTGCACAACTGCCGAATTTTAATCGTCTGCTGAAAAAGCATGACGTCGATATAGAATTGCACACAGCAGGGGCTCACAAGCGTACCTTGACGATGGTGGGCGAAAACACTGAGGAAGGTCGCAAAAAGTTCATAGAAGAGCTTGAAGAAACCCATATCCTGTTCAAAGAGTTTGTGAGTGAAAACCGCCCACAATTGGAGATTGATAATATTGCAACAGGGGAGGTGTGGTACGGCTCTAAGGCGCTTGAAGTGAAGCTGGTTGACGAGATTCGTACCAGTGACGACTATTTATTAAGCCAGCGTGCGGACAGTGATATATACGCCGTTAGTTACCGTCAAAAGCGCAGCTTATCAGAGCGCTTGGGCTTTGCAGCGGAAGGCGCAATAAATCGTACACTGTCGTCTTTGCTCGCTAAATTGAGCCAAAACAGGTTTTAGGCGCCTGTATCTTGCATTTGAAGTTATATCGATTGAAACCGCAGTCTAAGCCTTCTTTGGAGAATGCGCCGACGTCAATAAAACGACAGCGGGGCATTAAACTCTGGGAAGTTGCATTGGTGCTCGCCATCAGTAGCGGTATCGTTATTTTCATCAGCGTTATTGTAAATAAGCGTATCGACACCGCGCTTAAAGAGCAGGTGAACAGCGATTTTCGCCGCATTTCCATGGCATTGCATCAGTACAAACTCGACAATAAACGCTACCCAAGCAGCGAACAGGGCTTAATGGCCCTGTACTACCCGCCAGAGATTGAACCCCTAGCCGAGAAGTGGAACGGCCCATACATAAATCGTGAAACACTGATTCATGATCCGTGGAAGAAAGCCTATCGCTACCTTAGCTCTGATGCACCGCCAGGCTTTGAAATAAGGAGCTTAGGTGCCGATGCTAAAATTGGGGGTAAAGGACAAAATGCTGATTTGAGTGTTAGTTACCAGAGTGATGAACACTAATCATTCTTCGCGACTCAATTCTGCCGTTTGAAAAGCCATATCCCTGAGCTACTTTTGGCATTCATCTAATAATACTGCTTATTTACGAAGAGGCTTCGCCAGTTGTGTTAAGCACTGGATAGAGCGGGCGTTCAGATATTCTCTCGCCACGCCAGTTAATTGGGCATGGCGAGAGATGAGTGCTTTAGTTTTGCGTTAAAGCGTGTGTGCGGTGCGAGTTAAGGTCTTACTGCTACTTCGCAGCGTTATCCCTTCCATTCCCTTAGGGCATCGCCCGCAAACATCGTGTTACGCATGCTGGGCGTTAGAAGAAGCGAATAATTAACAGCAAAGCAAGTAAGGTCACCATCCATGCCGCCATACTACTAATAGATATCGTGCGGGAAAAAACCCCTTCGCCGCTATTAAGCGCGGCTAAACGCTGCTCGAGAGTATTGCCAATGCTCATAATGCGACTGCGAATAGTGAGATCCACACGATTTACTAAGCGACCACAGGCATTGATAAGCCGCGGCAGGGGCCGTCGATAGATCCAATCGAAATCTAAATTAGTAGACGGCAATTCTGGCGGATACATACCTTTTAGGTTCAGCCAAACAAACGCCAATGCAGAGAAAAACAGAAGCTGGGTCTGAGTGAGAATATGGCTCACATCATAAGCACTGTAATCCGTTGGGAACGGCAGATGTTGGTAAAGTAGTTGCGGAAAGATACCGATCGCAAGACACAGGGTCGCCGCGATACTCATTGCGAGTAGCATATTCCAAGGTGCTTCTTTACAGCGAATACCAGAGTCGTGCGCGAAAAACGCAAAGTAGGGGATTTTGATACCTGCGTGATGGAATACCCCAGCCGAAGCGAATAATAGCAGTAGCCACACAATGTTAAAGTGCTCTTTAAGCGCTGCCGACATGATCATGGATTTGCTGACAAATCCGCTGAACAACGGGAATGCCGATATCGACGCCGCGCCAACAATACAGAGTATGGCTGTTTTGGGCATCGACTTGTATAAACCGCCCAGTTCAGAGCCGTTAATGCGCCCAGTGCGGTATAGCACCGCGCCCATGGACATGAACAATAAACCTTTAAAAATAACGTCGTTAAAGGCGTGGGCAACGGCGCCATTAATACCTAACTCCGTGCCGATACCGATGCCAACCATCATAAAGCCCAGCTGGTTGACCAAGCTGTAGGCGAGGACTCGGCGGAGGTCATTTTCTATAACAGCAAAGAATATCGGGAAACACGCCATAGTCGCGCCGATATAAACCAGCATTTCGGTGCCAGGGAAGCCCCTGGCCATTGCATACACCGCAACCTTGGTGGTGAATGCGCTCAAAAATACGGTACCGGTTGGGGTTGCTTCTGGGTAGGCATCGGTTAGCCAGTTATGAAAAAACGGGAACGCGCATTTGATACCAAATGCCAAGAACATAAACCAACTGGCAATTGAATCGAGTCCGATTTCAGTAAACATCAGACTGCCGTTCTGCTTGAAATAGAGAATGATACCGACCAGCAGTAGCAGCCCCGAGATTACCTGGATGATTAGGTAACGCATACCGGCGCTGTAGGCGGTATCTGTACGACGCGCCCAGATCAAAAAGACCGAGGTGACCGCCAGCATTTCCCAAAAAATGAATAAAGTAAGCAAATCGCCCGCAAAGACCGCCCCTAATGCGCTGCCAGCGTAAAGCATCGCTGCGACCTGCTGCGTTTTATCCTTAATGTGCAGGGAGTAAATAACACTGATCAAGGCCGCGATATGAAATAAATAGCCAAACAACAGGCTTAAACGGTCGATATGAATTGGCTTGAGCGCCATACCCATTAATTGAGTTTCAAGACCAAAACCGCTCGGCAGCTGCCAGAGGTTTAAGGCGCTGACAACAACAACCACAATTAAGGCAGGGCCACGCCATGTCGCGCCGCCAACTAAGGCGATTAACGCGCCAAGGTAAAAAATTAGAAACGGCGGTAACTCAATCCCCAGCATGAGTTTCCTCCTTCGCGCTTTGGTTTACTTGCTGATAATAATCTTCACCGCGCATCAAACCTTTGCGCATCCACTTAGCAACGAGCACAAGTACGACGCAGCCAATAAAGCCGTATACCGGATAAAAACCATACAGACCCTCCCAGGGGTGCACAGAGTGGCGGTGAATGACGAAATCTAATCCAAACAGCACGGCGCAAATAGCGTAAAGGCTACGAAGTATCCAGCGCAGTGTCTCTGGGCGATCAAAAAAATCCTGGGAGTGGCTCATTGCGATCCCTCGGTGAAAATCTGGGATACCAACTCGAAAAGCGGGTTGGGAAAGAAAAATAATAAAATACAGGCGCCAGCCGTGATGCATAGGGCAATAAGCGACGCTGTGGGCGCCTCTTTAATGGCCACTGGCCCGTCAGCATGTGGGACGCTAGGAAAGAAAGCGCGTAGCGGTATGGGCAGTAGGTAGGCGATGTTCAGCAGGGAGCTGAGTAACAGCACGGCCATTAATACCAGTTGATCTGTTTCTAGCGTCGCGGTGAGTAACCACCACTTGCTCCAGGTTCCCGCCGTGGGCGGCAAGCCGATAATACTGAGTGATGCAATGAAGAAGGCAATCATGGTGATTGGCATCCGTCGGCCAAGGCCCGCCATCTCGCTGATATTACTTTTATGGCTGGCCACTAGGATTGCGCCAGCACAGAAGAACAGGGTTATTTTACCCACTGCGTGTGTGGCTATATGCATCGCGCTGCCCACCACGCCGCTTTCAACCGCAAGCAGTGCGCCGACCGTGATATAGCCGAGCTGGCTGACCGTTGAATAGGCCAGTCTCGCCTTGAGGTTATCTTGACGAAGCGCCACCAGTGACGCCAGCACGACGCCCGCACCGGCAAGATATAGCAGGTAATCGGTTGCGGGAATTTGCTGGAGGGTGTCTAGACCAAAGATAAAGACCAATATCTTCACGAGGCTAAATACCCCGGCCTTAACTACCGCCACCGCATGGAGCAGGGCGCTAACCGGGGTAGGGGCGACCATCGCCGCAGGTAACCAGCGATGAAAGGGCATAACCGCTGCTTTGGCAACGCCAAAAACATACAGCACCAGCAATACCGACAATAATGCGATGCCCGTTTGCTCGGGGAATACCCCGCCAGCTTGGAAATCAAGGGTGCCCGCAACCAGCCACGTCACAATGATGGCGGGTAGGAAGAAGGCAACAGATGTGCCCATCAATATCCCGAGATAAATCCGGCCTCCCTGTTTGGCTTTTTCGGTACCGGCATGGGTCACTAGCGGGTACGTGCACAGCGACAGAACTTCATAAAAAACAAACAGGGTAAATAGGTTTTCTGCATAGGCAATTGCCATGACCGCCGCAATGGCAACCGCAAAACAGACGTAGAAACGGGTTTGATTGTCCTCTTTGTGGCCGCGCATATAACCAATGGCGTACAAGGTGGTTACCGGCCACAGCAAGCTGGCCACGAGGCTAAACAACAGTCCCATGGCATCAATTTTAAAACTCAAGCTCAGCCCAGGCACGATATCTACCCAGTGGCGGGTCAGTGATTGCCCTTCATTAAAACTGTTGTACAGCTCGACGTTAATCAACAGCAATGCCAAGCCGGCGAGTATGGATACCGCTTCGCGCAGATTAGGCATGCGGGCAAAAGCGAGTATGCCGACCACAGCGAGTAATGGCGTGAATATGGCGGCGTCAATTAGCATATTTGGTGCGCTCATTATGGGCGTCCCTCCTGCAATGCTATTGCCGCTTCGGCGCTTATGGACACCGGCAAGCGCGTATCAATGCCAAAATAAATATTACCGAATACCAGTAACCAGAGAGCCAGTAGCATTGCCAATGGAGCTTCCTTGAGGGGTTTGCTGTCAGTAGCTGGTTTAAAGTACAGCGCCTCTACAACCCTCCAGATGTAAACGATCGCGAGTAGCGAGCCAATCATGATCAGTAACACTAATAACCAGCGGTCAGACAGCGCCGCCGCCGACACCAGATACCATTTGCTGATAAAGCCTGCGGTAAGCGGAACACCGATTATACTGAGTCCGCCAACCACAAAACCGAAGCTGGTCCATGGCATTTTTCGACCCAAGCCCTGCATTGACGTCAGGGTGGTAGCGCCGATGCGGCAAGCGATTGCCGCGAGTGCCATAAACAGAGTGGCTTTCATTAATGCATGATTGAATACGTGCAACAACGTGGCCTGTAATCCGAGGACACCGCCAATCCCTAGGCCAACAACCATATAACCGACCTGAGCGACACTGGAGTAGGCTATAGCGCGCTTAACTTCCGCCTGATAAATAGCGGCAATCGACGCGCCGATTACCCCAGTGATACCCAATACAATGAAAATTTCCTCAAGTGGGATGTCGATTTGGCTGAAGTGACTGGGGAATACCGTGTAAGTGAAACGGATCATCAGGTACAGCGCGACTTTGGTGGCGCTTGCAGCCAAGAATGTAGTAACGATTGATGGCGCGTGGGTGTAGGCGTTAGGTAGCCAAAGGTGAAGTGGAAACAGGGCGAGCTTTAAACTGATGCCCACGAGAATAAACGCATAGGCAGTAAATACCGTAGAGGAATCACTGGCTAATGGCAGACGTTGGGCTAAGTCCTGCATATTGAGGGTGCCGGTCATGATGTACATGAGACCGATACCAATCAAAATAAAGGTCGCGCCGATTGTGCCCATGATCAAGTAACGAAAGGCGGCCCACAGGCTCTCTCTCTTTGGCCCTAGCGAGATCAAGGTATAAGTAGACAGCGATGAAACTTCTAAAAAAACAAAGACGTTAAACGCGTCCCCGGTGGCTAATATCCCCAGTAAGCCCGCGAGGCAAAGCAGCCAAGCGACAAAAAAGATAGTTTGCTTTTCTGGGGCAATTTCAACGTTAATGCTGCTCTGCGCGGCCAGTAACGCAACCGTGCTACTGCCAGAAACAATCAATAGTAGCCAAGCATTGAGTAAATCAATGCGGTACTCGATACCCCAGGGCGCTTGCCAACCACCTAAGGCGTAGCTAATTACGCCATGATGGTAGACCGTATGCAGCAGCATGGCGGCGATACAAAAACTGAGGGCGCTGATAAGCAAGGCGAATAGCCAAGCGAGTTTGCCGCGGCCTAAAATCAGGCAAGCGGGTGCGCCGAGCAGTGGCAGAATAACTTGTAGAATGGGTAAATGGCTTAACACGAATGGTCTCGCTGCTGAATTTCAGACTCTTCAATAGTGCCGTAGGCTTTATTGATTCTTATCACGAGTGCCAGTCCCAATGCGGTGGTGGCAATCCCGACTACGATCGCGGTGAGGATGAGAACATGGGGCAGGGGATTTGAATAAACGGTGATGCTGTCATTCAGAATAGGGGCGCTGCCGCCGTGTATTTTTCCTGCACTGATATAAAGAATAAAAACCGAGGTTTGAAAAATATTCAGACCAACGATCTTTTTAACCAAATTACCTTGTGCTATCACGATGAAGAAACCAACCATCATCAGTGCTACAACAATCCAATAGTTGTAGTGGGACATTAATAAGGTCATTCCTCTGCCTCTACTTGCTTACTCTGTTGTCCGGCGAAGCAATAAAAAATCATCACCATGACAGCTGCCACCGTAATGCCAACGCCAAGCTCGATAACAAGGATGCCAATGTGTTGACCGGTAAGAGGATTCTCTGCCAGCACTGAATAATTTAAGAACTCACCACCGTTAAGCATGGAGACCAGCCCCACGGATCCGTAAAGCAATACACCGAAAGCAGCCAGAACCCTTAAAACAGCGGAGCTTACTACTTGTTGGGCGACATCTACCCCGAAAAACATGGTGTATAAAATAATGCCCGCAGCGAAGATCACGCCAGCTTGAAAGCCGCCACCAGGGCCGTAGTCACCGTGAAACTGAACATAAAGCGCAAATAACAGAATTGGCGGAATTAAGATTTTACTGACGATACGCAATACCGTGTGGTGCCGAGCCCCATTGCTTAGGGGGACTTGGCTCGGCGCAGGCTTTAACATGAGCAAAGACAAAACGCCGATACCTGCGGTGAAAATTACGGCGACTTCCCCAAAGGTATCAAAGCCACGATAGCTGGCCAGCACAGAGGTAACGATATTGGGTATGCCTATTTCGGCCCCAGATTGTTCTATATAGCGCGGGGCTACATGCGTATGGGCTGGCGCATTGGCTGAGCCAAATTCTGGCATACCAAAAGTGCCAATAATCAGTAGTGCACCAGTGATTGTTACCAGCATCAATGCAAAAAAATTACGACTGCGGTTGGCTTGCTCCTTACGCCCGACCATCGCTAATGTTAGTAGCATCAGCAGTGGCGATATGCCCGCGCCTACAGCAGCCTCGGTAAAGGCAACGTCGACGGCGTCCATGAGAACAAAGAAACTCGCCGACAAAAAACCGTAAATACCGGTCAGCATGACGACCGCAATCAGGTCGCGGCTGAGCACAATCCCTATTGCGGTAGCAAACAACATGCTTAGCAAAGCAAGATCGATAAATAGTTCTATGGGGAAACCCTCCCCGCCGCAGCGGTGCCATTGTTATAATTAGTCATGGCGACCTCCCTTTGTTTCGTCCTCTTGATGGCGCCAAACCGCTTTCGCTAAAGCATGGCTGGATGTGGGGCTGGTAAACAAAATGAACAATAGAATCATAATCAGCTTGAGAAGAACCAAGCTCCAGCCAGCCAATAGCATTAAACCCATGAGAAGCAGGGTAGTGGCAAGCGTTTCAGTAACACCTGCTGCATGCATGCGGCTGAGGGTGTCGGGAAATCGCAATACCCCCAGCGCGCCGGTAAAAATCAAGAAGCTGCCTAAAAGAAGCAGCGCACCACTTAGGAATCCTATTGCATCATTCATCGGCAGAGCGACCTTCCTCAGCTTTCTGAGTGTGTTCAAAGTAGCGCAAAATTGCGATCACACTGATGAAATTCATTAACGCGTAGAGCAGCGCAATATCCAGAAACTCTGGTCTTCCGAACAAAAAGCCCAGCACAGCAATAAGTAGAACCGTTTTGGTGCCAAATAAATTCGCGGCAAGCACACGGTCGAAGATACTAGGGCCAGCAAAGCCACGAATCAGCGCCATTGCCATAACCAGTATGAGGGTGAAGGTTGTTACAGCCAGCATCATTTTTCCAATAGATCCACCCGACGGGACATTTCACCCGCGTCGAGATCATTAAGGTTGGCTTGAGTGAGGCCGTGTACTAAAACCTCGGTGTCGGAAAGTTCTACGGAAATTGTTCCGGGCGTAAGATTGATCGAATTAGCGTAAACAACCCGTCCAATATCAGTCTTTTGCTTTACAGGAAAGCGCCTCGTACCTGGGGAGATAGTGCTGCTACCTAACCAAATGCGCTTCACCACGTCGATATTACTGATAATGATCTGCGCTACCAGCCAACTATAATACCGAGGAAGGTGGCGGGTTAAGTGGACAGGCTGCGACTCGTGATCAACGACATCCATGCGATGACAGACCCAGACGACCAATGCTACAGACACTGCACCAAAGGACAGCAACAAGCCGGTGTAGTGGCCAGAATTGGCGAGCCATATAGTGGCTAATAATGCAGAAATACTAACCGTATGTTTCATAGAGGCCTTAAGTATTTTTCTTGGTATTAATCGCGGCAACAGCAGCTGGTCGTTAATATTTGCATCAGCTCACTAAGCCCGTGAGCATCCATCCAAATTAAGTTTGGCAAATTTAGCACGCTTAGCATTGTTGAGTAAGCAATAACGTTCGCTTTTTAATGCTCGGATGCTCATTTCCCTTTTGAACTCAATCTATAACGCTCAGTGGCGTTTACACTGTAAACAATCCTGCTACAGGTTCGCCTGCCCGCAAACGAGACCTTAAGTTCTAAGGGCTGCCGACAAAAGATGCCCAAGCTTAGCGTAAAGTAGCCTTTATAAACAAGCATTTGGCTTAGTCATGCAGTAGACGAAAAGGCTCGTCGCCGTTTCAAGCTGGGCGGGGTTTAATTCATCTTACATGGAGCCCAAATCATAGGCTGTACTGCGGGGTGTAGTATGGCGAGTAATCGTTTTATAGCTTGACAGTGCAGATGGTAGCTTTATAAGCGGCGTTTGCCGGTGTGGCGTTATATTTTGCTCGCTGGGGAAGGCATTTTCAGCAAGTTGCAGCTAAGCGTTATTGGCTCGTTTTTTCAAACAAACTTTCCAATTTAACACCAGACGCCTTGTTGCGGAATGAACCCCGCTCGGTAAGGCCCAAGGTCGGTGTTACTAGTAAGGCGATGCAATTTGTTACCAACCAGCACAGCAGCATCGAGACCAGTGTATGACTAAAAAAATGGTGGCCAAGGAGCATTTTATATCCACCCATGACCCAACCGGCCGTTAGCGCTATACCTAGCATTTGGCGCCGTCGACGCCGAGACTTAGGCAAATAATAAAGCGCCAACAGGGCAAAGCCGCCGCTGGCGTGACCGGCGGGGAAGCATCGCTGCTGCTTTGCTGGCTGCTTGTCGGCAGGGTAGCTTTCAAATAATTTGAGATAGGGAAGCTTGCCGCCGTACTCACTAAGTGCATAAGGGCAGGCGACGTTCGTAGTACCTTTTAATGAGGATACGGCGGCTGGGCCAAGAGGCAAGGCAAGCAACACAATAAGCAAGCCACGATGATATTGTTGGACAATTGGCGCTTTGCGAAAAAACAGTAAGCTGACTAAAAGCGCAAGCTCAAAAAGGAGTAAAAGCTTTTTAGGACCATCGTAAAAGAAAAAATGACGCCAGGGGTTGCCGTCGATTTGAAATAGCCAATGCTGACTACTGGCATTGTAAAAGAACCCCTGAATCCATAAATCCAAATTACTCAACTCAAAGCACAATGTTACTGCGGTGAGTGCAATCAAAGCGTATTGAATATGCTTAGCGGGCGACATTGTGATCGTTCTCGTCTTCTTCGTCCTCCAGAACCACCAACTTTACTTCGGCAGCGGGCAATAGCTCAGTTGTCACTTCAAACACGTCTAGTAGCGTGTCAAACACCACGTCGTGGGAGTTTGCTTGATCTCTTAATGCCAGTGACTGCGCGTAATCAATATCTGATGATGGACTTATCCACGCGATGACCGGAACATGCGTCTGGGCCTCGGGAGCAAAGCTATAGGGCATGCCGTGCAAATAAATACCCGACTCGCCTAAGGATTCACCGTGGTCGCTAACATAGAACATAGCCGCCTCATACTTTGGCGAATTGGCCTTTAGCAGCGCGATGACCTCGGAAAGGAAATAGTCGGTGTAGAGAATTGTATTATCATAGGCATTTACAATCTCATCTTGGGTGCAATTGGCGAGCTCGTTTGAGTGACAAGCAGGGGTGAATTTTTCAAACTCCGCTGGGTAGCGACGGTGATAGGCGGGGCCATGACTGCCCATTTGGTGTAACACAATCAAAATATCGCCACTTTTAGCGTCAATATAGCCCTGCAAGCCGTCTAGCATACCTATGTCGCGACACTCATCGTCGCAGACAGGGTTTAACTCGGCGCTGCGAAAATTTTCAAATGGCACCCGGTCGGCCACGCCTTTAGAGTCCGAGTTATTGTCTCGCCACAGCACATTCACACCGGCCTTTTGCAGCAAATCCAGACCGTTTTCGGTGTTTCTCGCACTTTTTACGTCAAAACCATCATGGGCTGAGTACGAAAACATACACGGTACGGATATCGCCGTAGACGTGCCACAAGAGTGGATATTGCTGAAACTGATTATATTAGCCTCGAGGCTAAGCCGTGGGTTGGTGGCTCGAGGGTAGCCGTTTAAAGAGAAATGGTCTGCGCGCGCAGTTTCACCAACCACGAGAATCACTAACTCCGCGTGGGCATCTTCGGATTCCAAAATATTTGCCACCGCATCTAAGCCCATAAACGGGAGCGGGGCAGAGCTTGGCGCAAAGCTGGCGGCAAACTGTATGGCCGAGTAAATAGGATATGCCGGACTAACATAGTATCGAACTGTCTTGTGTTCCCTGAAAAAACTTGCGTATTGGCTGCTGAAACCAAACACGCAAATAGCCATAATGCCCACGGCTAACAAGCCAGTGAGCGCATGAAAGGCCTTCTGGCGAACGAAGCCAGTCACTGGTGTTGGGAGCCACCAAAGCAAGGCGACAGGCACAATACCAAGGAAAAACACACGGAAAATAAGGTCGCTACTGAACAAATCCATAGATTCTGCAGCGTCAGTTTCATACACATTACGAATCATATCTAAATCGATAACCGTGCCGAACTGATCTGAAAAATACGAACTAGCAGCGGCAGTCAATAAAAACAGGCTGACGGTCCATCGCCAAGGCAACGCCAAACTGAACACCGACATTAGGAGCGTCAAACAAGCCGCTAATAAAATCGCTAGCGACGCCACAAAGCCAAAATTATCTGCCAGAGGATATAGCGCGAGTACGGCCCTGAAAAACGTCAGGTTTGCGGTGGCAACAAGGAATAATGCGGCGGCGATAATAATACGGTTTGGGCTTAAGCGATAAAGCAAAGACATAAGGCTTCTCTGTGGTGCGCGCTGGCCCGATTGATGATTCACAGAGCCAAATCACGCGCATTGGTAAGTTAGCTGATTCGCAGTGTATCTAGCGTATAGGCCAATAATTAAGAAACACTTAAGATTGATCATTACCGCAACACCATTCACTTCGTATAATGTCCGGGTTATGTTGGCGGAGGGGGAGCTGCCCCACAGCTCGGATACTGGCCGTAGATTTAACATGAACGTACAGTATATGGCCTTGACGACGAATCAAGGCGAGACTTAGGTCCGTGTGGCCGGAGGCTTTAACTGGGGATTGCCGCTTAGTAGCACTGAAGCTAATAGGGGTGCTAGCCACTTCTTACCACATTATTCCGTGAAACATATTCGTGGAACATGGTCATACTTTAGGATCATCTGTTTAGATACGCTTTGCTACACTCGATATTAGGAGGCATCGGCCCGCGCCCCGCGGATTGGGAGGCAACGAAGTGATGACGTCAGCCGAGCTTTGCCTGATTATCATGCACTCGTAGAATTGACCAAATCCCTAACTTCCTGTTTTTCTTGATATTTTGTCGTGCTTATAACCTCCCTACCTGTCTTTTTCTCGATTGCTTTATACAATTGCTGCTTGATAAGTAATCATGACTCAAGTTCTCTCTGGTATGTGTGTCCCAAAATTTTTTAGGTTGTATTGTTATGAAGATATTAACAGAAGAAGAAATCGTCGAGTATCACGCCTCGCCAGCTATCAGTGCAGAGAGCCAAGATTACGAATTTTCGCTAGATGACAAAGAACTTTCTTTCATAAAAAAGCGAGAGTCAGTTGATATCCAAGTCTATTATCGGCTCTTACTTGGCTATTTCAGATTAAAACCTATAAAAATTCAGTTTGATCCAACAAGATCAGAGCCCGATTTGAAACATATAGTTAAAAAATACTATCCAGGATTGGCGAGAGAGCTTGTACCTTTATCGGCAGCTAGAAAATCTAACATCTATAGCAGAATCTTTTCTGCCGTTGGAATAAATTCATTTGATTTGAGTGAAAAAGAAAAATTACAGACATACCTTGCCCAAGAGGTAAGAACTAAGCTGGATCCGCGAGAGTTACTTGACCAAGCATTAGATTGGCTTGCTCACCAAAACATTGAACGACCATCTTACCGTATAATTAATATGGTTATCTCGGATGTTACTAATTTAGAAAAATCCAGAATTAAAGAGCTGGTTAAAAATTATCTAACCGAAAATACAAAGAGTATATTTCTAAGATTACTCAACGATCCAAATTCCAAAGATGTATTTGATGCAATTCGATATCAGGCAACCGACTTTAGACCATCTCAGATTAACAAGGAAGCAAGAGCATATGATTGTCTAAGAGAAATATATGAAGACGTTAAAATGCTGGTTTCCGTGCTGAAATTATCGAAGCCAGCCATTGAACACTATGCTGCATTGTTCAACTACCACGATGCATGGGAACACAAAAGGTCTGATCAGTTAAATTTTTATCTATATTTTTCATGCTTTGTATGTCAAAGATTTATGGATATAACTGATTATTTCGTGTCAGCTTTCTACTTTCATTACACAACCACTCACTCATCCGCGAGGGAATATGTAAAAAAAAGGATAATCAGTGAACGTGAAGGTATGGCCGACCTAATGATTAAAGTTGGTGGAGTTTTAGATCTCCACGGTGATGAATCAGTAACTGACAATGACCTAAGAAACAAAGCAGAAGTGATTTTGCCATCAAATCAGAGAGAAATTGTCGCAAAATACCTCAAGTCTATAGACGTTGATGAAGAAATGTATTATTGGGAATACATTGATTCAATACAAGGGAAAAGCCTTAGAATTATTAGGAAATTATTTACTTTCTTAAAGTTCGTTGAGCCCTCCAGCAAGCTGGCTTTGTTCAATCAAACCCTGAAGTTAAAATTCGACTTGGAAACCGAAAATAGATGCATTACGTTTGATGATAGGTTGATCTATAAGAAGAATAGAGTGCATATATATAATGATGATAAAACGCTTATTCCACACAGAGCGGAGTATTATACCTATCGTTTAATTGCTAGTCGCCTCTATAAATCACATTGGGGAGTAGAAAACAGCTCCGAATTTTCCCCCTTAGTGGAATCTCTTGTTGATATTGATTTGTTCGAAAATGACGGCGATACCATGATTGAGGCAATCAACTCAGCGAATCTCGATATGCCAATAGAAGAACTGCTTGCTATGAAGCGTGAACAATTTAATACGCTAAAAAGGAGGGTGGTTGAGCGAATCAATAGCAGAGAGAATGAGTCAGTTATTTTAACCACAGCAAGCGGTAAAAAAACGTGGACTGTAAAACAACTGAAAGGTAGAAATGAGGTCAATGATCGGATTTTTTCAAATCTACCAAAACAAGGAATTTCGTCTGTTATCGCAATCGTCGCACGCGAAACTGGTTTCTACGATAGAATAAAGCACATGAAGTACCGCCATAAGGACTCAGATTTTTCCGGAAAATTTATATCTTGTTTAATTGCAAATGCGACTCGACTTGGTGTTCATAAAATGGCGGATCTTTGTCCATTTTCATACGATGAACTCAAAAATTTCGAAGCAAATTATTTTAGGGAGCCAGCATTAGGAAATGCGGCAGATTGTATAAGTGACGAAATATCAAAGTTGGAAATATTTAAATATTACAACTTTCGACCCGATGTTCTTCATGGGAGTATTGATGGTCAAAAATTTGGATCTAAGAGGAATACAGTTCGAACACGCTATTCAAGCAAAGATTTTGGGAAAGGAAAAGGACTGTCAGCACTTACACTATCGATAAACCACGTCCCAGTAAACATTGAGATCATGCCTCTGAATCATCACGAGTCTCACTATACCTTTGATCTTCTTTATAATAATGCTAGTCAGCTACAACCAGATGTTCTCTCTACGGACACACATGGAACAAACAAATGTAACTTCGCACTGTTAGATTTATTTGGCTGGACTTTTGCCCCGCGCTACAAAGATGTTGGTAGTGAACTTGATAAACTGTTCTCCGTTAGCGAAACAGAAAATGGATTCTCCATTGAATTAGCGAAGCCGATTGATGATAAAAAGATCATAGAAGGCTGGAAGCATACTCAACGAATATGCATTTCATTACATCAAAAAGAAGTTCGTCAATATGAAATTGTTAAAAAAATATCTCGATCAACAGAATCTGATCGGATGCTGGATGCCTTACGAGAATATGACAGGTTAGTCAAAGCTATTTACCTTTTAGAGTACATTGACGACGATAATTTAAAGCGATATGTACAGAAAGCGTTGAACAGGGGAGAAGCGTATCATCAATTACAAAGGGCAATTTCGAAAGTGAATGGGCAATCTAATTTTCGCGGACAAGGTGACAGAGAAATTGATATTTGGTATTCATGCGCTCGGCTGCTTGCAAATTGTATTATTTTTTATAATTCTGCTCTCTTGTCCAACGCGCTTACGAGATTCGAAAGGGAGAAAAAGGAGCTTTACATAGAGATGTTAAAAAAGATCTCACCGGTTGCCTGGGGGCATTTAGTCTTTAACGGCGAGTACTCTCTGGACGATATAATTAAGCTGCCGTCTATTTTGGATTTGTCGCTTAATATATTGAATGCATGATGGGTTTTAGTTACGTATCTTGTATATATGGTTTAATGCAAGTGCCGCAAACAATATTTAGCCCTGATTTTCCCCAAACCTGAGAAAAACAATTCGTACAATAGTACTTAGTCTTACTTGAAGCTTTTTTTGGCCGGGACGTCACGATTTCGCAGGGGAGATCGCTGAGTAAAGACTGTTCTATGGCTGTTGTAAAAGCATCCATATCCACGCCCAAGTCAATTTCTTTCACATGATTTGAACTTACACTCAATGTATCCGCCGCCACGGAAGATAGAGATACATTTTTTGAAGCCGTTTGTGATGGGGGTTTTGGGATAATTGAAACGGTATCAAACCAAATCAGTTCAAAACCTTCTCGGATTATATCTTTTACGGCGCTTTCAAAAAGCCCACCTTCGATGACATAGTCTAGCATTCCTTGGCCAACCGTCTTTCCGCCAGGTTTGCCTGTTGATGATGGCATTAAACCAAGTGAAATCATCTTTCTTGACCACTCTTGGTTGTGGTATCCATTTCTCGTGGGCGACCCAAAGTGGGCTTGCCATACGTGGGTCATTTCGTGGCATAATGTCTGAAGGATTTCCGTTAACGGAAAATTGGCGAAATATTCTGGGTTTATCGCAAGTTCATCGATGGATTCATGTTGCTTATTTTTCCATCGATTAAAGGAAACATAGCCCATAAGTCGGCTTTGCCTTTGGAAGGTAATAAGGCATTTCGGCAAAGCACCTTCAAAAAGCCTAGCATTAAAGAACGCGTAGGCAGTCTCAAAAATCTTATATGTTTCTTCGCTGATTTCAGCCATTGGTTAAAATTTGTGCGTATCGTACTTTACACAAAATCCTATTTTTGGTTATTAAAACAAGATGAATTATTCCTTCTAGGAATACCTTTCTTCTACCTTGAGTACGATTATACATAAAAGTTTAAACTTGGTGTTTTGAACCTTTGCCAGCGAAGTATCGTACCGTTAATAAGCTGAGGGTACTGAATAGTTTAGCCCACCATCATATTTTGGAATCCTGGTTATCTCATTGAATTATAAGGGGATAATCGAGATTAGGTTCTCCAAGGATGTTTAGGAAAACTTTTTTCGCAGTGCCATAAAATACATACGGCTTTAATCTGACAAGGTGCCCTCCATGAATCGTGGCAAAAATCAGACTCATAATCAGACAACGACCGATAATCCTGACGAAAATGGTCCGTGGGATTCGTTTTTCAACTCCACAGACCTAGTTACGGACGATTTTGGTCTCAGCGATGAAGAGCAGAGTTGGCTAAACCAAGAGCCAGTTGGCAGAGAGAGTTTCGATTAACCAAAGGTCAGGTTACTGCATGCGTACCTTTATTAAATTAATTTAGCGCCTTACCCTGAGTCCGCTTAGCGCAGCACAGCTAAACTTTCCGCTCTTTACCACTAGCTGCACGCTTTTTGTCATCTGCCTGAACATACACGGTGTCAGTCGTAGACATGCTCGCATGGCCCAAATCCTCGGATACATCTTTAAGTGAGCGGCCGCGCTCAATCTCTATACTCGCACCTGTATGCCGCAGCCAATGTGACGTCGCTTCTTTAAAATTACTAGCATTGTCTTCACCATAGCGTGCCTTCATTTGTTCGTACGCTTGGTCGAATACTTCTTGCACTAATCTTGATAATTGTCGCGCCGTCATTCCCCCACGGCCTCGGAGTTTTTCAATAATAGGGTGGTTTTCACCAGGTACAGGCAGCTTATTTAAGTCTCGGTAGAGCCGGTAGCGCGTTAAATAGCTTAGAAAGCTCGGTGGAACCGTAATATCTCGGACTTTTCGGCCCTTACCATAGATCTTCAACCACCAATTATTGTCATTATCCTTCCAAAAGTGACTCATGGTGGGCGACCATTCTGCGCGATCTGAGTACTCAGAAATGCGCAGAAAAAGGGTTTTTAATGATGCAATGAGAAACAGGCTTCGCTCATATCGCGAGTCGTCATCGGCCATGGTATGAGCAACCTCCAGCAGGAAATTCCACTGGTCTTCCGTTAAGCGTTTTACGTCCTTGACCTGTGCATCTTTGATCAAATATCGACAATCCTTCTTGGCTAATTGAACAGGGTTGCCGTAGCAGTATTCTTCATCAGTTAGATGTTTATAGAAGGCATTAATCGCGGTAAACGTCGCTTGTAAGGTTTCTTGCGAGGGACGGTATTTTTTCTTGTCTGGCGTTGATGTATCGCCTTTGGCAGTCATCAACCGGAATGGCGCCCATTCAGCGTTACTTGTGTAAAGGCCGCCTTTAATAAGAAATTTCTCAACATTCGATAAACATATCCACGTTAATGGCGGTCGCCAGCAGAAATCTGCATATTCTAAAATATCGGCTTTTCGGTATTGGTCGATTGGCTTATTTTTGATGAGAAATGCCCAGAGCAGAAATTTCTCGACTTCAGAACGAAATCGCGTGTATGTGTGTTCTGATTTGTTGCGGCCAATATAAGATAGAAATTCTTGGCCCCATAGCCACGCTTTAGATTTCCATTGATCGGTATCGGCTAACACGGCGGCGATGTCGGGAAACTCTTCAAGCCGTACATCTTTGAGGTCTTTGTATGTCGGGTACAGCGGGACAGGTTTAGGAATGGCCATGGATTTTCCTGATATTTACAGATAAGTGTATATAATCGGCTATCAGCATTCTAGCACCCCGCACGCCCTATTTCCAATACGTCACCGTATCGGATATGTTATAGCTATGACCTCCTCATGGTAATTCTAAAAAGCCATCTGAAATGAACGTCTTGCAGCTCAAGCAGGGAAAGAATAAAATCATCGAATGAAAAAGCGCCTCACCTACATACTTATCCTTTCGCTGATGTTGTTTACTACATCGGGCTGGGGCAGCGTATTACAGGCCGCCTATTGTGATCCAACAACGTCCGTTACGGCTGAACACATGGCGCCGAACATGCAAGCCAGCGATATGCAGGCTGATTGCGATTCGCCAGCAAACTGTTGTTGTGTGGATAGCAATAATAGCTGTGAAAACATCGATTGTGGCATTGGCGGACTAACGGCAAGTTTTCTACCACCCCTCCCTATCGCTGCACTTGAAAAAAAACCAACGATGCAGACAATCACCCTCCCGCCGCCACCCAATCCAGCGTTTCAGCGCGTACTGCTCAGACCCCCAAAATTTTCATAATTTACTAGTAGGCACCGGATAACGGTGCGTGGCTTGGCCTATTTATAGCGCCAAGCAAAAGGTATTTTATGAGGATTGATTATGTTCGCCCAATATTGGTGGTGTATCGCCGCCCTGTCCCGACGTTTTGTTGTTGCGGTCGGCGCCGTGTTGTCCCTGATTTTTGCCCAAGCACTGTATGCAGCTGAGGAATACACCCACTCGGTAACGCTTTCATCGTCATGGGGGTCAGTAATGTCTGCCCAAGCGCTCGTTGACGAAGCGCTGCGTGCCAACCCTGGAATAACTGCCCTTGAAGCTGCGATTCAGGGGGCTGAAGCACGAATTGTTCAGTCTACTGCCTTGCCCGATCCACAACTCTTTACTGCGGTTGCCCCCGACACCATTGGCGGTTACAACTCGCCGAACGGGCGCGGTAGCAATGTTCGAATGGAATTAACGCAAACGCTCCCATGGCCGGGAAAGCTTCGTTTGCGCGGCGACGCTGCGACTAAAACAGCGGAGGCGGAGCGTGGTAATCTCGCGCTGCGGCGGCTAGAGCTACGTACAGTGGCGCTCAGCTACTATGCGCAGTGGAACTACATTCATCAGGCCATTACCATTAATGAGCGCAATAGCACCTTAGTTGATGAACTTCGTCGCGTGGCAGAAGCTCGCTACGCCGCGGGGATAACCAATCAACCAGACGTGCTGCTCGCAGAGGTAGAGCTTCAGCATATTCGTCACCGAAGTGTTCAATTGCGACGGCAAATGGCGACCCTGCGTGCGCAAATAAACACATTGCTCAATCGCAGTACAACCGCCGACATTGCGCTTTCAAACGCTCTCCCCCTGCCAACGGCAATCCCTGATTTCGATACGCTTCGGCTTATCGCCCTGAGTCAGCACCCAGGTCTAGCAGCTGCCAAGCAACAAATAGCAGCAAGTCGCGACAGGGAAAAACTGGCCGATAAAGATTTCTATCCAGATTTTAAATTATTCACTGGCTATAACAGCCTTTGGGATGAAACGGCCAAACGCTGGGTAGTCGGTATTGGTATTAACTTACCACTAGGGCGGGATAAATATCGCGCGGCTAGGGATGAGTCCCGGGCGAACACCGTTGGCCGGCAATCTGAATTAGATGAGCTGCGCTCGCAGGTGCTGGGAGATTTAGAAGAAGCCCGTGTCCTCGTCAACGAAGCACTGCATACCATAGCCCTCTATGAGCACGATTTATTACCGAGAACAGCCGAGAATCTTAGCGCGACGCGGGCTGCCTATGGCGCAGGCGGCGGCCGTTTTAGTGAATTGATAAGCGCCGAGCAAGTTCATCTTGATGCCGAATTGAGCTTACAGCGTGCTCGCGCTGATTACCTAATTGCAAAAGCCGCACTTGAGAACGCGCTCGGCGGACCGTTGGCCTTACCCAAAACTAGCCAGCATCACGCCAACATGGCGACGAGTCAAAATAGCGCTACCGCAAAAATCAAACCAAATACCACCTCGGAGCACGCCCAATGAAACAGCGATTGCTTGTCAGTATCATTATTATTTTAGCCGTGATTTTAAGCTATTTTAGCTATGTCTATCGTTCATCTACCAATGCCTTCACTCAGCAAATGAGTGATGCAAAGGAATATCGCACGGACGATTATCGCATCGCCATTGCATTCGAAGATGGCGTTCCCGCAGTGGGTAACAACACGGCCATTTTGCAATTGCGAGACGCCAAGGGAAATGCTGTTTCGGAGGCTAAAATTCGCGGGCAGGCAGAGATGGCCGCAATGGGCAGCATGCCATCAATGCGGGCTCCCGTGATATTTAATGAGATTTCCCCCGGCTTTTACACTGCCGAATTCGCCCTCGCTATGCGCGGTGAATGGCCATTAAAATTACAGATCAGCAAAGACAATAAGTCAGCCGATCTCAGTTTTGATATGGCGACTGGACGCTCAGGCCTCACAATCAGTGGCGGCGGAGTATCAATGGCTAGTGAAATACCCGTCAACGACAACCCAGCCACATTTCCCTCTACGACAGGTGTCGACCTTAGTTCAAATAAGCAAGGTTTCTATACCGTTGGCAAATACCTTATCAAAGTGGCGTTATTAGAAAATGCCAAACTCCGCCAAGGTGATAATCCACTGATAATTACTGTGCAGGATAGTCAGAATAATGCGCTGAGCAATATCGATGTTCGCCTGCTAGTCAAATCAGCTCTAGAGCAGTCGATGACTAACCCCGATACTAAGCAAACTCTAGCGCAAGACAGTGCCGCCCTTGTCACATTGCTGCCAAGTACAGATGGCCGTTACCAAGGCACTATTGCCCTGCCGCAAGCCGGGGATTACGACTTTGCTATCGACGTATCCAGTGAATTACTGGGCCACGGTGATTTAATTCTGACCGGCCAAACTGGCAGCAGCGAGTTACATGCTGCAACGGCAACACCTGCGGGAATTTCGCATTACACCTGCTCAATGCACACCTCAGTTCGCGCGGCCGCCCCGGGATCTTGCCCTATCTGCGGCATGGATTTAGTGCCGGTCAGCAAACAACAAACGCTGTCTGGAGTCATTAGTATTGATGCTCGCAGACGACAATTAATCGGCGTAAAAACGGCGACAGCAGAATATCGAGAGCTCAGTAAATCGATCACGGCTGTGGGACGTATTGCCTACGACCAACACAGTGCTAGCGAAATAAATTTGAAATTCGATACCTGGATTGGTGAGTTAAAAGCGGATTTTATTGGTGCCCGTGTCGAGCGTGGCCAAGTACTGTTTACGGTTTACAGTCCAGAACTGCTATCAGCACAACAAGAATATTTAGAAACTCGAGGTCGATTAGCAAGTCGTGGATCAGACGACAGCTTGCTAAAGGCCGCCCGCTCCCGCTTAAGTCTATGGAATATTTCCAGTGCTGACATACGCGCACTAGAACAGCGCGGTAGGCCAATCGAGTTTCTGCCAATTTACGCCGAGAAAAATGGCGTCGTGGTGAATAAATCCATCGTGAGTGGCAGTTATGCAAAAGCGGGCAGTACGCTGCTGCAATTGGCTGATCTCTCGACTGTTTGGGTTGAGGCGGAGGTCTATGAAGCGGATTTGTCGTTACTGGAAAAGGGGATGTCTGCGACTGTTAACATGCGAAACCTCAGTGAGCGAGAGTACCCCGCAAAAATCGATTACATTTACCCAAGCGTCAACCCCCTCACCCGCACCACTCGCATTAGATTAATTCTCGACAACAGCGATGGCGAGCTCAGGCCGGATATGTACGCTCAGGTTCACTTCAACAAGGAATTAGGTAAACGCCTTTGGGTACCCGAAGAGGCAGTCATGATTGCGGGAGAAACTCGTGTTGTCTTTGTGGATTTAGGTAGCGAGGGGAAAATAAAACCCGTTTTAGTCAACACTGGCCAAAGAACAAAAGGCTGGATAGAAATTACAGAGGGCTTATCCGGCGGTGAACAGGTAATCACGTCTGGTAATTTCTTAATTGCCGCCGAAGCGAAACTGAAAACGGGGATTGCGCAATGGTAAACCCCCAAAGTAAGCATCCGCAGGGTTTTCTTGCGTCGCTAATTAGCTTTTGTGCCCGTAACTGGCTACTCACAATACTGCTGTGTGTGGGAGCATCACTCTGGGGTTGGCGCTCTCTCATGGCCGCGCCGCTCGACGCCATTCCCGATATGTCAGACACCCAAGTCATTGTTTTTACCGACTGGCCGGGGCGCAGTCCCGATTTAATGGAAGATCAAATCACCTACCCGTTAAGCACTACCCTACTCGCAGCACCTGAAGTGAAATTTGTGCGTGGCCAAAGCTTTATGGGGCTGTCGTTTGTCTACGTCATCTTTGAAGATGGCACCGATATTTATTGGGCGCGTTCGCGCGTATTGGAGTACCTCAATAGTGCCAGTGCCGATTTGCCAGACGGCGTTACCCCGACCTTAGGGCCTGATGCGACTGGGGTTGGCTGGGTCTATCAATATGCCCTTAGTGACAAAACGGGGAACACTAGCCTCTCGGAATTGCGCAGTCTGCAAGACTTCAATTTACGCTATGCGTTGGAGGCAGTACAAGGTGTTGCAGAAGTGGCATCCGTTGGCGGATATGAAAAAGAATATCAGGTTAATATCGACCCTGACCGTTTGGCCGCCTATAACATTCCGCTACAAAACGTCGCCGCTGCACTACGACGCTCAAATAATGATGTGGGTGGCAGGGTTCTGGAGATTTCAGGCCACGAACATTTTATTCGCGGTAGAGGCTACATCACCTCAACGGCAGATCTAGAAGGCGTCGTTCTTAGCACTACCGGCGATGGTATTCCTGTAAAGGTGTCTGACATTGCGACCGTGTCACTAGGACCCGCAATGCAGCGCGGCAGTGCCGAGCTTAATGGCGAAGGCTTAGCCGTCGGCGGCATCGTGGTCATGCGCTTTGGCGAAAATGCCTTAGACGTCATAAATCGAGTTAAAGCTCGCTTGGATGAGGTTAAGACATCTTTGCCTGATGGAGTTGAAATTATCCCCGTGTATGACCGCTCCGGCCTGATTGAACGGTCTATCGATACCTTAAGCCGAACCCTGAGTGAAGAGATCCTCATAGTCTCGCTCGTTATTATTGTATTTTTGCTGCATCTGCGTTCGGCGCTAGTCGCTATCATCACCCTGCCTATCGCCATATTATTAGCGTTTATTCCTATGTATTACCAAGGATTAACTGCCAATATCATGTCACTCGGCGGAATTGCGGTTGCCATTGGCGCGATGGTCGATGCGGCGATCGCCATTGTAGAAAACATACACCGCCGTCTCGCGCTGTGGCGAGAGCAAACTGATAGCTCGCAGAACCGCACAGACGTCATTATTGCCGCGATGCAAGAAGTGGGGCCATCCATTTTCTTCGCATTATTAATTATTGCCGTGTCATTTTTGCCGGTGTTTGCCCTTGAAGGCAGTGAAGGACGGCTTTTTAAACCCTTGGCTTACACCAAAACCTACTCCATGTTTTTTGCAGCCCTGCTGTCCGTTACTCTGATACCCGCTCTAGCAGTTTTACTTATTCGCGGGCGTATTCGCGGCGAACACAGTTGGTTAAATCGCAGTTTGATTGCGCTATATGCGCCCGTGGTACGCTGGGTGGTAGATAGGCGCTGGCTGGTAGTGGGTGTCAGTGTTCTTGTGCTGCTGTCCGCGATCATCCCCTTCCGTGGACTTGGCAGTGAATTTATGCCGCCATTGAATGAGGGTAGTATTTTGTATATGCCCACAGCCCTACCCGGAATGTCGATCAGTGAAGCTCAAAAGACGCTCCACACAATGAACCGGGAACTAATGACCTTCCCGGAAGTAAAAACGGTGTTTGGAAAAGTGGGGCGTTCAACGAGTGCTACTGACTCCGCACCACTATCGATGATTGAAACCAATATCACCCTCAAGCCGAAAAGCGAATGGCGCGAAGGAATGGATTGGGATAGCTTAATCGCCGAGATGGATCAAAAGCTACGCTTCCCCGGCATGCCCAATATTTGGTGGATGCCCATTCAGACACGCACACAAATGCTCGCTACCGGGATTCGCTCGGCATTGGGCATAAAAGTGTTTGGACCGGATCTAGCGACAATTGAAAGCACCGCAACCGCGATCGAGCGTGCACTTCAAAGTGATAGCCGCACCACCGACCTTACGCGCAGCGCATTTGCCGAGCGCACCACAGGCGGCTACTTCTTAGACTTTGATATTGACCGAGACGCTGCGTCGAGGTACGGATTAAATGTTGCTGATATTCAAGATGTTATTGAGATGGCCATCGGCGGTACGGTAGTCTCCCAGACAGTTGAAGGACGTGAGCGATACAATATTTTAATGCGTTATAACCGTGACTATCGCGACTCGATAACTGCCTTAGAGCGTACTTACATCACTACCAGCCATGGCAGCCAAATCCCGATAAGCCAAGTTGCGACGCTACAATATCTCAAGGGTCCACCAATGATCCGCAACGAAGACGGCCAGTTAGTTGGCTTTGTTTTTGTCGACGTTGCCGACAATATCGGTATTCCGGACTACGTCGCGCTAGCCAAAAAAGTTGTTGCTGAAAAAGTCGACATTCCCTCTGGTTATCGTCTCGCCTGGGCTGGGCAGTTCGAAAATTATGAGCGTGCAAAATCGCGCTTAGAAATTTTAGTGCCGGTGACCCTAGGGCTGATTTTTATGATGCTGTACTTTCACCGGAAATCGCTAATCGAAACACTGATTGTCATGCTTGCACTGCCCTTTTCTCTGGTTGGTAGCTTGTGGTTTTTGTGGATGCTCGAGTACAAGATATCAGTAGCCGTGGCCGTGGGCATGATTGCCGTGGCCGGTTTAGCGGTCGAGCTTGGTCTACTGATGATGCTTTACTTAGACATATCTTGGCGACAACGTCGCGATGACGGTCAACTCAACTCCTTTAATGACCTTACTGAGGCAGTAGTCGACGGTGCAGCCAAGCGGCTACGCCCCAAACTAATGACCGGGCTCGCATTACTCATGGGCTTAGTACCGATCATGCTCAGTAATGGTAGTGGCGCTGATCTAATGAAACGGGTCGCCGCACCGATGCTGGGCGGGGTTGCGACCTCGCTCATTATGGTTTTAGTGGTGTTTCCGGCATTGTTCGTGATCTGGAAGCAACGCTCTAAAAATGTAGCACCGGCAATCAAATCCTCATAAAACTACTGCTTAGCGATGGCCGGGTAGCTAAGGCTACCCGGCATTATTATAAATTCGCAGCAAGTCTCCCTCCGAAATATCGCGTCGTATTACAATGGAGCCTAGGTGAATCTCAATTTACAGTCGGCGAGCGTAATTGAATTGGGGGGAGTTTCAAATTTTCAGGTTTGCTGATCCATTAGAATTTTTCTGGAAAAGGCGCATGCTAGCGTTTAGATATATTAAGGCTCACATCTCCTTAACGACTTTATATTAGATGGCAAAGCGAAATAGTTGATCCAAGATAGTCCCTGAGGACTCGAGAAAATGCATCAAAATCAATTATTATCACAGCCTTGGCTAGGGTCGGCGGCCATAACTGCAGGCATGGGGGTATTTCTTGGCGCCTCGGGCGATAACAAACCTCACCGGCATTGGGCTCATCAAATCGCTATTGGTCTAGAAGGACCAGTAGCGCTGCTATCTGACAAAACACGATATTTCGAACGCGGGCTATGGATACCTGCAGGTACCGCTCATCAACTAGAAATCGCACATGTATTATGCATCTATATCGACCCAACACATGATTTTTGTAAAACACTGCTACCGCAGATAGCCGTAGAGGAATGGTCTATATCCTTGCTGAATGAAGAAATTTCATCCGCGTATGTAACGTGCTTTGCCAAAGTAAAAAACCTCCACAGAGCGTTGATTAGCTTCGACAAACAATGTCGCTGTCAATTCAGTGACACTCCAGACGAGCGATTGGATGTCATTTTGGCAGCACTTAAAGATGATATTAGTAGCGGCAACAATACTACGCAGAAAACCTTATCGAGTTTGGTACATCTCTCACCCAGCAGGTTCTCTCATTGGTTTACAGAGCAAACAGGCATGCCATTACGCAGTTACAGGAAGTGGCTTAAACTGCTGGTCGGATTTGAACTATCGCGGCGAATGCCTCTCATCGATGCAGCACTTTTATCTGGTTTTTCTGATCAGGCCCACTTCTGCCGTGCGGTAACACAGGCCTTCGGCGTTAGCGCTACAACCATTAAGCAACTGCTGCTACAAAAATAGCTTTTTCGTTCAATGTGCCTCCATTAAAAAATGACAAACTAAGCACTCTGTAGCCTTGGAAGTTTTTGCATATGAAAAGCACATTGGAAATGTTTGTCAAAGTCCTGTACTTGCCTTTCTTTCTGATCGTAGGAAATGGCATCGCTATTTATATGGCAGAACAAGATTATTCAAAATTAGCCTTGGCGGCATGGGTCGGCTTACTCATCGCGGTGTCGTTCTTAATTGAACAATGGATGCCATTCAGTCCCGAATTCAACAAGCCTCAAGCAGACTCGGGGCGTGATGTTATTCATGCTTTAGTCAATGAATCACTGAGTATTGTCGGCGTACTAAGTATCCCAATCATTGCTAGTTTTATCCCATTTAATTCAATTTGGCCCTCCTACGCACCGCTGTGGTTGCAAGTGTTGTTGGCGGTGATCATCGCCGATATAGGCATTACACTGGCACATTACGCCAGTCATAGGTACAGCGCGCTGTGGCAGCTACATGCAGTACATCATAGTGTGAAACGTATGTATGGGTTTAACGGTCTTATGAAACACCCCTTCCATCAAACCATTGAAACCCTTGCAGGTACTGCCCCACTACTCTTGATGGGCGCTCCACAAGAAGTCTTACTGCTGCTGGTTGTTGCGGTGGTTATTCAGCTGTTACTGCAACATTCCAATGTTGCCTATTTCGCAGGGCCGCTCAGATCTGTTCTAGCTATCAATCAAGTTCATCGCTTCCACCACCTGAATACGGCAAAAGAAGGCGATGTCAACTTCGGTCTATTCACAACGTTAACGGATCATCTCTTAGGCACTGCGTACTATGACAAAGAGAGAGTTATCCGTTCAGAAGATCTGGGCATCGGAACCGCGCCGGATTATCCCGTAGCTTATATTCCACAAATGCTAGCACCGTTCAAGCGCCTTCACTGAACCGCCGTCCCGCAGTAATTATCTCACGGCATTGCTAAATATATAGCTACTAACCCTTATTACAGTACCAAGCATCTGCGGACTTTTCAGATGCAGGTTATTACTCGGGAGTTATTATCGGAGGCTGATATTAAAAATCGTACTGGATGCCAACTAGTGTGGTGCGCGGTCGATTTGGACGGGCGCCGTCAGGATTACGTGAGACTATTCGCTGCTGGTCAAAGATGTTTTCAGTTTTCAGAAATACTTCAACATCCTGCGAGAGTTGGTAACGACTGATGAAGTCCATCACGAATAGTTCTTCAGTCTCTTCATAAGAGTCACCAGTCCGATTACAGCCAGCAACAGAACACATTTCATCAATGTATTTGGCTACGATGTAATTATTCCAACCGCTTTGGTGCTCGAAGCCCGCACGCAAACTAAAAACCCGGCCAGGAACATCTTTTCGCTTGTCACCTGATTCAAAGCCAGAAACGGCGTTGTCTTTGGTGATTTCGGCCTTGGTGTAGGTGAATGCAGCGTCCAGTGGAATCTGAAAAGCACCGATTGCAGCTTCTGCGCTTACTTGTAGTTCAAGACCTGACACCGCCGACTCGCCAAGGGCGAAAGAACCAGAAGTATCACCATTGCTGCATGGCGCAGCCACTGAGCAGTTTTCAGTGGTATCGGTAATGTCACTGTAAAATGCTATTGTTTCGACAAATATATGGTCGTTATTAAAGCGAACACCCGCCTCCCAGTTTTTACTTTCCTCCGGATCTTGTGATACTTTGGCACCACCACCTAGCGGCGAAAAACCCTTGTGAACACCGGCTAGCAATTGTATTTGGTCGTTCACGTCGAAGCTAAATGATACCCCGGGCAACCAAATAGCCGTGTCGTTTTGGCGATTTTTATCAGTGGCAAACGTGGTGCGAGCGGTATCAGAATATTCTAGCCTGCTACTTTCAATATCTTCGTATCGCAGGGCCAAATTAATATTTAACGCGTCGCTTACTTGCCAGGAATCGGTTAACCAAAAACTAAGGGCGTCGGCTTCTTCCTCTCGGTTGTTACTACCCGAAACGTGTCCAGTATCACTGCTGCGAGATTGGAATACTAAGTCACCGTTTGATTCTTGCTTGTAGGTGTCTACTACTTGAAAACGATCCATTTCGTCGTGGTGACGCCTTAACCCTACAGCGAACTGATGAGCGCCCGCTTCGATATCAAAATTAAGCTGAACACCTTCCGAAATATACTTCCGATTGTTGTTCGTATAGTTCAGACCATCTTTTTCTGCGCTACCATCTAATATGGCTTGCTCAAGCGCTCCGCCCTCATTAGCAGCTCGAACGATATCTCCGCCGCCACTTAACTTAAACCAATTCCTAGCAAAGTCATTTCTATATACCGTTGCGGTGGACGTCACGGTATCAGACCACTTAAAAACGTGGCTTAGGTTGAGCGCTTGATGATCATTATCCATTTCATCAATACTGCTTAAGCCATACCGTCGATTAGGATCTTCATTGAAGTCCTTATCACTTAGTCCAAGATAGGTCTCGTTGGAAATTTCATCCGAAGATTGTAATTTCAACAAGACACTCTGACGCTCACCGCTCCAACCGAGCTTAAACACATAATCAGAAATATCATATCCTGGGTTCTGACTACTGCGGTCGATATCCTTAAAGCCCTCTCCATTACGCTGAACGGTTTCGAGCAAAAAGCGCCAATCGCCTGTCTGGCCACCAAAATAGGCATGTATATCTGAAGAACCGCGTTGATCGACGGTGACTAACACTGATCCACTCATTTCCTCAGGGATCGGTGTAGATAACATATTTACAATGCCCCCAGTTGTTTGGGGCCCGTGACGTAACAAGGGGGCGCCCTTCAGTACTTCAAACAGCGACATACGAAGCGCCGTTGGGAAATAATAGGCTTCTGGGTTTGAATACGGCGCAGGCGCTATCAGCACACCGTCTTCCATCAAGGTAATTTTACCACTGCGCTCACTGGTCGCACCGCGAATGCCAATATTTGGACGAAGACCTAAGCCGTCTTCTTCAAGGATATAAATACCGGGAACAGTTTTAAGTGCTTGGTTAATATCTGTGGTGACTTCTGTTCGCAGCTGTTCTGAGCTTATAACAGCACCTGAGCCAGGTAGACTTCGTGCTCCTTCAACACTGCCAATGACAAGCATTTTTTCTATACTAGCGATATCTGCGAATGCCGGAACTACGGGCGACAACACGATACACGTATACAATAGCGACTTCTTCACACCCAACCCCATTCTGTTAATGTTATTCATTTACGAATCGTAATGATAATGATTATCATAATTCAGATCAATAAGGGGCGCGAGCTTGTGCATCTTTATCTCGGCGAATACAGCGAAACAGGCACGTATGATGAATTTGATCGCAATTGAGGATTAAGCGATTTTAGGGAGGTAAACGAGAATGGCGCCGCTACGGCCCTAAAATGAATTTTGTAGCACTAATGCCTCGGCTTGCGCGTTTTTAGTGGCGGCCTGTAGCTATATGCCGAGCACTCTGGAACAGCCAGGGGGCATATTCCACCACCTCAAACTTCAGTCGTGCGGATCATTAACGGTGCCACTGACTATGCGAATGGTTAGGGCATGACATTCGCTGAAACGCCGACCCGCAGTACTTATCTGTATTATGTGAATCTGTAATATGAACAGTAAAGAAGAGTTATGGGAAGCTACCCATTGTTTTTTTAGGAGCTTCCACACACGGATAATCGACACACTTAGGCGCCAATGCCTGCAGTAACTAGGGGCAATCGAATTGAGAAGCAAGTCGCAACGTCATCGGAAAATGCCTCGATGTAACCGCAATGCGCTTCAATAATCGATTTGGTAATAGCTAACCCTAAACCAGTTCCCTCACTAAGACGCTGACGCGAAGGATCAACGCGATAGAATCGATCAAATATTTTTGGTAGATGCTCTGCGGGGATCTCTAAACCGGGGTTTTCAACACTGAGTTCTACCCATGCATCATCTGTTTTCTTAAGTTTCACGTTAATTGTTTGCCCGGCCGGTGTATATCGCAGTGCATTTGATAGCAGATTAGATATGGCGCGCCTCAACATAGCCCGATCGCCACTTAGCATGGGTGTGCTTCCGTCTAAAGCCAGAACAATCTGTTTCTCCTCTGCCAAAGCCTCAAAAAAGTCAAATAGCTCCCGCACTTCATGCCCTAGATCCAGTTGCTCCCATACTGGCTTACGTAAGCCATGTTCGCTTTGAGCCAACCACAGCATGTCGTTGACCATTTTCGCTAAGCGTTCCTGCTCTTCTAAATTTGAGTATAGTAACTCTTGGTATTCCTCCAAGCTTCTGGCCCGATTAAGCGCCACTTGAGTTTGGGTAATAGAATTTGTTAAGGGTGTGCGCAGTTCGTGGGCGATATCAGCAGAAAAGTGCGAAAGTCGAGTAAAGCTGTCTTCCAAACGACCGATCATGTAATTGAATGAGTCAACAAGCCCTCGCAGCTCACCCGGTACAATATTTGGGTCTATTCGCACATGCAGGCTATCGGCTTGGACATCGCGCATAGTGTCGCTTAAGCCGCGCAGCGGCGCATGCCCCTGATGTACGCCAAACCAAGCGGCCAACAACGTGACGACGCCAGCTAAAGTCATAATAAGCCACAGGCTGCGCCTAAAATTATCGAGAAAGAGGATATGGAAGTTCATATCCATGGCCGCGACAATACGATAATTACGTCCACTAATTAGAGTTTGGGTAATGGCACCTCGGTAAGCATTTCCCCCTGCGCCCCAGCTATGTAAATTAGCTGCTAAAATACGGGAGACGGGCGTATAGAGAGTCACTGGCGTGAGCAGTTCGTCATCACTCGGCCCGTAGATGAGTTGTCCGTCTGGGCTCCAAACTTGGAAATATACGCCATGATGTCCTGAAACCGCGTGGGATAGCACTTCAGGTAGCCGCGGGATGTCGTCTGCGCCTGCCCGTAACGCCCGTTCCACGGCCTGAGTAATAACAATGAGCTCATCGGCATCCTGCTCAGCAAAGTGACGTTTTACGGCTTGTTGAACAAGGTGTGCAGTCATCAGTAGGCTTAGGCCGATGGCAAGGGCAACGAAGACCATCACTCTTGTTGTTAGCGATAACGGGCGACGCTTAACTCGACTAAGCCACTTCATTATCGTCTTCGATCTCCAGTTTGTAGCCCATGCCACGCACAGTGTGAATCAACTTTGCTGGGAAATCGTCGTCGATTTTGGCACGCAGACGGCGAATCGCAACGTCAATAACGTTTGTATCGGAATCAAAATTCATATCCCAAACTTGGGAGGCTATCAGGGATCGTGGTAATACCTCGCCCTCTCTACGCGCTAAAAGCTCCAACAGGCAGAATTCCTTGTGGCTAAGACTAATTTTTTTACCTCCACGGCTAGCGCGGCGGCGCGGAAGATCTAAGGTGAGGTCTGCAACAGTAATTTGATCTGAAAGCACAGGCGCTACACTTCTGCGCAGCAAGGTACGAACTCTAGCTAGTAGCTCAGCAAAGGCAAATGGCTTAACCAAATAATCATCTGCGCCAAGCTCAAGCCCTTTAACCCGGTCTTCTACGCTATCTCGGGCGGTAAGAAAAAGTACTGGAGTTTGCCGACCAGCTTCCCGAAGGGACTGCATAATTCGCCAGCCATCAACATCGGGTAACATGACATCTAACACCATCAGGTCAAAAACTTCCGTCATTGCAAGATGGTGGCCATCGAGGCCGTTACGCGCCAGCGTGACCATAAATCCTGCCTCAGAAAGCCCCTGGCGCAAGTAATCGCCGGTCTTGAGTTCATCTTCCACTACCAATATCCGCAAAATTGCGTCGCTCCGTCGTTTGGCTTAAGTCAGTTTGATAAACATTATGGATGAGGCCTTCCAACACAAAGATGACTTAAAGATTACAGATTTGTAATCTTTAAGTCATGCGAGTGACAGGTGTAGGTCTCTAGTATTACGAACACAAATCACTGAATGTATGAGGTAGTTGCCCGTGAGCCAATGGCTTCCCCAACAAAAAAGATCTTTGCAACCAAACCGCCGTCGCTTTGTGCAAGGCCTTGCGGCTGGCGGCGTACTGGCGGCAACACCCACTTGGTTACAGGCAGCAATGAGCAGCAAAGTGGCACAGGGGCAAACGCCTGTTCTAAGTGGGCGTGAAATCAATCTTGTTATAGCCGAAAGTCCCGTCAACTTTACCGGCGTGACACGTATGGCAACAACGATCAACGGTTCCATACCCGCTCCTACTTTGCGTCTGCGCGAAGGCGATGAAGTGACGATTCGCGTCACCAATCACCTAGCAGTTGCCACCTCCATCCACTGGCATGGCATTCTTCTACCCTACCAAATGGATGGCGTGCCTGGCATCAGTTTCAAAGGCATAGCGCCGGGCGAGACCTTTACGTATCGATTTACCCTACAGCAAAGCGGTACCTACTGGTATCACAGCCATTCCGGTTTTCAAGAAATGACGGGGATGTATGGCGCACTAATCATTGAGCCTAGAGCAGGCGAAAGACACCGTTCTGACCAGGATTATGTGGTGCAACTTTCAGATTGGACTGACGAAGATCCTATGCGCGCTTTCAGTAAATTGAAAATGCAGAGCGATGTCTACAATTTCAATCAGCCCACCTTCTTTGACTTTAGCGAAGATGTTTCAAAGGTCGGTTTACAGGGCGCACTGGAAAAGCGTCAGATGTGGAACCAGATGCGCATGAATCCCACCGACTTAAACGATCTATCGGCGGCCACGCTGACCTTCCTCATGAACGGTACAGCGCCTAATGGTAATTGGACGGGACTGTTCCAAAGAGGGCAACGCATACGCCTGCGCTTTATTAATGCGGCAAGCAATAGCTTTTATGATGTGCGTATTCCCGGCTTAAAATTGACGGTCATTCAGGCCGACGGCCAAGATGTCGAACCGGTTTCCGTCGATGAATTTCGCTTTGGCCCCGGCGAAACCTACGATGTATTGGTTGAACCTGCAGACGATGCGTACACCATCTTTGCCCAGAGTATGGATCGCACCGGTTATACCCGAGGCACATTAGCATTGCAGCAAGGTCTATCTGCGCCAGTCCCTGCGCTTGATCCGGCAGAGTGGCTGACGATGTCAGATATGATGGGTGCAATGGGCAGCATGGCCGGCATGAATCATGATTCCATGAAAGGTATGGAAGGAATGAATCATGGCTCGATGAAGGGCATGCAGGGAATGGGCAGCATGGACGGTATGAAGGGCATGGCAGGAATGAAGGGTATGGATCATTCCGCCATGAATCACCAGCCAAAGAATCCTTTGGCCAAGCCCTCTAGCACTGTCAACCACGCCAGTAGTGAATACGGCGCGTCTGTCGATATGCGAGTGGATACACCGCGCACCAATCTTGATGATCCAGGTATCGGTTTACGTAACAACGGCCGACGAGTATTGACCCTAGCCGACCTGAAATCAATTAACGGGCTGCTGGATGATCGTCGCACACCAACCAAGGAACTTGAACTACACCTCACTGGCAATATGGAGCGCTACAGCTGGTCATTCGACGGTTTGGAGTTTGGTAAAAGCACACCGGTGTCGTTGAAACACGGTGAGCGCGTTAGAGTTATTCTGCAAAATGACACCATGATGACGCATCCAATGCATTTACACGGCATGTGGAGTGAACTCGAAACCGACCAGGGAGAGTTGCGAGTTCGGCGCCACACCATTCCCGTTCAGCCATCGCAACGCATCAGCTTTTTAACAACCCCCAATGACCTTGGTCGCTGGGCGTGGCATTGCCACCTATTATTTCATATGGATGCGGGGATGTTCCGCGAAGTGGTGGTGTCATGAGCAATATGAAACATATCGTCGGCTTCGCGGTGATTAGCGCAGCGTTTAATGCCTCGACCTCATGGGCGCAAATGGATCATGGCGAAATGCAAATGCAAGGTGGTAGTGCACCAGATAACGCTCGCGATCCACATGCCTATTCAGATGGCTACACGCTTACAGACGGCCCATATGCCCAACAAGGCCCGAGGCAACTAAAGCTGGCTGATGAACATGCGTTCCTTTCTGTATTAGGCGACCGCCTTGAATACAGCGAGGATAGTGGCGATACGACCTTCGACCTTTTAGCTCGGTATGGTACTACTTACGATAGTCTCGTTGTAAAAGCTGAAGGTGATACTAAGGGTAGTCAATTGGAAGAAAGTCAGACAGATCTACTCTGGAGTCACGCTATCAGCGTCTTCTTTGATACTCAGCTGGGTGTGCGGCTGGATCAGTACAAAGAAGGTAGCGATCGCCAATGGCTCGCTGCGGGCATCCAAGGTTTAGCGCCGTATTGGTTTGAGCTAGACGCTACCGCTTATCTCGGTGACGATGGACGTACGGCGCTTACCTTCGAAGCGGAATACGAGCTATTACTAACCCAAAAGTTAGTATTACAGCCTCGAGCCGAGCTTAACCTTTACGGTAAAGATGACCCGAGTAATGGCCTTGGCAGCGGTCTATCAGATCTATCTATAGGCTTGCGACTGCGCTATGAAATCAGCCGTCAATTCGCGCCCTATGTCGGCGTGGAGTGGTCGGACGCATATGGCGGTACCGCTGATTATCGACAAGCTGCAGGACAGGACATAAACGATACGCAATTAGTAGCAGGCCTGCGGTTCTGGTTTTAATTAAATTATCGATTACTCATATTCCCAACTCAAAGATTAAGGATTATTCCAATGCGCTCAAAATTTATAACAATGTCAATTGCAATCTCTACGCTGGCTTTTACTTTATCAGCCCAGGCTCATGATCCCAAAGAGCACATGAACAACGCAGAAAAACCAGATTGCGCGGCCATGGAAAATATGGATCACAGCAAAATGGATATGAGCGACCCTGTCATGCAAGCCATGATGAAACAGTGCATGGGCGACATGGAAGGTATGGAAGGTATGAGTGGCAGTGAAGCGCCTCAAGGCGCTAAACCGGCGCAACACGGAAATGAAAGTAGCACGGAACAGACTGGCCATAATCACTGATATAACTATTTCGAGTCACCCAGCAAGACTTCATTAATTCTTTAGACGATTTGGAAATATTATGGCCGCAAACAAATTTCTACGCTGTGGTAAATGTTTGATGATTACCGCCGTTGTCGCGATGTTGGGCGGTCTAGCATTTCTTTACTCTGGTCTCTACCCGATGGGAGCTGATGTGCCGCACAATGGCCTAACATATTGGGGGCTCGAAACGATGCGGGAACGCTCCATTTCCCGAGCGGCAAGTACGATTGAGGTTCCCAATGATCTAGCCTCATCAGAGCGACTGCTAAAAGGTGCTGCTGACTACAATGCGATGTGCGCGAGCTGCCACCTGAAACCTGGTAAAAACCAAAGCGACTTTACTTTGGGCCTCTACCCTGCCCCACCCAATCTCGCACAGAAGGGTGATGATCATGGCCATGATGGCGGCCACGATGACAACACCTATGCTTTACAACGCCAATTCTGGATTATTAAACACGGTATCAAAGCATCTGGCATGCCATCATGGGCACCTGGGCATGACGATGAGCGTATATGGAATATGGTGTCATTTTTACAACGATTACCTGAACTAAGTACTGGGCAGTACCAGGTTCTCACTGCACGTAGTGACAACACCAAAAAACAGGAACATTGATTACTGCCTAATCAATGTTCCAATTAACGCTATACACTCGATAATTCAATATGAATACCGCACTACCCTTCTGTGATGACATTTAAAAACTCTACTAACAACCAGAGAAATAGCCATGGCAAGCGCTAATTATACTTTGAAATATATGCTGGCAGTATTCATCCTTAGCCCCCTTTTCGCCGCAGCCCACTCAGCACATGACCCTGTTAAGGAAATTCACAAAAAAGATCAGACGATTGCGACCCGACAGTCCGAATTTGATCAATTACAGTACTCAGGGCAAAAAATAGAAAATCTCCAAGACCAAATTACCGCCATGGAAAGTAAAATACTTATGATACGAAATTTGATGGCTAGCGATTATCCTCATATCAAGGAAAAAATGAGCAAGTACTCTTTCGACTACATTAAAAGTGTAGAAGAATCACTAGCGCAGTTAAAAAACACATTACAGCAAACTGATACATTACTTAATCAATAGTGATGGTTCGTAAATTGCGTCGAGCGCAGTCAACAAGCTCTAGTAGGAAGCTTCAAACGACTCTCTGTATTTTGTACGCACTAATCTAATCGGCTAAATACAATTTTCTCGATCGCTACCGCTGTCACAATTCGGCGGTCGCTTCCATATCACCTGGCATGGACAAGCTTTTAATAGTGGAGTGAGTGTATTAACTCTCAAGTTATTTTCGAGATACCGATAAAGTTTGAAGAATCCCGCACTCTTTAACAGTACTTTGATTTGAGCAGCTATTTCGAAGCGTCATCAATTTGTTTTGGAGGTCTTGTAACTCATTTATTCGAAGTGCAACTTGCTCTATATGGCTATCAACCATTCTGTTCACATCATCGCATCCTATTCCTGGCTGCTGATTTAGCGCTATAAGTTGCCGAATTTCGGCAAGCGAAAGATCAAGGCTTCGACAATGCTTGATGAACCTTAGCTGGTCTACCGTCGCGGAATCATACAAGCGAAAGTTACCGTCACTGCGCCGCAGCGAGGCCAACAGCTTTTCTTTTTCATAGTGCCGTATGGACTGCACAGAACACCCAGTTAACTTGGCTAGCTCTCCAATTTTCACCAATCTCACCTCAATGCTTGACTCTATAGTTACCATAGAGTTTAGGCTAAGCATGATTTAAAGTAAAAGGAGCGGCGCAATGACACTGACTGGCAACGGCCAACCTGCAGAGAATACCGATGATAAAGGTACTATAAGCACCCTGCAGCCCGATAAAATCTACGTTAGCCAGTTTGTGGTTTCCAAGATGGACTGTCCTTCTGAGGAACGCATAATTCAGATGGCTCTAGAGGGCATGGAACCGGATGTGGTTCTAGAATTTGACACGCCCAACCGCATGCTGAAGGTATTTCACAGTGGCAACCTTGTCGCCATACAGTCTCGTTTGGATTCGCTTAGCCTCGGCGCGAAAATTAAAGATACTCACAATTTAGACCACGATGAACTGTCGCAAGTGATAGCTTCAGCAAAAGAGGCAAGTTTAAAAGAAGGTACCATCCTAAAATGGTTACTTGCGATTAACGCAACCATGTTTGTTGTTGAATTTTTGGTTGGGTGGTTGGCGCAATCTGCTGGGCTTATTGCAGACTCGCTAGATATGTTCGCTGACGCGACAATTTATGGCGTGGCACTCTACGCAGTTGGCCACAGCGTCAAAAGGAAGCTGCAGGCTGCTCACCTTTCAGGCTGGTTGCAACTAGCGTTAGCTTTAGGTGCGCTAAGTGAAGTGATACGACGATTTATGTTTGGCAGTGAACCTGCGTCCACTTTGATGATGAGCTTTGGTTTTATCGCTTTGATAGCCAACGTAATATGCCTAATTTTGATATCTAAAAGCAAAGATGATGGCGCACACATGAAGGCCAGCTGGATTTGCTCATCGAACGATGTGATCTCCAATGTGGGTATTATTTTAGCCGGCGTGCTTGTCGCAGCAACAGGTTCGCGTTACCCTGACTTGCTGATTGGCTTGGTTATTTCCGTCATTGTGTTGCATGGCGCGCACCGAATTCTGAAGTTAAAAGCTTAAGCAGTTCGGCGTTTCGAACGCTACCAGATACCAAACGGCATTCATTAAAAAGGTTAATTGTGACTAAACATTGGACATCTTATCTGCTGATAATACTGATTGCTTGCCAGTCAGTATTTGCTTTTGCGGATAACCATGACGTTCAAGACGCAAGTCCATTGGCTGTATTTGATCAAAGTGACATCACTCAAAACGAATTAATTGTTAAGCAGCTTAATACCAAAAATTCGACACATCTAGACAACTGCGACCACTGCGGTTTTTGTCATCATGGCCAGCTAGTTCCGGCACTCCTGTCATTTTCATCTGCTCCTAGCACTGTATTACTCAAAACCCAATATAATATGGCGATTCCTAACGACCCGCTATTCTCCTTCTACCGCCCTCCCAAAGTTTAAGCCTACGTTTTACTAATCTAACGACATTTCGGTTATTTCCGTAATGTTCAGCATGATTCCGTCTATTAAACGTGGATTTTTACATGGCTATTCGCTTTTTTATGCCTACGAGATTCGTATGGCGCACGCATCACAGCTTTAGAAAGCTGATGCTTTTATTTTTGTTTTTCGGCTGGCAAGTATCTTTTGCGCACGCTGAAGCTACAAATAACTCCCTTACGCTCAATGCCGCACTTAAGCGTGCTATCGAGCTAAACCCGTCATTAAAGGTTTTTGAGTTTCGCAATTCTGCGCTAAGTGGGCAGATGCAAATTGCGGCGCTAAAACCTGCCTATGAGCTAGGAATTGACGCAGAAAACTTTTCTGGCGCTGATGAGCTCAGTGGGTTTGATGGAGCAGAACTTACCGTTTCGCTCTCCTCTGTTTTGGAAATGGGTGATAAGCGCTCAGCGAGGCGGGGTATTGTTTCAAGTAGTCGCTCAGTGATCGATGCACAGCGACAAGTGGAATCATTGGAATTATTAGGCGAAGTGACCCGACGTTATGTGGATGCGCTTGCTGCACAGGAGCAGGTTACCCTTGCGAGAGAAGCCAATAGGCTTGCCAATGAAACGCTTAATATCGTGAGACGGCGCGCCGAAGCTGGGGCAGCGCCTGAAGCAGAGGTGAAACGGGCACTCGCGGCTGCGTCACAGGCTGGCCTAACGCTACAGTCCACCCAACAGCAGCTTAACTACTTAAAAGTTTCCCTCGCTGCGCTCTGGGGTGAAAAAACGCCTAATTTTGTGACACTTGAAGGTGATTTATATCACTTTGGCACCGATATTGAGTTTGACTCGCTCTTCGCAAAAATGGAGAAGAATCCAGCAATCCTCATTTTTGCGGCTGAAGAGCGCCTCAAGGATGCCGAACTGCGCGTTGCCACAACACAGTCGAAAGCGGATGTCAGTTGGTCGCTAGGCGTGCGTCGATTTCAAGCAAACGATGATTCTGCACTAGTGGCCGGCTTCAGCATGCCGCTGTTTTCCGGCAGAAGAAACACAGGGGCGGTCTCTGCCGCGCGTGCCCAGCGCAATGAAATCTATGTACAAAAAGAAGTGGCTTTACTGAGTATGCACACACAATTGTTCCGTGCATTCCACAATAGAAAGCAAGCAATTCTCGCGGCCAAAACACTACAAAGCACCATCATCCCTGCGCTGCGAGATGCACTCAAAGAAACGCAAATTGCCTATGAACGTGGGCGCTATGGCTATTTGGATTACGTATCTGCACGGCAGGAGTTACTGAATGCTCAGCGCACACTGATCGAAGCGGCTGCGTCTGCACTCACTTATGGCGCCGAAATTGAACAGCTAACAGCAGAGCCCTTGTCCTCGACGCTCTATAGCGTATCAAGCGATTTCTCAGGAACAGCACAATGAATATATACGATACGATTAAAACACCCATTATTAATGCCATTTTCTACGCCACAATTTGTTTTTCAGTATTAGTCGCCCATGCCGAAAGTGGACATGGCGATGAAGAAGATCATGACGAGGGCCACATTGAACTCTCTCAAGAGCAAATGAAGCACGCGGGTATCGGCCTAGCCCAAGTTGGGCCTGGCGCAATTCGCGAGACATTAGCCGTTTACGGGGTTATTACGAGCAATGCGGAACAAACCCAAGCCGTCACAGCCCGCTATGACGGCGTCATCCGCGCCGTCAATAAAACCATTGGCGATAACGTCCGCAAAGGTGATGTGCTTGTCACTGTTGAGGCGAATGAAAGCTTAAAAACCTATCCTATTTATTCTGCACTTAATGGTGTCATTAGTCAGCGCAACGCCAATATTGGCGAACAGACAAACGATAAAACACTGTTTGTTGTTGAAGATTACTCTAGCGTTTGGGTAGATCTTTCCGTGTTCCCCAAAGACATCGCCAAGCTCTCATTGGGGCAAACGGTAAGGATAAAAAGCACTAACCACGCCAGCACTGGCGAAGGGAGAATTTTCTTTATTGCCACTCAGGGTAACCCTTCTAATCAAGCCACCACAGCGCGCGTCCTGCTGAACAATGTCGACAATCTATGGAAACCTGGACTTTTTGTTAATGCCGAAATCACCCAAACAGAAACTGCTGCAGCCACTGTTATCAACAATGAAGCTGTGCAACTGATCGAAGGTGAAACCGTTATTTTCGTGAAAGGAGACGAGGGTTTTGAACCTCGTAATATCACCTTAGGTCGCACAGATGGCGAAGCCAGCGAAGTACTGCGTGGACTAAAAGTTGGCGAAACATACGTAATCAAAAATAGCTTTGTTTTGAAATCTGAAATGGGCAAGGAGGATGCTGAGCATGGACATTAATCACATCCACCGCACTGCGAACTCCAACCGCAGCTATTGCCACCAGCACTACGTTATTTCGTGGTGCGAGACCGTAGTAGGGCCTCGCTATGATCGATAAACTTATTCATTTTTCAATTGCACGCCGTTGGCTGATCATGTTTTTTACGCTCGCCATTAGTGCACTCGGTGTGTGGAATTATCAAAACCTGCCCATCGATGCTGTACCCGATATCACCAATGTACAGGTACAAATTAATACGGGTGCACCCGGTTACTCACCGCTGGAAGTAGAGCAGCGGATTACCTACTTGGTCGAGCTGGCAATCACCGGATTACCTTACGTAGAGAGTACCCGCTCTTTGTCGAGATATGCGCTCTCTCAGGTCACCGTTGTGTTTGAAAAAGGGACGGACATTTACTTTGCCCGCAACTTGATCAATGAACGTTTGCAGCAGGCCAAAAGTGATATGCCCTCGGGCATTGAACCCGTGATGGGGCCAGTAGCGACCGGCCTCGGGGAGATTTTTCACTACGCGGTGCACGCAGACGACGATGCCCGACAGCCAAACGGCGAGAAATATGATGCGACTGCCTTGCGCACCTTGCAAGATTGGGTCATTCGTCCCCAGTTGCGTCTGGTCAATGGTGTGACGGAAATCAACACGATCGGAGGTTTTGAAAAAGAGTTTCACATCACTCCGACCCCTGCGCGACTATTAACCTTCGGCTTAAGCTTTGATGACTTGGTTGAGGCAATAGAAAAAAACAACGCTAATGTTGGTGCGGGTTACATTGAAAAAAATGGTGAGCAATATCTTATTCGCGCACCTGGGCAAGTTGCCGACATTGCTGAACTGGAGAAGATCATCGTCACTCACAAAGACGGTATCCCGATAACAGTAGGAGATATCGCCGACATCAGTTTTGGCAAACAGCTCCGTACCGGCGCGGCAACCCGCGATGGGGAAGAAACCGTACTCGGCACCGCCGTGATGCTGTTGGGCGGTAATAGTCGCAGTGTTTCGGAAGCGGTTTCCGCAAAGCTGGTGGAAATCAATAAAACACTGCCCAAAGGGATCACCGCCGAGCCCGTCTATAACCGAACGGTACTCGTCGATAAAACCATTGCAACCGTACAGAAGAACCTACTTGAAGGTGCCGTACTGGTTGTCGTTGTTTTACTAGTCATGCTCGGCAACGTCCGCGCCGCTTTGCTCACTGCGATGGTCATTCCGCTGTCAATGCTAATGCTCATGACCGGTATGGTACAAGCCAAAGTCAGTGCTAACTTGATGAGCTTGGGAGCGCTCGATTTTGGTCTTATTGTCGACGGCGCAGTGATTATTGTTGAGAACTGCATACTAAGACTGGCTGGTAGGCAGCATCAACTCGGCCGCATACTCAAACTGGATGAACGCTTCCAAACCGTTTTCGCCGCGACACGGGAAGTTTTCACGCCAAGCTTGATCAGCGTTCTGGTGGTGATTTTAGTAAACTTGCCGATCCTCGCTCTCACCGGCGTGGAGGGGAAAATGTTTACGCCCATGGCCATGGCCGTGATCATCGCCTTATTGTCGGCCTTGGTGCTGTCATTAACCTTTGTGCCCGCTGCAGTCGCACTGTTGCTCAGTGGTCATATTGAAGAAAAAGACAACATCATTGTTCGTCAATCAAAACGGGTGTATACCCCAGTTCTGGCGTGGGTACTCAAATTCCGTTTCAGCGTATTAGCCGGCGCGGTACTGCTAATCATCGCTGTTGGTGGATTGACCACAAAAATGGGCACTGAGTTTATTCCAAACCTGGATGAAGGTGATATTGCCATTCAGGCTTTGCGTATTCCCGGCACCAGCCTTACTCAATCCCTCGACATGCAGTTTCGGCTTGAACGCGCTGTACTGGAAATACCGGAAGTAAAAACCTACTTCTCACGCGTCGGTACCGCAGAGGTTGCCAGTGATCCCATGGGGCCAAACATCTCTGATGGCTATGTGATGCTGAAAGATCGTGCAGACTGGCCCGACCCCGACAAGTCTAAAGCCCAACTGCTAGAAGATATCCGGCAAAAACTAACGCTCATCCCCGGTAACGCGTTCGAGATTAGCCAACCGATACAGCTTCGCTTTAATGAACTGATTTCCGGTGTTCGCTCAGACCTAGGCATTAAGATTTACGGCGACGATCTAGATCAGTTATTGAAATCAGGTTCTGAGATTGCAACGGCGCTTAACGGCGTTGAGGGTGCCGAAGGCGTCAAAGTAGAGCAGGTTTCTGGTTTACCTATATTGTCGGTTGAAGCCAATCGGCCGGCACTATACCGCTACGGTCTGAACGTCGCTGATGTCCAAGAGGTATTAGCCGCTGCGACAGGTGGCGAAGAAGCCGGATTAATCTTTGAGGGTGACCAACGGTTTACTATCGTCGTACGGGTGGCGGAGGAAATCCGCAACGACTTGCGAGCGCTAGAACGGTTGCCGATACCACTCCCGCAAGGAGGCTACGTACCACTCAATGAAGTCGCCACGCTCACGCTGGCACCGGGGCCGAATCAAATTTCCCGCGAAAATGGTAAGCGTCGCCTCGTTGTTAGTGCCAACGTACGGGGCCGGGATTTAGGTGGTTTTGTTGCCGATGTGCAAACTCAAATTGAACGAGAGGTGACCTTGCCGCCCGGCTATTGGCTGGAATACGGTGGTACGTTTGAGCAACTCCAATCCGCAACGGAGCGGTTAAGCCTCTTAGTACCCGTGACACTTGTCATGATTTTTGCCCTACTCATGATGACCTTTGGTTCTGCGAAAGATGCGGCACTCGTATTCAGCGGTGTGCCACTGGCGCTAACTGGCGGTGTCATTGCGCTTTGGCTGCGTGACATCCCCTTGTCTATCACCGCAGGCGTTGGCTTCATTACGCTATGCGGTGTTTCGGTACTCACCGGCGTAATGATGGTCTCGGCGTTTAGAGATCAGCTGGTGCAGGGTAATGATATCGATCTATCGATCAAAGAAGGCGCGATGTTACGTCTACGGCCGATACTAATGGTCGCGTTGGTAGCCGCGCTCGGATTTCTGCCGATGGCCCTCAACACCAGCACGGGTGCGGAAGTGCAGCGGCCACTCGCGACGGTGGTTATCGGGGGAATCATCTCCTCTACCCTATTAACCCTACTGGTTTTGCCCGGTTTATACCGTATGGCTTACCGCAAACCAAAAAACATCCCTGAGAGTGATGAGAGTCAAATGGCATCTTAATGCTTTACCGTCTGGCCATAAGGCTGTGCATTACTTATGGCCAGACAAATCCACAACCATAAATATCGCTCTACTAATTCATGGAGTACCGTTATGAAACAAATCAAAGCATTTATACACCATGTCAGATCCGCCATTGTAGTTGAAGCATTACGCGATGCCGGCTATAAAAATCTAACCCTGCTAGATGTAAAGGGGACGCTAAAACCACTTAGCGAATCCGAACAATCGTATTCAACAGATGCTGGTGTTGTTATTTCTGAGGTTCGAATCTCACTAGTCTGTGAGGATTCTCAAGTTGATGATGTCACTGGCATTATTCGTACGGCTGGAAGAATTGGCCCACATATCTCCGGCTGGGTTTATGTTAGCCCCATAGAGCAAGCACTGCCTATAGGCGGGCCGGGTAGCTAACAGCGAGATTCGCACCCAAAATCAACTAAATTTTAACTCCGTAGGCAATCATAGGCTTTTCAATCAAAGCCCTGAAAACTGCTTACGGAATTATTCGAGCGGGAAATTATTTGATGTGATTGTCCGGGACGTTATCAGTGATTACCCCTGTGGCCCCAGCGATAAGTTGATTAATTACGTCATTTTTAGCACTAACCCCAGCCTCCAACATAGCTATTTTAACGATTGAAGCCTGTTGTTTGGACTGCAGACCTCCATATTCTTGCCTCAATTTACCGTTTTCTACAGAGTAGGATTCAATTTGTTCTCGGGAGTTGCGTAACTCGATATTTAGTGACTGCTCAGACAATGCTAATGCCTTTACTCTGCTCTCAAGTTCATTTTTCTCGGATGTCAGGAGACTTAGGGGATTGGTCGGGATTAAGCTTATTTCAGCGATAGGCTACAGTAATGCCTTGATTTAAAAAGAAATTATCTTAATTTAAGTATTGAGTAGAGGTTTTAGGGGTACTGAGTAATTTTGACCATTTTATCTCAGAATATTCAGTATCTTACTGAAAAATGATGAGTTTTACTCAGCTAAACTTTCCGCTCTTTACCACTAGCTGCACGCTTTTTGTCATCTGCCTGAACATACACGGTGTCAGTCGTAGACATGCTCGCATGGCCCAAATCCTCGGATACATCTTTAAGTGAGCGGCCGCGCTCAATCTCTATACTCGCACCTGTATGCCGCAGCCAATGTGACGTCGCTTCTTTAAAATTACTAGCATTGTCTTCACCATAGCGTGCCTTCATTTGTTCGTACGCTTGGTCGAATACTTCTTGCACTAATCTTGATAATTGTCGCGCCGTCATTCCCCCACGGCCTCGGAGTTTTTCAATAATAGGGTGGTTTTCACCAGGTACAGGCAGCTTATTTAAGTCTCGGTAGAGCCGGTAGCGCGTTAAATAGCTTAGAAAGCTCGGTGGAACCGTAATATCTCGGACTTTTCGGCCCTTACCATAGATCTTCAACCACCAATTATTGTCATTATCCTTCCAAAAGTGACTCATGGTGGGCGACCATTCTGCGCGATCTGAGTACTCAGAAATGCGCAGAAAAAGGGTTTTTAATGATGCAATGAGAAACAGGCTTCGCTCATATCGCGAGTCGTCATCGGCCATGGTATGAGCAACCTCCAGCAGGAAATTCCACTGGTCTTCCGTTAAGCGTTTTACGTCCTTGACCTGTGCATCTTTGATCAAATATCGACAATCCTTCTTGGCTAATTGAACAGGGTTGCCGTAGCAGTATTCTTCATCAGTTAGATGTTTATAGAAGGCATTAATGGCGGTAAACGTCGCTTGTAAGGTTTCTTGCGAGGGACGGTATTTTTTCTTGTCCGGCTTTGATATGTCGCCTTTGGCAATCATCAGCCGGAATGGTGCCCATTCAGAGTTACTTATGTACAGGCCGCCTTTAATCAGAAACTTCTCAACATTCGATAAACATATCCACGTTAATGGCGGTCGCCAGCAAAAATCTGCATATTCTAAAATGTCGGCTTTTCGGTATTGGTCGATAGGCTTATCCTTGACGAGAAATGCCCAGAGCAGAAATTTCTCGACTTCAGAACGAAATCGCGTGAATGTGTGTTCTGATTTGTTGCGACCAATATAAGATAGAAATTCCTGACCCCATAGCCACGCTTTAGATTTCCATTGATCGGTATCGGCTAACACGGCTGCGAGGTCGGGAAACTCTTCAAGCTTTACAGCTTTGAGGTCTTTGTATGTCGGGTACAGCGGGACAGGTTTAGGAATAGCCATGGATTTTCCTGATATCTACAGATAAGAGTATATAATCGACTATCAGTATTCTAGCACCCCTCACGCCCTATTTCCAATACTGGAGGGTATCGGATTTTCAGTATACGAGATAACCCACCGCATTGACTGCGCCGTTTTAGAACCTAAGACTCCTTCACCTTGCCGAGATAGTTTCTATAATTGCACTGTCTTGCCAAACTAAAGAATATTCAGAATCGGTTTAGCTAGAAATCAATGATCAGAGAGCAGCCACGTCAACACCTAGACTCCATGTCAATTATTGCTACCGTTGATTCACGCAACTCCAGTTTATAAGGCAAGATAACACGAGCAGCTTTTGGCTTTTCACCTGTCAATATGCCGAGCATAAGCATCATCGCAGACTCGCCAATTTCATGGCTGGGCTGGTGAATTGTCGTTAATCGCGGACTGGTGTATTGCGCAAAGACAATATCGTCAAAACCAACTATCGACATGTCTGACGGTAACTCTAAGCCTTCGTCCCGGCAGGCTTGCATCGCACCAATAGCCATCTCATCATTGGCACAAAAAACAGCTGTTGGCCGAGGCCCGCCCACCAGTAAGGCTTTCATTGCGGCATACCCGGACTTCAATGTGAAATCCCCCTGCACTACCCATCGCCGCTTTAGGCGTATACGACTTTTCCGTAGCCCTTGGGAATAACCAAGAAACCGATCCTCACAAAGAATGGAGTCTTTAGGGCCATTAATATAAGCAATATCTCGATGGCCCAAGGCGAGTAAGTGCGCAACAGCTTCTTGAGCAGCCGCCACATTATCTATACACACCGCCGGAACAGGAATTTCACCATGGTATTCGCAGGCCATTACGAACGGCGGCCAATCTGGATCCAGCGATTTCCTTCCCTTGCGATAAGGGAAAGGTATACTGCGCCCCAAGCAGATAACACCGTCAGCTTGCTTTTGAGCCGCCAGCTCACCGTAAGCACGCTCACTGTCTTCACTACCCTGAGTATCACCTAAAAGCACACGGTATTGATGTCGTCTCGCTACTTGCTCAATCCCTTTTATAATATTCGCAAAGAAGGGGTTGGCAATATCTGGCACCAATACAACGACTGTATTACTGCGCCGACGACGAAAATTTTGCGCCAATACATTAGCAACATAACCACTGGATTCAACCGCGCGCATCACTTTTTCACGGGTTTTATCCGAAACTTTCGCTGGTTCTGCCAACGAGCGAGAAACCGTTGCTATTGATACATTGGCCAGTTTTGCAACGTCTTTAATGGTAACCATATTATCCCTCAGTTCAGAGGTGACATTCTACGAGCCTTTACTTACTTAAGACACTGCTACCCGAATCTTGCCTGTAACAAAACCACCGCATGTAAAAATGGCGTGCTAACTGCGCTACCTTATATATTTTTGCTCAACGCCTTAACGCAGCCAAGCAACCCCGGATACGCAACCAAGATAATAGCCAACGGCGTATTTTCACATATGCGCCTAAAACGACCTTTATCATTGAATCGCGCCCTTAAGATGTCTTCATCAAGTAAATCCAGCATCGCAGGCACGATGCCACCGGATATATAAACGCCGCCAGCTGCGCCCATCGACAACGCAAGGTCACCTGCCTCCGAACCTAAAATCGCACAAAAATCACTCACGGCCCGCAGGCAGTACTCATCACCGGCCCGCGCGCCTGCTGTCACGCCCGGGGCATCGAGCTCTCGTTCTAAGCCCGCCAAACGGCAATTGGCCCAGTAAAGATTGGCTAGCCCCATTCCCGACAATAGTCGCTCAACCGAGACACGCTCATAGCGAGTCCAGAGCTGCTGCAGCAGCTCCACCTCATGTGCTGATTGTGGGGCAAAACCAACGTGACCGCCTTCTGAGGGGACAATTTCTCCCGAAGGCATCATGGCAGATACCCCTAAGCCGGTGCCCGGCCCCAAGACAGCTTTCACTGCCGGTAGCTGACCTGGCCGCGCACTGCCCAGCCACTTCACATCTGACTCATTTAAGTTATCGATGCAGAGCACTTGGGCGCTAAAGTCATTAATAATACTAATGGGAATTCCAAGCTGAGCCTCAATTTCACGACGGCTGAATGCCCAGTGGTTATTGGGCAAGTTAATCAAATCTTGCTCAACCGGCCCGGCAACCGCAAAGCAGGCTGCGGTGATATTTGTAATATCGCTCGACTTTATATAGTGACGAATAGCATCAATAAAATGCGGGAAATTTGCACAGGGAAATTTTTCAATACGATTTAAGTCTTTACTGCCCTGCTCAACATAGGCAAAGCGTGCATTGGTTCCACCAATATCCCCGACTAACTGGACGCCCGGCATTGTATTATTTATCTGCACTGTTTTATCCACACCTTACCCGCCACAACTTAGTTGCGATGCAATGCGCGCCTGTGCTTCAATTTCCGCCCAGTTCTTATTGCGAATATCTGCCGCTGCCAACATCCAGCTACCGCCAATACACAGCACATTTGGTAGCGCGAGAAAATCACCCGCATTGTTCAAATTAATACCGCCAGTGGGGCAGAACTGAACCTGCGGCAGCGGGCCGGCAATCGACTTCAACATGGCGACGCCGCCAGCCGCCACCGCCGGGAAAAATTTCATATGTCTTATACCGTGTTCCAGCAATAGCATCACCTCGCTGGGGCTGGAGACCCCCGGCAGTAGCAGCATGTTTTCTGCAGCAACAGCGCTAATCAAACTCGGGGTATTGCCAGGGCTGACTAAAAACTCCGCCCCGGCCGCTTTGGCATTGCGAACATCGTCAGCACTCAGCACCGTGCCAGCACCAACGATAGCGTCTGGCACAGCTGCTTTAATGGCCCCAATCGCCGCCAAACCATGCTCGGTGCGCAATGTGACTTCTAATACCCGCAGGCGACCGGCAACCAAGGCTTTTGCCAAGGGTACAGCGTCTGCCATATCATCGATGACGATCACCGGAATAACTGGACTGGTTCGCATTATGGTTTCGATATTCAACATGGCTTAAATACTTCCTGCGTAATTCGCATTAGGGCGCCCAGTACACGGTTACTGGCGTTTTATCTTGTTTTAACAGCGCGCTTACCGGCATCGCCTTGGGGTCGAGGCTGAGCTTTGCCCGCGCGTAAATTTTGCGTTTAGCGTCACCGCTAATCAGCAGCACAATATGCCGCGCGCGTAAGATCGCCGAAAGGGTCAAGCTCATGCGTTCGGTGTAGTTACCCGTCACTGTGGTTTGTCTGGCCGAGATAGCTACGCAGAGTGCGTTATTGTCTAGATCTAAGCCTGCAGCCAAGCCCTGCGCATAAGGAAACAAGGACGCGAAATGGCCATCGCTACCCATACCCAGTAAGCAGAAATCATAGGGCTGCTTAAGACTGGCATAGGCGGCTTCGCAGCGCTGGTGTCCGGCATGGGCGGTGTCATGGCTATTTTTCATGGCGATAAAGCGCGCCGATGCCGCCTTATTGACAAGCAAGCTACGCCGAATCATGGCCTCGTTACTGGCAGCATGATCATTGGCTACCCAGCGCTCATCGACTAGGGCTAAGTCTACTTTTGCCCAATCCAGCTCACTTTCTGACAAGGCTTCGTACAATGTTTGTGGCGTGCTGCCGCCAGATAACAGCAAACTTGCCCTGTCTGAATCGCTAATGGCATCACCAAGTACCGACAGGCAGTGCGCTTGCAGTGCGTTAAGGAGCTCGGCTTTATCGCTGAAAAATTTTTCGCGTAACATTAGCGCTTACTCGTTTTCTTTTCGCCGCCGTTAAACCAGCTGAAATGATCTTCAGCCAATAGTTCACCTGACTCCTCCGGCCCCCAACTCCCTGCGCGGTACAAATGTGGTACAGACTGGTTTTTCTGCCAGCCTTCGACAATCGGATCGATCCACGCCCAGGCGTGGCTGACCTCATCACGATGAATAAACAAGCTAGGATTGGCGGCAACCACATCGAGAATCAAACGCTTATAAGCATCGCTTTTAAAATGCTTATAGGTGTCCGAGAAATTTAAGTTTAAGGTTGCCGGTTGCAACTGCATATCAAGGGTTTCAAGATCCTTAGACATCATAATCAGCTGGATATTTTCATCCGGCTGCAGGCGTATCACCAAGCGATTGGGCTCTAAATTACCTGCGGACTTTTCGTATACCCGGTGGGAAACATCTTTAAACTGAATAACAATTTCCGCACAGCGCTGCTTCATGCGCTTTCCGGTACGCAAATAAAATGGCACCCTCGCCCAGCGCCAGTTGTCGATGTAAGCGCGAATTGCAACAAAGGTTTCAGTGCTGCTATCCGCTTGTTTTAATTCTTCTAAATACCCCGGCACTAATTCGCCCTTATGGCTACCCGCCACATACTGACCGCGAACGGTATGTTTACACACATCGTCGTCACGAATCGGGCGCAGCGCTTCCAGAACTTTTACTTTTTCAGCGCGAATACTATTGGCATTCATTTTGTGGGGCGACTCCATGGCCACCAAACACAATAACTGCAAGAGATGATTTTGCACCATATCCCGCAGTGCACCGGCTTCATTGTAAAACGCCGCCCGCCCTTCTAAACCAACGGTTTCCGAGATACTAATCTGCACGTGATCAATGGATTTTGCGTCCCAAAGCTGCTCAAAAATTACATTGGTAAAACGCAGCGCCATTAAATTTTGCACTGTCTCTTTGCCAAGATAATGGTCTATACGGTAGATGCTGCTTTCATCAAAGTATTTTGCGATTTCGTCGTTTATGCCCCCTGCCGTGTCTTCGTTATAGCCCAAGGGCTTTTCAACTACCAAGCGGCTATTCCCAGTAACCAAATGCATTTTCGATAAATGCCGACAACAAACACTAAATATCGAGGGCGGAATCGCTAAGTAATAAACCCGCACCCGATCTTGGTGTTCATCGAGCAGCGCTGCCAAGTCTTGCCAAGCTTCATCACAAACGTTGATATCAAGACGCTGGGGATACAGCAATGCTTGGAATTGCAGCCAAGCATCTGCACAAAATTCATCTTCCAGAAGATATTCTTGCAAGGCGGCACGCGCGCTGTCTGGATAGCCTGCAGCCGTGTTTTCATCAATACAGCTGGCAATAATACGCGAGCCTGGTGGCAGTTTGTCTTCGCGAAAGGCACGGTACATCGCCGGTACCAACTTGCGATAGGCAAGGTCACCAGTACCGCCAAAAATCACTATATCAAAGGCTTGAAGCATATTTATCTCATTGCGATTAAACGCCATTACTACTTAACAATATGACTGAGGCTTAGGATAAATCAAATATCGATGCACCTAGCTCAGCACTTGTCACCAAGCGGCGGAACCCGGAAAACAGCTCGCGCCCCATTCCAGATCCATCGGTATTCGAGGGCGTCGCGACGTCGCGTGTTAAGCACTGCTCGTCAATCACCCGCAATACACCCCGATCTGCATCGAGCTCCACTATATCCCCGTCACGCAATGTCGCAATGGGACCACCGTCTAAGGCCTCTGGACTGAGGTGAATGGCGGCGGGTACTTTGCCCGAAGCTCCCGACATGCGGCCATCGGTGACCAAGGCCACTTTAAAGCCACGATCTTGCAGCACGCCTAATACTGGCGTTAATTTGTGCAGCTCTGGCATGCCATTGGCTTTTGGCCCTTGAAAACGCACCACGGCGATAAAGTCTTTATTAAGCTCGCCGGCATCAAAACGGACTTTAATCTCATCTTGATGATTAAAAATAATCGCCGGTGCCATGACTTTGCGGCACGGCGCTTTTACCGCCGAGACCTTGATAACCGAACGCCCAAGATTGCCCTGCAATAATTTTAAACCGCCCTCTGCGCTGAATGGCGCTTGGCAGGAGCTGAGCACGGAAGAATCTAAGCTCGCCTCAGGACAATCGCGCCACTGCAATTGACCATCATCAAGAAAGGGTTCTTGGCAATACTGACTTAGCCCGCCGTCACCCAAAATGGTTTTGACATTATCATGGAGCAGGCCGGCGGCCAGCAGTTCTTTGATTAATACTGCCATACCCCCCGCTGCGTGGAAGTGATTTACATCGGCTTCACCATTGGGATAAATGCGGCACAGCAGCGGCACAACTTCAGACAAATCGGCCATATCCTGCCAATCAATAATCACCCCCGCCGCGCGGGCAATGGCAATCAAATGGATGGTGTGATTGGTAGACCCGCCACTCGCTAGCAATCCAACAATGCCGTTAACAATGCTGTAGGCATCGATGATTTCGCCAACCGGCGTGTACTTAGCCGCAAGCGGCGAAATAGTATCGAGCTGCTTAACCGCCGCCTTGGTCAATTGCGCCCGCAATGGTGTGCCCGGATTAACAAAGGAACTGCCCGGCAGTTGCAAGCCCATAATTTCCATGAGCATTTGATTGCTGTTTGCGGTGCCGTAAAAAGTACAGGTGCCGGCACTGTGATAGGACTGGCTCTCTGCGTCCAGTAGTTCTTGGCGCCCAACTTTGCCCTCGGCATACAGTTGGCGAATTCGGCCTTTTTCGGCATTGGCCATGCCCGACATCATTGGCCCAGCGGGAATAAACACGCAGGGCAAATGGCCAAAGGCCAGCGCGCCAATCAATAGGCCGGGTACAATTTTGTCGCAAATGCCTAGACACAACACGCCGTCAAACATATCGTGGGATAGCGCAATACTGGCCGCCATGGCGATGGTGTCGCGGCTAAACAAGGACAATTCCATGCCATCGCGCCCTTGGGTGACGCCGTCGCACATCGCCGGCACGCCGCCCGCAAACTGGGCAACCGCGCCCACGTCACGAGCTGCCTGCTTAATAATGTCGGGGTAATCAACATAGGGCTGGTGGGCAGATAGCATCTCGTTGTACGAGGAAACAATGGCGAAATTTACGCCGCGATCAACTGCTAACATGGATTTGTCGTGCTGATCTGAAGCAGCAAAGGCATGGGCCAGGTTACCGCAGGACAAGCGACTGCGTGACACGCCAGTGCTTCGCGCTTTATCGAGCTTGGCGAGATAATTCCCACGACTCTGCTCGCTGCGGGCGATAATTCGTGTGGTTACTTCTTGCATTTTGGGGTGTATCACGTTGTAACCTCGCAAAACATAATTAGCACTAATACATTTAACACATATAGAAATAAAGTAGGCCGTTAAATTATAAAATATTACGGAATACTATCTGCGCGCTTAATTTATGCCATTAAACCACAAAAATGTAATCGTTTACATTCCAAATAAAAACAGTTACATTTTGACCACAGCATACAGATTTCATCACCAAACTTTGGGCACACTAGCCACAATAGATAACGATGCCCACTTAAATAGAGGCCGTTTAATAAAGCATTTTCATCGCTAACTGAGAACAACGGCACAACGAATATCGGGAATAAAATATGGCAGAAATAAGAATGGGCATGGTCGGTGGTGGTGAAGGTGCCTTTATCGGCGCCGTTCACCGCATGGCCGCAGCTCTAGACGGCGAAATAGAGCTAGTCTGCGGCGCCTTTAGCAGCAATGCTGAGCGCTCGCGCCGCTCGGGCGAAGCCCTCCACCTTGCAGCTGATCGCATCTACACCGACTATAAAGCGATGATGAACGCGGAGGCAGCCCTTCCTGTCGAGCAACGCATGCAGTTCGTCGCGATTGTTACGCCTAACCATTTGCACCTCCCGGTTGCTGAAGCAGCACTCCGCGCAGGTTTCCATGTCATGTCAGACAAGCCAGCTACCTTTAACTTGGACGAAGCATTAACGCTGCGCGAGATCCTAAATGAAACCGGCCTGCTTTACGGCCTCAGCCACGCTTACACCGGCTATCCTTTAGTAAAAGAAGCGCGCTTAAGGGTGGCAGCAGGCGATCTCGGCGCTATTCGTAAAGTCGTGGTGGAATACCCCCAGGGCTGGCTGGCCGATCGGCAAGAAGACACCGATAACAAACAAGCTGTCTGGCGTTTAGACCCCGCACAGGCGGGTATCAGCAGCTGCATGGGCGACATCGGTGTACATGCCGCCAATCTAGCAGAATACATAAGCGGACAGAATATCAGCGCGATTTGTGCCGACCTTAGCGCTTTTGTAGAAGGTCGCAGCCTCGACGATGATGGATCTATTTTACTGAAATTTGAAAATGGCGCCAAGGGCGTGCTCATGGCCAGCCAAGTCTGTGTTGGCGAGGAAAACACCCTCAAAATCCGCGTCTACGGAGAAAAAGGCAGCTTAGAATGGAGCCAGCAAGAGCCCAATACGCTGTGGCTTAAATGGCCAGATCGCCCTACCGAAATGTTGCGTACCGGTGCTGACTATCTGAGTACGCTGGCTACAGTAAATACCCGCACGCCAAGTGGCCACCCAGAAGGCTATTTAGAGGCCTTTGCCAATATTTATATGGCGTTTATCGGCCAGATCCGTGCTTGGGAAAGTGGAGCAGCACTTGCTGAGCGCAGCGCAGATTGTCCGGGTATCAATGAGGCAGTACGCGGCATGAGCTTTATTGAAAACGCCGTCGCCGCCAGCGCCAGCGATGTCAAATGGCGCAGCCTGCCGCACTACTAATTCGCCGTCACCATTTAGGTTATCAATATGTCAAAAATGAAAGGCCCGGCAATTTTTCTTGCGCAATTTGCTAGCCCAGAAGCGCCCTTCAATAGCCTCGCCAACATTACCAAGTGGGCGGGTGATCTCGGCTACAAAGGCGTACAGATCCCCACTTGGGGAGCAGGTTTAATCGACCTCGCCAAAGCGGCTGAGAGCAAGGAATACTGCGATGAGCTGCGGGCAATCTGCACAGCCAACGGCGTAGAGATCACCGAACTCTCAAGCCATTTACAAGGCCAATTGGTTGCCGTGCACCCGGCCTACGACGAACAGTTTGAGGGCTTTGCCCCAGCGCAGTTACACGGTAACCCTAAGGCTCGTCAAGCATGGGCCGTCGATCAATTAATGCTCGCCGCCAAGGCCAGTAAAAATTTAGGTTTAACGGCCCACGCTACGTTTTCCGGCGCCCTGCTGTGGCACACCATGTACCCGTGGCCACAGCGCCCAGAAGGCTTAGTCGAAACTGGCTTTAAAGAACTCGCCAAACGCTGGTTGCCGATTCTTGATGCTTTCGATACCGCTGGCGTAGATCTGTGTTACGAGATTCACCCCGGTGAAGATTTGCATGACGGCGTGACCTTTGAGCGTTTTTTAGAGGCGACTGGCAATCACCCACGCTGCAATATTCTTTACGATCCCAGCCACTTGGTATTGCAACAGCTGAACTATATTCAATTCATTGATTATTACCACGACCGCATCAAAATGTTTCACGTTAAAGATGCCGAGTTCAATCCCAATGGCCGCAGTGGTATTTATGGCGGCTACCAGGGCTGGAAAGATCGCCCCGGTCGTTTCCGCTCGCTCGGCGATGGCCAAGTCGATTTCAGCGCTATTTTCAGCCAGTTCGCCAAATACAACTTCGATGGCTGGGCAGTATTGGAATGGGAGTGCTGTCTTAAGCACCCGGAAGACGGCGCCAGTGAAGGTGTGGCTTTTATCAATCACCACATTATTCGCACCACGGATAAAGCCTTTGACGACTTTGCTGGCGGTAAAGCCGACGAAGCTGCCAACCGTCGTATTTTAGGCTTGGATTAATTCATATACACCATGGGGCGACCGGCGGTTGTCCCTACCACTACAAAATTATAATTAAGCGAAGTATTGAATGAATGCAAAACGTCTACAATGCGCCGTCGGCCTATCGCTAATACCGGCATTTTCCGCGGCACCGGTATACGCTGATAAAATGAATGTAGAAGAATTACTGGTGACGGGCAGTTATAGCGAAACTCAGCGTGAAAATGTGAGTGCCTCGATCACCATACTGGATCGCGCCGATATTAGCGCACTGAACAAAAGTCATTTAGTCGATGTGCTGCGCACCGTACCCGGTTTATTGATTGAAGAACAGGGCGGTGCCGGTGGTCTGGTCAGCGTTTCACTACGCGGCGGCGAATCGAACTTCACCGTAGTGATGATTGATGGCGTACAGCTCAACGACCCCACCAACACCCGTGGTGGTTCTTTTGACTTCGGCAACCTAGGGGTCGACAGCATCGAGCGTATTGAAATTGTGCGCGGCGCGCAGTCGACTATTTACGGATCAGACGCTCTCAGCGGTGTCATTAATACTATTACCACGCAGCCCAAAGCTGGGCATCAACAAAATCTGTCTACCGAGGTAGGTGAGTACGGATACCGACGCAATAGCATTGCCGTAAGAGGCTTAGAAAATAATCTGGGCTACAGCCTACAGCTCGGCAAACGCAATAGTGGCGAAGCCGTCGATGGCAGCCAGCAGCAAAGTGACGACATCAATGCGGGCCTAAGTTGGACACCAAGCAAAGGTCAAAAAATCGCACTAAATTATCGCGCCAGCGACGGCGAACTCAGCAGCTACCCCGAACAAAGTGGTGGCCCCAATAAAGCCAAGAACGACGATTTATATCGCAGTGAATATCAAGGTAAGTCACTAGGCGCGGCATGGCTTCTGCAACTAAACTCGCTGTGGCAAAGCAATCTGCACTACAGCCAATATGAGCGCGACGAGTCCTTCGACTCACCCGGCATTGCACCCTATATGAATGTGCCGCCCTATTTTGCCGATGCCGAATTTGAACGTAAAAACCTGCGCTGGGTTAACCGCATTGGCGATGATCAATTCTGGCTACACGCCGGACTCGAACGCCGCGAAGAATATGGTCGCAGCGACGGAGCCGCCGACTTTGGTGCGATCATCCCCGCACCAGCCCCTCTGCCACCACTGACCTCGAATGTCGTGCTCATCCCGCTGTCCTTCGAGTTGGATCGTGCCAGCAAAGCAGCGTTTTTAGAATTGAATACCCGTCTTGCCAGCGACACGCTTATTCAGATCGGCGCACGTCACGATAAACCCGATGAGCTAGACACTGAAGAAATTTACAAATTGGGTATTAAACAAGATTTTGATGATGGCTTTAGTCTTAGCGCAAACTGGGGCCAAGGTTTTAAACTGCCAAGCTTTTTTGCACTAGGTGACTCTCTCACCGGCAATCCTGGGCTGAAACCGGAAACGGCAGAAAACTGGGACATTACCGCTGAATGGACCAACAAGCAGCAGCACCTCAGCTTGAGCTATTTCGACAATCATTTTGAAAACTTAATCACGTTTGATGATGTTAATTTCACCAATATCAATAGCGATGCCGTTGATACCAGTGGTGCAGAATTTCAATGGACATGGCAGCTTCCCCAACTCCCCCTCAGCATTCAAGCTGAAACGACTTATACCGATATCGATGCCGAAGACCCCGAGCTAAAACTCACCGGGCGACCACAAATAAAAGGCGGCTTAAATACGCGCTGGCAAGTAAACCAAGTATTCAGTCTCAGCGCCGATTATCGTTATACCGGCAGCCAATTTGCTGGCTCCCAGCATACCGGCAGCGGCACCACAGAGAAACTGAAAAGCTATACCACACTGGATCTGTCCTTTGGCTGGCAGTTATTACCGCAAATTAGTTTACGCGGCGCACTGGGAAATGCGCTCAACAAGAAATTTGAAAACGCCGTAGGCTTTCCCGGCGAGCCGCGCGCACTGCGGGTAGGCATAAATTTTAGCTTCGAATAAATTCACTAAATATCTAAAGGACCAAAGCATGAGCGCAAGAAGCAACATTGGCGTCAACGCTTGGGTATGGGACTCGCCCTTTACCCGTGACTCAACAAAATTGTTCGAAAAAGCCGTAGCTATGGGCTTTGATGCATTTACCATCCCACTTGAAGAACCGGCCTTGATTGACGTTGATGCTATACGCACAGCCATTAGCGAGCATCCACTGCGACTCTATGCGACCGGTGCTTTCGGACCGAGCCGCGACTTAACCCACGAAGATCCACGCTTTCGCAAAGAGAGCCTAGACTACATCGAAGGTTGTCTAAAAATTTGTGCGCAACTGGGTATCGCCACCTTAGTCGGCCCCTGCTATTCGGCCGTAGGTAAGTGCCGCAAAATTCCCGACGCCCAGCGTAAACTGGAGTGGGATCTTGCCGTTAAAGGCATAAGCCAAGCAGGTAAGATGGCTTCAGATTACGGCGTCACCTTGGCGGTTGAGCCACTCAAACGTTTTGAAACCGACTTAATTAATACCGCTGAACAAGTCAAAAGATTAATTCGCGAAATTGACCAGCCACCAGTAAAAATTCATCTCGATACGTTTCATATGCATATTGAAGATAAGAGTATCTAAGATGCCATTGTGCTTGCCGGCGACGATTTAATTTACGTGGATGCCAGCGAGAGCGATCGCGGCCAGTTTCGTAAAAAATTATTTTCCTAATATGTATACCAACTAAATAACAAGGAAAGCAAAGCCATGAACAATGCTCACATAGATCGGCGCCGATTGTATCTCATAGGCAACTTATCCATTTTCATGATCGGCCTTGGTTTTGCCGTGCGCGCTAATATTGCCGTCTATTTGCAGAGTGAAATTTTCAATTTCATCGACTTAGCCAACTCAGCAGCCATGGTCGGCGAAGCCCTGGGGGCAACCTTTACCGGCTTTGCACTTACACTTTTATTTGGCAGTGCACTGGTTGATCTTATCGGCATGAAGCGCATGTTATTGCTATCGGCACTAGGCTATGTCGCGGGCTCCGTGGGCTTACTTGCCGCCGCACTAGACCCCCACGGCGCTAGCGCACACGCCATTGTCTTAGTCAGCTTATTGCTTACTGGCCTCGGTTGGGGCGCCGTTGAGGCGGCATCTAACCCTATGGTTGCAGCGCTGTATCCTGAAGAAAAAACCCACCGCCTGAATATTCTCCATTCATGGTGGCCTGCCGGTATCGTCGTCGGTGGCCTGCTTGGTGTTTTGATCAGCGCTACAGGGCTGGCCTGGGAACTGAATATGATTGTACTCATGCTGCCCGCACTAGTACTTGCGTGGATGGTGTACAGCGCTGAATTCCCGGTGACCGAGCGCGTGGCAAATGGTGTCAGCTATAGCGAAATGTTTGGTGAGTTACTGCGCCGCCCGATGTTTTGGGTATTTTGGGGTTGTATGTTTCTCACCGCTGCGGCGGAGCTTGCTCCAGGTCAGTGGGTAAACATCGCGTTGTCTAATATCGTGGGCATGCAGGGTATATTATTGCTGGTGTACGTTAGCGCCCTGATGTTTGTGATGCGTCACTTTGCAGGCCCTATCGCTAAACGAATATCCTCGGTCGGCTTAATGCTTATCTCCTGCCTGCTAGCTGGACTCGGACTTTATCTGCTGAGCCTAGCGACTTCACCAATACTGGCGTTCGCTGCGGCTACCGTGTGGGGTGTTGGAGTGTGCTATATGTGGCCGACCATGCTGGCGATATCGTCCGAGCGTTTTCCTCGCGGCGGCGCGATGGCAATGGGCTTGATGGGTTTTGCTGGCGGCATGTCGATTCAGTTTGTCCTGCCCCATATGGGCGGAATTTTTGATGCAGCCAAAGCAGGCGCCGCCGGTGGTGCCGATAAATTGGTTGGGCTTTCACCCGAAGCAATGACCGAAGTTGTGCGTTACGCCTCCGTAGAGTCCTTCCAATCTGTTGCCTTTGTACCGCTGCTGCTATTACCGGTATTTGGAATTATTTGGTTATTCGATCACAAATGTAAAGCGCAGTAAATTACTGTGCTTCGAACAGCATTTTATACATTAATACATTACTGTGCGATAACTTGGAAATAAAAAAGGCTTGAATCTCATTAAGTTGATACGAAGAATGTGTGAACAAACACTTTATTAACAAGCGGAATCAAGCCTTGCTACGTCATAATACGGTTTTTTCACAATTGTTACAGTTGTAATCGAGACATGAATTTGAAAGCCTTGCCAATCAGCACAACGAGGGTCAAAAGCTGTGCAAAACGTCGCGCTGGTCTCAGTTTTTTTCTTTGACCCTAGCTAAGTTTTCCGGTCGCGCAAGCCTACGCGAAATTGGCAGTAACCTTGTAAGCTCAAACGCCAAGACGCTACCACCTCGACAGCAACAATACCACCCGAAGTTCACTTTCTCTCAGGTGAACGCGAGCGTGCCCGATACACGTTTTCAAAAATTGTTATCTCAGTGGCGCGCGACGGCGTCGAAACATGGCTTCCACTTTAATAGTAAACTGCTTTCGCTAAATCCCTTTACGCCGCATCGGCCTTCGCGGCTTAGAGAGAGCGGTAAGCCCCAAGTGTCCAGCAACCCCTAGTAGTGATAACAATCTTCTTGTGAACGATGCGGTTGATTAACGAAGCTCCATTCTATAAGGCAATATTACGAAACTAATTTTTTAAGTTTGTGTGCGAAATTTTTGATATATTGCTAGTTAATATCGACTGATTGTTGAATTCGAATATTAATAATGCAATCAAAATCTTCCTAGTAATTTTTAAAAGTATCGACTGATACAGTCTACAAGTTTAGATTTCATGATCGATTTTTCTCGATAATTATCTTAATGGTGTGAACGCGACGATACGCCTTATACCAGTTGTGACACTAAGATCTTCTCGTCAACTTTGTCATCTAACGTTATACATATAATCTATGTGCTCAATAGATTCCCTTATGATTTTTCATGAGGCGAAGATAGCAGTTCATCTTGCAAGCAAAGCATAGTCAGCTTCAGTGCAGCTCAATCTTTAAACATAAACTCAAAACCGTAAATAATGTATAGACCTTTGTCGGTATTTTTCTCGGTCACAGGAGAGCCAATATATAAGTCATGGATACCATTAATTTCTGAAACATCCAGAGTTTTCCAGCTATAAGTATCCGGATGCAATTCAGCAGAGATATCAATTGCGGCAACTGACCCCGAGGTTGGATCATCCAGTCGCAGCTCCATTGTTCCACCACTCAAGTAAGGTTGTAGGCCTACTGCCCCCACACGAATTTGTGATATGCCAGTTAAATCAATACTATCCAGTTTCACATGAACAAATGGAGCGGACTGAGCGCTGGCTAACAACATCAGGCAATTAAGCGTGTCTGATAGTATAATGTTTCGATAGCCGGCCCCACCACTGACCAAATCAATAGTTTGGCGAGGATGGCGCAGTACAATATTGGCGTTACCGCGCAATGGGGGTGCTAGGCTACCTTGGTCAGTGTAGCTCGCTTGCAAAAGATAGGTTCCCTGGTACATTTCTTTGAGATCTATATCGACATATTTTTCTCCGGCTACCTGTAGTGCATCTTTCTGATGGAGATCAAAATTAATATGCCCAATGATAGGCAAGCTTGCGTTATCCGAGCTATTACTGGCCAGCGATAGAATATAGCTGCTGGCTGCACTTAGCTCCCGTTCGGAGAGCCCCGGGTGCGATGGCATAGCATGTGAACTCTGCCATTGCCCGCTTCCCCCTTCGAAAATAACTTTACGCAGGTAGCCCTCGGCATCAGATTTCTTTTGATAACGCATTGATATAGCGGTGAATGATGGAGCAATAGAGTCCGCTTCTAGTTGGTGGCAGGCATGACAGTCGCTCCCTTGCATTAAAATTTCGCGCCCAACGGTTAGTGGATCAAGTTGTCGCTCAACTAGCACCTTGGCTAAATCTCCCTTCTGACTGATATAGTCGAATCGAATAGTTACCGCCTTAGGGTCTATCGCGTTTGTGGCTGTGCTTCCGTCTTCCAAGTCAGTTACATTGACTCGATATTTAAGCGGCCGAGATTCACGGTAAAAACTCCTATTACCATCCAATTCTATCTCTACGAGAGGCCGTTCGTTACCAACGAATAGCTTTAACCGACTGGTACTTGTACTGCCACTTGAATCTATCACTGTTAGCTGGATGGTCTGCTCTCCTACAGCGTTAAGAGTTACTGGCTGCTGTCGTTGATTACCAATTTCTTCTACAATCTCGCCGTTGTCGAGTCGCACCCAGCGATACTTTAGTTGATTACTACCCAATCCACGATCATAGGATCCACTTCCGTCTAGAAGAGCTTGAAGGGGTGCGGCGCCTGCCATTTTAGATGCAGTCGCGATAGCAATCGGTGGAGGGTTATCGCCAGAGTAATATTCAACGCGGCTAAGATAAGCGTCCGGGTTGGCCTGAAACCAACTGGTGCCATACTCCAGAACATATAGTGCCCCATCCGGCCCAAAAGCCATATCGAGTGGTGCCGAAAATATTTCATCAAGCAGCGGCGTAATACTTTCCACTTCCCCCTCAGCGTCTGTATTAACGACCTTAAGCCATCGGCGCATAAAATCACCTATGATTAATTTGCCGTCATAGTAAGACGGAAATTTGATATCGCTGGCTTTGTAATCCGACGAGTAAAACGGTTTAGTGACCAATGCATTGCGCCCACCATTGCCGAGCTCGAAAAACTTATCGCTGTCGGTGTAGGGATAGTAAATCCACGCTGGTTTAGCCGGAGGTAAAAAACTAGATCCGGTGTTATTACGTGATCTATTTTCTGGTGCATCGATGTTCACAACATCGAGAACCTTGTCTTTAGATTTATCGTAATAGTGATAAGGCTGATTGTTAGCGATGGCGTACGGCCATCCAAAATTACCAGGGTGTCTACTGCGGTTTATTTCATCGTAGCCCATCGGGCCACGTGCATCGTCCTTGCGACCATCGGGGCCGACCTCCCCCCAATAAAGCGTCTTGGTGTGATCGTCATAGGCAATAGTGTAAGGATTCCTAAGGCCCATAATATAAATTTCAGGGCGACCTTCGGCCGGGTCGGAAAATAAATTACCTTCAGGGATATCGTAAAGTCGGCCGTCATTGTCAGCGTAGTCTCGGGGCTTAATACGAAGTATTTTCCCGCGTAAATCCTGGGTATTACTAGCCGAACGTGCAGCATCGTGGAATTCTAGCCCAGGGCGATCGTCAATCCGACCGTGATCATCAGCTTCCGTATCATCACCTGTCGTTAGCCAGAGTAGTCCGGAATTATCGAGCTGCATATCACCGCCGGTATGATTGGTGCGAACGTCTGCATTACCGTCTCCAGGAATTGAAAGTAGTTCTTGCTCAGAATTTTTAACCAGCACATCGTTTATAAGCTTAAAACGTGATAGCACTAACCGTGCGGTTTTACCGTTAGGTAAGGCTCGATAGAAATAAACCCAATGGTTATTCAGAAAATCTGGATCAAAAGCGATTCCTAGAAGACCATATTCCTGTTCAGTAAATACATCAAGTTCGGCAACGGTGATGGCTTTTTTTGCGTCGAAGTCGTAGCGTTTGATATCACCCTTACGCTCGATAAAGTAGAGATGGCCGTCAGGGCTAAACGTAATCTTAATCGGCTCATTCAGGCCGCTTTCTAAAGTCACACGAGAAAAACGCCAGCTCTCAGGTTTAGATTTACTATAATCAAGCTTATTTTCACCAACAGCATATTTAATGCCAGCTAGAATTAATGATTGAAATTCAGGAGAGTCATAGGTTGACTCTGCATGTCCTAAACCCGTATAAAAGCTACGTCCACCGTCAAAATCTCTAAACCATGTAATTGGATGGTGGGCCCCCATTTTACCACCGTTATAACTACTTTCGTCGACTGTCTGTAATACTTTGATACCAGCGGAAACTCGACGATAGTCATACCATTCATCTGATACTTGCCAGTTTGTTTGCAGCTCAGGAGTCGACGGTAATTTAGCATTTGTTCCTATTAGATTAGCCATTTGTGAACTATCGTCAGGATGGCTACTGAAAACGGCACCGATCAATCTCTGATACCAATACCATCCATTTTCTCGCCATTCAGTATCAGCCGCGGCGTGAATGCCGACAAATCCACCTCCAGCCTGAATATATCTTTCAAAGGAATCTTGTTGCTCTAAATCGAGAACATCGCCAGTTGTATTTAAGAATATTACAGCTGCATATTTCTTAAGTTCATCATCTGTAAATACTATTGATTCTTCGGTACTTGTAACGTCGTATCCACCACGCAAACCCAATTCAGTGAGCATTGAGATCCCTTTGGGTATTGCTTCATGCCGATATTCAGATGTCTTCGAGAATACAAGTATTCTCGGTCTAAAATCGACATCTACAAGATAGCTTGTTATATAGATCCCAACAAAAGAAGCTATTAAGGAAATTAGTAAAATATAATTCTTTTTCATAAGCTCTCTGCTAATTTTAAAAAGCTGGCACCGAAATTAATAATAATCGCGAATTAAAAAAGACCCATAATTACATGGACATACTACGATGGTTTGTAAAATAATTTTTTTATTTAACGAAAAATAACTCATAATTAGTCACTCTATCTCCACGCAGGATTCGCTATAAAATGGAGAAATGATGCTCCCTTACTAACACAAAATAGTTTGTTCACCTATAGTTAATTAGCGAAGTTAAGTAGGTGCGGTGGGATATAGCGACTTTAATGCGAGGTAAACGCCATTTGTCCACCCAAATCCATCTTGGGTTTTATACTCTCCATTTGAGGCACCCTCGGAGTCACTCTCGACATTGTATTTCTCAACAAACTTCCCAAGTTTATAGTAAGTTTTTTCACAGGTATTAATCCATCGACGCGCTATGCTTTCGGCTAAGTCATCATAGCCATAATTTCTCAAACCGCATACGGCAACCCAATGAAGTGGAGCCCACCCATTCGGCGAGTCCCACTGCTGTCCAGATCGTATATTTGTTGCTGTGATTCCTCCTTCTCTCAATAGATGGGATTTCACTTGCGCAGCGACCACTCTTGCCTGATCATCTGTAGCAGCATGCACGAAAAGGGGAAAAAGGGCCGCTGCGGAATGAATCTCAGTAATTAGCTTCCCGTTCTTATAATCGTAGTCATGAAAACCAGATTCACGCGCAAATAACAAAGACTGAATTTCGTCCTTTCTCCTACTTGCCGCATTCAGGAATCTGTTATCGCCGGTCAATTCCGAAAGCATCGTCTCGTAGAATAGCAGTAGACTATTAAGGTCTACAGGTATGATATCAAGTGTTCTGATACTAGAAAGATTGTAGGAATCGGCGAGCCAACGTGATGAGAAGTCCCAGCCACTCTCACAAGCTGCTCGCATATGTCGGTAGAATTGTGGGCGCCGACTTGCGGGTATTTTCCATTCCATATCTGTTCGATACATCTCAGTCCTCGGGACGTCCAAGTCATCCCTATAATGAGAAAGCGACCCAAAGCTACGATTTGGCATTGTCCAATAAGAATACTCATTTAGCAGAGATGGCAGATACTTTTCAAATATTTCACTTCGACGACTTGGAATACCATTAGCAAACGAATCAACCATATGAGCAAAGAACGGAGGTTGAGAACGGCTTAGAAAGTAAGTCCGATTTCCATTTGGAACATGCCCAAATTTTTCGATAAGGTATGAAAAGTTATCCAACTGATGTTCTATCCAGTCGAACCTCCCCGACGCCATCAAACCCAGTTGGGTGAAATAGCTATCCCAATAGTATATTTCTCTAAACCTTCCGCCGGGAACTACATAAGGATATGGAAGAGAGATTTTCGTCGACAACTCGGATGTATCACTACGCCTGTGTAAATAAGGCCACAATGCTTCTATATGCTCGATTGGGCTACGTGCTGAATCGGCACAAAATTTATTCCCTTCATTATCGGAGAATTTAAAGTTATTGAAAAAGAAAGACTGTATGCAGAAATTTGGCAGTAATTTTTCAAGCTCGTATCGAGAAGCAATCTCCTCAGCAGGGTACAGCAAGAGTGCGTCTGAAACTAACTTATCATCTTTGGCCAGGGTAGACATCTGAACCTGCTCCAAAATCAACGTGATCAATTCCATATTTTTATTCATGGCTGGGATTTACTCGTCAATCCTCGTAGCCATTGAACGGATATGAGAAGTAATGTCATTGGTAAAATATTAAAATAAAACGCACCGCCTTCCAAAGTTTCAAATAAGAAAGCTGTAATTCTTGACCCTAACGTCCCGCCCAATGCGGAAGAAATAATAATTAGTGCTGCCATTGAGCTGTGCATCGGTTTTGGCAGGGAACTTAGAACAGCACTATTAAGTAAAGGATAGATTGGACCAATAAAAATCCCAACAAGAGGAAATATAAACCCAATTAGCGGAATACCAAAAATAACGATACTATTCGAATCTAGATCGGAATTTAGTGTCTTTGGCAGTACAAAGCATACAATAGCCATAGCACACAATATAGACACCGTTAACACAGTAGACCAATCAACAAATTCCGTAATCTTTCCAGCAAGCAATCTCCCGAATCCGAGCGATAGTGCCAAAATGCTGGCTAAGCGAATGCTGTTATCTTCATCGATATGAAGTACTTCTCGATTAAATGTTGGCAGCCAGGTCATAATCCCCTGCTCAATCATAACAAAAAGGAATGCTGAAATAACGAAAACGGCAAAAAGCGATTGTGAAATTAAGCCGAACATCGACTTAATTTCAGCCGTGATTCCACCGGAAACTATTTCACCCTTGATGTTAGGAACTGTGGCAAGAAAAAGTATTGAAGCGAGGCAGGTCGCCGATAAAAAAATATAAACATTTAGCCATGCATTGACATCCGAAGCATCATTGAATGCTGGGAATAAGAAGTAACTTGCTGCAATGCCAAACATAAACACGCCCTCAATTGAGCTCATCAATCCATTATGTGATCTCACTGAGTCAGTTAGTATACCAACCGAGGCATATACGCTAATTTTAATAAATGCAAAGCTAGCGCCAATGATGGCGAATAATATTTTTGCGGAAAGAAAATCATTAAACCAATACATGTTAATCATGGCGACTATGACCAGCGCAAGGGCAATCATCATTGAGTTTTTGTACCCAACTCGCGGAAGCAAGCTAGCAATAGTGAAACTTACAATCGCTATAGATGAATCCTTAAAAAACTCTAAATTACTTGCCTCAACCTTTGATACCCCATATAAATTGATACTCTTAAGAATTATAATTCCAACGCTATTCAATAAAACTGCGTATACAAAGTAGTTTATATATAACGTCAGTTTAAAACGGTTATTAATTAACATACATCTCCACTATCGGTATAACATCATATCCTCAGAGCATCCTTCAACGCCGTGCCTCACGAATTTAGTTTTGGCGGAACTGAGCTGTCTCTAATTACCAATTCGCACTCGAGCGTTTTTTCCATTATCGTTAAGCCTTTACTTTTTATCAGTTCAATTAGTAGCTGGCTTGCTATTCGAGCAGCCTCTTGAACGGGCTGTCTAACAGTAGTCAATGGAGGCCAAACATACTTTGAAACAGGCGAATCATCGAAACCAGTAATTGTGAGATCCATTGGGAGTGAAACTCCCATTTCGTAAGCTCCATGCATTGCGCCATATGCCATTTCATCATTTGAACAAACGATTGCTGTCGGAATTTTTTTAAGGTCTAGTAATTTTTTTACAGCGGCTTTCCCAGCATCGAACGTATAATCGCCTTGGACAATAAAGTTTTTAGAAACTCTTATATTATTCTCCAAAATCGACTCCCTAAAACCTGCTTCTCGCTCATGGCTAGCCAAATGTCTGAGATCACCAGAAATAAATGCGATATCTTGATGACCGAGCTCGATTAAATGCTTAGTTAACTTTTTAACTGCAGTACGATCATTGAAATAGACAGCCGGTATGTTCTTCTTGTTCTTCATCGGTGAAATGGCAACGTAAGGAATATTTTGCTTTACAAGTAACTTCGTCAGGGAGTCAATGTCGCATAGTGGCGGTGGCAATATCATTCCGTCGATACGATACTCACGTATAAATGCCAATATTTCATCAATAAGATCCCCCGATTTAGCATTGCATGGGTGAGCTAGCACACCATATCCGCTTGCTTTCAGATTGCCTACCGCACCGATTTGTAAATCTATGACGAGGTTGACAGTTGGGCTATCGTATATCAGACCTATTAAATAAGATCGGCTCCCTGCCAGGGAGCGAGCTGACTGACTAGGCTGGTAGTTTAATTCCTTAATTGCCAACTCAACTCGATCCTTGGTACTTTGGCGAACATTTGGCTCACCGTTAACAACGCGCGAGACTGTCTTAATAGACACCTCTGCTAGACTTGCCACATCATCAATCGTGGATCGGCCCAAGATTTTTATTTCAGCTTCCATAAGACTAATATGCGCCTAGTGAGATTATAAAATTTAACACGCTAATTCGACAATTATTGCTAACGTTCAACCCACTTTATCAAGAGGCTCCAGGCTTCTTCGATCTCTTCGTTTGTAAACCCACAATGTGAGTATCCACTATGGCTAGTTCCAAAAATTTTGCTATATTTTGTCGGAACTTCCATGACTCGCAAATTGTGGAAATTACCTTCAGCCTGCATTCTTGCAGACAGATTTTTGACATTTTTATACGGTACTAACGGGTCAATACTATTGTGTAAAACTAGCAACTTCACTGGAGAGCGGCCTGTAGATTTGTGCCAGCGCGTTTGATACGCCACCGCCGAGCTATCTGCGATAGTACGAGCGATACTTTGATTCAGCTCATTATTTTGCAAATCAGAGAGGTGCTCGCTCTTATATACTTTCTCCGTGTTATTATATGGCATCCCTCCGAATGTCGTTACTATGTCATCCATTCCTAAGGACACTGTAGCTAAGGGTGAGATAAAAGATGACATCTCTGCGGGAAACTGATTACTAGCTGATTCGATATTTCTTAGGATATTTGCGGCTTTACTGTGCTTATCAACTTCTGCCTCTTCAAAAAGCGCCTCGATTGGCCTGCTAATTCTTCTTAGCTGAGCATATCGCCACAAGCCACCAGTAAACGAAAGCCAATTTGGCGGCTCTGGAGAAATTGCTGAAATTCTAATATCTTTATTTCCAGGCAATTCAAATTCTGTGCCTTTTGTGAAATAATTATATATAGCGCGGATATCTATTAGCGCGCCCAACTGATACTCCCATCCATCCACGACCCCACACGCAGCCAATGCGCCTGCGAATTCATCTGGGTGTTCATCTATTAACGCCATAACTACGTTTCCACCCATTGAGCCACCCGACACGAATGTCCTTTCTGGCTGTAGTACTTCATCTAGAAACTTCTTGAGCGCCAAAGTGCTAGCCGCCCCCGTTTCGACGCCCATACCTGCTTTATTGTAGGCGCTATATGCAACAGTAAATCCTTGGTCGTACGCCAATTTCATTAGACCACCACTTAGATCTGCGACAAGTGGATTTTTGGGGACATCGACAGGTGTCCCTGGTAAGGAATAGCCGTGCGCAAACAGGAGCGCATCTCTATTCCACTTTGTTGGAATGGCAGCAATAAATTGGTTCCCATGAATTTTCCCCTCCAGTATCATCCCGCCATCAATGTTACTGAGAATCACATTACTCGCGCCATTGGTTTCCGAACGTTTTACCAAGCTGCTCTCATTAGACTCAACATTCGCATGGGTACAAGCACTTAATCCTGCGACGCTAATTACTACAAAAAAATATAAGTTAATTCTAAACGACATATTAGACCTCCATCTAAGAAATTTAAACTAACTAACCTGCTCATTTAACTTTCATTGTCACACCAACAACTAAGTTTCACTTAAGTTATCAGGTAGCCAGTATTTTGGCATTCTAGACATGTGCAGTAATGCACTAAAATTTACCACTGACACGAAAAGTAATTGCTTTTGGTCTAATATATGTATAGTTAGTTACAGGTGACGCAGGGTTAAGGCCGCCTTCCCAATGATTTGTTATACCTCGCTCGTCAGTAATATTATTAATATTTATAGAAAAATTTGGAAACCATTCTAACGCTAAGCTACTGAAATTTACTTGCGCATCCCACTGGCCGTAATCGAACACACTTTGTGCGTTAGCCGTAGTCAAATCGCTATAGGCCTCTCCAATGTAAGTTCGCGTAATACTTGGAACTATACCCCAGCTACCTACGTTGATAAGCCAAGAAATATTTGCAAAATAGCCGAATCTTGGTGCGAATGGCCATCTAGCACCTGGAGCTACAGGCATTCCATCTGACCCATCGAACGACTCAGTAGTTACAGTGTCGGCGTAAGACGCAGAAGTTGAAATAGTCATCCCCAAAAAAGGAGCCAAATATTGGAAAGAAATCTCTGCCCCCTCGCTCTTTACACCACCCGCATTATCTATATACGATCCGATCCCAGATGAATGTAACTGGAATACTTGTGGGTCTTGCCAGTCAACTTTGTACGCCGTGATATCGAATCGTAGTGTTTTCTCAAGCCATTCAGTTCGTACGCCAAATTCGTAATTCCATAGGGTATCCGTTTTAAATACAGGCGGTGGCGGATTGGACCCAACTGGCGTTACCCCAAATTGGATCCCGCCAATTCGAAATCCCCGGGAAGCGGCTAAAAATGTCATGACATTGTCGCTTGGATGCCAAGTAACTGAGATTTTTGGATTAAAGCCTTCTTCTTTGATCTCCTCTTCAAACCTGCGACTGGGTTGTCCTTCTGATAAAATTAATAGAAGACCGGATGCATCAGTGGATCCTCCCGATTTAGTTTTGTAGTATCGGCCCCCTACACTCATTTCCCAGTCACCCAGATACCGCGTAACATTACCAAACCATGCAGCTTCTTCTATTCCAACGTCAGCTTCTAGTGTCGCGACATTCAATTTTCCACCGCTCAAAATACCGTCAATATCTAGCACACTTGCTAGTAGGCCAGTAATACCAACATCCAACAAGCCTGTTTGTTCGTTTATAGCGAGTTCAGAGCTTATCGTTAAATTTGCCAAATATTCTTGTCTCCAGCCAACAATCCCTGTTACCCATCGCCACTTCTGAAATTCGTCTTCGTTTGAGGTCAAACGAAGCTCATGACTGATCGTATTCGAATCACCAATCGACCCCCCGCCCGTAATTGGCACATCAGCGCCATCTGTAAATAGGTCCCAACGCTTTTCAAGTTTTGACGACTCGTACGCAAGTGTTCCCCAATCCAAATTGTAGTTCATGCTCAAGCCAAATAAATCATATCGATCATTATGTGGACTTAAACGCGGCTTTGTATCATTTTTGAGATGACCGTCCCCGTTGTCTGCCACTGGTGTATCAATAGAGTCAGTAATTTGTTGTGCAAACAGTATATTTACACCAAGTCGGTCCGTTGCATCCCAAGCGATCAGACCCCTGAACGCTGATTGCTCTACCCAGTTATTATCTTTGTCATCTAATTTTGTGTTATCAATCCAGCCTGGTGATCGTCTCTCCACAGCGACAATACGTATGGCCGCACTATCAGCAATTGGTGCATTCAGCGCAATTCCATATGTTGGGTCATCCCCGCCTTCTTTAACTTCAGTATATTGAGCAAAATACTTAAACTCCCAGATGTCAAATTTTGGAGTTTCGGGAACATAGCGAATTGCTCCATTCAGCGCTCCAGCACCAAAGAGAGTTCCTTGAGGCCCCTTTAGCACCTCTACTGTTTTTAAGTCGAACGGATTTGGGTCAACCGACACTTGTTGAATATACGCATCAACAAGCGAAACATTTCCCAACATCACACCCGTTGTTGCATTTGTATTCGCTTGGGCTGAAATCCCTCTTATCGTTATTCGAGCAGGTCCATCGCCTGGTTGCGTTATATTTACACCTGGTACTAAACGCGTAATTTCTTCCATGCTTTGAACCCCTAGGCTTTCAATATCTTCACCTAGTAGTGCTGTAATACTTGCAGGAATATCGCGCAAATTCATATCTTGCTTGGTAGCGCTGACGATAACTTCTTCAAGAATACGACCACGTCCTGACTGGGCTGAGTCCGATGCCAAAGGTGATTCTTGCGACCAGCATAAACCTGCCCAAGATATCATTATGCTAAAACGTAGAATGTATGATGCATTGGATGGCACCCGAGGTCTCTTCGTCAGATTAAATACGTCTTGAGATTTATTATAGGGCATGCTATTTCTCCACAACTACAGCTAGGAAAGCTTATTTTGTTTTATTATGTACAATGTTAGCCTGAGAATGACAGCGCTGTCAATAATAGAGGACATTTCCTAGTCCACCATCAACTCCTTCGGAACAAGCGCAGATCTAAATCGGGAAAATCAGTACGATCTAGTACCTCCAAGGGATGCTTCACTCCGAATTCGCATCAAGACTTGATATCGCCACCGAATGAAGAATAGGTTACATTTAATAAATCTAGAAACGCGAATACGATCACTTATTATTAAGCGTGAGTCTGGCTTTAGTCGCCATTAGTACATTTCAATCCGCTACGACAAGTAACGCTATTAATTATCTAATATCCGGAATAATAAAAAATGAAGAAAGTTAACTCTATACCGAAGGCGAGCAGGCGCAGCTTTCAGCTATATTATAGCTTAGGTCAAGGTGTCGAAGCGCTCGTCTACACGTCAATTAATAATTTTCTTTTTTATTATCTGACACTCATAGTTGGGCTGCAGACTTTTACCGCAGGATTAATTATTCTTAGCTCACTCATTATCGACGGCATTGCAAATACCATCATTGGAAACTATTCCGACACCTACATTTCTCCAATAGGTCGCCGCCACCCATTCATGATTTACTCCATATTTCCATTAGCAGCCTCGGTAGGCCTATTATTTTCGTTACCTATGAATCTTGACGGGACAAGTTTAATTGCCTATGTAATATTCTTGAATATGGTTATGCGTGTCAGCCTAGGAGTTTTTGTAATCCCATATGGCGCACTCGCGGTTGAATTATGGTCAAATTATGATGAAAGGTCATTAATTTCACTTTTACGGGCAGCAATGTCATCTGTTTTATCCATAGCATTATTGATGATTTCGTTTCAGTGTTTTTTTTCAGGAAATGAAGGAATTTCGAGAGAATCAGCGTACCCCCTCCTCGGCTGGACAACCTCAGCACTCATACTTTTCTTTGGACTCATTTGCTGGTCAACGACACTGAGTGAAGCAAAGAAACTGGCTTATAAGAATGATCAAAATCGATTTTCACTCAAAGAATTGGCAAATGATTTTCGTGAAATGAGCTCATCACCGACATTTAGGAAGCTATCAGCAGGATTGTTACTAAGTCTTATTTCTAGTGGATTAATGTTCAACTTAAACTTGTATGTGATGAAATTTGTTTGGGGCATGTCAGAACAAGTAATAAAGTACTCAGTTATGGCATTCCCATTTGGCTTTTTCCTGGGACTGGCGCTCACAAGCTTCATTTTATCAAAGGTAGAGAAAAACACCGGCGCTGCACTATCCAACTTATTTTTAGCAGTGCTACTAAGCTGTATAACGGGCATATCTTTGACGAGCGCGCAAGGAAACATTGGAAGCTCCATATCGTGGATCGCCATAGGGACATTTGGCCTTTTTGGTTGTTCTAGCACACTATTAACTGTCAGCATTTACTCCATGATTGCAGATGCTGTAGACGAACACGAATTACTATTTGGAGGAAGAAAGGAAGGCACCTACTATTCGGCATTAGTACTTGGCTCGAAATTATCCGCGGGGATTGGATCCGCGCTTGCAGGCTTAGGCCTTCAGCTAATTGGCTTTACACCGGAGCTTACCGATCCATTCGGATCAATCTCATCCGGGCATCATACAGGTTTGCTAGCAATCTGGGGGCTCGTTCCAGCGGCCACATTTTTAATCGCAGCCGTTATTTTCACGAGTTACCATCTAGATAGACAAGAACTTCAAAAAATCCAAAAAGAGCTATCAAATAGGAAACACTCAACCTTACTTTGATTTTTTGATTGAAATACCCATTATTTAATTTCTCTTACATATTTATCCCGTAACATTTTCTTATCCAACTTACCGACACTCGTACGAGCAAGCTCAGAAATCTGCACTATTTTCGCAGGCACTGCATATCTCGATATTTCACCACTCTCAGCAAAGGCCGCAATGTGTTGCATGATCTCTGCAGTGTCGATTACAGCCTCTTTTCGACCCACTACTAAAGCGAGAGGCCTTTCTCCCCACTTTTTATCCGGCACTGCAATTACAGCCACCTCAGCAATACTATCGTGCCGCGATATCAAATCCTCTAGTTGGAGCGACGAGATCCATTCGCCTCCCGACTTAATAACGTCCTTGGTACGATCTGAAATTTTGACAAAGCCTCGTTCCCGAAAGCCAATATCCTGCGTATGCAACCAGCCATTGCGCCATAGCTCCTCCGACGCCTCTGGGCGATTTACATAGCCTTGCGTCAACCATGGTGACCGCGCGACGACCTCGCCATCTCCCTCCACATCATTCATATCTGCGTCGACGGTTCGCAGGTGCACAAGCGGTATCGGCGATCCTGCCTTGCACCGAAATTTAATTTCTTCTTCAGGCGGTAGATCCTCGGGAATCTGCGCAAGCGCTAACACTGGACCAGTTTCCGACATTCCGTAACCACCGAATATATCAATACCCCGAGCAACTGCTTCTGACGCTAATGACTTAGAGAGCGCTGAGCCTCCTATAACGACTTTCCAATTTGACAGATCAGTATGCTCAGCGGATGGGTCAGTGAGTAGCATTTGTAGAATGGTGGGAACACAATGCGAAAAGGTCACTTCTTCCGAAATGATAAGCGACAAAATATCCTCTGGCACATAGCGCCCAGGATAGACCTGTTTAACACCAAGTTGCAGCGCAACATAAGGAAGCCCCCACGCATGCACATGGAACATTGGGGTGAGTGGCATATAGACATCACCGCGGTGAAATCGCTGCCCCGACGATGGGCTCGCCAATGCAGCCATCACTGACAACGTTTGTAATACCAGCTGCCGATGACTGAAGTAGACTCCTTTAGGTAGACCGGTAGTGCCTGTGGTGTAAAAGGTTGTAGCACGTGTGTGTTCGTCAAAATCCAGAAAATTAAATTCGGGTTGCGCAACGTCAAGTAACTCTTCGTACTCACCTGCAATACTTAGCGAAGCTGGTGGCGCGTCGCCCCTATCGCTAATCCATAATACAGTACGAATATCAGTTAATTCTTTGGCTACCTGCTCAAAAATCTCCACAAATTCGCTGTTCAACAACAATATATCCGCGCCAGAATGGTCCAGCGTGTACCTAATTTGCTCTGGCGCCAAGCGAATATTAACGGTCATCAGCGTCGCACCCATCATTGGAATTGCGTACAAGCATTCCAAGTAGCGATGACTATCCCAGTCCATTATTGCCACGGTATCCCCCGCACGTACCCCCAGTGCTTTTAACGCGTTTGCAAGCCTACCCACCCTAAAATATAGCTCTTGGTATGTCATTCGACGGAGATCACGATAAACAATTTGCTGCTCACCTGCCGTGGCGAGGGGGCCGTGCCATAATTGTTTGATTAAAAGCGGGTAGTCGTATGCCTGCGGTACATCACTTGCGGTCATATTATTTTCCTTGATCAGTCATTTGATGAAAGCGTGCCCCATGTCTGTCGTGTATTGCTGGTCGCGTACGTGTAACCTTACTCATACGTATATTTTTCCCAGGGCGGCGTCCGCACATCGAAAAAGATACTCATACCTGATTTGAAGCGCACTAATGTGACCCTCCAATCAATAACGGTGATAAAAGGATCCGCTACTGTTTCTTATGAGCTATTACAAGATACTCCTTTGTAACCTACCAGCATGTTGACATCGAGAAGATTTATTCGACGCCTCCAATGTCGATCATTGCCAGTCAACTGCGATCCACATTAATTGACAGCGCTGTCAATTAAATAATAATATCCAGATACCACAAGCGCAAGCACTACTGAAATTTAATTTTTCCAAGGAATCGCATGCCCAATACTAAATTACAATGCGTAACGTATATCGCGAAGACCATGATGATAATGCGTGCTTGGCTTGCTGCAAGCCTAGTCGTTCTATTCGTGGCTTGCGGCAGTGAATCCTCGAGGCTGAGCCATGAATCGCCTAACTATAGACAAGCTTCCAGACAATCGTGCCTGCCGCCCAAAACAGACGGCATAATTGGTAAGGGCACGGAATGTCGCAAGTGGGTAACCGCCGCCACTCCGCCGCCGCAAAACCTTTCCCCAGCTAATCACCACTTCACTGCACACCCTTCCACTGTGCCGATGCGCGACGGCAAAGTGCTCTACGGGACGCTGTATCTACCGAACGATTTATCAAAGCCAGGTCCCTGTGTATTGTACGCTGGAGGCTACGCACCGCCGGCAGCCGCAGGTATTCCAGCAGCACTTAACGCGTCAATCACGTTGTCAGATCTAGCGCAGCGCGGCTATGCTGGTGCCTATATAAGTCTGCGCGGAACCGCTCCGGATGGCGAAGCCCTCTACTACCGATACCGAGAAGATGTCTACGACATTATTGAGTGGATGGCCGCCCAGCCATGGTGCAATGGCAATGTGGGCATGATTGGCGGTTCGCTAGATGGGATCACTCAGTGGCTTGGGAGCCTTGACATTCCGCCGAGCCTGAAAGCAATGATTCCCGAAATAGCTTGTGGGGACTGCTATTGGTATCTCTGGAACAAGGGAGGCACGTTTCCCGGCAATGGGCGCAAAGGCCGGACTCCACCAGGAACCGCCTATGACGAATACGCTGCTGGCAGTGAACATCCAAACTATGACGCTTGGTGGCAGGAACGGACTTCGGACACTGCTCACCATCAAGCCTTGGCTGCAGCCGGAGTTAGCGTTATGCAATGTGGCGGCTGGGACGACTATATATTTGCCGGCGGAATGCGCGCGGTTGAGGAAATTGAACAGGCAGGCGGTAATGGTATGCAATTAATTGGTCCGTGCGCTCATGGCGGCAATACTCCGACTATGCTGCCATATGAATTGGATATCTGGCGCGTGATTTGGTTCGATCGCTATCTAAAGGGTGTAGAGAACGGAGTTGCTGGAACAACAGACGCGTTGTTTTTCGTCGAAGGAGCAGAGCTATATCGCTTTGAAGATGAATGGCCAATTCTCGACGGGCGAAATGCGAAACTTTATTTCGCAGCAAAAACCAGCGGAACCGTCACCAGTCTCAACGATGGTTCACTCGGAGCAGAAGCGCCAAACACCGGCGAACCACATGCTGAATACACATACTCCCCGGACGATAACCACAACAGCGCGGGTGGAGGGACGGTTCGACCAACAAATGACCAGGCTCCCGACGAAGCAATCAGTCTAACATGGACTTCAGACCCGCTACCGGATCACACTGAAATAACAGGCTGGCCAAAGGTTGAGTTCTGGGCAAGTATTAATACACCTGATACAGATTTTATTTTTGAGTTGACAGAAGTGACACACGATGGCGCCTCTCACACCATCAGCCGTGGCTGGCTGAGCGCAGCTCGGTATTTCAACCGAAGCAATCCAAGTCCGGTCCCAAAAGGACAGATTTTGAAATACGTGATCGAGCTGTGGCCAATGTCACACGTTTTTGCCGCAGGAACACGCATACGGCTGGATTTGGCAGGTTCAGATTTTCCCGGTACCCGGCCGAATGTAGAGCCGGGCAGAGTGCAGATCTACCAAGATGCCAAGCACCGATCTTTTTTAACGGTACCCGTAATTGGAACAGCGCGTTTGCCCGGCGAGCGACCCTAGCAAAGGCGAGTCTTGCGCCTAACTTTACATTTTAGCATAAATGTTGTGAATGCCGCGATCCTTACCCGATATGCATACTCATATGTGGAAATTATTTGCTTGGAGATATAGTTAAATGACCGTTTCAACGACCGTTGGTTACCTAGGCTTACTGGGTGGCCTAACTCTTTTAATTTTGCTAGCACTGCGTGGTATCAACATTATTCTTGCAGCGCTGCTTAGTTCTGCGTTGGTCACTGTGACTAATGCTTTGCCGCTCGCTCTAGGTTTGGGGGACTATTTTTCATTTGGCGGGCTTGGAGCATTCACCTTTGCAGGTAAGTTCTTCTTACTATTCGTTAGTGGCGCGATGTTTGGACGGGTGATGGGTGACAGTCACGCCGCATCCAGTATTGCTCTAGCGATGGTTTCGAAGCTCGGGGCTCATCGTGTTTTATGGATTACAGTCATTTCCGCCGGCTTATTAACTTATGGCGGAGTAGTTGTATTTGTCGTTGTTTTTGCTATGTACCCTTTGGGGCTAAAATTGCTGCAACAAGCTAATGTACCAAAGCGATTATTTTGTGCTGCGCTGGCACTAGGGTCAGGAACATTTACCCTTACGGCTTTACCGGGTACGCCCTCTATACACAATGTAATTGCATCAGCAGCCCTAGGGACAGATTTGTATTCCGGGGGTTGGTTAGGTGTGCTGGGTGGCGCCATCATGCTCGTACTCGGAATGTGGTATTTGGAGCGGCAACGTCTGAAAGCTGCTTCGGCAGGGGAAAAATTTACGCCCGGACCAATGGATCGCAACATCAGCATTGACGTTGGTATCAGCAGCCACCCAACTTGGAAGCTGGCGGTATTGCCACTACTCTTAGTGATAGTAACTATAATGCTTCCTCGCGTGATTGCCATGAGCCTGGGTGATGCAGCAGCTTGGCCTAAGGGCCTAAGCTATACGATATTACATTTTGCTTATGCGCAGCCGATAGTCTGGCCTAGTCTAGCTTTGTTTTTAGGCACGCTAGTTACTGTGCTAATGTTTGAAAATGTGCGTAAAAACGCATTACAAACAGTTGGCGATGGCGCTCAAGAAGCTATAATTCCACTGATTAGTACCGCTGCAGTTATTGGCTTTGGTAGCGTGGTAACTCACACAGAAGGATTTCAGCAGTTTGCTCAGTGGATGCTAGCATCCGATCTTCCTCCGCTACTATCTATGTTTACCTCGATCAGTTTGATCTCGGCGATTACTGGTTCTGCGTCAGGTGGTTTGCAAATATTCATGTCGACAATGGCGCAAGACTATTTAGTCATGGGGATTCCGCCAGAAACCTTACATCGAGTAGCAACAATGGCTGCTGGTGGATTTGATTCATTGCCGCACTGCGGGGCTGTAGTTGCTATGTTGAGCATTACGGGATTAAGTCATAAGCAGGCGTACTTCGATGTAGGGGTGGTAACGGTGGTAATTCCGGTAATAGCGACCTTATCGGTGATGGGTGTGGTGGCCCTGGGTTGATCTATCATTCCTCGGGCTGGGAACTTCAGGGAAATCTGTGGCGGAAAGCGTTTTCACACTGCATTTCTTGCGGGTTTGTCGCAAGCGTCGATAATCCATAGAGCTATAACAACTAATGAGAGATATTTAAACGATGTGTTTCGCACTCTGCTCAGTAGCGACATTGGAGAGTCTGACATGCGGATTGAAGTCGACGCTGTTTCTTTGTATCAAGGGTACACCGCGAACTATGCTTTTCTGTCGGCGACAATTACAATGTGCGGTCGAAGCTTGGGAGAAACTGAAATCCATCACCCCAGCTACCCTAGCTCACAAGACACCTTCTACAGGGGCAATCTCACGGGTGTTGGTCGGATTTACCAGCAGGCATTTGTCGACAGCTATAGCAAGGTCGCCTTCTGCAGACTGTACACGACGAAGACACCGATAACGGCAGCTGACGCTCTTAACGACCTTGTGCGACCGTTCTTCGAACAGCGCAAGCTGCCGATGCTACGGATATTGACGGATCGAGGAACGGAATATTGTGGCCGCGTCTACTCCACCACAGCATTTCACTTTCTACGTATCGGCTAATCTGCTAGCAACCGCTCTAACATGTCATTTTTTATTGCCACTTCGGCCTCCAGTTTCGCCAATTTAACAATCGAGTCCTGTCGCCATGTGCTCTGCTCACCCAATTCCTTATTGAAATTTGATTTTTCAGACGCCCATACATCGCTCAGCTTACGATAACCGGATAGCTCGGTATTTGCCGACTGCGCTGATGCTTCAAGCGATTTTACTTCACTACAAAGCTGATCTTTAGCGGACTCTAGCCTATTGATTAAATTCTGTGCCACGCGGAGCTCCGTAACAAGACGCGAATTATCTTTATTAAGATGTGTAATATCGGCCTGCTTGACTGACAAGGTCTGATTTAAGACGCGTTTTTCTCCTTGTAGCTGCTGGATTTGCTGCTCGTGCCCGCGCTGATCTTGGTCTCGCTGTTCTTTAACGGATTGCCGGTAGTGTTCGAGCGCTTCACGGTTGTGGATATGCTTCTCCTCAAGGGAGTCAATATGGGCCTGTTTTTCCTCGAGCAATGCCGTTAATTTGACCTCCGTTTGCGCTGCCTTAGCCACATCCACTGCAAATTTACTCAGCGCCGCCTTCTTGCCTTCCTGTTCCATTTCTAAGCGCTCTAGCGCCTCCGATTGCGCGGTATGTTTCTTATTGAGAGCGTCCAGCGCTTGTGTCGATTCACTATTTTTCGCACGAAGATCCTGTATTTGTTGTTCAAATATTTCTGACTGCTGCACAACGATAGCGTTGGCGTCTTCTCTTAAGCCTGCAGCCAAACGTGTAATAAGCTCTTTGATGGGCTGACTAAGTAACGCGGTATCGTCCGTTCTGATGGCTGATTCTTCTTCCAACTCCTTAAGATATCGGTGAATGGTGGACTTAGAACCTGTATTGCCAAGCGCAATCCGGATCGTATCTATCGAGGGGTTTTGCCCCATTTTAAGCACGTCCTCCCGCGCTTTTAAGACCAATGCCTTGTTGATTCCGCCTCTAGCCATAGACCACCTCTTGGTATATTTCATACTGTATTACGTACCATGTATTTACATACTATTTTATAGGCATACATGCCAGCCTGATAGCGGTAAAATAGCATTAAATAAGGGAGACTTATTTAATGTTATAGCAAAAAAGCGTAATCTTGAGGCTCTTTTCATTACAGAATCGGCGTTCGCTCGGTAATCGCGGTGAAGATATGCACGAGTAGGCCGCCACACACACGACATTTCTCGGGATAAACCGCCACTATATAAGGCACCTGATGACTAACTCCACCGACAGATACATTCATGCCGCGACACGCGAAAACACTCGAAAGAGTTACCGCGCAGCAATAGAACACTATGAATCTGTATGGGGTGGCTATCTGCCAGCGACGGCAGATAGCGTCGCGCTATACCTCGCACACTACGCACCGACTTTAGCTATCAACACCCTAAAACTGCGCTTGTCTGGACTTGCTGCATGGCACAATGACCAAGGCTTTCCTGATCCCACAAAAGCACCTCACGTCAAAAAAGTGCTCAAAGGAATAGCAGAACTTCATCCACACAGTGAGGCACAGGCCAAGCCTCTGCGACTTAAAGAGCTCCGTACTGTTGTTATGTGGTTCGATAGTAATTTGGAATCCGAAGCATGTTCACGGGCTCACCGTCTTAAGTTTGTACGTAACAAAGCTCTGTTCCTCATTGGTTTCTGGCGCGCATTTCGTAGCGATGAGCTAACTCGCATTAGCATCGAGAACGTGACTGTGATACCAGGAAAGGGACTTGAGATATTTCTTCCGCGAAGCAAAACGGATCGTCGCTCGCTAGGACGACGCGTTCGCGTACCCGCACTGCAGCAGCTCTGCCCCGTTTCGGCTTACCTAGACTGGGTTAACGAAGCGCAGTTACGAGATGGCCCCCTCTTCCAAGGTATCAACCGATGGGGGCATCTCAGCGAAAATGCTCTTCATCCTGCCAGTGTCATTTCGATCATTAAGAAAAGCTGCTCAGGTGCAGGTATTTCTGATTCAAATGACTACAGCAGTCATTCATTGAGGCGTGGATTTGCTACATGGAGCAATACTCAACAGTGGGACATCAAGGCGTTAATGGAATATGTAGGCTGGAAGGATATTAAGACAGCGTTAAAATATATCGAAGCTGATGATCCATTTTTAAGTCAATACAACAAAAGCCTAAACTTGCCCGATAACCAAATGTAAGGTCTTCAGGGCAGATTCCACTAAACCAGTTTTGATGCCTTCATAGAGTTGATCATTATATCTAGCCCTTCATGGGGGTCTGCACCAATGAGCTGGCAATACTCAATAAACTCTGACAGCTCTATTTTTCTACGGTCCTGCTCCATTTTCCCCAATACAGAGTGGTGCCGGCCCAGTAATTCTGAAGCCGCACGTAACGATAGCCCGCTCTCCTCCCGCTGCTGCTTCAACCAGATGCGCAGGTTTTCGTAGTGAACTGTATAGGGAGATGGCTTCATTGTCTCGATGATAGAGACAATGTAGAATGTCGCGAAATTCGAGACAAGAAAGACGATATACTGCTTCATGAAAAACATACAAATCAAAGATGCACTTCTTCATGTTTTGAAAAACATGTCAGACACACCATTCACCGTTGCTCAGTTGACACAAAAGTATCTCAAGCATCAAGAGACCCAACACAGCTCAAAAAAGGCTGCGCGGCAATATGTCTATCGCAAAATGAAATACTTGATTGAAAATGACCAACTGATCAAGTTGCCGGACGTTAATGGCTGGCCACGTTACCAGTTAACATCTGAATTTCTAGATGTTTCAGTGGATCATCTTGCTAATGTAAAAATAACAGACGACGTTAAAACCAATCGACAATCCGCCGTGTCTGCCCATCGACATGTTTCTTCGCTAAAAGAAAAGCTCAGCCGTTATAGAACTGAAATGCTTTGCGCTATTGGCGAATCTGAAGAATACAGCGCGCTTTGCAATGAACACCCTGATCTACGTGAGACCGCACAAGACTTGTATAACCAGGCTCGTGAACGCAGCGCCACGCTGCTTGGCAAAATGAAAGCGCTTGAAAATATGCTTTCCCAGTATGCAGGGTAGCATCATGCAACTTAGACGATGGCAATACGAAGCAGTCGAAGCTGCTCTAACGAAGTATGAAACGGAGCACCCTCACTTTCTCTGCTTAGCGACACCAGGTGCCGGGAAAACATTCATGGCATCGAGAATCGCCAAAGAATTGATGGATTCAGGGAAAATTGATTTAGTTTTTTGTTTTTCACCCTCAGTCAATGTCGCGACATCATTCCAAGCGTCAATTGAGTCACAACTAAAATGTAAATTGGATGGATTACTTGGGTCAAAGGGTCGATCCCTTACGTATCAGTCAATGCCCAGCCAAGACCTCTCTTTTTGGTCTCTCCTGTCTCAATACAAAACATTGGTTATTTTTGATGAAATACATCACTGCGCTGGCGACAATTTGGACAACGCAAATGTCTGGGGTCAAAAAATCATCCAACATATTCAAGGGGAGGCAGATTATACGCTCGCTCTATCAGGTACGCCTTGGCGCTCAGACAAAGTCCCCATCGCGCTCTCAAGCTATTGTGTAGATGGAGTTATACAGTGTGATTATAGCTACGGATTAGAGCGAGCAATTCAAGATGGTGTATGTCGAATACCTAAGATCATCGCCGTAGACAATGACGAGATCACATTATTATCAGGTGACGAGAGCGAGCGCTATAGTTCATTTGCAGAACTCCTTAAGCAATCTAAATGCACCTACCAGCAACTTTTAGATAGTTCTGACTTGATTACCTATATGATCAAGATCACTGCAAAGAAAATTAACGAGGTTAGAAAAAGGCAACCTAACTCAGGAGCCTTGGTCGTCGCGGCAACAGTCGATCATGCGATTAAAATCGCCGACATTATAAAACGTGATACCGGAGATTCGGCCCGTGTAGTGACGTATTTACATGATGGCGCACAAGATACCATTCGAGATTTTCGAGAAGCGAATGATAAGTGGATCGTTTCTGTAGGCATGATTAGCGAAGGTACCGACATCCCTCGTCTAAAAGTATGCTGCCACCTTACGAGGGTGAAGACAGAATTGTATTTCAGGCAAGTTTTAGGACGTATATTGCGGTCAACGGGTGTTGAGAAAGATGAAGGATTTTTATTCATTCCGGCCGAACCAAATTTAGTAGAATACGCAGAACGAGTTGTTGAAAACATACCCGACGCTAACACCATTGCCATCGAACAGATGACCGAAAGTATCACTACAAGCGATAACTCAATTCAAGTACTGACGCTACCGGAGATAGAGAACGATCCTAAGCCAATTGTAAACGTCAATTTTTCTACCGAGCTATTTCCAGACGATAAAGGGGTTGATCTTTCAGCATTAACTACACCGACGCTTGCTGAAACTTACGATGCGTCGGTTGGCCTATTTGGACGATTTAGGCAGGAAGTAATAAATTTTGCGATACAAGATATTACCTTTAATCGTTAAGAAAATGGGCGCCAATACGGCGCCACTGAACACAAACTTAACATAAGTGAATAGAGTAAGCGTTTTTAAAGAACCCCCTTTTCCAAACACCTTAGCGAGAATCCTAGCCTCGATTCCTATATTTTGGCTAAGGCAATCACCTTTCATACCCTTGATATAAATCAAAACGGAGCTATTTCCAGCTACTTACGATTCGCGCCATAAACGGCAGTATTTTCCGCGCTCTAATAATTTATCAATAGCAGAAGCGATTTCATTTAAAGTATCAATAACGCCATCCATTACAAAGTCGAGGGCTCGGCCATAGCCGTCATTAACATTGGCAGTATCAAAACCAAGACTCCGCAACGTCACAAGACATTGTCCGATCGTCTCGTGAGCATCAGCTGTTCTGAGATCGTTATTCAGGAACAATGGAGCCATGGCTTCATTGCGTCTCTTCCATCCGTCAGGCTCTTGATCTGAAGGAAAAGCGTCGCGTGCCTCCTCTTGTTCGTTCAAAGTTTCAACCACATTCAGGAGCGCCTGCAACAACTTGAGGCTTCCCAGAGCCCGAATCTCCGGCCTTGGGCACCCCGCCTGCTCCAACAATGACTTGAGGTACCCGTTAGGAACACGCTGCCATACCTCGTGAACACTCTTGCAGCGAGCCAAGAAGGCCTGCTGCGTCATATCCAATGGGGCGACCTGGGCCAACCGGCCAAGTACTGGGTAAGCCATCCAGCCATTGGCCGCTATTTCCGCGTGGTCAAAGCCAGTCAACTCTAACGCCGTTTTGTTTAACCCCACCGTGTCACCAAGTTCAGAAAGCCCAGTTCCTAATCGCAGAAGAGCATCAAGCAACCTTTGCACCTTGGCGACCACATGCTCTTCATTTAAGTCAACATGCGCAATATCAGCCGGATCAACAGCGAATGATCGAGCGTGCAGGATTTCACGGTCTGGTTTTGGTTTGTACAACTCACGCATCGGCACCTTAATCAGATTTCGCCCCACTCGACGACAATCAGTGAAGCTCCACTGCCCCCTGTACGAAGGACTACAATACCAATGTTCCCAAACACGGACCGGCGTAGAGTCATAGAAGGCATTTTGTTCGTACTTTTGAAGAAACCGATCATCAAGATAGACTGGTTCCCCGGCCAAGAGAGCATTCGCACGTGCGTGGGTCATGGGCTCTACGGCACCCGGCCAAAAAATACCTTCAGCCGTCTGTTCCGGGCAGAGTTCTGGCATTACCGCTTCGACCGATGCCCATAACTGAAGTAAAAGCCCTCCCTTGTGCTCCCTAATATCCAGTTCATACCAGGCAACGCCCTCATCAGGTTGTAGTACAACATGAGGTTGTCCCCCCATGAGTGCGCGAAGTTCAGGAAGGTCTGCCAACAGGGCTTCATAGAAAAAGACTCGTACACCGCGAGAACCTCGCATCCAAAGATAGCGCCTGAGGTGCTCGTTTGACATTTTCCAAGTGACATTTCGCTTTAGTTCGTAGTGGTAACTGCTGGATACCTGCCCCTCAGCGACACCGAACTCAGGAAGACCCATGTCATCATAGACCAAGCGCTGATCGTCATTGCCTACACAACGTGGAGTTAACCCAAGAGTCATCCAGACCTTCTCGGCGAGATTGAATGCGTAGAAAGAGCTATCCCCCCACGCCGCGATAACATAGTCATATCCGGAGATAGATGGAGTGAATTTTTCTATACATCCGAGATTGTCGCCAACAGGAACTGAGGATTCAACGACGCCATCCCCAGCTTCCGACTGCACTTCGATGGGGCCTTCTTCCACACCAGGCACCACAGCCATTTGCAGGTGCAGGTGTTCTGCTTGATCACCGTACGGGTCAGACTCATGCATGGAGAGAACCTCCACAGCCTGACTTGGCGACAGCCCAACAGGTTCCAGCAGGCCACGCAACTTTGACGGCATGATCTCTACTGGAACAGGAAATGCGGCTAGATAGTCAAACGGCATGGACTCTCCAATGGGCATGCTATGTCATCAAGTTGCGTTTCTCTAATCATCACAGCCTTCATGGTATCCATGTTCTCTAAGAGCCATTGCTTCGAGATCATGCTGGTTCACTTCAGATGCAGCTTTCACACTCAACTTTCGTTTCATGACAGCAAGCTCGGTAATAAACTCAGGCACCCCTGACTTCAAGATGGCAGGAACCAACAGATAGGCTCCTGCCCGACTATAGGCATTAAGGAAACGATTTAAGTTGGCATCTGACTCGGCGTGCATAGTCTGGATACGCGATGTCATGACCAAAAGCTTTCCTTTTCCCTCATCCTCTTCAGGAGAAATACGTGAAGTAATGAGGACTCGGTAGTGTGCTGGATAATCAGCGGAAATACCTCGAACAACGGCTAAGTAGATATCCTCACTCTTGTCAGTGGCTCCAAAGCGTTCGTGCCAACGCTCGAATATCTTCCTGGCAGCCTCTTCATTTGTGAACATAAGAGCAATAGCCGGTGGGTAAGATGTTCCCCAGTCAGCGAATGCAGCACCACTCCAGCCGGCCCGATTCCAAAGGTGCACATCAATTACTGAATGGACACCGAGATCGCGGTGATCTGTTGGAATTGGGGGCGAGCCAAGACCCTCATCTGACGAGGCATCACCATCCTTCCCTACAGAAGTGAGGTCAAGGCGATTAATGATAGGGCGTGATGATTTAAGTTCAAATGTCGACGTAACCATTTCGGTCCAATCGCTCAATCGCGATAGCCGCCTATCGAAAATACGTTGTCGGCTGTTTCCGATAACAACAATCATCCCTATTCGATCAAGCACTGCTTCATTTTCAAACAGGCACTCGACGGTTTGCTTAAAATCTTCTGAATAGCAGGTCGTTGAAAGTATTGCGGCGGCTAATCCAACCAACATTTTCTGGACGATATCTTGGTGTGTATACTCTGCAGGAAACATGTCAGCTGGCCACAGAACGGTTGCAGACATATCGTCGGCATTGATGTTGAAATCAGGCGCCAGATATTCCGAACTTTCATCGATGGTAATAGAAAATCTTTCGGTATGTGCCACAACATCAAGATCAACTGCTGTCGCAAAAAGCGCCTCGATTGAGCCAACCACAGCCTCCGCAGCAAGAATTGAAGACTCAGAACACTGGTGATGAACCTCCACACAAATCCCCTGTACTCTTGAGACGTAACACTGCGATTTCGTCCCGTTAAGAATAATGGGCCCATGCGGATTGCTAGACGCAGGCTGACTGGCCAACAGCGTGAAAAATTCAGCGGCCCCCTCTTCCGTTTCTTCTTTCGGAATTACCCCTTCATGCCGGAGTGTTGCCTCATGGCCAAGCACATAAAGCATAGAATTCCGGCTCTGATACAAACCCAGTCCGCCAAGAACATCAGGCAACCGGGTTAAATTCTGAAGCTCTCCCACTGAAATAGTCAGAAGCTGGCTACCCAAAATGAGATCAAATTCCGTAAGACGTTTCTCGAGACGCTCCTGGGATGCTTGATCAAGAGGCAGGCTGGACGCACACCCTCGCGCCAACCGAATAGCTTCCAATGCATCTGGAATGTGTCGAAGCTCAACGGCGATCCAAGCGAGTATCATGATCGTAGGCACAATTGAAGCAGGAAAATCGTTATCCTCTTCCGCCTCAATACATATCGAAGCTATTGCGAAAATGCAGCTCGCCCTCGCAGCCCAGAGCAACCCGGCGCTACGATATGCCATTGACAGCAACTGCAAGGCTTCGATCAGCGACTCGGCATACTCTTTCTTCGTTAGCTGTCGGGCGGCTTTACCCAACAACCTGATCATTTCAAAGTTATTCTCGAAATTCAATTGCTGTGCACGCTTAAGAAGTATGAGCGCTCCCTGAGCTTCCCCTGTACGCTCAGACACAAAAGCAGCCATGTCATCCACAAGCAGCTTATAGCCGGGATCACTGCCAGCTATATTGCCAAATACTTCCACCAACTGAATCAAGCGCTCCACAGAGAATTCACCAAGCCCTCTTGCCTGCTTTAGCACTTCAGAAAACTGCGGCCATAGTGGATTGAGTCCCTTATGGTCCTGACCAAGCGCCGCTTTATTGACTTGAATTACCAAGAGCGAGGTTTGAGCCTCAAGTGCATTATTTGGCCTCGTTGAATCCGCGGCCATGGACCCTAGTCTGTCGGTCAATCGAGCTATCCGGTCATTCAGTTTCGCTTCATCAGAGGAGAGATGCTGATGAATTACTGAGTTAAATAGTAGCTGAGCCAAGTTACACAAAAGCTCAAGATTTTTGGCGTGATCCGTATCGATGACTAACGCCTCAAAGGCATCGTAGTTGCCGTTCAAGTAGGGGATATCGTCAAACCACCAGAACGCAGTCCAAATTTGTTCGTAGTGCGCTGCGAGTTTCTGGCGGAAAGTACCATCTCGTTCAGCAAGACGAACGGCGCGAACAAGCCGCCCGTCCGTTTCGGGACGAGGTCGCTCCAGGTTGCGTGAAAGTTTTGCTGCAATCAACGCTTCCGTCACACGCTGCATCTCCATCCCGGTAAAAGCATCCGGATCGTCTATTACCTTTTCGATATCTTCGAGCTGACGGGAACGAGAATAGTCCGACGGGCCGAGCCGATGCGTATCAACCACTTCCTGCCCGACGCCGAGGTAGTTATATGCCAGATCTTTTCGATCACAGTCGACCACCTGATCGACAATCCAGCTACGGTCGAGAATAGTGACGGTCACACCGTGCTTGTTGCTAAGCTCATCTTCGATCCGTGCACGGTCTTTTGCCCTGGCAAACTGCGCTGTAACACAATAAATTTTCTGATACCCGCGCCTTGTTTCAACTATTCCGGCCACGTCATTGCGCACTTTCTCTGACCATTTTTTCTTTGCGCTGAAAGCGAATGCCCAACGCTCCTGACTGGACCTAGGTTCTCCCACATAATTGAGTATTGCGACTTCATCAGCAACAGGTACAGTCTCAGTATCCGCTTTGCTATCTCCACCCCCCTCAGGCCCCGTGGCAGGCTTCAAATTCGGACAAATTGTGCGCTCACATAGCTTGCGGCAAAAAATTTCAAACTCGTGAGTCTGATTGCGGGCGGTGATGGTGTCCAGGTGGTATTCAAGTGTTAGGCTATCTAGCTGATATGTTGTGTGATCTTCGGTATCGGAATAATACTCAGGGCGAAGCTGGCGCATAAACTTTGAAGGAGCTATACGGCTTTCTTTTGAGGTAGTGTCAGGCATATATAAGTCTTTATCGAATTATCGTGTTGATGCTAGAAATAGCCGTGTTGCTTTAATCTTCAAGTCTTCAATGAAAATCCACCCCGTCCAAAAAATGCCCGCCATCGGCGGTGAGCACATTGGTGTAGATCTCAGTGCTTTCGATGGACTTGTGGCCGAGTAACTGACTCACGATCTTGAGCGGGCGCCCGTGTAAGAGCAGATGTATCGCAAAGCTGTGGCGAAAAGTATGGCAGCTAATCGGAATCGGCGCGCCCCCTACTCTTTTCACTAAATCGTGGATGTGCCGGCTCACCGTCTGGCGGGCCATCGAAAAAATCCGCTCGTCCCTGCGAAAATGCCCCGCATACAGGTAGCTCTGCACCCGATCTATCGACATTGGATCGACAATGGGGATCGCCCCCTTTGGGCTGCTAGCCAGCTGCTTTTTCGTCGGCCGACCTGGTCGTTGTTTCAAGGTCTGCAGTACCACCATGAAATCATAACCATCATCGATGAAATGGCTGGGCGTGAGGGCCAGGACTTCAGAAATCCAGGCCCCGGTGGTCCACATCAGGTCGAGGATCAGGCGGTAGGTCGGATGTTTTTCCGCGTCGAGCAGGCCGAGGACTTCGGGTTTGAGCAGGTACGCGGGCATGGTATCGACGGTATCGAGGACCATCTCGCGCTTGGCGATCAGGCGCTTCCAGTCGATCTGGACATGCTGACTCGGGAACGTATCCAAGCGCGGTTCATTCGGGTAGAAGAGCAGTTTGGGTCGGGGTGCCGGAAATGCCCCGCCGCTGTCCTGAATCCGTTCCATTTCACCTAAATCCCTGGTGCATATTCGTTACCTTTATACGCTCAGGTTTGGGGCGTTGCAAGCCGCAATAGTCGAGGAAAAACGCACTGCAGGCCGGTGCACCGAAATAGTGGAAATGGGTGCACTTCAGTGATTTAAATCGATTATTGTTTTAGCGGCACGAGGGCAGCCCCTCGCGCTTGCCCTCCCCAAGGGCTTACCGAGCGGCACCTGGCGTGCTATAAAGTTCAGGTCAAGAAAGGAGGTGTGTATGCCCACGTATTATGCGTTTTCCCTCAGTCTGGCGAAAGCCAGTCTCCTGTTGTTATTGTTGAGTTCACACGTGACCGCCTATGAGATATTCCCCGGACTCACGGCCAAGTTAGCCTCCAAGTCAGCCCTTCATGAGCAGATGAGCCTAGATTCTGCTGACTGCGCCAAAAACGGGCTGGCTTTTGGTGAGCGTTGTCCTGAATCAAGATTTACGGATTACATTACCCACGCGCGCCCGCCTCTCAGTGACAGTGACTGGGCTATGATCGCTGGCGTACAGTGGCCCGACAACCCGCTTCGCGATGCGACGTCGAAATCCCAGGCCAGTTTTCTCATGCAAATGGCGCGGGGATGTAAGAACTACCAACACGAAACCGGAGGGCTACTATGTAAGTCTCACTACTTTGATCTACAGTTCATGCATGCCATGGGCTCGGAAGCGGGGGTTCCCGCACGCGTCACTCAAACGCGACTACTAGAATGGCTAGGATTTGTTTACAGCCTCATCCTCGATCCCGACCGGGTGAATCTCACGCTCGGCACCTTGATGGCTGAGCACAGCTATAACAGCATCCAGTCAGCGGTCGCACCGCCAGCAACGAGGGACGTTAATATGTCCGGCATGCCGGCTAGACAGCTCTTTTCCTATATCTCAGCCAAAAGGTTTATCCAGAACGGACATCCGGATGTTAATGACCATCTCCGAGAGTTTCTGCTTGGGGTGATGCTGCACACGATACAGGACGCCTACTCGGTGTCACACACGCAGCGCGACGACGGGACAACCCAAACCCCCACACTGATTTGCGGCAAGATCTCCCAGTTTTACACCTATCACGGACAAGGAAAACTCCATAGCAAAGCCGACAACGCGCCTGAGGTCGATGCGAGCTGCTCTACTTCTTCCACCGTCGACGACCCCATTACGGCCGGCGCCCGCTTGATTGGCATGATCAACAGCGGCGTGTCGTGGGATGAGGTGGTAAGGCCCTATTTGGCAACAGCCGTATTTCCATTGGCGGACCATACGTCACCCAGCAGTCCCGGCTGGGCTAAAAAGCGGGGTTTCTTCGGGTGGCTTAGCAGCTTGTTCCTGTAAATCGGGCACAAGGAGGCGTGTTAGTGGACTTCGCCACGCCAAAACCGCTCATCCCAAAACGAGTAATCGCTAAAATCCCCATGTGTCTGAGGGGTATGGTCATTGATGCCGAACTGGGTTAAGTGGACACGCGGCCGTATGTCTGGGTTTTTAAAAGCAGTCATAGCTCCCCGGACTAGGTTGAACCAGAAACCCGCGGTTCTGTCCTGAAAAGAATTGGTGCTAGCCAGGGTTTGGTCAATCCACATCAGCAGTGACCCACGAGGCACGAAGTCGTAGAAGGTGTTCTCAACGATATCCATATAGGGGTTGAGCGTCAGACTGAAGAACTGCGCCCCTTCGTGGGCTTCCAGATACGGCGCCACCACCACCTCAAGGTCTTTCAGTGAGCAAGCGGCAGCCATATATACAATATTGCTGAATTCAAGTTGATTGTTACGGGCAATGATGTTGTTCGCGACTATCGCCCCCATGCTATGACCAACAATACTGATCTTCATCTTATCGCCCCGCTCTTCAAGCCGGGAAAATAACCGCGAGGCTGCCGTCTCGCTATCGCGATCACCGCCCCCACCAAAGGCGACATCTTTTCGCAAGACCAAATCGGTTCGCCTCAACATGGAATTCCACGAACCGGTACCCAGCACATCCACAAACGGAGCGACCACCAGTTTCACTGGATTCCATATCGTTGCCCAATGGCCAGGACCTAAGCCGCGGTCCTTGGGGTTGTTGTGTAACGTAAACGATCCTGCCCCCAATTCTTTAACCGCTCGAGCCGCCGCAGCCTCTTGGCTGTCGCTAATTGTGAGTGATACGGAGTTTTGACCGAAGAGCGTGTAATAGAGAGAAGCCGGTATCCGAGCCACCGATCTCAAAACATCCTCAGCCAGCACGAACGGACTTGAGAGCGGCCCAAGGATTTCAACGCGCTCGCCACGTCGAAGCTTGAACAGGTGGTCCCCGTAGTTGGTGAAAGGCCCAGAATCCCATGAGATGTACAGGGGATATTTGCCGGCGGCTAATATTGATCCCGCAGTTTCCTTAACCCGCCGATTGGATTTGTCAAATTTATTCAGGCCTCCGTGAATAAACACCAGCAATTCAAGGTCTGGGTTCTTTGAACGCGCGGCATCGATATTCTGCAGAATGTAGTCAACGTACTCATTCTCGTTGACATCACGGTCGCCTGTTTTCGGATTAAGCAAACGCCCCTTCTTGTCTATGTAGATCTGGTGCTTTGCTAGCACACTAATTTGACTAGCCTTGACTGTACTCACAGGGATTGTTGCCGAGCACCCTCCCAGCAAGACTGCCAGGAGGGTAGTAACTGCTAATATCCGCATCCTGCCTTTCCTTGTTCATTGTGATGCGCAAGCCCCGCCGACCTAACGGGACGGCTTACTGTATTTAGTGGTTTATCAGCCTGTAAGTTTGGTCATCTGATGAGAGGTCATATATTGCCTCCACAGCTACCAAGTGCCAACAAACGTAGCCCATCCGCGCGGTTGCGCCTTGCACTGATGACTTATTGACTCACAATTTCATCTAGTATCTTTTGTCCGTCCGGCATTCCTGACATGGTGCGCAAAAAAACCACGTTTCGGTCTAATACCTTTCGAATTCCTGCTGCAGAAATCGGGCTTTCTAGAATTTTAAAGTCGGACAATTCTTGATAATGACACTCATCTTTATCCCCATAACGATCTTTCATCAGTGTGGTTCCTGACCCAACACCAAAAGCGACAATGCCAACACCATTCTCATATAAGAAGACAGTGTCTCCTTTCTTAATACGGTTAATATTGTACTTCCATGGATCATAAAAAGCAGCGGCAACACGGTGGGTTAGCATGTAGTCTTGGTCGCTTACGTCATGCCTTCTATTGGTATTTAGAACGTGAAAAGCGCTGTTGTCGACCTCTTCGGTTTCAAGCTCCTTCTCAGCAACTTCCACCCCAGCCTCTATGAGCTTTAGGGTGACCTCTTGTTTAGATAGGTCTAGCCGCTCTGCAAGCCCTTCGATAAATAGGACCAATTCCCTAGGAATGCGAACGGTCGATGCGACAAGCTCTTTCTTTACTCCTTTTGACTTTCTGATCAGGCTTTTCAAATCGCTCATGGTGTATCTCCTATGGTGTGATGGAGATATCATATCTCAATGTGAGTAAGCGGTGCAATTTTGGTTCAATTTTGATTCATTATAACTTCATTTTTGAATTCCGCCTTTCCTGCGGACGCCGCGTCTTCCGGTGACGATAGCATAAGTGGATGTCGTCTCGTGAATCATCGGTAGATTCCCCCTACTTGTCCGCCTCGGACGTGACTATCGTACCCAGCAAGAGTTTTCACCCTTAAATCGTCAGCCACCTTTAATTTTAGTTGGTTATCGTATGCAGTAAGAGTTTCTACCCGTAAATCGTCGGCCACCCAAAGACCACGACTGGACGGTGTCAGTGTCGAAGCGCTAAAAGAAGCCGGCTTGCGGCAGAATACCCTGCGCGCGGCCGACGGCGCGGTGCGCCATTTCGAGCACGCCTTTGGGGGCCTGTTCCCGGCCAGCCCCACGGCGATGGCCGACTATATCGCGTTTTCGCTGGAGGAAGGTCTGGCGGTGTCAACCGTGGGCCAGCGGGTGTCGCTGCTCGGCACCTGGCATGAGGAAATGGGCTACCCGAATCCGACTCAGGACAGTTTGGTGAAAACCGTGCTCAAAGGGGCGAGAAGCCGCTACCGCAAGACCCCAAAGAAGGCGGTACCGCTGAGCCGGGATCACTTGGTTCGCATTGTTCAGGCTTGCGACGACGCCATTGTAGCAGCGACTAAGCTAGATGATCCGAAACAGCACCTGGCGCAGACCCGTAGCGCCGGTCGGGACAAGGCGTTTTTCCTGCTGGGTTTCTGGTGTGCCTTCCGATCAGATGAGCTGGTGAATCTGCGCTGGGAAAACCTGACCTTCGGCGAGGGTCGAGAAGCAAAGACCGGACGGCCGATTCGCACCCTGGAAGTGTTCCTGCCGGCGTCCAAAGGTGACCGCAGCGCCGAGGGTCGGAGCTGGACGCTTCACGAAATGCCAGAGCTTTGCCCAGTCACCGCCCTCTTCGATTGGCGAGCCGCGATGATGGCCGATGAGGGGCCGGTGTTTGTGAAAATCGGGCGCTGGGGGCATGCGAGTGATGCACCTCTTCATATTAATAGTGTGCTAGAGCTAATGAAGCGCGCAATTGCTCGGGCCGGGATCGAGACGGCCGGGTTCTCAACTCACTCCCTACGGCGCGGTTTTGCGAACCATGCCATTGACCGCGATACCGACGTGCGGGATCTAATGGATTGGGTGAAGTGGAAGGATATTCGCAGTGCCGTGGCTTATCTGGAGACCAATCAGCGCTTGGCTAACACGCTTTCGGAAAGAGAACAGGCTATAGCTGCGCCGGCGGCCACTGGAGCTGCGCGACTTAGTAAAATTAATAATGTTTCTGTCTGAAATCCCGGCTAAACTGCGAATCATTTAACCACTTTTAAATATCGATCTCGCAGCCTCAGCTACTTCAGAATCACTTTTGAGCATACCGCAACGGCTGTCATCATCGGCCTCGTCCCATGCGTTTATCCATGTATGCTCTTCTATTGAACCTGGCTCCCCTGGAGCCTCGCGTCGAGGTGTGCCTTTTTTAAATGCGAGATAGCCTGATTCCCAGATCGAAATTTCTTTCCGGCGACGATCCATTTCATCGCTAGGCACAATATCGGCTGTCATTGTTATATCGCTCGCTTTATCGCTGCCGATGATACGTTGTCTGTATGACGAAAATTCTTTATTTCAAAATTCGTGGATCAAAGCCGTAAGGCGTTATCACTCCATATATAGCCTTATCAGCGTCCGGATGTTCTGGATTGAAAAGGTAATTATATTCGCCTACAACAGCGGCACTAGGCACTTGAAGTATTAAAGAAGCCTCTCCTGCGACCCATGTATCGCCGACCCGTTGGACAGAGGCTGTCATAGATGGAGACGCCCAATCACCAGGAAGATCAGTAAGATCTATGTGTTGCATCAGGGACTCATCAAAGGCAACAGAAAGCTTCTTGTATGTCTTTAGGACATCATTCCTACCAAGGTGAACCAGCAGCTCCATTGACGCCTGAGCAAGGCTGGTTCCGAGGTAAACGACTCTGGTGCCTTTGCTATTCCAGCGTCCGCCGAACAAAAAGGCGCCTTCACCAGAAAGCATTTCCTTCACTGAAGAAGAATAATCGGGTGCAGCTATACGCCACCCCGTGAGCATTAGCTGAAGACTCCATGCCGGATTCGACCGAGAAGATCTTCAACATCTCGTGCACCAAGTTCAGTGCTCGCATGGCCTAGGGGCGTTTCCCCGCCCAAAATCTCAAGCGGAGTATTGAGCCACTGGGTGGCAGCATCTTTATCCCCGGCCATAGTTTGGACTGCGGAATCCTTGAGCCTAGCAAATCTAACTACTCGGTCCGATTCTTCTGGCTTTAATCGGCCCTGCTTTCGCCGTCGAGTGAGTGTACTTGTTGGTATGGCCAATAAGCCTGAAAGCTCCTTCTGTGAGACATCAAGGCCTTCTTCCAAGATGCTTAAAGAGCGGGACTTCAGGCCTTTCTTGATATTTCCAAGTATTGTTACATGGTCGTAGCGACGTACTCCGGCTACCTGCATGACAAGGCCATGCTCGATAGCTTTAACTTTGATCACTCTTGTCTTGGGCCTGGCTCTGGCCGCTTCCTTTGCCATTTTTGCTGGCGAAGTGACGCGCACCTTGCCTGGGCGTGGCACTGCAAGAGGCTTGTCAGTTGTGCTCATATGGACACCTCGTAATATTCATATGGTTATTCTGTGCTTCATTTCTCCATTGGTCAACCGTCTGGACGACCGTATGCCTGGCGGACCAGTAAATACGGGGCTTCAGCGGTTTTCGCAGTATTTGGAAGCAAAATCCCCAGGACCCCAATAGAGCGTAAACCTCAGCTGGTGGTATATTAGCTCTGCCGCGCGATAAATTACATGGAGATGCTGTGGAGAAAAGGGAAAGGTTCCTGCTGTATGAAAATCTTTACTTTCATGAGCTGGAACGTATCGAAAAGGTCAGTGCCCGTCTGAGCCTCCCATTTACTGTAATGTTGGCGATCATTGCATTTTTGGCGTTCATGCTGAATTCGGAATCCAAGCCAAATGATTCAGGTATAGCGACACTTTGTTTCTGGCTGCTGTTCTCCCTATCATGCATTGCGTTGTTGGCTGGCGCGTGGTTTTTCCGGTTAGCCTGGTTCGGGCATGATGACAAATTGTTACCAGTTGCACGTACAATTGAGGACTATTTCCTTGAGCTCGAAGAAACCTACAAGGACTTCGAGGGGGGTGATAAGCTAACGAAAAAACATTTTGATGATTTTTTATTCGATTATTATGCGCAGTTCGCCTCGGAAAATGCGATAAACAACGATAGGCGTTCTTATAATATTTATCGATCTATTGTGGCGCTGATGTTCTCGGTTTTACTAGCATTTGCAGCAGCAATCCCGTTTTACTTACACGACAATGAGAGTGGTTTCTATGACAAAGCCAGCACCGCCTCCTCCGCCACCCAGACCCCCTGAGAGGAGTGTGAAGGGAAATACTCAAAAGCCACAACCTCGGCCTCCCAGCGGGAGGTAAGCCTTACTTGTTCTTGCAGAAGGTTCGTTTTCATTAGGTTAACGAAGGGCATTTCCACTCTTGGGAATGACTAAATGACATGGACGCAGATTGCTCAGCGACCTATGTGAATTTGAGTAGCTAACCAAAGGCATGCGTCAATGAAAGGTAAATCAGATTGCCCTGAGACATTCTCTTTCAGCTCGTATGCCGAATCTCATTTCCCTCCGTCCCAAACAGAGGGTTGGCCGGGATTCTGACGAAATCCGCCGCAACTTGGCCTAACTCTACAGGAAATAATAAATCTATCGATGCGTGATTTTCCGATCGAGACCTAGGCTTAGGCGGTGAAAGCGAGCAAGGACAGTCCTGCTTCAGGGATGTAGTGTACCGATGACAACTTTGTATCGACATTCTTGAACGAGATAGCCGAGGTGTACCGATAAATTCCGAGCACATCTACACATGAGAGAGGTAACAAAATTTCATTATTCAGATATAGCATTTCGCGCGTAAAATTAGGTTAAGCTACCTCAGAACGCAAGATCGATGAAAGAGTACGTATATTCTTTAGTTTTTTGATTTCCCTGTATTAATATAACCGGTGGTAGTGCTGTCTAGTTGAAGCACAGATATTGTAAAATCATATAACTCTGAGAACACTACCATTTCATTGCAACTTTCTTCAAACCAAACATTAGGTGAGAGTTGTATTCCCTGTCTCTGACTATCAGAAGTAATTAACCCTGAAGCCAATGCCCCTTGGGGAACTGAGATTGGAGGGGAATTCGACGTTTTAAAATAAATTCCGGATCGAAATGCGGCTTTACTAGACCTTGCCCATAATATGAACCCGTCTCGAGAAACAACTAATACAGCCCTACATTCGGTGTATTCTATCCAGCGCAAAATTGCCGCCATTAATGATACTTCATATCTATCGGCGCAATGTCCAATCATATCTAAATTGATAGTAGTCTTAGGATCAATTTGTTGGCGGTAATCATCTAACGGCATCAACAAATTTGCTGCAAAAATGTTAGCCTCATGTTCTATCTGACCATATGCAGAATCCCACCGAACGATGTCTTGCTCGCCGCACTCTATACCATCGGGATAATCCAACCTATGAAGTAAATAATGACCAAATTCATGAGCTAGCGTGAAATTAATTCGACCTTTTGACCTTATAGAATCGTTATAAATAATACCCCACTCACTTCTCCGTCCCGGGGCCTTAAAAAGTCCGCCATCGAAATTGGGAAGTGATGCTCCTTTAATTTTAGTAATTGGATCTTCAGGATATTTATGATGCGAAAACTCTTTTGCTAGCGTCTTCACATCAACGGGGAATCGTTCCAGATTTGTTGCGTAAGCGTTCAGTATATGGGTTAACTGGAACGCCCATTTTTGTGGGGTTATCCTAACCATCTTCCTCATCCCATAAATCTACAAACGATCGAATTTTTGATTTGGTCTTATCATCCATTTGCTGGTACTTCCGGTAAAAACGTGCATCTGCTGCGTTTTCAACAGAAATACTAGCTTGATCATCTAGTAAATATTCAATCGTAACGCCTAATTGCTCAGCAATTTTGGATATTTTCTCCGCAGATGGTCGAGGTGGGGCTTTGTTCTCCAGCTCCCAGATATAACTTTTACTCGATCCAGTTAAATCTGCAAGTTTTTCCAGCGTAAACTTCTTTGTATCCCTTAATTCTCTAATTTTTGTACCTAAAGCGGTTTTTGTCATACAACCTCCAATCTACAGCATATAAGGAAAAGTTCAGACTTGACTTACATAATAGCCTTGACTTCAGGAAATATCCATGTTTTTATAATGTTCAGAGTTCCGAACTTTACGTATTCCCATAGAGGTATGCAAATGTCACGCACCCATGTTGATCACAAAGAAATTGCGAGCTTTGCTCAAAACAAGGTGAATTTGCCACAAGATAAAGCGAACAAATACCGTGCCCAGGCTCGTCAGTTACGTGAAAAACTTGAAAATTACCTCAATGAGCACCCAGATTTCACTTTAAAGAAAATGATGGTTTCCGGTAGTTTGGCAAAAGGCACGGCACTCCGCACACTCAATGATATCGATGTAGCCTGTTACGTGAGCGGAGTAGATGCACCCTCTGATGTTCCAAAATTATTGGATTATATTGCGGAAAAACTACGAAAAGCATTTCCCAATTTTACACCCGATCAAGTAAAACCTCAGACTTATTGCATCACTGTTTCATTTAAGGGGACGGGGCTGGACGTTGATATCGTTCCAATACTCTATTACGGGGACGATAGCTGGTACGGAAACCTTGTAAGTCAGGACGACGGTTCTTTTTTAAAAACCAGCATCCCCTTACACCTAGATTTTATAAAAAAAAGAAAGCAAAAACATGATCAGCATTATAGTCAAGTTGTGAGGCTTATTAAGTTCTGGGCTCGAAAAGAAAAACGTGAGCGCGATGGCTTCAGATTCAAGTCATTCATGATTGAGTTGATTCTTGCAAAGCTGAGCGACAACGGTACTAACTTTTCTGATTATCCAGAAGCTCTACAGAGTTTTTTCACCTATATAGCCACAACTGATATGCGTAAATTAATAGTATTCGATGATTATTACGAGAACGGCAAAGTGGGCTCAGTGACCACACCTATAAAAATTATGGATCCCGTAAATGAAGTGAATAATGTTAGTGCGCTATATACTTCAACTCAGGCAGATATGATAGTGGATGCAGCTATTGAAGCTGGTGACGCCATCGACTCAGCACTTTCGGCCACCACGAAACAAGATACTGTTTATTACTGGCAGAAAATATTTGGACCATCCTTTCAGGTGTGAGGTAAAAAATGAGCTACAGCTATACAGCAACCGAAACCAAGACATTTACCATCACCCATGCAAATTATTTAGCATCAAAGCTGGCGACTGACTTAAAGCGAATACAGCGTTTTTACAACAGCCCCAGCGATACTGTGATTGAAAAGTACGAAAAGGAAATTGCACAGTACTTAAAAAATGGCTATCTAAATAAGGTGACCTATGGGTTTCAAAAGGATGGCAACTGGATAGAACCGACTCTGATATATACAGCTAGTGACATAGAATCGTCAACTAATGACGATCCGGGAAAGGTAAAGCCAGGAAAAGATGTTAATGGTGCATCATTTTATAGTTTTCTTGAATACTCCGATAAGTGGCATTCCCTCTCCGAAGCTGAAAAGGATAAGTTCAATGAAGCACTTCCGATTAAACGAGCTACAGCAATCACCCCTGGAATAAGCGGATATCTTGAAGATGACCGCATGTATTCTTCTGGCGGTAAAGCATTATCACGAGCAAGCGTAAGGAGTTTTGGATGAATACGTCACCTTCTATGAATGGTCTTTTTGAAACGACGATTTCGTACCCAGATTTCGATGCGCAAGATCGCTTAAATCGGTTGGTAGGATTAGACGATCACAAAAGCCGTTTAACTAAAATACTGTCCCTACTGGTTAACCCACAAGGGATAAAAAGCTGGGCAGAAACACATCATTCTGGTGCCGATCAATTGGTAAACATGATTCTCCGACGACCACCCCTGATTGTTCTTGAAGGTGATGTAGGTTCTGGAAAGTCCGAATTAGCGGAAACTATTGGTGATGCGGTAGCTCGCCAAGCAGATATAGATATAACTTTGCTGCCTTTAAGTCTATCTACTCGTGGACAAGGGCGAGTTGGAGAAATGACACAACTTATTTCCAACGCATTTGATTATACGGTTAGTGAAGCGCAAAAACTCAAATCGGCAAATTGTATGGCTCGTGGTGGCTTAATCTTACTCATTGATGAAGCTGACGCTCTAGCGCAATCCAGAGAAGCTGCGCAAATGCACCATGAAGATAAGGCTGGCGTAAACGCATTTATACGTGGTATCGATCGAATTTCGAATGGACAACTTCCAGCTGCAGTAATTATGTGTACGAATCGTATTAACGCCCTTGATCCAGCAATTAAAAGACGTGCAGCCGACATACTAAAATTTACACGACCAAATACAGAGCAGCGATTCTTCGTGTTGAATAATACTTTATCTCAAATTGGGTTCACTCAGCCACAAATCAATTCTCTCGTAGACATTACAGGAGCAATCTCTGACAGACCATACGGTTTCACCTTTTCAGATCTAACTCAAAGACTAATTCCTGCAATAATATTAGACGCCTACCCTAGTCACGCTATAACAGCTGAGCGGGCATTGCGAGTAGCACAAACAATTGAACCTACACCACCTTTTAAGGAGCTGTAATAGTGAGTGAATGGTCTCTCCCAGAATTGCTTAAAAACCTACACAAAGATATTGAAGTTAAATTATCAATTGTCCGCACCTCGTTTTCACACCCAGGAGCAAAAGGCGATGGCAGTGAAAATGTATGGTTAGAACTCCTGAATACTTATCTGCCGAAAAGATACCAAGCTGCTAATGCTTTTGTTGTCGATAGCAATGGTATCTTTAGCGATCAGATTGACGTCGTGATCTTTGACCGCCAGTACTCTCCTTTTGTTTTCCATTATCAAGATCAAACTATCATTCCGGCTGAAAGTGTCTATGCCGTTTTCGAAGCTAAACAAGCCCTTAATGTTAGTATGGTTAAATATGCACAAGAAAAAGTAGCAAGTGTACGAAGACTTCACCGAACTTCTTTGCCTATACCGCATGCTGGAGGCGTCTACCCAGCTAAGCCATTAATACCAATAATGGGTGGAGTTCTGACGCTCGAGAGTGAGTGGAAACCGGCCTTAGGGAAATCCCTTCTAAGTCAGCTTGACGCTGAAAAAGCTAATGCCAAAATAGATATAGGGTGTGTTGCCAGTCATGGGTATTTTTTCCACGACAAAAAGAATGACAAGTATATCTTGAAACCCGAACCAAAGGCGGCAACAGCATTTTTATTCAGATTAATTTCCGAATTGCAATTTAGCGGGACGGTTCCAATGATAGATATACAAGCATACGGTGATTGGTTGCTCGAGGTAGACAGCTAACCCAAGAAGGAGTTCTTGATAACACTAAGTAACTGTTTCGCTTGAAACACAGTACTGGCTATAGATAAATAATTATTAACAAGAAAGAGCTAAAAGTCTATGCCTGAAAAGGTCGCTAAAAAGCCAAGCTAGAGGGTAATTTCAAAGATTTCTGGCGAAAGCACACTAAGCTTACTGTCGAAACGGCGTTGAATGTATAGCTGGAACACCATCTTCGCTACGGGTGGCATCGGTAGTCACTGCTATGCAATAGTGCAATAGCCCTAACGAATCAACCGATTTGAGATCAACACTCTCATGGAGTTGATCGGAGGTTTTTAACCTCGGCTCGTCGAGGAGCCACACTCCCGCTCAACTTTATGGCAATCGACGGCAACACCCCCAGCCTTCACGCCGTGTTTTGCTAATCACAGCCATTATAGTGTTCCACAAACATGTTTCACGGAACAATGTGGTAAGAAGTGGCTAGCACCCCAATAACAAGCAAAGTCGGCGTTTATAAAATACAAGGATTCGCATAATGTATATTATGTTAAATACAAGAATGAGCTGATTTAACTCATGCTGGATATCTAGTCACCTGCGGAAGAAATACCGCCAAACGATAATGACGGCGCTACTCATTAGTATTACTGATGTCACATAGAACACAGACTCAAACACAGTAAACCAGTCCGCGTAGCAATGCCCTGATGCGCGAAAATACGGTGCGCAGTAACCTCGTTCAACCCACAAAAAGAATTTGAGCAAGCTTACTGCTATTAATATTTCAAGCAGCAATAAACTTAAGCCAGATAGCAGCCATTTATTCACAGACTTTAATGGTGCCTTACTGTCGTGCTGTGGTTGAAATCATTGGGAGGTTTCATTGGTTTCAGTTAATGGACAAGTACTGCGTTCAAACTCGATGCCAGGCTGCGGGCCTGGCCGCCCTAGACTTAACAAACTAGGCTTGCTTCGCACGAATTTTGCCTCACAGTTATTGTTGTAATAAATCGTTAGTGATACTAGATCGATGCTTTCTAGGCTCATCGCGACATATTGATGTTTGTGAATAAACTCAAGAATCGTGTCCAAGTCTCTTAGATGAACTGCCGATGGTGCTAATGCCGCATTGCCTAAGACACTCCATCCGAGCAACACAGTGATGGCCACCCTTTTAATTAGCTTCATGTTCCCACCTGTTTTAATTCTAAGCCTTATCTGAGTTTTGAAGTAGTGCACGTTCAATTTCTCGTACTGTAGCTAAAGCATAGCCACTTTCATCGAGTTGACTCAGGCGATAATGGTTGGCCAAAGCCGAAATGGCAGGCAAAACCCGGGCAAAATAGTGCGCTACATCTTCCGAATCTGACGAACGCAATATTATTTCACACTCTGCGGCAGCATTTTCTACCTGCCAGCCAATTTCACCCCAGTGGTACGACTTCTTTTGCTTCCGCTTGGCATCCTGAAATTGCTTAATAAGTACTGCATTCATTTCAAGCTGGACGCGTATTTTACGTGCGCGATATTTGGCAAGCGGCGCCCTCTTCGACGTAAAAACACCATACAGCCTCGCCACAAGCTGCTGGTATTCCAGAGAGATTTGTAATCTTAGCCGAGCCCACGTGTTCACGAAGTTTCCTTTAATTTTAATGCACTCAAATCAATAGCTGATCTTGTGCACAAGGCCTGCTCATTCTCGTTCATTCACCTTGAGGATTAAGGTATCAAGACCAATATCAACGCTTTCTGACTTGCCCCACCAATCGCACTCCTTGGTACACATCGTGGCAGATAACAGATTTTCTTTTACGTTTTCGATATCACTAATCGTATTAAAGGACTTGCTATTGCCGCGTACGTAATACCAAACAGACCAGTAATTTTCCTGCTTAATTAGACCAAGGGAAAAGGAACCGTAGATACTATTTTTATGCTCAATAATGAGCCATCGGCGCCCTTTTACCGCTTTTTCAAATCTAATCGAATTGTTAGCACGCGCGCGCTCCAACAAGGTCTCTATATGAGCCGTATTCTTTATTAGCCTTGGCTTAATCTCGCTTATTGATTCATTTAAATACAAACCGGTTTGGTAGTCGCTAAGTAAGTCAGCCCATTGGTCCGTAAATAACTGCGGTTTGCTAAGCTCGTCTACATCACACTCACAATCAATGGCGTCACCATCCAAGGACCAATTGCTCGCCGCGCGATGGCAGCCTGCAATCTCATCAACCCGCGATATACCCTCTACACTAGGAATCGCCAGTAACTGCCAGCCGTTATTTTTTCGTAGCATATACGCTTGCTCAAGCCCTACCCCTTCCATAAGCTCGCTAACGATGAAACGAGGTGCGTGCGTACGCTTCTCTTGGCAAGCGCCCAACAACTCAGCGTGACGCATAGGCTTTTCAAAAAGCGTATGCCCATCAACACTGAGTGTTAAGATCCGAGGTTGATCCAGGCGGCTTGCTATACTTAGCGTCATTGCTTTTTGCTCAGGCGCGGTTAGTTGCCAATTGCGGCTAGAATACTCTAGCGCATGGCTGGAGGAAGCCGCCAGTAAAGATAGGTAAATAAGGAATAAACGGATGACTCGCGCGGTGGTCGTCACCGTATTATCTAGCACCACAAACTGGCTTTGAGCTAACAAACTGCGGGAGGACACAAATATGTCCCGACGGTGGCGACAAGAATTATGCTTGATCCCTGCTAAGCAAAACATTTACTCAGCTTTCGTCACAATAAGCTTAACTTTATCGTCTGGCAATTCAGGGCTGCTTTTATCTAAATTGTATTTATTCCCGTGTATCAACCAGGTTTCACCAAGTTTGTTCGCCGTTAAATAGCAAACTTCGCCACCCAAAACCACGCCTGGGGAACGAAAAGGAATTATGCTTCGCTCTGCATTACAGCTCACGCTCGCAATGTCGGGTGAGAGCGACGCGATTCCAGGATAAATACCCCACCAACCGGGAAAGCCATTACTAATCGCCAAGACCTCCTTGGTTTCACCCACAGATAAATAAATGGCGGCGGTATCATTTTTTGTTTCTATTAAGGCCTCATAACTCGCCCTGCTGCCAGCGCAAGCCTGCAGTAGCACACAGATTCCAGCTAAAATTATAATATTAACGCGCATTATACGAACCTCGTTAGCGTGCAGATATAAACAAGAAAGGGCCTTCTACGGTGCAACGGGAATACTTAGCAGCCCATAGGTACACTCATATTGATAAGACTTAGCACACGCCAGTTTACGCCTATTTTTTCCTCAATTTTTATGCGAACAGTACTAAGCGAAATTTCCACGGGCCGATAACCTTCGGGCCAGCCTTCACCCTCTAAGATGCCTAGCCAATGTTCACCGCCGACGCGTAACACTTCTGCTTTAAGCTCTTCATCAGAAACCCTTGGGAAACAGTCGACATTAATGTCATCGAAATTGGGCAGCGAATACTCCCCGTTCTTTGCTTCCGTCAAGCTATGCCATTGCGAGGTGCAGTGCTTCCAGTCGATTAAATCAAGGTGAGGACCTTCAGCTGTAACCGTCATACTGGTTTCGAGCTGAATGGTAGCGCGATAATGTAGATTATTTTTGTTGATCAAAAGTAGTGTGCCGTTCGACAGGCTGTCACCAATGTCTAGTGAGTCGCTTATCTCCTTTTGGAGTGGCGCAGCGTATTTAATCGCTTTCTGCGGCAAGGCGTCAGCGTTAGTTATTAACTCAATACCGTCGAGCGCATAGGTGAAGCTTGAGCCTAAAAGGCCTAATACTGCGATGCAATATTTCATATATGCGCTCATTTTAAATTTTGCCGATACACGTGCTTTTGCCCAGCTCAGCGCTTTGTTTTGGCACGCTATCATTTGCAGTTATTCAAGCTGGTGCTGCAAGCCCTGCGCCTGAATAAGCTATTGAAAAATTACACACTGTAAAGTAAGTAAGCGCCCCTGCGGCATGCCGTCAGTTAAAAGAGTAATAGAAATAAGCCGCTGAGGCACTTACTTTTTATAGCCAATTACACTATCTAATTGAGCGTGGTTACTTTTGACTTGCACGGACCAGCACGTCCTGTGTAGGCCGAATCACACCACAAGCAATACGCTCGCCAGCATCGCCACTAGGTTGGCTACGGAGGTCATCCCTTCCGGCATGGACAACGACTGCGCGATTTAACACATTATTTATGCCTGAAAATGCAAGGGATTTACTTATTAGGCGTGCCTCAACCTTACCGTATTCGTCAGCCCGTATATTTCCAAGATCGCCTGCGTGATGCTCGTCTGCCTCTGGTGCTGCATGGACGCTTTTGCTAGGACTAAAGTGAGGGCCCGCCGCATTTCCAGCATCGCCACAATCAGGCCGTTGGTGAATATGAAAGCCATGGAGCCCAGGATTGAGACCTTTTAACGATATCTCGATTTGCATGTCTTTTTCACCCTCGCCTGGCGAAAAATAAACTGTGCCGTAAACGTCTTTTTCCCCCGTGGGCGCAATCTTGGCTTCGGCGGCGGGAATGCTGGCAAATTTCGCGTGGCCCATGGCCCCGACTTCCGGCCCGGTGTTACCTTCAAGAGTATTACTTACTTGCTGCTTAGACTCCTCACATCCAAGTAGGGCTGTGAACCCGATGGCTAGAGCCATAGACTTTTTGCTTAGTTTCACCATTACTCCTCCTATTTATGTATACGCGTTTGTGAGTTCGCATTTAAACGGCGAAGCTAGTTTTGCGTCGGCAAATCAATCGCCTTCCAGGCACTCATACCGCCGATTAAATTAATTACGTTTTTATAGCCCGCTCTGAGTAAAATACTCACGCCCAAGCTAGCACGGTGTCCGACCCCGCAAGTCACCACTACCGGTTTTTCCTTATCGAAAGGTAATTTTCCGAGCTGCGCTTCCAAGCTACCGACAAACATATGTGTAGCGTTCGGTATATGACCGGCGTCATACTCGTCGATTTCACGAACATCGAGTATTTGATAGCGCTCTAAATTAGCAGATAAGTCTCTTGGCGAAATCGTGCCGGACATTTGAATTGGTAAACCAGAACTCCGCCACTTACCAAAGCCCCCGGCAAGACCTGCCCGAATATTATCGATACCAATGCGCGACAAATGCATGGCCGCGATATCAATATCCGCCTGCCGTTCAGTAAGCAAGTAAATCGGCACGTGCTCATTGCCTATCCAACCACCAAATACCGAAAGACCGCCAAGCCATATACTGTGAGCATTATCTATATGGCCGCCAGCAAAGCCTTCAGGATCGCGGGTATCTATAATTAGCTCGCCCCCGCTTTGGTTGGCAAATTCCGCAGCATTTAATATTTGCACTGAGTTGGGCTGAAACTGAGATTTGATCCCGCCTTGGAGATTGACTTTTTCCATGTGTCTAAAATAAGGCGGTCGTGATAAGCGTTCACCGCCCTTCTTCTTAGAAAATTCCTCACGACTTAATGTAAAAACCTCGTTATATTGCTTTTCATCACCTATTGTGGAGTAGGAGCGATCTGCCATACCGCTACCACACACCGAACCTGGGCCATGGGCAGGTAAAATTAACGCGGTATCGCCTAAATCAAAAATTTTCTCGTGAACAGAGTCGTGTAGAAGCGCAGCATTTTCAATAGACGCGTTTTCATCCGGCAGATCGGTTCGTCCAGTTGTGCCAAAGAAAAGCGTATCGCCTGTGAATACACACCAAGGCGAATTTTTATTCTGAGGCGAATAGACAGCGTAGCAGGTACTTTCCGGCGTATGTCCCGGCGTGTGTAGGGCCTGAACGGTTAAACGACCAACCGAAAGTGTTTCATTATCGTCCAATTGCACATCGCCATGGCCAAATAATTTGTGACCGCTATTAACGATACGCGCGCCGGTCTGCTCAGCCAGGTAGGCAGAGCCCATAACAAAATCTTCCTGACGATGTGTTTCCAGCACGTATTTGACTCGTGTGCCCATATCTCGCGCCGCGTCGAGATATTCGCCAATATCGCGCCGAGGATCAACTATGACCGCTTCACCGCCATCAGCCAGTAAATAGGCATAATGAGCAATTCCAGGGGTTTCAATGCGCTTTAATTGCATACTGATCTCCTTTTACAGCTATCATTTAACGTTCAGTGTCAGTTCCGTTCCTTTTTGCGATGACGGAATTAGCGGCTGCTCGCTCTCTTGAATCATTGTTGCTTTTGTTGAGCACTGTGATTCCCAACTAAATAATCTTGCGGTTAAATGATTAAATCGCACGGGAATGAGATAGCTAAAACAAGACAATGACGACGAGCAGCGCACATTTAAATGTCTTGTAAGCGATTCACGGAGTGCGCCATCAGCTTCAATTGATGCTCATGAATATCGATGAGCTGCTGCAAGGTTTCAGACGCTGGCGTCGCTGCACAGCGGCTTAGTAAATACCGATAAAGATCAACTAGCTGTTCGTAAATCCCATTCACTTCAGAAAATATTTCGTCGGCTGATAATTCAGCCCAGCGCGGATTTATTTTTGCGGTATTTGGCAGCGGTTGCTCGTTAAAATACTCAGTGCACCAAGTACCCAAGGCATTCGCACTCTCAGTGGGTGTTAATGCATCTATGGTTTTGGCTAAATTAAGCTGATGGTCGCCAATATAATGACTGAGCATCTTCGCGCGCTCATCTTGGCTGGTCGCCACACTCGCTTGTAAATGTGTCCTGAAGGATCGGTGAAATGCCGCCGACCACTCCACAATATCTTGGATGGTTTCAATATGCATATTGGCCTCCCCGTGGTGTTAATATTTTTCTTTAGTTACCCATGGGACAATGAGAAATGCCGAGATACTCACGAGGTCGCCAAAAAATCTGAGATGATGGCTTGCTAAATGGCAACGTAGATTGCAATAGGCCTAAATTAATTTTATTAACATAAAAGTAAAATTTATTATCAATGCGTCGCATTGCTTTCGCGTTTTCGATGTCGCCAGAAGCAATCAATTTTCGTCTTATGCGGATTATTTTGTTGATGGCTTTTATACACACTTAACCGCTGGTTTAGGTGTGCGTTGCGCCAAAGAGCTGCAGTGGCTTCGTTAGTGTAAGGCGGGAAGGTGCTTTCAGAGGGGTTACGAGTGCGGCAGGTGGGCTGCATAGTGCGCGCCCACGGCATTTATATTTATATAATTAAAATAAAGCGAGTTGCGATGCGCCCCGTTCACTTGCCCAAAAAACGCCTTTTAATTGTTGAACTCCGGCTTCCCGAGCGGCCACGGCAAGTGCTTTTGCTTGTTTCTCGCCATAACGCTGTATCGAGAATGTCGCTTTACCAAAATCCCCCGGCTTTTTGGCAGGCCAGTGAGCCTCCCAATACCAGATTTCTTTAATACAGCCATCTTTAAGCTTGTAACGCTTGGCGTAGCGATAAACGCCGGGAATGCCAGATGTGTTATGGCGTCGAGGAGCGTTGCAAAATTGTTGGCGAGTCGTAGGTGGGTATTGGTCAATGACCTCGTCCCGATGGGCTTTTGCCGCGAGCAGGGCTTTGCGCTTTCCGCCATAGGTTTTATCGGGGAAATTTTTAACCAGTAACTTGTTCTGACGCCTTAGACTGACCCGCCAAGCATGAGTGCGGTAAATCTCATCGTCAATTCTGGAAATGCCATACATGGCTTTACGTTTAGACATGTGTCCGGTAAGTCTCACTTCTTTAATGGTTTAGCAATATATAAGCAATTTATACACCAATTGTAACCAAGTCGGCCTGCGCGGTGCAATTGACGTTTCATTGACTAGGGCCGCGCCGGGCCGGCTAATCTAACAGCATATGGTAACATTCAAATGCGCTCTTCCCTAGTATTTAGCTAGCTAACGGGATATCCGACATGCTGTGCACACCACAGTTCCCGGCTTCCCCCGATTTGCTTCCAGCATGCGTTTAGTTTATGGCTCGTTACTTGGACGTCGGCGCCGCCAATGCCGCTGTAAGACACGATTTAGACAGTGTAGACAGCAAAAAAGTAATGCGCTCACCCCAGCCAGAGAAAGTCCGATATACAAAAATAAATCGGGTGCTTGCATCATGGTCGACATCAGCGACTCATGATAATAAAAGAACCACTGGTGCTCATCTGGGAAGATAAGTGTGTGAAGCTTATAAAAGACACTAACCCACCCAACGACCATGATCAGTGCTGCGACGGCGACGATCCAGAAGACATTTGCCAGTAATAACTGGCGCCAAGATGGCAAACGCCAGGATTTAGCAATGAAGCTAGCGAGAAGAGCCGCCCACAGCAAAAACAGTAGGGGCTCGCCTTTTTGTAACGCGCTAATTAAATTGGCGACATCTTGTAAGTGAATGATTTCAGCTTGATGTAATAAGGGGCTGTTAATGCCTTTATCGGGAATAGAATAGCGTATATCAGCCAGCCCCGTGCCCTGATGGCTAATCGAGTGGCAAATTTGGCTAAATAAATCAATGCGTTGCGCGCGTGTGGTGTCTGCAAAGCCCGTTCGATAGATATTCTCTGGGCCATACTGACTAATATTCTCAGCAATCCCGATATGGTCATGCCAAAAGCCATAAAAAAAGTCGCCTGCCAAGAGTAAATGCCACGCAATAAACAAGCTGACGCCGAGGGTAAGTATGTTGTAGAGCATGTTACGGCTAATAATGGCAATATTCAGCACCATCTCTGGGTATTCCTAATAGGGTTCGGCGCCAAGCTTAGCTGATCTGCCCTAGGCTTTGTACCGTCTCCGCAATTTGCATCTGCATTGCTACATCGCCTATAAAAGCCGAGTAGAATGAGGGGCTAAAATTTGCGCTAGGCTATTTAATAGAGAACTGCTGATGAGTATGACGAGCACCGGTATTGGTAAACGCATTATAAAAGATCTGCATCCTAAGCAAATCTTGCTTGCACTAGATGAAATAGATGCCAATGCGCCGAGCTATACGCTGAACCGTCCCCAAGCCCTGCGCCGAGTATTTGTGGTATTAGCCTGTGTTTCGGTCTGTTTGTTAATCATTCACTACCTTAAATACTCTTCGGTATTCGTCGCCCTACTGCAAATGTTGAGTGAAACAATCGATAAACCATCGCATTATCTGTATCAGTCCCTTAGGCAGACGGGCTTTGTCGAGCTAATTACCTACGCCTGGTGGACAGCCTGGCATGTGCTTGGTTATGTACTGATTCCAGCACTCGTCATTAAGCGCTATATCAAATTGCCGGTGGCTGATTTTGGTTGGCGCTGGAATAACACCAGTCAGCACTGGGCGGGCTATTTATTACTGCTCTCGCCAATATTACTGTTTGTTGTCATTGCCGCCTCTAACCGAGACTTTGTTGCCCACTACCCCTTCTATCGCTTAGCTGGCCGAAGCTGGTTCGATTTTCTCGCCTGGGAATGCCTTTATCTTGGTCAGTTCATTTGCCTCGAATTTTTCTTCAGGGGATTTTTTCTGCAGGCGCTACGGCCGGCGGTGGGCGCTAATGCGGTATGGATAATGTGCGTACCGTATTTAATGATTCACTTTCCTAAATTATGGCCGGAAGCCGGGGGAGCGATACTGTTTGGGCTGTTTTTAGGAATTTTGGCGCTGCGTTCAGCGTCAATTTGGGGAGGATTCTTTGTGCATGCCGGTGTTGCGGTGGGTATGGATGTGGCGTCCCTTTTAAAGCAGGGAAACATCCCCAAGGTTTTTTGGCCTTTCTAGCGCAGCGCTTGTTCCGCTCAGCGCTAAGATGGGCTAAGCAAGCGCCAGTGCAGCTAGCCACTAGCGCTGGATAAAACCTTAAGCAAAACTCGCCGCTTTTTGGTATGCCTCTCTGCCTTGTAGCTTACTCAAATACGCTAGGGTCTTCGCTTTATCAGTAAGCAAGCCATGCGCATAAGCGATCTCCAAAATCATGCACATCATGATATCTGCCGCCGTGAATCGGTCCCCTGCAAAATAGTCCCTGCGGCCCAATGTCGCCTCTATGTAAGCAAAATCGAGGGCGAGCTCTTTGGCAATATAACCGTCGAGGGGCTTATTGCCTGCCCGTTCTTCGCGTTTCATAATCATATTTATAATCACTGGCATGGCCAGAGAGCCTTCGGCGAAATGCAGCCATTCTAGGTAGTCGTAATAGCATGGCTCGCTTTTAGCCGGACGTAAGCTGTGTTGGGGAGTTTGATCTAACAGGTATTCCATCACCGCCCCCGACTCACACAAAGTTCTCTCACCATCGACAATAACCGGTGATTTAGCCAGCGGATGAATTGCCGCAAGGCTAGCAGGTGCAAGATTTGTTTGCGGGTTGCGCTGATGATGCACCACTTCGTAGGGTGTTTGCAGCTCTTCTAAAAGCCAGATTACGCGCTTTGAACGCGATTGATTTAAATGGTGAACAGTAATCATATTGGCGCCTTTTAAAGGTAGTGCGGCTTTTTTTAACTAAAAGCTGACGGGGCAGCTCACAAGGGGCTGTTACAGCGCCATCTCTAAAATTTGGCGACTAACAAGCGGGGTAACTTCGCCCTGCTCGCCGAGTTTCACCATGCCATGTTCAGTAAGCTTGGCAAGTAGTTCATCGATGTGCTCAGCGCCGAGATCGACCTCTGCCAACCTAACAGGCAAGCCCATCGCGCTAAAAAACGCTTCGGTTGCGGCAATTGCCTGATCAATTCTGGCTTCTTCGTCGCCGTCCCTAATCCCCCAGACCCGATCAGCGTATTGAAGCAGTTTTGCTCGCTTAACACTCCGCCGTACTTTTAAAACCGCTGGCAGCACAATAGACAAGGTACGAGCGTGGTCAATTCCGTGCGCTGCGGTGAGTTCGTGGCCAATCATATGGGTAGTCCAGTCTTGTGGAACACCGGCACCAATCAGGCCATTAAGGGCGAGACTCGCGGCCCACATAATATTGCCGCGCACGGCAAGATCATTTTTAGTTGCGAGCGCCAGTGCCTTTGGGCCCTCTTCGATCAAGGTTTGCAAAAGCCCTTCAGCAAAGCGATCTTGCACTTTGGCATTTACGCTGTAAGTGAGGTACTGCTCCATGGTATGAACAAAGGCGTCGACCACGCCATTACCTATTTGACGATCTGACAAGCTCAAAGTCACTGCGGGGTCGAGTACAGCAAACTTAGGCCTAACGAGGGGGCTAGAGAATGTGCCTTTGTGGCCGTGGCGGGTAACCACCGCGCCAGCATTACTTTCGGAGCCCGTCGCGGGCAAGGTCAATACCACACCGATGTCTAGCGCCGCACGAATACGCTGCCGCTTTGCAATGATGTCCCATGGGTCTTCGCCGTCATAACACGCCGCTGCGGCAATAAATTTTGCGCCGTCAACCACGGAGCCACCGCCAACGGCTAAAATATAGTCAAGATTATTTTCAGTAATCAGGGCTTGCGCCTTCATTAAGGTTTCATAGCTTGGATTGGGTTCAATCCCGGAAAATTCCACAACGCTATGATTGGTCAGTGCTAGGGAGAGCTGTTCGTAAATGCCATTATTTTTTATTGAGCCACCGCCGTAAACTAATAGGATCTTTGCGTCGGCGGGTATTTCCTTGGTAATAACCTGAATTTGGCCCTCACCGAAATGGATGCGGGTTACGTTAGAGAAACTGAAATTCAACATGAAATAGCCTTTTAATGACTCAAAGAAAGGTTTGTACGGGCAGTCTACGCAAATCGTTTTTATATCGGCGACAAAAGCTTAAGGAATATCTTAGCAAAGCGAAGACGCCACGGTAAGACTGCCCGATTGCGGCAAGAAAGCATAGCAACGCGCAGCTTAGGCCATCATAATTTACACTTAAGGAAGAATCGTACAGCTACCAATACCATCTGCGGCCAAATCCTCGATATAAATTTGGCCAGCGCTCGCCGTAGCCAAACGAGCCATACAGTCCGCAATGCTCACACGATCCGTGGTAAGACCGGTAACAGGATCAATTAATAATAGAAATACAATATTTTCAATGTCCGCAGGAATGGTACTTGGATCGGGCACTTCGTTTATTAGCACTTCACACTGACCAGTCAAATCGCCACCAAGCACTTTGGCAATATTAATATTGTAGCGAGTGGCGCTGGATATACAGTCCAAGATACTGACCTTCTCCGTTATAACCACCAATGCCAAGGGGTCAGGATCGACAACATCTAGAAATGGGATTTCCGTATACACTGGCGCGCTTGGGCCTGGATCGGTTGGCGTCACAGGGTCAACAACGGGGTCGAGGGGGTCAATTGGCGGGTCTACTGGATCTGTGGTGGTGTCGTCGCCACCCCCATTAATTAATACTACCCCGCCCTCGCCATTATTGTTCGCAATATACGCCGAACGCCCCGAAAAATTAGTCGGCGAGGAGTTTTCGAATGCGTTGGGCTGCTGACCAGCAGACAAGCCATCAAAAGCGAAATAGGTGTTTGCCTCAATGGCAGAGGCGAAATCAAACATTTCCTGCAAGAGTGCGTCTCGTATGGCGATCCAACCAATGATTGTACCCACCAGCAAGGCAGCGGCGAGAAGCACCAGTTCTGTGGTAATCACATAGCCGGCCTGTTTAGCGCCTCTTACTTTAATTCGCAAATTGCGACGCAAGACTGAGCTCATTGCTCACAGCCAAACAATGCCGATGCATCGTCTAAAAATAAGGATATATTAATCAATGTGTTACGCATATCACCGTCATCTTTTATCGGATTTAATTGTAGAGTAGCAAGATGCGAGCCGTTGTAGTTGTTAATTTCGCAAAGCCTAATATCCTCACTTTGCAACGAGGGGTCAAACCGAAGATCAACTTCTGCGTAAGAATCGCTCCGTGCCATCACAAACAGACGACTTATGCTCAGTGACGCTTAAACGCAATTTTCGGCTTTTTACTACATTAACGGCTAATAATTGGCGCAATCTAGTTTTTTGATTTTATAAGGCAACTGAATAGCCCAGGTTCACATTTAGCCCTAGTTTTAGGGCGCTATGTCCCATAATTAGCGCTGCGTGTAACGCCCCAGCTTAGTTCAAGCGAAAGGCCATCTTCACGATATTATGCCCAAATATAATCCATTCTTATCACGCAAGCCCCATGGGCATATTTGTCGCAGCGGCAATTTGAGCTGATTTTGAATTTTACGCCAAATTCTCCCTATAACATCAGAGTCTGATATACCCGATTTATAAGGCTTAAATCACCTGTCATAGGTAATCACTTTTACAGCGACACCGGCCAAGATCAGCCTTTGGCACCGAATTTGCTCAGCCATGGTTGAAAACCAACTTGTGTCATAGTTATTTATCTACGTGAGGAAATTACCATGAAAAAGCACTTCGTCGCCTTAACACTACTTTTATCAATTAGTACCGTGAGTCACGCTCAAGACTTGCTGTCTGGAGCGCTTGGGCCCCTTAGCGGAAGCGCAATACCGTCATTAAACCTACTTGATACTGGCCTGCCAACGGCAGCTATCTTAGGCGGCTTAACCCCGCTCGCGATTGATTCAGTTAATACGGCATTGCCACTGGTAAATAGTGTTCTGGTGAGCACACTCCCATCCGTAACAGGTTTAAGCAGCAGTGTTTTAGCGGGATTTGGCCCTGTTGCAATAGACACCGTGAATACTGCCCTGCCCTTGGTTAATAGTGTTTTGGCCAGCGGTTTATTAGATGCAGGTATTCCATTGGTTGGCGGAGATTTAACCGCTGGCTTACTCCCCGTCGCCATTGACTTGGTAAATGCAGCCGCTCCCGTGCTAGCTACCGTTTTGTAATATTAGTCGCACTGCTCAGCTAATTTAGTGTGACTAAGCAGTGCGACTGTTGTCTGCTATTTAATCCTAATCATGACTTGCTCGATTTTATTAAAATGTGACATAGCGGGAATTCGCTCTCGGTACTGCATGCCATTTTGAATTGGTTTCGCCTTACTTATTTGGTTTTCGCTAGGCGGTTTCGCCCTTGCAAATATGCCAGTAATTGTCCTCCAAATACGCTAGCTTTAACGTCGCAAGTTTACGTAGCGCGTCATCAACATCAAAATCTAACTGGCACTGCCAGCGCTGGGAAAACCAAACTTCAATTCGCTGATCCAGTTCTTGCGCACTGAGGGGCTGGTGGGCCGCCAAAAGAAAGTAATAGGCTAGTAAGCTCTCTTTACACTCAGCTTCTTCAGCGTCGTCGAGTAGGCGATACAGAACCCCCGCATTATTATCCAGTAATTTGAAGTAGAGATTCCTCGTCAGCGCTTCAGTAAAGCGCAATTTACGATTCTTGAAATTACTGAACTGCTTAAATAAATAGGCGCCAATGGTACCGGCGCCCGCCAACAGTACAATGATGGCGTTGCGGTCTAAAGCTACCGATTCCTTGTGCCATCCCAGCCAAAAGCCTAACAAAGACGCAGTTAAGACCAAGGTCGCACCGAGTTTCGTGGTGAGCACAATGCCACCACTAACGAGTGCGGGTATGCCTATCATTAATTTGTCGCGCAAACGCATCCCAACTTGGGTATTGGGAAACAGCATTTCTAAGTCGGCATCGGGCACGTTTTGGAATAGTTTCAACATCGTTGATCCGGGCCGACAATCTGCCGCGGCGCTGCTTCCGTTCGCGGTGTCTTTAAAGCGTAAATAGAGGACAACTCTATCGTAGTTAATGAAATGAACCGTTTTGCGCCACAGATTAAACGGACCGCGTATTTCCTCTGAGCGCTCGCTGGCGCCACGGGTGTACAGCAAGACCTCGTCAAAATCATCGAGGTTTACCATAAGCCTAATATGGAATAAGGACGCTGAATCCAGCGCATTAGCGAGGACCTCAGGGGTCACCTTGTCGTAATTCGCACGCTCGAGTAATTGCGCCACCTGCTGCGCTAAGTCTTTTGCGCTAGCCAAACTATCGCTGTTGTCGAGATACACTAGGCGGGTGTCTGCATCGGGATCCAGGCTGAAATAGGTATCTTTTAGAGCGTGTTTTGTGCGGTGAAAATCGTCGCGAAAATGGCTTTCAATATGGGCGGCGCCGGCTCTAAATTGCACCAAACTTTCCGCGTCTAACTGCCCTTCTTGTAGACACATTTGTAAAATATCTGCACGACGAAATGGGATAAAGTGGAGTAAGGCCAGATTTGGCATGGCAACAACCTTTTGTCTTTATAGAGAGCGTTTTGTTTGATTTAGAGGATTCCCTGCCTCGACATTGCCACGCAGCATAGGCTATTGTTTTTGCGAGGGGTAATGTTTTTGTCCAACAGCCATCAATCTGAGATTAAACATGCACGATCATCACCATCATAGCGCCTCAGAACGCATCGGTTGGGCCTTCGCCCTCAATTTTGGTTTTACCATCGTTGAGTTTATTGGTGGTTATTTAACTAATAGCACCGCGATAATGGCGGATGCGGTGCATGATCTGGGAGATTGTCTTGCGATTGGCTCCGCCTGGGTGCTCAATAAAATCTCAGACAAAGAGGCTAGCCACCACTATAGCTACGGTTATCGCCGTTTTTCCTTACTCGGCGCACTTATCAACGGCGTGGTGTTGGTGCTGGGCGCAATGTGGATTTTGAGCGAGGCGGTTCCGCGCTTGGCGCACCCAGAAATGCCTAATGCAACCGGGATGCTGGGCTTGGCAATTCTCGGAGTGGCGGTTAACGGTTATGCCGCCTACAAGTTAAGCCACGGTAAAACCCTAAACGAGCGCATGCTCAATTGGCATTTACTGGAAGATGTTCTGGGCTGGGTTGCCATCCTAGTATTGTCCTTGGTGTTAATGGTGGTTGAACTCCCCATTTTAGACCCCCTGCTCTCCATCGGGTTTACCGTGTTTATCCTCTTTAATGTGGTGAAAACCCTAATCGAAACACTGCGCCTATTCTTGCAAGCAACCCCAGACCGCGAGCTGCGCAGCCAAATTCAGGGCGATCTGCAAGCCATTGACCACGTGAGCGATATTCATCACCTGCACCTATGGTCTTTAGACGGCGAGCATCATGTGTTAACCGCGCACCTAATTCTGAATCAGCATTACGCCCAGCCCGAGCTGGTATCACTCAAAGCGGATATCGCGGCGGCCATGGCCAAGTACCAGTTGAGCCACACCACCATTGAACTGGAGTTTCCCGACGAGTTTTGTCGTGACACTCCTCAGCATTCACATTGAGGAAAAAGACCGGCGGCACTCACTATTTCACTATCGTGAATATTCCCGCTGCTATTCGTGGTTCGAAGCCAGAAAATCATTGGCTTATTTCATCGTCATTCGCTAGATTGCGCGCAATCGCTAGCCCGTCCAGCTAGCGTCTGGTAAGAGGTTTGGTGTGGCATGATAGATCCCGTGATTTTATTTTTTATCTTCGGTCTCAGTGCCGGCTTGCTCCGCTCTGAGTTACGACTTCCCCCCGCCATTTACGATCTTGTTAGCATTATGTTGCTGCTAACCATTGGCATGAAAGGCGGTATCGAACTCGCCAAACAGCCCTTTTTGGAACTGTTACCGCAGATGCTGGTGGTTATTGGCCTCGGTATCCTTTTACCTCTCATTGCCTTCCCTCTCCTACGCTACCTAGGCCGCTTTAGTCGTGTGGACGCGGCCTCTATCGCCGCACACTACGGTTCGGTGAGCATGGGTACTTTTGCGGTCGCGGTGGCCTATATGAGCGCGCGTGGGATCTACTACGAGGAGCAAATGCCACTATTTGTGGTAATGCTCGAGATACCTGCCATTCTGGTCGGCATCGTGATCGCCAAGGGATTCTCCAAGCAGACAAATTGGGCGCAAGTTGGCCACGAAGTGCTACTGGGTAAGAGCATCATTCTCATGATCGGCGGCCTGCTCATTGGCTGGATTGCCGGTGCCGAGCAATTGGCGTCGATCAAACCCCTGTTCTTCGATTTATTCAAAGGCATTTTAGCCCTCTTCCTCTTAGAAATGGGCCTAATCACCTCTAAGCACGTGGGCAGCCTGAAAAAGTACGGCGTTTTCCTGATCGTGTTTGGTATTAGCATGCCGATGCTGTCGGCGGTACTTGGTGCGGCCACCGGCTGTTTACTGGACTTCTCCGTGGGCGGTACCGCAATGCTGGCCATACTCGCCGCCAGTGCATCCTACATCGCGGTACCTGCGGCAATGCGGATTTCGGTGCCCGAGGCCAACCCGACCTTGTCTTTGGCGGCGTCACTGGGTATCACCTTCCCCTTTAACGTGGTCATCGGCATCCCCATTTATTACGCGATGGCGGAATACATACACGCTTTTTTTGGAGCTTAAACAATGAGCGACAACATAAAAAAACTTTTAACCATTGTCACCGAAGCGGCGCTAGAAAATATCTTAATCAAGGATATTGAGCGCCTCGGCGCGCAGGGCTACACCATTACTGATGCCCGCGGCAAAGGTGGTCGAGGTAGTCGCAGTGCCGCCTGGGATGCCAACGGCAATATTCGGATTGAGGTAGTTAGCGACGCGGCTATCGCCAGCCAGATTGCCAGCCACCTAAAAGAAACCTACTACGATAACTACGCCATGATTCTGTTTATGAGCGATGTTGAAGTGATTAGACCAGAGAAGTTTTAGCACGATTTGAGTAGCTACTTTTAGCCCCAAGCTGCCGCAAAACGTATTGTTTGTGGGGAGGATCGCGGCTCCGCGATCCTCCAAATTTTTATGACAGCAAATCGCCGCGTTCATTGCTCACTTTGGGTTTGCGCCATGCCAGCCTGTATAAGCCGGGAAGCACAAACAAAGTGAGCAACGTCGACGAGATAATGCCCCCTATAACAACCGTCGCTAGCGGTCGCTGAACCTCAGCCCCAGTGCTGGTGTTAAGCGCCATTGGCAAAAAGCCCAGCGCCGCCACAAGCGCAACCATCAAGATCGGCCGTAGGCGGAGCATGGCGCCGTCGTGAATCGCTTTTTCTATTGGCGTGCCGCGCTTTAGTTCATCTATAAATGCCGACACCATCATTACCCCGGTTAGCACGGAAACCCCGCACAGGGTAATAAAGCCAACCCCAGCGGTAATAGACAAAGGGATATCCCGCAGCCATAGCGCAATAACTCCGCCAGTTAAGGCCAGTGGCACACCGCTAAACACCAGTGCGGCGTCTTTTGCTGAGCCAAAGGTCATCATCAACAGCGCAAAAATCATCACCAATGTGACCGGCACTAATAGGCTTAACCGCTGGGATGCGGATTGTAGCTGTTCAAAGGTGCCGCCGTATTCAAGCCAATAGCTCGGTGGAAGCCTTAGCTGCTGCGCAATTTCGCGCTGCACCTCGGCCACAAAGCCGCCTAAATCTCGGCCTTTTACGTTGGCACTAACCACGAGCCGGCGCTTACCGTTTTCCCTTGAGATCTGGTTCGGGCCAGGGGCTAAGTTGAGACTAGCCACTTCCCGCAGCGGCACATACCCGCCTTCGGGCAGTGGTATTGGTAGGCGCTCTAATGCTTGTAAGTCGCCCCTGATCTCTTCGGCCACGCGCACCACAATGGCGAAGCGGCGATCACCTTCAAAAATTAAGCCCGCGGCCTCACCGCCGGTCGCGGCAGCAAGCACCGCTTGGACATCGGCCACATTTAAACCATAGCGATAGAGTGCGGCGCGATCAGCCTCAACCGACAGTATTGGCAAGCCCGAGACCTGTTCCACTTTCACACCATCTGCGCCGTCGATGCCATTTAATACCGTTGCGATCTCGGCGCCAGTTTTAAGTAGCTGCGTCAAATCATCGCCAAATACCTTTATGCCCACGTCTGAGCGCACGCCCGATATCAACTCATTAAAACGCAGTTGAATCGGCTGGCTGATCTCAAAGGCATTGCCCGGTAACAGCGCCAACTGCTCGCCAATATCATTTAGCAATTCAGCCTTGGTTTTAGTCGGATCTGGCCAGTCACTGCGTTCTTTGAGCATTACGTAGCCGTCGGAAATATTCGGCCCCATCGGGTCACTGGCAACTTCAGCGGTGCCGACACGAGAGAAATAGGTTTTCACCTCGGGAATTTCCAGTACCGCTTTTTCTAGCTGAAACTGCATCTCAAGAGACTGGCTTAAGCTGGTGCCAGGAATGCGCAAAGCCTGGATCGCGATATCGCCTTCATCCAGATTGGGAATAAACTCGGTACCCATTCTCGTTGCCAGCACGCTCACTAAAGCCACCAAGATTAAGGCAGAAGATAATACCGCTACGCGAAATTTAATCGCCCAGGTAATTACCGGCGCGTAGATCTGCTTTGAATAACGAACAATGGCATTGTCCTTTTCTTCAATATGGCCCGTCATAAACAGTGCTACAGCGGCGGGAACAAAGGTCAGCGACAAGACCAAGGCCGATAGCAAGGCCATGATGACCGTCATGGCCATTGGCGTGAACATTTTGCCCTCTACGCCGCTTAAGGCCAAAATCGGTAGGTTCACCAAGATCACCACCAGCACGCTAATCAAACTCGGTGTAAATACCTCGCGGGTGGCGGCAAACACGGTGTGAAAGCGCTCTTCGAGTTTTAAAATGCGGCCAAGCTCATGTTGCCGTCCCGCCAAGCGCAGAATGCAGTTTTCGACAATAATAACGGCGCCATCCACAATCAAACCGAAATCGAGGGCGCCTAGGCTCATAAGATTGGCGCTCACTTTTGCCTGCACCATGCCTGTCATCAGCATTAACATCGACAGCGGAATGACCATTGCCGTTATTAATGCCGCGCGAATATTACCCAGCATCAGCAATAACACCACAACCACTAATACCGCACCTTCGGCGAGATTGGCCTGCACTGTTGCAATGGTTTTATCAACCAGTACCGTACGGTTATACACTGGCTCGGCAATCACGCCGTCGGGAAGGGTTTTGTTGATCTCCTTTAATTTAGCCGACACCGCTTGGGAAACCGTTCGGCTATTGCCGCCGAGCAGCATCACCGCGGTGCCTAACACCGTCTCTTTGCCATTGAGGGTCGCCGCGCCAGTGCGCAACTCTTTGCCAAAGCCAACGTCGGCTACATCGGCCACGGTTATCGGTATTCCTCCACGGCGGGCAAGGATAATGCGCTTAATTTCGGCAATGTCTGCTACTTGTCCAGGTGCACGAATTAGGTATTGCTCGCCGTTTTTCTCAATATAGCCCGCGCCAACATTGGCGTTATTGGCTTTAAGTGCCTGCACCACGTCATTAAAGCTAAGCTGGTAGGCCAGTAGTTTTGCCGGTTCTGGGCTGATATGAAATTGCTTTTCAAAACCGCCAATGGTGTTCACTTCGGTTACGCCCGGAACGAGGCGCAGCTGTGGCCGAATCACCCAGTCCTGCAAGGTGCGCAGCGCGGTACCGTCATAAGCTTCACCGCTTGGCTGCACCGCGCCTGGCGTAGCGTGAACCGCATAGTGAAAGATTTCACCGAGGCCCGTGGCCACCGGCCCCATAACGGGTTCAATGCCCGCAGGCATTTCGCTTTTTGCCTGCTGTAGGCGCTCGTTGATTAGATTGCGGGCAAAGTAAATATCGGTGCCCTTTTCAAACACCACCGTTACCTGAGACAGGGCGTAGCGTGAAAGCGAACGGGTGCTTGCTACATTCGGCAATCCGGTGATGGCTAACTCCACCAGATACGTAATGCGCTGCTCTACCTCCAATGGCGAATAGCCCTGAGCCTCGGTATTAATCTGCACTTGCACATTGGTAATGTCGGGTACGGCGTCTATCGGCAGCTGCTGATAATTCCAAGCGCCTAAGGCCGCCGTTGCAAAGACCAGAAACATCACTAGCCAGCGCCGCGCGATAGAAAACTGAATTAATTTATCGATCATAGCGAACTCCTGCTTGCAGTTCGTATGCGCTGTTACCGTCACCGCGCCCAGCGCCTTGTGGGCTGGGTGTTAAACCGTGGGCTGATTGCTTTTGATTAGTGTCCATGTTCAGCGTCCTCTTTGCCCAATTCGGATTTCAGTACAAAGCTGTTTTTGCTGACATACACTTCATCAATGCTAAGCCCGCTCAAGGCCTCACTCACCTCACCATCGCTGCGCCCCAGTGTCACAAGCCGCGGCTCAAAGCCCTCCTCGCCCTGCACAAAAATAACCGGCGCATTGTCGATAATTTGAATAGCCTCATTGCGAAGGATCACCGGCGCCGCGATTTCAGCGCGGGTGATTTGCGCCTTAACAAAAATGCCAGGTTTCCACTCGCCACCTTGATTATCAATAAATACCCGCGCAGTAATGGCCTGATTAACACCACTACTTTGCTGGGCAATATAAATAATTTTGCCATCGGCAGTCTGTGTTGAATCCAGGCTAATAATACGAACTCTTTGGCCTAGCTTTATGTCGCCAAGGTCTTTTGGAAAAATTGAAAGCTCTACCCAAAGCGTGGAAAAATCCTGCACAACTAACAGTGGCGCATCGCCAGTTTGCTCACCAACATTGGCATTGCGCTGGGTAATCACGCCATTTAGCGCCGACGTGATTGCATAGGTTTTTAAACTCTCGTTGGCCTCCACGGCCACCAGCGTTTCACCTTTGTGAACGGTATCGCCAAGACTTTTATTGAGATCGCGAACAATACCGCGATACCGCGCGTGTACTGATTGCACTCGCTCGGCATTCGCCGCAACCACGCCATAGACCGGCAACACCTCGCGAATAGTGCCTCCTGTGGCGCTTGTTAGGGAAATGCCCGCGTGGGCTATTTGCGCCTGTGTCAACGCGATATGACCTTCTTCGCCATGTTCTTCATGCTCGTCGTGGCTGGCCTGATCACGTTCATTGCCTGCTGCGCAGACCTGAACTGCGAACAACATCATTAACAAGCACGCACTAAGCAGCTTAAAAACGGAATGAGTTTTCAATGTAATTACGTTCATTGGAATGTTCCTGAATAGGTATTGGCTCTGCCGTCATGCGCCTCAGCACGATGGTTTGCGCGCAGCGCTTCTGCGGAAAGGGATTGACCTGTTAGCTGTTCAATCTCGGCGCCATACTGCAAAGCGGCAGCGGCCGCTTCAATCCGTCCGCGCCTTGCCGCCAATAACTCCTGTCGCGCACTAACGTAGTCGAGATAGCCGTAGCGCCCACCTTCATAAGCCGTTTGGGTCGCGCTTAAAGCCTGTTCAAGTGCTGGAATAATCGTGATGCCTAAGGTCTTAACCGCAACAATCGCTTGTTGTCGGCTATAAAATGCGCGGTACAACTGTGTGTGTAATTCAAGTAGCGCTGCCTCGCGCTGTATCAATATCTGATTTTGCTCAGCGTAGGCCGTTTTGATCGCGCCGGAGTTTCGCTTGCCTGAAAACAAGGGCACGCTGAATCCTGCAAGCAACGCCGTGTCGTTATTTGCTTGAACTTGACGCACACCTAACGACCAGCTGATGTCTGCGCGCGACTCGGTTCGCGCAAGCCGAAGCTCGGCCTCTTTGAGGCGAGACTCTGCAGCAAAAACTTCAATTGCGGGATTTTTTTCAAGCTTGGTATACAGGCTCTCAAACCCAACATCCGCGCCAAACTGGAATAGATCACCTTGCACAGCATTGAAGTCTGGCGTAGTCGAAGCCCACAGTGCAGCCAAGGCCATTTTCAAATAGGCAAAATGCTGTTGCTCTGCGAGCAAGCTCAGCTTCGCCTGCGCACTAGCCGCCTGCGCACGCTTAACTTCCACCTCCGGCGTTGCGCCGGCCTTAGCCCGCTTAGCGACGACCGCTAGGCTTTCTTCGGCCAGTTCGACGTCTTCCGCTGCTAAGGCGACCATTTTCTGGGCAGTTAACACCGCAACGTAGCGACGGGTAACTTCGCCCAATAGCGCAAGCGATTCCACCTGCCGCGTGGCCTCCAGCACTGCGTAGCTATTCGACACAAGCCCTTGGCGCGCAGCCCGCTTATCGCCCATTTCGATAACCGAAGACAAGGCGACAGTCAGCTCTGCGCCGTCAACCCCCGCGAACTCACCAGAGCCACCAAGATTCTCTGCATCTACACCAAGTTCATAAGCTGGGTGCAACTGGGCGGTTTCGGCCTGCCCTTGCAGGGCCGCAGCGCGAAACGGAAAGACTTTTAAACTTGGATTTTGGGCAAGTGAACGCTGCACAGCATCCGCCAAAGACAGCGCTGGTGGCGCGGCACTTAGACCAGAAGAAAAAACAAATAATAAACAACACAGAATACAGCGGGCGCTTAACACCCGCTGATTCCACACGCCGAAACTCGGCCTTGTGGGCATGGCTAACATAGTTTGATCCTACTTATTTAAGATAACTAATTCCGTGCATTGCCGCGAAAAGCGCAATACCGGTAAATGACCTAATGAGTAAAATCAGACTATTGGAGGGCGGTAGAGCAAAGAAAACGGGGCCGTAGGAATACTGGCGTGGTAATGACTGTGAAATTGATCGTTTTGTACAAACTCTGGTTCCATAAGCTTACCAGACAAGTAAAAATGACCAAGACAGCCATGGTGATGACAATGAGACAAACCGTCTGCGGTAAGATCAAGTTGCGAGGGGGTGGTAGTTTCTAGCCCTGAGTCCTCGCCCTTTTCCGACGCGTTGCTATGCGCCTCATCGCCAGAAAAATGAACCGTGTCCGCGTGATTTATGGGGTGCACATCGGCCATTGTTGTCAATGACTGCAAAGCAATCAAGACTAACAACAAATAAGACAAGGCCTTGTGACGCATAAAACACTAATCCAAAAAATTTAGCTACCGCAGAAGCATAGCACCTTAAGCAGCAAATTAAACGCCTTCGCAACTTAAGTGCTGCCGGTAATTACTGGCAAGCTTTCATTAACTTAGGGCGCAGGCAAATTTAGACTCGCGCCACAGTAATGTCAGCGCCGTCGAATACCGCCACGATGATTATTCAACAGGTTCATTCGCTTTTTTCGCCAAAACAAAAAGCCACTCACAAATAATATCGGCGGTATAAACCCAAGTACAAATACAAAACAACGGCCAATCAGGCCAAATGCTTCGCCATTGTGAAGCGGAAATAGCCAATACAAGAATCGGTCTCCAACTGCTGAATTAATGGGATCTTTCACTGCCACCACCGTATTGCGGTAAGGGTCTACCCACACTTCACTGCGCCCTACTCTGCGGCTCACTTCAGTTGGCTGACTAAAACGTAATTTTATTGGATCATAGGCTGTTGCTGGGGGATAAACCCGGCTTAAGGTCGCCAAGGGGAAAACGTCCTTCCCCAGCGCTATTGCTTGGTCTAAATCTAAAGTCAGGTCTAAACCCATTACGGTACCCGCCGCTAGATTAGTGCTCGGCGACGGCGCAGCGATTGTGACAGCCTCAGGAGCAGCGACCGGCAAGGCCCAAGCTACCACTGCTTTAAATTGTCCGGGAAAGCATAAATACACGCCACTCGTAGCAGAGACTATGAGAAACACCGCCATATACGCACCTGTCAAACGATGCAAATCAAAAAGGCGACGTATTGGCGCAGCGCGAGCTTGTGCTAACAAGGCGCTGCGCCAGCGCCGACTTTTCGGCCACCAGCGGTAAAGCCCGCTTAGCAACATTAGCAATATCACTAGGCCGACGATACCTACCACGAAATGACCTGCCGAACCTGAGACAAGGTTCGAGTGGAGATCGTATATAAACGAAGCGAAATAATTGCCCCAGATGCGCGTATCTATCACGTCACCAGTGTAGGGGTTTATAAAAATTTCAAGGCGATCACCTATAGCATTTTTTGAAAAGAAGCGGTAAGCACGGCCCGCAGCGATTGGGATTTCTATATACACAATTCTGTCGCCGCCGGCCATGCCTGCCAAAGCCCCGTGCAAAAGCTGCTGCAAAGGCAGTGGATCGCCTCGCTCAGCAATGTAGTAAATATCCGAATTCAGTGCTTCGTCAATGCTGTGATCAAACACTAAAATACTGCCAGTGAGGCCAAGCAATGCATAAACGCCACCCACGGTTAATCCTAGGTAACGATGTAAAATTTTTAACAAGGGCTAAGGTCCTATTCGTTAATATAATGAACGAGTGGCGGTGGGTGCATTAAGAAATTCTGATGCGAAATATTCCAAGCGTAAGCGCCAGCAAGCGGGAAAACCAGGTAATCGCCAATGGCGAGGGAGTCGACAGGCTGCTGAGCAAGAATATCTTTGGGTGTGCACAACTGACCGACAATACTCACCGTGGTATTGCTAAGCGGCTTCTCACGGTTTTTACCATGAACAATAAAAAAGGGATGGCTGTGGCCCTGTGCTGCTGGCGTCCGGAAATGGTGGGTGCCGCCACGACAAACTGCAAAATATTCGCCATGATTCGCCTTTATATCCAACACCTCCATAGCGTAATAGCCGCATTGGCTAGTTACAAAGCGACCGCACTCAAACCGGATAATTGTGTCTTTCATGTCTTCATTGACAATAAGCTGGTGCAATTTCTCACAAAATCTCGGCCAGTTAAAGTGGGAGTCGGTACCTATATAATTGATCCCCATTCCGCCGCCAACATTCAATACAGGCACATCTACGTTGTATTGAACACACCATCGCTTAAACGTCCGAAAATAGAGCTGCATCAATTGGATATGACTGGTGTCGCATAGCTGATGGGACAATAAATGAAAATGGAATCCCTTCAGTCTCAGTTGGGGGTTAGCTGTAATTAGCGTCAGCGCAGCTCCTAACTCACTAACATCAAAGCCAAAGGGTGTCGGCTTGCCACCCATGGTTAGCCGCGTGGTAGAAATACCATCTAGCGCAATATTCACGCGCAAAAGGATTGGGGCTTGGCATCCAAGTTTGTCAGTAATTTGAGCTATCCGTGAAAGTTCGGTCTGGCTCTCAACATGAATTGACTCTACCCCCCTCTCCAATGCCATTGTTAATTCGCTTTTTAGCTTGCCAGGGCCACCGAAAATCAGCGGCATATCGGGCTGACACGCCTGCAACCACTGAAATTCCCCGCCTGAGGCCGCCTCAAAGCCATGCACAATCGGCCGTAAAACGTCTAGAATCTTGGCATCGGGGTTTGCCTTTGCTGCATAAAATAGTTCGGCGTTTGGCGGCAGTGCGTCAGTCATTGCACGGGCGTGGTCTCGCAATGCCGCCAGATCATAAATATAGGCGCACAGTGGTTCATCGCTGATTAACGCCTGCAACGCGCCGTCAATGCCTTTCATGTATTCACCATCGGGTTACGTAAAAATGTATAAGCAGATGCGTGGTCGGCCTGTTTCAATAATCGCGTGGTGAAGTTGTTCTTACTCGGCATTGGCGCTCCCTCAAGCAGGGCTTGCAATTCTGGCTCATCGCCGTACTGATACTGCCATTGCGTGATTTCATTACCGAGCAATCGCCACAGACGCCTCTCTAAGTCGGTATCTCCTGCCGCACCATGAAATATGGCTTCGCTAAGGTTATTGATCAAAGTGCAATAGGCTATGCGATTCCAGCCTTGTGCGCGGCTATAATAGATTGATTGACGAGCGCGTTCAGATAATTCGCAGAGTTTTTCCGTAGGCCACTTCTCCGGCAACACTTTTGTTCCTTCCAAGTCGCGAACCCAAACCTTGGATGGCATATCATTATCAAAGCCAATCAATATATTTTGTAAATGGGGTTCAAACACCACTCCATGATGGAAGAAATAGTGCAAAACCCCAGGCAACAAGCATTTCACATAAGATGTAAACCATCGTTCAAGCGTTGTGTTGTAGTCGCTGGAATGGTCGTGGGATAATTTTTTAATTTTTTTAACGAGCACACTCTCGCCGTCGCTATCCCACGCAAATAGGCTGGCCGCTAAACTTGGCGAATATCGTTCGCGCTTTGCTTTCGAAATATTTTCGCGATATAAAATGCCAAAAGATTCACGGCACTCTTTGCTATCTAGCTTCAGGGTTGTGGCTACGGGTTCTGGCATCATTTCAAATTCTGGAAAGTTTCGCCTAGCCAACAACTGTATCGGTTTTAGTAAACGGCTCAAAACCACAGCGCTTTCTAATTCGTACCACGCATTTTTTCGTACGCAATTTGTCAGTCGCACATTAATTGAGAATTTTAACTGCGCGCTAAGATCTGGGTGATACAAGGTGCGAACAGAGGACGTCGGCGCCATTTTTTGGCCTAAAAATCCAACGGGGGTTATTCGACCATCAGCTATTGCATCGCGGACTGGCGTATGCCGCATAATGCAGTAGACCTCCCACGGATGGCAGGGATACAAGATCTCAGATTTGCCGTGTAGCGCTGAAAATATTTTGTTTGGTGAGCAATTGCCGTCGCCGAGAGTATCTATCATTTGGGGCTCAACGCGGAACCAATACAGCGGAAACGAGGAAAAGATTTCCGGCGAACAAGACAGCATATCGTCCATTGCAACACCATGGCGGCTCTTAGGCGCGGGATGCATTGCATGTCCCCACAACAAACTTTGCTCTGCTCGTAGAAAACTATCAGCAAAGGGGGCTCGCTCACTGCGTCGACTCAAAAAGGCTTGTGTAGCTTGAATGCTATTAGCAACTTGCTCCAGCAACTCATCGTTAAAGTCACTATTTAAATTTTTTGCTAGATGCTCCAGTAGAAACTGACACAGGTCTTGCGCAGTTGCTAAGGTCCATGATTTTCCTGCGGTTTTTAAATAAGGACTTGAGCTAAATCGACAACGGCCAAGTAAGCTAACTCTATCTGCTCGGATAAGCAATCGAGTGCGGGCTTGCTTAAAATCTATGTGTACAAGTTGCGACCGCGGTGAAGTTCTTTGTAAGACCTGCGGAGCATCGCTTACGACAGCATCTAAGCATACTTCCTTGGCCTCAACACCATATTCACGAATATAACAATTGAGCAAATTTCCAATCGCATTGTGGCCTGCCAGTGTGCGATACAAATTTTGTAAAAAAGGCTGCTGCACACTAGAAACTGGTGGCGAATAAATACTTTCAAACTGCTGAAGCGGCTCAAACAATGATGTTGTAGTGGTCATAAGTGAATACCTAGGCTCGTTTTATTAGCAAGATCACAGCGATTAGCGAGCTTACGGTGGCGGCGATAAAGGGTGTGGTCGGATTTGTGAACGTAACTAATAACCCAGCGAGTAATCCGGCGCCGACGCCGGCCCATTTTCCACTCGCATCGAAGCGGCCAAAAATAAAGCCAGTGCTTCCAGTGATAAGTTGATCGCTTAATAAGCGATGAATACCGTTATAGCTCAGCACCATGCCTAAACCGAATAGCAGCCGCAGGAAGCAGAGTTCAATAACGCCCTCTACCACGCTGTGCCCGGCGCAGGCAAAACCAAGCGCAATCAGCCCCGCCGCAGCCTGGGAGCGTGGTGACCAAGAAAACTTGCCAACAACATATACCAGTGTGAGGTAAACAAGGTGCGGCAGGCTATAAATCAGGCCAATTACGCTGTCACTCGCTAAACCCAGTTGATGAGAAAACTGTAAAAAATAAGGAAATGTAACGACCATTGAAAAGCTAAATAGAAATTGCAACGCAATAATTGTTGTTAGTCCGGCATTCCATTGCGCTGTTGGTATGTTTTGATCTACGCTAGCTGTGTTACTTGCTGTTAACGTGGTTTCGCTTCTGCCATCCCGAACCTCTGGGAAGAACCACGCTATCACAAAGGCCAACAGCGGTAATAAAGCGAGATAGCGATAGACCATAAGCGGCTCAGCAACACTGGTAAACAGTCCCAATACCACGGGGCCAAACAACAAGGCCAGGCGTGCAGAGAGCTGAGTATAATTCAAACTTTGTGCGAGCTTTTGTCCCTTCTGCATACTCGACAAGTAAGAATTAGACGCGGCCAAAGTACCACCGCACAATCCTTGTATAATCAAACCTAGGGCAAAAACCTCGACGGAAGAGGCAAACCCCGACACCACAAATCCTAAACTTAAGCCAAGCTGGGCGCGTAGGAGCGAGATTCGCTTGCCGTATCTGTCGGAAAAATGCCCCCAGTTAGCAGCGACCAGTGCGGTGCATACGCTGGGGGTTACAAATAGCAGTCCGACCCAATAATCACCTAGAAGGGGATCAATTGAAGCGAGCATACGGGGTAAAAATAAGGGCATACCCAGTGCCGTAAATGCAGACAGAAAATGACATAGCAACACCAGAACCAATAAATGAGTCTGCTGGGAGGGCCTAGCCACGAGATTTGAACATGAAATATCTGATGAAGCTGCCACGTTATGTCACTCTCAAAAAATTCGGCGCACTAAGCCCATAAAATTTATTGATATCTGCTGCTCCGCTCCGCTGCTTTGTCATTAAACTGCCAGCACTCAGCAAATATTTCACATAGAGAAGTTCACTTTCTAGTAAATGTTGCTCTGCGTATGCAACCTCGACGCCTTCCTCTGCCAGTTTGTTTAGAGACCGGGTAATTATTGTCTGTAAAGTGCCATAGACTTCCTCTCGCGACGTCAGCGATTTTTCAATCATTGCCTCAAGAATGGCGGCAATATTTAATTGTAAGGTAATGGTGGTGAACATTTGAGCTAGTGCAAGTTCGTCGTCTACCAAGATGCGGCCATCAATAAATTTAGTAATATCATCAGAACAGCTTGGCATTGCCCTACAAAATCGCGCTGGCCACAGGCGAGCAGCATCGTTATCTTTCATGAGCAGGGTCAAAGCTTGCTCGCAATCAAAAACCAAAACCGCATTTTGTTGATTTGCTTCAAGGGCAATCCCGTATACCAGCCATAAACGTAAATGGACGCCAATCATAAGATCCAAATATTCCTTAAGCCAGGCATCGACATTGCCGTCATAAAAGGCGTCGATTAGATGCTGTAAGTACAGGCGACCATCTGGCATTTCACTCGCCAAAGCGGCTACTGGAACTAGGCTGCTCGTGATGTTTTCGCAAACCGACTGCGGATAACGCCGAACAATATAGGCAAGCTGCTTTTCTTCACCAATATGCGCTCCGTGTTGTTCGTCGCAATGCTGGTATCGACCATTTAATGCAGGATCTTGACCCTCGATCGCCATGAGCAAACGGCTAAATCGATGTCCATCATAGAGCGTACTCGCCTTGATCAGCCGCACATTTTTATTACCTAGGGAGCGCATAGTAAGTGGGAGCTTGATATGAACTTGAGGTGCATTTTCGACCATTACCGTACGAACAGATAAAGTTGGTCGCACGGTCAGTACTGCGTTTGGTGCCTTTACAATACTCAGCGGTAAATTAGTTAAGGCATCCCATGTCAATGGGTGTACCGGAAGCAATTGGTGAGAAACATCAAGATCGGCAGGCAAACCAGTTTCGAAAAAGCTCGGCCAGCACGCCGGAACTTGACTAGTTTGTGTTACATCCGTGCGGCGTACCGCAAGCCAGCGTAACTGGAAGCTAGGTGCGAACTCAGGGGCGTAAAGGCGTAGCGCGAGTTCATCAAACCCAGATTTCGCGCGTGCTGTCGGGTAATAAGGATGATCTTGGAAAGCGGCAAGCTGCTCACCAAACAGCATACGATGCTGCCATTGGGAGATATCAGTCACCTTTTGGCCTAAGTGTTCGATCTGATCTTGGTAAGCTTGGTGACAATACTGCCGATGCAGCACTGCGGTATCTGCTTCTTGGCTATAATCGCGTAGCGCTTTTCGAGTGTCCTCGTCTTCGTCGGCACCAAGTAGTGCTAACCAATTAGAGTAGCCCGAACGCTTTTCCCATTTATCAAGCTGCTTTTCAAACCAATAATCACTAATTCCACGCCAAAATTGCATATAGCGCGTTGGACGTACTGGCAATAGTAGGTCTCGTTGTCCTATTTTCAATAGCAAGCAAGTAACGTCGGGATTTTCATGAATCTGCGCTGGCGTTTCCACAGCAATTGCGTTGTTTAATAGGCCAAACACATTCTCACGTAGGCAGGCATCAATGATTCTGCAAGTGATATAGCACATACTCACTTGCGCACCTCCCAGGTTAGTTGCTGGGTGAAGTTATCGACTTCTTCACTAAGCTTAAGTTTGTGGGTATTGCTCGAAATTCCGGTCACAATACCGAGGTAATCTTTATTTGAATGGCTAATCTGAATTAAGTCGCCAGCCTGTTTTAACTTCCGAAAACTCAGTTTAACTCCATCCCCTTCCCGGCTAAGATCGTTACTAATATTATCTACACAGCCCGAGCTTGTGGCTGCTATATAGCGAATAATCGCGTCGCTATCGCTATGGGGAAATTCATTAAGGGGCTGACCGGCGTGTAGCCTTATAATCGTTTCAAACCAATTAAATGCTAATAGCTTATTGAGTAAAAATTCGCGGCCATCGCCAATGCTGCGATAATTAATTTCAACTAGAATTGGACCCTTTTCTGTAGCAATGAATTCACTGTGGCAGACGCCGAAGCCCACACCGAATTTTTCAATTTGTGCCAGCGCCTCTTCTCGCCATTTAACACTTTCTTCGCCGTTCCATTGAGCCTCCAATTCAACAAAATACGGCGGTTCAGACAACGCCACATCGAATCCACCAACGGCTTGGATACACTTACCATCACCTAGGGTCTCCAAAGTTAATAAGGTGCCTTCAAGAAAACCTTCTAGCAAAATGGCCGCGCCGGCGTTCTTTCGGAAAAACAGGCGACAATAATCTTCTAGTTCCTGATGGTTATAACAGAGGCTGACATCAATACTGGCAACACCTTCGCAAGGTTTGGCAATAACGGGATAATTAATATCCCTTGGCAGTTCGGCGCCTGCTTGCAGTAGCTGGGACCAGGTTGTGGGTAAGCCCAATAGTTCTAAATATTGGCGCATTGCCGCTTTGTTTTTGGCGCGATAACAAGTGGACCATTGTTTTCCTGGCAGTCGAAAATACTCCGCTACCAGTGCACTAGCGCTCTGCAAATGGTCGCTATTTGAGAACACAACATCTGGCACAATGCCGTGGGCATGCAGGAGATCAATTATTGCGATTGGATTAAAGACATCACATTCAAAAATGCTTGAAGGCGCCGTGTCTAGCTTGCGCTTAAAAAAAATGCCGTACTCCAGAGCATGGTCGGTAATCAAAATAACATCATATTCCAGCGCTTTGCCCGCTGGTACAAAACCATCTGTTACCGCCTCATTGGGCACATGCGCAATCACTACTAATTTTCGCTGCATTGTAAAATTTCCATCCGAGATAGTTCGATCGACGTCGGATTCTATAACTCAACCCATTACGAATGCAAATCATTATCATTAGTATTTACATGCATGCTTGAAGCTTGTATCTTGTCGCTCTAAATGTGCTTGGTGCTTAAAAACCAAGAATAGTTGTATTACTTAATCATTGAGGTTATTCAGCGAATGATCGGCACAAATGCCATCAAAACCAAGGTCGGTGCAGGCGAAGAAGTTTTTGGGATACTCAACTCACTTCCCTTACCCCTCGTTAGCGAAATGCTCGGGCATGCTGGCTATGACTTTGTCGTAATCGACACTGAGCATCAGTTGGTGCCACCTAAGGATCTAGAGCATGCAATTCGCGCCGCCGAATGCGCCGGCATAGCACCATTCGTTCGCGTGCCTCTTGACGACAAGGGCATGATTCCGCGCCTACTAGACATGGGGGCGATGGGAATAGTAATACCGCGAGTCAGCACTGTCGCTCAGGCACGCGACGCCATATCTACTGTACGGTTTCCACCCTTAGGTCATCGTGGGATCACCGGCGGTCGAAACACTGGCTTTGGTGCATTGAATCTTGACGCTTATATGGCGCTGGCAAACACCGAAGTCATGCTCGTATTGATGATTGAAAATCCAGAGGGCTTGGCTGCGCTGCCAGAAATCCTCGCACTCCCAGGTGTGGACATGGTGCTTGAAGGGGCCTTGGATTTGAGTATTGCCATGGGCCACGGAAGTAATGTGCAACATGAGGCTGTGCAATCAGCTCTACGAACCATGGCAAATCACTGTGCCGATGCTGGTGTTCCATTTTGCGCCATCCCTCGTCAAGTTGACCAGTTAGGCGCTTGGCGTAATGCAGGAGTAAACGTATTTCTCGCAGGCGAAGATCGCGGCATTGTGTTCAGAGCGCTGCAGTCTCATTTACACACGCTAAAATTTAATATTTGACACCACCCACTTTCTCCCATGATGTTTTAATTTTTTAAGTACAAGGAATAATTATGCCTAGTAAAACGCCACTTAATCTCGCCATCGCGCTGGCGTGCGCGCAAATATATGTAAACTCGGCAGTAGCCGATGAACCACCTGCAGTTGAAGAGGTGCATGTAATTGGCAGCGTATTGGGCCGGTCCACAGCCGAGGAAGTGCATGCCTACCCTGGTAATCGTACTGTAATCAGTGCAGAGGATTTAAAGCGCAATGCCGTGCTGTCGATAGACGATGCACTCCAGCGGGTGCCAGGCATCAAGATTCAGGACGAAACGGGCACGGGGGTTTTACCCAATGTTGCCGTGCGCGGTCTCAATGCTAGTCGCAGTGGCTATACTCAGTTTCTGCTCGACGGTGTACCGCTCACATTGGCACCCTACGGCCACACTGGCCAGTCGCTGTTTCCCGCCGCACTTAAAAGTCTTGATCGTATCGATATTGTCCGTGGTGGTGCCGCCGTTCAATACGGCCCGAACAATGTTGGCGGCGTAATTAATTTGGTTACCAAGGCAATTCCTGATGACTGGGAAACGAGCCTGGAGGAAAAGCTAAGCGTATTTTCAGGCGGCAATATCTTAAGCGACACCTATATACGCACCGGCGGCGCGCTTAACGATGAGTTTGCCGTTCAACTTGAGGGGAATCGACTCACCGGCGAGTCATTTCGTGAGCACTCAGATACCGATGTAGACAATTGGATACTCAAAGCCCGCTGGGACATTAGTACGAAGCAAACATTGGATATGTCCTTGCAGCGCTACGACGCAGAAACCGAAATGCCTGGCGCCTTAACTGCACAGGCCTACGCGGAAGATCGCGATCAGTCGCAACGCCCCAATGATAAATTCCAAGGTGACACCACACGCTTTAGTGCTCGCTACAATCAGCAGATAGGCAATATGGGTATCGCTGACGCTGGCGAATTTAATTGGACCAGTTTTGCTCACGAGTCGACACGAAATTTCGAATGGGACTTTAGCACTGACCCCAGCGCCAATCACTGGGCAGACCCAGCAGCGCCAGCAACACACCTACGCAGCTCGCCCCGCGAGTTTAAGGTGTGGGGCACCGAGCCACGTGTAAGTTTTCAATTTAGCGGCAGCGCCCTCTCCCATAAATTAACCCTTGGCACACGTCTGGTAAAGGAAGACATCGACTACAAATTAATACAAACCGACAACAGCACAAACATTACCAGCACCCCCCGCAATTGGTCGCTCGATACCTCGGCAATTGCCGCCTATGTTAGCGACGAGATTAAACTGCTGAATCAGCGCCTGACGATTACACCCGGACTGCGCTATGAACACGTCAACATGGATTTTAGCGACCTTGGCAGCGCCGTCGTCACCGACAATTCCGCCACCGAGCTGCTGCCCGGCCTTACCGTGGGATACGAAGTAAATCAAAATGTATTCGTATTTGCCAACGCCCAGCGCTCCTTGCGCGCACCGCAAATTGCCGTAATACGTGGCACCGGAGAAGAAGGCGCCGAACTGGCTTGGAACTATGAGGCTGGGGCTCGAATCGCCGCAAATTCAAATGCATCATTGAGTTTGTCGGTATATCAAATCGACTTCACCGATCAGCTGATATACAACAGCACACAGCAGAGCTTCGACAATGTAGGAGAAACACGTCACCAAGGTTTTGAGCTAGAAAGTAGCTACTCACCGATTAGTCTGAGTTCTTTAAAGTTGCACGCGGCATATAATTACCTAGATAGCGAGCAACGCGAAGGTGCAAATATCGGCAAAGAACTGCCTTATGCCTCTAAACATCAACTGTCCTGGGACGCCAGTTACGCTTTTGCTTATCTTGATATGACGCTATCTGGCTTTTATTTCAGCAGCGGCTTCAGCGACACTGCCAATACCCGAGCGGAGGATGCGAGTGGTACTACGGGTAAGCTACCGTCCTACACGGTTTGGAATTTACAGCTGAGTAAAACCTTGCCTCTTGCTAGCGGCAAAGAGCTTTACACCGGATTGGCTGCGAATAATCTATTTAATAAAGAATATTATTTTCGAGGCATTGATGTGAGCCCATCTGGTCGCTACCCCGCACCGCCGCAATCATTCAGCGTGGAGGTAAAGTATAGTTTTTAATTTTCGCCAAGGAGTTTAAGTACGACAAAGAATACACCAAGGACAATCGATTTAATCCCCTGATATGGGTCGGAACGCATTGGCATCAATACCCAACTTTCGCAACTTGGCGCGCAAGGTACTGACATTGATGTCTAAACGTTTAGCCGCGCCATAAGGGCCGTCTACTCGGCCCTTGGTCTCGGTGAGAATATGCTTGATATGAGCGGCGATGACCGCCTCTAAAGACTCATTTTCCGGGGCATTATTCTTGGCGACGGGGCTGGCTTGGTGAAGAGCAGCACGTGGTTTGGGCGATGGCGCGCCCAGCGCCATCTCTAAATCAAGGTATTCTCCGTGGCCCAGTATTACCGCGCGCTCAAGTACCGAGCCTAACTCCCTGATATTACCGGGCCAGCTATAGCGCTTTAAATTGCGCACATCTGCGGCCGACAGCGGTGGTACAGGCACTCCCATGCGCATCGCGGCGCGCTGAATAAAATGCTTGGCGAGGTCTTCAATATCGTCAAGTCGTTCATTCAGGGTTGGTAAAATTATCGGAAACACGGCGAGGCGATACCACAAATCTTCGCGAAAACTGCCCTCTTGTACCATCTTAGGAAGATCGCGATGAGTGGCTGCAATCACCCTAACGTCAACTTGCACGTCATGCTCACTGCCGACTTTTTGAATAATCCCGTCTTGTAACACCCGCAGTAATCGCACCTGCGCCGCAGGGGGAAGCTCCCCGACCTCGTCGAGAAATAATGTGCCACCCCCTGCCCGCTCAAACCAACCACGTCGGCTGGCTAGCGCGCCGGTGAAGCTGCCTTTTTCGTGACCGAATAATTCGGAGTCAATCAGTTCTGGGGGCAGCGCGCCGCAGTTAACGCGCAGAAACGGCCCGTTGTGGCGCGCTGAGCGCTCGTGAATCGCGCGGGCGATGACCTCTTTGCCCGCGCCGGTTTCACCTAGAATAAGGACCCCAGCAGGGCTAGGCGCAACTTGATTAACACGGCGCATCACCTGCTTTAATCCGCCATCGGCGCCGACAATATTCTCTGAAATAGAACGCAGTCCCAAACGGCTCAAAAGGTTTTGACGATCTGCCTCCGCCTTGGCCCGCAAGCGCTGAATATGAGTAAGTTGTTGGTCATTTTCGATGCAGGCCAGCAGTGGTTCGGTAAGGGCGATGAGCTGCTCGCATTGACTACTCGTGCATGCCGATTCGCAAATCAAGACCGCAACACCCAGTATGCCTGTGTCACGCCGCAGCGGTATTAGCAGGGATATTCCTTCGTTGTAATCTGAGCCCAACAGAACCTTGAGCGCAGCCCGATGCGTGGCATCGCTTTGTACACTTAGCTGTGCCGTAGCGCGCGCCCAGCGCTGGATTGTGTCTAAGGCCGAGGCCTCAGTAATCGGCCGCAGAGTGAATATCTCGGGCACATGCTCATTGCGCCAGCCACCGCTTAAGCGCCACTCATCGGCGCCATTAAACGCAAATAAGTACAGCTCGTCGATGCTCGCTATTTCCCGTAACACCTCAATAAGCGACGGCATTAAGTCGCTAAGCACGGCATGCTTTCCGGCTTCAGTCCAGAGGGCAAGAAGGTGTTTGTCAGCTTTAACGGTCATTTTTGACGTCTTATTTGGCGTAAATTCCGCTAAATATAGCGCACAAATACTTCATATATGACTAAATATTTAAAAGCTAATACAGCGAAATAAAAATATTCTTATAAAACAATAGCTTAATTCCACTACTGAATCTGGCATAAAGTTTGATAACAAGATGACAACCGCCACTTTCTGTCTTATAGGACTCTAAATGAAAACCTCACGCCGAACCCGTTTGTTTGCGCCCTTTGCGGGGTCATTAGTACTCGCCAGCTTGCTATCCAGCACAACAGTTGATGCCAAAGATTACAGCTTGCTAAATGTTTCCTACGATCCAACCCGGGAACTGTATCAAGAGTTTAACGCTGAGTTCAGTCGCTACTGGAAGGAAAAAACCGGCGACCAAATTGCCATCAAGCAGTCGCACGGTGGATCCGGCAAGCAAGCTCGCTCGGTAATTGATGGCCTGTCTGCCGATGTGGTCACTTTGGCGCTGGCCTACGACATCGACGTCATCAGCAAGCAAACCGGCAAATTGCCGGAAAACTGGCAGTCGCAACTTGCCAGTAATAGTGCCCCCTACACGTCCACCATTGTGCTGCTGGTTCGGAAAAACAACCCGAAGAAAATCCACGATTGGGCCGACCTGATCAAACCTGGCGTTAGCGTGGTAACACCAAACCCTAAGACATCCGGCGGTGCGCGCTGGAATTACTTGGCCGCATACGCGTTTGCTAAACACGCCTACGGCAGCGATGCCGCTGCGGAAGAATTTATCAGCACCTTGTTCAAACGGGTCAGCGTATTAGACACCGGAGCAAGAGCTGCAACCACGACCTTCGCCCAACGCGGCATTGGTGACGTGCTTATTACTTGGGAAAATGAAGCGTATTTAGCCCTCAATGAATTTGGCGCCGACAAATTCGAAATTGTATTGCCGTCGCTGTCAATTAAGGCAGAGCCTCCGGTTGCCGTGGTCGCGGCTAATGCCCAAAAGCACGGCGTGGCCACTATTGCGCAAGGCTATCTTGAATATCTATACAGCCCCCAAGGGCAAACCATTATCGCCAAACATTACTTCCGCCCAGCCAAACCTGACCTGATAAACAGCGCGGAGATCCCTCATTTACCCGAACTCAAGTTAGTCAATATCAACCAAGAATTTGGCGGCTGGGAGCAGGTGCAAGCCAAGCACTTTAAAGATGGCGGCTTGTTTGACCAACTCTATCGGCCACGTCGTTAATTACGGTGACCTCAACAAAAAAGGCTAAGGCTGAAATCAGTATGAAATTCAAAACTAAGTCGCCGCTACCGGGCTTTGCGCCAGCGCTATTTTACACCGTGCTGTATCTCGCCCTCATCGTTGTTATTCCGCTGTCGGGTCTATTCTTTAAAACTGCTGAATTAGGTCTGGCGCAATTTTGGGATTTAATCTCCGGTGAACGGGTAACCCACGCCTTGACGATCTCCTTCACCACCGCCTTAGCGGCGGCCATTATCAATGCAGTGTTTGGTTTAATCATCGCGTGGGTGTTTGTGCGTTATGACTTTACTGGCAAGGGTTTATTCGATGCCATTATCGACCTGCCCTTTGCTCTGCCAACGGCGGTTGCCGGTATTGCGCTAAGCACCCTTTACTCGGGTAGCGGCTGGCTCGGTAACTTGTTTAACAGGGTCGGTATTGAAATTGCGTTTACCCCCATTGGTATTGTGATCGCACTGACCTTTATCGGCTTACCCTTTGTGGTGCGCAGTGTAGAGCCGGTGTTGCGGGAACTGGAAAAAGAACTCGAAGAAGCCGCCGCCTCGCTTGGCGCCAAGCGCTGGCAAACCCTGTATCACGTGGTATTTCCCACCCTGCTTCCGGCTTTATTAAGCGGCTTTGCGCTGGCCTTTGCACGTGGCGTTGGCGAATACGGGTCGGTGATTTTTATTGCTGGTAACGTGCCCTATGTGTCCGAAGTAGCACCCTTACTCATTGTGATTAAATTAGAAGAATACGATTACGCTGGCGCCACCGCGGTGGCCGCAGCCATGTTGCTCATTTCCTTTGTGCTGCTGATTCTAATTAATGCCTTACAAGCCTGGAGTCAGCGTTATAAAGCTAGCTCGGGCAATGTAAATACTGTTCCAGATAAGGAATTTGTCGCATGAGCCCGTCTACGCAGACCAATATTATAAAAGTGGCAGGCCATTCAGCCATTAGCGAAGGCAAGCTCACGCGCTGGGCATTAACGACTATTGCGCTGAGTTTTCTAGTACTGTTTTTGCTGCTGCCCTTATTTACCGTGTTCGCCGAAGCATTACGCAATGGATGGCAAACCTACGGCAAAGCCTTGAGCGATGCCGATGGCCTTGCGGCGATTAAGCTCACGATCATCGCCTCGGCGATTGCCGTACCCATGAATCTCATTTTTGGCGTCGCAGCCGCGTGGGCAATTGCCAAGTTTGAGTTTCGCGGCAAGGTATTATTAACCACCCTGATTGATTTGCCATTTTCGGTATCGCCAGTGGTGACCGGCTTGATATTTGTGCTGATGTTTGGCGCCAGCGGTTGGGCGGCGCCCTTACTAGACAACACCGACATTCAAATTTTGTTCGCGCTGCCCGGCATTGTTTTAGTGAGTATCTTTGTCACCTTTCCGTTCATTGCGCGGGAATTGATCCCATTAATGCAGGAACAAGGCAGCGACGAGGAGCAAGCTGCTTTGAGTCTCGGCGCCAATGGCTGGCAGACGTTTTGGCATGTCACTCTGCCCAATATACGCTGGGGCCTGCTCTACGGCGTGCTGCTCTGTAATGCGAGGGCCATGGGCGAGTTCGGCGCGGTGTCGGTGGTATCTGGGCATATTCGCGGCGAAACCAACACCCTGCCCTTACACGTGGAGATTCTATACAACGAATACAATTTTGCCGCCGCTTTTGCCATGGCCTCAATTTTAGCCTGCTTGGCACTCGTGACACTGGCCATAAAAGCCGTACTGGAAAAAGCCCACGGCTTAAAACATTAATCTCGAACTTATTGGAAACACCAAAATGGAAATTCAATTAAGCGGCATAAGCAAACAGTTTGGCCAATTCAAAGCCTTGAATAACGTCGGTCTTAATATTCAGTCCGGCGAGCTATTAGCCTTGCTTGGGCCGTCTGGTTCAGGCAAAACCACCTTGTTGCGCATTATTGCCGGCCTAGAAAGTGCCGACATTGGCAGCGTTTACTTTGATGGGGTCGACATGGCCAACACCCCATTGCGTGAGCGGCAAATTGGTTTTGTGTTTCAGCATTACGCTTTATTCAAACACATGACCCTGCGTGAGAACGTGAGCTTTGGCCTGCGCGTAAAAACCCGCGCCTTTCGCCGTTCGAGCGCAGCGATTCGCACTCGCGCCGACGAATTATTAAAATTGGTGCAATTGGGCGGTTTAGAAGATCGCTATCCCCACCAATTATCTGGCGGCCAACGTCAGCGGGTGGCCTTAGCGCGCGCCTTGGCTATCGACCCCAAAGTACTTCTCCTCGACGAGCCCTTTGGCGCCCTAGACGCCAAAGTCCGCAAAGAACTGCGCCAGTGGCTGCGAGATCTGCACCAGCAAACCGGCGTTACCACCGTATTCGTTACCCACGATCAGGAAGAGGCGCTGGAACTGGCCGACCGGGTGGTTATTATGCAAAAAGGCGAAATCGCCCAGCTCGGCAGCGTCGATCAAGTCTATGAACAACCCGCCTCGCCACTGGTATTCGACTTTTTAGGTGACAGTAATATTATCGCCGCGCAATTGCGTGGCGATGTAGTGTATGTCGGCGACGCGGAAATCGGTCCCTATCCAAGCACGGCAAATACTGCCGTGCTGGATGAGGGCGCGGTCGATGTGTATGTTCGCCCCAGCGATTTACGCATTGCCGACGCCGAGCAAGTGGGCATCGAGGTGGTGGTAAATAGCATTCAACGCACGGGGCCGATTGTGCGCGCCGAGGTCAGTTTTGCACATAGCACTTTTGGTCAAAGCCATTCAACGCTTCGTGTTGAGCTGCCCCATTTGCACCACGATGTGCCCCGCTTTCAGATCGGAGCCATATTGCGGCTACGTTTAATGCAGTTCAGCGTATTTGCCCCGCAAACTATTACGCCAGTTCGGGAACAATTTAGTGCGCCAATTCTGATTGGCAGAGAGCGGGAACGTCTCGCTGGATAATATTAATAAAGCCCTTGACCTTACCATTGTGGTAAGGTCAATGATCAAGCCTCGATCAACAGAGGGCTTAATCATGGGTGCACCTACACGCAATACCCCTAGCAGTGTTCACAATAAAACAACGTTGCAACTGACTATTCTTGGCATGAACTGTGGCGCCTGCGTAGGCAGGATCACTCGAGCGCTCAATGAACTTGACGGTATTCACGGAGTCGAGATTAATTTGGCTGCTAAATCAGCAGAGATCACCGTTAACGACGCCGACTTTGATTCCGACACCATCATTGCCGCCATTGCCGAGGCGGGCTATCAGGCTTCACCGATAGCACTCGCCAACAATGAGTAAAGGAGCTAGCCATGACTGCATCCGCAACAAACACGCACTCAACTCAGCAGGAACTTCGCTTTGGCATAGAGGGCATGAGCTGTGCTTCCTGCGTTAGTCATATTGAAAAAGCACTCAACGCCGTCGAAGGCGTTAGTAAGGTTAGTGTTAATTTGGCGACCGAAACGGCGCAAATTACCCTAGGCAAAGCGGTACCCAGCGAACAGCTGAGCGCCGCAGTTGAAAATGCCGGCTACCATGTAAGTACCAACACAGTTCGCCTAAAGATTGGCGGCATGAGCTGCGCCTCCTGCGTTGGCCGAATTGAAAAAGCCTTGCAGGCAACACCCGGTGTGCTTGCGGTAAGCGTGAATTTAGCAACCGAAATTGCCAATATTGAAGTTGCTAAAGATGCCGTTAGCAACGCCGAATTAATCGCCGCCATCAGCAATGCGGGTTACCAGGCAACGCTCGACACTGAGCAAGCCAGGGTAAAATCAGATACAAAAACCAGTGCCGCTAGCAAAGAAGCCCGCGCTGTTATTATTGGCGCCATTTTATCGGCGCCCTTATTTTTGCCTATGGTTTTCAGCGTATTTGGCAGCCAGTGGATGGCGCCGGGCTGGCTGCAATTTTTACTCGCCACACCGGTACAGTTTTGGCTGGGTGCGCGCTTTTACCGCGCTGGCTGGGCCGCAGTTAAAGCCAAAACCGGCAATATGGACTTACTAGTAGCACTCGGCACCAGTGCCGCTTACGGACTAAGCGTATTTGAATTAGTGCGCCCGTATTTTGCGGAGCAGGCCCACAGCGGCGGCCATGCTAGCGGCCACTATTACTTTGAAGCCTCTGCGGTTGTTATTACCTTGGTGTTACTGGGCAAATGGTTAGAAGGCCGCGCCAAACGGCAAACCACAGCGGCCATTCAGGCCCTGCAATCCCTGCGCCCCGCTACTGCGCGAGTTCGTGGCGAGAACGGTGACAAAGAAGTGGCTGTTGACGATATTCGCAGCGGCGATTTGGTCATCGTAAAACCCGGCGAGCAAATCCCGGTAGACGGCGTGATTAAAGAAGGTGCCAGTCACATCGACGAGTCTATGCTCACCGGTGAGAACCTGCCTGTTAGCAAAGACGTGGGTGATAAGGTCACTGGCGGCGCGATCAATGCCGACGGCGTCTTAGTAATTGAAACCACCGCAATCGGCAGCGAATCCACCCTATCTCGCATTATTCGCATGGTCGAGAATGCCCAAGCCGCCAAAGCGCCGATCCAGCGTTTGGTAGATCAAGTCAGCGCGGTGTTTGTACCGGTGGTATTAGTCATTGCCCTCGCTACCTTGGTCACCTGGTGGCTTTATAACGGCGATATTCAAGGCGCAATAATCAATGCCGTGGCGGTATTGGTTATCGCCTGCCCCTGTGCACTTGGTTTGGCTACCCCCACCGCGATCATGGCCGGTACTGGGGTGGCGGCAAAATACGGCATATTGATTAAAGACGCCGAAGCGCTAGAAATTGCCCACAAAACCACCACGGTGATATTCGATAAAACCGGCACCTTGACTGTGGGCAAACCAAGCCTAACCGCCACCAAGGCTGTAAATGGCGATGAGCGCGAATTAATTCGCCTTGCCGCCGCCGTGCAATCCGGCAGCGACCACCCGCTGGCAAAAGCGGTTATGGCTAGAGCCGAGGAACAAAACATCAGCTTTAGCCAAGCCAGTAATGCCAAAGCCTTGGCCGGTCGCGGGGTGAGCGCCCTTGTCGACGGCCAGCAACTATGTCTGGGCAATACCCGCTTAATGAAAGAGCTGAATATTGAGCTTGGCGATTTAGCACAAACCGCCGAAGACTTAGAAGCCCAAGGCAACACCCTGTCATGGTTGGCGGTTGAAGGTGATAGTTCAAAACTGATTGGCTTACTGGCCTTTGGCGACGAGATTAAAGCCTCTGCCACACAGGCTATTGCCCAACTCCATGCCAAAGGCATCGAAACGATTATGCTCACCGGCGACAATCAAGGCAGCGCCAGCGCAGTTGCCAAAAAATTAGGCCTGAGCGATTTTATTGCCAATGTCTTACCCGACGACAAGGCCAAGAAAGTCAGCGAGCTACGCAAGGAAGGCCGCGTTGTCGCCATGGTTGGCGACGGTATAAATGACGCCCCTGCCCTCGCCGCAGCCGATATTGGCATTGCCATGGCTACCGGTACAGACGTTGCTATGCACACCGCAGGTATTACCTTAATGCGCGGTGACCCAGCACTGGTGGCGGATGCGATTGCGATTTCCCAGCGCAGTTACCGTAAGATTAAACAAAACCTGTTTTGGGCCTTTATCTATAATGCTATAGGCATCCCGCTGGCCGCGTTTGGCTTATTAAGTCCCGTTATAGCCGGTGCGGCGATGGCCTTTAGCAGCGTAAGCGTGGTCAGCAATGCCCTACTATTGAAACGCTGGAGACCAGGCAGCATTAATTCAATCAGCGAGAAGGAAGGAGCCTGAGATGAATATTGGTGAAGCCGCCAAAGCCAGCGGCATATCGGCAAAAATGATCCGTCATTACGAGGGGATTGGTCTTATTGAGCAATCTCACCGCAGCCCTGCGGGCTACCGTATTTATTCAAAAAATGACCTGCATACTCTGAGTTTTGTTAAAAGCGCCCGCTCACTAGGTTTTTCTTTGGATCAAATAAAGCAGTTATTGTCGCTGTGGCAAGACCGCGAGCGCGCGAGTAGCGACGTAAAGGCCCTTGCGCTAAGCCATATAAAAGAACTAGATGACAAAATTGCCGAGCTCAGCGCCATGCGCAATCTGTTGCAGAGCTTAACTATCGAGTGCCATGGTGATGACCGTGCCGAGTGCCCCATACTTCAAGGTTTAGAGCAACCATGTGTTGGCGCTAGCACTAAAAAGACCTAGTATTAGTGTTAGATCGCAAACATATCGAACTTGTCTTTAGAAAATGAGTCTTATTACTACGCGTAAAATGCTGACAAATTATGAAGAAGATTCTTAACATCCATGTGCTTAGCTTCTTGATATTGATTTATTTTAGTAAATCAGTGCTTGCTGCTGCGCCGATGTTAATGATGAACCACCCAACTACCAGTCAAACTAAGCCCCAGGCAATCGCGTCAGCAGATGGCCACTGTCTCGGCACAAGTCACAGTGAACATGACGGTCAACACCTCGGCCCAGAACAGCATGTCGAAATGAGTCAGCATTCCGCGGCCCACGGTGCTGGTGCGGGCGAGATTCAATGTGAGGCCACATGCCAATGCTGCGTCGGCAGTTGCAGCACCTTCGCCCTGCTTTCCGCAGACCACGTGAATCAGGCTATTTATTCACCTGATGTAACATCAGATTTCGATCTCCAATTACTTCCCCAGCACGCTTCCTCACTCTTTAAACCCCCCATTTTTAGCTAATCACAGGCAAGTTGCGCCTGTCTTACTAGCCAACTTATTAGCGCGTCGCACATGCGGCGTTACGAATTAATTGTTTACTGACCATGCTTATTCGGCGTTATAACGTTTGATTGGCAGGTTTAGATTTCAACTTATTTTGGAAGTTTTCGATGAAGCATACTACGCACATTTCATCACCAACCCTAAATACATTGGCCACCGCAAGCGTATCCCGGCGTCGATTTGTGACCGGCGCGGCGAGCGCTGGTGCGCTTATTGGCTTAAGTGGCAGCCCCTTAAGCTGGGGCTTAGAGAAAGCGCCCACAGCAGTGGAGCGACAAACCTTAAGCGGCAAACATTTTGATTTAGATATTGGCTACCAAGCAGTCAATTTTACCGGCAAATCGAGAATAGCTACGGCTGTTAATGGCAGTGTGCCCGGCCCGATTTTACGGTGGCGGGAAGGCGACGACATCACCCTGCGAGTTCGTAATCACCTCGCCCACGACAGTTCCATTCACTGGCATGGCATGATTTTACCGGCGGAAATGGATGGTGTTCCGGGTATGAGTTTTGCCGGTATTAAGCCCGGCGAGTATTTTGACTATGCCTTTAAAGTTCAGCAAAGCGGTACGTATTGGTATCACAGCCACTCTGGGTTTCAGGAGCAGACCGGCGTCTATGGCGCCATTGTGATCGAACCGAAAGAACCCGATCCAGTCGCTTACGACCGGGACTACGTGGTGCAGCTTTCTGACTGGTCAGATGAGGCGCCAGAAGATATTTACGCCAAGCTGAAAAAACGCGGTGATTACTATAATTTTAACGAACGTACCGCTGGTGATTTATGGCGAGATATTAAAGAAAAAGGGCTAAGCCAAACCTGGTCTGACCGCAGCATGTGGAATCAAATGCGCATGAGCGAGCGAGATATCGCCGACGTAACTGCATACACCTACACCTACCTAATGAACGGTGCAACGCCAGACCAAGGGTGGACGGGACTCTTTAAGCAGGGCGAAAAAATTCGTTTGCGATTTATCAACAGCGCCGCCATGACGATATTCGATGTGCGTATTCCCGGCCTTAAAATGACCGTGGTCGCCGCCGATGGCCAAAACGTCGAGCCCTTTACCATTGATGAATTCCGGATCGGCGTGGCAGAGACCTACGACGTCATTGTTGAGCCCAGTGACGACAGTGCATATTGCGTATTTGCGCAAAGCATAGACCGCAGTGGCTTTACGCGTGGCACCCTCAGCGCCAACCCAGCCTTAAGTGCAGCCATTCCTAATATGGACCCCGCCCCGGTTCTAAGCCACCGCGATATGGGCATGGCGATGGCAGGTATGAGCCATGGCGACCAAAACATGGGGAGCATGGCGGGAATGGATCACAGCCAGCACACTATGGGCAGCATGAAAGAAATGGATCACAGTAGCCATGATATGAGCAATATGAAAGGCATGGATCATAGTCAACACGATATGGCCGCCATGAGCACGGCGATGCCAGCGCCCTTGGGCAAAGCGGGGTTTGGCAGCAACAATGAAATCACCCATGTAAAAACCGAATTTGGCCCGCAGGTAGACGCCCGCGCCGACAGCCCGCAAAGCGGACTCGATGACCCCGGCATTGGTCTGCGCAACCACCAGCAGCTATATGGTCGTAAAGTATTGCGCTATAGCCAACTCCGCAACTTGCATCCAACGGAAGACCGCCGCGAACCCAGTCGTGAGATTCAGCTACACCTTACCGGCAATATGCACCGCTATATGTGGTCGGTAAATGGGATCCCCTTTGCGGATGCCAAGCCGCTCGCGCTGAGTTTTGGCGAGCGCGTGCGCATTACCCTAGTAAACGACTCCATGATGACCCACCCTATCCATTTACACGGTGTGTGGAGCGAACTGGAAACCGGCGACCCTGAATACATTCCCCGTAAGCACACAATTATGGTTCAACCCGGTTCAAAAATCAGTTATCTCGTGACGGCAGATGCAATGGGCCGCTGGGCCTATCACTGCCACCTGCTCTACCACATGCCCGGTATGATGCGCGAAGTGCGCATCAGCCATGACGGAGGTGCAGCATGAAAATGACTAAACACAGATTCACCGCGAGCATACTGTGCATGGCGGCAAACAATATCAGTCTTGCCCACGAGGCAGCCGACCCGCTTATTAGCATGGTGTCAATAAACCAACTGGAACAGCGTCTTAACCACGATGCCCAAAGCAACGATCGCGATATTAGCAACTGGAATGCCGAAGTATGGCTCGGTAAAAACCTCGACAAATTATGGCTAAAAACCGAAGGTGAATTTGTCGACGGCCAGCGAGAGGAATCTGAACTGCAAGTGCTTTACAGTCGCGCAATAGCCCCCTACTGGGACCTTCAAGCCGGGTGGCGCGGCGACTTTAATCCAGAGCAAAACCAGCACTGGTTTGCCGTCGGCTTACAGGGCTTAGCACCCTATTTCTTTGAAATAGACAGCGCGCTATTTTTTGGCGAAGGCGGCCAAACTGCATTGCGCATCGATGCCGAATACGAACTCATGTTTTCCCAGAAACTGATCCTTAGTCCCGAGCTAGAAACCACCCTTTATAGCCGCAATGCGCCAAAGTATGAGCAAGGCAGCGGCCTTGCTAAAATCGATGCTGGCCTGCGCCTGCGCTACGAAATTCGCCGCGAATTTGCACCCTATATTGGAATTAATTGGGCAAAGAAATACGGTAATACTGCGGACCTTACCAGGGCCAACGGCGGCGATATCGAAGCGCTGCAATGGGTAGCCGGTATTCGCGCTTGGTTCTAATCACTATTTATCCAAGCCGCTGGCAATGCCAGCGGCTTGCGAGGCAAATACTATGACAAAATTGGTAACCAAGAATTGGCTATACCCCGCCCTCCTAATAATATTCGGCAGCATTAGCCCGAGCTTCGCAGGCAGCGGCCACCAATCCTCTGCGGGCAAGGCCGATTGCGGCACACTCAAAACCTTACTCGACAATGGTGTCGCACCGCAGGATATTGCTAAAGACGCATTAGTCATGCAGGCAATGATGAATAAATGTGCATCTCACTTCAAACCTAGCGTTGATCCCACTGCTCACGACAGCCCGAGTCGACAGGGCCAAACTCCGGTTGCCCCTACAGCTCAGACGGAAAGTAAGCCGGTAAAGATCCACGATGATAGTCACGCTCATCAGCACTAGGCCTGCCAAAAAAAGGAACACCAAATGAAAATGCTAAAATCATTATTTGCCTTGGCAATGTTTGCTCTGATAGTTATTGCCGCAACAATATATGCAGGTGTCTACCCATTTGGGGCTGATACACCCCACCATAAATTCACCTATTGGTTGCTGGACACCGCGCGGGATCGCTCGGTCACCGTAGCGTCTAAAGACATCACCGTTCCTGACTTACAACAAGTCGATTTGTTGATTAACGGCGCTACTGACTACAATGAAATGTGCTCTGCCTGCCACTTACAACCCGGACAGCAAAGCAGTGAGATGAGTCTTGGGCTTTATCCTGCCCCACCCAATCTCAGTACGCAGAACAGTGGAAAGATAACTAAGGAGAACCTGGCCAAACGACAATTTTGGACGATAAAACACGGTATAAAAGCATCTGGCATGCCCGCGTGGGGAACAACTCATAGTGACGATCGGATATGGGCAATGGTGGCTTTTTTACAAAAACTGCCGGACATGACCGCCCTGCAATACCAAGTTTTAAGCCAGACTGATTCCAAGCAAGAAAATGGCCACGAAAATCATTAACGTATAGGGATCATATCACGCCTTACTCGCAGCTGGCCCACGTACAAACTTTTGAAGCATTGCAGGCAGCAGTGTTAAATCTGCGATTAGCGCGATGATAATCGCCAAGCCAGTCAATAAGCCAAATAGCACGCCGGGCACAAAATCAGAAAATACCAATAGCCCAAAGCCAAGCGCAATAATGAGCGACGTATAAATTAAGGCATAGCCTACACTGCGGTGACTGCGGGCAACCGCCTCCTCTGGCGTGTGCGTGGCAAGTTCCTGCAGGTAGCGATGGGTGTAGTGGATGGTGTCATCTACCGCTATCCCCATCGCGATGGCGGCAATTGTCATGGTCATGAAGTCGAGCGGGACACCCGCCCAGCCCATAACGCCTAACACCGCAAACGCCGAGATAATATTGGGCACTATGGTAATCAAAGCAATGCGAAGCGACCTAAATATTACGCAAAAGGCAATGCCAAGAGCGAGAAACACCGCGCCTAAACTAAGAATCTGGGAGGTGAACAGCTGATCTAACATTGCTTGATATAGTACAAACAGGCCGCTGAGCTTGTAGTCTTCTGGCGCGACGCCCTGAGCCTGAATCTGCTTGTGGATGTCGGCAAGTAACACACCGCGATCAAGGTTCTCGGTACTGTCTTTAATTCTGGCACTAATACGCAGCTGCGCCGGCGGCTCAATAAAATAGCTACTGAGCAGGTCTTCGCGCACGTTTTTATCAAGTGTCCAATAAATGGCGGTGAGTTCGTATTCTGTTAGTGGTTTATTGTTGTTTAGCTGCTTTGCCAGTTGGGTGAAATTCACCACCGACAGCGTAGTACCCATGGCCTCAAACTCGGCCAGTGATTTTTGAATACTGTGGGCAGTCTGAACGTCCCCTGCCCTTAGCAATAAATTTTTGTCTGGATTCGCTGTTTTTGGCGGCGTATAGACAATGTCTAGCTGAGTTGAACCGCCAAATTCCTTGTCGATAAAGCTCAGTTCTTTGTGAACATCGGTATCGCTAGCAAAATAATTGATAAAGCTGTTTTCGACATTTAAGCGCAATGAGCCAAAGACACTGACGGCAAAAAAGGCAATGCTAAACACCATAATCAGGGTGCTGCGCTTGGTGCAAAACCCTTGCGCGGTTTGCATGACACCGCTAAAAATACTGTTCGATTCTGTGACGTGTTCCCGAGGGAATAGCAGCAATAATGCGGGAAATAGTAGCAGCGTACAGACGATAGTCACCACCATGGCAATGATCATCATTAAGCCAAAGGTACTCACCGGCTCTATATTGCTGAGTAGCAAGGATGCAAAGCCCAAGGAGGTGGTAAAACCAGCAAAAAAACATGGCGCAATTTTTTCTTTGAGTGTTTGCAAAACAAGTTCTTTTTGGGAGGCCTCTGCTGCCTTTTCTGCTTCCTCGCGATATTGAACAATTAAGTGAATAACAATGGCGAGGCTTAATATTAGCTGTAGAGAAATGAAATTAGATGAAATCACCGTGGCTTTTAAACCCAAAAGCCCAAAGGCACCAACCGTAATAAATAGATTACTCGCGCAGCACGCCACCGTAATCAAAATCCAGCTGAAGCGGCGAAATATGGCATAAATTAAGATGCAAATCGCAAGACCAATCGCGCCGCCAAACACTTTTAGGTCGTTCTGAATAATATTAATGAGCTGGTAGCCCAGAACATGCACGCCGCCGAGGTAAAGGTCAGCGTCATTCCGGTATTGTTTGATGATCTCACGGAGTTGCTCTACTTCTTTGTTGCGGGTGTCACGCAATGCATTTTCCAAGGGGGAAGCCTGTTGCTTTAGGCTCTTTAGCTTGGCTTTATCTGCTTTACTTAAAGGGCCTTCGAGTCGCTTTTCCTGAAGGGCAAGAATATCAGCATTGAGCTTTTGTAGCGTTAAATCTGGTTTAAACAGAACTTGAATGCCACTGGCGGTTTGTTCGTGATTCACCAGCAGTCCGTCATAAATGGGGTGGTCGTTAAACAATGCCTTGAGTTCACGCTCGCTAAGATTAAGCTTATTTTGAGTGAATTCGCTTGGGTCTAAATTGGCATTGAGGGCCTCTCCTGCCTTGCTCAGTAAGGGTACGTTCATTACTGAGCGCACCGCTTTTACGCGCTCTAGGGCTGAGACTTCGCGACTAATACGGCTGATATTGTCTAAACTTTGTGTAGAAAAAACGCCTCCGGCTTTGGGCTTATAAGCAATGATCAGAAACTCTTCTGGCGAAAATTGCTGATTGATTTTTTGACTGTGAATATAGTCGCGATTGTCTTCAGAAATTAGCGTGTCGGCAGAGGCATTAATTTCAAAACTCTGGCTATGCCAAGCAAAAAAGCCAACGAGCAAGGTAAACGCCAACAAAATCAGCTTATAACGGGCAAACAACGACGCAAGCATTGACGGTTTCCTTGTTTATTTATTGTCGGGCTTATTGTTGCCAGCTGACGGTTGATATTGCTGGTCACGCAAGATGCCTTGTAAATACATGTTTCTGAAAAACAAATAGGGGTCGTCACTTTTGGCGCGCAGCGTCTCGTAACTTTCGGCTTGGGGCGCAAATGCCTGTAACTTATCGCCCGCCATAATATAACTGGAGTCGGGCTGTTCAGTGATATAGGGGATGGGGTTGAGGAAATAATCTGCCACTATTCCGGTGCCGCTTCGCAGGTCCGCTGGGCCTACAAAGGGTAATACTAAAAACGTGCCATAGCCGCTGCCGTAATGCGCCAGGGTGTCAGAAAACCCAGTTTCGTTCTTAGGCAAGGAAAACCACGCCGCCGCTGGGTCAAAAATGCCCGCGATACCAATGGTGGTATTAATCAGGAAACGTGCCGTGCTACTCCCCGCTTTACGCGGCTGCCATTGCAGCAAGTGATTAACAATATGAATAGGCGCTTTGATATTGGCGAATACGTTGCTAATACCCGTTTCAACCGGGTCCGGGGTAATGTAGCGATAGCCTTTGGCAATGGGGATCAAGGCGTAGCGGTAACTCACGTCATTGAACGCAAATATCGCGCGATTAAAGCCCATTAATGGGTCGTTATAGTCGCTTTCGTCGTAACTTACTACGGTGATTTCGTCATCATCTAACGCTTGCGGGGCGGTGGCTTCGCTGGCGTAAAGTGCTTGGCTACTGCTTATTACGCCAAAGAAAATCAGCATAACAAGCAGACTTGTTAGTCGTTCCCGTGCATACAGCCCCGGAACTCGGCTTGCACTATGCAAGGGAGGATTATCGAAAAATAGCATCCATTCACCACACCTTAATTTTTATTTCTGCTGATACAAACCTATTCAGCGCCAAAATTTAGAAGGCAGTGTTGCTTAATCGTTCCCTTTTGCGATGGGTAGTTGTTGGCAGTGATGCCAATGCTTAAAACTACTTGTGTCCCCAGCGAGCTGGCGTGCCCCGCACGTCCACATGCACGAAAGGCCCATGCGCCGAATTTTTATCGTAAAGGCCTACCCCGCCCATTAACTCCGGATGTTTACTGTGGCTTACCAATTTGTCGGCGACGGTATAGAGGTATTCAGCGTCCTTAATGTTCACCGCGCCGTCGTGGTTAATATCATCCATATAATCGTTAACCGGATTTACATCGATAAAAATATCGGCAGCGCCGCCGTAGATATGTCGGCTATTGGTAACATTGCCAATAGCCTTATTGTAGTACGGGGTGCGATAGCCGCTCATGACCACAAAACTGTCAGTGCGAATACCCTTGGCGTTCACGGTTCTTAGGAGCAGTTCTAACTTCTCTAGCAAGCCGGTGTGCAGGAGTAAATACTTGGGGTAGCCGCCCTGCTGCTTACACAAGAATTGGCCGAGTTTAAAATGGGGTGAAACGAATAAATTTTCTAGCTCTGGCGTGACCTCGATATAACCTTTAGGTGGCTGATAGGTTTCAAGCCCTTTTAATGCACTGGGGTAGCTACCAATCTGGTAGCCATTCAGCTTGCCGTTAACAATCTGATTTGCTGGCCGCAGGACAAACATTTGAAGTGCGATTTGGGCCTTGTCTTTATTGCGCACAAGGCGAATGGGGTAATAGCCCGGTTTCGCGGGCGCGGTCCAAGCAAGATGTCCCGCCGCACTGAGTTTTAAATTTTGGCCGCCTAAACTGGCCGAATACTCACCCAGTTTTTGCTGTGTAAATTGAATGCTGACCGTTTTACCCGGCATAACAGTCCGCATATTGGTGCTTGCGCGCAGTGGCTTTTTGTCAACCATGACGCTGAATGGCGCCAAGCCGGGATCAAATGCAGGGCTTTCTTTTGCCTGCAATAAGGGCGCGCAAACGCTAGTAACAGCGATTGCAATTAACAGTAAGACATGGCGTTTTACGCTAAGACGATTTATGAACATTTAGTGCTCAATACGAATTAAGGGTTTATTTAATGCTTGCCACAATGGCTGGTCACGCTCGTAGATATCATTTCGGAAATTTAGAACACCTTGGCGGTCTACCCACGCCGTCCAATATTCAATATGGATGGGCAGCGGCGTTTTTAAACTCACCGTTTCTGTTACGCCTTTGGCGATAGACGCCGCAATTCTTTCCTTATCCCAGCCTTGATCGCGCAATAGAAATTCGGCCAGTTCTAGGGGGTCTGACACCCGTATACAGCCTGAGCTAAACGCCCGCTCGGCCTTTTTAAACAGCTCCCGCGACGGTGTGTCATGCAGATACACATCATGCGGATTGGGAAACATAAATTTCACTTGGCCAAGTGCATTTTGCGGGCCCGGCCCCTGCACTAAGCGGAACGGAAAATTACGCGTGGTAATCTCGTTCCAGTGAATAGTATAGGGGTCTATCGCCACGGCTGAGTCACCGCGAAATACCCGGATGCCTAGTCGATTTAAGTAGCCAGGGTCTTTTTGAATATCCGGTAGTTTGTCTTGAACGGCCAATTTATACGGCACCGTCCACGTTGGGTTTAACACCAAATAGCGGATTTTATTGCTAAATACCGGCGTCTTGCGGTAATTGCGGCCAACCACCACGGGTTTAACAAACACAGTTTCGTTGTTGTCGATGATTTTAAGCTCAAACGCTGCGATGTTAACAAGCAAGTGCTTGTCGCCCAGATCTGCTGCCAGCCAACGCCAGCGTTCCATATTGACAATAATCTGTTTGGCGCGTTCCTCGGGCGAAATATTTATTGCTTTAATGGTTTCGCGGCCAATGATGCCGTCAGCTTCTAAGCCATGGCGGCGCTGAAACACTTTTACCGCCTCCGCCAAGGCCGGGGTATACATTAGCGGAGACTCATCGTCAGCCGGGCCGTCGCTCTCGAGCCCGGGACCACTGTGCAGATCCCCCCATACTTTTAGCCTCTCGGTGATGGCGGGAATACGATTGTCGCTAGTGTTGGGTTTAAGCACTGGCGCCTCGGCGAGCGGACGCTGCCAAGCTAGATTAGATAGCGCGCTGACTTTAGCAAGGGCGATTTTCAAACGGTAATAGCGGCTTTGCTTGGGACGAAGACTATCTAATGCTGTAGCAACATCGCCGTTATCCGCTACCCGTTGTAGTAGCGCTGGCAAATTACTGTGACGCCGATTTGCCTCCCACTCAGTACTTATTAAGGCGAGTGGATCGACCTTCCCTGCCTGCAAATGGCTGGCAAGACTCAGAAAAGCATCACTGAGTAAAATGTCAAATGCCGCGACATCCTGAGTAGGTGGATCCGTGTTCAGTAGCGTTTGAATTTTGGCGCTGTGGTAATCCAGCGGCAATAGCCCTTCTTTTGCTATGCCCGCAATGCTCGAAACCAGCACCCGCCCTTGTGCAGACAAGGTGTTAGCGGTAAACCAAGCAAACTCAAATTGGCGGTTGATATAAAAATTATTAATAATGTCTTTGTTGAGAACGGCCTCGTTTAACGCCACCGCGGGGTAACCACTTGACCAGTTTTCAATAGTCTGACGGAGTTGATCGTTGGCCACGCTAATATTAGTGAACAGAAAGCCACTAAGTAGCAGGATGCATATTTGAATGTGTTTCATAAAGTGCAATTGTCTCGAAGGCGTTGCCGTCGCACCACGCTTAATCAGCGTCGTGATTAAATTCAACCACAGGGCTTGCCGGTGTTAATTTAGCGGTGTGAAGCGCCGCTTGGGCGGCGTTCAAGAGTTCTTCTGCATTGCGAAACTCACAGCCGAGACCATGGGTAGCCACGCCGATACACAGTTTAATGCCAATATCTGTAATGCCGCCGAGTGGCCCTTTTTTGCTGGGCTGACTCAGTGTTTTAACGGCGTCGTACATACGCTGACAGACCATTTTTGCTTGGTCTATCGTGGTTCCCGCAAGAATGATAAGAAACTGCTCATCGCGATACCGGCTGAGAACGTCGCCAGAGCGCACCGTCCCTTCTAATACCTGCGCCATCTCGCTAATAATGGCGTCTGGATCGGCAAGTCGTTTGTGTATCTCCTTTAAATTCACAACTTCGATGAGCGCAAAACTAATATTTCGATCCGTTCGCACCGCGATATCGAAGGCATCGGGAATATAGCCATCGGCAAACCTGCGCGAAAAGGCTTTTGTGGTTTTGTCGTAGCGCTCTTCTTTGCTTAATTTAGCCCCCCCACCGTGTTCCGCCTTGTGGTGGCTGCGTTGCAAGCTTGCAATATTCATTGCTGCCAGGGTGGCATTCGCCTCCTCCAGCAGCTTGGATTGGTTGCTACTTTCGGTGAGTTTAAGCTCGAACAAGGCTTCCATTTCAGGAATCTTTTCGTGCATCCTTGCAATCAAGGTGTCGATTTTTGCGGTGTTAAATTCCAGTATGCGCTGACACTGGATAACTAATTGAGTTCTCGCGTCACTGGTTTCGCCAAAAATAATATAGTCGGCTACCACGCCAGATAAGGCGACGCAGCGAACAAATAGGCCGTCGCGGTCGCCAATGGCAAAAACGCCCGGTCGATGGCTGTTTGCTATTGCCAACGTTGTGCGGTCGGCAAGGCCCCAATGCTTGCTCAGCCATGCACCCGCCTCCGCGTGGTCACCGCCCATGCGCTCAAGCTCGTATTCTCGCACCCGCTGATGAAATATCTGGTCGCTTTGTAGAGACGCGTAAAAGTCATCTTGAATGCGGTCAATAGCGATCATGCCAATGTCTTGCAATAGCCCCGCTAAAAACAGCTCCTCTAGCCCTCGCTCTCCCGCCAACCGACCCAATTCAAGTGCGGCGCTGGCCGCCAGCAGGGAGCGCCGCCAAAACAGCGGGTAATGCAGGCCAGAACCCCGGGGTTCTGTAATCGAGGATTTTAATGAAAAGCTTAAAGCGAGATTAACGGTGGTATTTAAACCCAGCAGTACGATGGCTCGACGCAGGTTTTCGATCCTGTGTTCGTTTCCGTATAGAGGTGAGTTAGCGTATTGCAGGGTCTTGGCGGCCAGTGCCGGATCGCTAGCGACAAGGTCAGCGATATTCTGCATATCGATCTCACCCTGCTGAGCAAGCGTAACGATACGCGTCACTACCCGGGGAATAGAAGGCAGGCGAGCGGTGTTTTCAATAAAAGGGCTTAAATCTATCGCCACAATCCCGTCCACATTTAGAATTTACATAAAATACCGGTATATGTAATGCCGCCCGAAACTTGTTGATATACCACCAAGGTATAGTCAGCGCAGTTTTGCTGTTAGTTCTTTTCAAATACTGTGGCTACTTGACGGCTAAACATTACTGCTTGGCCATTCGGCCCCCAAATCGTCGCATTATTATGAAAATAACCATTCCCTGCAGCGACGCATCGATAATCACAATACCACCAATCCGATGCATCGGCAGTGGGTAAGTCACAGGGAAACTCCAAATACCAACTCAGCGAGCTGCCTATACCCGGCGGTTTTATCATATTCAATCCAGGCATAGGTGGCGCATCCGCCAAAGCAATCAAGGAGCTTATATCAATGTCTCGGGGCCGGGGAAAGCGCAGCCAGATGCCGAAATCGGCTGAGTCGGCACCGCTAAACGGCATTTCGCCGTATTCCATTCGCATATCGAAATGTTGGGTAAAAGCCGGTGTAAGGCCCTCAATATAGGGTAGCTGCGCCAATAATTCAGGGTCACCTACCGCAGGCATTTCGGGGCCTGCGAGCTTGATGTCTGACGAGCGGTCCTTGCCATAAGCCGCGCTAGCACTCAGGGCTACCTCGTCGCCACATATCAATTCGCCCTGCAAATGGCTCACAGAACCGCCAACCCGTAATTCGCGAAGCTGGATTTCATGTTTACCTGCCGGAACCGGTCCAACAAAAAGCACTGACAAGGCGCGTAAGCGGCGATCTGCCGCGACCTGCTTATTCATCGCCGCAACGACCAGCGCAGCACTCAGACCGCCAAAAGCGGTTCTACCTTGCAGCCAAGTATCGTCGACGTTAACACTGTAACGATTTTTGTCTGTGGTGCTAGCAACGCTGCTCATCAGCGTTTGAAAGTCACTCATTACTGCTCCTGTCAGGGGATATGCTAAAACCAGTACCGGAGGCTAAGCCTCCGGTTTTAATGCTAGCCTCACGCAGGCCACTGGTAATCTTTATAGGTTTCACGGATATCTTTTTTGCTAAGTTTGCCAGTTGCGGTATGCGGAAGTGACTCAACAAATAAGCAGTCTTCCGGAATCCACCATTTGGCGACTTTACCGTCGAACCAGGCCAGCATCTCCTCGCGACTTAGGCTTTCGCCATCTTGTAATATCACTAATAGCAGCGGGCGCTCGCTCCATGTTGGGTGCGGCATACCGACAACGGCAGCCTCGGCAACCTTAGGATGGTTTACCGCGCAATTTTCCAGCTCAATCGAGCTTATCCACTCGCCGCCTGACTTAATTACGTCTTTAACGCGGTCGGTGATTTTCATGTAGCCGTATTCGTCTATGCTCGCCACATCGCCAGTTTCAAACCAACCATCGGCGTCGAGGGTTTGGCCGTCGTAGCGATAGTATTCCGCAATAATCCATGGCCCACGGACTTTTACAGCCCCTGCACTCTCGCCATCCCAGGGCAGCTCTTTGTTTTCGGCGTCGACAATTTTCATTTCAACACCAAATACTGGACGACCTTGTTTCAGACGCATTTTGTCGTATTGCTCTGGCGGCAATTCTGCGACAGCTGGCGCGACATTGCCGTTAAAGGTTCCCAGGGGGTTCATTTCAGTCATTCCCCAGCCCTGCTGAACATCTACACCATGTTTGCGGCGAAAATCATCAAAGATGGTGTACGGGCAGGCCGCCCCGCCGACGGTTAAGCGATTAAGACTTTCGACTGTTTTGCCGGTTTTTTCAAGATAGTTGAGCAGCGCCAACCACACCGTAGGAACCCCGGCCGATACCGTGACTTTTTCTTCGTTAATTAACTCACAAAGGGTCTCGCCGTCGCCCATTTTCGGCCCAGGCATGACCAGCTTGGCACCGGTCATTGGCGCGCTGTACACCATCCCCCAACCGTTCACATGGAACATGGGCACAATTGGCAAGGCCACATCTTTAATCGACAAGCCGAAAACGTCCGGCGCAATACTGGCATAGCAATGGAGTAAAGTTGAGCGATGGGTATACATAACGCCTTTAGGGTTACCCGTTGTGCCCGAGGTGTAGCACAGTGCCGACGGCGTATTTTCGTCGAGTTCGGGCCAATTGAATTCGTCACTTTCTGCCGCCAGTAGCTCGTCGTAGCAATGGGCATTGCGCAGGCTGGTTTCCGGCATATGCGCGGCATCAGTTAACACCACAAAGCCTTTTACGTCGGGCATTGTGTGCTGTAATTTTTCCAGTAAGGGGACAATTGTGAGGTCTACAAATATCCACTGATCTCGGCCGTGATTAACAATGTATTCTATTTGCTCGGGGAATAAACGCGGGTTAATGGTGTGGCAAATCATGCCGCTACAAGACACCCCGTAGTAAATTTCTAAGTGCCGATAGTCGTTCCAGGCAAAGGTGGCAATTGTATCGCCCGGCTTAAGACCGAGGCTAACCAGTGCATTGGCGAGTTGCCTTGCCCGTGCAAATGCCTCTCGATAAGTGCAGCGATGACGAGGATTGTCTGCGGTAACAGACACTATTTCTACCCCGCCATTCACGCGTTCTGCATGTTTCATTAACGATGTGATGGTGAGCTGGGTGTTCATCATGGCATTTGTCATTATTATTACTCTCCTAAAAGCGTGCAGCGATTGCCGCTACTATAAAGTGTCGTGAATTAGCTGCCGAATAAAACGCTTACACTTATCAATATTAAGTGCTGAAAGCGCTAGCTCAAGCATTAGGTCTGCGCTGTTGCCTGCATATTGATGCAAGAATACAGCGCAGTTGCCACCAGCCCAAAACCTCCCATGGGTGTCTAGGCTCGGCACATATTTACTGATATGAGACTTTAACTAAACCAATTAACTTATTGTAAATATAATGATTTTTAAAGGAATATAACAGCACTCTAGGCAGTTTATAGCGCGCTCAGGGTGTGCTCATATTGGCTTCGCTCCAAAATGCCTTCATCGCGACAACCTTGTTTTCGTCATTGAAACTAAACTGATCGATGATTTCCATACGCACTTCGCCGTTACCTGGATTTAGCTCAACCACAAAGGGAAAAACCGCATGATTAGCGGCCAAACGCACCGCGCCGTCAAGCCGCGCAGAAATTCCGGAACTAAACCCCACTTCATAGAATCGAAGGATGGCAGCTTTACCGATAATCAGCTCGCTACCAACGGGGTCTTCAATGGTGGCATCGTCTGTAAACAAGTCATCGATGGCGGCTATATCATGGGTCGATAGCGCTTTTATATACCGCTCTACTGCTGCAATTTTGGGGTTTTTACTCACTTCAACTAGCTCCAACAGGTTCATTAGTAGACCTTTTTAGTGTAACGCGGTATATCGATAAGGAATATGTCATTTTTTATTAATAGACCTCCGGATGTCGCTCAGCGCTGCAATCAGTGCCGCAGCGGTGTAAGATACTTAAGATCACTAGGCTTTTAGATGCGGTATTTAATGGTTAATAAAAGATTCACCCGCAGTTACTGCGTTGTAGTTGCCCTTTTCCTTCAATTGAGCGCTGCTTGGGTTTCGGCCGAAGCGATAAAGCCACTCGCGCCGGAATCAAGTCATGCCACCGCTATTCGCGACATGGTTAAGCAGCTCGACACCCGCCACTACGTAAAGCTGGCGTTAAATGATGACTTGTCTGCTCATCTGCTCGACTCATTTTTAGATGACCTAGATCCAAATCGCCAGTTTTTGTTGCAAAGTGATATCAACGAATTCCAAAAATACCGAACGAGTTTAGACAATGAGCTTAAAAAGGCGCAACTCGATGCGGGCTTCGCGATTTTTAATCGTTACCGCCAGCGCATGATCGACCGTCTCCAAAGCGCGCTAGACACCCTGCCAGAAACCATTAAGGCCATGGACTTCGAGGTGGATGAAGACATTCAACTTGACCGCGCCAAAGAGGCTTGGCCAAAAGACAGTGCCGCCGCCGATGAAATTTGGCGCAAACAGATCAAAAATCGGGTGCTGGGTCTCCAGCTAGCTGGCAAAGACCAAGCGGGCATAATCGACTTGCTCAGCAAGCGCTTCAAAAACCAAATAAAGCGCATGAGTCAGCTTGAGTCAGAAGATGCATTTCAGCTTTATGCCAATGCTTTTGCGTCACTCTACGACCCACACACCGACTATTTCTCTCCGCGTCTATCGGAAAACTTCCAGATCAATATGAGCCTGAAGCTCGAAGGTATTGGCGCCGTATTACAAATGGAAGACGACTACACCAAAGTCGTTCGCTTAGTGCCTGCAGGCCCCGCTGATAAGCAGGGGCAATTACAGCCCGCCGATAAAATCATTGGTGTCGCGCAAGGCAAAAACGGTGAAATGCAGGATGTTATCGGCTGGCGCTTAGACGACGTCGTCGACCTTATTCGTGGCGCCGCTGGCTCCTTTGTACGCCTGGATGTCATTCCTGCGGTCGCGCAAAGCGAAGAAGCCCGCCGGGAAATCATAATTGAACGCAATGAAGTCAAACTCGAAGACCAAAGCGCCAAAGGCGAATTGATCGAGTTTAAAGATAGCCACGGTGTTACACACCACGTCGGCGTGATTGATGTACCCACTTTCTATTTGGATTTTGAGGCCTACCGTTTAGGCGATACGGAATTCCGCAGCACTACCCGCGATGTTCACCGCATTCTTGGCGAATTGCTCAGTCAGGGCGCCGAAGGCATTGTGATTGATCTGCGCGATAATGGCGGCGGCTCTCTTGCAGAAGCGAACGGCATGGTCGGCTTGTTCATTGAATCTGGCCCAACCGTACAAATTCGTCAGTCTAATTCACGGGTCATTCGTGAAGGTAAACGCCGCAGCTCAGCCTACTATTCAGGGCCGCTGGCGGTATTAATCAACCGGATGAGTGCCTCTGCGTCAGAAATTTTTGCTGGTGCCATTCAGGATTATCAGCGCGGTATCGTCATTGGCACTCAGTCTTTCGGTAAAGGCACAGTGCAGTCGGTCAACCCCCTGAGTCATGGCCAGCTCAAACTCACGGAGTCAAAATTCTATCGGGTTTCAGGTGACAGCACTCAGAATCGCGGCGTCATTCCCGATATCGCCTTTCCCCCGCTGTATGATCAGGACAAAATTGGCGAGAGCATCCTCGACAACGCCCTGAGCTGGGATCGCATTGAGCGCGCTAATCACCGCTACTACTTCGACCTAAAAGCCGGTCTGCAAACCCTTCAGCGTAAGCACGACAAGCGCATTGCCAAAGACCCTGACTTCTTGTTTTTGCAGGAGCAAATCGCGGTTATTGAAAAAATGCGCAGTAAAACGCATTTGTCGCTGAATATCGATAAGCGCCGCAGTGAACGTGACGAGCAGAAAGCCCTGCAACTGGCGATGGAAAATCGTCGCCGGGTCGCCAAAGGTGAAGAACCATTAAAAGCCTTAGAAGAAGACAAAACCGACGATGAGGGCATCGCACTCAATGGGGAGACCCCGGCGGACGATACTAACGACAAAGATAAGGAGAAAGAGCCTGATCCGCTGCTGATTGAAGCCAGCCATATTCTGGTAGATGCCATCCCTTACTTTTTACCAGAGCGTCTGGCTAAACAGCCCTAGTTTGAGAATCCCTAGCGGCAAGATTTGCCGCTAGGGATCTGATACGCAGAACGCTATCGACTCGCCTCACGCATGGTAACAAACTCTTCCGCTACCGTTGGGTGAATGCCAATTGTAGAATCAAAATCAGCCTTGGTGGCACCCGCTTTAATCGCTACCGCTAAGCCCTGAATAATTTCACCCGCTTCGTCGCCCAGCATATGAGCACCAACGACCTTATCGCTCGCTTTATCGACTATTAGCTTTAATAAAGTCTTCGTTTTATTGCCGCTTAGCGTGTGTTTGAGGTGAGTGAAGCGCGAGGTAAATACCGCAATGTCGGTAAATTTGTCTCTTGCCTCTTCTTCGCTATAGCCAACGGTGGCCAAGTTGGGCTGCGAGAAAATCGCGGTAGGAATAAAATTGTAATCAACGAGTTTAGATTCCCCTTTGTATAGGCGTTTTGCAAGGTTCATCCCTTCTGCTAGGGCCACCGGTGTCAACTCCATGCCACCAGTGACATCGCCTACGGCATAGACCGACGGCTCGCTCGTTTGAAAGGTTGCATCTACGGCGATATAGCCCTTGTCGTTGAGCCTTACACCGGTATTCTCCAGCCCTAAGCCTTCCAGCAATGGCTTGCGACCGGTGGCGTAAAGCACTTGATCGGTAAGCATGCTCTCGCCATTTTCTAAGCTCAGGCGATAGCGATCGCCCTCTTTTTCAATCCTGGTAACATTTTCATTGAAACGCAGCTTCACACCTTTGTTGCGCATCTCTTCGGCAAGCTGCTCTCTCATCTCCATATCAAAGCCACGCAGAAACAAGTCTCGGCGGTAGATTTGATCTACCTCTACGCCTAAGCCGTGAAGAATACCGGCAAACTCCGTGGCAATATAACCGCCGCCGACAACGACAGCATGTTTCGGCAAGGTGTCGAGATAAAACACTTCATTTGAGCTAATGGCAAATTCCCGGCCTGGAATATCCGGAATAAAGGGCCAGCCGCCTACCGCGATTAAAATGCGCTTTGCGGTGTATTTCTTGCCGTCTACGCTAAGCGTGTGAGCGTCAACAAAACTGGCATGACCATTGAGCAGTTCAACCCCTGCATTACTCAGCAAGTTGCCGTATATACCGTTTAAACGCTCAATTTCGCGGGTTTTATTGTCCCGCAGGGTCGGCCAATCAATCGGTTCGACCGCACTACTCCAGCCAAAGCCCTTAGCATCGTTAAAGTCTTCGCGGTAATGGGCCGCATAGCTAAACAGTTTTTTAGGGACGCAACCGACATTCACGCAGGTGCCACCCAAATAGCGGGACTCGGCAATGGCAACCTTGGCGCCAAAACCGGCCGACATCCGCGCGGCTCTCACGCCGCCGGAACCGGCGCCGATCACAAATAAATCGTAGTCGTACTCAGTGTCAAAACCTTGCTGCGTCATTGCGCCTCCATAGACGGGTGTTATCGGAGATGAGAGTCGATTGCCGCGGCGATGTTACACCGAGGCATTGGCGAGGTCGTAATGTTCGTACCAGGCAAGCTTTTCACGCAGTTTCACCACTTCACCAACGATGATGAGGGTTGGTGCTTGCACAGGCTCCTCAGCGAGGCGCTCAACCATGGTCGCCAAGGTTGCCACCACCACCTTTTGCTGGGGCGTTGTGCCCTGCTGAATAACCGCGATTGGCGTGTCACCACCGCGACCGTGGGCAATCAGCTGCGCGCAAATACTCGGCAAGCCCACCAAGCCCATATAAAACACCACGGTTTGCGTCGGGTGTACTAGCTCCGCCCACGGCAAATTCAAACTGTGGTCTTTTAAATGGCCGGTAACAAAACGCACCGACTGCGCGTAATCACGGTGCGTAAGTGGAATACCGGAATAACTCGCACAGCCAGAGGCGGCAGTAATCCCAGGAACTACCTGAAAAGGGATTTTTTCCTCTGCAAGCTCTTCTATTTCTTCGCCGCCACGGCCAAAAATAAACGGGTCGCCGCCCTTCAGGCGCGCAACCTTCTTGCCTTCTTTGGCGTATTTGACCAGTAGCTTGTTTATATCTTGCTGGGGAACGGCGTGATCGGCTCGCGCTTTACCCACATATACTCGCTCAGCGTCTTTGCGGCACATATCAACGATAGCTGGCGCAACCAAGCGGTCATAGAGCACCACATCTGCCCGTTGCAACAGGCGCAGCGCTTTAAAAGTCATTAAATCTGGGTCACCGGGACCCGCGCCTATCAAATACACTTCACCGCCCGCCGAGACTGTAGCCTTATCAATGGCCTTGCTGAGCATGTCTGCGGCAACCTTGTCCTTGCCCGCAAACACCATTTCGGCGATTGGCCCCTGAAGCGTTTGCTCCCAAAAATGCCGACGCTCTTCAATGTCGTCAAAACGGGCCTTAACGGCATCGCGGAAATTGCCCACGAGCTGCGCTAAACGGCCAAAGGACGCCGGAATACTCGCCTCTAGGCGTGACCGCATCATCCTTGCTAATACTGGGCTCTTGCCACCACTGCTCACCGCAATCACCAATGGTGAGCGATCAATAATTGCCGGCAATATTACACTGCAAAGTTCAGGATTATCGACCACATTCACCGGAATCTGGCGAGCGTGACAGGCCTCTGAGACCTGCTTGTTTAGGGCCTCATCATCCGTTGCGGCGATAACAAGAAACACCTCATCCAAAAGGTGGTCAGCGTAATCCCCGCGAATACATTCGCCACCAGAGTTCATGCACAGGGTCGACAGCTCCGGCAAAATCTCATGGGCAACAAGCCGTATTTTCGCACCGGCTTTGCACAGTAATCGCGCTTTGCGGAGCGCTACTTGCCCTCCACCCACCAATAAGCAGGGCTTGTTACGCAGATCGGTGAACAGCGGCAAAAATTCCATGGCTTAGCAGTCCCCAGCTTGTAGGCGTTCGAGTCCACCCATATAACCGCGCAGCGCCTGAGGCACGAGCAATGAGCCGTCGGCCTGCTGATAATTTTCCAAGATAGCAACCAAGGTGCGGCCCACGGCCAAACCAGAACCGTTCAAGGTATGAAGCAACTCGGGCTTGCCTGTTTCAGGGTTGCGCCAGCGTGCCAACATTCGGCGAGCTTGGAAATCGCCAAAATTGCTGCAAGACGAAATTTCTCGGTAAGCACTCTGCCCCGGCAGCCACACTTCTAAATCATAGGTTTTCCGCGCTGAAAAGCCTAAGTCACCACCACACAAGATGACTTTGCGGTACGGCAGTTCTAATAATTGCAAAATAGCTTCGGCATGACCGGTTAATGTTTCCAAAGCCTCATCTGACTGATCTGGGCGCACAAACTGCACCAACTCGACTTTTTCAAACTGATGCTGACGAATCATGCCCCGAGTATCGCGGCCATAGCTACCCGCTTCACTGCGGAAACAAGGCGTGTGACAAGTAAAACGCAGGCCTTTATCCAGGTCACTGGTTTCGACAATTGCATCACGAAACATATTGGTGACCGGCACTTCGGCCGTCGGAATTAGGTAGTACTCGGAATCGCCCTGCAATTTAAATAAATCCGCTTCAAATTTGGGCAGCTGCCCGGTGCCACGCAGAGACTCGGCATTGACCATATAGGGCACATACACTTCTTTGTAGCCATGGGCGCGGGTATGGGTATCCAACATGAGTTGAATAAGCGCCCGATGCATCCGAGCGAGCCCGCCACGCATAACCGAAAAACGGCTACCGGTAATTTTGGCGGCGGTATCAAAATCTAGGCCGCCCAGGCTTTCGCCCACATCAACGTGGTCTTTGACCTCAAAATCAAATTCCCGGGGCTGCCCCCAGCGCAATACTTCAACATTACAGCTCTCGTCCTTGCCCTCGGGTACCTCATCGGCAGGTAGGTTCGGTACCGCCATCAATAATTGATCGAGGGCGTCATTGGCGTCTTTTGCTTGTTGCTTAAGGGCTTCGAGCTCAGATTCTATTTTGGCGAGGGTTTCGTTTACTTGGGCCTTAGCGTCATCAACACTCATACCGGATTTAATCAGTTCGCCAACTTGTTTGGAGGCCTTTTTACGCTCAGCCAACAGGTTCTGGCTATTGATATCGGCTTGCTTGCGACTGGCATCAAGGGCGTCGAACTCGGCAGCATCAAAGGTGAAGTACTTTTTATTCAGCGCCTCGGCAATGGCCTTTGAGTCTTGCCGAACCTGCTTAATATCTAACATTAAAATAAATCTCCAAGCATCTGTATTTGTTCATTAAATTTTTAATTAAATAGCACGTAAAAAAACAATTCCTAACCAGCAGGCGAGCACGCAACTAATCACCGTGCTAAGCATATACGCCAAGGCCAAGATCACTTTTCCGGCCTCGAGCAACGCAACCGATTCAAGTGAAAACGTGGAAAAAGTGGTGAATGCGCCCAGAAAACCCACGATCAAAACATAGCGCCAATCGGCATGCAGTGCCGATTTTTCCGTGATCAGCACATAAACCGCACCGATCACAAAAGAACCAATAAAATTGACCGCAAAAGTGCCCAGCGGCCAATAGGCCTGAGCCAAGCAATGACTCACAATACGGCCGACACCGTAGCGGCTTAGCGCCCCAGAAGCCCCACCAAGGGCGATTAGTAGATATATTTGCACGTAAAAACGGTCTCCAGACTGGGTGACTATTCTACCCCATTCAAATCAACGATAACGCTTGTGGCTGGCACTATCATCAAGCGCTTGCAAATATCGCAGCTTTTCGGCGATTTTTTTCTCAAGTCCACGATTTACCGGCTGATAGTAGACCCGATCTTTGATCTCTTCGGGCAGGTAACTCTCTCCTGCCGCGTAGGCATCTGGCTCGTCATGAGCATAGCGGTAGCCCCCACCAAAGCCCTGCTCCTTCATCATACCCGTGGGCGCATTGCGTAAATGCATGGGCACGTCATAACTCGGTGACGCCGCAATTTCTTTGCGCACCGCATTATACGCGGTGTAGACCGCGTTACTTTTGGGGGCCGCGGCGAGATAACACACCGCCTGCGCCATGGCTAACTCTCCTTCCGGGCTGCCAAGGCGCTCTTGGGTTTCCCATGCATCTAAGCATAACCGCAATGCCCGAGGATCTGCATTGCCAATATCTTCACTGGCCATACGCACCAAACGCCGGGCAATATATAAAGGTTCACAACCGCCGTCGAGCATACGTGCAAACCAATACAGGGCGCCGTCTACCGAGCTGCCTCGCACCGATTTATGCAATGCGGAAATTTGTTCGTAAAACAGATCGCCGCCCTTATCAAAACGCCGGGGCTGACCACTGAGAACTTGGTCGATAATCTCCGCACTTAATTCCGTGCTACTGCTATTGCGCCCCAGCATGTCGCCCGCAATCTCAAGGACATTCAGCGCGCGGCGACCATCACCGTCAGCGTGGCGAGCAATGCGTTCAATTTGATCTGGGGCAAGTTGCCAGCCCTCACAGCCAGCCGCGTGGCTGACAATATCCACAATTGCGGCGTCGCTGAGGGGGTTTAATTGATAAACCCGCGCTCGGGACAACAAGGCATTATTGATTTCAAAGGACGGGTTTTCAGTGGTCGCGCCAACAAAAATAATCGTACCGTCTTCAACAAAAGGCAAAAATGCGTCTTGTTGAGACTTATTAAAGCGGTGCACTTCATCGATAAACAAAATGGTGCGGCGCTGGAAAAACTGCTGCTGCTTTGCGTCATCGACCGCCGCGCGAATATCTTTCACTCCGGCTAAAACAGCTGAAATACTAATAAAGTGCGCGTCACAGAGCTGGGCGATGAGTTGCGCCAAGGTGGTTTTACCCACCCCGGGTGGGCCCCAGAAGATCATGGAATGCAGCTGACCGGAATCTAAGGCACGTCGAAGCGGTTTATCTGGCGCTAGCAGATGATCTTGACCAAGGTAGTGATCAAGGGTTTGGGGTCGCATCCGCGCAGCCAGCGGTGCCTTGCTGGCTGTTTCAGTCAAGACTTCTTGGCCTCGGCCTCGTTGAATTCAAATTCCCGATCACTAAAACGATTATTGTATTTGGGATTAATAAACTCGATTTTAGTGGTTTGCTCTAGCGTGTCGGTCAAGCGCATTCCTGTGAGTTTACCCCAGGTAAACATCAGCACCATTTCAGTAAAGGAGCCAGGCTCCTTGGGCAGCAGGATAAATTCACGGGCATTGCCATTCTTTTTAACGCTAACATCGTACTGCGCGGCGAGCTGGTCAATCGTCATACTGATAATCATAGCCGGTGTTTGCGCCAAATTAGCGTCAAACGGCTCGGTATTCAGCTGCTCCAGATCTGCGTCGTAGCGCCACACGGTTTTACCGTTACTGACTAAGAGGTAATGAAAGGGCTCGGTGCTTTCCCAGCGAATTTTATTCGGCCGCTTTAACGCGATAGTGCCCTTGCTCTCTTGCAGCAGTTGACCGTCGACATCTTTTACTTGCTGAACAAATTTCGCGTTCAGGCTTTGCGCGCCAGAGAGATGCAGGTGCAGCTGCGCCACGTCGCCCTCGGCAAACACGTTCAAGGTAAAAACAGACAAACACAAAACAATAAAGAATTGGCGCATGGATTCTACTTCTATTCAAATGGAGGTGGAGCCAGTACTTCACGACTACCGTTACTGGCCATCTCAGTTACGACACCGGCAGCCTCCATTGTTTCAATTAATCGGGCGGCGCGATTATAGCCGATTCGCAATTTACGCTGCACTGCTGATATTGACGCCCGCCGACTTTTGGTTACATAGGCAACAGCTTCGTCGTAAAGCGCATCCGATTCGCCGTCATCGCCGCCGCCACCTTCAGGCGGCATGCCAGGCATAGCATCGGTGGTGCTGCCCTCTTCCAGCAAACCATCGATATATTGCGGCTCCCCGCGGCGCTTCCAATCTGCGACGACACGGTGCACTTCTTCGTCAGAAACAAAGGCGCCGTGTACCCGGATGGGAATACCTGCTCCCGGTGGTAAATACAGCATATCGCCGTGACCAAGCAGCTGTTCTGCGCCACCTTGATCCAAAATGGTCCGAGAATCGATTTTAGAAGACACCTGAAAACCAATCCGCGTTGGTACGTTGGCCTTAATCAAGCCGGTAATAACATCAACCGAGGGCCGCTGGGTTGCGAGCAAGAGGTGGATACCGGCTGCGCGCGCTTTTTGAGCGATACGCGCGATCAGCTCTTCAACCTTTTTACCTACAATCATCATCATGTCGGCAAATTCGTCTATAACGACAACAATTGACGGTAAAACTTCTAAATCTGGTGCCTGAGCTTCCTCTAGGCCTGCCTGATAGTGATCTTCAGGCTTCCACAGCGGGTCTTTGATCGGCTCCCCCGCCAAGATGGCGTCTTTAACCTTGCGGTTAAAACCAGCGAGGTTCCTGACGCCCATTTTCGACATCAACTTATAACGACGCTCCATTTCCGCCACACACCAGCGCAGACCATTGGCCGCGTCTTTCATGTCGGTAATAACCGGCGTAAGCAAATGGGGAATACCGTCGTAGACCGACAGCTCCAGCATTTTGGGGTCAACCAGCATCAAACGCACTTCTTCCGGCGTTGATTTGTACAAAAGACTGATCAGCATGGCGTTAACACCAACCGATTTACCCGAGCCCGTGGTACCCGCGACCAATAAGTGAGGCATTTTGCCGAGGTCGGCACAGACCGGCTCGCCGGAAATATCATGCCCTAAGGCAAGTGTTAGCGGCGACTTGCAGGCATCGAAGGCTTCCGATGACAGCACATCGTGAAAATTAACAATCTCGCGGTCTTCATTGGGAATTTCGATGCCAACATAGGGCTTGCCAGGGATGACCTCCACGACCCGAACACTGACCACGGCGAGCGAGCGCGCTAAATCCTTGACCAAATTAGATATCTTACTAACTTTCACCCCCGCATCTGGCTCTAACTCAAACCGAGTAATAACCGGCCCGGGGAACACCGCGATGACTTTTGCCGACACACCAAAGTCGAGCAATTTAATTTCCAGTAGGCGCGACATAGCCTCAAGGGTCTCGGGCGAATACCCTCGGTCAGGGTTGTGAACAGCCTTGTCGAGTAAACTTAAAGACGGCAAGGTCCCCGTGACAGGGCCTTCGAACAAAGACTTTTGGCGCTCTTTATCTGGCCGTGCAGACTTTACTACCGGTTTTGGCGGCGGTGCAATTTGCGGTGGTATGCGGGTCTTTTGAATTTCCGTCTTTTTCGCTACGGATTCGTGGCGCTGCTGCTTGGCCGCAGCAGCCTTACGACGCTCTTCGCGCGCCATTTTATAGCTATACACAGCTTCACGGCCACGATCAAACAAGCGCAAGGTGACAGCGCCAAGCGTATCCATGAGCCGAATCCACGATAAATCGGTAAACACAGTTAAACCAAATAACAGTATGGCAATTAATAATAAGCGACTGCCAAACTCGTTAAAGGAGCTCATCGTGGCATTGCCGACGGCGTCGCCCAATACTCCGCCTGCGCCAAAGGGCAGCCCGCTATTGCCATAATCGCCATTGGCCGCTAAGCCAGTACTGGAAATCATCACCAAAATCAGGCCGATAAAACGCAGTACAAAAATCAGGGTATCAAAGCCCGCCGGGCGGTAGCGCTCCTTAAATAGCCGCCAAGCCCTAAAACCCAGCATCGCCGGAAATAAATAGGCCATATACCCAAATAAGGCGAAGAACACGTCAGCCAACCACGCCCCTACCGGGCCACCGGCATTCGCAATCCGATCGCCATTGCCGGTGCGCGACCAGCCCGGATCATTGCCGCTATAACTAAGTAAGGACACAAAAATGTAAATGCACACAGCAACAAAGGCGATCAACAAGCCCTCGCGCAAGCGCAAATTCAAAATTTCACGGTTTTCTACCATGGCTGCTGATGTTGGTTTTGGCAAAAGAAAACGATTTCCTAAATTTACACGTAAAAGACGCAAACCCTATGACAGGCGTTGAAAAAGCGAAAAGCGGCCCAATATTAGCACTATGTCATAAGACTTGTCGCCGCACACAGTTTTTGCCGCGCCTATGGAATTACCCTATGATATGCGTCTATTTTCAGTCATCCCGGTTTGAACTAAGTTCAATCCCCCTGCTTGGAACACAGTGAATCTATGAGCGACAGCCAACACCACCGTTTGATCATCCTCGGCTCCGGCCCTGCCGGTTACACTGCTGCGGTTTACGCTGCCCGCGCCAATTTGAACCCCGTGGTCATAACCGGTATTCAACAAGGCGGCCAATTAACGACTACTACTGACGTCGACAACTGGCCTGGCGACCAAAATGGCGTGCAAGGCCCCGAGCTAATGCAGAGAATGCAGGAGCACGCCGAGCGCTTCGACACCAAGGTGCTATTTGATCACATTGAGTCTGTAGATCTAAAAAACAAGCCATTCACGCTCAAAGGCAGTAAGACTTATACCTGCGATGCGCTGATTATCGCGACGGGCGCCTCAGCGCAATACCTCGGCCTCCCCTCTGAAGAAGCATTTATGGGCAAGGGTGTATCGGCATGCGCGACCTGTGACGGCTTTTTCTACCGTGGCAAGAAGGTCGCGGTTATCGGCGGCGGCAACACCGCAGTAGAAGAAGCGCTATACCTGTCGAACATCGCATCTGAAGTCACGCTGGTACACCGCCGCGACAGCCTGCGCTCTGAAAAGATTTTGCAGGACAAACTGCTAGAGCGCGCCGCAAACGGCAATATCAATATTCTCTGGAATCACCAGTTGGACGAAGTCCTTGGCGACGACAGCGGTGTAACAGGCTTGCGCTTAAACAGCACCAAAGGTGAAGGCAGCCAAGAAATTGACGTCGCCGGTGTATTTATCGCCATTGGCCACAAGCCCAACACAGATATTTTCCAGGGTCAGCTCGACATGAAAGACGGCTACCTGAAAATTCACAGCGGCACAGAAGGCAACGCGACCCGCACTAGCATCGAAGGTGTCTTTGCGGCTGGCGATGTCGCCGACCACATTTACCGTCAGGCGGTCACATCTGCCGGTTTCGGCTGTATGGCTGCACTGGATGCTGAGCGTTATCTCGACGACTTAGTGTAATCGCGAGTACATCAGCCGATGTCTGGCATACCTTGGCTTGATCCGGCTGATCTAAGCTTTCCCCCGATTGAGTCGGCACTCGACGACCCCGAAGGCCTTTTGGCCGTTGGCGGCGATCTCTGCCTGCCCCGCTTGCTTAATGCATATCGGCAGGGCATTTTCCCATGGTATGAAGAATCTCAGCCGATATTGTGGTGGTCGCCGCAACCTCGTGCTGTGCTGCATCCCGAACGCTTGTATATTAATCGCAGCCTTCGCAAAGCCCTCCGCCGAAATGATTTTGAGGTGAGTTTTGACCGCGATTTTGCCGGCGTCTTACTCGGCTGCGCCCAGCTTAGCCAGAAACGCCCAGGCACGTGGATCACCAATGACATGCGCAAGGCTTACCAAGACCTGCACGACGCCGGCTGGGCACACTCAGTCGAGGTCTGGCGCGACAATAAATTAATAGGCGGGCTGTACGGCGTGGCAATTGGCCGTATGTTTTATGGCGAATCGATGTTTAGCCGGGCAGCCAATGCCTCCAAGATTGCCTTTGTCCATCTCTGTGGCCAACTTCAGGAATGGGGCTTCCCACTCATTGATTGTCAGGTGAGTAACGATTATCTTGACAGTATGGGCGCGGAGGAAATGGATCGTGCGAGCTTTAAACAATGCCTACAAATATACACCAGCAAGGAATCCGAACCCGCTAAATGGACCTTGGACTGGTATTACGGCAAACCGCCACCGGCCTGCCCATGACTGACGCGCAACAACTTAAGCTTTACGCGACCCACCCGCATCCCTGCAGCTATTTTGCTGACCGGGAAGCCAAGACTATTTTCATCGATCCCGAGGCCAAAATTTCTGGCCCGGTGTACAGCGAATTATCACGGCGTGGGTTTCGGCGCAGTGGCAACCATCTCTACCGTCCCGACTGTGGCGCCTGCAAAGCTTGTATTGCCAGCCGGGTTCCCGTTACGCTATTTAGACCTTCACGCACCCAGCGTCGCGTTGAGAAGCGCAATAATGACTTGGCCGCCCACATACTATCGGCACCCAACGCCGATGCGTATCCGCTTTATGAAAAATACATCAATGGCCGCCACCGTGATGGCGACATGTATCCACCATCCAAAGACCAGTTTGATAGCTTCTTAGGCCTCGGCACCGAAGACACACAATATGTGCATTTTTATCTTGGCGACGCATTAGTTGCCGTTGCGGTTACTGATGTACTGAATGACGGCTTGTCGGCAATTTATACCTTTTACGACCCAGAATACCCCCAGCGCAGCTTGGGTGTTTACGGTATTCTTTGGCAAATCGCGCGCTGTCGCGACCTCACACTGCCCTATCTTTACCTAGGTTACTGGATTCGAGACTGCCAAAAAATGCGTTACAAAACCGACTACAAGCCCATTGAACTGCTTATGAGTGACCGCTGGTTGCGATTAACGTAGTGATATTAGCCCAATCGCCCCTGCAAATTGCCAACACGATCAAATTAGGGCAAAATGCGCGCAGTTTTGACGGCCACCAAGGCTAAAGTGCATCGCACTCAATTTTAAAAACTCTCGAGGATAGTTGCCGAATGGCGAAAGAAGACCAGATCGAAATGGAAGGCGAAGTCATCGACACCTTGCCGAACACTACTTTTCGCGTGCGCTTAGAAAACGGCCACGTTGTCACTGCCCACATCTCAGGCAAAATGCGTAAGCATTACATCCGGATTCTTACGGGTGATAAGGTCAAGGTGGAATTAACCCCCTATGACCTAAGCAAAGGCCGCATCACTTTCCGCGGCCGCTAATAGATACCTGCTAATCGCAGGTCTGGCCCGCCTCTTCTTCAACTGCTTCCGCAGCAAGGGCCAGCTTGTCACCTTTCACGCTGACATTGACCACTCCACCGCATTTTTCTAAGCTGCCAAACAAGACCAGTTCGGCCAGTGGCTTTTTAATATGCTCTTGGATAATCCGCGCCATTGGCCGGGCACCCATGTGCTTATCGTAACCGTGCTCCACCAGCCAGTGCCGCGCATCGTCGTCTACATGCAAGACCACTTTCTTGTCGTCTAATTGCGCCTGCAATTCCACTAGGAATTTATCAACCACGGTCAACACAACTTCGGGCTGCAGCGACTCAAAGGCAATAATGCTATCAAGACGGTTGCGGAACTCTGGCGTGAACAAGCGATTAATCGCTTCGGTTGAATCCGTCTGATTGTCCTGCTCAGTAAAGCCAATTGAGCGACGACTAATGCTTTCAGCACCAGCATTCGTGGTCATCACAAAAATAACGTTACGGAAATCCGCTTTGCGACCATTGTTATCGGTCAGCGACCCGTGATCCATAACCTGCAGCAACAGATTGAACAGATCGGGGTGAGCCTTTTCGATCTCGTCCAGCAACACGACCGAGTGCGGATGTTTGGTGACCGAGTCAGTTAACAAGCCACCCTGATCAAAACCAACATAGCCTGGAGGCGCGCCAATTAGCCGAGAGACCGTGTGGCGCTCCATGTATTCAGACATATCAAAGCGAATAAGCTCTAAACCCAGTAATTTAGCTAACTGACGGCAAATCTCAGTCTTACCAACACCAGTGGGGCCTGCCAGCAAAAAGCTGCCTATGGGCTTTTCTGGGGACTTAAGACCCGCCCTAGCCAATTTAATTGAGGCACTGAGTTCAGATACCGCCTTATCTTGACCAAAGACCACCATTTTTAAATTGTCTTCGAGCTTAACAAGCGAAGCGCGATCATCTGAAGACACGCTCTTCGGCGGAATTCGGGCAATCTTTGCAATGATCGCTTCAATTTCCGGAACACCGATTTTCTCAATCCGATTCTCTGGTTTCTGCAGGCGCTGATAGGCCCCTGCTTCATCGATAACGTCGATTGCCTTATCGGGCAAAAAGCGATCATTAATATAACGCGCAGATAATTCGGCCGCTGAGCGCAATGCGCCATCGCTGTACTTTAATTCATGGTGGCTTTCAAAGCGCGAGCGCAAACCCTTCAAAATCAAAAAGGTATCTTCAACAGAGGGCTCATTAACATCGACCTTCTGGAAACGCCGACTTAGGGCGCGGTCCTTGTCAAAAATACCGCGATATTCTTGGAATGTAGTCGAGCCTATGCAACGCATCTGCCCAGAACTCAGCAGTGGTTTTAGCAAATTCGACGCATCCATTACGCCGCCAGAGGCGGCGCCAGCACCAATAATGGTGTGAATTTCATCAATAAACAAAATGGCGCCGGGGCGCTTCTTAAGATCGGCAAGCAAACCTTTAAGGCGCTTTTCAAAATCGCCACGGTATTTCGTGCCCGCCAGTAAGGCACCCATATCAAGAGAGTAAACCACACTGCCAATGAGCACGTCCGGCACTTCGCCGTCGACAATGCGCTTAGCCAAACCTTCAGCTATCGCGGTTTTACCGACACCCGACTCGCCAACCAACAAGGGATTGTTCTTGCGGCGACGGGTTAAAATCTGGGCAACCCGCTCCACCTCTTCGGCGCGACCAATTAAGGGGTCGATACGACCGGCTTTAGCCTCGGCATTTAAATTAGTGGTGAAATTATCCAGGGGCTTCTGCTCTGGATCACCGCCCTCACCTTCGGCATCTTGATTTTGGTCGTGCTCAATACCTTCCGCGCCAGACACCTTGGAAATACCGTGGGTAATATAATTAACCACATCAAGGCGATTGACACTCTGGGATTTCAAAAAATAAACCGCCTGGCTTTCTTGCTCACTGAAGATCGCCACCAAAACGTTTGCGCCGGTGACCTCCTGCTTACCAGAAGACTGAACATGAAAGACTGCGCGCTGCAGCACCCGCTGAAACCCTAAAGTTGGCTGGGTGTCGCGCTCAACGTCTGTTTCGGGAATTCGCGGCGTCGTGGCCTCAACAAATTCTTTTAACTCGCCCTTTAGTTGCAGCAAGTCTGCACCGCAAGCAACAAGCACCTTAACGGCGGCCTCGTTGTCTGCCAGCGCGAGTAATAGGTGTTCGACGGTCATGAATTCATGCCGACGGCTACGGGCCGATTTAAAGGCCTGACTCAGAGTTGTTTCTAGGTCTTTGCTCAACATAGACTACATTCGCCTTCTGCAATTACCAGTTTTAGTCATCACTCTCTTCTATCTCAGCAAGTAATGGATGACCGTTGTCTCTAGCGTACTGATTCACCAGCGCCGATTTCGTCTCGGCAATGTCCTTGGTAAATATTCCACACACGCCTTTGCCCTTAGTGTGGACCGCCAGCATGATCTGTGTTGCTCGTTGACGATCCAAATAAAAAAAGTCCTCTAAAACCTCGATCACAAACTCCATGGGCGTGTAATCGTCATTTAATAAGACCACAGCGTACATACGCGGTTTCTTGAGTTCTGGTTTCGACTCCTGAACTGCAACACCATTTCCGTGATCGTCCTCGTCGGACTTATTCGCCATATTCTGTATATTAATTCGCATTTTCACTGACTTTACCTGAGCTTAGCACCACTGTAACCCTTCGCAATAGGGAAATTCACCAACATCATATCTTACACGCCTTTACTTGACGTCGTGGCCGGACTGTTTTAAAAATGGGGGCGGTATTAACAAATACAAGGCAGTTTTTGTAAACGTTAGAATAACTATAACGACAATTAAGGAAGAAAGGCTATGCAAAGCGGTGTTGTAAAGTGGTTCAATAACGCCAAAGGTTATGGATTCATCGTCTCCGAAAGCGGCGAAGATGAAATATTTGCTCACTACTCAGCAATTACTATGGACGGATACAAGACCCTTAAAGCAGGTCAAAACGTCGTATTTAAGGCTGAGCCAGGACCAAAGGGGCTGCACGCTACCGACATAAAAGCAGCCGAAACGTCAGAATAGAGTTTACAGAAAAGAATACGCCACCAGCCTAGGCTGGTGGCGAGGGCTTTTTACGCCATGTGCTTAACGATTGCATCACCAAACTCAGAACACTTCAGCAAGGTTGCACCTTCCATCAAACGCTCAAAGTCGTAAGTTACAGTCTTGGCCTGAATTGCACCGTTCATACCAGTGATAATCAGATCTGCCGCTTCGTTCCAACCCATGTGACGCAACATCATTTCGGCAGACAGAATCAATGAACCGGGGTTCACTTTGTCTTGGCCGGTGTACTTAGGCGCAGTACCGTGAGTTGCCTCAAACAGTGCGATGTTATCACTCAGGTTTGCACCTGGCGCGATACCAATACCACCAACCTGGGCAGCCAGTGCATCAGACAGGTAATCACCATTCAAGTTAAGAGTAGCAATAACGCTGTACTCGTCTGGACGCAGCAGCACCTGCTGAAGCATCGCGTCAGCAATAACGTCTTTAATAACGATTTCTTTACCGGTATTCGGGTTTTTAATGCTCACCCATGGACCGCCATCAATCAATGTACCGTCAAACTCTTCCATAGCCAGCTCGTAAGCCCAGTTCTTGAAAGCGCCCTCGGTGAACTTCATGATATTGCCTTTGTGCACGATGGTCAGTGACGGCAAATCTTGATCAATGGTGTACTGAATGGCTTTACGAACCAGACGCACAGTACCTTCTTTGGAAACTGGCTTAATGCCGATACCGCATTCCTGCGGGAAACGGATTTTAGTAACACCCATTTCTTCCTGAAAGAACTCAATCACTTTATCTGCTTCTGGCGTACCCGCCTTCCACTCAATGCCCGCATAGATATCTTCGGAGTTCTCACGGAAGATAACCATATTGGTCTTGCCGGGCTCTTTAACAGGTGAAGGCACACCTTCGAACCAACGCACTGGACGCTGACAAACATACAGGTCCAATTCTTGACGCAGCGCCACGTTCAATGAACGGAAACCGCCGCCAACTGGCGTAGTTAACGGGCCTTTAATGCCTACTACGTAGTCTTTGATTGCGTCTAGCGTTTCAGCGGGAAACCAGTCGCCTTCATACAGCTCAGCGGCTTTCTCGCCAGTGTAAATTTCCATCCAGCTGATTTTTTTCTTGCCCGAGTAGGCTTTTTCTACGGCTGCATCAACTACGTTGATCATCACCGGAGTAATGTCGACCCCGATGCCATCACCTTCGATAAAAGGTATTACTGGCCGATCGGGTACGTTCAGGGAAAGATCCGCATTAACGGTGATTTTCTCGCCCTCTGCAGGTACCTTGATATGTTGGTATCCCATTTTTGACTCCATGGTTTATCAGTTAGTATCTGTGCTCGCACTTGCTCACAATACGAAGATTAACTGTATTAGGTACAATACAGCTTCGGTAAAAAGCGCGACATTGTAACACTTTATACCGAGATTTCTTCTATGAATGAGCCTATTTTAACGTGAGCGACATTTTTATTTTCAATAAGCCCTTTCAAGTAATGAGTCAATTCACTGACTCTGATGGCCGGGCCACCCTAGCTGATTACATCAGGATACCCGCCATTTATCCAGCGGGGCGCCTCGATTATGACTCCGAAGGCCTAATGATATTGACCGGCGACGGTGAGCTGCAGCACCAAATTAGTCACCCCCGGCATAAATTGCGTAAAACGTATTGGGCGCAAGTGGAAGGCGAAATCAGTGACGATGCCCTCGCTCAGCTGCGTCGCGGGGTGATGCTTAAAGACGGACCGACCCTGCCCGCTCACGCCGAACGCATCGCCGAACCCACCTCACTGTGGCCACGAGACCCCCCAGTGCGGTACCGGGCAGCCATTCCGACGTCATGGCTTAGCTTGCAAATAAGTGAGGGCCGCAATCGTCAAGTTCGGCGTATGACCGCCGCAGTGGGATTTCCGACCCTGCGCCTCGTTCGCGCCGCGATAGGCGACTGGAGCGTCGACAATCTCGCTCCCGGCGAACACCGCAAAATCACCCTTGGCGATGAATTTAAACGTTACGCCAGCCCCAGGAAACCGGCAGCAAAAACACCTTACCGGAAAACCAAGGGCAAAACCCTTGGCGCCAAACCGCGCAAACGTAGTCCTTAAGGCGTGGCAGCTGTTACAATTCCGCTTTTAGCACTTGGACTCATCTATGGATTGGCAGCCCCACGTTACCGTGGCTACCCTCGTTGAGAATGACGGCAAGTTTCTCTTTGTTGAAGAAATCAAGAACGGACAACGAGTAATCAACCAGCCAGCAGGCCATCTTGAGCAAAACGAAAGCTTGCTAGAGGCGGCGCAGCGAGAAACGCTAGAAGAAACCCAATGGCGGGTTGAAATACTCGGCGTAGTTGGCTTTGGCCTCTACACGGCCCCAGCCAACGGCGTAACCTACCAGCGCACCAGCTTTTTTGCGCGGCCTGTGGCGTTTTGTCCTGAACAAGTTTTAGACAGCGATATCGAGCAAGCCATTTGGCTCAGCTACGACGAATTAAAGGAACGCCGAGCAATGTTACGCAGCCCGCTGGTATTGGAATGCCTAGAGCGCTACCTCAGCGGCCACCGCTATCCCCTATCTATGATTTACGGAACGCGTTGATGCAAGAGAACACGCAACAAGACAATAGCAAAATCAAAGTGATCGTCGGTATGTCCGGCGGTGTCGACTCCTCTGTTTCAGCCCTGCTGTTAATGCAGCAAGGCTATCAGGTCGAAGGCCTGTTCATGAAAAACTGGGACGAAGACGACGGCACCGAATACTGCACTGCCAAAGATGACTTGGCCGATGCCGCCGCCGTCTGTAAAACCTTGGGCATTCATTTACACACTGCGAATTTCGCCAGCGAATACTGGGATAACGTTTTTGAGCATTTTTTGGCCGAATACAAGGCTGGACGCACTCCTAACCCAGATATTCTGTGTAATCGCGAAATTAAGTTTAAAGCCTTCCTCGATTACGCCTTGGTTTTAGGCGCCGATTATATCGCTACCGGTCACTACACCCGCCGTCGCGATGTTGATGGTCGCAGCCAGCTCTTAAAAGGCCTAGACGCAAACAAGGATCAAAGCTACTTCCTGCATGCCGTGGGGAGCGAACAGCTCGCCCGAACCCTATTCCCTGTTGGCGAAATTGAAAAACCCGAAGTTCGTGCTCTCGCCGAAGCAAACGGACTGATCACCCACAACAAAAAAGACAGTACTGGCATTTGTTTTATCGGTGAGCGCCGCTTTAAAGACTTTTTACAGCAATACCTTCCCGCCAAGCCCGGTCGTATTGAGAGTTTAGATGGCGAGGACATGGGCCAACACAGCGGCCTGATGTACCACACCATTGGCCAGCGCCAAGGCTTGGGTATCGGCGGGGTAAAAGGCGGCGGCGAAGAGCCTTGGTATGTGGTTGATAAGGATTTAACGCGCAATGTTTTGCTGGTCGCCCAAGGCGGCCAACACCCAGCGCTGCTAAAACAAGCGCTACAGCTAGGAGAAATTCACTGGATTACCGGCCAAGCACCGCAATTCCCCTACGTTTGCAAGGCTAAAACCCGCTACCGGCAAGCAGACCAAGATTGTGAGATTCGCGCCGTAGACGGTCGCTATGAAGTGCATTTCAGCGAAGCCCAGCGCGCAATTACCCCCGGCCAATCGGTGGTCTTTTACGATGGCGACATTTGCCTTGGCGGTGGCGTGATCGAAGCAGGGTTTAATTTATTATGAACAGCCCATTAAGCAAACCCGAGCAACTCGCTAGACAACAAGTTCTGGCCCTCGCGGCTATTGTGCAAGGTACAGTATTGGTGGATCAAATCGCCCGCACCGGTCAAGCCGAACCCCAGGCGCTGGAAGCGTCAATCAACAGCCTATTTGCCTTCTCAGCCACCACGGTAGAAGAGGCCTATGGCGGCATCGAAAATCTTGAAGTAGGTATTCGCGGCCTGCGCGACCTATTAAGCGGTAATGATTACGGTGAGCGCCGCGCAGTTATGCGCTATTGCCTCGGGGTTTTGCACCTGCACAAAAAGCTGCGGGGCGACGATACAACCGCCTCGCTGCTGCGCAACCGGCTGCAGCATGCAGCCAAAAATAAAGAGATGAATAATATTGATATCAGTAGCTTAAGCTCGTCTCTTTCATCAATTTATCAAGATACGATTTCCAAATACAATTTCAGAATTCAAATTACCGGCAGCGCCCAAGAGCTGCAAAACCCGAACAATGCCGCGCGAATTCGCAGCCTACTGCTCGCATCAATTCGCGCCAGTTATTTGTGGCGCCAAGCTGGCGGCAGTCGCTGGAAACTTATATTCCAACGCAACCGACTTTTTGCCCAGACTAAACAGCTACTTGGCACTGAAATCCCTCGTTAACTCGTGTATTATTGCGCGCTTTCCGCAATAGCCGCCCCGCACAAAAAAGGTATTGAACATGGACTTATCCGCGCTTTCCGCCGTCTCCCCCGTTGATGGCCGTTACGGCAGTAAAACCGCGCCACTGCGCCCCGTATTTAGTGAGTTTGGTCTAATCAAATACCGCTTAATCGTTGAAGTGCGGTGGCTCCAGGCCCTAGCGGCAAACCCTGGCGTGGTAGAGGTTCCCGCACTCAGCGAAGCAGCCAATGCCGCCTTAGAAGCCTTAATTAGCGGCTTCAATGAAAGCGGCGCGCAAAAAGTAAAAGACATCGAAGCCACCACCAACCACGATGTCAAAGCTATTGAATATTTTATTAAAGAAGCGATCAGCAGCAATGCCGAACTGGCTGCAATCTCAGAATTTGTCCACTTTGCCTGCACCTCAGAAGACATCAACAACCTATCGCACGCTTTGATGCTGCGTGAAGGTCGTGAGATTTTGCTCGCTGACGCCGACGCGATCATCAATAAGCTCGCCGAGCAGGCCCGTGAATTTGCCGCTGTGCCCATGCTCGCCCGCACCCACGGCCAAACCGCTAGCCCTACGACCATGGGCAAAGAGTTCGCCAATGTGGTTGCTCGCCTGCGCCGCCAGCGCGATGCCATCGCCGATGTGGTGCTACTAGGCAAAATCAATGGCGCGGTCGGTAACTACAATGCCCACCTATCTGCCTACCCCGATATTGATTGGGAAGCCCATGCCGATGCATTTATTAGCAAGCTTGGCATCACCTGGAATCGTTACACTACCCAGATCGAGCCTCACGATTACATCGCTGAATTATTCGACGCTATCGCGCGCTTTAACACTATTTTGATCGACCTCGATCGTGATATTTGGGGCTATATCTCCCTGGGTTATTTCAAACAGCGCACAATTGCAGGCGAAGTGGGCTCCTCCACCATGCCTCATAAAGTGAACCCCATCGACTTCGAGAACTCCGAAGGCAATTTAGGCCTAGCCAATGCGGTGCTAAACCACTTAGCCGCGAAGCTACCAATTTCACGTTGGCAGCGGGACCTTACCGACTCCACCGTGCTGCGTAATATGGGCGTCGGCATTGCCTATAGCACCATGGCGTATGCCGCCACGATGAAAGGTTTGAGCAAGCTGCAAATCAACGAGGCGCGCATCGCCGCCGACCTCGACGACAGCTGGGAAGTGCTCGCTGAGCCAATTCAAACGGTTATGCGCCGCTACGCCGTCGCAGAGCCCTATGAGAAGCTTAAAGCCCTTACTCGCGGCCAGCGTATTACCGCCGAGATTCTCAAAGAGTTTGTTGAAACCCTTGAGATTCCAGAGTCCGCTAAAGCCGAATTGCGCGAGCTGACACCGGCGAAATACATCGGCAATGCCGTCGCCCAAGCACTGCGGATCTGATCGCCATGGCGCTGCAAGGATTTGATGCCCAGCATTTTCTGGATACCGCCTGGCAGCGCAAAGCAGTCTTAATCAAGGCCGCCCTGCCCGGGTTTGAATGCCCCTTAGACGGCAATGACCTCGCGGGCCTCGCCTGCGAAGAAGACGTCGATAGTCGTATTATTATTGAAGCTAAAGACGGCTGGGAATTGCGCAACGGGCCTTTTCAAGAAGCCGATTTCGCCACCCTGCCAACATCTCACTGGACTTTATTAGTTCAGGGCGTAGACCAATACCTGCCGGAATTAGCCGATTTAATGGCGAAGTTTCGCTTCCTGCCCCGCTGGCGTACTGAAGATATTATGGTCAGCTACGCCACCGATGGCGGCAATGTTGGCCCCCATTACGACCAATACGATGTTTTTCTCGTTCAGGGCAGTGGCCAGCGCCGCTGGAAAATTGGCGGTCATTGCGGGCCAGACACCCCGCTGCACAGCCACCCCCAGCTTAAACTGCTACAACACTTTGAGACCGAACAAGAGTTTCTGCTCGAAGCGGGTGATATTCTCTATGTGCCGCCCGGCGTCGCCCACTGGGGCGTGGCCGAAGGCGACGATTGCATGACGCTGTCGGTGGGTTTTAGAGCGCCATCAGAAGCCGCACTGCTTGGGGATTTCAGTGATGAAATTGCCAGTCGCAGCGATGAGTCCAAGCGCTATCAAGACCCTCAACTTAGCGCTGCCGCCAATCCTGGTGAAATATCCCCTGCCGTTCACGCGCAATTAAAAGCTGTATTGCTTAAACAACTCGACAATGACGCCCTGCTCGCGCGCTGGTTTGGCGAAATGATGACCCGGGTGCCAGATCAGAGTGAATTTCGCGACGACAGCCTCAGCCGCGACGACTTTGCAGAGCTGCGCGCCCAAGGTATAGACCTTCACCTGCGCCTAGGCGCCCGCTTGGCCTTCGATGAACAGCACCTCTTCGCCGACGGTGTGGCCTTTGCCTACCCACCTCAGGATCGCGACGATGTGCGAGCGCTGTGTCAGATCGAAAGCGGCAAATCGATAGGTAATTTCCGCAGTTTTAGCGAAGAAATGCTGTACGCCTTGTATTGCAATGCTACGCTCTACTTTGATGACGACACTTACGATAGCTAAAGCCGATTGGGCACACCACGCCGGACTTCTCTCTGAAATCCGCCACCGCGTATTTGTCGACGAACAAGGTGTCCCAGAAGCGCTTGAACTCGACGAATTTGACTCCCTAGCCAGCCACTGGCTCGCCCGCATAGAAGATAAAGTCATTGGCACGGCCAGAATGTTAGACGGTGGCGCTATCGGCCGTATGGCGGTACTCAAGCCCTATCGTGGCAAAGGCGTTGGCAAAGCACTCATCAACGCCATTATCAAAGAAGCGAAAAAGCGCCAGTATCCGGCGGTAGAACTTGGCGCCCAAACTCACGCCATCGCCTTTTACGAAACCGCAGGCTTCCGGGTTAAAGGCCCGCGTTTTATGGACGCAGGTATTGCCCATCAACATATGTATCTACAACTAACATCAGACGCGCCACCGGGCTTTAATGTTGACCCTGGCCTGCGCGTCAATCCTGCGCAAAGCGTACTCGAACTGTGCAAAAATGGCCGCTGGGAACTGCGTATTTTCAGTCATAGCCTCGAGCCAGCGCTGTTTGCAAATGCCGAGTTTATTCGCTGTATTTATGAATTTGCCCACCGCCATCAAGACAGCAAGGTATTCCTCATGATTTGCGAGGAGCGCCCGCTACGGGAGACTCATCATCCGCTGGTTGAACTAAGCAGGCAGTATCGACATATTTTGCAATTGCGCACTCTTAGCATCGACTATACCGTGAATGCCGATGAGTATTTTATTGTGAGTGACGAAGATCATCTCATCACCTATCCCCATCAAAGCGAAATAGCACAGATTGCATCCTCAGATGACGAAGCCATTGCACGTCAGTATCGCATGAAGTTTGACCAGCTATGGCGCCACGCGACAGAACCGCGCTCACTAAAGCCTTTTTATTGATTTAGGCTCACTCGGCGAGCATGACACCCACTTCATTGTCTCTGTCCGCCAAGGTATAGCAACGCAGGCTGCGGCAGGGCTCTTCACTTGCCGCCAGCAATTCGCCACTGCGAATATCAAAGCGATAGCCATGTTGGGGACAAACCAGTTCACCGCCCTCAACGTCCGAGCTGCGCAAAGGGTACTCTCGGTGGGGACATTGGCTTTCAATGAGATAGCGCTGCCCGTCGATTTGCAGCAGCATGAGGTGATGGCTGTCTATTTTAAAGACCTTACGATAACCATCATAAAGATTGATCAATTTTTCGAGGCTGTAATATCGCATTGCAAGGCTACTGATTGATTTTCATCAGCTTAACCCATACCAAGGCCGCACGAAAAGCCTCCTTGACAGCCAGCGCAGCGCGGGCCCAAACTTTATGTAGCTCCTTTCATCCTACTCGCGAATAAAGAGATGAACATGGTGAGATTAAGATTGAATTTCCTCAGGCCGCACAACAGCGCACCCGCCTTATTATTCGCGCTACTGGCGCTATCAGCCTGTGGTGGTGGCAGCGCCAATAGCCCTCCGAATACGACAACCTCAGATGACGAGGGCTTTCTGCGTAGCATTGTCAGTAATGAGGAGTTCGTCAGTCAATTTCGCGCGGCATATATTCGCCCAACGTCCAGTAATAAACAGCAGAATAGCACCATGCAGCCCGTTGCTGCCGAGGCAGGCGGCGCTACAGATAGCAGTGGCAGCTACAGCACCACCTATACCCTTGAGTCCGATGTAGACGAATTTGATGTATTAAAGTACGACGGCGACCATCTTTACATCGCGCCAACATTACAAGCCCGCTGCTGTTTTATAGCCCAGAGTGCAACTACCGCCGAAGCCAGCAGCTTTGCCCCGCCCTCGCCAGATCAATCAGGCGGCATTCGCATACTAAGCACCAAGCCAGATACGGCCAGCGCGGTAGCGGTGGCCACTATTCCCCTGCAAGAAGATGAATACGTGCAGGGCTTGTATATTAGCGGTCCGCAACTGATCAGTATTGGCAGCACCCAATATTACGGCCCCTATGGCCGCCAATGGCTGGGGATTGCCAGTTGGCTGCAGCAGAATTTAAGTATTAAAATTTACGACACCACAACCATTACCGCGCCCGAGCTAAAGTGGGATATTGGTATTGAAGGCGGCTTAGTCGACAGCCGCCGTATTGGCGGCACCCTCTATATCATCAGCCGCCACAGCCCCCAATTCGAGAATATTTACTACTACCCGAGCAATCAAAACGAGGCGGACGCCAATGCCCAGAAATTGGCGGCAATTCAACCGCAAGACCTGATTCCGGTGTTGACGGTTAATGGCGAATCCAGGCCGCTGTTTACGCCACAAAACTGCCTACTTAGCCGCGACGATCAAGACCAGACCTACGCATACCCCGTTTATACTAGTGTTACCGCAATTCCCCTCACCTCACCTGGCGCGGCAGAGTCGGTGTGCTTCAACGAAGAAAGCAGTGGTATTTATGTTTCTCAAGAAGCCCTTTACCTCAGCCAATATCGTTATAGCGACAAAGGTGAGAGCACCCGCATTCATAAATTCAAGCTCACTCTTGGCAGGCCCGAATACCGTGGCTCCGCCGACATTGCCGGTCAATTGTGGGGGCCGGGACAAAGCGATTTTAGAATGTCTGAGCGCAATGGCCTGCTCCGCATCGTTACCACGGTATTCACCCATGACAACGAGGATCTTCGCGACCACCAGCTCAGTATATTAGGTGAAGCCTCCCAGTCTAAGACCTTGGAGCTTGTGGCTAGCCTGCCAAACACTCGGCGTCCTCAAGAAATTGGCAAAGCCAATGAGGCCCTCTATGGCGTTCGTTTTATCGACGAGCGCGCCTACTTCGTTACCTTTGAACAAATCGATCCGCTATACGTGATTGATCTCAGCAATCCGGCAGATCCCTATATTGCGGGTGAACTCGAGATTCCCGGCGTCTCAGATTTTCTCCACCCGGTCAGCAAGGACTTATTATTAGGACTCGGCCGCGGCGGGCCTCAACAACAAAATATAAAGTTGAGCCTATTTAATATCGCCGACATCACCCAGCCCCAAGAACTTAATAGTGTGCTGCTAGGCGTTGACGGGGGCTGGAACTACTCCGAAGCCCAGTACAACCGACACGCATTCACCTATTTGCCGAGCAATACTGGCCCCGACCGCCTGGCCGTCCCAGTGCAATCCAATTATCAAAAACCAGACAACAGCTATAGCAGCGAAAATCGCCTATATCTCTTAGAAATCAACGCTAAAAACATGCCTAGCACCGCGAGTGCCGACCTCGTTGGCAGCATCATTGCCAGCCCAGCGCCCAATGCGACTTGGTACGGAGGCCAAAACAGATCCGTCCTAGACGGCGACGCAGTCTATTTTTTGTCAGGAGACGCGATATGGAGCGGCATATGGGGTGATCCCGCCATGCAATCTGGCCCCTACTGACGGCAGCAAAAAACCATAACAAGCCATTGGCGCTGTCACTGCGACGCCCCCAACACACGCCACTCCTCGCGGCGGTTACATTAGATTAACTAACTCGATGTTTTCGCATCTCACATTTGCTATTATTCCTGGCGGCAACGTTAAAACACTAACAATAACCCCTAGGCCATCCACTTTAAAATGTCGGAATTACGTTGAACCTACGAAGACTGAGCTACGGCATTGGCCTCGCATTTGCGCTGACCATTGGTATTGCTGCGGGCGCCCAATATCGGGAATTGCAGCACGCCCGGGCGCAGCTCAACGTATTACAACCCAGTGAAATTGATATCGGCTTCAGCCAGTCGATGAGTTTTCATCACCGCCAAGCTATCGCCATCGCGCAACTATTATTAGACGGCCGCCCCACAGGCTTGGCCCCATTGGCGCAGTCAATTGCGAGCAGCCAAATGCTCGAACTGGGCGAAATGCAAGGTTGGCTTCGGCTCTGGAATCAAACACTTCTGCCGCCTACACAAGAAATGACCTGGATGCTGCTTGGCAACGAGCCTTTAGACGAGCAACTCAATCAATACTTAATTGCCTGCGGGCAATCGGCTGCTGGCATGCCGGGAATAGCGAGCAGCGAAGAACTTATGCAGTTGCGGCGCTTAGACGGCCGGGCAAGAGACGCGCTATTTTTGCGTTTAATGCTAAATCATCACCAGGGCGGCATACCCATGGCGCAATTTGCAGCATCGCAAGCCAAACTGACGGTCGTTCGCAAAATCGCGGCACAAATGACCCTAGATCAATCGCAAGAAATTCACCAGATACAAACACTGCTTGCCGCGATTTCTGCGTCGACAAGGGACTAAATCGGCCACAATTTCGCCACCATTAATTCGCTAAGTACGATGGAGATCTTAATCATGAAACGCAGTATTTATATAAGTCTAATGCTCATTGCTGCCGGCGGACTCCTAGCCTGTAATTCAAATAATGGCTCATCACCCACTCAAGCACAGTTCGTCGACGAGCCGAGTACGCCTCGCGCCGAATGCGGCCCTGGCTCACGCCCCGAAACCGGCATGCAGGGCCGCGTGTCCCAAGCCGATCACGACGCAGGCCTCGCCGAACTTGGCTTTAGCTGTAACACAGAACTAGCGGGATCGTATTTTACCGCCAATGCAGTCGGCACCGTTGGCGGTTTTAAGGTCGAGCGCTATGTCGACAAAACCGGCCGCGAATGCGCTTATTACGATAGTACCCTGCTGTTCCCAAGCAATTTGCTTGATATGAATGCTGGCGTAAACGTGCTGGACATGAGCGACCCAACGAAGCCACTCATGACCGCGCGCTTAGTAACACCGGCAATGCTTTCCCCACACGAATCTGTGGTGGTGTCTCAGCAGGCAGGTATTCTGGCAGCGGTTATGGGCAACCCCGCCTTTTACCCTGGTATAGTCGATGTTTACGACGTGTCGGAAGACTGCCGCAATCCAGTCTTAAAATCATCGGCCCCTCTTGGCGTGCTAGGGCATGAAAGCGGCATTACCCCCGACGGCAAGACCTTTTATTCATCGTCACCAGGGACGCCGACCCTGACAGCAGTGGATATTTCAGACCCAGCGCTCCCCAAACATTTATGGACCGGCAACTACACTTCTCATGGTCTGTCGCTCAGTGATGACGGCAACCGCGCCTATCTCGCATCGGGCAATGGCTTCGGGGTATTAATTTTAGATGTCTCAGAAATCCAAGCGCGCAAAGCCAGCCCCCAAGTGTACGAAATTGCACAGATCTCCTGGGACAATCAAACCATCCCCCAAAATGCCATGCCCTTTACCCGCAATGGCAAAGCTTATCTGCTGGAAATTGACGAATACTCAAGCAACGAGCCCGGCAACAACGCCTCAGTCACCTCCCACGGTAAATTTGTCGGCGCAGGCCGTATTATAGATATAAGCGATGAGACTCAGCCGCGGGTCGTATCTGACCTGCGCTTAGCGGTACACGAGCCTGAAAATAGAGATGCCATTGCCAACGATCCCGGCGCCTTTAACCCCACCGGTGGTTATGCTGGGCACTATTGTTCAGTGCCAAGCCGGGTCAACCCCGACATCGCAGCCTGTAGCATGATTCTTTCTGGCCTACGGGTATTTGATATTCGCAATCCAGAAAAACCAAAAGAAATTGCGTATTACAATGCCCCTGTTCAACCTCGGGTCCTTACCGTACCCGCGCCAGCCAGTAACTGGGCGATGTCCCGCCCCGCTTTTGTCCCGGAGCGCAAAGAAATTTGGTATACCGATGGTTATAGCGGCTTCTATGCCGTTCGTGTCACAAATGGCGTGTGGTAAGCCAAAGCAAGGAGGAAGCACGGCTCAACAGGAGAGCGGTGCTCGCGACAGCTGAGCACAGCAAATTTTCCCTAAAAAAATCAATGTAAAAGCCATATCAGTGTTTACAATGGTGCCCCACGATGTCGACGCCTTGGTAAGCATTTTACCCTGCGGAAGAATTGCCTAAATTTCGAGCGGTTTGTCACTGCAATTTCGGCTTTAACTCCTGTACTCGACCCCCCAATAAAATCCCACACACTGTGTACCGACAGCGAGAGAATCATGGGCAATATTAAAAAAAGCTTGGCAGATTTGGCGGAGTATCTCGACGCCGAACTCGTGGGCGATGCAAACCATATCATTTCCGGCATAGCGGATTTACAAACGGCAAACAGCGCCGAGCTATCGTTTATCAATCAAGAGTCCTACGCCCAACATCTTGCCCAGTGCAAATCGGGCGCCGTCATTTTAAGCGGCGACTTTGCCGACAAATACAGCGGTAATAAACTCATCGTTAGCAACACCTACCTAGCGTACGCAAAAGTGTCAGCCCTCTTCGAATCACTGTCTGTGCTAGCTTCAGGTGTACACCCCACTGCAGTGATCGCGGCCAGCGCCAAGATTGACGCCAGTGCTGCTATTGGCGCCAATTGCGTTATTGGTGAAAATGCCATCATTAGCGCAGGCGCTAAACTCTATCCCGGCGTCGTTGTTGGTGATCGCGCCAGCATTGGTGACAATACGCTGATTCATCCAAACGCCGTCGTTTACCACGGCGTCACACTAGGCCAAAATTGCATTATTCACAGCGGTACCGTTCTTGGCTCAGATGGTTTTGGTTTTGCGCCGGTGCGCGGCGGCTGGGAAAAAATTCACCAACTCGGCGCCGTTGTCATCGGTGACAATGTCGAAATTGGCTCAAATTGCTCAATAGATCGTGGCGCACTTGGCGATACGATCATTGGCGACAATGTCATCATCGACAACCTCGTTCACATTGCCCACAACGTTAAAATCGGTAAAGGCTCCGCCATAGCAGGCTGTGTCGGCATCGCCGGTAGCGCAATCCTTGGCGAAGGCTGCACAGTAGCGGGCGCCGTGGCCATCAATGGTCATATTACAATTGCCAGTAACACCCATTTCCACGGCGGTACCATTGTCACCAAGGGCAATACCGAGCCAGGGGTTTTTGCTTCGGCACCACCGCAGCAAGATGTTAAAAAATGGCGCAGAAACTCCGTGCGCTACACCCAGCTCGACGATATGTCAGGCCGGATTCGCCAGTTAGAAAAGCAATTGCAGGCTCTAATGGCCCAAAATCAAACTGACGAGCACTAAAATCCACATAATTTCACCTAAATAATTTAGACAAACTCATTTATAGGGGCAAACCCGCTCAATATCCTGTATATTAGCGCCCTATTTTCAACCCAGCTTACAGAGAGCGCCATGACTGATTTATCCCTTTACAGAAATATTGGTATTTTCGCCCACGTCGATGCCGGTAAAACCACCACCACCGAGCGTATCCTTAAGCTGACGGGTAAAATTCATAAATTGGGTGAGGTTCACGAAGGTGAATCAACTACCGACTTTATGGAACAGGAAGCTGAGCGCGGTATTACCATTCAGTCCGCGGCGGTAAGCTGCTTCTGGAAAGGCCACCGCTTCAACGTTATCGACACACCGGGACACGTTGACTTCACCGTAGAAGTTTATCGCTCACTGAAAGTCCTCGACGGCGGTATCGGTGTATTCTGCGGTTCTGGCGGTGTTGAGCCCCAGTCTGAAACCAACTGGCGCTACGCGAACGACTCTAAAGTATCGCGCCTGATTTTCGTTAACAAACTCGACCGTATCGGCGCTGACTTTATTCGCGTTACCGATCAAGTTAAGAAAGTTTTGGGTGCCACCCCGCTCATCATGACCCTGCCTATTGGTCGTGAAGATCAGTTCTCTGGCGTTGTTGACCTGCTGAGCCGTAAAGCCTACGTTTGGGACGAAACTGGACAGCCAGAAAACTACGACGTGGTTGATGTGCCAGCCGATATGGTTGACGACGTTGAGATGTACCGCGAGCAGCTGATTGAATCTGCACTTGAAGTAGATGACGACCTGCTAATGGCCTACATGGAAGGCGAAATGCCTTCAGACGAAGACGTTAAGCGCTGTATCCGTAAGGGCACGCTGGAACTGGCGTTCTTCCCAACGTACTGTGGTTCTGCTTTCAAAAACAAAGGCATGCAGCTATTACTTGACGCGGTTGTTGAATACTTGCCAACTCCAACTGAAGTTAACCCACAGCCGTTAACTGACGAAGAAGGTAATCCAAACGGTAAGTACGCGATCGTTTCTGCCGACGAGCCCTTCCGCGCGCTTGCGTTTAAAATCATGGATGACCGTTTTGGCGCCCTGACTTTCGTACGTATCTACTCTGGTAAGTTGAACAAGGGTGATACCATCCTTAACGCCTTTACTGGCAAATCAGAGCGCGTTGGCCGCATGGTTGAAATGCAAGCTGATGAGCGCAACGAATTGAGCAGCGCACAAGCCGGTGACATCATCGCGATCGTGGGCATGAAGAACGTGCAAACTGGTCACACCCTGTGTGATCCAAAACACCCATGTACCCTTGAAGCCATGGTATTCCCAGAGCCCGTTATCTCGATCTCTGTTACGCCAAAAGACAAAGGCTCAACTGAGAAAATGGGTATTGCGATCGGTAAAATGGTTGCAGAAGATCCTACATTCCGCGTTGAGACTGATATCGACTCAGGTGAAACCATCCTTAAAGGTATGGGCGAATTGCACCTCGACATCAAAGTCGACATCCTTAAGCGTACTTACGGCGTTGACTTAACTGTAGGCCAGCCACAGGTTGCCTACCGCGAAACCATCACCAAAGAAATCGAAGACAGCTACACCCACAAGAAGCAGTCTGGTGGTTCTGGTCAGTACGGTAAGATCGACTACATCGTTAAGCCTGGCGAAGCCAACACTGGCTTTACCTTCACCTCGAAAGTTGTCGGCGGTAACGTTCCTAAGGAATTCTTCCCCGCAATCGAGAAAGGCTTCCGCTCGATGATGGTTGTTGGCCCTCTGGCTGGCTTCCCCGTACTCGACGTTGAAGTAACACTGGTAGACGGTGGTTTCCACGCAGTTGACTCCTCGGCAATCGCGTTTGAAATCGCGGCAAAAGGCGCATTCCGCCAGTCTATGCCCAAAGCCGGCCCACAGCTCCTTGAGCCAGTAATGAAGGTAGACGTTTACAGCCCAGAAGATCACGTTGGTGATGTTATCGGTGACCTTAACCGTCGTCGCGGCATGATCTCTGGTCAAGAAGCTAACGTCTCTGGTGTACGTATTAAAGCCGATGTACCACTTTCAGAAATGTTTGGCTACATCAGCACCCTGCGTACCATGACCTCTGGTCGCGGTCAGTTCTCAATGGAATTCTCTCACTACGCTGCTTGCCCAGCTAACGTAGCTGAAGCCGTTATTGCCAAAGAGAAAGAAAAGAAAGCCGCTGCTGCTAAGTAATTTTAGCCTGCAGTAAAAAAAGCCCTGCCAGTGCAAACTGACAGGGCTTTTTTAATGTCTTTATAAAAATCAAAAAAACATGTTTAGGCCACCCTTGCGCCTTCAATTGCCGCTTACGACTTGACCAGCAATTGTCGCTGCCAGTAATAGCTCCTCATCTTGATTCACTAAGCGACGAAGCAGAAGACCACTTCCTACCGAAATCCAGATTTCACTAAGCATCTCGTCACCGCTAGATTCGACAACCGCGCCACTGGCTAAAACCTCTCGTCGCGGCCCTGAGGTAACTGAAAACTTACACGCTTCAAACCTGCCCGCTGGCACAATAAGCGTTTCTCGTCCTTCGTAGAGCATTTCATATTCAACCGTCGTCACTGAATTCATAACAGGAACGCCATTAACAGATTGCTCCCAACTTTGTTCAAAACTCTCGTTGTAATCCTCCCAGCGACGCAAATCAGAGCGGCGATGTTCGCTCGGCGTATTTTTGACAATGGTGTTGAGCGCAAAGCCATCTTGCGCGCGAGATTCAATAAAACCGTGTATTAATAAGCCATTATCTGTAGTTGCAGCACTACGATAGCTCAAATTATTAAGCTCATAAACTTGCTCAGGTGCAAGGCTACTAACAAGCTCAATTGTAGAGTTCGCCTCGTAGCTTTGCTGGCCATTAAACATGACATTAGCCGCCACGCTTGTATCCGAACTTGTACGCGTTTTATTGCCAGTGGCAAATTCTGTTAACTCATATACCAACTGATAGCTTAGGCCGTCTGCTAATTGCCAGGTTTGCTCACAGGCCTCAGCGGTACTGTTTCCACTCTCCGGCTCACTCAACACCAGAACCATGTCATTTAATGAACTTGTACTCGTGACGCCAGGATAGCCATAGCGTGAAGCCGCCTCATCTAAGGCCGCATTAAAATCAGCCGAAAACGAGCTATAAGGTATATTGGCAATTTCTTCGTCGTGGGCGCGACCATCTATACGCCCATCTACGATATCCTGAGTTAAGGCGGTCAAGGTGGCAACGGCCGGTCTTCCCGATTCATCGCCTTCCGCAATCAACGCAAGGGCCGCCAGTGTTAAGGCGTAGTTACCGTGCTCATCCTCGGCGAGATTGCCCACCCCAGCATCGCCCAGCAAGGTCGGCGCTGACAAGATACTATTCACATAGGGCGCAAATACCATTCGTATGGTGTTATTCACCATCCCAACCGCCGACTCATTAAGGGGAAACAGATCGTGAATTAAAGCCAAATGATAGGCGAGCTCCGTAAGGGGAGTAATAGCTAAAGCTGAAGCGTCGCCGGCAATTGCGTGCAGCGTTGTCCCCTCCTCCAGTTGAACAAATGCGCCCAGCGCCTCATCAAAATATGTCGCATTTTCAAGCGCGGTAAGCTTAGCGAGTACGGGCCCTTGATAGCGACCAATACTCACGGCGATATGCCCTTCACCGCTAATTGTCGCGCTGCCCAAGTGTGCTTCACCGTCTGCTTTGTATATATCGATTCGAACTTGGGTCATTTTACCCAGCGAAGGCGTCACCAAAACACTCTGCTTGCCGCCATGACTGCTACCCCCACCACATGCAGTCAGCATCCAACACAAAGTAAAGACTACTAACAACTTACGATAAACCATCACAAACAGCTCCTTTGCCGCGAACATTATCGCTTCTTTAAAATTACGTTCAGTAGCAAGCTGCGCTGAGCTTCGCCAAAAAACGTATCATCCCTACAAGAAGAAAAGCATTTTGAGCCGCGATGACCGCAGCTGAATCCAGCCACGAGTACCATTGAGGTCACGCCCTGCTTCCCACAGACACACTGCTACCCGTCGCAGCTCGCATAAGCCGCGCTTCGTAACATTAAAAAAGAAATTTATACAATTAAGCAGACGCCAGATAGCGCCATATTATTAATATTATGGAGCAAAGATAAGGCTGCTAAATATTTCTACCAAGGCAGGGAAATTCGCTTATAAAACTCAAAAAAAAAACGCACTTCCTTTGCAACGATGGACGAAACAGCCCTGCTCGCCCCAATATCGGTATTACAATAATCTTCGCGATATAACTGCGCAAGTAGCCTTTACAAATATATTTTTGTCATCCGTCCCCTCCCAAAAACAGCTACGTCATAGAACGATATACTACTTTTACCACGTTCAGATTTCGCGTTTAGTCTAATCGGATACCTGAAAGCCCCAATGGCAAGCACCGCGAATTTGCTTAACATAATAAAAGGAACAAGCTCCGCGTGTTAAATCGTTAAATGCGCGCCCATACATTCCTTGCTCTCTTTAGCTCGCAGCAAAAAGCCCTGCCAGTGCAAACTGACAGGGCTTTTTTATGAGCGGTGCATTTTTATTTCGTTACAGGGAACATCACGGCTGCGCTCAGCGACCTTTGAATACCGCCTGACGCCGCTCCTTAAACGACGCTACGCCTTCCGCGGCATCCTCACTTTGCATTAACGGCACCTCTCGAGCAACCAGACCTGCGCACTCATCGAGACCATTCAATAAATAATTGCGCGACGAGTCGAGACTGGCTTGGACCGCCAGTGGCGCTTGAGCAGCAATATTTTCTGCCAGCGACAAGGCGGTATCAAACACCTTATCGTCATCAACTACTTCCTGCACCATACCTATTCTAAGTGCGGTTTCGGCATCAAATTCATCACCGGTAAGCAAGTAGCGCTGAGCATTGGCGTAGCCAAATTCTTGAACCATTCTAACGGTGGCGCCGCCGCAGGCCATAATTCCTCGCCTAACTTCAATCTGCCCAAAGCGAGTTCCTCGCCCGCAAATTCGCACCTCGGCACCCAGGGCAAGCTCAATCCCAATGGTGTAACAAATACCGTGTATTGCCATGACAATCGGTTTACGACAACGATGCTCGGGGCGTAACCCAAGAGGGTCGCACTCATCTGCGGGAATCGCTGGCCATTCGCCCGACGAAAAAACATCAGTCCATTCTGGCAAATCTAAACCGGCGGTGAAATGCTTGCCATTTGCGTACACAAGGCCGCAATGCAAATTACTGCTCGACTCGAGAAGCTAGTAGGCGCGCGCGACCTCATGCCAAGTATCATGATCAAAGGCGTTGTATTTGTCTGGTCGATTAAGACCGATCAAAAGCACTTGACCGCGCTCTTCTATAATTACTTTGCTCATGGGCCTTATTCCATCTCTGTGAATAATTTATATGGCGAGTAGATTGAAAATACTAAACTATCAAAGATAGTAGTGATTGCCATAAAATGCCATCACGACAAAATAAACTGCACCTGATACTCAAACTCGGCCAAAATCGCATCACCCTCAGCAGATGACTCCCGCGACACATCGAGCAAATCTGGAATTAGGCTTAAACCTAGAGAAACAATTGCCGCTACGGCAGCGCGTTTTTCTGGCAAGCTAAACCGCTCAAAGAGCCCGCGCTCATGAAAATCGCTGGCCATCTCTTCAACGATTTGTCGCACCTCATTGCGAATGGCGCCGCGAATTAAGGCCGAACTGCCTGCCCGCTCCCGCGCAATGAGAATAAACAAGGCCTCGTTGCCCCGAATATAAGTAAAGGCCGCCTGTACTGACGCGGTGACAACGGCCGCCTCTGTGTCAGCGTCACGCACCCCTTTTAACAAAGCTCTTAACGTACTGCCGACGTCGCTTACCAGCGCCAGACCAAGTTCTTCCATGGACGCAAAATGCCCATAAAATGCTGGCGGACTGAGGCCGCAAGCCTTGGTAATTCTGCGCAAGCTTATTCCCGCCAAACCGCTCTGGTCTTCTGCGAGGAGCTCTAGAGCTGCATTCATTAATTTCTCTCGATTTCCTTTGCGGCTCTGCTTCGGTTTGACTGCGCTCATACCTTCCCCGTCTGCATGATATTTACTCAACACTAACTCTCGGCCGACATTATGTGTGAAACAGTGATGCAAGGACAAGTTCCTGATAAATCGGCAAATATTGAACACAGTATACCTTAATCAAATACATATATTGACACTTGTTAAGTTAGCTCTTAAAGTACAACTTTACACATGTAAATATAACAAAGGGTAATAATAAATGAACTCCTCAGGCGAAGCACATTGGCAAGACCCAAAACGTTACCTTTGGTCACTCGGCCTACTGGTTCCACTTCTTCCGATCTTTGGCGCACTGATTTACCTCCAGACCGGACAAATATGGGGCTGGTGGTTAGCGCCTGTTATCGTGTATTTCATTATTCCGGTCTTAGATTATGTGATCGGAACAGATCGCTCCAATCCACCAGAGTCAGCGGTTAGCCAACTCGAGGCCGACAACTACTACAAATACATTGTTTACGCCTACATCCCGCTGCAGTATGCGGGCACATTGATTACGGTGTGGTTCGCCGCCACCGAGTTAGGCGCGCTAGGCATCATCGCCGGTTTATTTAGCTGCGCTTATGTAAATGGCATCGGTATTAACACCGGCCATGAATTAGGCCACAAGCGCGATGCGCTAAGTCAGTTTCTTGCAAAACTTGCACTCGCCCCAGTTGCCTACGGCCATTTCTATGTAGAGCACAATTTTGGCCACCATCGCCGAGTTGCCACACCAGAAGACCCCGCCAGTTCAAAAATGGGTGAAAGCTTTTGGCGTTTTCTACCCCGCACGGTAATTGGCAGCCTGCGCTCGGCCTGCGAAATTGAACGCCAGCGACTCGATCGCAAAGGCCTAGGCTTTTGGCATTGGCGCAACGATGTTTTACAGGCTTGGGCTATGACGCTCATACTATTCGGTGGCTGCACCGCCGTATTAGGCTGGCCAGCCCTTGCCTTTCTTGTCGTACAGGCCGCACTGGGTTCCTCTTTACTCGAAGTTATTAACTACGTTGAGCACTACGGCCTCTTGCGCGAGAAAGACGCCAGCGGTCGTTATGAACGCTGCCTACCCAAGCACTCCTGGAACAGCAATCACATTGTCACCAACCTGGTGCTCTACCAACTGCAACGTCACTCCGACCATCACGCTCACCCGAATCGCGCATTCCAAGCCCTGCGTCATTTCTCAGACAGCCCCCAGCTACCATCGGGTTACGCTTCAATGATGATGCTCGCCTACTTCCCTCCTCTGTGGTTCAAAGTCATGGACCCACGGGTTGTAGCGCACCACCGAGGCGAGTTTGCCAAGGCCAATGTACACCCACGCAAGGCCGAGAAATTAAAGATGTACTTCACCTCCAGACAGAGCGGCATCAGTGCATGAACGACCATAAAACCAATAACGCGGAATATTACGGCGTAACCGCCCTGAACGAGGTGTACTAAAATGATAAAAAACAAAATTGGTATAATTGCGATATCTGCTGCAGCAATGCACAGCGCAAGCAGCGCAGCCGCTCAGCTCGAAGAAGTAGTGGTTACGGCCCAGCTCCGCGAGCAAAGCCTGCAAGATGTGCCCGTTTCTGTCAGTGCAATTAGCGGCGCTAAAATGATGGAAGCTGGCTTGTCTAAAATTGAAGATCTACAGGCCTATGTGCCTAACTTCACCATGACCGAATCGAGCATCGGCACCGATATTTATATTCGCGGCATCGGCTCTGGAGAAAACCAAGGCTTTGAACAATCCGTTGGCATGTATGTAGACGGCATCTATTATGGCCGCGCGCAACTTGCCCGGGCCCCCTTTCTGGATTTAGAGCGGGTTGAAGTACTGCGCGGACCGCAAAATATTTTGCTCGGTAAAAACAGTATTGCTGGCGCCATTAACATCAGTACCGCGTCGCCAAGCGATGAAACTGAATTTTACGTGCAAGGTACTTTTGAACCGGAACTAAACGAGCAGGTTATCGACTTTGTCGCCTCTGGCCCCGTAAACGACAATCTCAATGCACGTTTTTCAATGCGTCAGCGTCACACCGATGGCTTCGTAAAAAACCAAATACTTAATCGCGACGAGGCGCAGCGCGACGAAGCGACCTATCGCCTAAAGCTGGGCTGGGATATTGGCAATGACGCCGATGCCATGCTGAAATTTGAGCTTGGTAGTTTTGATGTTATCGGCCGCCAGTCAGAAATCATTAGCGACTACCCATCCGACTCCGACATATTCTTATTCACGGGCCGCACTTACGGCGAGATTTTAAACGACACCGTATTCCCAGATTTAGGAGCGGTTGGCGGTTTGCTCGGCTCCCTGCCCGCCGGTATTCGCAATTTAATACAGCTGCAAGATAACGGCTCGATTCTGAATATGCAGGCCGACGATTCGGTACTCGATGTTAAAGCGGATCGCAAACGCCACTCCAACGGCGACTTCAGTAATAACGATACTCAAAACATCACATTGAATCTGAACAAGTATGCCGACGGCGATACCTTTACCTCGATCACCTCGTATATGGCTTACCAATATGACGAAGAATGCGACTGCGATTTTACCGGCGCGCCGCTGTTTCAAGTGGTTATGGAAGAAGAGTACGAGCAATTTAGCCAGGAATTCCGTTGGATATCAGCCCCTGGCGAAAATTTTGACCTGATTGCTGGCGCCTATTTTCAATATAACGATGTCTATTTCTTCGACTCGATTGTGCTCCCCTCAACCCTCATCCCGCAGTTGATAAACGCCGCCGATATTTTAGAGGCTGGCGGTCGCGGTGACATCGACCCGGGCGCCAATGGCAACACGGGTTTTGAATTACTCGGCATCGGCGACGCAGGTAACTCCTTGATCGATATCCGCTCGCCACGGGATTTCAAAAGCGATTCAATCATTGCCTCCACCTTTGTCCAAGGTACCTGGATCATGAGTGACAGCTGGCGCTTAACCTTGGGTGGTCGCTATACCTTTGAGAAAAAGAGCGGCAGTCGCCGACTTGAATTCGGCTTGCCCGACGGTTCGGTGCTGCCCATTGGTGAAACCGACACAGCGGCGGCAGTCACTTTTGCCGCAGAGCGGCACGATCTCGCGGGTAAACGCACCGAGTCACAGTTTGCGCCATTGCTCAATTTACAATGGGATATCAACGACGCCGCCATGGCTTATTTTTCTGCGCGACGCGGTTTTAAATCGGGCGGTTACGATGCCAGGTCAAACTCCTCGCCCAGCGCTGAGCCAACCGCAACGAATCCTACGGCGACCATCCCTAATCCGAGGGTGTTAATCGGTAGTTTTGAATTTGAAGAAGAGCGCGCGACCTCCTACGAATTTGGTTTAAAAACCAGCTTATTCGACGGTGTTGCGGAATTGAACTCAGCCCTCTTTTACACCCAATTCGACAATTTACAGGTGAGCGTATTTGACGGGACCCTCGGCTTCAACGTAGGTAATGCGGCGGGCGCTGTCACCCAGGGTGTCGAGTTTGATGGCCGGATCGCCTTAAGTGAACACATCATTTTAGGCGCAGGGCTCGCGTTTTTAGATTTTGAGTTTCAGGATCATAAATTAGGCACCTGTATTCAAGATCAAATTCCCGACAACGCCAACGGCATCAACTGCGACTACAGCGGTAAAACCAACCAGTATGCCGCGGATTACTCCGGCAACGTATTGCTGGGTTACGAGCGCGATTTAGGTAAATCACTGATACTGCGCGCCAACCTAGATGCTATTTTCAGCGACGAGTATCACCCTTCGCCAAACTTGGATGACCGGGTAAAACAAGACGCTTTTGTTCAATTCAACGGGCGTATTTCAGTATCGTCTAATGACGGTGTGTGGGAAGTGGCGCTGCTGGGTAAAAACCTGACGGATGAGCTCATCATTCTTTACGCAATAGACACGCCTGTCGCCAAAAAAGTCATCGCGGGCACAACCACCCATCACGGTTTCACCAATCCCCCACGGACATTTGCGCTGCAAGCCTCATACCGCTGGTAAAGATCAGGTGCTTGCCGGCTTTGAGCTTAAACACTTAAAACCGGCCTTTTTAATATTCCGCAATAAACGCTTAGCTACCCTTCGGTAAGATATTAATCAGCCCATGGATCAATCGGCTGTTAGCACTTATCAAGCTAGAGCGGGAGGAGCGATAATCTTCCAATAGCCAATGCAATGCCGACTGACTAATAGCGCCAATCAGCGCGAGACCAGTAATGCGCGTCTCCTCTTCTGGCAACCGCCAATCCGCTAACATCGACTTACCGAGGTCCAGCAGCAAATCAGCAAACTGCTCAATCCGCTTGGTATACAGCGCATCGATGCGGGGGCTAACGCCAAGCACTTCCAACCAGCAAACCCGTGCAACGCACGCATTTTCAAAGGCAGTAAAAAATGCCTCAAGGCCGGCGTCTACCACGCCGCTCGCGGGCTGCTTATTCCTTGCGGCGTTAATTGCAGCGATGACCTCAGTTTGAATCTGATCTAGCGACTCGGTATACACCGCCGCCAACAGGTCTTCGGTGTCGGTAAAGGTTTTATAAAAATAGCGGTCAGTTAAGCCCGCCTGTTTACATAGCATTCGCACGGTAGTAGCGCGGTAGCCAACAGTACCGAAGAGCTCCAAGCCCGCGTCCAAAAATTGACGGCGCTGACGCGCAAGCCGCTCCTCAGCACTTTCGCCGCCATAGATTCGCCCAGATTGCTTATTCTGAGCAGCAGTTTGTGGTGTATTTTCCATGACAGTATTTGACGACAAGCGCCATCAGAAGTAAAGTGACGTCAACTGTCATCAGATAAAAATACTAACCCTCAAGGAGAGGATTCAGGCATGCAAACTCAGCGCTATCGGGTAGTCATCATTGGCAGTGGCTTTGGTGGCCAATGCGCGGCTATCCGCTTGCAGGAGCAGGGTGTCACCGACGTCCGTATTCTTGAGCGCCGCGACTATATGGGCGGTACCTGGTGTCAAAACAGCTACCCCGGCGCAGCGGTAGATGTACAGTCGCCCCTGTACTCAATCTCGTCAGAGCCCTACTCTTGGTCGCAGATGTTTGCCGAACAAGATGAACTGCAGCGCTACACCAATGCGGTAATAGACAAACACGGGCTGCGCGACAAGACCACGCTTAATGCCAATGTAAAACAAGTGGTTTGGAATGACGCGGCCAAACATTGGTTAATAGAAACCGACGCGGCTGGCAGCTTTGAGGCGCAGATATTAATTAACGCCTCAGGCCCGCTGAGTACACCGGTTATTCCCCAATTCCCGGGTCGCGACACGTTTAAGGGTAAAAACTTCCACACCAATAGCTGGGATCACAGCTACGATTACACCGGTAAACGTGTGGCGATTATTGGCAGTGGCGCCAGCGCGGCCCAAGTCATTCCTGCCATTGCCAGCGAGGTTGATAAACTGCACGTTTTCCAGCGCAGCCCCCACTGGGTACTGCCCCGCGCCGACCGCAAGTTCTCCTCTTTGCAGCGCAAGCTCCTTGGCTTTAAGCCCTTTTACAAAGCGCTACGCTGGTCGATTTACTGGGGGCTTGAGACCCGCGTGCTCGGCTTTAAGTACTCAAAGACTTTGTTAAATCTGCTCGCTGGCCGCGTGGCCTTAAAGCTGCTTAAAGAACAGGTGCCCGATCCAGCGCTACGCAAAAAGCTCACGCCGGATTTCACCATTGGCTGTAAGCGGGTCATTCTATCGAGCACCTTGTACCCCGCACTCTCGCGCAGCAATGTAATTGTTCACGACAAGCACGATGGCATTAGCGCAATTACCGAAAGCGGCATACTCACCACAAAAGGCCAGCAAATAGATGTCGACCTTATTGTTTGGTCTACTGGCTACGATGCCACCGATGGCCTGATCTCCTACCCCGTCATTGGCAAAGACCAAAAGCACCTCTCGAGTTTCTGGGCAGAATATCCCCGCGCCTACCTAGGCACGACGATACCAGGCTTCCCCAATTTGTTTGTGGTCACCGGCCCCAACACCGGCATCGGCCATACCTCGGCAATTTTCGTGATTGAGTCGCAAATCAAATACATCACCGACAGCATTCGCCGTCTCGACCAATCTGGCAAACAAGCCATAGAAGTGCGCGCGCACGCCGAAGATGAATACACCCAAATGGTGCATTCCGAAATGGAAAAAACCGTGTGGAAGTCCGGTGGCTGCACCAGCTGGTATCAAAGTAAAAGCGGTCACATCGTCGCCATGTTCCCCGGCTTTAGCTTCACCTTTCGCCGCTTAGCCAGCCGCTTTAAATCAAAACACCACCAGTTCAGCTGAGGCCGATAAGATGAAAGACTTTAATAACAAACTCATTGTTATTACCGGCGCGGGCTCAGGCATGGGCCGAGCCTATGCGCTAGAATTTGCCAAGCTCGGCGCGCGTCTCGCCCTCAACGACTACGACAGCAAAGGCCTCGCTGAAACCATCGAACTCGTGCGCAAGCAAAGCCAAGTCGAGCTGTTTAGCGCGATCTTCGACGTTGCCGATCGCGGCGCGATGGAGGGCTTCGCCGCCGACGTAAAAACTGCGCTTGGTAACGCCCATGTTATTATTAATAACGCGGGGGTGTCTGGCGCAGGCAAGCCGGTATGGGCGACACCGCTCTCGGCCATTGAGCGGATTATGGGGATTAACTTTTACGGTGTAGTACACGGCACCCAAGTGTTTTTACCCCAGTTAATTGAAAATGGTGAAGGCGCAGTGGTCAATGTCTCCAGCATCTTTGGCTTGATCGGCCCGCCCAATCACTGCGACTATAGCGCCGCCAAGTTTGCGGTACGCGGCTTCACCCAAGCGCTTATGGTCGAGCTACACGACAGCCCCATCAGCGTACACCTTGTGCATCCCGGCGGCATTGCCACCAATATTGCCAACGTGCCCCAGCACCAAGCGTTTTCAAACAAATATCTATCTACGCCGCCCGAGGCGATTGCACGCTATGTCATTCGCGGCATTCGCAAAGGCAGCCCTAAAATTGTTTACGGCAGAGATTCTTTTAAGACGCGACTAGGATCAAATTTCGCGCCCCTGCGCCTACTAAACAAACTTATATGGCGCGACATGCGCGACGTCATCGACCGCAGTGACTACCCGCTAACACCCTCCACCAAACACACTATTTCCACATCGATTAAAAAAAGGAATGCAGGATGAAGAAGTCCATTTTATTTGCCGTACTCGCAGTCACGGCCAGCCTCGGGATTTGGGCCAGTGTCACTTACCCACGCATAGGCGGCGACGTGCTGCACTTAGCCAGTAGCATTGAAACCAGAATTTACGGCCTTCATCGCGCCGAGGTCGACATCAGCGACAGTCGCATGGTGACTTGGCAAGGCGGCCCGCAAGAAGCCAAAGAAACCGTGGTCATGATTCACGGCTATAGCTCCGAGAAAACCGTGTGGATGCGCTTTGCCAGCCACTTCACCGACAGTTACCGGGTTTTAATTCTAGATTTACCTGGCCACGGCGAAACCGCCTTTGATCCCGCGTTAAAATACGACACCGTGAGTCAGGCGCGGCGTGTCGTAGAAGCAATGGACACACTTAATATTGAACGCGCCCATATTATTGGCAATTCAATGGGTGGTTTTATCGCCGCGCAATTAGCCCTGCACCACGCTGACCGCGTGCAAAGCGCCGTATTAATTGATGCCGCTGGCGTTGTTGCCCCCCAAGAAAGCGATATGGCAAAAATGCTCGCATCGGGTCGCAACCCTTTTGAAATTCACAATCGCGATGAATTTATCGAATTCTACGCCATGACCATGGCCCAGCCCCCATACTTACCAAAGATGATCTTAGACTATATGGCAGACGACTATATTGTTCGCCGGGAGTCTCTCACCCGCATCTTCCAAGACTTCCACAACAGCGACTATCTGGACACCCGCCTGGCGGAAATCCACGTACCCGTGCTGATCCTGTGGGGCGAGCGTGATCGTCTATTGCACATCAGCTCAGCACCGGTGTGGCAGAGCGGCATAGCCAATGCCGAACTCATCACCTACCCAAAGCTTGGCCACATGCCAATGCTAGAAGCCCCGAGCCAGAGCGCAGAAGATGTTCTAGCATTTCTTGCCAAGCATCACTAAGCCAGGAATACCCAAACTTCGTGCTGACACATTAAGCCAGCGAAAATAAGAGTGAGAATATGGGCTCAGGTATGAAAACATTTAAGGGCAAGGTCGCCATCATCACTGGCGGTGGTGGCGACGGGATTGGTCATCACCTGGTCATGGCACTTGCGCGGCAAGGCGCTAAAATCGCCTTTTGCGATATTGCAAAGCTCGATACCACAGCAACAAAATTGGCAGAACTTGGCGCCAACTACTACAGCGAAATGGTGGACATGGCCGACAAACAGGCTATCTCCCAGTTCATTGACAATGTACTCGCCCGCTTTTCCTGCATCGATCTGTTAATTAATAATGCTGGCATTGCCCTTGGTGATCTCAGCTTTGGCGAAGCGAGCGAGCAAGACTTTGAGAAAATCACCAACATCAATTATTGGGGTGTCATTCACACCACACAGCGTTGTTACCCCCACCTGCTTAAGCGACCAGATGCGGCGATTGTTAATCTCTCAAGCTCCCAGGGAATCCTCGCACTACCCTATCTTGTACCCTACTGCACCACAAAATTTGCAGTTCGCGGTTTCACCGACAGCCTACGTGCAGAGCACCACATACGCGGCATTCGCAATGTGACGGTCCACACCGTGCACCCCGGCGCCGTCGCAACCAATATCACCCTCAACGCTGACCATCACAATAGCGGCACCCAACAATTTCACGAAGACCTACAGCGCGGAACCCAGCCCGCCGACGCCGCCAATATTATTCTGCGCGGTGTGCAGAAAAATGTCGGCCGAATATTTATCAGTGATGGTCGCGCCCAAGACATACTCGCAAGACTGCTACCCACTGCCTCGGTTTATATTGTAAAAATGATGATGCGACTCCGCGGGATTGCCGCCCGCTAAGCGATAAGCCCACGTCGGGTTATTTTATCGATGTCATCATTTCTTCACAGCCCATCCTTAGACTCTGCGAGCATCATTTCCGGAGTCTGTTATGTCATCACCTCGCGATCCAAAATCCCGTCAATTTCCATTGCGCCCCTTAACGCGCCGCCGCTTCGTGACGGGAAGTCTTGCGGGCGTGGCGTTAACCGCGTGCAATAGCGGTAGCAGTCGGCGCGCTGACAGCAATGTCGACCAAGCAGAGCCAATGCCTACACCAAGTCCCGAGCCAGAACCCATACCTGACACCGAAATACCTGGCCCGATGATGCCCCGCGGTCTACATGCTAGCTTGGTTGGCGACAGTCATACGTCAAGAACCGTCACCTGGTTTACCGATGGTGAAGACGCACCGGTGTCGTACTTAGAATATTCCTCATTTGAGCTAGGCCTAGACGAGTTCGCCATTCAGGACGAGGCCTTTGAATTTATCGTTGAGGCCAGCACATCGCAAACCACCGGCACCGAAAGTTTTACCCATCGCGCGAGTGTTGAAGGCATAGATCCAGACCGCCCCCTACGCTATCGGGTTGGCTCCAACGACGGTGGCTGGTCGGCAGTGTATGTGCTTATGCCAAGTCCCCGCGACGAATGGAGCTTTATTCATTTTGGCGATCACGGCACTGGCGAACTGGCCCAGTTAGTCACCGCTGAAGTTATGCGTACCCCCGCTGATTTACTCATGTTGGCCGGAGACCTGTCCTATGCCAATGGCGACCAGCCAATATGGGACCTGTGGTTTGAACAAATGCAGCCACTGCTGGCACGCCGGATTACCATGGCTGCACCAGGTAATCACGAACAAAAAGACTTTGGTGGCGACACCTTTAAAAATCGCTTCACCCACCCGCCCAAGCCATTAACTTCGTCGTTTGGGCCTAGCGATCCGGGTAGTACCTTTTACTCCTTTGATTTCAATCGCGTGCACATTTTAGTAACTACCGCTGGCGCCCTGATCGGCGACGGCACCCTACCAGAAGAGTTATTAAATATAGAAGCTGACCTTGCCAGTGCCGCGTTGCGGCGTCTGCGCGGTGAAATAGATTTCATCATAGTGATGCAACACTTCACCATTTGGACAGACCAGCTTGATCGCAGCCCTGCGAATTTCAGCTTGGTGGCCTTAGAAGAAAATATATTTATGCGCTACGGCGTCGACATTGTCATTGTTGGTCATGACCACGTGTATCAGCGCTCAGCGCCGATGTTTTTGGGCCTTCCCAATCCTCTGGGCTATGTGCAAATGATGGTCGGCACTGGCGGCGCATCGATACGTTTATTCGATGATGACGGTCCGCAAATATGGTCGGAGAGCACCTTTGTCGGCATTGGCTTTGCGCGTTACAAAGTCAGTAAAGGAAAAATCAAAATAGACTATATTGGCGCACCGCCACTGGACATGTCGGACGTGGGCCGCGAATACAGCGAAGGCAATTTCGATGTCCTCGACAGCGTAGAAATCAATGCAAAATCAATACTGGCCTGCAGCCAATGCGCAATGCCTGCGCGAGGCCCCGAGGCCTTAATGCATAATTTTGAGGCCATTGCTGCTCACACACGGGACCGCAACCGCCGCGCTTTGTTGCATTGTGGCTAGCAATTGATCAAATTTAACTGCCAGTACGATATCCATTAGACAATTGATTTTCTTAGCGCAGCATTTTCCCATGCCGCCCCTAATCGCAGGGTAAAAAAGCGAAGCTTGTTTTACACGTTGCCGCCATTTTCAGACGTCTAGATGTAGTATGCTCAACGGAGAGATTAAAGTTTAATTAGCGACAGGTATTTCCCTCATGGCAGCAGGCTCACTTTTAGCCCTATTTGACGATATTGCGACTTTATTAGACGACATCGCAAGCATGTCGAAAATTGCCGTTAAGAAAACAGCGGGGGTTTTGGGCGACGATTTAGCGGTAAACGCCGAACAAGTGGGTAATGTTCGCGCAGAGCGCGAGTTGCCCGTGGTGTGGGCGGTTGCGAAAGGCTCACTACTTAATAAAATTATTATTGTCCCCGTCGTATTATTAGCCAGTATGTTCATGCCGTGGTTGATTACCCCGGTATTAATGATTGGTGGCATCTATTTGTGCTTTGAGGGTGCCGAGAAGGTTTGGCACAGCATTACTCATCGCGGTCTTAAAGATCATTCCCAAAGCCGTGCGCTCTTACACAATAGCAATGCCGACTTACTAGAGTTAGAAAAGAAACGCGTCAAAGGCGCAATTCAAACCGATTTTATTCTGAGTCTTGAAATCATCGTAATCGCCTTGAGTACCGTGCAGGAAGAAGCCTTTGCCAAGCAAGCTATGGTATTAGCCGTAGTCGCCATTGGCATTACCATTGGCGTTTACGGCTTGGTTGCGTTAATTGTTAAAATTGATGACCTTGGCTTGGTGTTACTTAAGGCAAAAAGTAGCTTGGCTACAGCAGCCGGTAATTTCTTGCTGTGGTTTGCACCGGCATTAATGAAAACCTTAACCGTGGTTGGCACCTTAGCGATGTTCCTAGTCGGTGGCGGCATTCTAAGCCACGGCTTTGATCACTATGCCAAGCTCGAATTCACGCTGGGTCACTTACACATTTTTAGCAATAGTTTTGCCAACGGCATTGTTCAAAACCTGTTCAACGGCCTTATTGGTATCGCTGCAGGGGCTGTTGTTGTGGCCTTGGTTTCACATTTTCACCGCCATCAGCCAGAATAATTCCACTGCTTTAAAACGAGATTCAGCCAAGCACATCTATTTTAAAAACAAAAAAAAGGGCCGCATTTGCGGCCCTTAACATGAGAGAACAAAGCCTTTGTTTAGGCTTTAAGCTTCTCTGACAAGAATAACCAGGTATCCAATACCGAATCGGGGTTCAAAGAAACGCTATCAATGCCCTGCTCCATTAGCCACTGGGCAAAGTCCGGGTGATCCGACGGACCTTGACCACAAATACCAATGTATTTGCCGTGTTTTTTACAGGCGTCTATCGCCATTTTAAGCAGGGCTTTTACCGCGTCGTTGCGCTCGTCGAATAAATGCGCGATCAGGCCAGAATCACGATCTAAACCAAGCGTGAGCTGGGTTAAATCATTGGAGCCAATTGAGAAGCCGTCGAAGTACTCAAGGAATTGCTCAGCCAGCAAGGCATTGGCGGGCAGCTCGCACATCATGACAACTTTTAAGCCGTTTTCGCCGCGTTTAAGACCATTGGCTTCAAGCAGTTCGATAACTTGCTTAGCTTCACCCACGGTGCGTACGAAGGGCACCATGATCTCGACGTTGGTGAGATCCATGTCGTTACGGACTTTTTTCAGGGCCCGGCATTCCATTTCAAAACATTCCCGGAAGGAGTCTGAAATGTAACGTGAGGCGCCACGGAAACCCAGCATGGGGTTTTCTTCCGATGGCTCGTACAAGCTGCCGCCAATCAAGTGAGCGTATTCATTGGATTTAAAGTCGGACATCCGCACAATGACGCGCTTGGGGTAAAAAGCACTAGCGATGGTCGAGATACCTTCGACCAGTTTTTCAACGTAGAACTCAGTCGGGCTTTCGTAGCCAGCAATACGGCGCTTAATCGCAGTTTGCACGTCCCGGGGAATATCATCGAAATTGATTAGCGCCTTGGGGTGCACGCCAATCATGCGGTTAATGATAAATTCTAAACGCGCCAAGCCAACACCGGCATTGGGGTAGCCTTGGAAGTCAAAGGCACGATCGGGGTTACCGACGTTCATCATCACTTTAAACGGCAGCTCGGGCATGGCATCGAGCTTATTGCGATTGATGTCAAAATCGAGAATACCTTCGTAAACCATACCGGTATCGCCTTCTGCGCAAGATACCGTCACAGCTTTGCCGTCAGGCAGAAGCTCAGTAGCATCGCCACAGCCCACCACCGCAGGAATACCCATTTCACGGGCAATAATCGCGGCGTGACAGGTGCGGCCGCCGCGGTTGGTAACAATCGCTGAGGCGCGCTTCATGACCGGTTCCCAATCGGGGTCGGTCATGTCAGTTACTAGCACATCGCCCTGCTGAACCTGATCCATTTCGCTAATGTTATTGATGATCCGCACCGGACCGGCGCCAATACGTTGACCAATTGAGCGGCCCTCGCACAGTACTGCGCCCTTTTCTTTAAGCAGGTAGCGCTCCATTAGGGTCGTAGACTCGCGGCTCTTAACGGTTTCAGGCCGAGCTTGAACTATGTAGAGCTTGCCGTCGTCGCCGTCTTTTGCCCATTCAATGTCCATGGGACGACCGTAGTGCTGTTCAATAATCATGGCCTGTTTAGCCAAGCCCAGCACTTCTTCGTCATTAATACAGAACTGATTGCGCTCGCCTTCGCTGACGTCGACGGTATCGACCGAGCGTCCCGCACTAGCATCGCTGCCATAAACCATTTTAAGCATTTTGCTGCCGAGGTTACGGCGCAGTACTGCGGGACGGTCTTTCGCTAAGGTCGCTTTATGAACGTAGAATTCATCAGGATTCACTGCGCCCTGCACTACCGTCTCGCCCAAGCCGTAAGAAGCGGTGATAAATACCACACCGTCAAAGCCCGACTCGGTATCCATCGAGAACATAACACCCGCAGCGCCTGTTTCAGAACGCACCATACGCTGAATGCCCGCCGACAAAGCGACATCGGCGTGTTCAAAGCCTTGGTGAACTCGGTAGGCAATGGCCCGGTCGTTGTACAAGGAGGCAAACACTTCCTTGATCGCGATCATAATATTGTCGAGGCCGCGAATATTCAGGAAGGTTTCCTGCTGACCGGCGAAGGACGCGTCTGGCAAATCTTCGGCGGTTGCAGATGAACGCACCGCGAAAGACATAGACTGATTGCCATCTACCAGTTGCTCATAGGCCTCAACCACGGCAGTATTAAGCGCCTGTGGGAAAGGTGTTTCAACAATCCACTGGCGAATGTTTTTACCGACCACGGCAAGACGTTTGACATCGTCGATGTCGAGGTCTTTTAACTCGGCGATAATGCGATCATTTAAGCCGCTTTGTTGAAGAAAGTCGCGAAACGCGTCGGCGGTCGTAGCAAAGCCACCGGGAACCGAAACACCGGCCTGTGACAACTGGCTGATCATTTCGCCTAGGGATGCGTTTTTACCGCCAACGCGGTCAACATCGTTCATTCCTAGATCGTTGAACCAGATTACGTATTCAGACACGTTATTATCTCCCGTATTACAAGACCGCGACGCGGTTAAAAGAGTGCATAAACTAAGCAGGGACTATACTAAGTGATGTAACTTGGAAATTCCCGTCGAAAAACACAGAGCATCAGGTAAAAAAACTACATGACTCGCGCGGCCATATTTATATCAGACAGTACCGGAATTACAGCAGAGACCTTAGGGAGCAGTATTCTCTCCCAATTTGAGAACCAAAAATTCGAACATATTGTTATTCCCTACGTGGATACCATGGCCAAAGCGCACTCGGCGGTTGAAAAAATCAACCGCGCAGCGGCGGAAATGGGCAATCAGCCCATTGTTATTGACACCTTGGTTGACGAGCACCTGCGAGCTGTCATTGCCACCAGTCAGGGCTTTATTATCGATGTGCTTGGCACCTTTGTTAGTCAGCTGGAGATCGCCTTGGGGGAAGCGCCTTCCCGCACGGTAGGCCGAGCGAAAAGTGCGGTACGCGACGCTGAATACAAGCTGCGCATCGACGCGGTTAACTACGCCCTAGATAACGACGACGGTGCCCGCTTAAACCGCTATGACCAAGCTGAAGTTATTCTGATAGGTGTTTCTCGCAGTGGCAAAACGCCCACTTGCCTGTATCTTGCGATGCAATCAGGCGTGTTTGTCGCCAACTACCCTATTACCGAAGAAGACATGGAAAACGACCGTTTACCCAAACCCTTGCTAGAACACCGCAACCGACTTTTTGGTTTGACCATTGATGCCGGACGCTTGGCGGCCATCCGCAGTGAGCGCCGCCCAAATAGTCGCTATGCGTCCCTGCGCCAGTGCGAAGATGAATTACGCCAAGCAGAGGCCATGTTTATCCGCTTCGGTATCCCTTACTTGGATATTACCCACGCCTCGGTAGAAGAAATCGCCACGCGGGTACTTCTTGATACAGGTTTGCGGGGGCACAAGCGCTAGTGACTACCTCAGACCAGCACAATACAGCTAATGAGCCAATGTACCGCGCCAATACCGCAATGGTTTTACCCGGCGGCGGTGCACGCGCGGCCTACCAGGTCGGCGTATTAAAAGCGCTTGCCGAAATCCATGGCAAAAGGCCCGGCAACCCCTTCCCAATTCTGGCTGGCACGTCTGCGGGTGGAATTAACGCGGCCTCGCTGGCGGCCGGTGCCCACCACTTTACCGGCACCATTCAACAACTGGAGTTACTGTGGCGGGAGTTGTCGACAGACAAGATTTACCGCGCCGATTTATTTGGCGTGATGCGCAATGCCCTAAGACTCGCGCACTCACTGTTTAATCCAACCCAAACCGTCGTTAAGCCCGTTGCGCTGTTAGATAATAGCCCGCTACGCAAATTGCTGAGTGAGCACGTGCGATTCGAAAATATCAGTCGCAATATCCTCAATCGTGATTTAGAGGCCTTCTGTCTTACCGCAATGAATTACACTGAAGGGGTCTCAGAGACATTTTTTCAGGGAGGCCCACAATACGCGGGCTGGCAACGCTGGCGCCGCCAAGGCGTGGCAACCCCGATTCAGCTGCAACACTTAATGGCCTCTACAGCGATTCCGACCATATTCCCACCCGCCAAAATTGGCCGATTTTTCTATGGCGACGGTGCACTACGCCAGTTAACCCCCATCAGCCCGGTGATCCATTTAGGCGCCAATCGGGTATTGGTTATTCCTGCTAACGGCCACAAACGCCAATACCCCAAGCTGCCCAAAACCATACAATCTCCCGGCTTTGGTCAAATCATTGGGCATCTGCTGAACAGCGCGTTTATCGATAGCATTGAAACCGACATTGAACGCCTAGAAAGAATCAATGAGCTAATTCGCCTGGTGCCAGAAGAAAACCTCAGTATGATGGGCAAGGAGTTATTGCCCATAGATTGTTTGGTCATTAGCCCCAGTGAAGACATTGATCGAATCGCCGATGAGCACGTTAAAGAACTACCGCGCAGCCTGCGGATGTTTTTGAGTGGCTCCGGCAGTAATGGCGGCGGCGGTGTCAGTATTTCCAGCTATCTACTATTCACGCCGGAGTATTGCGGCAAGTTGATTGACCTCGGCTACCGCGATGGCATGGAGCAGCGCCAGGAGTTGAGCGACTTCCTTTACCGCCCAGAACTAGGCGAACACAGCAGCCATTAAGCAAGCCCCAGCAGCGCAAAGCCTAAGCGCGCTTAGGCTCCTTTTACACCGACAATGGCATAAAGCCCCTTAAAGCGAACGGCGACTTCACCATTCACTTTAATCTCTGAGCACAGATTGATTTTAGCGCGCCCTCGCTCTTCAAAATGCTGAAAAAAGCGCTGCCAATCACTTTCAGCAGTGACCAGCGACTCTGCCACAAGATCTTCTGGAATGGGCTTTAAATACTCAATACTCGCCTCGGCCACCACAATATCGGGATCAAGACCGTAATCAACGCAGCGCAAATAAGTCATGCCCCAACATGCCATAACCGCCACGCAGTATATGCTGCCGCCAAAGGCCGTAAGCTTGTCGTTAATACTTGGCCCCAGTGGCGCGTGCAATTGCAGACGTTTACCGTCGTAGCTTTTTACACTGAGCTGCATATGTTGGGCTGTCGGCAAATACAAGCCAATAAAGTCGTCTAGGGCCTTACCGTTCATGATTTAACTACCTGAGCTTACTTGCCTGACTGAAACAGCAAGTCTATTAGTTTGCTTGCCGCAAGATACGGCGTGGTTTCACCGTTGGTGACCTTATCGTTTAGCTGCGGCAGTAACTCCCGGACTTCTGGGTTTTGCTTTAGCTTCATTTCTAACATTTCGTGGAGTAGCTTGTTCATCCACTCGCGGGCCTGACGTGAGCGTTTGTCCTGCAGCGAACCATTTTTAGTGGCATCTATTTTAAAACCGCTAATCATGCCCCAAATGGCTTCGATATTTTCGTTCTTGATCGCCGAGCAACTCATTACTTGCGGCGTCCAAAAGGTATTGTGCCGCAGCAAATGCAGAGCATTTTCATAGTGGCGCCGAGTTTGCTGAGCAAGATTAATACTCTCGCCGTCGGCCTTGTTAATCACCAAGGCGTCAGCCAATTCGATAATGCCTTTTTTAATGCCTTGTAATTCATCACCGGCATTGGGCAGCATTAGCACCATAAAGAAATCGACCATACTGGCGACTTCGTATTCCGACTGGCCTACGCCAACGGTCTCCACCAAAATAACGTCATAACCAGCGGCTTCGCAGAGCAACATCGTTTCACGGGTTTTCTGGGCAACACCGCCAAGCGAACCTTCAGAGGGCGACGGCCGAATGAAAGCGTCTTTACTGCGCGACAGCATTTCCATGCGGGTTTTGTCACCCAAAATGGAACCGCCAGCAATTGGGGAACTGGGGTCAACGGCCAATACAGCAACCCGCTTCCCCTGGCTTAAAAGATACAGGCCAAAGGCCTCAATAAATGTCGATTTACCGACACCGGGAATGCCGGTAATACCAATGCGAATACTGTTGCCGGTGCTGGGCAGCACTTGCTCTAGGAGCAACTGCGCCTCAATGCGGTGTTCTACCCGCTTACTCTCGACCAAGGTGATGGCCTTGGCCAAGGCGCGGGAATTGCCGGCTTGGAGTGCTTCAATGTCTATAGCCATAATTAGAACGCTAGAGGTCGGATGTCTGACGTCGGAGGTAAAAGCCGCACGTCCGACTTCAGACCTCTGACATCAGACCCGCAACTAGCCTTTATACGCCTCATTAATTGCATCCAACACGCCGCGTGCAGCGAGGGGGATTTTGGTACCGGGACCAAAGATGCCTTTAACACCGGCGGCATTGAGGAAGTCGTAATCTTGGCGTGGAATAACACCACCCGCGATGACGATGATGTCGTCGGCACCGGCTTTCTTCAGTTCTGAAATCAGTTCCGGGATAAGCGTCTTGTGACCAGCAGCCTGTGAAGATACACCCACAACGTGCACGTCGTTCTCAACGGCTTGTTTGGCGACTTCTTCGGGGGTTGAGAACATCGGCGACAAGTCGATATCAAAACCAACATCGGCAAAGGCGGTTGCGATTACTTTGGCGCCGCGGTCGTGACCGTCTTGGCCCATTTTGCAGACCAGCATACGGGGACGACGGCCGTGCTTTTCAGCGAAGTCTTCGATGTCTTTACTAATGCCCTGCCAGTTTTCGTCGTCTTGGTAAGCGCTACCGTAAACGCCAGATACCGTTTGTGACTGAGCGTTAAAGCGGCCAAATTCACGTTCCATAGCGAAAGAGATCTCCCCAACTGTTGCCCGCAGGCGCGTCGCTTTAACGGCCAGATCCAGCAAGTTACCTTCGCCGCCACAGGCGCACTGGTAAATCGCTTCCAGTGCATCTTCAACAGCGGCTTCGTCCCGTGATGCGCGAATTTTAGCCAGCGCCGCAACCTGAGATTCACGCACGGCGTTGTTGTCGATGTCGAGTACATCTACATCGTCTTCTTCGGCTAGGGTGTATTTGTTTACGCCAACGATCACGTCTTCGCCGCGGTCGATACGGGCTTGCTTGCGCGCTGCAGATTCTTCAATACGCAGTTTTGGCAGGCCGGTTTCAATGGCTTTAGCCATGCCGCCCTTCTCTTCGACTTCTTGAATCAATTCCCAAGCGCGGTCTGCGATGTCCTTGGTCAGTGATTCCATCATGTACGAACCGCCCCAGGGATCGACCACATTGGTAATGCCTGTTTCTTCCTGAATAATCAGCTGGGTGTTACGGGCGATACGTGAAGAGAACTGTGTTGGCAGGGCAATCGCTTCATCCAGTGCGTTGGTGTGTAAAGACTGAGTGCCGCCAAATACCGCGGCCATGGCCTCGATGGTGGTACGCACAATATTGTTGTAAGGGTCTTGCTCAGTCAGCGACCAGCCTGAAGTCTGGCTGTGGGTACGCAGCATTTTGGAACGCTGATCCTTAGGCTCAAACTCAGAAACAATTTTGGCCCACAGCAAACGTGCGGCGCGCATTTTGGCGATTTCCATATAGAAATTCATACCAATGCCCCAGAAGAAGGACAGACGGCCAGCGAACTTATCGATATCCAAGCCCGCAGCAATCGCGGTGCGAATGTATTCCTTACCATCAGCCAAGGTGTAAGCCAGCTCAAGTGCGGCATCCGCACCCGCTTCCTGAATATGGTATCCAGAAATGGAGATGGTATTGAATTTAGGCATATTGCTCGACGCATAAGCAATGATGTCGCCGATGATCTTCATGGAAGGGGCTGGCGGGTAAATATAGGTATTACGCACCATGAATTCTTTGAGGATATCGTTCTGGATGGTGCCAGACAATTTGTCCTGAGGAACGCCCTGCTCTTCTGCGGCAACGATATAGCCGGCCAGTACGGGCAGTACTGCACCGTTCATGGTCATGGAAACCGAGACTTTGTCTAAGGGAATCTCGTTAAACAAGACCTTCATGTCTTCAACAGAGTCGATAGCAACACCAGCTTTACCGACGTCACCAGTAACACGGGGATGATCAGAGTCGTAACCACGGTGAGTTGCCAAGTCGAAGGCAACTGACACACCTTGGCCACCAGCGGCTAGCGCTTTACGGTAAAAGGCGTTGGATTCTTCAGCGGTAGAGAAACCCGCGTACTGACGAATTGTCCAGGGGCGACCAGCGTACATGGTGGGCTGGGGGCCACGAATAAAAGGCTCTATGCCAGGTAAGGTATTGGTATAGGGCAGATCTTTAACATCTTCCTGAGTGTATAAGGGTTTAACATCTATTCCTTCAGGGGTGTGCCAAACCAAGTCGTCGAGGGTTTGATTGCTTTTCGCAAGGGCTTTATTGGCCAGTGCTTTCCACTCGTCTACGGATGTCTCGGGAGCTTTGTAATCTGCCATGGGTTTACCTGTCATTGTCAGTGAGTTTGCGCCGCTTTTTGCATATTCAATGCGCGGCTACAAATCGGGCTAATAATTAGTGGTGGTCGTCGCCGGGCTGGCTGAGCTCGATGAGCACGCCGTCACAGGACTTAGGATGAATAAAGATAACTTGGCAACCGTGGGCGCCCGGTGATGGCGCATCAGCCAAGAATTGATAGCCTAGGGCTTTGAGCCGTGCCACGTCAGCCACAATATCGTCGGTGCTGAAACACAGGTGATGCAGGCCGCCAGGTTTCTTTTCCAGATATTTGGCTATCGGGCCTTCGCCGCGCAGCGGGCTTACTAGCTCGATGCTGGTTGATTTCAGCGGAAAGAAAGCGGTTGCGGTTTTGGCGCTCTCCACTTCTTCGCTGCCATCGTAGTGCAGGCCAAAATCCGCCATAAATCGGGCGATAGCTTTTTCTAAATCGGGTACGGCAACAGCAATATGATCAAGACCAGTAATCATTGAAATTCTCCTTAGCTTAAATAGCGCTGGCAGCAGTACTGCCAGCGCAGACAATCACTTCAATGTGGCGAGAAACTCGATGGTTTTCACGCGACGCATTTCGGCGACTTCCTCAGGGGTTTCAATAACAATCATCTCGTCAGGTATGATTTTAAACAAAGGCTGGCCTTTCTTAATGATCACCCCGTCGCCCTCAACCAAGACCTTGGCAATGGTGCCGGAGAATGGCGCAATGACCTTGTTGAACATTTTCATGACTTCAACAATATACAGCGTATCGCCAGTATTAAAATGATCACCCTCGCTCACGAATACATCCATGCCTGGCGCTTCGCGGGGATAGTACATACCGCCACTGGCTGCCAATACCTCGTCTGACTTCGCGGCAGGTGGTGGCACTAATACTTTAGCCATCTGCTTTTGCAAGTCTTTGTTTGTGAGGCGCTCTGGAATGGTAATACTCAAATCAGGATTAACGCTCAGTTCACAAAAGCCGGTTTCAGTGGCGATATACATCAGCACTGCCAAGACTTCGGTGCCGGCGTAATAGCCCGCGTGAGCGCTGCGCACGGCAGCCCATTCGTCACTACTAAAGCCTTTTGGCGCTTTGTCGCTTGCCAGCAGCGCTTGCAAGGCTGGGAAATCAGCTGCGTCGACTTTCTCGTTCAATGATTTATAGAAGCTTACCGCTGCCGTGAGGATATCGTGATCGTGATCCCAGATCATGTAGCGAGCGGGCTTGCCCTTTTCAAAATCCATATTGAGATAGTGGTAAAGCTTGTCCAGCATTTCAATAGGATTAGTCTGCCACTTAATTTCGCCATCATCGATATGCAGACTGTCTTTGTTCATGCTCAGCCAGCCAGACATATAGTGAGGCTCAGCGAACAGCCGCTCCAAGGGGCGAATTAACAGCAGCTTTTTGGCATCGAGGGCTTCTGCCCACGCCTTGGCATTATCACCTGCCGCCGCGACATACTTCTGACGAATTTCGTTAAAGGCCACATCTAAATCGATCTGATTGGCCTGTTCCTTCAATAGGCCCACCGCAGTCAGATAGGGGACGATGAAGTTGGTCGACGGGCGAGCGTTAATGCCGTTACCGATAAACCAGTGAACCAAACCGTAATGAAACTCCAAATTGGTAGACAAATCCTTGCCGCGCAACTCGGTGCGACGCAGAATTTCGGCCAGGCGCTGGTAACTGCTCAGACGGGTTTCACCGGTGGTCAGCAACAAGGCGATATTAGAGTCGTAGGCACCGGCTAAGTGGTACTTCATAAAGACATCGGTGTCTGGGTTGTGCGTTGAAATGCCCTGATCGTCGCGAATTTCACCCGGAATCGCGTTGGACCAATTTTCAATCACACCACCAGCGTGGGGCTGAAGCGCCTGGTTGGTCGCGTTCATACGCGCTTCAACCGAGGTTTTCTCGCGCAGAATACGGGTCGGCTTAGGCAGCTTTTTGCCGTGGCGCGCCAGTAAAACCATCACTTCAACCAAGCTTTCGGCAATGAAATAATCGCCGGAGTCATCTGGATTGGTGAATTTCAATTTGTAGCACAGCTCGGTTACGCGGTGCTCAACCTGAATACGGGTATTCATTTCCATGAAGTAATGGGCTTCGCCATCAACGATACACTCAAAGGTACCGAGAGAATCGAGCTTAACGGCTTCACCGAATATTGCCCCTTCCCGTTCCATATGCTGAAGAATAACCAGGTCTTTCTTGAGCTGCTCGGCTTCTGCGGTCTTGCCTGCAGCTGTGGCAACGTCAATCGCAGCCTCAAGCTCTTCTTCGGTTACCGACACTTCCAGCAATTTCTGCTCGTGCATCTGCAATGAACAGTCGCGACCGCCCATGGTCATGCACCACTCGCCATTGCCTACCACCTGAATTTCCTGGTGACGGGTGGTGTCGATGTTCATTTCAATCAAGACGTTTTTGTTGTCGCCAACGCCATTGGTTTTTAATTCGACCAAGCACTCCAACACCAATGAAGGCACATTGGCAGCCGCTTTTTCGACTTTCTCTTCTAGGCTTGCACCTTCATAGGAGTTTGCCGATTGCAAAATGCGCTGACCTTTACCACCACCACCGGCAATCGCTTTTAAGCGGAAGCGATTATTGGGCTTTTCCATCAGCATGCGCTTGGCTTCAACTTGCAGGGCGGCACCGATATCAGCGGCATTGATGATATCGATATTGGCTTCGTATGAGGCCGCCAACAGTGCCAAAGCCTGCTCTTCCACGTCTTTACACGCACTAAAGTCAACGTCAAGCTTGTGGTCTTTAGCACACTTTTCTAAGCCATCTTTGCCGTACTTAGCAAACAAGGCCAAGCTAGTGGCGTTATTCACACCTGGGGTAACCGATACACCGGTTTCCAGTGCAGTGCGCTTGGCCTGGTCCTTCATACCGGCAGATTTCTGGGTGAAGGAGCAAGGTCCAATAAAGTTCAGCCCCGCCTTCTCCATGGACTCGACCATTTCAGCGTCTTCTGACATAAAACCATAACCCGCAAAAATGGAGTTATAGCCATTGTCGTAGGCAATGCGGATAATCTGCTGAATACGCTTTTGACGTTCTTCTTTGGTGGCGCCGCTGTAATCTGGCACACGGTGAACCCGATCTGGGTCTGTTAGGGTGCGCAGCTCCGGGGCTAAGGCATTGGTATAGGTAATGGAATCTTTTTCAGAGAGCAAAATACCGTAGTGAGTGATGCCCATTTCATCGAATACATCCATGGCTTCCTTACGGATTGGGCCACGGCAAATAATCAATGGTTTCATATCGTTACAGGCGAATGCTCTCACCCATTCTGATTTTGACTTGGCCAGTTTCCGGTCTTTATGGACCATGGGATTGTTCAAATAATAATTGTTACTTGCTTGCACGTTGAATAACCTCGTTAGCGAATCGTCTAATTCAATGGATTAAGAAACCGTTGCACGCAACGGGGGATTAATGGAACTCCCGCTGCACACCACCCATTGGCTCAGGCTTGTAGGCCTTGAGGTGCAGTTCCAGTTGCTCACCCAGTACCTTGCGCAGGTCTGAGGGCATGACGATCTGGGATATGGATCCCAGGCTTAGTGCTTCATTTGGATTCATCAGCTCGCGTTCATAACGCTGGGTCAGTAGCAGCTCTTCCTGCTTCTGCCAGGCGCCAACCGCTTCTTTCGCCGCGCTTGCCGCTTCAGCCTCAGACATTCCAGCTTTAACATTCTGGGCTGTCGCCTCGGCGATCTTAGCTTTAAGCGAGCCGCGAATTTTGCGAACTTCATCTTTGTAAACGTACTCAACACCGGCTGGTCCCATTACCGCTAAGCGGGTGGTCGGCAGTGCGCAGACAAAGTCGGCACCTGTTGGGTAGTTGTTAAAGGCAGCGTAGGCACCGCCGAAGGCGTTGCGCACAATCATCAAAAAGCGCGGAGTGCGCAAATCAATAATCGCGTCGAGCATGGCGCGGCCTGCTTGCACAATACCGCCCGCCTCTTGCTCTTTACCAGGCAGGAAGCCGGTGGTGTCTTCCATGAAGATCACTGGGATATTGTATACATTGCAGAAGCGGATAAAGCGCGCGTTTTTGTATGCCGCGTCGATATCAATCTGACCGGAGGCCACTGCTGAGTTATTGGCAACAAAGCCAACCACATTGCCACCCATGCGACCCAATGCGCAGACGGTGTTGCGCGCCCGCTCCGGCTGGATTTCAAAGAAATCGCCGTGGTCACACATCTGCTGAATGATAATACTGATATCAAACGGTGTGTTAAAACCGGTGGGGCTATTGAATGCTTTCTTTAACAGCAGGTCGATATCCCATGTCTTGCGGGTAATCGGATCAGACGTCGGCTGAAAGGCCGGTGCTTCGCTGCTATTGCTCGGCAGGTAATTTAGCAATTCTTTCACTTTGCGCAGTGCGGCGACTTCGTCGGGCACAACAAAGTCGGTTACGCCAGATTTAGAGTGAACGCTTGGTCCACCCAGTTCATCAGCAGTAACGTCTTCACCCAAGACCGATTTAACAACGCCTGGGCCAGTTAAACCAAAGAAAGTGTCATTAGGCTGAATAACAAAGGAGCCCTGACGGGGCAAATAAGAACCGCCACCCGCGTTATAACCAAACATACACATGATCGAGGGCACAACACCATTGATCTTGCGCAGCGCAGTAAAGGCTTCAGCGTAACCGTCTAGACCACCGACACCAGCCGGAATATAAGCACCTGCGGAGTCGTTCATGCCAACCAGCGGAATGCCTAATTTACCTGCTAGGCGGAATAAATTGGCCAATTTGGTGCCATTGGTCGCATCCATAGAGCCCGCGCGCACTGTGAAGTCATGCCCGTAAATCGCCACGTCGCGGCCATTCACTTTCAGCACAGCAGTCACTAGAGACGCGCCATCGAGGTTTTTGCCCCAGTTTTGGTAAAGAATCTTAGGTTCGGTACCGGCATCGGCTAAGACATCAATTCGTTCCCAGATCGACATCCGCTTCTTTTCATGCTGCTTTTGGAAGCCTTTAACACCCGCCATTTTACGGGGGCGCTGTTGTAGGTCGTAACCCGCCTTTAGCGCGGCTTCGTACAGACCGGGGTCGTAGTCGATTTGACCGGGAACAGTGAATTCAAGCTCAGATTTCTGCTCAAAGGGGTTTTCTAACGAGGGAGTGAGTTTTGCTATTTTTGTCATGCCTGTCAGTTCCAGCTACATTTAAATGGTAACCCGCGAACATGCCGCATGCGTGTTCCCTTTTTTCGTTTCTGGGGTTCAGAAACCGGGGATTTGCGCCTGCAGGCATATTTAAGGTGCGGATATAATGAGAACTAACCGTTCTGTGTGGTGCATCGACGGCTTGGTGTTTCTCAAAGCGGCGGCTAACAGTACTGGGAACAGGCCCCTCTGTCAATCTGGACAGGCCTGCCGCGCGCCCCGAGTCTTTGATAAAACACTAGATTTTTCAGGCTCATAGCACGTAAAATCAGCCACTGGTTACAGTCTCGTATTACTTCTGAGCAACACTTCATGGCTAGCCTTTGCCGCGTATCCCTACCCTACCACCGCGATTCCAGCCGCTATTTTGCCGCAGTGAAGCATCTTCCGCTGCCAGTTTATTTAGACAGTGCTGCCGAATATAACGAGCGCGGACGCTGGGACATTATTTGCGCCGCACCTGAAGACGTTATATCAATAAATACAATAGATTATGGCGATATTAATACATTCAACATTAAGATAGAGAGTCGCTTAAACCACATTAATCAAGCCTACCTCGACGCCCCGGACCTCCCCTTTAGCGGCGGGGCCGTCGGTTATTTAAGCTACGACTTTGGCGAACAGTTCCAAGCTCAGCTCGGTGGCCAAACGGACGATATCCCACTAGCCCACATCGGAATCTACCCTTGGACTGTTATTGTCGACCACGAACTCCAGCGCTGCGAGCTGGTCGCTCAAGCTCACTTGAGCAAATCCCGGGTAAGTGAACTTGAGGGACTTTTGCGTAAGGCAGCTCCCGAGCCCCCCGCCGGTAAATTCAGATTGACCAGTGCCTTTAAAAGCTCACTGAACCCCGACAGCTACGCCGAGGCGTTTCACAAAATCAAAGCTTATATCGACACCGGTGATTGCTACCAAATCAATTTAACCCGGGAATTTAGCGCTGACTTCAAAGGCGACCCGTGGTCTGCGTATTTGTGCCTGCGCGAGGTAGCCGCAGCGCCATTTTCAGCCTATATGGATTTCGGCAGCAGCCAATTTCTGTGCCTGTCGCCCGAGCGCCTGCTGGCTGCCCAGAACCGCCAATTACAAACCCAGCCAATTAAAGGCACCGCAGCGCGCAGCGATGATCCAGATAAAGACTTGCTGTTGGCGACGACATTACAAGGCAGCGCCAAAAATCGCGCAGAGAACATCATGATCGTCGATTTATTGCGCAATGATTTTAGCAAGAGTTGTCAAACAGAAACGGTGATCACCGAGGCCCTTTGCGAGCTGCAAAGCTTTCGAACCGTACATCACCTTGTGAGCACGGTAACCGGGCACTTACGTGATGATCGCAGTGAATTTAGCGCCCTCCTCGACTGTTTTCCTGGCGGCTCAATAACGGGCGCACCCAAACAACGCGCTATGGAGATCATTCGCGAAATTGAGCCCCACCGCCGCTCACTGTATTGCGGGAGTATTTTTTACCTGGGGCCAAAGGGCAAACTGGACAGTAATATTGCGATCCGCAGCTTCGTCTGCAATCAAGAAAAAATCAGAGGCTGGGCGGGTGGCGGCATTGTCGCCGACTCGATACTTGAAGAGGAGTTTATTGAAACTGAAACCAAGATCAGCAAGCTACTCGACGCACTTGCTGACCTTGATTAAGTCTTAATACCGGCGTTTAGCCAATATCTTAAAGACTCAGATTGCGATTGGAGGCCTTAATAAACTCAAGCTTAAGGGCCTCGTAATCATGTACCGCAGGAAATTGCGGAAACTCTTTAATGACATTTGGCGGGGCCATAAACAAGATACCGGCATCGGCTTCAGCCAACATAGTGGTGTCATTGTATGAATCACCGGCCGCGATAACGCGGTAATACAAAGTTTTTAACGCCAACACCGCCTGACGCTTGGGGTTAACCTGACGAATTTTGTAATCAACCACCTTGCCCAAGCTATCCGTTTCCAATTTATGGCACAGCAGCGTCGGCCAACCCAGTTGCTTCATTAACGGCGCGGCAAACTCGTAAAAGGTGTCAGACAAAATTACGACCTGAAAACGCTCACGCAGCCAGTCCAAAAACTCCCGCGCGCCCTCCATAGGCTCCATATCCGCGATTACCGCCTGAATATCTGGCAAACCCAAACCATTCTCTTCGAGTAAACGCAGGCGCTGCTGCATCAATACATCGTAGTCAGGAATATCACGGGTGGTTGCCTTCAAGGCCTCAATACCGGTGCGCTCGGCAAAATCGATCCAGATTTCAGGGATCAATACCCCTTCAAGGTCAAGACACGCAATTTCCACAAAAATACTCCTAAGAAAATGAATAGATGCGCTGGGCGCAATAAAAACCGCGTCAATCTAACGGCTTGGGGATCAGAAAGCAATATTAGGGCAAGTCTGATGTCGGACGTCTGGTGTCTGACGAAAAGCCAGACTCGGAGCGCCGCGCTTGAACTTCCGTCCGACGTCCGACATCAGACTTCCGACGCTCCCTCAATACATTGGCAACTCAATATCCGCAAACAACTCATCCAACTCCATTTTGGTGTGGCATTGATAGGCCTTATCAACCAAGTCTGGCGTTAGATGCGGCGCGAACAGTTCTACAAAGTCATACATAAATTTGCGCATATAGGTGCCCCGGCGGAAGCCAACTTTGGTAACACTGGGTTCGAATAAATGGCTGGCATCCAGGGCAACGAGATCTGCGTCAGTTACGGGGTCGTAGGCCATCTCAGCAACAATACCGATGCCGAGGCCGAGGCGAACATAGGTTTTAATCACATCGGCGTCGGTCGCAGTAAACACCACCCGCGGCTCAAGGCCTTTATTTAAAAAGGCCTCATCTAGTTTGGAGCGTCCAGTAAAGCCGAATACATAAGTGACAATTGGGTGGAGCGCTACGTCTTCGATGCGCAGGGTTTTTAAGGCTGCTAGCGGGTGATCTTTAGGTACCAGAATTGTTCTATTCCAGCGATAACAAGGCATCATAATGAGGTCGCTAAACAGCTCAAGAGCCTCGGTAGCGATGGCAAAGTCGACGCCAAAATTGGCGGCGAGCTCAGATATTTGCATCGGCGTCCCCTGGTGCATATGCAGGGAAACCTCTGGGTAGCGCTCAATAAAGGTTTTTATCACCTTAGGCAGCGCGTAGCGCGCCTGCGTATGGGTGGTGGCGATGGATAAACTGCCTTTTTTGGGGTTTTTAAACTCTTGAGCAATATGCTTTATGCTTTCAGTTTTATAGAGAATTTCACCGGCGGTTTTCAAGATCGCCTCCCCCGCAGGGGTAATACGGGTTAAATGCTTGCCATTGCGGGCGAACACTTCCACACCCAGCTCATCTTCCAACATCCGGATTTGTTTGCTAATTCCCGGCTGCGAGGTAAACAAGCTTTGCGCAGTTGCCGACACATTCATTTCATGATGCGCAACTTCCCAGATATATCGCAGCTGTTGCAACTTCATAAGGTAAACCCCCTAAAACAACACAATCTGAAATGAGCCAACTCGATTTTTATTATTGCGCGCTAACCGCACTAATTATCAATAATATTGGCAATACCATGAGGCACATGCCCCGTCGACACATGCTCTTTAGCCGATTCACAATGCGCCGGCTGATCGTCAAAAAACACGTCTGCACCGTAGGCGGCCAAGAATTCGCCCTTTTCCAAGCCCCCTAAAAACAAAGACTCGTCAATACGAATATTCCATTCACGTAAGGTTCTAATGACCCGCTCATGAGCAGGCGCAGATCGCGCTGTCACCAGCGCTATTCTTATTGGTGGTGCATTATCTGGAAACTCCGACTGCAAGGTATTTAGCGCCGCAAGGAAAGCTTTAAACGGCCCGCCACTCAAAGGCGTGTTCGCCGCGGCAACCTCACTAGCGGTAAAGGCATCGAGTCCGTCGCGCTTGAAAACTTGCTCGGCTTCGTCGGAAAAAATAACCGCGTCACCGTCAAAGGCAAAGCGCAATTCACGCTTGCTTTGTTGGCTCGCTTTTTTAGAGCGCGGCAACAAAGTCGCCGCCGCCACGCCGCTGTCGAGCGCGCGACGAACATCTTCCGCATTTGTCGATAAAAACAGATGACAACCAAAGGCAGACACGTAACGGTAGGGACTTTCACCGCCACTAAACGCTGCCCGGCTAATATTAAGGCCGTAATGTTTAATCGAATTAAACACCCTCAGGCCGGTATCCGCTGAGTTGCGAGACAGCAGGATGACCTCAACTTTTGCGTCATCCAAGTAATCATTTAGTTGCAGTAAGCGTTCGACAATACCAAAGGCCTCACCCGGTGCAAGCACCTCGTCTTCGTGATCAATTTGGTATTTCTGGTAAGCGGCCAAACCTTCGGCCTCATAAACACAATGGCTTTCATCCAGATCAAATAGCGCTCTGGATGAGATTGCAACAACAAGCTTGTTCTCTAGACCTTTGGACATAAACGTATTTCTAAGGACGATAGGTTCACTATACAAGAAGCCTCGGTTAAGGCAACAATTCCGGCGCCACGTCTGCGAGTATCGTCGCGGCGTTATAAGCGCGGAAATTTACAGGTATCTCGGCTTCATCCGCTATTACTCGGCCAATATCGGCGATAAGCCCGGCATTTAAGGCTGCGAATATCGGCTTATTTATTTTTTCATTGTGAATCCTAGACGATAAAACCCCGATGATACGGGGGGTTCCGGAGATCGTTTGCAATAGCGCCGCGCCGCTTTGACCTTCATGACTAAAGCAATCCAAGCTGTATATATCGCTTAAAGCCGGCTCTCCGCGCTGCCATAAGCTAGCACGGCAACGTGAAAACCACAGGCTATGGCGAGCTTTGTCGCTTGGGTAGGCAAAACTGTCTACCCAATTCACCGGATTATTTGCGAGCGGCGCAGCCAAAATGGGTCGTTTATTGATCGGTAAGGACTGGGCCAACTTAAACAAGGCGATATCCGAGCCACTATAGCTCGCCACGTTCCCAGTGGTTTGATCGCCTGAGTCGTGTTCTCGGTGCACCCAAACACGAGTCACTGCAATTGAATTTGCCAACGCGAAGGGCGATGCAATATAGCGCAAGCTCAGTATTTGCCGAGAGCCATCCGGGGCGAACAGACAATGGGCAGCCGAAATCAACCACTGCTCACTTAATTGACTTGCCGTGCAGCGAGACTCAAATAAGCTGCCATCTCGCTGCCGAAAACGGCTAAGCAGCACCCCCGTGCTCGGCGCAGATTGAGGCGCCCGCCAAACTTGTTGACGGCTATCCTCCGCGCCGGTAGCACCTAGGGTCGGGCGGCGCTGCACATATAAGCCATCGATGGCACCTTGTGCACGCGGCACTTGATCCCCCCCGCCCACTGGCATCCAAGCCAGTTGCGGCATGCCCTGGGCATCACTCACTAACACCCGCTGGTGATTTTCACGCCGCGCCAATATCACCACACCATCGACATCGGCATAGGGCTGGCGAAAATCGCGGTCTTTAAAGACACCCCCAGCGCCTGCTGTAGAATACGGCAGTAAACTCGACAATTGATTAAGCACCGCCAGAGCTTTATCTCTGCGCAGAGCGACACCGCTGTCTATTTCACGCTGGAAGTGTCGAAGCGCTTCTTCTGGGCTAAAGGACTGATCAAAATCAGCGAGTACAAAAGCGCTATGCAATAAGCGCAAATCATATCCCCAGCGCTCGGTCGTACGGCTCTTTAAAGCGTAGCCATACGAACGGACTAAATTTACATTAACGCTGGGACCACCCCAAAAATACAGCTGCGCTAGATCTTGGCCGCGCACTGGACAAAGACGCGCGGTACTCTTTTCAGCGGCAAGCAATTCAGCAATAAGATCGGCGCCGACAAGCAATTCCGGCGATGCACTTTTAGGGAAAACACTCCGCTCGCAGTCGGCACTCGAATAACTGGCGCTCAGTAAAAAAACACCCAGTACGCACCGGCGCGCTATTAACTGCAGGCCAAGCCCGCTAAAATTCAGCAAAGTTTTGAGTCGGTACTTATGCATAGCACAACATGGATAGAACTCAGTAGCGAGGCGCTTCGTCACAATGCCAGCATCGTGCGTCAGCTCGCCCCCAAAGCCGCCATTCTAGCCATGGTTAAAGCCAATGGCTATGGCCATGGCGCTAGCTGGGTAGCCGAACACTTAAAGAACACCGTAAATGGTTTTGCCGTGGCGCGGCCCTGTGAAGCAAGGCTATTACGCGCAGCGAATCCGCGAGCCCGCATTCTCCTGCTCGGCACCCTGCTCGATTCCGACATTTTGCTTGAATGCGCCACCCTTAATCTGGATGTCGTGGTGCATGATATTGCCACCGCCAAGCGCCTCGCCCACACCCCATTACCAAGACCCATTGCGGCGTGGCTGAAGCTCAATATTGGCATGAACCGCTTAGGTATGTCGGCCACAGAATTCAATGAAGCGCACAAATTGCTCTGTGCCACAGCCCATGTCAGCACCGTACAGCACATGAGCCATTTCAGTGACGCCGAAGATATTGATCCAAGCCTAAGCCAGCAGCAAAGCCAAAAACTGCTGACGCTAAGCAATAGCTTGGGTGAGTATCCGATTAGTATGGCCAATTCAGCAGCGATTATTGCCCACCCAGACACCCATCACGACTGGGTTCGACCCGGCATTATGCTCTACGGAGACGACCCCACCCAGCGCTTATCCGGTGCGCAGGCCTTAAAACCCGTTATGAATTTCAAAGCCAGAGTCATCGCTGTACGCGACGTCGCTGAAGCGGAAGGCGTAGGCTATAACCGCCGCTGGCGCGCAAAAACAGCGGCAAGAATCGCCACCGTGGCCGCAGGCTATGCCGATGGCTACCCCCGCAACGCACCTGACGGCACGCCGGTTCTGGTTAACGGTCAGCGCGCGAGTGTGGCCGGTCGGGTATCCATGGATCTAATGACGATTGATGTAAGCCATTTACCGACTACCGCCATCGGCGACGAAGTAAGCCTGTGGGGCGAGGGGCTCCCCGCTGCGGAAGTCGGAAAACACTGCGGCACGATTAGCTATGAGCTGTTTACACGAATCACTGAACGAGTCGATCGTTTTTATCGATAAGTAAAATAAGTAGCCAGTGAATAGCGCGCCTGTGGCCCCCACATTGAGCGCGCAGCAAGCCTATTGCGCAAGAATACTCGGCAAACGCTCTTTAGTAAGACGAAACACCACCGGGCTCAGCAATAACAAGGCAATTAGATTCGGGATGGCCATTAAGGCGTTAAGGGTATCGGCCAGCAGCCAAATAAAGCCAAGATTCGCCATTGCACCCATTGGAATCGCTAAAACCCACGCGATTCTAAACGGCTTAACGCCTTTCTCGCCAAAAAAGTAAACAACACAGCGCTCTCCGTAATAGGACCAGCCCAGCATCGTGGTAAACGCAAAAATGGCCAAGCCAACCGCAACAATATAGTGACCGCCGGGTATCAAGGATTCAAATGAACTAGCCGACAGGGCCGCGCCGGTTTCCCCTGTTTGCCATTCCCCCGACAGTAAAATCACAAAGCCGGTCACCGAGCACACCAAAATAGTATCAATAAAAGTGCCCAGCATTGCGATCATGCCCTGACGCACCGAATTATTGGTCTTTGCCGCAGCGTGGGCTATTGGTGCGCTACCAAGTCCCGCTTCGTTTGAAAAAACACCGCGAGCTACACCGAAACGAATTGCCGCCACAATGCCCGCACCCGCAAAACCGCCCACCGCAGCAGTGCCATTAAATGCCGAGTAAAATATTAACTCGACCACCCCCGGCAATGCCGATAAATTCATTAACAACGCCAGTATTCCAACCGCCATATAGGCAATTGCCATAAATGGCACTAAATAACCGGCCACGCTCGCAATACGTTTCACGCCACCTAATATCACCAGCCCCACGCCAACAAACATAACTAGAGCGCTAATCCACACGGGCACACCAAAGGCACCGTTCATCGCGTCAGCGACCGAGTTTGCCTGCACGGTATTGCCTATGCCAAAACCGGCAATAGCGCCGAACACGGCAAAACACGTTGCCAACCACTGCCAGCGCTTACCAAGGCCATTTTTAATGTAGTACATTGGCCCGCCGCTAAAATTACCTTCGCTGTCCTGCTCTCGATAATGCACGGCGCAGACTGCCTCAGCGTATTTGGTGGCCATCCCCACTAAGGCCGTGCACCACATCCAAAACAATGCGCCAGGCCCACCTAAGGCAATTGCCGTCGCCACCCCCGCAATATTACCCGTGCCAATGGTCGCAGAAAGCGAGGTCATTAAGGCCTGAAAAGGGCTTATCTCCCCCTCCCCCGGCCCACTCTTACGCCCTGCCAGCATTAATTTAAATGCCGGCCCAATTTGCCGTATCGGCATCAAGCGCAGACCCACCATCAGGTAGGCGCCCGTGCCTAAAATGAGCACCAGCATCAGCGGCCCCCAAACGATGCCGTTGATAACACCGACAAATCCGCTTATCTGCTCCATTAATATTCCTTTAGTTTGTTGTTATTCGTTAGCAATTGGCGCTCAGGTATTTAAAAAGTCAAAATGGCTGCGCTGGGGAAACAAGCCGTAAACCCCGCCCGTATGAACAAATACAATATCACCGGTGCTACCAAAGAGGCCTTTTTGCAGTTGATCTAACATGCCGAAAAAGGCCTTTCCGGTATAGACCGGGTCGAGGACCAAGCCCTCGGTCGCAGCCACGTCGGCAATACAGCGGTAAATCTCATCGTCGGCTTGGGCGTAACCCGGGCCGACGTAACCGTCGATCACCTTTACCGACAAACAATCAAGGTCTATGCCAGTTTGGTAGCGACGCTCCCAACTCTGCAGGTCGCTGTTCACTTTATTGACAAACCACGCCTCGTCGTCACAAACATTCACACCCCATACTTGGGCGTCAATGCCGTAAGCCGCCACTCCGACAGTCAATCCGGCCTGGGTGCCGCCCGAGCCAGTTGCGCAAATAATATGCTTTGGATCGATACCGTGACGCTGAAAATCTTCCTGTAACTCGGCGCAGGCCTGCACATAGCCCCACACGCCAATGGCATCTGAGGCACCAGTGGGAATAATAAAGGCTTTACGACCACTGCTCGCATAGGCTTGTTGACAGTCGAGCAGCAAGGAATCAAGTTCTCGCTGAAACTGCGCTGGCGGATAATAAGAAATCTCAGCACCAGCCAATTGATCTAGCAATAAATTGCCGTCGGCGCTATCGGCTCGATGGCCGCGCAACAATAAATGGCATTTAAGCCCTAATTGCGCGCAGAGCAAGGCCGTTGCCCTGCAGTGATTCGACTGTATGCCACCACACGTAATCACCGTGTCACAGCCTTCGGCAAGGGCTTGGGCGAGATTAAATTCCAATTTCCGGATTTTGTTGCCCGACAGCACACTGCCGCTTAGATCATCCCGTTTCACCCAAATGCGCGGCCCACTATAGCGTTCACTAAGACGACTGAGGAGTTGCATAGGTGTGGGCAGTTGGGCTAAATGCAGACGAGGTGGATTGGTGGCGCTTACAAAATCTGGCGGTGGGATATTGCTACGTGATTTATCAGGCATATTGTCACCTGTAAAGAAAAGCGCCCTGCGATCACAGAGCGCGGGCAATGTTTAAATTGCTTTTAGAGTGCCTTTGGGCAGAACGGCATGAATTGATGAGCGTTGAAATTTCAATTCAACATTATCGGTAACACTCAGTGCAACATAGCTGTCGTCAATCTTGGTGACCTTACCCAAAATACCACTGGTGGTCACAACTTCGTCACCCTTGGCCAGTGCCGCAACCATAGCGGCGTGTTCTTTCTGGCGCTTGCGCTGAGGGCGAATAGCAATGAAGTAAAACAGACCAAACATTAATACCAAGAAGCCTATCTGGAATAAATCGGCACCGGCGGGGGCGCCTGCTGCACCAGCAGTCTGGGCATGGGCTTGGGAGATGAAAAAACTCATTACACGTCCTTCTCAATCAAACTATTGCTAAAAATAACACCGCAGGCAACGCGCCTGCAGTACTGAAAATACGCCTGCCATAGTACACAAGGCCAAACTTCAAAGCGAGTAATCGTAGTCCATGGTAAAGGGCGCGTGATCTGAGAAACGCTCGTCAGTATAGACGTCTGCTGCCTTAATCGTGGGTACTAATCCCGGCGTAATAACATGATAGTCTAGCCGCCACCCCACATTATTGGCATAAGCTTGGCCACGATTCGACCACCAGGTATACACCGCCTCTTGATTAATCTCACGAAAGGCATCAACAAAGCCGCCCTCCTCATAGACTTTATCCAGCCAGGCGCGCTCGTGAGGTAGAAAACCCGAGTTCTTTTGATTGGCCTTCCAATTCTTTAAATCAATTTCTTTGTGGCAAATATTCCAATCGGCGCAAATCACTAGCTCCCTACCACTGGCTTTGAGTTCAAGAAAATGAGGGTAGATTTTGGCGAGAAAAACATCTTTGCGGGCCTGCGCTTCCTCTCCACTAGAGCCCGAGGGCAAGTACATGGAAATAACGCTGATATTATCGTAGTCAGCACGAATATAGCGTCCTTCGCTATCTAGCGGGTCCCAGCCCAGCGCCGTCGTCACTTTGTTTGGTGGCTTTTTGCAGTACATAGCAGTACCGCTATAGCCTTTTTTGATCGCATCGCAGTAAATGGTGGTATAGCCTTCGGGGTGGTACAAGGGGTCTTCTAGCTGATCGCGCTGCGCCTTGGTTTCCTGAATACAGACAACATCCGCATCTTGCTTAGCCAGCCATTCAAAAAAGCCTTTGCGGCCTGCTGATCGAATACCATTGGTATTCGCAGTAATGATACGCACCAGTGCAACTCCTCTTAAAAAATTCGGTGCTCAGCTTACCAAAAACCGCAAAGGCAGGTTCACTTATTTACTATTGACCCTATTCATCCATTTGGATCATGCCCAGACCTGCCTACTAACCCTAATATGGGCGTCTAATACCTGAACAGAGATGGACAATAACAATGAGTCAATCCGGCCTAGAAGCGCTACTTGCAATTGAGCAAATCAAAAAACTCAAATATACCTACTTACGCGCAGTCGACACCCACGACTGGGATCTACTCGCCAGTACCCTGACGGCCGATTGCACCGCGCGATACGATGACGGTAAATACAGCTTCGATAACCGCGACGAACTCATCAGTGGTTTACGCGGCCACATGGGCTCGCCGTCGGTACTGACCATGCATAATTGTCATCACCCCGAAATTGAGCTGGAGAGCCCCACTAACGCCAAGGGAATCTGGTATTTGCAAGACCTCGTATTCAATAAAGAACAAAACTGGATGCTCTTTGGTACCGCTATTTACACTGACCACTACCGTATTGAAGATGGCTTATGGAAGATCTGCCACACCGAATACGCGCGAATCATGGAAACCGTAAATGCACCAATCCCTGCTACCCTGACATTTACGCACAATATGTTTGAGCCAAAGCCGTAAACCAAACGAATAAGTGATTAAAGATGAATGATATTGCCGCACGCCTACACTCCGCCACCGAACAGCTTTGCCAGCCCGGCGCCCCCTTTGAAATAGAAACTCGGCAATGCGGTGATACCGAACTACGATTCTATAAAAATGCGCCAAACACCCTGCGCGCGCTACTTGAGCCCGGCCGTGGATTTGGCGCCCAGGAGTTTTTGGTTTATCAGGATCAACGCCTGAGCTTCGATGATTTTTTCGCCCGCGCCGACGCACTAGCCCACTACTTAGTTTCCGAACTCAGTATCAATAAAGGCGACCGCATTGCGATTGCGATGAGAAATAACCCCGAGTGGATGATTGCCTACTACGCGATTGTCAGTATCGGCGCGGTGGTGGTGCCATTGAACTCCTGGGGCAGCGCCGACGAATTGGCTTATGGCCTCGGTGACTCTATGGCCAAATGGGTGGTTTGCGACCAAGCACGCTATGACACAATTACCGCAGCGCCCAGCGAACTTGCTTGCCAAGTTATATTGGTTGGCGCCACCGGCTCGGCAGAATGCTTGAGTTTCGACGCTATTATTAACGCCCATCTCGGCGCGGCAATGCCGGAAGTGGATTGCGAAAGCGACGATATTGCGCAGATTATGTACACCTCTGGCACGACCGGTCGACCCAAAGGTGCAGTGTCTAGCCACGGTAACATCTGCCAAGCGATCTTTAGCTTTGAATTTCACGGCACCTGCTCGGCCATGGCCAACCCAGAGGCCATTCGCAAAATGTTCAGTACCGGCTTTGCGCCCTGCACCTTACTCAGCGTACCCCTCTTCCATGTTTCCGGTTGTTACGCGGCCTTCTTACTCAATCTACGCGCTGGTCGTAAAACCGTCATGATGTACAAATGGTCTGCGGAAGACGCGCTCGCCTTGATCGAAAAGGAACGTGTCACTATCTTTAGCGCCGTGCCGTCCATGGTCGTGGATTTATTGCGCCACCCCAAGTTCAAGACGACCGATACCACCAGTTTGTTCTCTATTGGCGGCGGCGGCACGGCCTGCCCACCGAGCTTTAAAAGCACAATTAGCGAAAACCTCGGCGACGCCTACGTTGGCACTGGTTACGGTATGACCGAAACCAACGCAATTTGCGCCAGCTGCACCGGTGATGCGTATTTCTATAAGCCCAAAAGTGCCGGCACACTGTCGCCGCTAGTCGAATGGCAAACCAGAAACCCCGAGGGCGCTACGCTTCCTAAAGGTGAAGTAGGCGAAATTTGGCTGAAATCAGCCTGTAATATCACTGCCTACTGGAATAAACCAGAAGCCACCGCCGAAAATTTTGCACATGGCTGGATGGCCACGGGCGACATCGGCTATCTGGATGATGAAAACTTCGTGTTTTTGGTAGATCGAGCCAAAGACCTCATTATTCGCGGCGGTGAAAATATCTACCCCGCGGAAATCGAAGCCTGCCTCAGCCAGCACGCAGCGATTGCCGACAGCGCGATTATTGCAGTGCCCGATGAACGTCTGGGTGAAACGCCCGGCGCCGTCATCCGTATTCGCGACGGTGCCACGCTTAGCGAAACTGACGTCAAAGACTATTTGGCGGATAAGCTCGCGGCCTTTAAGCAACCGAGCCATGTGTGGTTTGTGGAAGAGGAATTGCCGCGCAACGCCACCGGCAAAGTCCTCAAACGCGATCTCGTTCAGCGTTTCGTGAAATAGACTGCCTAATACCCCCCTCTTTAAAATGAGGGGTTTGCGCTACTGCCTATAAGCCGTAATATCAGCGACATCATCTTTAATGTGAGTGTCGCTATGTTGTTTTTCTCTAAAAAGCGCGCCAAGCACGTGCTTGACGAAGGTGCCGCCGAACTCGACGACGCCACTCTTCAAAAAGCCCTCAGCAATCGCCAAGGTATTCTCAACAGGGTGACCAACAACGCGTCACTCGCGCCGTATATCAACCAAGTGAAAATACTGTTTAATTTGGTTCAAGATTACGTAAAAGGCGACTATAGGGAGGTGCCGTGGTGGTCACTGGGCTCAATAAGCACAGCCCTACTCTATATATTAATGCCAATGGACGCCCTGCCCGACTATATCCCGGTAGCAGGCTTTCTCGATGACGCCGTGGTATTAAAACTGTGCCTCGATATGGTCGCCAAGGATTTAACGAAATACCTTGAATTCAAGCAGGAAGGAAAATCACCCGGCGACACCACTACAGACAATACTGAAGACAAGCTCAGCACCTAATACTCACCGGCCAGACGCCAGTTTTCAGCGCGCGGCTAGCCGGTGCATGCAAATAGACTACTAGGACAATTCGTCCAGCACTTCCATAAGTGTTTCGTGGTGCGATTTAGTTTTAAATTTATCCATAATTTTAAGTAAGCGGCCGTCTTCACCAATAATAAAGGTGGTTCTAACAGTGCCCATATTTTCTTTACCCATAAACTTCTTCAGCTGCCAGCACCCGTATTTATCGATAGTGGCGTGATCTTCGTCGGAGAGTAAGGGGAAGTTTAGCTCGTACTTGTCATGAAATTTCTTAATTTTGGCAACCGGATCAAAACTCACGCCCAGCACTTGGTAGCCCAGCTTATCCAATTCGCCGTGCACGTCTCGTAAGCCGCAAGCTTGCATGGTGCAACCCGGTGTTGACGCTCGTGGGTAAAAATACAGTATCACGCCTTTTTTGCCCTTAAAGTCTTTTAAGCTAACGGTCTCTCCGTCTTGATTTTGCAGGCTGAATGCAGGTGCAAGATTGCCAACTTTTGGTAAAGCCACGTCAATTCTCCTTTGCTAATACACGTTGATTGATTAATTCGGTTCGCTATCGAGGTCAGTATTGTCCTCAAAGTCCACATCGGCGCGATCTGTCAGTGCAACCGGTAAAGATTTTTTGACCTTGGCGCCAAGCGCCTCCAGACGGCTTACTCGGCCAACCAGATTGCCACGCCCAACCGTCATTCGGCTCATGGTTTTATCAAAGGCATCGCGGCCGCGATCCAAATGTTTGCCAATATCTTCTAAGGACTGCACAACCAGCGCAAACTGGTCGTGCAGCGCGCCGGCCTCTTTTGCGATTTTTTCAGCGTTTTGATTTTGTCGCTCATAGCGCCAAATACTCTGCACCGTGCGCAAGGTGGCGAGCAGGGTTGTTGGCCCCACCACAATGATGTTTTTCTCATACGCACTGCGGAATAGTTCTGGATCATGTTCAAAGGCCGCCATAAATGCGGCTTCTACTGGAATAAAAATAAACACAAAATCGAGGGTGCGCAGGCCTTCAATATGCTCGTAGCCCTTGGTGCTCAAACCATTAATATGCGCTTTCACCGACTGGGCATGCTCTCGTAAAAATGTCTGCCGCTCGCCCTCATCGTCGCTACTGCAATAACGTTCATAGGCAAGCAAAGAGACCTTGGCGTCAATAACAATGTCTTTGTCGTCCGGCAGGCGCACAATAACATCGGGCTGACGTCGCTTGCCGCTCTCATCTGTAAAACTCTGCTGGGTTAAATACTCATGCCCCTTACGCAGCCCAGACTCTTCGAGCACCCGCTCTAGAATAACCTCACCCCAATTGCCCTGGGCTTTGTTGTCGCCTTTTAGCGCCCGAGTGAGGTTTTGGGCTTCTTTGCTAATATTGCGGTTCATCTCCTGCAGGTTTTTAAGCTGCTCTTTGAGCTCACCGCGCTCGCGATTTTCATCGCTATAGATATGATCTACCCGACCACGAAATTCAAGGAGCTGATCGCGAAAGGGTTTTAACTGTAACTCTAATGCTTCGCGACTGTGGCTCTGGAAACGCTGACTTTTTTCATCAAAAATACGGTTTGCTAATTGCTCAAATTGATCCGTTAATTGCTTTTTGGCGTCACTGAGTAAGGCGATCTGTTCCGCGGTCGCGGATTGCAAATGTTGATAGGCGCTCTGCTGGCGGGCAAGCTCCGCTTTTAATTCACTGCTGTTTTGCTCGTATTGGCTCAGGCTGGCGAGGCTCGCCGCCAGTGCGTCGGCTTGCTGGGCCACGCGATCAACATTTACTGCAAGGTCGCGCTGACTAGTCTGCAATTGCTCTCGGCACGTCGATAGGCTGTGCTGCAACTCCGCCAATTGCCTTGTTTGCTGCTCTATATTTAGCTGCAAACCCGCTATCTCCGATTGTCGCGCCTCAAGCTGAACTCCAGCAATTTTACGCTGAATCAAGAGTCCTGCGCCAAGACCAAGGCAAAGTGCTATTGCCGCGATACCGGCAATGATAAGTATTAATTGTTGATCCATGTAAACGTGGTCCCGAACTAGTCGACAACGCCACGCCGCAAATTACAATAATCTGATGAACGTGGCTTATTATTCATTTTCAGGGGCGCGCATAGTGCCGCTGGCTACCAGTACCGCATCGCCGCCAACCCTTACGACCATTGCCGCCGTCGCTTTTTTAACAAACTCTACTTTTAACACACTCTGGCGTTGGGCTTTGCGGCCACGCTCAAGCCAGAAGGCATGAGTGCCATCGGCCAAGCCTCGGGTTTCACATAAGCTCGCCACAAAGGCGGGAATAGCAGCGCCCACCGGCGGACTTTCGTCTTGCGCGATATGGGCGCCCAGTATACGCAGATGAAAGTCTGTCTGCAGCGATTCCGTTTCGCTGCAATATACCAGCACTTCGTTTACGGGCGCGGATCCCGCACTGCTGCGCGACCACGCTTCTAAATTAAATCGCGCCCGGTAAACTGCGTCGAGCGAGCGCAGCGGTACAATTAAATAGGAGGAATCGCAACTCACAAACAAGGTTTTCGCTTTTAGGGTTTCAATGTCGTGAGCACCCAAACCCAGCGCTGCTTGCAGCTCCTTGGTGTCTGGCACATAGCGGTCAACTTGGGCACTCACCGACATCGACAGCTGGGTTATTAAGCGCCCTTCATGCTGAGCCAACACCACATCAAATACTTTATTGCCTTGGGAGAATTGAATCGTCGAATTTTCTTTGCTCGTTGCTAAGGTCTTGCTGTGCACCAAGGCGCGCGCCGCCGCAACAACACTATGGCTACCTACCGCCCTTTCACTTAAGGGAGAGAACACCTTTAATTCCGCACTTACTGTGCTTTTGCCGGGTAACACAAACACGGTTTCAGGATGGTTGATTTCCCTAGCAATTACCTGCATTTGCCTTGCGTTCAACCCTTCGGCTTGCGGAAATACGGTAATTTGGGCGCCGCTGAACGGTGTGGGGGTAAATACATCAACGGTGTGAAATGCATAATCCATAGTGCAGTCCTCGAACAGGTTGAAACGAGCGTACTGTTTTTGTGCAGTATAAGCAGCAAACATACAGCGCCTAAATTAAGCAGCGGTATTATCTTAACCATAGCCGGATTTATACTTTAGCCCAAACAGCAAATGTATATTATTTTATTCGTCGACGGTTTTCTTTGTATTCGGCTTCCAGCCTACCTGCTTAGCCCACAACGGACTTGGGGTACTCACTCTGATCGGGTATTGACCGGTTTTGCGGTCTTCAAAATATTCCGTCAGCACATCGGTGACAATCGGAAACGCAAGTTCTGACCACGGTATATCTGCTTCGCTGAATAATTTAGATTCAAGACTCTCTGGCCCAACACCGAAATCACCGTCTAAATTACCTCGATAAAACACATACACTTGGTTGATATGGGGAATATCAAATAAACGGTAGAGAGCTTCATCTTTTACTTTGGCGGCGGCTTCTTCAAGGGTTTCGCGAAGCGCTCCGTCGAGCATGGTTTCGCCATTTTCCATGAAGCCAGCAGGAATTGTCCACGAGCCAATTCTCGGCGCAATAGCGCGACGACAAAGCAGTACTTGGTCGCCGGCAACGGGGAGACAACCCACAACAACTTTGGGGTTCACATAGTGTATTACGTCGCACTCGGGACAAACGTGGCGGAGACGATTATCGTCTGCGGGTATTTGCTGTATTAGCTTAGCCCCACAATTACTGCAAAAATTCATCAAGCCGCCACACTCCTCGTTACTTAGCGCAATTCACTGTATTTGCCCGCGTGAAACACCAAAGGCTTGGCACCGGGTTTGGTTTCCATCTCAATGACTTTTCCGACCACAATGATATGATCGCCGCCATCGTAGCGCGCCCACGTCTCACACTCAAAGCTTGTTAAACAATTACGCAAAACCGGCGCACCACTTTTACCAATGCGAAACTGCTCGGGAACAAGGTCGTGATCATTCTTTTTAGAATACGCATTGGAAAGCGCCACTTGGTCACTGGCCAAAAAATTTACCGTGAACATCTTGGATTTATTAAAAGCATCGAGACACTCTGAGTCATTGCGCAGACTCCACAGTACCAGAGCCGGGTCCAAGGACACGGATGCAAAGGAATTAACAGTCATACCAAATGGCTTATAGCCTTCAGGGTTAGCCGTTATTACACATACGCCGGTCGGGTATTGGCCAAGGGCATTTCTAAATTCACGCGGATCGAGACTCATAAGGTTTCCTGTCATTTTTCATATATGGCTTTTCGCCACTTTATTTGTGCGCTGCATTATACACAGCGCCATGCGCTTTGTTCATCGGCCTAGCTACGCCAAGTGGACGACAAAGCTTAGGAAAACCGCGCTAGTCCTGCCAACGCTTACGTGCGTGCTGGTCGGTTTGACGCGCGTCTACCCAACGCTGCTCACCATTGAGAGTACACTCCTTTTTCCAAAAGGGCGCCTCGGTCTTTAAATAGTCCATAATAAATTCACAGCTTTGAAAGGCATCCAGACGATGCGCTGCGCTCACCCCAACAAAAACGATTTGATCCTGGGGCTGAAGTACACCAACCCGATGGATGACGGTAACAGCAAACAAGGGCCAGCGCTGCTGCGCACGATTGACTATTTCAGTAATGCATCGCTCGGTCATGCCAGGGTAATGTTCTAATTCCATGGTCAGCACATCATCGCCCTGATTACTGTCTCGCATCAGCCCGACGAACTGCACAATCGCCCCGCTCTGACGCGAGTGTGAGGCTAGGGCTCTGCACTCTGCACCCACATCAAAATCAGCTTCGCCAACACGAACGATTACGCTCACATTAACCCCCTGTGACCGGTGGGTAGAACGCGACTTCGTCACCAAGACTAATTGGGGTATCGTCTCCAGCGAGATCTTGATTGACCGCGCACAGGGTGTTCTCCGCCGCTAAAACATCACGCCACAGCGCACCACGCTCAGCTAAAGATGCCTTTAGCTGAGCCACGGTACATGTTGTTAAATCGATGTCAGCCGCAGACAAACTAATTTTGGCAGTACCGAGCAACTCGCGGTATTTAGCAAAAAACAATACCGTAATCATGGTTTAGCCGCCTCATCAAACCGCCAGTCACCCGAGCGACCACCCGACTTTGCCAATAGGCGAATGTCGGTTACCTGCATCGCCTTATCAACGGCCTTGCACATGTCATAGATGGTCAATGCGGCCACAGACACCGCAGTCAAAGCCTCCATCTCGACCCCGGTCTGCCCTGCCAATTTGCATATCGCTAAAATATCTACCGCGCTGCGCTCATGGTCTAAAGTAAATTCAAGCTTTACCGACGACAGCATAAGTGGGTGGCACAGGGGAATAAGGTCTGCGCAACGTTTGGCACCTTGAATACCCGCAATTCTCGCTACAGCCAAAACATCGCCTTTTTTATGGCCGCCGCTCGCGATTAGCGCGAGCGTTGCTGGCGCCATAATCACCGACCCCGCTGCTCGGGCCTCCCGCTGGGTAACGGCCTTATCGGTCACATCGACCATCTGGGCGTTGCCTTGGGGATCAAAATGGGTCAATTCACCGCTCATATGTTTACCACTGCACTCATTTACATTTCACTGCCAAATAAGATAATTACTAACGCCAAAACTTAAGCGAATTTACCATCGGCGACAAAGGGATTGGTTTCCCGCTCATGGCCAAACGTCGACGTTGGCCCGTGGCCCGGTATAAAGGTCACATCATCACCTAAAGGCCAAAGCTTGGTTTGTATCGACGCTATTAGGGTGTCGTAATCACCCCGTGGGAAATCTGTGCGACCAATAGAGCCTTGGAATATCACATCGCCAACAATCGCTAGGCGAGCTTGCTCATGAAAAAAAACAACGTGGCCGGGGGTGTGGCCGGGACAAAACTTAACCTGTAATTGCTGATTGCCAAAGCTGACCGAGTCTTCGTCGTCGAGCCAGCGGTCGGGCGTGAAAGGGTCTGCATGAGGAAACCCGGTCATTTTGCACCATTCGGGCAGCTTATCTATCCAGAAGGCATCTTCCTTTTGGGGGCCAATAATCTGGACACCGTATTTTTTCCGCATGACATCCGCCGCTGCGCAGTGATCCATATGGCCATGGGTCAAGTAAATAACCTCTAGGGTACCCCCGAGAGACGCAATAGCCGCCTCGATTTTATCAATGTCACCACCGGGATCAAAAATCGCCGCCTTGCCGGTTTCTTCACAAACCATAACAGAGCAGTTCTGCTGATACGCCGTCACCGGCACGATTGAGCACTTTATCGTCATAAGTCGCCAGAATTCATTCTATAAAACCACAATGATAAGCAGTAAGCCGACAAGTTAATAGGCTTGGGCATTAAATGCGGTTATAGATATAAACAATAGCGACCCGCTTATTGATCAAGCGGGTAAATCACTTAAACCAGCGACGGCCTAGCCAGATAAACATTGCAGCAATAAGGAGAAGCGACTGGCGAGTTGGCCACGCTAGTGTCGCAGCCTGCTTCGAAAGGAAAACGTAGATCACTTTAAAACCGCTTATTTGTACACTACCTGACCGCGGTACATTTGCCGAGACTGCCGCTCAAGCGCCGCGTCCACCGACACAGTGCCACTTGGCTTATCCCTTACAATCTTTGCGCCTCGATAGGTCATTTCCACCGATTGCGCGTCGCGTGGCGAAGCAGCAGCCTGCGCCGGTTCGATTTGATACGAGATACCCGCCAACTTCATAATCTCTATCACCGTTTTACGGGTGAAAGGATCCCGGCTTTTTTTCCCCAAGTCTCCCACGGTTGTCAGCAACGCCGGGTCGGCCAAGCGTATTCGCGTCCCAAACTCGGCGAAAATTCGAGAACGCAACTGCTGCAAGAGCGCCACCATTTCCGGAGAATACACCATAGGATCCCTTAGAGTATTTAACTTCCAATCTACAATGCAGCAGATCACTGCCCATCATACTCCAGCAATAAATGTTCCAGAACATAAATATATACTAAATCAACCAGTTAACGTAAATCGCCCATGTAATTTGCACCTATATGACGCAGCCTTAACTTGGCGCACCACCAAGAAGCATTCACGAAAATGAAAACACATTGGCAATTGCCATTAAGTTGAAACTTCGTTAGAGTAGCCGCCCTTAAAACCAGCTCCACAACGGTTTTAAATAAAGATTTTGGTGAGGTGTCCGAGTGGCTGATTCGGAGGCTTTGCCGGAGAAAGCGCCCCTAGGGCGATAACGAGCACGCAGGCGTGTGATCCTGACGCTCGTAAAACCATCTAAAAAGCGCACAAAAAACGATTTTGGTGAGGTGTCCGAGTGGCTGAAGGAGCACGCCTGGAAAGCGTGTAACGGGTTAAACTGTTCGAGGGTTCGAATCCCTCCCTCACCGCCATTACAAAAAAAGGCCCTAGTCGCGAGACTAGGGCCTTTTTTTGTAATGGCGCGGCGGCATTTTCTTCCGCTAAAACTAGCATTCAACGCCTAAACCCTTAACTTGAATATCTAGCCGCGCTACATTACACCGTCGTCGCCAACAAGCGTGACGGCACATCATAAGCAGCGGTGAACAATGGCGTTATTTAAAAAAGTCTCTGTAGGCCAATTCACTTTTCTGCGAATTATCGCGGCCCTTGCTTTATTAACCGCCACGCAGGCCTGCCACCTTTACTGGGACATGGCCTGGGATAGGGCAAAAATTGGAAATGGGGAATTTTGGCGACTCATTACCGGTCACTTTGTTCACAACAATAGCAACCACATATTACTCAATAGCATTGGGCTTAGCGTCGTACTGCTCCTGATCGGCGACAAATTTTCTACGCGAACGCTCTGCGGCCTAAGCGTGTTTATTGCATTTTTAACCGGACTGTTACTGTATGTATTTGAGTTGCAGCTTCTTTATTACGTAGGCTTTTCGGCAGTACTCCACGGTCTAGTCGCCAGCTATAGCATCACTGCACTGAGAAAAACCCCAGGCTACGCCTGCCTCATCTTGTGCTTGCTTGGCCTTAAATTGGCATTTGAAGGACAGCCGCAGTTCACCGCAAATTTAATTGGGATTAGGGTCGCGACTGAGTCGCACTGGTGGGGTTTTGTCAGTGGCATCCTCGTTGGCGGCATTTACACGGGCATATTACTAAAGCGAAAAATCACTACCCAAATGGAGCAGGACTAAAACGACGTCTTCGTTCGTAATAGCACACCCTTTAAAAGCCAAAACCCGCTCAAGGGTACTTTTTCTCATGCGCCCGCAATGTCTTTTCAGTTTTTTGTAAGGCTCGACGTATTCGGTGGGCAATCGCGGAATTTGGCTCAGCGAGCAAGGGCGCAGAATGCGCCGCACAGAGATTTTCTGCGTCGGCCCAGCGCTCACTCAACCGTGTTGCCCACTCGCGAAAATCGCGAGCCGCCCCTGCTCGCTTCTCTAAGGTTTTTGCCAGTGTGATATGAAAACTAACTTCAGGCTTTTTCAATTTTCCCAATAAGCCCGGCAGCGGTAGGTACATTAGCGTGTCATCTACATGGATCGCTTTAGACGATTTATGGTACGCCAGCACTGACGAAAAATGCAGATGCTCATTATCAGAGATAAAATCGACCCCAGCGGGAACAGAGAATTCAAGGTCATTAGCAAACAATGCCGCACACTCAGCTGACTCAGTCAGTTCTGGCTGCCAGGGCAAATTTGGAAATTTCTGGTGGTGCCGCTGGGTACCGTACAGCCGAGCCTTTGGGTACTGCTCATGCATCTGTGCAACATGCACGGTGTGAAACGGATGCAAGTTAATAATGGCTTCAATATCGGCGCCGTTACTGGTCAAAGCGTCGACTTCTGCTTTGAGGGAAGCATTTAGCGTATACGCATCTAGCAACACATACTTGCCACTCGCGCAGCGCAGCAATGATGCTTGGGTGCCAATATTTAACAGGCCACCAATTTTGAACTCTCCACGAATATTCCAGAAATCGTCCGCTATTTTTACAATTTTCTCACTCATAGCATTACTCACCCGCGCCAACCCGTCTTTTGATGCACGATGCCATAGCGATTCAGCAAATGATAGCAAAGAGCGCCGAGCATTCGAAAAAGCAAGAAATAAGAAAACGCAGGATAAAACAATGCTGAAAGAATGATTTACAGCTATAACGTGGAATATAAATTACTGAAGAGAGAACCGTTTGTAAATGGAGGCGCGGGTCGGAATCGAACCGGCGTACACGGAGTTGCAGTCCGCTGCATGACCACTCTGCCACCGCGCCTAAAATCGCTTTTTTCTACACTTTACTTGTGTACGCCGGTCGATACCGGTCCTTTCTAAATCGCTACTGGCGCTGGAGTTAAAATACCACTCAACCACCGCGTCAATATTGCTGAACTGCATAATGAATTGGAGCGGGAAAGGAGGCTCGAACTCCCGACCTCAACCTTGGCAAGGTTGCGCTCTACCAACTGAGCTATTCCCGCGTCACTACACTTGGATGTTTAGCTTGTTCCCACAAGTTCCAAAACACCTTTAAGCTGTGCTTTAAGAAGGCGCCTATTCTAGTCAGTCACCAAATTCTGTCAAGGAAAGTTGCTGATTTAACGTGATTTTTTTCTCAATCACCTGCTGTATCGCGTAAATCTGGCCATGCCGCATGGAGATAAATCAACATTGACCATAAAGTAAGCAGCGCCGCCGTGTATAAGCACACAATATTTGCGTAATACAAATAGCCTTGATGCTCAGGCGAAACCAAAAGCAAGCCAAATATTGCGACCATTTGCATCGTTGTCTTAATTTTGCCCAAATACGATACCGCCACACTGGTGCGTTTACCCAGCTCGGCCATCCACTCACGCAGCGCGGAAATCACTATTTCGCGGCCAATAATAATAATTGCGGGTATGGTAAACCACGAGGCGTCGTAGCGTTCAATGAGCAAAGCCAGCGCCACCGCCACCATTAGCTTGTCGGCAACAGGGTCGAGAAATGCGCCCAACGCCGTACTCTGTCCGAGTTTGCGGGCAAGGTAACCGTCTAACCAATCGGTCATGGCCGCCACCGCAAATACCGCCGCGGTTAAAAAATAGGTATGCGCGATAGGCATATAAAATAAAACCACCAGGACCGGAATTAGCACAATTCGGAACAGGGTCAAGGCATTCGGTATATTCATAGTGGTCTCATTAAAGCAGCAAGTCGTATTCTATTCGTTTTCTAAGCGCTGCGCAGGTCTTCGTAGATTTGTAAGGCAATTTTCTCGCTAATTCCCGGCACTCGTTGTAAATCTTCTACCCCAGCTTGCTTCACACCCTGTAAACCACCGAAATAGCGGAGCAATTCTCGTCGTCGCTTGGCACCAACCCCCGGTATACCCTCAAGCGTAGATTGACGCCGGGTTTTATCTCGCCTTGCCTTGTGCCCCGTGATGGCAAAGCGGTGAGACTCATCGCGAATGTGCTGAACGAGGTGCAGAGCCGGACTATTGTCCGGCAAGCTGATTTCACGGCCATCATCACCGCGAATGAGTATCTCTAAACCCGCGCGGCGATCACTGCCCTTCGCCACCCCGACCATCAGTAGATTGTCGATGCCAAGTTCGGCCATCACCGCTTTTGCCTGGGTCAACTGGCCCTTGCCACCATCGATGAACAAAATATCTGGCACCAATACTTCGCCCGCTTTAACCCGCGTATAGCGGCGGCTAAGCGCTTGGTACATCGCCGCGTAATCGTCACCTGGGGCAATGCCATCTATATTCATTTTACGATAATCAGACTTTAGCGGCCCGTTGCCATCAAACACCACACAGGAGGCCACAGTCGCCTCGCCGCTGCTGTGACTGATATCAAAGCACTCTAGGCGCTCTGGAAGTTTTTCCAAGCCCAAGACCGCCTGCAAGGCCTTAAAGCGCTTCAGGCTGCTGGCAGACGACGCTAGGCGATTCTTGAGGTTTTGCTCAGCGGCGGTCAGCGCTAAATTTTGCCATTTAGCCCGATTGCTGCGCACCTTGTGACTAAGTGACACTTGGCGCCCTGCCTGTTCAGTAAGGCTTGCCGCCAGTAAATCGCTGTCGTCGAGCATGATATTGCTGATAATTTCCCGTGGAATATCACTAGCGCCGCTACCAATTAGGTAGTGCTGAGCCACAAAAGCCTCGATCTGCATCGCCAGCGGCTCTTCCAGCTGGCTTTTGGGGAAGTAACTACGACTACCCAGCACTCGACCGCCGCGCACGCACACCAGCTGGATACAGACTTGGCCACCGTCCATGACGCCGCCGAGAATATCCATATCGCCGGTTTCACCTTCAATGCATTGCGTGGACTGCACCTGCTGTAAATGGGCAATACGATCGCGTAAATCAGCGGCTTGTTCAAACTCCAGCGCCGCTGCGTGGCGCTCCATTTGATTCGCTAAATCGGCCTGTATATCTGAGCTTTTTCCCTTTAAAAACAATTCGGTATAGTTAACATCTACAGCATATTCTTTGTCGCTTACAATACCGACACAGGGCGCCGAACAGCGCCCTATTTGGTACTGCAGACAGGGTCGGCTGCGGCCTTTGTAATAGCTGTCTTCACACTGGCGCACCCGAAATACTTTCTGTAACCAACTCAAGCTTTCGCGCACCGCCGCCGCACTGGGGTAAGGGCCAAAATACTGACCTTTACCGGTTTTACGGCCGCGATGAATGCTCAAGCGTGGATGCTCGTGATCGGTGCTCAAATAAATATAGGGATAGGATTTATCATCCCGCAGCAGAATATTATAGGCCGGCTTGTACTGCTTAATAAGATTTTGTTCTAGGAGCAGCGCTTCACGCTCACTCGCGGTCACCGTCACTTCAATCTCGTGAATACGCCCCACCAAAGCCATGGTTTTAGTGGTTAATCCACTGGCCCGAAAATAGCTGCTCAAGCGCTTGCGCAAGTTCTTTGCCTTGCCGACGTAAAGCACCTCGCCAGCGACGTTGAGCATTACGTACACCCCGGCCTTCTCCGTGACAGTTTTTAAGAAGCTCGCAGAGTCGAATGACGTCGGCTTCGAAGCGGTTTCATTGGGGATAGCAGTCATCTCATTCAATATATTAGGCTAGGCGCCGGGAGAGTCGATCAGGCCGTGACGAATAGCGAGGAGTGTGAGCTCTACGTCACCACCAATATTGAGTTTTTCAAAAATTCGGTAGCGGTAGCTATTCACCGTTTTCGCTGAAATATGCAGCTGCTCAGCAATGTCCAATACCTTTTGGCAGTTAGCAATCATCAGGCTAATTTGCATTTCGCGCTCAGAGAGCGACTCAAAGGGTGATTCGACATCGCCACTAAAGCCCTTCAATGCAATCGCCTGTGCCACGCTCGGACTTAAATAGCGCAGCCCTTTAGCAACTTGCCTAACCGCCAAGACCATTTCTTCTTCCGAGGCGCCCTTGGTGACATAGGCCGAGGCACCAGCCTTAAGCAGGCGACTGGGCATAGGTTCTTGATCGTATGCGCTCAGCGCAATAATGCGCGTTGACGGCGACACCAATCGCAGTTTACGCGTTGCCTCTAAGCCGCCAATACCTGGCATTCGCACGTCCATTAGCACTACATCGGGGCTTAATATTCGACAGCTGCTAATTGCTTCTTCACCACTTGCCGCTTGGGCGATAACCGCAATACCGTCGGCATCGTCGAGCATTCGCACTATTCCGGTACGCACCATGGCGTGATCGTCGGCAACCAAAACTGTAATCATGTATTTCCCTGCATCCAATGCCTGTAACAATACCACCGCGACCATGACCTAACCAGCCTGCTGTGGGTCAATCCGCCAGCGATAATACCACTTTACGAAAAGTGATATTAATTCTTCCTTGCGCTAGCCCCTTTCGCACTGGAAGCGCGTGCTGCCAGTGGCGCTGGGTGGGCGGCAACATTAACAGCAATGATCCCGATGCTAAATGTATTTTACGTGATTTGGTTTTTAGCCCCTTCGGCTTCAGAAGGAAATCTCGACCACACCCTAAACTGAGTGACGCAACACAGGGATCACTGCCCAAGCTGGCTTCATCGTCGCTGTGGTAACCCATACTGTCTTCGCCATTGCGGTAGTAGTTGAGCAAGGCACAGTTAAAATCGTAGCCAGTATCGTCGGCAATACGCTCTCGTAGCGCCAGCACTTCCGGCGGCCATACATCTGCATAATGGCGGTGACCACTGTAGCGATAACTCAAACCAGAATCCCCAACAAAGGCAACTAACCGTGGCGTCAGGTGGCGTCGGCCATATATGTCTAATATCGGCTGTTGCCAAGAGATATTCTCGCGCAGCTGCTCATACAAGGGATCGGGTTCGGGGATATACTGGGGATAATAATGTAAACCACCCCCCGCTAAAGGAATATGTTCGGGCTCAATAAACACGGGGCTCAATTTCGAGGTCGACATTGAATCGCGCGAGCACATCGGCCTGTATTGCATCGGCGAACGCCAAAACTTCCGCGCCGTCTGCGCCGTCGTAATTAACCAGCACAATGGCTTGGCGCGGGTGAATTCCCACCGCGCCACGCCGCTTACCCTTCCAGCCAGCCTGATCTACCAACCACGCTGCCGCGACTTTAAAGCGGCCATCGGCCATCGGCCAATGGGGCAACGCCGGATATTGCGCGACCAGTTCTTGGGCAAGATTTTTGGAAATAATCGGGTTCTTAAAGAAGCTTCCGACATTCGGCTCCCGCCGATAATCTGGCAGCTTATCAGCCCGCACCATAGCCACGGTCGCAGCGATCAGTTCCGGGCTGGGCGCTTGCTCGGGGGCTTGCGCCGCTATGGCCTCAAGCAAGGCGGGATAACTAAGATTCGGCGCTGGCTTAGCACTCAAGCGCAATGTTATTGCGGTGATAATAAACACATCCCGCAATGCCCCCTTAAATACACTATCGCGGTAGGCTAACTGGCAATCGTCGGCACTTAAGGTGCGTAAGCCATTGAGGTTAATATCCCAGCCAGTAACCGAGTCCAGTACGTTGGCGAGCTCTACGCCATAGGCGCCAATATTTTGTATTGGCGCGGCACCCGCCTGACCGGGGATAGAAATTAAGTTTTCCAAGCCATACCAGCCTTGTGCCAAGCTATATTTCACCAGCTCGTCCCAATTCTCGCCAGCGGCTACGGTAACGAGGCGCTCATCACCACTACTCTCGCAGCTAATACCTCGCATCGCCATACGAATAACCAAACCGTGAATATCGCCGCGTAGCACTAAATTGCTGCCACCGCCGATAAACACTCGCCGTAAACGCCGACGGCTACTAAATTCAATTGCCTCACTAAGGCCATCAAGGCTGCTTACTTCAATAAAATAATCAGCAAGAACGCTAATACCAAGCGTGTTATACGGCCGCAAATCAACATGACGCTGAATATCCATTACAGCGCCGCGCCGTTGCCAAGGCCGTGATGAGCACAAATATGGTGTAATAAGCCTTCAGCGGCGTCTTCCACCAAGTCCAGCACCTCATCAAAGCCCTGCTCCCCACCGTAATAAGGATCCGGTACTTCGCGTCGTGCGGTGTGTTTCGCATAAGTCAAAAACAAAGCTAGCTCACACTTCGCCTGGTGAGTGTGCATAGCTTGTAAATCCGCCAAATTACACTCATCCATGGCCAAGATATAATCAAAGGTTTCGAAATCAGCTTTGCAGACCTGTCGCGCGCGCAATGACGAGAGATCATACTGGCGGCTCAGCGCTGCTGCCTGGCTGCGTTGATCGGGACTGCGACCGATGTGCCAGTCACCCGTGCCCGCCGAGTCAACCTGTATCTCGTCGTGTAGACCGGCATCGTTTAGGAGCTTCTGAAAGACACCGTGAGCCGTCGGCGAGCGACAAATATTGCCAAGACATACAAATAATACCTTGATGGCCATTAGCTGCTCGCCGCCAAAATTTTCCTGACATTTTGTAAGTCGGCTTCAGTATCAACGCCGCCCGGAATATCTACACAGGCCGTGGCGATATGAATACGCACACCGTTTTCCATCGCCCGCAATTGCTCTAATTTTTCAAAGCTCTCTAACACCCCCATGGGCCAGCGTACAAATTCGTGAAGAAAACCCACCCGATAAGCATAGATGCCAATATGACGTAAAAAGGGTGCATTATCTGGCAGACTCAATTCCTCGCCAGCCCAGTCATCGCGGCACCACGGCATGGGTGCACGACTAAAATACAGCGCATAACCCTGCCTATCGGCAACGGCTTTAACAGCGTTGGGATTAAAGACCACCTCAATATCGTTAATAGCCTCGCCCAGCGTTGCGATACCCGCGCTAGGCTTGGCGGCCAAATTTTCGGCCACCTGCGCAATAGCCGCCTTCGGGATCAGGGGTTCATCGCCCTGCACATTGACGACGATTTCCTCGTCGCTGAGCTGCAACTTACTCACCACTTCTTGCAAGCGATCGGTGCCAGATTCATGGGTCGCAAGGGTCATAATCACTTCTGCGCCAAACCCTTGGCAGGCATCAAATACCCGCTGATCCTCAGTGGCAATCACCACCCGACTGGCATCGCTATCGACGGCTCGCTCCCAAACATGCTGAATCATGGGTTTTCCAGCAATATCGAGCAGCGGCTTACCCGGCAAGCGGCTGGAAGCGAAACGGGCGGGAATGATAACGGTGTAAGACATGCTTGCTCCAAATGTAATTGATACTAGCGCGCTACTGCTGAAATATTAGCGGTTGATGTCGACTTCTGCCAAACGCGAGCGCAACTGCGCATAAAACGCTTTATCTATCTCGCCAGTAACCGGCAACATCCAATGGCTTCTCTCGGCAAATAGCCGACATTTAACAGCATCCTTTTCCGTCATTAGTACTGGCAGTGACTCATCAAATTGTAAGTCGGCCACAGTATAAGGATGGTGGTCAGCAAATGGATGCTCAATAAGCTCAAAGCCCGCCGCTTGCAGGCTGTGAAAAAACCGCTGAGGATTACCGATTCCCGCAACAGCGTGGATTCGGCGTTGGCTTAATGGCCAATCGACTAAGGCGCGCTGCTCACCGCTGGCCAAATTTACCGCCGTCACGCCCCGCAAATCCATGGTATAACCACGCAAGCGACTATTGCCGCCATTGATTATGCGCAGGTCGATAGCGTTTGCGCGGCTTACCGGCTCGCGCAAAGGCCCCACGGGCAAGCAGTGGCCATTGCCAAAGCCCCGCTCGCCATCAATAACGAGAACCTCTATGTCGCGAGCTAGACGATAATGCTGTAAACCGTCGTCGCTAATAATGAGATCGCAAGCGTGCTGCTCTACAAGCAATTTTGCTGCCGCCACGCGATCTGGCGCCACCGCCAGCGGCAAGCCACTGCGCTGGTACATTAGATAAGGTTCGTCCCCCGCTTCAGCGGGTGTTGACTTGGCGGTGACTAAATAAGGGTATATTGGTGCCTTTCCGCCGTAGCCGCGACTAACAATTCCGACCTTATAGCCTAGGCCTTGGCAGTATTCGGCCACCGCCAACACGACCGGAGTCTTACCACTGCCACCCACAGAAATATTGCCGATCACAATCAGCGGCGCGCCGCAGGACTGCGGCCGAATTAGACGGCGCCTCACTGCGGCGATTAGGCGATACAAATACGCCAGCGGAAGCAAAAGTAGCAAACTTTTCGGCTTGCCATACCAGGCGCGATTCAGGCCTTGTTCCAATGCCACCTAAATCTATTCCTCAAAATTCTTGTGGTATAGCTGGGCGTAGCGCTGATTCAAGGCCAGCAGCTCATCGTGGCTGCCCTGCTCTTTTATTTGCCCGGCTTCCATTACCACAATTTGATCGGCCATTTCGATGGTACTCAGGCGGTGGGCAATAACAATAGTAGTGCGGCCTTTCATCACCTCTTCCATCGCTTTTTGAATATGACTTTCAGCGCGATTATCGAGCGCCGACGTCGCCTCGTCAAAAATCAAAATTGGCGCGTTTTTAAGGAAGGCGCGGGCAATGGCCAGACGTTGACGCTGGCCACCAGACAACATCACGCCGTCTTCGCCAATAACGGTTTCTAAGCCGAGGGGAAGTTGGTCTATAAACTCGCTGGCGTGGGCCGCCTCTATAGCGGCACGTACCTCTTCACGACTCGCCCCGGCCATCTTGCCGTAAGCAATATTATTGAAAACAGTGTCGTTAAACAGCGTGACCTGCTGAGTCACCAAGGCCATTTTGTCGCGTAGATTACTTAGCTGGTAATCTCGAACATCAACACCATCAAGCAAGATATCACCCTGGTCATGTTCATAAAACCGCGACAACAGACTCACCAAGGTGGACTTGCCGGAGCCAGACAAACCAACCAAGGCCAAGGATTTACCCGCCTCAACTTTTAAATTTATATTGCGTAATACCAGCTCAGAATCAGGGCTATAGGCGAAGTTCAAATTACGTATTTCAATATCGCCGCGGGTTACATCACTGCGGTAAGTACCCTCGTCTTTCTCTTGCTCTGCGTCTATAAAATCAAAAATATCTTCTGCTGCCGCCAAGCCTTTTTGAATAGTGCTGCTAACATCCGCCAGCTGACGCATAGGTTTTGGCAAAAACAAGGCCGCCGACAAATACGCGACGAAGGCCCCAGGCGACATTGAACCGCCCAGACCCAAGGCTATCCAAATTAGCACGCCGGTGGCGAGTACAACTGGAAACTGAATCACTGAAGGACTGATCGCGTTGTAATAGGCCATCTTAATGTTTTGACTGCGGGTCCGACCACTCGCCTCAACAAATCGAGCGGTTTCAAAGGCCGTGCCGTCGTAGAGGCGAATTTCACGATAAGCGCCAATCGACTCATTGGTCACTTGGTTGACATCGCTCATCGCGTTTTGAATGTTTTTACTGAGCTTGCGAAACCGTTTACCCACCCAGTATACGGTGACAGCAATAATCGGCAGGGCAAGGAAAAACACCATGGTGAGTTTCCAGTTGCTATACAGCAAGTAGGCAATAAGTCCGATCGCAAAAGTGCCCTCACGCAGCACGACTTTGGTCGCATTAACCGCCGCACCGGTGACTTGTTCGACATTAAAGGTAATTTTGGAAATCATCATGCCCGTGGAGTTTTGATCAAAATACCGACTGGGCATATGCAGCATTTTATTAAACAGTTCACAGCGCAAATTGTGAACCAAGCTATTAGAAACAATCGCGATAAAATAATTACCGGCAAAGTAACCCAGGCCTCGGACTAAGCCGAGCACAACCATCATTAACACAATCCACAAGCGAGCGTCGGTTAGGACAAAGTCTTTGCCCCCCAAAGCCCACATTAATTTTGCCGACATACCACCTTCGCCGGGCACCATATTGCCGCCGATATAATCGACAATCAGCTGCATCATATCGGCAAGCAATACCTGAACACCGGAAAATACCGAAAAGCCCAAAACGCTGAATAAGAACATGGCCCACATCGGTATCACGTATTTCAGCAAGCGACCGTAAATAACGAGATCGGATTTATTGTTGTTACTCATATTACCGGGAATTCCTAGCGTTAACGGAGACGGAAAATAAAATCAATTGGCTGGCGTACTGCTGTCGGGATCTTGGGTGGTTAGGCTAAGCTTAGCAAAGCCCAATCGCCCCGCCGCATCCATCGCGGTGATAACGGACTGGTGAGGGCTTTTCGCATCAGCAGTAATAATGACCGGCAACTCAGTGTCGTCGCCAGCAATCTCGCGCATGCCAGCCATCAAACCTTGTACGGTGTGATCGACCAAGGCATGCTCATTAAGGCGGTAACGCCCTTGGGCGTCGATCACGACCTCCAAAACCTTCGTTTCCTGAGGAGCGATGTCACCTTGCGCGCTGGGCAACTCCAAATTAAGACGACTTTCTTTGGTAAATGTTGTCGACACCATAAAAAATATCAGCAGTAAAAACACCACATCAATTAGCGGGGTAAGATTAACCCCACTGTCATCCATGCGCTGGCGCTTAAATTTCACTATTTTTTACCCGCTGCGCTGTCTTTAATTTGCACTTCGCCGTGCATCGCATTGATCAGTTTCATCGCGTCTTGCTCCATTCGAACTACCAGCTCGTCAATGCGGCGCAAAAAATAGCGATGCATAATCAAGGCGGGAATGGCCACACAGAGGCCTGAGGCGGTTGTGATTAAGGCTTCGGAGATACCACCAGCGAGCACCCCTGCGTTACCTGTGCCCTGCACCATAATCTCGGTAAATACTCTAATCATACCCAGTACCGTGCCTAGCAAACCAAGCAGCGGCGCAACCGCAGCAATAGTGCCCAGCGCGTTAAGGTAGCGTTCTAGGTCGTGAATTATGTGAGACGCCGTATCTTCAATACTCTCTTTCATAATATCGCGCCCAAATTTGGCGTTGGCCAAACCGGTGGCGAGAATTTGCGCCAGTGGCGAGCCGCGTCGTAGCTCACGTAATTTCTCTGCATCGAGCTGCTTATTTTGCAACCACGCCCACACTTGATTTAATAAATTACGGGGAGCGACCTTATCGGGATTCAGTTTGAGAAAACGCTCTACACAGATAGCCAAAGCAATAATTGAAGACAAAATAATTGGCAGCATTAACCAGCCACCCGCTTTCACCAATTCAAGCACATCAGATCCCTACCATTTTTATGTGAGGGCATTATACGGAGGGAATGCCTCGGTAAGAAGTGAATCAGCCCTCGGAATTGAATTTCCGGCATAATTCAGGGTTTGTTACTGGCGTTTCCCAGTAATAACGCCAAGCTCTAGCATAGCGAATATCCGCTAGCTCGCCGCCTTGAAAGCGAAATTGAATCGCGCCATGCAGGCCGGTATGCCAGCAGCGACTGCCCTGAGCTTGATAGCGACGAAGAACGGCTGTCGCGGGGTGGCCGTAGTGGTTATTGCGCCCAGCCGAAAACACCACCTCTGCGGGTGCAACCGCCGCAATAAACGCCGCTGATGACGAGGTATTGCTGCCGTGGTGTGGCGCCACCAATACATTTGCCGATAAGTTATTATCATGGGCATCCATCAACTTGCGCTCTATATCTGCCTCGATATCCCCAGTGAGCAGAATAGCGGCAAGACCGGCACTGATCTTCATAACACAAGAAGCGTTATTACCGCGCTGATCGCTGACAGCGCTGTGCAAAAACTCAAATCGCACACCATCCCAATTCCAGGCTGGCGCTGTGTGACAATCGCGCCCTATTCTTTCAAACTTCTCAATATCTTCGCCACGAAGAAATGTGACCACCGGCTGCTTAGCAAGCAATGCGGACGCGGCACCCGCATGGTCGCGGTCACCATGGCTTAGCACCAACGCGTCTAAACGGTCTATGGCGAACTCCGCCAACGCGGGCAAGACCACGGCATCGGCGGTATTAAAGCCGCTGCGAAAATCTGGCCCAACATCGTACAGCAGGGATTTCGTTTGGGTTTGCAGTAGCACCGCCAAACCCTGCCCAACATCGAGCACGGTCACCCAGAGATCACCCTTGGTCGGTCGCGGCGCGGGCCAATAGAACAAAGCCAACAAGGGAATTACAGCCAGCCACTTAGCGGGTACCCCGCGGGGTAAAAGTATGACGAGTACTGCGCCAAGGCCTAAACCCAGGGCAGACGGCGGAGGATAAAAATGAATTACTGGTTGCCACTGCGCCGCCAGCGCTAGGCCTAGCTGCAAATATTCAAATAAGGCGTCTGCACAGGAAAAAAGCAAATCTGCCAGCCAAGGCCAGACCTTAAGTAACAATAAGCCCGCAAACAAGGCGGGTAAAATCAAAAAGGCCACCAGTGGGATCGCCACCAGATTTGCGGGGATACTCGCCACACTAAAACCCAATCCCCATAGACCCAACACTGGCAGCAAGCCAATAACGACCACCCACTGAGATCGCAGCAAGCTTAAACTACGAGGCTGACGCTGCCCCTGGAATGCCCACAACAGTATCGCCACAGCCGCAAACGAGAGACTAAAACCCAGCTGATGGGGCGCCAGCGGGTCGATAACCAACACCAGCAGCATCGCGGCAAAATAGGACCGCCAAGGGCTAATCTGCCGCCTAAAGCCATACGCCAACAAGGCCATCGCCGCCATTGCTACCGCGCGCTGGGTCGGCACGGAAAATCCCGCCATTGCCGCGTAGCTCAAGGCAAAGCCCATTGCCAACAGGGGCTTTAGCACTAAACCACGCTGACACAAAAATATCGCGACGCGACCAAGCCCCCAGCCCCACAGCAGCACCATGCCAATATGCATACCCGAGATGGCCATTAAGTGGCTGGTACCCGTTTGGGCAAACAAGGCCCAATCTGCGGGGTTTATCCCACTGCGGTCAGCAAACAGCAAGGCCTTCATTACCCCACTGTGATGATACCGGTCGAGATACGCGCTGGGGCCAGCTATCAAATTCTGCCGAAAGATCTCCGGCGAAAATGGGGCTGCCGAAGGAGTGAATACCGCGGTTTCAGGATGGCGAACATAGCCAGTAGCGGAATAGCCCGACACAAACAACCAGTGTCCATAATCAAAAGCGCCGGGAGATCGATAACCGTGAGGACGGCGCAAGCGAAGCTGCGCATGCAGGCTATCACCTAGGCTAGGCGGCTCCTCGCCGTACCAACTTAGCCGTACCCGACCCAAGCCTTTAAGGTCGGTTTTAGCGTCAAAACGGTAATGTGGCGGAAACTCACTGCGTCGTTCAGGCGGCGTCAACACCCGAAAGCTTAACGTAATATCCCTACCTTCAAGTGCCGGTGGCAACAGCTGCGCGGTTCGCCACACGCCGTAGCTTGCGGCGTAGGCCGCAGCAATTAAAAACGCCACTAAAGGCCCGCGCCAGCGCAGCCGTAACGCGGCGCTGGCGATTAAACCACTCAAAAGGCAAACAGCAATAATCGTGTATGCTGGCAGCGCTGGTGCAAACGCTACGCCGACTATTGCTACTATCGCCGCTGTCATCCATGACAACATGCTGGAGTACCCCAGTAGATCCGTGCATAATGGCGCCGCCCCGCTTATCGAGTACGCGGCTGGCTAAATTTCAACTGTCACACATGTGAACTAGAATTGAGCGGATGGCTCGTAAATTATTTAAACGTTGGTTACCGACGCCCGAAAAAATGCGCGAGCACCCCTCGGTCCGTATTTTTGGCAGTCTGTTACACGACCCCAATCTTTGGCACTTGAACCGCCGCTCAGTGAGCTTGGCGTTTTTCTTGGGCCTGTTCATTGCGTTTGTACCAATACCAACGCAAATGTTACTTGCCGCCCTCGCAGCCATTGTCTGCCGCGCTAATTTACCTATTTCAGTGATGCTGGTATGGATTACCAACCCCATCACCATGCCCGCTATCTTTTACTTTACCTATAAAGTTGGCGCTACCGTAATGGGTATTCCTCCCAATTCATTCCACTTTGAATTGTCATGGGCCTGGCTGGCCGAGGAATTCACCTATTTATGGCGCCCCTTGCTCGTGGGCTGCTTTTTAACCGGCTTACTAGCTGGCCTCGTTGGCGCCGCGAGCATTCATATTTTATGGCGCGTCCACGTCACACGGCGCTGGCGAAAACGCCGGGAAAGCCGTCTAAACCGCTAAACACAATACCGCAAACATCGTCTAACTCGAGCGTAACGCTTCTGCTGGCGCCATTCGCGACGCTCGCCACGCGGGATAAATCGTTGCCAACAAACTCATAGCGTAGGCTAGCGCGCAGACGGCTAAAACATCCGGCATACGAATATCAGCGGGCAAATAGTTAATGGGATACACATCGCTCTGCAGCAACTGCAAGCCCCAAAAATGCTCAACAGCGGCAACTACATCGCCGATAAACGTTGCCAGCACCACCCCCAGCACCCCGCCAGCAGTCGACCCCACCGCACCGATAACGGCACCATAACTCAAAAAAATACGCAAAATATCGCCTTGGCTCGCTCCTTGGCTGCGCAGAATACCAATATCAGCACGCTTGTCATTGACGACCATGACCAAGGTAGAAACCACATTAAACACCGCAACCCCCACCACGGCGAGCAGCATAATAACCACTAATTTACGGGACATTTGAATGGCGTGGTACATATTGCCAAACTGCTGACTCCAATCCTTGAGCATAAAGTCACGACCGTGCACCGAGGCCAATTCCCATGCAATTTGTGGCGCGGCAAACACGTCTGTAACTGAGACGCGCAGCGACACTGGTGGCGGTTCGGCGAATAATGCCTGGGCATCACTGATATGCATCAGCACCATTTGCTGATCCAGTTCTGTACCCGTGGCCACCAACGCCGCAACCGTCATCTGTACAAAACGCACATTTTGACTTCCCGCGGCCTGCGGCACACCCAAGGTCACCCGCTCCCCCTGTTCAACACCTAGGCGCTCGGCCAGAGCCTTACCTAAAATCACCATCTTGCTGCCGGTGCTTAACACGTCTAAATCGACATAATCTCGGATAGTGGACACGCGCGCCTCGGCTACAGGCTCCACGCCATAGAACAAACCGGGCTCAACCAAACCGCCCTTTATCAACATGGCGCTGCCCTGCACAAACGGCGCCGTTGCGAGTACAGCGGGATGGCGCTCGACGTCGCCTTGCAGGGTTTGCCAATCGCTCTCACCCACAGCCCAAGGTTGCAGCGTAATATGCGGTACCAAAGCCAATATTCGAGTCCGCATCTCACGATCAAAACCGTTCATCACCGACAACACCGTTACCAGGAGGGCAACCCCCAGAACCAGCCCTGCCATAGACAGCCGCGACAAAAACGACACCAACTGACTTCCTGACCGGCCCGAGCTATATCGAAGACCAATAAATACCGCCAGTGAGCGCATCAGGCCGCCGACTCCTGCAATTGGCCATCGGCGAGACTAAGTACCCTGTCCATCCGCCGAGCAAGCCGCATATCGTGTGTGACAATCACCAAGCTGGTTTGCAGCTCGCGATTTAATTCGAGTAACAGCGCCTGCACAGATTCTGCCGTGTCGCCGTCTAAATTGCCGGTGGGCTCATCCAATAATACACAGGCGGGACTATTCGCCAATGCGCGGGCAATGGCGACCCGCTGCCGCTCCCCGCCCGATAATTGCGCGGGCCGGTGCTCTAAGCGGTGGCCCAAACCCACCCGCTCCAGTAACTCTCGGCTGCGAGCAAACGCCACCGCGCGCTTTTCACCGCCAATAAGCAAGGGCATCGCCGCATTTTCCAGCGCAGAAAACTCAGCAAGCAAATGATGAAACTGGTATACAAAACCCAACTCGCGATTGCGCAACCGGCTGCGATCTCGGTCATTCATCTTTGCAATGTCTTTGCCGCTAACCAGCACGCTACCTTCTGAGGGGGTATCCAGTCCGCCAAGCATATGCAGCAAGGTGGTCTTACCGGCCCCCGAGGGACCGACAATCGCAATTCGCTCGCCACGACCAATATCGAGGTTTATGTTATTCAGTATGGTGAGCTGCTCTGGCCCCTGAACAAAAAACTTATGTAGATCACGACAGGCAAGCACTGAATCTGCCGGGACACTGATATTAGACATAGACACCGTACTCGTTATTCATAACGCAGAGCCTCAGCGGGTTGCACTCGCGAAGCCTGCCAGGCTGGATATAGCGTTGCCAGTAAGCTGAGCAGTAACGCAAAGCCACTGACAACCGCCACGTCTGACCACTGTAAATGGGAGGGAAGATGAGTAATAAAATAAACTTGCGGATTAAAGAGCTGCATACCGCTTACCTGCTCGATAAACGCGACTACACCACCGATATTTTGCGCGAGAGGCACGCCGATGAGCAAGCCAAGACCAAGACCAATCAGGCCCGTCGCCATACCGTAAACAATAAAAATAGCCATAATTGAACCCGGCGTACTGCCCATAGTGCGCAGCACCGCAATTGAGCCCCGCTTGGCAGACACCGCCATACTCAAAATGGAAACAATATTAAAGGCGGCAATCAACACAATAAACAGTAGCAGCAGGCGCACCATTTGTTTTTCCATTTTAACGGCCTGAAATAGGCTGCCCTGACTGTCACTCCAGCTTACAGCGAGACTGCCTTCTGGCAACTCAGCAGCGAGCACTGGCAGCAATTGCGGCGCCGCAAACATATCGGTCAATTGCAGGCGCAAGCCCTCAACATCGTCGCCGAGCTGGTAGAGCCGCTGAGCGTCGCGAATATGGATAAACGCACTCGTTGCATCAAGCTGGGCACCCGCGCTGAAGACCCCGCTAACCGTAAACTCTTTTTCGCGAGGGTACAAACCAAACGGTGTCACGGTCACTTTGGGCAAAATAACGGTTAGACCGTCACCAATACTCACCCCCAGCTGCCGCGCGAGAATATCGCCAATAATAATTTGATACTGGCCGCTGCCGTCATCGCTGAGGTAAGTACCGGCGATCATGTGCTCTGCAACTGAGGATACCCCACGCTCCTGTTCAGGATCGATGCCGTACAAAGACACACCACGCAAACGCTTAAAGACCGCCAGCATAGCCTTACCGCCCACATAGGGCGCAACCCCGCTAACTTGGGGCTTATCGGCCAGCGAACTCGCGTAAGCCTGCCAGTCCGCTAAGCGGCGCTGAGGACCTTCAATATAACCGTGGGGGACAACCGATAGGACTCGCTGCTGCAGTTCACGCTCAAAGCCGTTCATCACTGACATCACAACAATCAATGAGACCACGCCAATTAACATGCCCAGCAGTGAAAACCACGAGACTAGCGACAGAAAGCGGTCATTTCCCGAGGCACGTCGAAAATACCGAATACCAATCCGTAAATATAAGGGCACAGCCATAGGAAACTAATCGCAATCCAGATCGTAAATCAGAGCCTATACTATCATTGCATGCGGGAATTATGAGAAAAGATATTTGTGCAATTTATGCGCCTTTTCACCCGCTAACGCCAAAGTATTCGTACAAGGGGATATTCATGTTACTCATACTACACCCTAATATTCAGGAGTCAGATCCAGCATTTAAGAAAACCATGAGTCATCTCCAGCAATTATCCGGAGTAAAGATCAAACAGCATGAGGTCAGCGGCCAGCTACAAAGCCTCAGAGAAATTTATTTGCTCGGCGATACCCACGCGCTGGATATTGAAGAGATTGAAAGCCTACCCGCGGTGGAGAAAGTCATTCGGATCTCAGAGGAATACCGTATTCTCGGCCGCCATAAGACCCAAGGCGGACGCAGCGGCTTTCATTATCAGGGCTTAGCCTTTGATCAAGAGTCGCTACACATCTTTGCCGGGCTGTGTGCAGTAGATAATCCCAAGCACGTCGAAGAAATGCTCCGCGCCCTGCAAGCCAACGGTCTGAATTGCACGCGAATGGGCGCCTACAAGCCCCGCACCAATCCTTATGCGTTTCAGGGTCACGGCAAAGACTGCCTGCCTTGGGTATTTGATCTTGCGGGAAAATACGGCATTAAAGTCATTGCCATGGAAGTCACCCACGAAAGTCATATGCAGGAGATTGACCAAGCCCTCTCCGATGCCGGGCGCCCTTGCGGCGTGATAATGCAAATTGGCACTCGTAACACCCAAAATTTTGAGTTGCTCAAAGCCATTGGTAAACAGAACGACTACCCCGCCCTACTAAAGCGTGGCTTTGGCATTACCCTTAATGAATCCTTAAACGCCGCAGAATATTTAGCCAGCGAAGGCAATAGCCAAGTGATATTTTGCTTACGAGGAATGAAAAGTGAGTTCGGCGCGCCCCACCGCAATATGGTGGATTTTGCACAGGTACCGACGGTAAAGCGACTTACAAGAATGCCAGTCTGTATCGACCCCTCTCACTCGGTCGGTAGCCGCGATATCGCCCCCGATGGGGTTTTAGAACTCTGCCACGCCACCGCCCAAGGGGTATTAGCTGGCGCCAACATGGTATTGGTCGATTTTCACCCAGCCCCAACAAAAGCCCTAGTCGACGGACCTCAAGCGCTAACGCTTAATGAGCTAGAGCCGTTTTTGAAAGACATGGAGATTGCGAGGAAGGCATATTTGGAGCGAGTCGGGGTTTGGCAGCACGCCGCGTCGGACGTCTGACGCCCGACGCCCGACGAATTCAACTAGCGTCGTAAAACGTCGTGCTCGATTTATTCCGCGCCGCGGCCGCCGCATCATTTTCTTCTGTGCATTTCTTCGGATCATTACCGCACAAATCACAGATATAGTCAGGGTCGCTCAGTGCAGCGCCAACCCCTCCGCAGGACCCAGCAATGGGCTTGCGGCCCATTAATACTCCAATCGACATTGCGCCGACAATCAGTAGCATCACAAAAAACGCAGCAAATATCGTTGCCATTTTACTTCTCCTGCTCCAGATACGGAGCAAACTCGGAACTGTAGCGGCGGGCAAAGCCCGCGTCGCTCTTTTCTATAATATAAACCGGTATGGCCATTTGTTCAGCCAACTTCAGTGTTTTATCACCACCCATTACCGAAAACGCAGTGGCCAAGGCATCAGCATACGCGCACGAGGCGTCCAATACCGTAACTGAGGCCAAATTATGGGTAATCGGGCGCCCGGTGTTCGGGTCGATAGTGTGCGAGTAACGCACTCCCTCTTCTTCAAAGTAATTACGGTAGTCACCCGAGGTGGCTATGCCTATATTACCCAAGCGGATCGGCGTGGTTTCTGGGTTTTCCACATCGGGATTCTCCACCCCAATTCGCCATTGATCGCCGCGCGGACTCAAGCCAGCAACGCGCATCTCACCGCCAATCTCGACCAAATAGTCCTTGGTGCCGAGGGATTCCAGCCATAAAGCGACCACATCAACACCGTAGCCCTTAGCAATAGCCGACAAGTCGATGTGAAGATCTTTATGCTTAAGCACCTTTTTATCAAGGATATCCAGCTCAATTTCACCAAAGCCTACGGTTTCGAGCGCTTTGGCAACAGCCTCATCACTCGGTTTGCCGTTGTGTTTAACGGGCCCAAAGCCCCACAAGTTCACCAGCGGTGCAACCGTAATATCAAACGCGCCATTTGTGACCCAACTCACTTCAGTCGACAATACTAAGATATCGAACAGCATGGGCATGACCGGGTACCACTCATTCACCGGCGCGTCATTTAAACGGTTCAATTCAGAGTCTGGGATGTACGTTGAAGCAAGCTGATTAAACGCCTGCAAGCGCAGGTCCAGCGCCTCCTTGAGGCTTTGCTCAGTCCACTCATCGCTCGGCTGACGCAGAGTGATGTGATAAGTGGTCCCCATGGTAGTGCCATTCACTTGTAAAAATGGCGCTTGTTTCGCTGAGCAGCCCACCATAAACAATAAAAGCAGCACTAAGGCTGCTTTTATTGTGTTGCGAGGCAAATTACCCACCGAAATCATCGAGAAGTATATTGTCTTGTTCAACACCGAGATCTTCCAACATTTTGATAACAGCCGAGTTCATCATCGGCGGCCCACACATATAGTACTCACAATCTTCCGGTGCTTCGTGGTCCTTCAGGTAGTTTTCAAACAAGACCTGATGGATAAAGCCGGTCATGCCAGTCCAATTATCTTCGGGCTGGGGATCAGAGAGCGCCAAATGCCACTCAAAGTTCTCATTCTCTGCTGCCAGCTTGTCGTACTCTTCCACGTAAAAGGCTTCACGCATAGAGCGAGCGCCGTACCAGAAAGTAATTTTGCGTTTGGTTTTTAAACGCATCAGCTGATCGAAGATATGGGAGCGCATCGGCGCCATACCAGCACCACCGCCGACAAACACCATTTCAGCATCGGTCTCTTTGGCAAAGAATTCACCAAACGGGCCGTAAACTTTCACTTTGTCGCCAGGCTTAAGATTAAAGACCCAAGATGACATCTGCCCTGGTGTTAAGGCTAAGTTATTTGGTGGTGGCGTCGCCGCACGAATATTAAACTTAACAATGCCCCGCTCTTCAGGATAATTGGCCATTGAGTAAGCGCGGATTACGGTCTCTTCCACTTTCGACTCAACATTCAAGAAACCGAAACGCTCCCAGTCGCCTTTGTATTCGGCCGGAATATCAAAATCCGAATACTTAACATGGTGCGGCGGGCATTCAAGCTGCACGTAACCGCCAGCGCGGAAATTAACGTTCTCACCCTCTGGCAGCTTCAAAGTCAGCTCTTTAATGAAGGTTGCCACATTGGGGTTGGACTCAACAGTACACTCCCATTGCTTAACACCAAAGACGTCCTCTGGCACTTCAATCTTCATATCTTGCTTAACCGGAGTCTGGCAAGACAAACGCCAGCCTTCGCGAGCTTCGCGAGGGCTAAAATGCGCTTCTTCGGTAGCGAGCATCGAGCCGCCGCCGTCGCTAACAATACACTTACACTGGGCGCAGCTACCGCCGCCGCCACAGGCTGAAGCCAAGAACACGCCCTGGCCAGACAAAGTGTTTAATAATTTATCGCCTGCAGGCACGGTAATGGTTTTTTCGCCATTGATCTCGATGGTGACATTGCCGCTGCTCACAAGGCGCGAGCGTGCGAACAAAATAATGCACACCAGCGACAATACAATCGCGGTAAACATGCCCACACCGAGAATAACTACTGTATTCATTAATTCCTCTCCAGTCTTCTCGGTTAGAGATCAATACCGCCGAAGGACATAAAGCCCAACGACATTAAGCCAACAGTGATGAAAGTAATACCCAGACCACGCAGGCCCTCGGGAACATCGCTGTATTTGAGTTTTTCGCGGATACCTGCCAAGGCAACAATAGCTAGCGCCCAGCCAGTACCGGCGCCCGCGCCGTAGACTACCGAGTCGGCAAAGCCGTAGTCGCGCTCTACCATGAACAGCGAGCCGCCCATAATTGCGCAGTTAACCGTGATCAACGGCAGGAATACACCCAGTGCGTTATAAAGCGCTGGTACATATTTATCCAATACCATTTCCATGATTTGAACTATCGCGGCAATAACACCGATATAGCTCAGCAAACCTAGGAAGCTCAAATCTACGTCAGGGTAGCCAGCCCAGGCCAACGCGCCTTCGCGAAGCAAATGGTTGTAAATTAGGCTGTTAACCGGGACGGTCAGCGCCATAACTACGATAACCGCAATCCCCAAGCCAATTGCGGCCTGAATTTTTTTGGAAATCGCCAAAAAAGTACACATGCCCAGGAAAAAGGCCAGCGCCATGTTCTCAATAAACACCGAGCGCACGAACAGGCTTATAAAGTGTTCCATTAAAAGGCCTCCTTAACGCTGCGGGTATTTTTAGTAATTTTGAATTCTTCCTTTTCCACCTGTTCAGGTTTAGCCGAGCGCAATACCCAGATAAAAATACCAATCAGGAAGAAGGCGCTTGGCGGTAACAGTAATAGGCCATTAGGCACATACCAGCCACCGTCGGTAACCAGCGGCAGTATCTCGAAACCAAACAACTTACCGGAACCAAACAATTCACGAACCACAGCAATACTGATTAGTACCACACTGTAGCCCAGACCATTACCGATGCCGTCAACGAAGCTCGCCAGCGGCGGGTTCTTCATGGCGTAACCTTCGGCGCGGCCCATAACGATGCAGTTGGTGATTATCAAACCAACAAACACCGACAGCTGCTTGCTGATCGCAAAGGCATAGGCCTTTAACAGTTGATCCACCACGATTACCAGCGAGGCTATAATCACCATCTGCACAATAATACGAATACTGCTTGGGATCTGTTTGCGGATCAGCGATACCGCAAAGCTTGAACAAGCCGTCACCAAGGTCACAGAGATACACATTACCAGCGTTACTTTAAGGCTGGAGGTCACCGCCAAGGCCGAGCAGATACCGAGTATCTGCAGCGCGATGGGGTTGTTCTGTAAAATTGGCTTGCTTAGGGCTTCTCTCATTGTCGACATGGCTTATGCCTCCCCTGAACGCAAGTTGCTTAAAAAAGATTTATAACCCAGCTCACCCATCCAGAAGCGCAGCAAATTGCTAACACCGCGGCTGGTTAACGTCGCACCAGAAAGTGCATCCACCTTGTTTTCGGCATTAGGTGTGCTGCTGTCTACATTGCCTTTGACCAGTTCAATAGCAACATCGCCATCACTGTAGATCTCTTTACCGGGCCAAATCGCCTTCCACTTTGGATTGTCGACTTCGCCACCCAATCCAGGCGTTTCGCCGTGATCGTAAAAACCTAAGCCCGCAACCGTATTGAAATCATTTTCCAATGCCAGAAAGCCGTAAAGTGTTGACCACAAGCCATAGCCGCGAACCGGCAAAATCACCTTATCGTATTTGCCATCTTTCTCGATCAAATACACCATAGCGAAGTTTTCACGACGGCGAATTTTGGCGAGATCGTCATCACCCAGCGCAATTGACGTCGCTGAATCTTTGGCCACTTTAGCTTGCTCAAAACCTTTTATAGCCAACTCATCGGTAAACTTACCGGTTTCTAAGTCAACAATTTTAGTCGTGACCTGCTTAAACTGCTCCTCGACACTTTCACCGGGGACTAGCAGTCCAGCCGCCGCCAAGATATTGGCTTTGCGGTCTAGGGCTTTATTAATTACTTGCGCCGGTTTCAGCATAACTGCCGCGCTGGCAACAACCAGAGCGCAGACAATACACAGGGTAACGGCAACCAGCAGCGTTCTTGGGATACTGTCGTTATTAGCCACGTGCCAACCTCCGCTTGATATTTGCCTGCACTACAAAATGATCGATTAGCGGCGCGAATAAGTTAGCGAACAAAATTGCCAACATCATGCCCTCTGGGAAAGCGGGGTTAACTACGCGAATCAACACCACCATACAACCGATCAAGGCGCCAAAAATCCATTTACCAGTATTGGTCATCGACGACGACACTGGGTCAGTCGCCATAAACATCATGCCGAAGGCAAAACCACCCAATACCAAATGCCAATGCCAAGGCATGGCCATCATTAAATTGTCGCTCTGCATGGAGTTGAACAGCATCGACAGGCCAAACATACCGATCAATACGCCGAGCACGATGCGCCAAGAGGCAATGCCGGTCCACAAAAGTACGCCACCGCCGAGGAAAATTGCCAAGGTCGACACTTCACCCATTGAGCCGTGCATATTGCCGAGGAAGGCGTCCATCCACGTCATTTTTTCTTGCAGAACCGCCATGCCATCGCTTGCCACTACAGACAGCGGCGTTGCGCCGGTAAAGCCATCAACGGCCGTCCATACTGCGTCACCAGACATCTGCGCGGGGTACGCGAAGAAGAGGAACGCGCGGCCCGCTAATGCGGGGTTTAAGAAGTTTTTGCCGGTGCCGCCGAATACTTCTTTGGCAATAACCACACCAAAGCTGATACCCAAGGCAACCTGCCACAGCGGAATACTCGGCGGGCAAATCAGGGCAAACAGAATTGAAGTAACAAAGAAGCCTTCATTAACCTCGTGGCCACGCTTCATGGCAAAAAGTACTTCCCAGAAACCGCCGACAACAAAGGTCACGGCGTAAACGGGAATAAAATACCAAAAGCCGTGCCAGAAATTATCCCAAAGGCTAGCGGGGTCATAGCCCGCCATCATCGAGATCATTACATGACGCCAGCCTTCACCGCCGGCAATGCCAGCATCGAGCATAATTTGGTTAGCCTGAAAACCAATATTCCACATCCCGTAGAACATCGCCGGGAATGCACAGAACCAAACGGTAATCATAATCCGTTTTAGATCGACACCGTCGCGGACATGCGCATTGGTTTTAGTAACACTTGATGGTGAATAAAAAATCGTATCTGCCGCTTCGTACAGCGCATACCATTTTTCATAGCGGCCGCCTTTCTCAAAATGCGGCTCCATATCGTCGAGAATTTTTCTCAGCCCCATGACTTAACCCTCTTTCTCTATGCGGCTTAAATTGTCGCGAAGGATCGGGCCGTACTCATACTTGCCTGGGCAAACATAGGTACATAGCGCGAGGTCTTCCTCGTCCAACTCTAAACATCCCAATGACTGCGCCATTTGGGTATCGCCCACAATAATTGACCGCAGCAACTGCGTTGGCAAAATATCTAATGGCATTACTCGCTCATAGGCCCCAACTGGCACCATGGCGCGCTCACTACCATTGGTATTGGTCGTATAAGCAATCGACTTTTTAAAGAACTGCGACAAATAAATACGCAGTGCCGAGTGTTTGTTAACACCGGGCGACAACCAACCCAGAAAATCACGGTGATTACCTTCAGCCAAGACGCTTACTTGGTTGTGGTAGCGGCCAAGGAACGCCACAGCGCCACGCGCAGTGCGCCCGCCCAGCACAGAACCGGAAATAATCCGATTGTTGCCCGGACGAATTTGACCCGCGCACAATTCATCTAAGCTCACACCAAGACGAGTGCGAATCAAGCGAGGGTTTTCCACCTGGGGGCCAGCAAGCGCAACAACACGCTCGGTATTTAATTGGCCCGTGGTAAACAATCTACCCATGGCGATAACATCTTGGTAGCCAATAGACCACACCACTTTTGTCGCGCTAGCGCCTTCCAAAAAGTGGATGTGCGTGCCAGCCAATCCAGCCGGATGAACACCGCCAAACTCGGCAACCCGCAGTTGTTCATTGTCTAGGCTCGGCACGCTACTGCCTGGGGCAACACATAAGTGCACTTTCCCTTCGGTTAAGCGGCACAATAGTTCCAAGCCGTTACTAAAATCAGCATCCGCTTCGGCAATCACCACTGCTGGATCCGCAGCCAGCGGGTGCGTATCTATTGCGGTAACAAATATCGCCGCAGGACTACTGCCAATCGCCGGCACTTTACTAAATGGCCGAGTCCGCAGGGCTGTCCACAAACCGGACTGCTGAAGGTTCTCAGCAACCTGCTCTGCACTCAGGGTGCTAAGCGCACTGGCATCATATTTAGCAAAGGTTTCGAACTCATCGTCTTCAACGTCGATAACCACCGACTGCAACACCCGCTTTTCACCGCGATTAATCGCAGAGACAAGACCGGTTGCTGGCGCGGTGTAGCGAACGCCGGAATTTTTCTTGTCGGTAAACAATAATTGACCGGTTTTTACCCGATCACCGACTTTCACCGCCATGGTGGGCTTCATACCGAGGTAATCGAAACCGAGCACAGCTACCGCACGCACCTTTGAGCCAGGCTCAATACGCTGTGCGGGACCACCGGATATGGGCAGATCTAAGCCCCTGGTAATTTTGATCATAAGGCTGTCTAACACTCTTATGGTTGAACGCGAAATTGCAAATCTGCGTAAACTCGGGCGTGAAAACGCGCCGGGGGCAACGCACAAACGACTTAATCATTGTGCGTCCCAAAAACTGCGGCAAGTATAAAGACTCGCCGGACTGCTTACCACTGCTTGACTGATGATATCGGTCATCAGCGTAAACATTTACGGTCAGGGCTGGTTGGCGGCCAACTCAGCCCTCCCCCAATTAATCTTGGGGATAAACCGCGTATTCAACACCGGCCATTTTCTCAAGTACGCGATGTACTTGGCAGCTATAGCCAAACTCATTGTCATACCAGCAGTATAAAATAGCGCTTTTGCCATTCACGATGGTTGCCTCGCTATCAAAAACGCAGGCGTGACGCGAACCAACAAAATCACTAGACACTACTTCTGGCGAGTTAGAGTAGTCTATTTGCTTACGCAGTGGCGAGTGCAGAGCGACTTTACGCATAAATTCGTTAAGCTCTTCTTTAGTCGTCTCTGTCTTCAGGTTCAACTTAAGAATGGCCAAAGACACATTGGGGGTCGGCACTCGAATTGCGTTGCCGCTCAATTTACCCAACATCGCTGGCAATACTTTACCAACCGCCTTCGCTGCACCCGTTTCAGAAATAACCATATTTAATGGCGCGCTGCGACCACGACGATCACCTTTGTGGTAATTGTCGATCAAATTCTGGTCATTGGTGTAAGAGTGAACGGTTTCAACGTGACCGTTTTCAACGCCAAACTTGTCGTCGAGCACTTTAAGTGGCGGCGCAATAGCGTTGGTAGTGCAACTAGCAGCAGAGATAATAGTGTCTTCAGGCAGAATTTGATCACTATTAACACCGTGTACAATATTCTTCATATCGCCCTTGCCAGGTGCAGTCAAAATAACCTTGGCGATACCCGGACGACCGAGATGCGTAGACAAGCCCTCGACATCGCGCCACTTGCCGGTGTTATCAACCAAAATAGCGTCGTTGATGCCATAGGCAGTGTAGTCCACCTCGTCCGGTGAATTGGCGTAAATCACCTTCACTTCGACGCCATTGGCAACGAAGGACTGGCGCTCCTCATCAACACGGATTGTGCCGTTAAAGGGGCCGTGAACGGAGTCGCGGCGCAGCAAGCTAACCCGCTTTACCAAATCATTTTCGGCGCCACCGTGACGAACAACAACCGCACGCAGACGTAAATTAGCGCCACCACCGGCCTTTTCAATCAATAGGCGGGCAACCAAACGGCCAATACGACCAAAACCGTATAAGACTACGTCACGTGACGGGCGACCTGGCTCTTTGGCGCCACCAATCAATTTAGCCACTTGGCTGCGAACAAAATCTTCAACAGACTGGCCGCTAGCCTTGGCTGTTTCCTCGTAATTAACCGCAATACGCCCAGCATCGATATGTGCAGTACCGAGGTCTAGCGTGGAGAGCGCCTGAATAATTGGAAAGGTTTCAAACTCGGAAATTTCGTTTTGCTCAACCTGACGCACGAAGCGGTGGGCCTGCATGATATCCAGCACCGAAAGGTTGACCAGATTCTTACCATAAATGTAGGTTTTAACGTTATTGGAGCGGTAAAGTTTACCAATTAGAGGGATCATCCCCTCTGCTAACGCTTCGCGTTCTTTCCAATCGGCGAAGTAATCATCAGGACGCTCACGTCTTCTTTCAGTCACGGCAGATACCCTTTGCATGGCGGGGAGGAGAAAATTGTGCGCGTATTATCTTTATTACTGCCCTCAAGTTCAACCGCCCATCGCCATCTGTGCAATGTAATAACTACCAATAGCGGGTTACAATGCAGCATTTATCACTGACCAAAGCAGAATTCCCCGACTGTGATTGAATTACCCGCAATTAATACCCCCCCTAAAGTCGGCGTTCTGCGCTGGGGACAATGCCCCTCCGCGAGCCACGGCCTCGTTGCCGCTGAATTAGCAAGATCGCTAAACCAGCCGGTACTCCTGCTGACCGCGGACACAGCCTCCGCCTATCAGCTTGAACAAAACCTGCGGTTTTTTGCTGCCGAGCTACCCGTGCGCCTGCTCCCTGACTGGGAAACACTGCCTTACGATAATTTTTCACCACACGAAGACATTGTTTCGGAGCGCCTGCGCACCCTGAGTGAACTGCCAACAATGGCAAACGGCATTTTGGTTGCCCCCATCAGCACCCTAATGCAGCGGATTGCGCCACCCGACTATGTACGCCAACACAGCTTACTTCTTAAACGTGGCCAACACGTCGACATCAGCACCTTCCGCCTAGAACTCGAAAAAAGCGGCTATCACCACGTAGATACGGTTTATCAGCACGGGGAATACGCTAGTCGCGGCGCGATTATTGACATATTCCCAATGGGCAGCGAATTTCCCTATCGCCTAGACCTCTTGGATCAAGAAATAGACAGTCTGCGCAGCTTCGACCCAGAAACCCAGCGCGGCATTGAGTCCGTTAACGAAATACGCTTATTACCGGGCAAAGAATTCCCGTTAGACGACAACGGCATCGCCCTGTTTCGCCGCCAATGGCACGAACGTTTTAATGTCGACCATCGCAAATGCCCCGTTTATCAAGATGTCAGTGATGGCATCGCGCCTGCTGGCATTGAATATTACCTACCGCTGTTCTTTCAACAAACCGGCACCCTATTTGACTACTTACCCAACAACACATGGGTGTTAAATACCACAGGGATTGAAGGGGCCGCCGAGCATTATTGGCAAGACATACAACAGCGCTACGAACAACGTATAGGGGATTTACAGCGGCCCGTTTTGCCGCCAGCGGGGGTATTCCAAACCGTACCGGAACTCTTCGCCACACTCAAAAACTATCCGCGCATCAGCTTGAGCGAAGGTGAGCTTCCCGCCGCTGCAGGCAGCTTTAACTTTGCTATTGCGACAGCGCCACCACTGAGCATAGACGCCAAACACAGCGATCCCATTGCCGCCTTACGGAGCTATAGCCAGCACCGTAAAGTCTTGCTATGCGCCGAATCGGCCGGGCGACGCGAAGCCTTAATTGATTTATTGGCGCGCCACAAACTGAAGCCAGAGTCCTTTGCCAGCTGGCGAGCCTTTGCCGACAGCAAATGTGAATTTGGCATTACCATTGCTCCTATTGACGAAGGTATCTCAGGCGATGCCCCCTACGCCTTTGCCCTCATTGCGGAGTCGCAACTCTTCGGCAAGCGGGTATCTCAGAGCCGTCGCCGCAAGAAAGCCGCCGCCAGCACCGCCGAGAGCGTGGTCAAAAACCTCGCGGAACTGCGTGTTGGCGCCCCCGTGGTGCACGCCGATCACGGCGTTGGCCGCTACTTAGGTTTGCAGTCACTCAATGTCGACAATCAAGCCAGCGAGTTTTTAGCCCTAGAGTACGCCGATGGCGCCAAGCTCTATGTGCCGGTGGGCTCGCTGCAATTAATAAGCCGCTACAGTGGCGCCGACGACGACAACGCGCCCCTGCACCGACTCGGAACCGAACAGTGGAGTAAGGCCAAACGCAAAGCAGCGGAAAAAATTCGCGATGTCGCCGCCGAATTATTGGATATTTATGCCCGCCGCGAAGCCCGAGAAGGCCGCGCCTTTGAACTCAGCGACGAAGACTATCAACAATTCGCGGACGCCTTCCCCTTTGAGGAAACACCCGATCAGCAAGTCGCCATTGAAGCGGTCCTGGGCGATTTAAAATCACTGCGCCCCATGGATCGCCTGGTTTGCGGCGATGTTGGCTTTGGCAAAACCGAGGTCGCGGTGCGGGCCGCCTTTGTCGCGGTACAAAATGGCACTCAAGTAGCTATTTTAGTACCCACCACCCTGCTCGCTCAGCAGCATTTTGAGTCCTTTCGCGACCGCTTTGCTGACTGGCCCGTGAACATAGAAGTGCTGTCGCGGTTTCGCAGCGCCGCCGAACAGAAAGGCGTCATCGCCGAACTTCACGCCGGCAAGGTCGACATCTTAATCGGCACCCATAAATTACTAAGTAACGACATTCACTACAAAAACCTCGGCTTAGTTATTATCGACGAGGAGCACCGCTTTGGGGTTCGCCAAAAAGAGGCCTTGAAAAACCTCCGCGCCGAAGTCGATGTATTAACCATGACGGCCACGCCGATCCCTCGCACATTGAATATGTCGATGGCGGGCATTCGCGACTTATCTATTATCGCCACCCCGCCCGCCCGACGCTTATCGGTCAAAACCTTTGTTAGGGAGTCTGACGACGGGCTAATTAAGGAGGCAATCCTTCGCGAGATTTTACGTGGCGGCCAAGTTTACTACCTCCACAACGAGGTCAAAACCATTGAAAAAACTGCACGCGACCTGGAGGCCATGATTCCCGAGTTACGGATTGGCGTTGGCCACGGCCAAATGCGCGAGCGTGAACTCGAACAGGTGATGAGTGATTTTTACCACAAACGTCACAATGTCTTGGTGTGCTCAACGATTATTGAAACTGGCATCGACGTACCCAATGCCAACACCATTATTATTGACCGCGCTGATAAATTTGGCCTAGCCCAACTTCATCAGCTGCGCGGTCGCGTAGGTCGCTCACACCACCAAGCCTACGCGTATTTATTAACGCCACCCGTGAAACAATTGACGAGTGATGCCCAAAAGCGCTTAACCGCCATCAGTGAAGCTGACACCTTAGGCGCGGGTTTCACTCTTGCCACCCAAGACATGGAAATCCGCGGCGCTGGCGAGCTATTGGGCGAGGGCCAAAGTGGCCAAATCCACTCGATAGGCTTCACCCTGTATATGGACATGCTCGACCGCGCCGTAAACGCAATAAAAGCCGGCAAGAAAATAAACTTAGAAGATAATAACGCTGACCACATTGAGGTGAATTTACGCCTACCGGCACTAATACCGGACGAATACTTACCCGATGTCCAAAGTAGGCTCATGCTCTATAAACGCATCGCGAGCGCCGTCGACAGCCACGAGTTGCGAGAATTACAGGTTGAGATGATCGATCGTTTTGGCCTGCTACCCATTCAGGTCAAAAACCTGTTTCGCTGCGCCGAAATCCGACTTCATGCCGGCGCCCTAGGATTAAGTAAAATTGAAGCCTCAAACCAAGGGGGTCGAGTGGAGTTTGCGGAAGACACCCAAGTTCACCCTTTAAATATCGTCAAACTCGTGCAAATGGCACCAGCGCGCTATCAACTCGACGGCGCCAATGCCTTAAAATTCAAAGAGCCCTTAGAAGACCCTGCGCAACGCTTTGATTTTGTTGAAGCACTGCTCAGCAAGCTGGCAGCAAAACAATAGAACTGCGATAGTAAGACCGCATTTAAAAATGAGACCGAGCACTATGAGTACACTAGATCACCGCCGCTACTACGCCCTACTCCTACTACTGCTCTGGGGATTTAGCGCTGCGGCTTTCGGCCAAAATACCGATCGATTTCATATTGATATGGTGGTCTATGCCAATAATGATCCCGGCAATATGTATGAAGAAGACTGGCCCGACAATGTGCATTTACGCTACCCCAGAAAATGGGTGCGCCTGCAGACCAACAGCAGCTCACCGCGCATTGTCGACAGCAGCGACCCTGAGTTTGCTAAAGCCGCCCAATCCCTGCGCATGTCGTCCCGATACAAACCCCTATTTCTCGCCAGCTGGGAGCAAGACCTGCTACCGCGCAAAAAATCCCCGGCTATTTTGATACAGGGAGGCAGGCAATTTGGAAAACATTATGAACTTGAGGGCTATATTCGCATTGCTGTAGAACGCTATCTGCACGTCGATACTAATCTATGGCTGGTGCGCTACGGTAGCCGCAGCGGCAATTATTATTTACCACACCAACCGCAAAGCTATGATGAGCCTGAAGAACTGTCTTCACTGGCCGACAAGGCCTTTGAAAGCAGCCCAGAGTACCTCCAATTTAAGCAGCAAAACCCAGATTTTGAGCCCAGTGTGCAATCTCAGCAAGATATAGACCATCCCATTGAGCAAATCGTGGTGATGAAACAACAGCGGCGGATGCGTAGTGATGAGCTGCACTTTATTGACCACCCAAAATTTGGGGTCATTATTAAAGTAACAAAAATTAAAGCGCCAAAAGAATAAGGCAATGACCGGAGCAATGCTCCGGTCATAAACTTAATAACAATCAATACTCGGCGATACAACGCGCCAGAATGGATTTGACCTGCACCATACCAGTATCGATAACAGCGCGGATATCTTCGATCGTAATCAGATTATCACTTAGCCCTGCGCCAGGATTGACGACTAAGGATATCGACGCGTAGTCAATCCCAGCCTCTCTGGCTAAAGCCGCTTCAGGCATTGCGGTCATACCCACAATATCGTTGCCGTCTCTAGCAAGACGGCGTATTTCCGCTGCCGTTTCTAAACGCGGCCCCTGGGTCACGGCATAAACCCCGTAATCTTCAATGGCAATATTGGCATCAACCGCAGCATTCGCCAGACGAGAACGCAAATCCTGACTATAGGGAAAGCTAAAATCTATATGCTCTACTTTGCCATTTTCACCATCAAAAAAGGTGTGCTGGCGCCCCCAAGTGTAATCATTAATTTGATCTGGAATAGTAATAACACCCGCAACAAAGCGCTCGCTAATGCCCCCCACCGCATTGACCGCGATCAAAGCATCTACACCGGCTTGCTGCAGCGCGGCAATATTCGCGCGGTAGTTAATCGCATGTGGCGGTATTTCATGCCCGTGACCATGACGGGCAAGAAACAAAAACTCAGCAGACTCATAGCGTATCCGTTGAAGCAAGGCACTGGGCTCACCGTAGGGCGTCTCCAACGCGGTCTCTTCAAGCACCTCGGCACCAGGCCAGTCACACAATCCCGTTCCGCCAATAACCGCTATTGTTTTACCCATTTTTAAACTCCGCAGTGTGCCCTTGGGCGCTTTCTATCGTAATAGGATCAAGCTTAATAGTGGTTGTAGGAAAGGCCACATCGCCACCAAGCTCATGAATGATATTTAGAATTTTCAGCAGTACATCTTGTTTAATTTTATGGTATTCAACCCAATTTGTGGTTTTGGTAAATGTATAAACAAAGAAATCTAAAGACGACGCATTGTAAGTATTGAAATTAACGATCAGAGTCTTACCTAAGTCGATGTCGGCATGATCTTCTAACATCGCCCTAACCCGATTGATAATTTCCGGCAGACGCGCGGCATCTTCATAACGCACGCCAATCGTTTCATAAATACGGCGATTCAACATTCGCGACGGATTTTCTACCGAAATTTGCGCAAAAGTAGCATTAGGCACATACAAAGGACGCTGATCAAATGTACGAATTCGCGTTTGTCGCCAGCCAATATTTTCTACCGTGCCTTCAATATTTTTGTCGGGAGAGCGTATCCAGTCGCCCACCGAAAAAGGTCGATCTAAATACACCATTAGACCACCGAAAAAATTAGCCAGTAAATCTTTAGCGGCAAAACCCACCGCAATACCACCAATACCCCCGAAGGCCAAAACGCCGGAAATACTGTAGCCAAGATTTTGTAAAATCATAAGCCCAGAAACAATAATCACCGCAGTGCGCACTAATTTACCAAGCGCCATGACCGTTGTACGGTCAACTGCCTCGTCGCGAGCGGTGTATTCATCGGACAGCAAGCGCAGTTCAACCTGACGCACCAGCGCCACTAAAAACCACGCTAAAATCAATACCACACCAACCGCGCGCAGCGAGTCCAGTGCCGAAAAAATTTCCGCCTCCGTCGACCGACCAATAATTTCTAATACATGGCTCGCACCTACCGCCCAAACCATCAATACCGCCGGGCGCCGCGCTGCCTCCAACAAGGCATCATCCCAGAGGTTATGCGTTGTCGAAAATTTACGTGCTAAACGAGCCATTAATCTACTAACAATTAAATTTGCTACCAAAATAATCAGCACAACAATAAATACATCGCCCAACCACGGATATTGATCTGGCTGAAAACTGTCCCACCACTGCTTAAACATCACTGTAATCCGTCATCATTTCTATACAATTTCATTTCTAAGCCAGCTCGGCTTATACAAATGCACCATAAAAACCTTACTTATAAATAAATAAGCGGTTTAAAAAAAGAGGCTAGCCCACTGAATATACAGTGAATTGTCGTAAAGACCCACAGTCAGCAGCACGGACACCTTACTCGGCTAGCTAAAAATACCTACTAGACAGCATTTTCCTAAGTGTTAGTTTGAAGGCAGGCTTTAGCAGAGGTGGCAATCATGGCAAGACTAAGACCCCTAGTCGGTAAATGGTACAAGGATATGGAATCTGAGCAACTTTTTGAAGTTGTTGCTGTTGACGATGACAGCGACTCAGTTGAAGCACAATTAATTGATGGCGAATTATGCCAATACGATATGGAAAGCTGGCGACAATTAAGCTTAGAGCAAGTTGAAGAGCCAGAAGACTGGCGGAATGCTTTTGAATTGAGTGATGATGACTATCGTTTTCTTGACGACACAATGGTTCCCGAGAATTGGAATAACCCCTTATCCGAAATCGAAAGTGACGTAATTAACGGTCTACTCGACGAATACTAAAAGCAAATTCATGCTTTAGCCGCAAGCGTATAGCAAAAGGCCGCCCTAGGTGACTACGGGCGGCTTTTTTATGCCTTGCAAATGATGTGCGACGCACAAACGCATGCGCTCAAGCTAGAGAGCCAGTAAATGGCATCGGGAGCTAAATGCAAATCGCTTAGGTGAATTTTTCAGTCAAAGTCTTGCCATCCCAAAAACACTGTATATACTACCAGTACCTGTATAGATAAACAGATACTAAAATTATGGAAAAGCTAACTGCACGGCAAGCCCAAATTTTGCAACTAATCAAAGACCATATCGCCGACACCGGCTATCCGCCGACTCGCGCAGATATCGCCCGGGTACTCGGTTTCCGCTCGCCTAACGCCGCAGAAGAACACCTAAAAGCCCTCGCCCGCAAAGGCGCTATTGAGATTATTGCCGGTGCATCCAGAGGCATACGCCTACCCGAAAATTTAGGTATTCCTATTATAGGGCGTGTCGCCGCAGGTAACCCCATTCTGGCTGAAGCCAACATTGAAGATTACTGCGATATGCCCGCGTCAATTTTCTCTCCCAGCGCTGACTATTTCCTGCGAGTTAAGGGCGACAGCATGATCAACGTCGGAATTTTTGACGATGATCTTTTAGCAGTACACCGCTGCAGTGAAGCGCGCAACGGCCAAATAGTGGTCGCGCGGATCGACAATGAAGTCACCGTAAAACGCTTTCAGCAGCAAAAAAGCAAATACCACGTTTCTCTGATTGCAGAAAATCCAGACTACGAGCCTATTCAAGTAGATTTGCGAGAACAGGAATTTGCTATAGAAGGTTTAAGTGTTGGTGTACTAAGACGCGGGAGCTAAATGACATGACTTGTATAGAACAGATACCACTACACTACGCATCTGAGTCGGCTGTTGCCGCAGGCCAGATTACTGAAATCACTATGCACAGCGATGCACACCTATCCAAACCCTTATTGGCGGCCATGCTCATACAGCTCAGTGCTAATTCCGACCAACGCTGGCTATGCTGGGTTGCAGACCGCCCCTTAAAACCATTACTGAGTGCATCTAACCATCAGCACGGTCAAAAAATTCTGCAGGTAGTGTCTAACAGCCAACGGGATTTGAGTGAAATAGCTATCCGCGCCCTTGAGCGTGGCAAAAGTCACACTGTAGCGATATTGCTAGAAAGACCACTGCGCGACGATGAACGTCGAGCACTGGCTACGGCAGCCAAGGCTGGTGCGGCAGAATGCTTAGTGATTCTGATGCAGGCCTAGAGTAGAAACTAAACGCGCTAAGCCACTATGACTGAGGCGTATAATCGTTTAATGGATAATTTTAGACTGTAATTCCGACTCATCTAAATCGGCTTCAGCCTCGTCGGCAAAGCCTTCATCAGCAGCGGCAATAGACACTGCCTCAATACCAGCCTGCACCATGGCGCGGGCAATTTCGAGACATGAGCCGTTAATATGCTCGCGGGTCTCCTCGGAAAAACGAATCGTCACCAAAGGGTTTTCATCACCTTCCGAGCGCTGTAAAACAACGTCACCGTTAGCAAGTTCAACCAATTCTAAATATGACAGCACAAAGGATTCCTTGATATTTCAAACGTCAACGCGACGCCGTTGACGGCATTGTATCAAACCTCGTCAGCCTGACGCCAATTGCAGGCCTAATTCAATACTCCATCAAGGTCGCGCGATGGCGGGCAATTGTCGATTTCAACTCGATAAGACACTCGGCTAAATCAGGCTTCACTGCCGATTCCGACTGACCATCCCACGCTAAAACACCTTGTGGTGCACGATTAGTAGTGGCCGTTTGGACAAAGGGATAATTTATAATTGTCGCAAGCCAGCCTGACTCAACTTCCCGCCCAGCCAATTCCTCGATCTCTGGTGGCAGCTCATCGGCCACCAGAGATCGCGCATTAAACTGCCCCAGCGGCAATAACAGTCCAAACTTAGGCTGTTGATCAATGAGATCGGCAAGATGGCACTGGTAAGCCAGTAGAAGCTGCCATACCAGCGAATCCGCTATCGCTCGCTGAATATGTCCACCCCAATCACGCGGATCAGAGGCCTCTAGCTGGGCGAGGTACTGCTCAGCAAAGTAAATATGCAAATTGCACTGACCGCGATAACTTTCCTTTACACTAGCCAATTATTTGCTCGCCTTCGTCTTTTTAGCAGGCGCTTTCTTAGCAGCGGCCTTTGTTGAAGTCGTCTTGGTCGCTTTTGCCGCCTTTTCGCGCACCACCCATTTATCGTTTTCGTAAAACGCCGCCCAGCCTGACGGTTTACCGTCGACCTCAGTCTGCACATACTGTTCTTTCGTTTTTCGGCTATAGCGAATGACGGCATCCCGTCCCTCTTTATCTTTCGCTGGCGCCGCAAACAAAAAGGCGTATTTCTCGTCAATTTCACTCTGATGAGGCAGTATTTCTTTAACCAGCGGCGCCCTAGTCTCCCGATTGCGGGGGAAGCCGCTTGCGGCCAAAAATAGCCCCGCCGCGCCGTCGCGAAGAATATAGTGGTCATCAACTTTTTCGCACTGCAACTCAGGCATAGGCACTGGATCCATCTTCGGCGGCGCGGCTTCACCACTGCGTAATAGTTTGCGGGTGTTCTTACAGTCTTCACCGGTGCAGCCAAAATACTTACCAAAGCGGCCGGTCTTGAGCTGCATATCTAGCCCACACTTATCGCACTCAATCAGCGGGCCTTCGTAGCCTTTAACTTTAAAGCTGCCCTGCTCGATCTCATGACCACTGCAATCCGGGTTATTGCCACAAATATGTAATTTTCGCGTGGCGTCGATAACGTAGCTTTCCATTGCGGTATTGCATATACCGCAGCGATGCTTGCTGCGCAGTACTTTAGACTCCGCCTCTTCGTCATCACTATCTATGCTGACAAAGTCTTCGGCGGGCACCAAGTTTATGGTTTGTTTGCAACGCTCCTTCGGCGGCAATGCGTAACCGGAACAGCCTAGGAATACACCGGTGCTGGCGGTGCGAATCTGCATAGTTCGACCGCAATTCGGACATGGGATATCTGTCCCAGTCGGCACATTATTTCGCATGCCCGCATCTTCGGCTTCGGCAGCTTCAAGGGTTTTGCGAAACTCTGAATAAAACTCGTCGAGCAGTTTTTTCCAGTTTTTGTCACCCGCAGCCACTTCATCGAGCAGCTCCTCCATGCGCGCAGTGAAGCTGTAATCCAATAAATTGCTAAAGCTTTCTACGAGGCGATCGGTAACGATATCGCCCATTTTTTCAGCATAAAAGCGCCGATTATCGACCCGCACATAACCCCGATCTTGGATCGTAGAAATGATCGCGGCGTAAGTTGACGGTCGGCCAATCCCGCGTTTTTCCAATTCTTTAACCAGTGCAGCTTCAGAATAACGCGGCGATGGCTTGGTAAAATGCTGGCTAGGATCAACTTTAACAAGCTCAAGCCGGTCACCCACTTTGACATCAGGCAGCTCTTGATCTTCTTCCTTTTTGCTCACATTCGGCGGCTGCACTTTCATAAAACCGTCAAACAAAACCACACGGCCGCGAGTGCGCAATTCATAATCACCAGCCGTAACCACGACAGAGGTGCTGGTAAAGCTGGCAGACGCCATTTGACAGGCTACAAATTGCCGCCAAATCAATACATAAAGCCGCTCGGCGTCTCGTTCCATACCCGCCAATTGGGTCGGTTCAATATTCACATCGGAAGGCCGAATTGCTTCGTGAGCTTCTTGCGCCCCCTCCTTGCTCGAATACGACTTCGGAGCCTCGGGCAAATATGCCTTAGGGAAATTACTGCTGATATAGTCCCGACAAGCCGCTACCGCGTCGACACTCAAATTCGTCGAATCGGTACGCATATAGGTGATGTAACCCGCCTCATAGAGCCGTTGCGCCATCATCATGGTTTTCTTAACACCAAAGCCTAGCCGTGTGCTCGCGGCCTGCTGCAGGGTCGAGGTGATATATGGCGCACTCGGGTGACTTTTTGTTGGCTTATCTTCACGCGCAGTGACCGTGTATTCAGCACTGCGCAAAGCCGCTGTTGCAGCCATGGCATCAGCTTCATTATCAGGACGGAAATTGGCGCCCGCCTGCTTTTTCACTTCGAGACGAAGCTGACCTGCCGCGGAGCTGTTGTCGGTATGAATTTGCCAGTATTCCTCGGGTATAAAGGCCCGAATTTCTTTTTCGCGGTCAACCACCAAGCGCACCGCAACCGACTGGACTCGGCCTGCAGAAAGGCCCCGCGCAATTTTTGCCCACAGCAATGGTGATACCATGTAGCCCACCACGCGATCTAAGAAACGGCGCGCTTGTTGGGCATTAACCCGATCAATATCCAGCTCGGTTGGCTTTTCAAATGCGGCCTGAATGGCCTTTTTGGTAATTTCATTAAACACCACACGCTTGTAACGGCTGGCGTCACCGCCAATAGCCTCGCGTAGATGCCAAGCTATAGCCTCTCCCTCGCGGTCCAAATCCGTTGCGAGGTAGATGGTGTCGGCATTTTCGGCCAATTTTTTCAGCTCGCTAACAACCTTTTCCTTGCCCGGCAAAATTTCGTAGTGCGCAGCCCAATCCTTTTCCGGATCAATTCCCATGCGCGCAATAAGCTGCTGACGCGACTTCGCCTTTTTATGGATTTCTTTTTCTTCAGGCGCCATTTTACGTGTCAGCGCGGCGGCTTTAGCACGCTCTTTAGGGTCAACCGTGCTGGCTTTTGCACTACCACTGGTTGGCAGGTCACGAATATGGCCAATACTGGACTTGACGATGAACTCGGAGCCCAAATACTTGTTAATGGTCTTCGCCTTAGCTGGCGATTCCACAATAACCAAAGATTTGCCCATATTATCCTTCTGCGATTAAGGTAAGTGCATGACGCCTTAGCGGCGAGAGGCGACATATATAAGTGTTCATTTCGTCAGGGTCAAGGGGATAGCCATGGCTTTTTTATGCCAAGGGGTTCACACCAAGGCATCATTAGCGGGTTTGACCAGCTCAAAGCGAGGCAATGTTTTTCCTTTATATTCAACAAGTTCCGTAAACATCGCCAGGGGTCTAACCCAAAGTGCAGCAGCGCCGTAAAGCGGCCGATAAACAACCAGCAATTCTTCTGTCTCGCTATGGGTTGCCACTTCGTATACTTGGTATTCACCCCCTTTATAGTGGCGATACAAGCCCTTCGGAATATCCGCAGGCGTCAAACTTTTATCTTGTGGCAATTTCCAGCTTTCCTTTTTCAATAATCGTGTTGAGACACAGGGCGATATCCGCCACAACCTTTTCATCTGCCTGACGTTCCCGCCAGTAAACATGGAGACCAATTGGCGTGAATTCAAGCATCGTTGCATCATTTGGTAGTAAATCGCGACATTCATTAATGAGCGTCAAAATTTCTGGACTGCAGGGCTGCAGATCATCTTCCCCCTCAGGAATATCCAGCAGCCAGCACTTCCACGCCGGTAGCGGCTTTTTATTGTGCACTGGGCGGGTATAACAAACACCAAAAACATCGTCCTCGCGCCGAACCCGCTCGCGGCGAGACTTTGGCATGGCAACAACTTTTACCGACAAGCCATGCGCACGAGCAGCAGCCCTCACTGCGGCCTGCTGGGATTGCCGCCGTGAAGGCAAAATCCACATGATTGGCGCCAACATAAAGCCAATTACTGCAAAGCCGATTAACCAGGCCATAAATTTCCTTTGGTAAATACTGGACAGTTGGCAGGCTTTATACCTTAATAAGCGAGTCAATTGCGAATATAGTTGGAGCCCAAAATGCCAAACTACCGGCGCATCCTAGCCGCGATAGATCTCTCAGATGAAGCCGACGCTGTACTAGAGCGGGCCGCAGGCATGGCGAGTCAACACGGCGCGGAGCTACATTTATTACACGTGGTAGAGCCGCTCAGTCTCGCCTACGGCGGCGACATTCCCATGGATTTCTCTGAAGTCCAGCAGCAACTGCAGCAACAGGCTGAGGCTGCCTTAGACAAGTTCGCGCAGCGTTTAAATATTGCCAAAAAACAATGCCATTTACTCACGGGCAGACCCGACGCACAGATTCATGACTTATGCGAAAGCCTAGGCGCCGACCTGATTATCGTCGGCAGCCATGGCCGCAAAGGCTTGGCACTGCTCTTGGGGTCCACCGCGAACGGCGTATTACATGGCGCCGAGTGCGACGTGCTCGCCGTGCGCGTTGGGCGCCAAGACTAAATAACGAGCCCTAAGGCGCTCACTACTCCGCCAGTTCGAGCCAGCGCTCCATACAGTGATCTAACTCCGCTTGCGTCGCTGTAATTTTATCCAAGACTTCGGCAATAACGCTGGGATCTTGCTGATAAAATCCTGCACTACCCGACTTCTCAGCGAGTTTTTCAAGACTTAGCTCTAAGTTTTCAATTTTACTAGGCAGTCCATCTAATTCGCGCTGGTCTTTATAGCTAAGCTTGCGGGCTTTGGGGCTAGCCTTTGGCGTCGCCACAGCTTGAGCCGACGACGACGGTGACGGATTAGCCGGTGCCGCCTTTTGCTGTGCGAGCCTGCGCGACATATAAGAAGACACCTCGCTATAGCCACCAATATGCTCGCTGATGACGCCCTGGCCTTCAAATAACAAGCAGCTACTCGCCACACTATCGACAAAGGAGCGATCGTGACTTACCAGCAGCACCGTACCGCTAAAATCAACCAAGAGGCTTTCGAGCAGCTCGAGGGTTTCCATGTCCAGATCGTTGGTTGGTTCATCCATTACCAGCACATTTGCTGGTTGACTAAACAAGCAGGCTAGCTGAACGCGGGCGCGCTCACCGCCAGATAAGACCCCAAAGTGGCTGCGCGCCCGCTCAGGGCTAAACAAGAAATCACCAAGGTAACTCATGATATGACGGTCTTTACCGTTGATGGTGACGGCATCACGGCCCTGCCCAACAATATCAACGACTCGCTGACTTTCATCTAAACGATCACGAAGCTGATCAAAATAGGCCACCTGCAGATTGGTACCGGCCTTCACGGTACCGGATTGCGCCTCTAGCTCCCCTAAAATCAAGCGCAGCAAAGTGGTTTTACCGGCGCCATTCGGACCGATAAGTGCCAACTTATCGCCGCGACAAACCAGCAGGGATAAATTATCCACGAGCAGTTTACCCGGCACCGAAAAGGATACATCGGTGAGTTCAGCAACAACCTTACCGGTACGATCTGCCTGATTGACGCTGAGATTGGCTGACCCAGACTGAACGCGGCGCCGCGACCGCTCAGAGCGCATACGTTCCAGGGCTCTAACACGCCCCTCATTCCGCGTGCGGCGCGCCTTAATACCTTGGCGAATCCACACTTCCTCTTGCGCTAAGCGCTTATCAAACAGGGCGTTATGCTCAGCCTCAATTTCGAGTGCATGTTCACGAAGTTCTAAGTAGCGAGTGTAATTGGTGTCGTAATTTGTCAGTATGCCGCGATCGAGTTCAACGATACGAGTAGCGAGCTTTTCAATTAAGGCCCTGTCGTGCGTAACAAACAACACGCAGCCCTGAAAGGACATTACACACTGCTCCAGCCACAATATACCATCCAGGTCCAAGTGGTTGGTCGGTTCGTCCAGCAGTAAAATGTCGGGATCGCAAACTAGAGCGCGAGCCAAGGCCACACGGCGCCGCCAGCCCCCAGACATGCTGCACACCTTGGCGTCGGCGTCTAATTCAAGGCGCGTTAAAATATTGTCGATTCGCTGCTGGAACGACCAGCCATCATTGGTCTCGATTTCCCGCTGCAAATGCTCGAGCTCTTTTAGCTCGGCGTCGCCCATATCACCGATAATAAGCTCATGATAACGGCGTAACACCTTACCCAAACCCGCAAGACCATCGGCGACTACGTCGTAAATAGTTTCATCTGGGGAGGCAAAATCCAGGGTTTGTTCCATACGCGCAATTTTAACGCCAGGCTGGCGCCAAACTTCACCAGCATCAACAGCGGCACTGCCTTCCACAATTCGCAGCAAAGTCGATTTTCCGCAACCGTTTCGTCCGAGCAAGCAAACTCTATCACCGGCTTCGAGTTGTAATTCGGCGTTATCCAGTACAATCTGTTGTCCAATACTATGCTGTAATTGTGTAGCACGTAACAAAGGCATATATTTGATCCAATATAGGGTCGGCAAAGGCTGTAAGGCCTCAGCAAAGTCTTTTAACTCATCGAAAATTCACACGTCATGCAAGGCTGCAGGGATATGAACCGCTTTTTTACACTCTTGGTCGTACTGGCAATCCAGGCGACAACCGTTATTGCCGATCCCGCGACGGATAACAGCAGGAGATTATACCGCGAAGCACTCACTGAAATCAGCCGTGGCCGCATAGCCAATGCCGAAAAGCTGACCCCACAGCTCAGCAATTACGCTTTATACCCCTATTTAGAGCTGGAATTACTCAAAGCTCAGATAAACCAGGTCTCACAACAAACAATTGACGTTTATCTACAGCAGTATGGTGACACCATTACCGGGCAGCGCATCAGGCTAACATGGCTTAATAAATTACTGCGTAATCGCAACTGGACGCTTTACACCCAGTACTACCAAAAAAGTTCATCAATCCAAAACCGCTGCCACTACGCCCATGCACTACGTCAAATTGGCAAACAGAGCGAGGCCAACGTCGCAGTGAGCGAACTTTGGAGCACACCCTACTCGCTCCCCAAAGAATGCGATACCCCGATCAAAGAGTGGCTGAGCACCCTCAGCCCCGCCCAAACTGAACAGCAGTATTGGCACCGCGCCAATTTGGCCCTTAGCAGCGGGCAAACGGATATGGCCTTTTATCTGCTCAGCAAGGTGAAAGGCAGCGATACCTATGTCGAAATTTTGCGCAACCCCAATTTACTCTTTAGTAAAGGACTTACATTAAGCCCCAATGATCGCAGCCGCGACATCGCCGTGCATACCTTAAAACGCCTCGCTAAAGGTGACTTTGAACGCACTAACACCTTGTGGCAGCAATTAGACCGCCAGCTAAAATTCACGCCAAGCCAGAATTATGCCCTGCGCGACAGCATGGCGCGTCAGATTATTGCAAGCGACGCGGACTACACCCGCGACTGGGTTATGGCCACCGACCCCAACTATGAAGACCCCTACCTTACCGAGTGGCGGATTAGACTCGCCCTAAAAGATGGTGACTGGGCCGCCGTTCAACATATTGCGCAATTTCTACCTGAAGATAAAAAGCAGAAGGCAGACTGGCGCTACTGGGCTGCCAGAGCGGATATTGAGCTGCGCGGCGAACTCACCGTTAGCACCCAATTAGCCCTGCAAAAACTCGCGGCAGAACGTGGCTACTATAGTTTTTTAGCAGCGGATATTCTTAACGAAGATTATCAGCTAAGCGCTAGCCGCACTTTAGACCCCGCATTAATTAGCGAGGTTGAACAACACAGCGCCATTGCCCGGGCGCGTGAGCTCTACCTGCTCGGTGACACCGGCACCTCAAACCTTGAGTGGGCTTATGCGATGCGAAGCTTAAATAAGGCAGAGCAAGTCGCAGCGGCGCAACTGGCACTGAACTGGGGCTGGCATTACCAGTCAATCATGACGGCTTTGAAGGCCGACGCGTGGGATGATTTAGAGCTCCGCTTCCCAACGCCCCACCAAGACAATTTTCGCAAGGTTGCCAAGCGCGAAAAAATCCAGCTTAAATGGATTTACGCTATCGCCCGTCAAGAAAGTGCCTTCGCGCCCGCCGCCAACTCACCGGTTGGCGCTCGCGGACTCATGCAATTAATGCCCGGCACAGCCAAACTCGTCGCCAAACAAATGGGACTGCCCAGCCCGAAAACTGAAGATCTACTCACTCCAGAAAAGAACATCGCGATGGGCGGCTTTTACCTCGGCCAATTACTGGAGCAGTTCGGCGGCAATCGCATATTGGCAACCGCGGCCTACAACGCCGGCCCCGGTCGTATTGAACGTGTCTTATTACGCCAAACCAAAGATATGCCCGCCGACATATGGATAGAGAACCTACCTTACGGCGAAACCCGTGAGTACATTAAAAACGTATTGGCCTTCAGTGTGATCTACGCCGCCAAACTTGATTTAGAGCGACCACTACTAGCTCGAGAAGAGCGCCAGATCGGGCCAAAAAACAGCGCTACCGCACTGAAAAACTAGTTTAATGCTAGCACTTCCACCGCGTCGCCGAGCTTAATCTCACCCTCGCCGCGGTGGATCATATTTTGCCCAAAATAAACATCATCTCCGCGCTGGCGGTGGGTTTTTAACAATCGGAACACATCCGGCTCTCGCGAGGCATCATCCAGATTCACCGTCGGAATTGCACATCGCGCGCAAGGTTTCACCACATCAAACTCAATACCACCCACTCGAATCCGCCGCCAATCGTCCTCCGCGAACGGCGCCGCGCCTGAAATAACAATATTGGGACGAAAACGCTGCATATCCAAGTCACGGCCAAGCCCAGAACTAAGCTGCTGCAAAGACGCTTCATTACAAAGTAAAAAGGGAAAGCCATCGGCAAAACCGAGTCTGTCACCACGTTCGGCAAACCGCAGATCTACCTGGCGGTAGCTGTAATCTGGCATATAACAAAGCCGCAATGAAACGCCAAGCTGGTCACTTAGCCACGCTGCCGCCGCATCACCGGCGTCTAGCGCAGTGCAGTTATCTTCCCAAACGCCGACTTGTCGCTCCTTTTCGCTACCCGCGAGGCAAACCTCAATCGCCTCAGCAGGGGCGTCCAAATGCCACAGACAGATATCATTACCTCGATAGCTCGCGCCAATTCGACACATCTGCGGAAGCTGGCGCTGAGTCATAAACCGACCATTGTCGTCCACCACCATCCAGCGCCGATCACGGTCTGGCCCCCAACTCGTTATACGGGTACAGTCTTGATCGTGTCCACGCAGCGACTTAACGGGATAGGAATAAAGCGCAGAAACTACAATACTCATCCCGCCACCTCCTCACTGGCAAATGCCAAGACCGCCGCTCCGTCAAACGGCCAGCGCAATTCAACGCCACTGCCTGCGCGCGTCAACACCGGAATAGACAGTGCATAGCGCTCAAGCAATTTATCATCGTCAGCGATATCAACAACTTCAATCTGCCAATCGTAACCCTGCGCCAAAAGCTCACTTAAAACGGCTTCAGCCAATTCACACAGATGGCACGCAGAGGTGCCATACAGTACAAAAGGCGTCACCGACGCCTGCGCGTCCATGCTAATACTCCTCAATTGATATAAGCCAAAGCAAAACAGCCCGGCATTGCCGGGCTGTTTTTAACAAAGTTCGACAAGGTCTTATTATAAATCGTAACCCACTTCGTTGTGACAAGTAATATCCAACCCCTGCCCCTCTTCGTCTGCGCTAACACGCAAGCCAATCAATTTATCGATTAGCACGAATAAGCCGTAACTAATAATAGCGGTATAGGCGAAGGTTGCACCAATACCAATCAATTGTACTTTGAGCTGCGACGCTATCGTCATACCTTCGGCGAGCCCCTGACCACTGAATACGCCCAGCTCACTGCTGGCAAAAATACCCGCCAAGAATGTCCCTAAAATGCCGCCAACACCGTGTACGGGAAATACATCAAGGGAGTCGTCAATTTTCCATACCTGCTTCATTGCTAAAGTAATGTAAAAACACACAATACCCGCACTTAAGCCAATCACCATAGCGCCCGCTGGGCCCACATAACCAGAAGCTGGCGTAATAGTACCCAAGCCCGCCACCATACCGGTTACCGCACCTAAAGCACTTGGCTTGCCATAGCGCTTCCACTCAATTGCCGACCAAGTTAAACAGCCCGTTGCCGCAGAGAGATGCGTCACCAGCATTGCCATACCGGCATCGCCATTAGCACCCAGAGCGCTGCCAGCGTTAAAGCCAAACCAGCCCACCCACAGCATTCCCGCACCGATAAATGTCATGGTCAAATTGTGTGGCGGCAAGGCCATTTGACCGAAACCCTGACGCTTACCGAGTACTAGCGCGGCCACCAACGCGGCAACACCAGCGGTTACATGCACTACGGTACCACCGGCGAAATCGAGCAAGCCCATTTCCGCCAACCAACCACCGCCCCACACCCAATGGGTTACGGGCGCGTAGACCAACAACAACCACAGCGCAGAAAATAACATTACCGCTGAGAATTTAATTCGTTCTGCAAAGCCACCAATAATCAATGCCGGGGTGATAATGGCAAAGGTCATCTGGAACATAATAAAAACAGTTTCCGGAATATCACCACTGACACTGTCTTCGCCTACGCCCGCCAGAAAGGCTTTACTCAAGCCTCCGACAAAGGCGCTGCCCTCGCTGAAAGCCAGACTATACCCAGCAACCACCCACAACAGCGAGGCCAGGCAGGTAATACTGAAACACTGCATCAATACACTTAGTACGTTTTTGCTCCGTACTAAACCGCCGTAGAACAAGGCTAAACCAGGCAATGTCATAAACAGAACAAGGGCTGTTGAGGTTAACATCCACGCGGTATTACCGGTATCCAGACTCTGAGCGAATCCCCACTGTGGTGCAAAAATAGTAGCGAGCAAACCTGCAATACGCAGAGGGCGCCAATTTCCCTTGTTTTTCATCAACAATATCTCCTAGTGCTAAATTAAACGCACCAATTTAGGTCGTTAATTATTTAATCGCTCGATATTGGGGCGAAAATGACCTGCCTGAGATAGTCAGGCACCATCGCAAAATCCAATAAAAAATAACTTAAGCCACTGTTTATAAAAAACTTTAATCCCTAGAGTCCATTCCGAATACAGCAACTTAAATCAATACGACATAAGATTTATGGGCTGAAGCTTCAGCAACGCACAAACAACAAGCAATATCTATGCCCAAACTTAGTGCGCAAGCACCATAAAACAGCAGCCACCCCGAGAAGACAATCATCCCCGCAATTTAAATAGCGTAAAACAAGGTAAGCCTTGGCATTTTCAATTAATATTCTCTCGCACGCCTAGCGTGCCGCCTAAGCCCCCTTAATACCGGTAAAAGGCCTCTTTAGCCTAGCCGCCACAGCAATATAAGCGAACTCTATGAGCAGCGAGAACTATCAGCAACGTAAGACCTTTTTCGACCAGCTACTAACAATCTATGGTCGCAAGCCGGTACTGGAAGCCCTGCAAGATCCTGGCATGCAGGTTTACAAGCTTCATCTCGCCCACAGCAACAAAGAAGACGGCATTATTCGCGAGTTACGCCAACTTGCCGAACAACGCGGCATTGCGATTGAAATGCACGAGCGTAAAGCCCTGTCGCGCATTTCTAAAAACGGCAAACAAGATCAAGGAGTTGCCGCCGATCTGCAGCTCAGCGCCTACCAGCCCTGCAACGCCATTAGCGCCGATCATTTACAGGCCGCGCCGCGCCGTTATATTGCCCTAGACCGCATTACCAACCCGCAGAATCTCGGCATGATTATTCGGTCGGTGGCAGCCAGCGGTATTGACGGCCTGATCTTACCGCGTCGAGGTGGTGCGCCACTTACCGCCTTAGTCATCAAAGCCAGCGCTGGTACCCTCTTTAAAGCGCCGATATATCACTGTGAAGATTTGGATGCCGAGTTACTGCGAATGAAAGACGACGGTGCCACCCTGTGCTGCTTATCGTCCCACGCGGAACACTCGCTTTTTGATTACAAAGCACAGGGCAGCATGGTTTATATTCTTGGCAATGAAACTGAGGGCGTGAGTCGCAACTTAGAAAAGCGCTGCAATACCCGCTTAAAAATCCCTATGCACAACGGCGTCGAGTCGCTGAATGTCGCGGTGACAGCTGCATTAATTGCCTTTAGCGGGGTTTGATCGAGCGAGATAAGAGAAAGGCGCAAACGATAGAGGCTAGCGTTTGCGCTTAGATTTATTTAGCTAAATAGGTCATGGCCTGCTCAAGCCCGCCCAAAGTCATCGGGTACATATGCCCTTCAAGCTGCTGTTCAACCATTTTAATAGATTGGGTCCAACTCCAGTCAGATGGCGGCACTGGGTTTAACCAAGCCACTTTATCGTAGGTCTCGCGCAGGCGTCGCATCCACGCCTCCCCCGCCTCCTCATTCCAATGCTCAACACTGCCACCAGGCTGAACAATTTCATAGGGCGACATCGACGCGTCACCCACAAAAATCACTTTATAATCCGAGCTGTATTTATGCAGGATATCCAGCATTTGAATGCGCTCGGCGTGACGGCGCATATTATTATCCCAGACCGACTCATAGATGTAGTTATGGAAGTAATAATATTCCATGTGCTTAAATTCACTGCGCGCAGCCGAGAACAGCTCCTCACAGACTTTAATATGGGGATCCATAGAGCCACCCACATCAAAGAACAACAGCACTTTCACCGCGTTGTGGCGCTCTGGCACCATCTTTAAGTCCAGCATGCCGCCATTCTTGGCTGTGGAGGAAATAGTATCGTTGATATCTAATTCGTCGGCAGCGCCAGTGCGCGCAAATTTACGCAGGCGGCGCAAGGCAACCTTGATATTGCGCGTTCCTAGTTCAACGTTGTCGTCGAGATTTTTGAAGTCACGACGCTCCCACACTTTAATCGCTTTTTTATTCTGACTTTCGCCGCCAATGCGAATGCCTTCTGGATTGTAACCACTATGACCATAGGGCGAGGTGCCGCCGGTGCCGATCCATTTGTTACCGCCAGCGTGCCGACCTTTTTGCTCTTCAAGACGCTTTTTAAACTCTTCGATCAGCTTATCTAGGCCGCCCAAAGACTCAATCTTGGCTTTTTCTTCTTCGCTAAGTTGCTTAAGAAATTCCTTACGTAGCCAATCGTCAGGAATCATCGCCTCAATAATATCGTCGAGGCTGCTGAGATCGCTAAAGTAGCGACCAAAGGCTTTATCGAAGCGGTCGTAATACTTCTCATCCTTGACCATGCACAGTCGTGCCAACTGATAAAACTCGTCGACATCGACAAACGCTAGGCGTGCTTGCAGCCCTGCCAATAAATCGAGCAGTTCGCGAATGGTTACCGGCACACCGGCATTGCGTAAACTGAGAAAAAATTGAACTAGCATAATTTAATTGCGGCCATCGCGGCGATGCATAAAGGCCAAACGCTCAAGCAAATGGACATCCTGTTCATTTTTCAACAGCGCGCCATACAGCGGCGGTATCGCCTTGCTGGCATCACGGTTTTTAAGAATTTCACCTGGAATCTCATCCGCCAGTAGCAACTTCAGCCAGTCTATTAACTCTGAAGTTGAAGGCTTTTTCTTTAAACCAGGAATTTTACGAATTTCAAAGAAAACTTCCATCGCCTCGGCCACCAGCTCTTTAGCGATATTTGGATAATGCACCGCAACAATCTTCTGCATGGTTTCCCGGCTTGGGAAGGTTATAAAGTGGAAAAAGCAGCGGCGCAAAAAGGCGTCTGGCAATTCTTTTTCATTATTGCTGGTAATGATAATAATTGGTCGGTGCTTAGCTTTAACGGTTTCGCCCGTCTCATAAACAAAGAATTCCATGCGATCAAGCTCAACAAGCAAATCATTGGGAAATTCAATATCGGCCTTATCAATTTCATCAATCAATAACACCACTTGCTCATCGGCTGCAAAAGCCTCCCAAAGCTTGCCGCGACGGATATAGTTGCTGATATCTTTTACTTTCTCATTACCCAGCTGGGAATCGCGCAAACGCGAAACCGCATCGTACTCATACAAGCCCTGCTGAGCCTTGGTCGTCGATTTAATGTGCCATTGAATTAGGGTTTTGCCCATTGATTCAGCGACTTGTTCAGCCAATAGGGTTTTACCGGTACCCGGCTCACCCTTGATTAACAGCGGACGCTGTAAAGTCACCGCCGCGTTGACAGCCATACTCAGGTCGTCAGTTGAAACATATGAATCCGTACCGGTAAATTTCATTCGTATTCCCTAAAACTTGTCGCACTGTTCTAAACTGCTCAGGCGATGATTAAAATGACTGCGCAGAAGACTACCCAAGCTGGCATTATAAGGCAATTACAAATCAGGCCAGCTATACAATCCACTTTCGGTGCCAGTTTGGCGAAATAAAGCCAGAAGTACCTAATAAATGACATTTCAGGCTATTGGAGACGACCATGACCGCCCCTTACGATGACCTCAGCCTCACCATTGGCAACACCCCCCTCATTAAGGTGAAACGTATCAGCCAGCACAATATTCTGGTGAAAATGGAAAGCCGCAACCCGGCCAATAGCGTCAAGTGCCGTATCGGCGCCAATATGATCTGGCAGGCAGAGCAAGATGGCAGCCTCAAAGCAGGCATGGAGATTGTTGAGCCCACCAGTGGTAATACGGGTATTGCTTTGGCTTTTGTCGCCGCCGCGCGGGGCTACCCAATCACCCTCACCATGCCCAGTACCATGAGCATGGAGCGGCGCAAGGTCTTACTCGCCCTCGGCGCCAAACTGGTTCTGAGCGACGGCAGCAAGGGCATGAAAGCCGCCATTGCGGCCGCTGAAGCCATCGTGGCCAGCGACCCTGAACGCTATTTTATGCCTCAGCAATTTAGCAATCCCGCGAACCCAGCTATTCACGAACGTACCACCGGCCCCGAGATATGGGAGGACACCAAGGGCGAAATTGATATTTTGGTCGCAGGGGTAGGCACCGGTGGCACGCTATCGGGTATATCGCGGTATATTAAAAACCAGTGTGGCAAGGCAATCACCACCATTGCCGTAGAACCCAGCTCTACTAACCTCATTCGCAGCGCTCTCAATGGCGGCGAAGTCCAGCATGCACCCCACAAAATTCAAGGTATCGGCGCCGGTTTTCTGCCCGACAATCTTGATTTGAACATGGTTGATGCAGTGGAAGCCATCGACGACGACGAAGCCATGCAATGGGCACATCGTTTAATGAAAGAGGAAGGTATTTTAGCCGGTATTTCTAGCGGTGCGGCGATGGCGGTCGCTGAGCGCGTCGCCAGTCGACCTGAAAACGCCGGTAAAACGATTGTGGCAATCCTTCCGGATTCGGCGGAACGCTACTTAAGCTCAGCCTTATTTGCCGGTGCCTTTACTGAGATTGAGGGCTAAGCAAGGATTTCTTCAGGCCTAGTAACTCCTGGTTCTGGGCCAAAGACTCGTACTTCAAAAGCTCATCTATTTGCTGAACTCGCTGCCTTGGCTCTGCTGACGCAGCGATAATCGCTTCGCTCATCGCCACAACTAAACGGTCTAGCTTTTTCATTACTTCGCGGTTGTGCGGATGCAGCACATAGGCCCGATCTAGGTAGTGCAGCGCACCGTTAATATCGCCAAACTTCAATGCTAAATCGGCTTCAGCTAAATTTGATGTCAACTGTTGCTGCACCGCGACCGGTAACTCGCTAAACGGGATGTCAGGCCCGATTTCCGGCTCATACACGGCAAAGAAAGCAATTGCCGACAGCACAACGACTAACAGCGCAACGCTAAGCTGCTTAACTCGCCGTCCGGCGCCGCTAAATTGCCGATAAAATTGCCCCGCATCGGCACAGCGCGCGTCTCGATCAAAAGCCAAGGCATTGTTTATGGCCTGCCACTGATAAAGTGGAATGCCTTTGATTCGCTTTGGTTTTAAGCCCTGATCACGCGCGAGGGTGGCCTTTTTCTTGGCAAACGGGTGCTCGCCGGTATACAACTGATAGGCAATGATCCCTATCGCATAGACATCGTCTGAGGTGTGCGGTGGCGCCGCGGAAAACATTTCACAGCTTGCGTAGCCTGGGGTCAGGCCGACAACTTCACCAATATCATCTCCGCCCCCATATAAGGCCCGCGCGATGCCAAAATCCAATACCTTTATAACACCTTCGTCGGTTACAAAAATATTCGCGGGTTTAAGATCCGAGTGCACAATATTGCGTTTGTGGGCATAGGCAATCCCTTGCGCGAGAGCCTCAATATAGCTCCGTGCATGACGCTGGCATTGCGCCCTATCATTAATGATTTCATCAAGCGTGCGGCCCTTTAAGGCCTCCATCGTCATGAAGAACACATCACCGTCACGATCAAAATCGTAGACCGTAATAATATTGGGGTGAGCGAGCTTTTGTGACTTATCGGTTTCGCGCTGCAGCGCAATATAGGCCAGCGGGTCTTGCGAAAAGCCACCGGCGATCAGTTTGATCGCCACATAGGGGTCCTTGTGCTTGGCCTCTAATTTGCGCTCATCGACAGCGAGAAACACGGCTCCCATACCGCCCTCTCCAAGCTTTTTCTCCAGGCGAAATCGATCTTTGAGCACACTGCCAACATTAAAGCCCAGGGGCTGGCGCGGGCCATCGGAGCCCCCGTCATCAATAAAAAAAGCGGTATTCTCTTCCGGCACACTAGCCAGCTCAGTGACATCACTTAGCTGGGTCGCGTCATCGTTTACTAGCGCTGTTTTATCGTTGTTCGCCTCGATGTCCGCGCCCCCCTGACCGCGCGGCGATAACAACTCAGTACCGTCTGCATCAAAAGATACTCGTGTTGCATCGTCATCGCGCGCGGAGGGAACGAGGGTACTGATACGGGTTTTGTCCTGTTCACTCATCTTCAATCCTCAGCACCAACACGCCAATTGCTATTGGAACGGCTTAAACAGCCCACTACTATTTGATTAAGTCTGGCCACTGCTCGCGCCAGCAGCAATGATGACTAAAGTTCGGGACCAAGACTAATTCGCCACCGTGCCGAGCAATAAATGCCCGCGTCAGTTGGGTCGGAACATTATCGTCATGTTCACCAGAAAAATGCCGATACCTGACATGTGTGGGATAACGCAACAGCATGGGATTCAGCGACTCATGCAAGGGCAAATACCCATGATGTTTCGCCCAGCCGTCTGTATCTAAATTCGCAGCCACAGTAACCACTTCGTTTACAGACACCATATAGGCGAGCATTAACATTGCTAAGCTACCGCCGCCACTGAAACCAATGAGGCTGACGCTGTTTGCCCCCCGCTCTTGTATCAACGCCTGCGCGGCGGCTGCCATACTCCGTACCACCGCGTCACCATAACGTGCCGACGTCCACAAATTCTTGTTGCACATTGGCTCATCATGCAAACCCAAATAGCAGGGTCGCCCCAGATAGACGACATCGGCCTCGGTATCAAGACTGGCCAAGCCTAAGACTAAGGGGTTTCTGGGCGTCGGGTCATTGGCAATATATCGACCGTGTCGCCAAGGACTACCATCACCGTCGAGATAAATATGCAGTGCTTTTGTCGTTGAGTGAGACTTGGCGTAAGTAACATGACGGAAGTTAAGCCCCTCAACAAGCCCCTTAGTCATACCCAAACGCTCTGCAGTGACGTCGATACGTTGAGTCGGCGTGGCACAGGCAGCGAGCATTAACATCCATACAACAGTGAAAACATACCCATGCCGAGGCGCATTCACTGATAAAGCACTAATTGCTCAGCCCATTAAGGTAATTCAATGCGTAAGCCTATGGTCGCGGTATATTTATTCATATAGTCATGCATTAACAAACGCTCATAAGCCGCATAGGCCGCCAAGCCGCGCTTAAATTGGGCAGCCACGCCGAAGGAAAGCGCTAAGGTACTCGAATCCGGCTCGTCAGACTGATCAGAAATACTCGCGAGGAAACTTTTATCAGCATCATTCAAGGTCTGGCCATTCGTCTTATAGGCATCACCCTGATCAAAATTAAATTCCGCCCGCACCGATGGCGACAGCACGCCCCAGGACTGCAATAAAGAATAGTCTGCCTGCACAGCCAAACTCAAAACAGTAGAGTCGATATCTTGGGCATTGACACTGCGCACCGCCCCACTACCGGAGACAGACCGCTCGGTGTAGCTGTCCACCTCACCTCGCATAATTAAGGCCCGCACACTCGGGTTTAATCTCAGCGGGCCGTAGTCATAATCAGCGCCTACGGTAAAATCAGCATACCAATAATCACCCTCGGTTGACGCCGAAAATGCATCGCTTGCGGTGCTGCGATCCACATCAATATCGATTGCCCCATAAGCTAGAAACGCCGATATATAATGGCTGTCCCAATATTTAGCACCGTGGCTTCCCAGCATTAGCGACGACACCTCACTACCACCCAAACGACTGTCTAGATCAGTGTCACCATCACTGACACTGATCGACATACCTGCAAAGCTTGCCTCATCAACACGGTAATCGAAGCCTATGGTTATCGCATTGCTCTCTTGATCATAACCACCACTGCTGGCCGTTGCCTCGCGGTCCCGCTTGGTGTATTCCGTAAAACTGAACAGAGACAGGCGACTGTCATCAAGTAGCGCATTATCAGCGCTAGCTGCGCCACCAAGAGGTGAAAAATTCAAACCAGCTGTCTGATTAGTATTGCCTGACCTAGATCGCAAATTATTAATTTTATTGAGAACGGTCATTGCTAACTCTTTCGCTTGACTAGCGCTGCCCTCAGTCACCGTAGCGCCACAGCTATCATTTAATTCTGTCTGCGTCGGCTCTGGGCTCTCGCTTTCGGCGACTCTTAACGCTGTAGGTGATTCAAAGCTCACGTACTCACCACCCGTGCCAACGCCCCCCGTTGGTGGCGGCGGATTCTCTGAATTTGAATCAGTTTGCTTGCGAGTTTGGCAATTTTCGGCTGCACTCGCTGGCAAGACCAGTGTTGTAGCCGCGAACAGCCCCAGCAAAAAGCTCATGTTTAGCGTTAAATTTTTCACTGCCAATCTCCCTATCTAAAAAGCACTCACCCTTTTTTATTGTTGCAACAGCCTCCGGCATGTCGACAAGCGCTGCGGGCTTATTGCACGAGGCTACTAGGTACAAAGAAAAAATCACCAACTTCGTGCCCAGCACCTTTTATACTTTTATAAACCGGCTCTTGAACAAACTGATTCGCCGCCGCGCGTACTTTTACTGGGCCGCGTATGCTGGCATATAAATCCGGCGCAGAAAGCACGTCTTTATTTTTGCGCAGCACATCGATTAGTTCTTGAGCAAACACGGAATGATCGCCGCCGCCTTCATCAATAACCGGCTTATCGCCACCCGAGGACAATAATAAGCGCGAGCGGCGTGGTAATTTATATTTTATATATTCACTGCTTGTTGAATTGGCGTTTTGCCCAAAAAACAAGTGCCCCGGTGCAGAAGAAAGTAAGCCGCCATAACAAGAATCAGCAATGACCAAAACCCGCTTCGCCTGAATACGGCCTAAATGATTACTAATAAACTCATTCGAAACCCAAGAAGCGTCATTCGGTGGCGGATCCGCATTAATCGGCAGCCAATAGCCAGTATCGCGCTCGCCAATGTTAATCATTGAACCGTGGCCTGCGTAATAAATAAGTAAATTGTCATTTTCGGTCAGCACGCTGTGAAGCTCATTTATCGCTTTCATAACGGTTAAGCGGTCGCTATCCAGTAATAGTTGAACGTGAAAACCGTATTTTTTTTCGAGTATTTCGCCCACTTCTCGGGCGTCATTTAGGGGTGTTTGTAAATTCTCTAATTGGGCATAATTTCGGTTGCCAATGACTAAGGCGTAATAACGCCCAAAATCCATGTCCGCCAACTTAATTTCACTGCCGAGCGTGTTCGACGCGGGACTGGATTTGAGCGTTGTTGCGGGCGTACGCAAACGGGGAATAGTTGACAGTTGACGCTCCACGCTAGCGCGATCATCTTGGAGTGACTGAACTAATTGCGCCAAGGTGACTAATTCCTCTGCGCCGCCGTCAGCAAGCTTCTGTGATTTATCATTATCGGCTAATTGTTTTTTAAGTGCGTTAAGCTGACGTTCCATTAATGCGAGTTGATTGCTTTTACTCGCCAACTGCTTTTCCAGCTCACTGCGTAAGGCCATTTGTTCAGCGCGTGCAGCATCTTGAAATATCACGCTATCGTCAGGTAGGCCCCAGGCATCGCGATATAAATTAAGGGCTTGTAGTTTATCCTTCTCAACACCGAGGCCCTGCTCGTACATTGTTCCCAAATTAAATTGCGCGCTTTTATTTCCCTGCGCCGCCGCTTTTTGGTACCAAAGCACTGCGGCCTCGTAATTTGGCTCGGTGCCTAGGCCCTTCTCAAAAATCTCGCCGACCGCCAACTGCGCCTCTGCGTCGCCCTGCTCAGCGGCGGGCAGCCAAATTTTTAATGCTGTTTTATAGTTGGCGCGATCATAGGCAACATACTCCCCGCCACGAATATTACAGTCTGCTGCAGTCGTTTTTATTGGCCGTCGCGGCGACAGATACGTCATATTGCCAAGCTTGCGCATTTGCCCCGGTAACAGGCAGTCAACAATTTGCAAGCCCGCTATAATCTCTTCCGTGTTGACACTTGGCGACTGCGCACTGCGGTCATCTTGGTTCGCTGCGCAGGACACCAGTATCGTCATACTGATTGCAACGCTGACTCTTACGAGCCCATATATTATTTTCATACGATCTGCCTCTGTCATCTAATCCCTGATGAGCCGGAGCGTCTACTGGCGACCACTTCGTCTAAACAAACTCAGTGCAATTGACGAAACACCATATCAATACGTCCCAAGCTAAGTAATTGGCCGTCGTGCAACGCGACTTTGCTACTGGCTTCACCGTTAATTCTAATACCATTGGTAGAGCCAATATCTTCCAGCCACCAACTGCCGCTTTTATGAATTAATTTCGCATGTAACATCGACACACTTGGGTCATCAATTCTTATTTTTAGATTTTCCTGACGCCCAATAGTCCAAAATGTATCGGCATTTTTAGCCGACACCCCGAACACTAAACTACGGCCATCGGCAAAGAAAAACACCAGCGCTACTTCGGTGCTGGTTTGCTTTGCGCTAATCGCTCGTTGAATTCGCTGATCTATCACTTCCTTCGAATATTTTGCGCTACGAATCGCTGTATCGGTCCATCCTGGGGGAAGTTGGTAGGACTGCTGAAATGACGTTAATTCGCTGTCGGGCTCATCTTCTATTACAACAGAGCCACCGCTAAAATTATCTTTCTGAGGGAGCCGCGCAGCGACGATAGTGCGCTCTTCTTCGGCAGTACTTTTTAGGTAATATGCCGCTTCGCCAAATCGAATAACATCACCACTTTTAACCGCAGCGGGCTTGTTTAGTAGTCGGTTGTTAACACAGGTGCCGTTAGTCGAGGCAAGATCTTCGAGTATCCATTCCCCAGAGATATAGCTTAACTTAGCGTGATGGCGAGATAACAAGCCTTTGGCAATAGTAATATCGCAGTCGTTATCACGGCCAATAACCACTGACCCGCTTGCAATAGCATAGGCTTCGTTGCCATCCAAGCTGACGAGTTTCAAATCCATTCGCTTACCTACTGAACTGCCTTCAATTGGCTTGAGATCAGCGCAATCTAATTATTCATTTTGACCAAGCAATGGCTTGGGGTCCAAGCCAAAGTATAGCGAATAAATATCAAGATGGAATCCGCTCTCAGCCGAACCCAAACAAAATAACAGCCACCCTTACAGTGACGGTTCCTTTCGCTCATTATTGGGAGCTAATTTCGCACTTTTTTTCACTGCAGGATGAGATTTAGCCGGTGTCTGTCCTGAAGGAACCCAGGTCATGGCCGCTGCAGCCAAAATCAATGCCAAAATTTGCCCGGCCGCCAAAACCAGAAGGATAGACATCGCGTTTTCAATGCCCTCGGTCAATACAGTCAGTACCGCCGCGGCACTGCCCGGCACCCACAACTCCGGCGATGCAGGGTGGCGCCCCGGAATAAATAGGAATGCCACCGCCGCGAAAAGCAGCCAATAGCGGACAAACACCGACGAAATTCGCCGTAAAAGCAAGAACCACACTGCAATGGCCAGCGCACCCACGCCCATGTAAACCTGCCACGCCAAGCGGTAATCGTCTAAATTAATCATGTGACACCTTAGTTTACCCAGTGAATAATGTGGTCTTCCAGCGATTCTTCAGCCACTGCCAGCTCACTGACGCAGCGCCCCCGTACTGATATTTTAGCGCGGTGTACACTTTCATCACTGTCTGATAGCAATGGGTGCCACGGCGCTAACCGCCCACCTTCACTTAACACCCGATAAGCGCAGGTTTCAGGCAGCCAGTGAAACTCGCTGATATCATCAAGTTTAAGTTGTATGCAATCGGGTACGCGCTCCCGGCGGTGGGAATAATCGCTACAACGACAACTCGTGGTGTCCAGTAAACGACAAGCAACATCGGTATAGAAAATATCGCCGCTGTCCTCGTCCTCAAGTTTCTGTAAACAGCACTTACCACAACCGTCGCAGAGCAACTCCCACTCTTGAGCCGACATTTCGGCCAGAGATTTAACCTCCCAGAACGGCGGTCGCACGACATCAGCCATCGCGTTCGGTCCCCACCATGGGATTTAAACGCTCCGGTTGCGGCGGTAGTTGCAGGTAAAAGCCATTGTCGGCAATCTCTTGCATCACCTTGCCGACGTCGGCGCGGGATAATTTGCGCTCGGCAGTTAACACCAGGGTCATCGCCCGCACTGGTTTACCGAAACGCAGCAATAACGCCTCGGGCACCTTGCTTAAATCTTCCTGATGATCGACATATAAATACATTCCCTCGGTACGAGAGCTGCGGTATACCGCGCAAATACGCTTCATTAATTTTTCCCGCTTAGGCGTAAAAGCCCATCACCAACCAAAGGTTTACGCCAGCCGCTCAGCGCTGGCGGCAAAACACCGGCGCGGATCAACTCTTCTAAATCACGCTTTTTAAGGAGCACTTCCGGCGCCACATCGGCGGCTTCTGCCGCCGCCTCACCCAGCGCCTTCATTTGCTTTAATAGCTGGGTTTGCGCTGGCGTCAGCGGTTTTGGCGCCGCCGCTGGCAAATCGGTGTCGGCGGCCGAGCGCGCCTTACTGATCAACTCCAATATATGATCACCGTAACGGCGAATGCTGCCCGGCGACAGGTCTTTGACACGCCCTAACTGCCCCAAGTCATTAGGCATTTGTCTGGCTACCTCAAAGCACACTGCATCTTTTATTACTCGGCCCCGCGGAATATTGCGCTCTTTGGCTTCAATCTCACGCCAGGCGCAAAGTTGCTGCAGAGCATACTGCTGGCGCTGGCTAAGCTTCCACAGCGATTTGATACGCTGATAATAGTCTTGGGGCAATGCTGGGCTTTCCGCTTGCGTCGTGATTGTCGCACAGTCTTCCAACCACCAACTTAAGGCGCCTTTGGCTTCTAAACGCTGTTTGAGTAGGGGATAAACCTTTTGCAAATACAAAACATCCAGCGCCGCATAAGTACACTGACTTTCACTTAAGGGACGGCGCAACCAGTCTGAGCGGGTTTCGCCCTTCTCCACGTGAATCCCGAGGCATTCCATAATCAGCTTTTGATAGCTAAGACCAAAACCCAAGCCTGCCAAGGCCGCGCCAATTTGCGTATCCAACAAGGGCTGCGGCACACATTGGAACAGCACCTGAAAGACCTCTAAATCTTCACTGCAAGAGTGGATGACCTTGGGAATATCCTGGCGCCGCAGTAATTCAGTGAATGCCGACCAATCACTAATCTTAAGGGGGTCAATCAAATACAAACGGCCAGCGGCCCCAACTTGCAACAAACCGGCAATGGGGTAAAACGTATCTGTGCGAATAAATTCGGTATCAATAGCCAGAAACTCGGCCTGCGCCCAAATTGCGCAATTTTCATTTAAAACGCTATCGCTATCAATATAGAGACAAGATTCCAGAGGGTCAGTCAATGCGTCGTCGTCCTTTAAGTGCGTGAGCAAGGGTGCCGCTGTCGACGTATTCCAACTCGCCACCCAATGGTACGCCATGGGCAATCCGGCTTACCGCGATCCCCCGGCTGCGCATTTGTTCGGTAATGTAATAAGCGGTGGCTTCACCCTCAACTGTAGGATTGGTGGCCAAAATCACTTCACTCACCGCCAATTCAGTAGCTCGCGCCAGAAGATGATCGATTCCAATCTCCTCTGGGCCAATACCGTCAATGGGCGATAAATGCCCCATTAACACAAAGTAAAGCCCCTTGTAGTCGCCACTCTGCTCAAAGGCGACAACATCTGCTGGAGACTCAACCACACAGATGGTTTGGCTATCTCGGCGACTATCGGCGCAGATAAAGCACTGCTCATTCTCAGTTAATGTGCGACAGCTTTTACAGTGCCCCACCTTCTCCACGGCCTTGGCTAAGGCTGCCGATAATCTCGCGGCACCAGGCCGGTTGCGCTCTAATAATTGAAAACTCATACGCTGCGCCGACTTGGCGCCAACCCCAGGCAGACAGCGCAGGGCGTCAATTAATTCATCAATTAAGGGACTGTAGCTCATCGTTAAAACGGCATCTTAAAGCCGGGGGGCATACCCATTCCCGACAACATACCGCCCATTTGATCTTTGCTACTTGCCTCGATCTTCCGCACTGCGTCGTTCATTGCCGCAGCAATTAAGTCTTCAAGTATTTCCTTATCTTCGCTCATTAAGCTCGGATCAATATTCACGCGGCGAACATCGTGACGCCCCGTCATGGTCACCTTAACTAGACCAGCGCCGGACTCGCCCTGCACTTCTGCATTGGCTAATTCCTCTTGGGCTTTTTGCATTTTTTCCTGCATTTCAGCCGCTTTTTTCATTAACTCATTTAAATCTGGTTTCATCTGCCTATCTCTATGTTACTCACACAATTCAACTTACAAGCTGGACCGACTCGATATCCAACACACCGTCAAACTCGGCAATTAATTTATTCACCATTGGGTCGGCAATAAGTGCGTCCTTAGCAATCACCAGACGCTCATCCAAACAGCGCTGACGGTACGCCGCCGGAGTTTCAGTCGGTGTTGGCGCAATATGCACTGAAACCTGCAATTTCGCCGCAAAATACTCACTGAGCATTTCACCTAAGCGCTCAATATGACGATCATTTAACAGTGCTGCATTTGCAGCATCAATATTAAACGTAAGGCTACTATCGGTTTTTTCAAGAAGCTGGCAATGACTGGCAATACTGCCGAGCATGCCGGGAAGAGCAAACTTCTCGAATTGCTCACGCCAAATTTGCTCGGAGAACGCCGCCAAGCTGATTTTTTCTGCACTTACAGCTGCAATTGGCGGTGTTTCAGCCGCTGCAGGCGCCGTGGTTTCTGACGCGGCGGGCTGGCTTATTTGCGGTTCAGCAACAGGCGTTTCCGCAGGTGTATTCATCGGCGCAGGATTGGCTGGGGTCACTGCTGCAGACAGCAATTCCGGTTCAGCGGGCTGTTCCTCCCAGGGTGGTAGCGAATCACTTCGCCCAGTATCTGCTACGGGCTCGGCCTGCGTCGGCTGCGTTGGGCTTGGCGCCTCTTCAACGCTAGCGGGCACGATAGCTGCATCGTCAGCGCGCGGCGTTGGGGCCGGTGAACGGGCTACCGCTAACTCTGGCTTATTCGCTAAAGGCTTTTTTACAGGAGCAGCGGCCTCCGCCGCTGACGGCGCGCGGGCTATTTTTTGCCGAGGACCATCGATAACACCTTGTGGCTTAAAGGCCAGCATCCTAAGTAACAACATTTCCAAACCGGCTCTAGGGTCAGGAGCTAAACCCATGTCCCGGCGACCCGCCAAGGCCATTTGATAGTAAAACTGAACATCCTCAGCAGTGACGGTCGCGGCTAAGTCTATAATCCGCTGGCGATCACCCAGGCTATTATCCAAGCCTTCAGCGACCGTTTGCGCCACAGCCAAACGATGCAGCACCACTAATAACTCGCTAACCACGCCAGCAAAATCCGCGCCCATCTCCGCCAAATCAGCCACAATCGCTAATAACGCAGCACCATCGCTGGCGGCAAAGGCCTCAATTAAACGGTACACCGAACCGTGATCTATTGTGCCCAACATTTGGCGCACATCGACTTCGGCCAACTTGCCCGAGCCAAAGGCAATCGCTTGGTCGGTCAAGCTCAAGGCGTCGCGCATACTGCCGTCAGCTGCGCGGCCCAGCAGCCACAGCGAGGGCTCTTCGTAATGAACCATCTCTTTTTCGAGTATGGTTTTAAGGTACTCTACAATACGTTCAGCGGTTAAATTTTTGAGATTGAACTGCAAGCAACGCGACAAAATCGTGGCGGGCAATTTTTGAGGGTCAGTCGTTGCGAGCAAAAATTTAACGTGCGCTGGCGGCTCCTCCAAGGTCTTCAGCAAGGCGTTAAAGCTGCTGCTGCTAAGCATGTGCACCTCGTCGATGAGGTAGACTTTGTAGCGACCTTGGCTGGGGGTGTACTGCACGTTGTCGAGTATTTCGCGGGTATCTTCAACCTTAGTCCGCGATGCCGCATCGACTTCGAGCAAATCAACAAAACGGCCTTCATTGATAGCGACACAGGCGTGACATTGACCGCAGGGCTCAGAGCTAACCCCAACCTCACAGTTTAAACATTTGGCAAGAATCCGAGCGATAGTGGTCTTACCCACCCCACGGGTGCCAGTAAACAAATAGGCATGATGCAGACGGTCGTGATCGAGGGCGTTAACCAGCGCCTTAAGCACATGATTTTGGCCAGCCATTTCACGGAAGGTTTTCGGGCGCCACTTACGCGCCAACACCTGATAGCTCATTGAATAATTCCTGACGTGGAAGCGGCAAGGATACACCAGCCCTGCGAGGACATAAACCAATGAAAGCAAACAGAAATGAATACAGAAGGAAGGTTTAACGCTCTGGTGGCAGTCCAACCAGCCACACCCCGGCACACGATATGATAACTACCGTTGCTCCCTTCCAGGCCTGGCGGAGTTCGCTATCTCTCGTTGCGGGGGGACCGGAAGGACTACCGCAGAAAACACGTTTTAGGCATGACCTTAACGCGGGCGCTATTGTCAACGAAAGCCCGTAGACATGCAAGCAACCCACGTAGATATTCCCAAATATTCTCGATTAATCAATGCGCTATCAATCAAGGGTGCTGTTCAGCGCCCGGCGGAAATTTGGCCAACACCGCCGCCACGGTGTCCTGAATATAGCGCCGACGCTCTTCTGGGGTATCCATATTTGGCATGACCCGCTTACTTGTGCCCCGCCACACCAACTTTTTGCTTTTGGCATCAATAATATCGATCATCAGGCTACTCTCTTCGTAGCTACGCACCCAAACATCGTCGTCATAGAAGTGGCCGTGACCAAAATAACCACGACCATAGCCAGGCCGATAATCACAGTAATAACAAGGATAGTAGGCAAAATGGGTATACCACGACCCAAAGCTATTAAAGTTTACTTTTTCCTCTTTACCCAAGTGGTACGTCACCAACACCGAAGCTGGCACGCCGTCGAGCGCTCGACTCAAGCCCTTGGCCGCTAACTGGGCATCAACGGCATCCGTCACTCGCTGACGAACCAAATCATTGTCTAAATCAGCATTATTACCGCCGTCCGCCGCCTCCGTGCGCGGTAGCCAGGCAAATGTCGACACCCCGGCAAAGTCATAGTCTGCGGCGTAATCCGAACTAACAGGGATACCTGCACAAGCCGATACCAGTGCGACCAATACAACACCAAGCGCTTTCTTAATCATTTCGTCGACTCCGAGCGACAAACTCAACAATAGCTATGGCTGCAAAACAACCCACAAGGCCATTTGCCCACGCAACACTCTAATTAATAAACCACCCTTACTGGCGGCAAGCACAGCGCTGAACTCTTTAACATCTCTTACCCTGCGCTGATTCACCGACACAATCAAATCGCCAGGCAACAACTTGCTCGCCGCCTCAGCATCACTGGCGACCTCCGCCACCGCCACACCGCGACCATCAGGGGAATCTCGCAGCACAACCCCCTTAAGTAAATGGCTGACATCGCTACCCTGCGCACTTACCGCCGTCTTCAAAGCAGGTGTCGGCTTTAAGCGCGCGTGCAGTGTTTTTCTTTTACCGTCGCGTAACACGGTAACCGCAATTTTGTCGCCAATCCGGCGCAAACCTACCGCATTGCGTAATTGGGCAGAGTTATAGACGTCTTTATCGTCAATTGCGATCACCAAGTCGCCAGGCTTGATGCCAGCATCATCGGCTGCCGATTTGTCCTGCACTTCCGCAATGATTGCGCCGCGCTGATGCTTGGGAAGTTTAAAAGCCTCGGCCAGCTCTGGGGTAAGATCTTGAATAACCACGCCAAGCTGGCCGCGCTTAACCTCACCATGTTCCAAAATTTGATCAATACTCACTTTGGCCATATTAATCGGAATCGCAAAACCAATCCCGACATTGCCACCGGCAGGCGCCAATATAGCGGTATTCACCCCCACCAACTCGCCGTGCAAATTCACAAGCGCACCGCCAGAGTTACCCGGGTTAATAGACGCATCGGTTTGAATAAAGTTTTCGTAACCCTCAATACCCAAGCCGGTACGGCCCAGCGCGCTCACAATCCCGGTGGTAACCGTTTGCCCCAGGCCGAAGGGATTGCCAATCGCCACCACGTAGTCGCCAACTTCCAAGTTCTCGGAGTTAGCAAGCTTGACGCTGCGCAGGTCTTTGGCATCAATTTTTAACACGGCAATATCCACATCTGGATCAGAGCCAATTAACGTGGCAGTAAAGCTGCGTCCATCTTCTAAGGAAACGGTTATCTCATCAGCACCATTGATAACATGGTGATTGGTCAGTACGGTGCCCGCCTTCGAATCAATAATCACACCCGAGCCCGCACTCTGGGTGCGGCGCTGCTGGGGACGCATTTGCTGTTCGGGAACGTTAAAAAAGCGACGAAAAAAGGGGTCGTTTAATAAGGGGTTTTGCTGAATATTTCGGGTGGTGTACGTGGAGATATTGACCACGGCTGGGTTTACGGTTTTCAGCATCGGCGCCAAACTTGGCAGCGTCCGCCCTTCGGCATCTTGCTGGGGAAATAAAGCAACGCCAGCTTGGCTAAGGCCCAATAAAAAACACAAGAAAATGCCCTTAATAAACACCTTGCTACGCCGATCGGCGCGATGATCCAGACTCTTCATAAGTCCCTAAACCCCCTTAGTCACTCAGAATGCTTACACATAACAAGCTTTAGAACAGGCCAGCACTCAAAAATTCCCGACAAACAGAATTTCTTGCTTAATCAATAATTAATATAGGTTTAGCCCAGCTTTTCCGCCATCGACCGAGCAATTTCACTCTGTATTGTCGACTTAAAGGCGCCCATCATTAGCCCTAGCTTTATTTCCACTCGAACCTCGGCCGGCTCAAGTGAAATGCGCCCCTTTATACCAGAGCGCTGCACCACAAGCTCATCGTCATTAACCCAGCTGGATTTAAGCTGATATTTATCGTCCAGTTTAATGGCAAGTTGCCGAATCAAATCACGCAGCTCTTCCGGCGTTTTATTATGGCTTTGACGAAGAGAAATAGTCGACACGAATTAAACACCTCTTATTAACGAGTTTATCCTTAACATCAATAGCTAGTATGCCACAGTCGGTTATAGCGAAATCAATAAACTACAAGCCACTTAAACCACGAGCTCCACATAGCTGTACATAAAAGACTTTTCTTCAGGCAAAAAAAAACCGCTTTTCAGCGGTTTTTCAAAACTTTGGTGGAGCTAGGCGGGATCGAACCGCCGACCTCTTGCATGCCATGCAAGCGCTCTCCCAGCTGAGCTATAGCCCCAAAGCAGAGGATGCGCATATTAATGATCACCCTAAGCCTTGTCAACAAGTGGATGAAAAATCTCGTTAAATTCTTTGCGCCACCCACTCACACACAAAGAAAAAACCTTGTTATGCGCGAGCCTCGCAAGCCTGCTGATAACGTTTTTCGAGTTTTTTAAGGCGCTTTTTGCCCACACCGCCCAACACCTCTACCGCGTGACGCAAGCGCGCGCGACTCATATCTGGACCGAGTACCTCCATAGAGTCAACTACCGAAATTGACGACGTAGTGCCTGCAATGGCGATAAACAGCGGCGGCATAAAATCTTTTAACTTTATACCCAAACCGTCTGCAAGAGACTTAATTTCAGCAAAAATAGCATCGCGCTGCCAATCGTTAAGGGCCTCCAAGCGCCATGCTGCGCACTGTAACAAAGTGAGCAGCTCCTCTTCCTCTAAGTTCGAGGCGGCAAAACTCGCTGGCGTCAGTGGCAACATACCGGACAAGAAAAACCCAGCCAAGGGCGCCAAATCACTAAACACCTCAATGCGAGACTGCACATGGGGAATCATTTTCATCAAGGTATCGCGATTCAATGCCCAGGCTTGCAAACGATCAGCGAGCTGCTCTGGACTGCAGTCTTCGCGCAGCCACAGACCATTGAGCCAGCGCAGTTTCTCCACATCAAAAATCGGCCCACCCAAACTCACCCGGGTAATATCAAAATGCGCATTCATGGTATCAAGACTAAACTTTTCGCTCTCATCGGGCATAGACCAGCCCATACGACCCAAATAATTCAGCATCGCCTCGGGCAAAAAGCCCATGCGCTTATAATAATTGATACTTGTCGGGTTCTTACGTTTACTGAGCTTACTTTTATCCGGGTTGCGCAACAGCGGCAAATGACACAGCACTGGCATTTCCCAACCAAAATACTGATACAGCAATTTGTGCTTGGGCGCCGAGTTTATCCACTCTTCGCCACGGAGCACGTGAGTGATCGCCATTAAATGATCGTCAACCACATTGGCGAGGTGGTAGGTTGGCAAACCGTCAGACTTCAGCAGTATTTGAGCGTCGACCTGCCCCCACTCCAGTTCAATTTTGCCTCGCAGCATGTCGTCGATCTCGCAGTGGCCGTCATCTTCTGGCACAAACATACGAATAACATAAGGCTCACCGGCGGCCGCTCGGCGCGCGTTCTCAGCATCGTCTAATTTTAAATCAGAGTATTTAAGCGCCGTGTGACCGCCCGCTTCGCGACGAGCCTCACGCAGTGCATCTAGCTCTGCTGGCGTCCGGTAACAGCGAAAGGCATGGCCTGCGGCAATCAATTGCTCGCAGTGCTCACGATATATCTCGCTGCGTTCACTTTGCCGATAAGGCCCGTGGGGACCGCCCACATCCGGACCTTCATCCCAATCCAAACCCAACCAGCGCAGCGAATCAAAGATCGCCTGTTCCGACGCCGCTGTCGAGCGCTGCTGATCAGTATCTTCAATGCGCAGCAAAAATTCCCCACCCTGACTTTTGGCAAAGCAATAATTGAACAAAGCGATATAAGCAGTACCCACATGTGGGTCACCGGTGGGCGATGGAGCAATACGAGTGCGAACAGTCATGGAGAGTTTATTACCATTTGAATACAATAGGGTTTTCAGCCCGCCACCAATAATGGCAGCAAGCTCATGCTGGGGTCATTATACGTGTCGACACGGCCAATATTCATCCATCCGCAGAGGTATTTCAGCGCAGATGAGCAAAAAAATTCTCGACCGTCGCTTCTGCGTCGCCCCGATGCTGGATTGGTCAGATCGCCACTGCCGCGTTTTCTGGCGTCAACTTAGCCATCACGCCGTACTGTATACCGAAATGATCACCACCGGGGCCTTGATTCACGGCGACCACAAGCGTCATTTAGATTACAGCGATATTGAGCACCCTGTCGCGCTCCAACTCGGCGGCAGCGACCCCGAAGCCCTCGCAATATCGGTGCGCATGGCCGCGCAATGGCATTACGATGAAGTTAACTTAAATTGCGGTTGCCCCTCCGACCGAGTTCAAAACGGCTTTTTCGGTGCCTGCTTAATGGCCCGACCCACTTTAGTAGCCGACTGCGTTAAGGCGATGAAGGACGCGGGCGATATCCCGATTACCGTAAAGCACCGCATCGGGATTGACGAACAAGAGGGCTACGGGCCGCTGCAAGAATTTGTTGGCGCCATTGCCGACGCCGGAACTGACGCCATTATCGTTCACGCCCGCAAAGCCTGGCTCCAAGGGCTAAGCCCAAAAGAAAATCGAGAAATACCGCCCTTAAATTACGATTTGGTATACCAGCTTAAAAAAGATTTCCCTGACTTGGAAATTATCATCAACGGCGGCATCCAAACCCTTGAAGATGCCCGTTCGCAATTGTCATATGTCGATGGCATTATGATGGGCCGCAGTGCCTACCAAACACCGTATTTATTGGCTGAGGTAGATGAACACTTTTACCAGCAAGCCGCGACAGGCAAAACTCGGCGTGACATTATTCACGACTTTTTGCCTTATATTGAAGCGGAGCTGAGCAAGGGCACCCGGCTCAATCATATGACTCGGCATATATTAGGCCTCTTTAATGGCCAAGCTGGCGGCAAGCTATTTCGTCGCCATATCAGTGAACATGCGCACCGTCCAGGCGCTGGCCTCGAAGTCCTCCACGACGCCTTGGCCTTTGTAGAGCGCAGCTGGTAGCAAACTAAATAAAGGATTAACAACAATGAGTAATAAACTCGAGCAGCTAAAGACAATGACCGATGTGGTTGCCGATACCGGTGATATCGAAGCCATCGCCCGCTTTACGCCGCAGGATGCAACAACCAACCCTTCTTTAATTCTAAAGGCTGCAGCGCTACCCCAGTACAGCAAACTAATTAGCGACATCGTCGCGAGCAGCCTTAAAGATCGCAGCAACCCTGAACTGCTACAGCGCGCGGCCACTCAACTCGCGGTAGAAATTGGTGCCGAAATCACCAAACTGGTGCCAGGCAAAGTGTCTACTGAAGTAGACGCTCGCCTGTCCTTTAATACAGCCGCCATGATTAACGAAGGTCGGCGCATCGTTGAGCTATATCAAGCAAAAGGTATCGATAAACGTCGCCTACTGATAAAGATAGCCTCAACCTGGGAAGGTATTGAAGCGGCGAAGGTACTTGAGCAGGAAGGCATTGAGTGCAATCTAACCCTGCTTTTCAGCCTTATGCAGGCCGCAGCCTGCGCCGAAGCCGGTGCCACCTTAATTTCACCGTTTGTTGGTCGTATTCTCGACTGGCACCTAGCCCATGGCGCCACACCCGCCAACGCCGACGAAGATCCCGGCGTGCAATCGGTTAGCGCGATTTACAGCTATTACAAGCAACACGGTTATCAGACCATTGTCATGGGCGCGAGCTTTCGCAACTGCGGCGAGATCGAAGCGTTGGCAGGCTGTGACCGACTTACCATTAGCCCCGCCTTGCTGAGCGAGCTAAAAGACGATTCCGGCACACTCCCCCGCCGCCTCACACCCGATATGGCGTTCACTCCCCACGCCAAACTTGCCACCAGCGAAACCGACTTCCGCTGGGCAATGAATGAAGACGCCATGGCCACTGAAAAATTGGCAGAAGGTATTCGCGCCTTTGCGGCAGACCAAGTCAAATTAGAAAGTTTATTGCGGGAGTGGAAGTAGCATGTTCGAAAAACTAATGCAGCTGTTCACGGTTACTGACGACAGCGCTGGCGATGACAAAATGACGCTAGAGCTGGTCACTGCCGCCCTGCTACTTGAAGTCAGCAAAGCTGATTTTCAGGAAGATCCTGCGGAAATTGACAAAATTCGCACTATTTTACTGCAACACTTTTCGGTGAGTCTTGGTGATATCAATGCGTTTATCGATCAGGCCAGGAATACCAGCGCGGACAGCACTTCGCTTTACCCTTTTACCCGCTACATTAATGACAACTGCAATAATATTGAGAAATACCAGCTTGTCTTAGCACTGTGGGATGTTGCACTGGAAGATGGTCGAATCGATAAATACGAAGATCACCTGATCCGTAAAATAGCCGATCTAATTTATTTGCCCCACAGTGAATTTATCAGGGCTAAATTAAGCGTGATTGGCAAGGAAACCAGCTAAAAGCACTGGCCTTCCAGCAGGGAAACTAACTCTCTAAATTTAGCGTGGTTGCTCTCACTTAAGCCCATCAACGTCCGATGGGCTTCAAGCACCCGCTCCCGAACACCTTCTTCGCTGGCATCCAGCACCGGCAACTCGCCAAGATCTTCATCATTTAACAGGGGTTCTTGGCGAATACGGAACACGCGATCAAAGCCCATGCTCTGCAGCACGCGGGTAATATCGGGGTTAGTGGATAAAATCAAGGGCACGAACTGGAATTTGTCCTTCGCTTTAATCGCTAATTTAGCCAGCAGCCCCAAGGTCGTGCTATCGACGTTGATGGCATCAGACAAATCGACGACCACACTGGCAAAGCCCTCGACCGAGAACATCTCGTCAAAGAACTCATCCAACGTGGTACAAAGGGTCAGCCGCACATCGCCAACCAGCTTTATAACAAAGGCCCCGTCCTGTCCCGCTACTAATATTCGACCAGGCTGCATTCGCCTATAACCTACTTACTACTAAAATTGCGATATCGTCCGGAGCCTCATCTATATCGAATAAACCAAAGACCTCGGCGAGCTCGATTGAGGAGTTTTGACCCTGCTTTAATAAATTGAGCAGAAGCTGTTCTTTATTTTCCAAGGTGTCGCTGTTCAAGACCTCCAATATACCATCAGAGAATAGGCTCAGCACAGCCCCCGGCGGAAAACTGATCATATGGTCACTGAATTGGGCATCAGTAAACAGGCCAACCGGCATATCATGCTCCGGTAAGAATGTCGCAGTGCCATTAACCGCAAGCACAGGAGCAGGCAAGTGACCGGCAACCGAATAAGACAATTGATTACATTTTAAATCGAATGCCCCCACACAAAGGGTGACATGCTTGCCAATACCCATTTCAAGCAATTCGCGATTCGCAATCGCCAGCATTTTGGCTGGCGACAGTATGGCGGTCGACCCACGATGCAAAAAATCACTGCGCTTGCGCGCAAAGAGGTTCTTCAAGAACACCGTAACAAAGGCTGAGCTCGCGCCATGCCCGGACACGTCAGCAACAAAAAAGACAGCGTGATCTTCCCCGACCACAAAATAGTCGACAAAATCACCGCTCAGATAGAGCGACGGCAATATATAGTGACAAAATTGATAGTTCGCTATTTGCTTGGGGGTATCTGGCAGCAGCAATTGCTGCACGTGCTTACCTGCCTGCTGATCCTGCTGTAACAGGGTCAAGCTCTCCAATAACTCTCGGTTAGCACTTTCTAATTTATTACGGTACGCCAAATTTTCGCGCTTTAAGGCACCCCGTTCCAACGCCCGATCGAGCACATGCTTTATAACAGCATGTTTTTCAGTCGGTAGCATCAGGTAGTCGCTTGCACCATGGCGCACTGCCGCTAAAACGTCGGCCATACTCTTGCGCCGAGAAAGGCCGATAAGAGGTAGCTCGCGCGGGTCTGCGGCCATTTTTCCAAGCAGGTCTATACCGCGATCCTCCGGAAAATCGATATCGATCATAACGATATCGATATCTTCTTCGCGGAAACTCGGCATCGCCAAAGCGCAGTCCGCAATAGACACTACGTCCATACCGAGTTGTTCTAGGGAGGCTACGAGCTGAGCTTGAATTGCATCGGTCTGCTGAACCAGCAGTATCCGATGGGGTAAGGAGTTATTCATTCAGCCTTTTTACCCGCAACGGGACAGACACACAAGCAGCAATCGTGTGGAGGAATTACAGCCTTCTGGACGAAAACTCTATTAGAAGTCGAATGACTCGAAATCTTCGTCGCCAAAGTCATCTTTGAGCTGACCGTCATTTATCAAGAACTCTCTACGCTGTAGATAGGCATCTTTGAAAAAAGTGTATTTATCACCTGACACAAGGCCTTCGGTGCCCAATAAACTCGCCCTAACTTGCAGTAAATCCAATAAGCTCATGCCGTAGCGCGCCGCTTCGGGGTCAACTGCGCCCGTCACTGACACATAGGAATCAACGCCTTGACCGGCACCATCGCGGAGGTTGCTCGGCCCTAAAAACGGCAACACCAAATACGGCCCAGGCCCAACGCCCCACACGGCCATTGTTTGGCCAAAATCTTCAGATTCGCGTTTTAAACCAATATAGCTAGCTACATCAAAAAAACCGATGACCCCAACGGTAGTATTAATAATAAAACGACCACCATCCACAAGCGCGTCACTGGCTTTACCCTGCAACAAATCATTGGCCATATTTTTGATTTCGCCAATATTATTAAAGAAATTGGCGATACCTTGATCAACAATTGCAGGCGTAACCTGGCGATAGCCTCGGGCAACTGGCTGCACCAAGTATTCATCGGCCGTATTATTAAAAGCAAATACCCCGCGATTGAAACCTTCCCAAGGGTCACGGGGATCGCCGTCACTCTCTGCGTTCACCCCAGCCACCCCTAGTACTGATAACAACATCAGCAAAGCACAGACTTTTCGTTGCATTGGCATCATCTACCCAAATCACTCTTTAAGTCTAAAACCGGCCAATACTATACCTAATAGGTCAGAAATTGGCACCAATTGGATTATTACCACTAATTCACCAGCAAAATATCCAGTTCCCGCATCTGGGCTAGAATTTCACTACCAAAGCCGACCACTGAGGCGTACTCAACGTGCAACTCACGCGCAATTTCAGCGAGGATTTCAGCACCATTTAATTCTGGCCGCTCAACGATAATGTTCAGCAACCTCGCCGTTACCTGATTGATTTCAAGAAACTGTACCTCGTCCTGGCGGTTGCGGTACACCACAATAAATGTCGGTTCAGCGCTCGGCGCTGTAGGCTGAAAATCACCACTAATGTGCTGAACCGGAAACTGGTAAGCCAAAGACCAAGCAAGTGGCGATACCGCCCAACAAACCTTAAGTACATCTCCCACCGCCACGGCTGGGGGTAATTCTTGTTCGGCAATGTCTAAGGCCAGCTCCACCCATTCATAATGGGCCAGCTCTCGCAAGAACACGGGATCAGTTTGTGAGTCTCGCTCCTCACTAAGATAAGTGAGAAACTCTTCAGCAATATGCAAAAAATAGGGACTTTGGCAGCAGTGACGACACATAAAATCTCGCACCATGCTATGCCATGCTTCGTCGCAATATAAACTTCGGCACACCGGAAATCCGTTACTGAGAAAGCCCTCAATATTATTAAAGAACAGATCCCGGTAAATCGCCATCCGCCGAGCTTCTATACCTTCTGGGCCTGAACACTTATCAGGGTCGCGTACGAAGCGCGTCATACTCTCTTGGATTTGCTGAAATGCCATCATTACTCCGCGCACCCACTGCTAAGGGCGCCGGCAAAATTCACCTTCGCTTGTGCTTGACGAATTTGCTGTACTTCCAGCAGTAAGTCCGCCATCGCAGGGAAGTTAAAATCCCGCTCTAATAACGTCGGCAGCGGCCCACAGAGTCGATAGGCCTCATCAAGTAAGGCCCACACCGGCTCAATAACATCAGCCCCATGGGTGTCCACCCGCAAGTCTTCAGCCTCATCAAAATGTCCGGCAATATGAATATAACGCGCTCTCGCCAGGGGTAAGGACCGCAAAAACTGATAAGGATCGTAATTGTGATTTACGCTATTCACAAAAACATTATTCACATCGAGCAGCAAATCACAGTCGGCCTCTGCCAGTACCGCGTTGATAAATTCGCTTTCAGACATTGCCTGGCCTGGCGCCGCATAATACGAGGCATTTTCCAATAAAATTCGCTGCCCTAACACATCCTGAACTTGCCGAACCCGCGCCGCCACATGGTGTACCGCCTCTTCCGTAAAGGGAATTGGCAATAAATCATAAAGCTGACCTTCATCACCACAATAGGTCAGGTGCTCTGAATACAAAGGGCAGTCAAAATCCCGCATAAATTGTTTAATATCGCTTAATAAGCGGGTATCGAGTGGCGCGAAGCCACCAATATTTAAAGACAAACCATGTAAGTAGATTGGGTAGCGCGCTGCTAACTCCCGAAATGAGCGGCCGAAGCGGCCGCCAATATGCAGCCAGTTTTCAGGAGCGACCTCAAGAAAATCCAGCTCCTTGCCCGCCAGAGATTTTAGCTCCGGCATTAAGCCGCGCCGCAAGCCCAAGCCCGCAAGTGCACTGGTTTGTTTACTCATGAAACTCGCCCATTGACACTGACCGCCTGTTGGATATGACGCCCCTAATTAGCCATGTGTCCGGCGCCACACTTACCTTCACCGCATTTGCCCTCGGTGGCCGCCTTGCTTTTATCGGCACCGCATTTAGCTTCTCCACACTTGCCCTCATGCGCGGCTTTGGCTTTTTCAGCGCCACACTTACCGTCTCCGCATTTACCTTCATGCCCTGCTTTGGCGCCATCAGCCCCACATTTTGCTTCGCCGCATTTGCCTTCATGTGCCGCTTTGGCTTTGTCGGCACCACACTGCGCTTCAGTACCGGCCTTATCAGCGCCACATTTAGCTTCTGCTTTGGCGGCCTTATCGGCATTGCCCATCGCCAACTCATAGCCAGACGCCATCGTTTTAGCCGCAAAGGGGTTTTCACCCGCCATCGCCGGGTGCATTGCGGATACCAAAAGCGCTGCGCCAAATGCAGCTGCCATTGGATTTTTAGTAAAGGCTTTCTGGGTCATTGTTATTCTCCATATCGGATCAGCAAGCAATTATTACGTCTACAACGACATGAGCATAGCAGTTTTAACCAACACCACTCATACGCAGCTTTAGTCGAATTCGATCTAGCAAAATACAGACGCGCTCAATTCAATAATGTTACATCTTGCACTAAGGCTTTCCAGAGAACCTTTAAACGCTTCTCCGAAACCGGCGTTCGGGTGCCCATATTCTGAGCAAACAGCGAAATACGCAGCTCCTCCAGCTGCCAACGATAATCCATTACCAGCGGGTGACGACGATGCTTGTCTGGCAGCTTCTTAACAAATTCTGAAAATTGCTGCTGCAGCGGCTCAAGCACCAAGGTCGACTGCCGATCTCGTTGATAGGCGCCGTCCAGTTTACTAATCCGCTGCAAAATTGCCTGTAAATAACGCGGGTATTGCGCCAGTTCATCGCGACTGAGGTCGGTGATAAAACCATCAAAAAACAAGGCGTCTAACTGACGATTGATGTCATTGATACTATGGATCCAGCTAAGCGAATTCAGCTTTTTAAGGCTGCGACGAATATCCGCGTAATTGGCCAGTATTTTATTTAACAGCTCAGCGCAGGCCTCGGCATCGGCAACAAAGCCCGCGCGCCCCTGCTCCCAAACTTGTTCAAATTCCGCCTGGGTGTGGGGCAAGTTCTCCTCGCTCAAAGCAAAGCAATTTTGGCTTGCAGCGAGCAGGCAATCTTCCAACCAACGTTTTTTTTGCTCACCCACCGCTGACAATTGTAATTGAACCGTGTTGCTGCGAAACAAGCTCGCCCGCAAGCTCTTGCACTGCTGAGCCAAGCGCAATAAGAGTAGACGCTGAACGCCGCGCAAATTTGCCTGCCGAGCGTCGGTCTCGGTCTCGGCAAGACTTAGTTCAACACTCTCGCCCTGATCCCGCAAACAGGGATAGGCGACCAAGGTTGCTCCGCCCTGCTTAAATTCGTAACGAGACTCTAAGCGATCGAAATCCCAACTAGTGAGAACCTTGGTTTCAAAGCCACTACCACGCTCTTCGGCAATACCCTGCTGCACCTGCACCGCGAGCTCCGCGCACAGCGCGCGCAAATCACGGCTTTGGGCCAGTAATTTACCGGCGTTGTCCAGCACCCGAATATTCATGCGGTAAAAATTATCGATGTTATTGCGCGACCACTCGGCCACGTCGATTTGCAGACCGCTGATTTTGCGCAGCGCGTCCGCCAAGCTGGGCAATAGACCCACGTCATTGACCGCGAGCATTGGCAAGGCCTTGTCGACAAAGTCCGGCACCGGTACCAATTGCTTTCGCTGGGCTTTTGGCAGATTTTTGAGCAGCGCAATGCACTTGTCTCGCAACAAGCCAGGTACCAGCCACTCCAAACGCCCCTCAGGTAGCTTTGGCAGATTCGCCAGCGGCACAGACACACTAACCCCGTCGGCGGGGTGATTTGGCTCAAAATGATAGCTCAGCGCTAGTATCATACCGGCGCAGTGCAAGGTATCCGGGAACTGCTCCTCGGTGACATCGCTGCCGGCATGACGCATTAATTCGCCACGGCTCAAAAATAAAGTCCGTGGCGCTGCAGTGCTTTTTAACCAACTTTCAAGATGCGCTGCGGTAATGATGCCCTCGGGAATACGCTCGTCGTAGTAACGAAATAACTCATCGTCGGATATGAGAATATCTCGCCGCCGAGCTTTATCCTCTAGCTCACCAATCTCCGCAATCAGCTTGCGGTTGTGACGAAAGAATTCCGCTTTACCCTGATAGCGCCCCTCCACCAAGGCTTGGCGAATAAGAATTTCGCGACTTTCTACCGGCGAGATAGGGCCATAGTGCACCCGCTTTTTATCGCGAATCAGCAAGCCGTAAAGCATGGTCTGTTCGAAGGCCATCACCCGGCCACTGCGACTATGCCAATGGGGTTCGTAATAGCTGCGTTTTAACAGCTCGTCGTTAATGCCAAACACCCACTCAGGATCAATTTTCGCCACACAGCGCGCATAGAGCTGGGTGGTTTCGGCTAGCTCGGCAGCCACAATCCATTTTGGCGCTTTCTTAAATAACGAGGAGCCGGGGAATATCCGCAATTTACGATTGCGCGCACCGAGATACTCCCGCTCTTCGTCTTTACAGGCTATCTGGCCCAAAAAGCCCGGCAACAAGGCCCGATGAATGCTGTCAAAATCAGCGGGCTCGCGATTGACCGATAGCTTTAGTAGCCGACACATCAAGGTGATTTGGTGGTGGACTTCCCGCCACTCCCGCATCCGCGTCCACGACAAAAACTCTCGCTGACAGAGTTTGCGCCACTGGCTGGCCGACAATGCTTGGCGCTGCTCCTCGGCGTAGTCCCACAGGCCGACAAAAGCCATAAAATCGGAATCTGGCTGCCAAAAGCGACGGTGTTTTTCATCGGCAGCTTGCTGCTTATCCGCTGGACGGTCACGAGGATCTTGAATACTTAACGCGCTGGCAATAATCAGCATTTCCCGCAAACATCCGCCATCGGCGGCGGCCAGTAGCAAACGGCCAATCCGTGGGTCAACTGGAAAGCGGCCCAGTTGCTGACCAAGTTTATTGAGTTTACCGTCACGCACCGCGCCTAATTCAGCCAACAGCGCAAAGCCGTCGTTCACAAATTTGTTGTCCGGCGCGTCCACAAAGGGAAAGGCGCTGATATCCCCTAGTTTGAGCTGAAGCATTTGCAGTATAACGGCGGCGAGATTGGTGCGCTGAATCTCGGGTTCGGTATACACCGGCCGACTTAAATAATCTGCTTCGCTATACAGACGATAGGCAATACCCGCAGCCACCCGTCCACAGCGACCGGCGCGCTGATTGGCGCTGGCTTGCGATATCGCTTCAATCGGCAAGCGCTGCACCTTGCTCCGCACGCTATAGCGACTAATACGCGCGGTACCACCGTCGATTACATAGCGGATTCCCGGCACCGTCAGCGAGGTTTCGGCGACGTTGGTCGCTAATACCACCCGCCAGCCCCGCCGCCCGCGCAAGTCAAAAATCCGCTGTTGCTCGGCGGTACTAAGGCGTGAGTACAGTGGCAGGACCTCTGCGCCCGGCAAATCGGCCTTGCGCAAATGACGGGTCACATCACGAATATCCCGCTCGCCGCTGAGAAACACCAAGGTGTCGCCGCTGCGCTGGGCACCCTCAGCGATTAATTCGCGCAATACCGCTTCTACCGCCTCGCCAATATCATTGTCGGCACTCAGCTCTTCCTGGGGGCGGTAACGGTACTCAACGGGAAAGCTCCGCCCCGACACTTCAATAACCGGTGCGTTATTGAAGTGTTCAGAAAACCGCGCCACATCAATGGTGGCCGAGGTGATGATCAGTTTTAAATCTGGCCGCTTGGGCAGCAGGGTTTTTAAATAGCCCAGCAAAAAATCGATATTCAGGCTGCGCTCATGGGCCTCATCAATAATGATGGTGTCGTATTCACTTAAAAAACGGTCGCGCTGAATAGCCGCCAGCAAAATACCGTCAGTCATTAATTTGATATAGCTATTGGGTGAGCTAACTTCTTGAAAGCGTATTTGAAAGGCCACGCCCTCACCCAGGGTGGTATCGAGCTCCTCGGCCAAACGCTGGGCAACGGCCCGCGCAGCCAAACGCCGGGGCTGAGTATGGGCGATTAAACCGGTAACCCCACGGCCCATAGCCAAACAAATTTTGGGGATTTGCGTGGTTTTACCCGAGCCGGTCTCCCCCGCCACAACCACGACCTGGTGAGCGGCGATGGCCGCGCGAATATCGTCGACCCGCTGGCTAACCGGCAAATCTGGCGGATACGCCACCATCGGCAAATTAGCACGCCGCTGCAGAACTCGCGCTTGGGAGACCGTAAACCGCTCAACCAGTGCTGCCAGCTTTTGACTAATGTCAGTGCCCGCCGCCGCTTGCTGCTGCAATTGGCGACAGGCGCGACCAAGCGCGAAGCGGTCCGCTTGCAAACAACTCTCTAGCTGCCCCATTAACGACTGCGGGTCCACTGCGACAACAGCGGCTGAGCTTATTTCTGATCGAGTTTCAGACATACATTCCAATAAAAACAAAAAAGGCGCCATTTGGCGCCTTTTTACGATTACATAACAGCTAAACGATTATTTGTTAGCCTTGGCGAGCTTGGCAAGCTCCTCGTCGCGAAGTGAGCGACGCAATACTTTGCCCACATTGGTCTTAGGCAGCTCGTCACGCACTTCAATATACCGAGGCATTTTATAGCCGGTGAGGCGTTCACGCAAAAATGCTTTTAGCTCAGTCACATCAATATCGCCTTTTTTAGCCGCGACAAAGATTTTAACCGCTTCCCCAGACTTCTCGTCAGGCACACCAATTGCCGCACATTCAGCAATATTCGGGTGTCCGCTTAAGACGTCTTCAATTTCATTGGGGTAAACATTAAAGCCAGAGACGATAATCATGTCTTTCATGCGATCGACAATGCGCATATAGCCATCTTCTTGCACAACAGCGACGTCACCCGTGTGCAGCCAGCCATCGATGATGGTCTTTTCGGTCTCGTCGGGACGCTGCCAATAACCCATCATTACCTGTGGGCCACGCACGCACAATTCACCGCGCTCACCAACGCCTTTATCGACACCTTCAACAACTATACGGATATCGGTGCCTGGCAGGGCCACACCTATCGTACCGATTTGATTATTACCACCCGGATTAATAGACACGACCGGCGAGGTTTCGGTTAGACCATAACCTTCGTAAACCTCGGCGCCAGTGACTTCCATCCATTCTTTCGCTGCGCCTGCGGTTAGCGCCATACCACCAGACATGGTGGCTTTCACCGAGGAAAAGTCTAAAGCCCGAAATTCGTCGTTATTGCACAGCTGCACAAACAGGGTGTTAATCCCGCTCATCCCGCTCCAGCGATAGCGCTTCATTTCTTTAATGACACTGCTAAGGTCACGAGGATTAGCAATTAACACGCCGTGATTGCCCTGCAACATGACGCAGAACGACAGCATAAAGGAGTAAATATGGTATAGCGGCAGTGGCGACAGGAAGGTTTCTTCGCCTTCTTTAAGACCAAAGCTTTCAAACAGGTTCTTACTCTGCAGGATATTGGCCATCAGATTGCGGTGGCTAATCATGGCGCCTTTCGACACGCCCGTTGTACCGCCGGTGTACTGCAGCAATGCAACTTCTTCAGCACCAGGGTTTGCTTGGGTAAATTGCCCACTCTTGCCCTTGGCTAAAACACTGCGATATTTAATCGCATTTTTAAATTTAAACTTGGGCACCATCTTTTTAACGTGTTTAACGACATTATTGATGAGTAGCCGTTTTACCGTTGGGTGCAAGTCGCCTATTTCAGTAACAATCACAAACTCGACTGGGGTTTCGTCGACAACCGCTGCCGCCGCTTCGGCAACATTGGCAAGGACGATCAGTGCTTTGGCGCCAGAGTCATTCAGCTGGTGCTTTAGCTCACGCTGACTATAAAGTGGGTTGGTATTCACCACGATCAAGCCTGCGCGAATAGCGCCAAATAGCGCTACCGGGTATTGCAAAATATTGGGCATTTGCAGGGCAATTCGGTCGCCCACACGCAAATTGGTGTTTTTTTGTAAATATGTCGCAAACTGCGCAGAGAGCTTATCAAGTTCGTTGTAAGTGATGGTTTCACCCATACACGACATGGCAGGCAAATCACCAAACTTGCTGACGCAGTAATTAAACATCGCCCCCAAATTCGCATGCTGCGTCAAATCCACATCGTCAGGCATGCCCACTTTCGCGCGTGCTGCTTTAATAACTGCTGCAATACTTTCCATTTCTGCTGACAAAGTCGCCCCCTAATATAGTGCTTGTTGTTATTGGCGCCGCACCCAAAAAATTCAGGCAAGCCGACCACTGATATTCAGCTAGGCAAGCTATCGACATTTGTATTCACTGTCAACACTAGCTATTTGCTGTTTTGACCTCTGCGGCCCGATATTGGTCAGGATCGATAAACATCAGCTGCAATACCAATGCCCCCGGCCGCCGCAAATCCGCCCCCAGTACCAGCGCATTCAAGACCCCATCAATATGGGTCAGCGCAGGAATATTAAAGAGTAGCTGACTACCTTCGTCGTCGCTCATTACCAAGGGCTCAGTTTTTGAATTAACAACCTTAGCTAGCTCTGCAGTTAAAAATAGCAGATGCTCTTTAAACGCACTGAAATTCAAATTACCTCGGAACTCTTGGGGCAATAATTGCAGTTTTATGCGCATTGTCGATTTATCTGGCATTGCCATATCGGACAAAATTAATTCTCGCCCCGCCTCCAGCTCACGGAAATAGCGCTTGGCTTCGGTACGCCCCGCATCGAGTAGGCCTGTTTTAAAAAGCGTTGCCGCTATAGCCAGCACACTCGGTGCATCCATTTTCACTTTCATTAATTATCGGTCCGTATTGTTAAATTTCGTTGAGCTCAGGCCACAAGCTTACTTTCTGAGCTTTAAGATCTCTACATCTGCCAAGCGGTGGCAGGCCGCTTCAGTATCCACTTTTGTCGCTCGCAACCAAGGCGGATTGGCACCGCATGCTGGTTCGGCCATTGGGCAACGCGGCGCAAACCGGCAGCCACTGTCCGTGGCCAATGGTGCCTTGTGGCCCGCCGCTTTGCCAGTATTGCCAGCGATAACCTTCCGCGCCTTAATATTGCCATCTAAATGCGCCGCCAATAGTCGCGCGGTATAGGGGTGTCTAGGCCCCTCAAACAAGGCTGGGGTTGGCCCCAGTTCCACAATCTCACCTAGGTACATTACCGCTGTGCGCGTTGCTAAAAATCGCACCACCGCCAAGTCGTGGGCTATAAATAACATAGCGGTATTGTGCTCAGTTTGCAGCTCTTGCAATAAATTAATAATTTGCGCCTGTACCGACACGTCCAATGCGGAGACCGGTTCGTCGCAGATCACCAGTTTTGGCTCGGCAATAAATGCCCTTGCTATGCCAATGCGCTGGCGCTGCCCCCCGGAGAGCTCGTGGGGGTAACGCTCACCAGCAGATTGGGGTAAGCCAACCCGCTCTAGCCAATAACAAGCCTTGTCGCGCGCCACGGTCCCCGCCACCCCTTGGCTCCACAGGGGTTCCTGCAGGCTGGCGAGAATTGTCATTCGCGGGTTCAGGCTGGCGTAGCTGTCTTGGAATACCATCTGCACCTGGGTGGACATCGCTTTAAATTGGCGACGACTATAATGACGTGGCATAGTTTGCCCGCCAATAATCAAGTCCCCCGCCGAACGCGGCTGTAAACCGGCAATAATTCGCCCCAAGGTCGATTTTCCGGAGCCGCTCTCCCCCACGAGACCCAAAACCTCACCGGCCTTAATGTCGAGGTTAACGCCGTCGACTGCCGCTAATAAGCCTTCACTATTAGCAAAGTGACAGCGCAACTCCCGCAGCTGAACAATTGCCCCACTCATTGCTCGTTCTCCCGCCAGCGCGCCGGGTGTTCTGGGTGCCACAACCAACACCGAGCCTGATGTGCCGCGGTGGATTCGCAGGGAAAATTCGGCGGCAACTGATCGCAAATCGCCATGCGCTCACAGCAGCGCGCCGCAAAACCGCAGCCCGTAGGGGGGTGGCGTAAGTCCGGCGGGGTTCCGGCAATTGCCTCTAGGCGATGCGGGTTTTCCATATTCGGTACCGCACGCTTTAGGGCCTGAGTGTAGGGGTGGGCCTTGCGGCTAAACACATCCTGTAACGAGCCGGTTTCGACAGTTTGACCGGCGTACATCACCGACACAGAGTCGGCAATTTCAGCGACCACACCTAGATCGTGGGTAATAAATAACATCGCGGTGCCGCTGGATTCTCGCAATTCCCGCAAAATACTCAGCACCTCCGCTTGGACGGTAACATCGAGGGCGGTTGTTGGCTCGTCGGCAATCAATAACTGCGGCTCACAGACCACGGCCATCGCGATCATGGCGCGCTGTAACATGCCCCCAGAAAACTCAAAAGGGTATTGCGCAGCGCGCTGGGCGGGGTTGGCAATGGCCAGACGTTCCAAGAGCGCAATAGCCCGCATACGCGCCTCACGCTTCGACAAACCCTTGTGAATGCGCAGAGGTTCGGCAATTTGACTGCCTATGGTCTGAGTGGGGTCGAGGGCGGTCATGGGGTTTTGAAAGATCATCGCGATCTCATTTCCCCTAATTCGACGCCATTCGCGTTCGCTCAACTGACGCATATCGCGACCGGCAAAGTCCCAGCGCGCAGCATTGGTCTGCGCTGCAGGCGGCATTAAATTCAATAGACTCATGGCCGTTACGGATTTACCGCAGCCCGACTCCCCCACCAAGGCCCGGCACTCGCCCGGCGCCAAACTCAGGGATACATCACGCACTGCTTGCACCGGCCCGATACTCACCTGCAAATTGTCCAGCTCAAGTAATTTCATGCCTTTGCCACCCCCGCCCGTCGATCGGTGGCATCTCGCAAGGCGTCGCCGAGTAAATTAAAGGCCAGCACCGATACACTGATAAACAGCGCGGGCAGCAGCAATTGCCGGGGGTGGGACAATAAGGTTTTTATGCCGTCATTACACAGCGCGCCCCAGGACGTGGTCGGCGGCGACACGCCCATACCAATAAACGATAAGAAGGCCTCGGTAAAAATCGCCTGGGGAATAGCAAAGCTAAACGCAACCAAGATCATTGGCAGGACATTGGGTAGCATATGCCTAAGGATGACTCGACTGGTACTGACCCCGGCGAGCTTTGCCGCCTCAACAAAAGCTTGACCACGCAAAGCCAGCACCTGACCGCGAATGAGCCTAGCGCTCCCCGGCCAGCTCAGCATTAGCATGGCAACAATCAAGGGCATAATGCCGTTTTCGCCCGGACCAATGCCAAAGGCAACGCGAAATAAAATCATAAACAGCAAAAATGGCAGCGCGACGACAAAATCGACAAAGCGCATGGCAACTTGATCGACCCAGCCCCCGGCCAAGCCTGCAATTGCACCAAATATGCAACCAAAACTGATGTACAACAACGGCGCCACGACCCCAACAAACAGCGAGGTGCGACCACCCGCCATCAATCTGGCCAAAATATCGCGGCCCAAAGCGTCAGTGCCTAAAGGGTGTCCGGGCATTTCAAGCCATTTGGCGTGACGGCTCGACTTGCCGACCGGCACCAAACCTTGCAGTTGCGCTTCAAACAAAGATATTGCCGCTTCGGGGCGAACCTCACGCGCCAGCAGTAGCAAGCCGCTATCCGCATCGGCAATGGTATAACGGTAAATTTGGTAGCTCAGCTGCAATTGATCCTGATAGTAGGACTTATCCGTTTCCGCAATCGCCAAGCCCAAACCCGCCTTGTGGGCGGAGGCCCGGTACACTCGGTAACGCTTAACCCCCTCTATCTGCGGCCATTGCAGGCGGACAAACTCAGTATTGGCATCATGCACTACCAAGCTCTGCACCGGTTCGCTCACAGGCGGCTGCCACGGGCCGTTATCGCGGATTAAACGCACCGAATGCGGGGCGCTGGGGCCTGCCGATATTTGGGAGAGCCATTGCTGCGAGGGATCTTGACGCCACACCAGTGGCCCAATGCTCACAAATAATAATAGGGCGATCACTACCAATGAAGATAACACCACCGCGGGGGTGGCCATCTTCGGCAGCGGGACCGGTGCGATGTGTTCAAGGTCCTCACTCGCCCAAGTGCGCCGCGCAAAGCGGAATACCGACATCGCCATTAGCGACCACCCCCGCCATGGAGCCGAATACGCGGGTCAATTAGGCCATAACTGATATCCACCAACACCACCACCAAGACTAAGAACGCGCCGTAAAAGACTGTCGTGCCCATGATCACGGTGTAGTCCAATTGCTGAACCGCTTGCACAAAGTAACGGCCCAGACCGGGAATCGCAAAAATTAACTCCACCACAAAACCGCCCGTAGTCACCCCGGCAATCGTCGGCCCCAACTCAGTGACCACCGGCAATACCGCATTGCGCAATTGGTGATGCCAAAACAAGCGCAAACCATGGACACCCTTGGCCTTGGCTGCGGTATTAAAATCTGCGCTCAAAACCTCCAGCATCGAGGCTCGCATAATCCGGCTCAAATACGCCATGGTGCCCAAGCCCAAGACCAGCGCCGGCACCCAAATATGATTGACACTTCCCCAGCCAGCCACGGGCAGCAGGGTTTTGCCTGCGGCATTATTCATGGCCACAATAATTAACTGCGCCAAGCCAGCGATGACAAACCCCGGCACGGAAATCGCGGCAATAACCCCGATCATCACCAAACGATCTGGCCAACGATTCCGGTAATAGGCAGCCACAGTGCCCGCCGCCACCCCGCCGACCAGGGCAATCAGCACCGCGGCAAGGCCCAAAATTGCGGAAATGGGGAAATGCTTACTAATAATGTCGTTAACTTTGCGGTTTTCTTGGGTAAAGGAAATACCAAAATCACCCTGCAGCATATTGCCCAAAAACAACTGGTACTGCTCAATCAAGGGTTTGTCTAAACCGTAGCGCGCCTCTAACTGCGCTCTCACTGCAGGTGACATGGCCTTTTCTTGGGTCAAAGGGTCGCCCGGCACCGCGTGCATGGCAAAAAAGGTTGCTGTTGCGATAAACCAAATGGTTATCGCACCGGACAAAAGTCGCTTAGCAATAAATTTCAGCATGGTTTAGCGCTCGATCCATGCATAGCGAAACAAAGGATCGCCGCCAAAAATATTGCGGCGCACGCCGCGCAACCGCGGGTTTTGCACATACAGTGCGCCGTTTTCATAGGTGGGTAGTATAGGCACGTCGTCAACCACAATACGTTGGATCTGGGCCATGGCATTAAAACGCGTACGGGGGTCGTTACTGTTCTGGGCGACACGAATCCAGCGATCGTAGAGCGCGTTATTATAGCGGCCACGGTTATTGTCATTCCACGAGGCAAACAAATCGGCAAAGGTCATAATGTCGTCATAGTCTGGCCCCCAGGCCGCCGACACTAAATCGAAGTCGCCGCGCCGCATTTTTTCTAGGCGCTGCTTAAAGACCTGCTGGTCAATACGCAGCTCTATACCCAAGCCATTTTTAAATAAATATTGATAGTACTCGGCCTCTTGTAAGGCGCGCGGACTGTCGCCTGCCAACAACATTAACGGCGGTATTTCACTTATTCCCAATTCAGCTTTGGCTTTGCGAATATAGGCCCGCGCCGCGGCAATATCAGGATCAACCCGCAATACCGGGTACTCTTCGCGAAAGCTGCGCTTTAAACCCTTAACCGTAACCGGAAACAATGAATACGCGGGCTGAATACCCGGCAAGCCAATAATTTTATTTACCAGCACGGCGGGGTCAATCAAACGTTGAACCGCTTTACGAAAGGCCCGATTGGCCGTTATCCGACCCTCACGGAAATTAAACTCCAAAAAATAAAGGGAACCGGTGTGAAAATACTCAATATCAAAACCCCGTTTTACCGCCTCGCTTAATAGCCCAGTATCCAGCGGGGCCATGGCAATTTGCTGATCGCGAAATAAATTAAACTGGGAGCTTGGGTCGGCGGTAATATACGGCATATCAATTTCGTTAATCCGCACCGACGCCGAATGCCAATACTGGGGATTTTTACGCAGTTGCAAATGAGCGCCATGTACCCACTTGGTTAATAGATACGGCCCATTTACCGTAAGTTTATCCGCGTCGGCGGCATAGCGCCCACCCCACTGCGCCAACACATCCTCACGTAGCGGTAAAAACGTCATGAACGCCGTCAAGCTCAGGAAGTAGGGACAGGGGCTGCCAAATTCTACTTTTAGCTCAGTATCTGAAATAGCACGCACACCAAGTTCACTTGGAGCGAGCTTGCCCTCATTCACCGCCTCAGCGTTTTTAATTGGATAAAAAATAAACGCGTATTGTGACGCTGTTTTCGGATTTAATGCATGCCGCCAGGCAAACACAAAGTCGTGCGCGGTCACCGGCTTGCCGTCGCTCCAGCGGGCGTCCTCTCGCAACCAGAAGTGCGCGCCATCGGCATCTAATTGCCAGCGCAGCGCCACACCGGGCGCAAGTTCACCGTCGGGGCCATAGACAAGAAGGCCTTCCATTAAGTGCGCCAGGATAAAACTCGCAATTGTGTCGGTAGCCACCGCACTATTGAGGGTTGGCGGCTCAGTGGCGAGCGCCAAAGTGACCTTAGCCTTGTCTGCATCCACGGCCTGGGTCCACCCCTGACCGGCCACAAGCAGCAAAACACACACCGCAAGGCTGTTACACCACCGTTTCCAAATCAACAAATTTTATACACCAAGGTTTTGCTCATATTCACTGTTACAATACTTTCCCTGCTAGTGCTGACATCCACTTTATAATGGCCACCAAACAAAACAATCCCTACTCGATACCCAGCGCAAAACCAGTTTGGGGCGATAATGGCCCAGCCTCCAGCGAAATGCATGGTCCCCAGGAAGGCGAGCTTGATAAATGCCGCCATGTATTTTTGTCCCACAATAGACTCGCCGAACGTTGGTCTGCTCTGGACAGAGAAACTGCAGGAAGATTCACTATTATTGAAACAGGTTTCGGCACCGGCCTGAACTTTCTACTGGCGTGGCAATTATGGCAGCAAACGGCGCCCCCAAACTGGCAACTTCACTACGTTTCAATAGAGGAGCGCCCCTGCTCCGCAGAGCAATTACGCCGCGTCCACGCGAGCTGGCCAGAACTCGCATCTCTGGCCGCTATACTACAGCACAATTATCCACCGCTGTTACTGGGCCATCACCGTAGATTGTTGAATAGTGCACAAGTTTGCTTGGATTTGCTGTTTGGCAATGCGCACGACTGCCTTCCCGCCTTGCTTGACGCGCCGAGTTCGGCCGCTAACGATAAACTTAACAGTGTAGCGTATGCCGATGCGTGGTTTTTAAATGACGCGCCCCTCGCCAATAATGAAGCCAAGCCGCAAGAGACGCTGTTTGCCAGTATGGCCGCCTTAAGCAAACCGGGCAGCAGTTTTGCCGCCGCAGCTGATTTTTGGGAACCAGGCTTGCGCGCCCAGGGCTTTAGCCTTGAAAAAATGACGGTGTATGACGGCGCACAGCAAATCCTATGGGGCCACCTGCCTCATGACATCGCCAGCAGCACCCCGCAACCCGCTCCGGTTAATGTGCCCTGGCATTTACCAGGACCTAAACAGCAGGCTAACCATATTGTAGTAATTGGCGCCGGTCTTGCCGGTTGCAGCACCGCCAACGCGCTCGCACAGCGCGGCTATCGGGTCACGGTTATTGAACGCCATACGCCCGCCAGCGGCGCTTCGGGAAACCCCCAAGGTATTTTGTATACCAAGCTGTCTGCCGCCCCTGGCGACCTAAACCAATTTAACCTCGGCAGTTTTCTGTTTGCCCTCAATCATTACCGAAGCCTATTGAGCCAGGGGCGCATAGACGGTGAACTCTGTGGCGTTCTGCAGCTAGTAAAGTCTGAGCGCGAAATAAAGCAATTTAACAAACTCAAAGTGCTGCTAAATAATCAAGATTGGCTGCAATTTCTCAGCGACGACGAGCTCTACGCCAAATCTGGGGTCTCCCTTAGCGGCCAGGCATTTTATTACCCCGACGCTGGTTGGTTGTCGCCGCCGAGCGTTTGCCATGCCATGCTCAACCATCCCAATATTACACTGTTTAACAATACTGCAGCCTTATCGCTGACTCACCACGAGGGCGTATGGCAACTTTTAGACGATCAGCAGCACGGTATTCAGCAAGCTGACACTGTCGTTATTGCCAATAGCAATGACGCTAGCCATTTTGCCCAAACCAGCTCCCTGCCCCTGAAAAGTATTCGTGGGCAACTGAGTTATTTGCCTGCCGAGGCACTAAACCAGTCCCCAACATGCGTGATTTGCCATGAAGGGTATTTAGCACCAGCGATGAATGAACAGTTTTGTATCGGTGCGAGCTTTGATCTTCACAATAAAGACTGTGCGCTAATGCCTGCCGATCACGACTGGAACCTCAAGCAACTTAGCCATCTCGCCGCCGGTTTGCTCAAACCCGACGCAGTGGCAATTGGTGGCCGCGCGGCGTTGCGCTGCGCGAGCACGGACTATATGCCAATCGTTGGCGCAGTGCCGCGCATAGAAGAATTCAAAACAAACTACAAGGGCTTAACAAAGGACGCCCGCCGCAAAATCCCTATTGCTGCGGCCAACCACCCCAATCTATACATTAATGTCGCCCATGGCTCCCGTGGCCTAACGTCCACACCACTCTGCGCCGAATTGCTGGCAAGTTATATTGCCAATGAAGTTCGCCCACTGCCCAGACAACTCTGCGAAGCGCTCTCTCCTGCACGTTTTATTATTCGCAAGCTGATTCGCTCCCAGCTAGTTTAAATCGCAACAAGAGCAGACGCGCTAGCGAATGCCCGCACAGTCTGTATGATAGACACACTAACTTGACGATGATGTCGCCATGCGCAAATCCACTCGACTAGCAAATCGCTTATTTTATCAATCCACCACACACCTACTTTGCCTGTTGGCCGCGCTATTTGGCTCGGTTAACGCCCTTGCGGCCAAAAGTATCGACTACACCCTGATCGGCAGCTACCCCCACCAACCCGCTTTTTTCACTCAGGGCCTCGAGCTTTATCAGGGCAGGCTCTACGAAAGCAGCGGCTTATACGGCCACTCAAAAATTGTGTCCCGCGCCTTCCCACCCAAGCCTGAAGACAGCATTACCGGCACGGTGCTGCCAAGCAACCTCTTCGCAGAAGGCCTAAGCCTATACCGCGGCAAGCTGTATATTCTCACTTGGCGTGCAGGCAAAGGCTTAGTAGTGGACCCCCATCACTTTACGTTACTGGGTGTTTTCAACTATGAGGGCCAAGGCTGGGGCTTGTGCGCCAGTATTCATAAGGAGCGTGGTGATTATCTGGTAATGAGTAACGGTAGCGATCAACTGCAGTGGTTCGATGCCAACACCCTCACACTCAGTCACACGCTAAGCGTTAGCGATAATGGCGCCCCGGTGGATCAATTAAACGAGCTAGAATGCCGGGGCGACTACATTATTGCCAATCAATGGCATAAGCAGCACCTACTTATTATTCACGCCCTCACTGGCGAGGTATTCGCCAAAGTCGATCTCAGCGCCCTCGCCCTTGACGCCGCGCAGTCGACCACTCTCGACCCCGAGGCGGTATTAAATGGCGTTGCCTACGACCCAGACGACGACAGCTGGCTGGTTACCGGAAAACTCTGGCCAAAGATTTACCGTATTAAATTTGACCTAGACAAACTCAGTGCCTCACCAAGAGCGGCCGCGCGATAAGTCATAGGCAAGCCCTTTCTCACCCGCTAGAATGCTAGACTTATTAATAGCACCGCCCAACACTCTGACATTTGGATAAAGCATGACTCAAGCAGCGCCTGTCGCAACAGCAAATCCCACAAGCCCCGCAGCCTTCCCCAGTTTTACCTTAATCAGTAGCGAAGAAATACCTGCTCTCGGCGTGAGTATCGCGGAGTATCAACACATCAAAACCGGTGCTAGCCACTACCACATTGCCAGCGACAACCCCGAGAACGTTTTTTTAGTGGCGCTGCGCACCGTGCCCAAAGATTCCAGTGGCGTGGCTCATATATTGGAGCACACGGCGCTGTGCGGCAGCGAAAAATACCCTGTTCGCGACCCATTCTTCATGATGATCCGGCGCTCGCTGAACAGCTTCATGAACGCCTTTACCAGCTCCGACTGGACGGCCTACCCCTTTGCCAGCAGCAATCGCAAAGATTTTGAAAACCTGCTACAGGTTTATATGGACGCGGTGTTTTTCTCCCGTCTCCACCCCCTAGATTTCGCCCAAGAAGGCCACCGCCTCGAATTCAAAGAGGCGGGCAACCCTGATTCTGAGTTGGAATATAAGGGTGTCGTGTTCAATGAAATGAAAGGTGCAATGAGCTCGATTTCCAGCCAGCTCTGGCACACGCTCTGCAAATACTTATTCCCCAGCACCACCTACCACTACAACAGCGGCGGGGAACCTGAAGACATTCCCGATCTCAGCTATGACCAGCTCAAGTCCTTTTATGAGAGTCACTACCATCCCAGCAATGCCATTTTCATGACCTTTGGCGACATACCCGCCGCCGAACATCAGGCGCGCTTTGAAGAACTGGCCTTGGCGCGCTTTGAGGCCATCGACAGTCATATTGCCGTCGGTGACGAGAAGCGCTACCACGCGCCAATTCGCGTGCACGAGAGCTACCCACTGCCGGCCGCTGAAAACAAAGGCGACAAAACCCATATCGTGGTCTCGTGGCTGCTGGGCAAAAGCACCCAATTAGAAACCTTATTGGAAGCCCAACTGCTTGCCGGGGTTTTACTCGACAATAGCGCCAGCCCTTTGCTCCACGCCCTAGAGACCAGCACCTTGGGGAGTTCGCCCTCGCCCATGTGCGGGCTAGAAGACTCTATGCGAGAAATGGTGTTTGCCTGTGGACTCGAAGGCAGCAGCGCCGCCAAAGTTGAAGAAGTCGAAGCCTTGATTTTAGACACCCTGCGGGATGTTGCTAAAAACGGCATTGCCAAAGAGGATGTTGATGCGGTTTTGCATCAATTAGAACTGCAGCAGCGGGAAATCGGCGGCGACGGCTATCCCTATGGCCTGCAACTTATTTTAACGGCACTGGGCAGTGCTACCCACCGTGGCAAGCCCATTGAGCTGCTGAATTTAGACCCGGCATTACAAGCTTTGCGCGAACGAGCAGCAAAACCCGACTACATTAAACAATTGGCGCAATCGCTAATAGACAACCCCCATCGCGTCACCTTGGTGATGAGCCCCGACGAAAATATTCAACAGCGCATTGAACAGGCTGAGAAACAGCGCTTAGCTGATATTAAGGCCAATTTAAGTGCTGAAGAAAAACAAGCCATTATCGACCAGGCAAGCGCCTTAATTGAACGCCAAGCCCTTGAAGAAGATGACAGCATACTGCCCAAAGTGACTTTGGCAGACGTGCCCTTAGACATGCCGACCCTCCACAGCGAGCAGGCCCAATTCGGCAGCTTGCCCTATACCAGGTATGGCCGTGGCACCAACGGGTTGGTATATCAGCAATTATTAATTGCCCTGCCAGATTTGGATGACGAAGAGCTATCCCTGCTCTCCATATACACCCAAGTGCTGACTGAACTGGGCCTCGGCGATCAAGACTATCTCCAAGTGCAAGCGCGCCAAGCGCAAGTCTGTGGCGGCATCAGCGCCTATACCAGCATGCGTGGCGATATTAATGACGAACAGCAACTAAAAGCCTATTTGGTATTGTCGTCTAAAGCCCTGCTGCGCAACGCCAGCGCGCAAACCCAGCTTATGCGTGACACCTTAGAAACCCTGCGCTTTGATGAGTCTGATCGGGTTCAAGACTTAGTTGCTCAGCTTAAAGCCCGCCGCGAGTCCAGTATCACCGGTAATGGCCACAGCCTCGCCATGACTGCCGCCAGCGCAGGCATGAGCCCCATTGCTAAAATCAGTGAGGCTTTAGGCGGCTTAAGCGGTATCCGCCAGCTTAAAAGCCTGAGCGAGCGCATTGACGCTCCTGCGGAATTAAGCAAACTCATGAGTCAACTTGCTGCCATTCACAGTAAAATGCTCAAGGCTGAACGCCAGCTATTGATTATTGCCGAAGCTGACCGTCTCGCCCCTTTGTGTGATGAAATCGCGCCACTCTGGCACGATTTTAATGCGCAAGCCAAAAGCAATTTTAGTTACCCGACAGTGCGAGAAGTTAAAAAAGCATTTTGGGTGGCGAACTCGCAGGTGAACTTCTGTGCCAAAGCCTATCCGACCGTGCCCTCCGACCATCCTGACGCACCAATATTAACGGTACTTGCCACCTATATGAAAAACGGGTTTTTACACCGGGTTATTCGCGAGCAAGGTGGCGCCTACGGCGGCGGTGCATCGCAAGACTCAAACATCGCCGCATTCCGCTTTTACTCTTACCGAGACCCACGCCTTAAGGACACCCTGGCTGATTTCGATAAATCCATAGACTGGATGCTCAACACCGCGGTATCGGATCAGGGGCTTGAGGAGGCAGTTTTAGGGGTGGTCAGCAGTATTGATAAGCCCGGCTCTCCGGCGGGTGAAGCCAAACAAGATCACCACAGCAATGTCTTTGGCCGCACCTTAGCGCAACGCAGACTTTTTCGGCAGCGCGTGCTCGCGGTCACTGCTACAGATTTACAACGAGTCTGTGATTGCTATCTTAACAAGGGCGGTGCCAGCGTTGCCGTGCTGAGTAATGCCGCCAAGGCAGCAGAACTCAGCGACTGGTTAGCGGCGGAACACTTCAGTATTGAGCAACTGTAATGCTCACTTGTTTGGGAGCGTCGCCTGTTGAGCCAAAGCTTCAGAGCGCATTTTATTGTATTCGCGCTTTTGCTTGGCACTGAGCAAGGCGTAAAAATCGCGCTGTGTTTTTAGTAAACTTTCGGTATGAGCAGCAGATAAGCGGCCCGCTTCGCTGCTCATACGCAGAATAGCCGCGTTGTCGAGCCGCGCCAAATTGGCAGTGCGAATATTTTGCTGTACCGCAATTAATCCCTCCCGAACGCTGGCCGCATCTTCAGCGAAACGTGCCATTAAAACCTTTACCTTTTGCTGCTGAGGGTCCGACAAATTTAACTTTGTCGTTAGCTCATCAAATCGCGCCGCGTCTACGCCCCCAACTTGCGCAATGACCGAAGCTCCACTGCTACTTAGCGCAAGCGCTAACACCAAGGCGTTCAATTTTTTCATTTCATTAAGTCCTAATAGCAATAAACGTATAAATAAACCACCACCTGCCGTGCAAGGTGCCTTAAAGTAAGGCGTTAATATGCTCTATGTCATAACCTTTATACTGCAAATAGCGCATGCATTTAGCCCGCTCTCGGGGGTCATCTAAATTAACATTGGCGTATTTTTTCAGGAATACCGCCTCGGCAACTGCGAACCAATCGACATCCTGTTCACTAAATTGTTCAACAATTAACGCATCACTGATGCCACGTTGCCTAAGCTCGGCGCGAATCCGCTGGGGCCCATAACCGCCCTCCACCCGCAGGCGAATAAAGGAGCCCGTGAACCGCTGATCTGACTGTAGGCCGTCTGCCGCCAGCGTATCCAAAACCCGATCAAGCTCATCGCTATCAGGGAATTTACGCGCAAGCTTAAGCGCCAATTCGCGGCGAGAATGCTCACGTCGTGCCAGATAATCCATTGCCTTTAAACGCACCGTTTTGGTATCAACCTGCTTCAAAATACCCTTTTCACCTCAAAACGTCGCTAATCCGCTATATAAAGTGCCGAAATTCCCTAAGCCAACTTCGGCAACTACTTATTTCTTTCACTCTGTGTAACGCCCACAGTAAGTACCAAGGTCGAGAGGGAAAAAACTGCGCTATTCGACCCACCCCTTTACTCACGGAGAATGACCCATGTTAAACAAAATTACTAGCAAACTGGCTGCACTGAAAAATGACGATAGTGGCGCCAGTGCAATTGAATACGCCGTTATGGCCGCCCTGTTAGTTGTCATTATTGTGTTCGGTATTAGCCTACTTGGCTCTAACAACGAGTCCGCTGGTATTGGTACCGCCTTTGGCAAAATTGGTGACAAACTAGAGTCTGCAACGCCATAAAAGGTAGATGAGTTAACTGATGCTTTTTATAGCCCCTCTCGTTGCGATTGGGTATATCGACTGGCAGCACCGTCGAATACCCAATAGCTATTTACTTGTTTTGCTGGGGCTAGGCACTTATTCAATGTTAATCATTGAAGGCAGCAGTTTAACAACAGTATTAATAAATATCGTCATTGCCTTGGCGCTCACACTTCCCGGTTATATTAGGGGTTTACTAGGTGGAGGCGATGTAAAACTAATGCTGGCAATAACGCCGCTCTATGCGCCGCTGCAATTGCTACTGGTGTTTTCTATTGGTATAGGCAGTTTACTGTTGTTAATGGCATTCCTCCATATTGTGCAGCGGATGTCATTAACAAAAGCGTATTGCTCGAATACGGCAGTTCAGCAAAGCCCTTTTCAGCGCGGCTTACCGCTGGGCACCGCAATCGCATTAGGAGCAGTAATCTTACACTTCAAAAGCAGTTTTTAAGGTAACACCACCCCGGTTGTACCTTTGTAATATTGAGCACAGCATGGAGCACCGCAATGGCAAGACCTAATTTTTCTCGCGCTATTCAGCAGCGGCAAAAAGGCGCTGTCGCCATCGAATTTGTTTTCATCTTTCCTGTATTTTTCATTATCTGCTACGCCATTATCGTCTATGGCCTCGCGTTCATGCTCGTGCAAAACTTTACCTATGCGAGCGAAGAAGTCCTGCGCGCCGCTCTTGCTTGCGAAGACTGTTCAAGCGTTGAGGAATGGGAAACCCAAATCAACAATATCGCCAGTGTTCGCCTCAAAATAAACGACACCGACGGCCTACTCATTTATTCACCCGACTCGTTAAGCTGGGCAAGTGACTGCCACGACGCCGCTGCACCCGCCGCCGGCCAGCCTGCACTAGACGGCATTATATGTGAGCTGACGGTGAGCTCCGCGCCACTACTAGACGGAATTACGATGCCCGGCTTCGGCAAACTGCCTGACTTGCCCAACCTGCTGCGCGGTAAAGCCAGCCTGTTATTTTGACGTCATCTGGCCAAACGAATTGCCGCTAAGGATAGGTATTTCATGCGCACAAGCCAATACGACGTACTCGCCACAGGCCGTATACGTAGCACTCACAATAGCATCACTATGACACAGCGCTTAATATCAAATTACGCCAGCAACAACGAATAGAAAACCGTTATCGACACCTTTCAGGGACACGACTATGCAAGCAAGGACTTTAAAGATCATCGCGGCACTGCTTATAATTAGTGCGGTGTTTATGGGGGTAATCGGCTACAAAATAAGCCAGGAGGACACATCAAAAAGTCGTGCACTCACGAAAATGAGCCCGGCATCCGAACCAAGTGACTTCACCTACGCGCAAAAGCTCCTTATTGTTAATCGCAGTATGGCAAAGGGCGAAACCATCACCGTAGAGGACGTTCAACTCATCCCCTACCCCCTTTTGATTGAAGATAGCTTTAGCAAGGCTGAAGATATTCTCAACAAAAAGCTCGAATCCAAAATTCCCGTGGGGGCGGTCATCCGCCAAAGTCACTTTGACAAGCAAAGCAAACTTTCCCCACATATTAACTCTGGCTACCGCGCACTCGCCATCAAAGTGAATGAAACCTCTAGCGCAGGCGGCTTTTTACAACCCGGTGACCGCGTTGACGTTATCTTCACTGCCAGAGCATCGAAAGATACCTATAACAAGAGTATGTCTCGCCGCTTACTACAGAATATCCGTCTACTTGCTTTTGGCACTGACCTTGAGCGAGATGACAAAGCCGTAGTCGTCACCAACGGCAAAAAATCATCTCAATCAAAAGAAGAGCAAGAATCCGGAAAAAGCAGCCGCTCAGCGGTGCTTGAAATTGCCCTGGACGATATCGCCGTACTCACCTTGGCCGAGGAAAGCGGTGAATTGCGCTTAGTTGCGATCGGTGAAAACGACATGCTCGAAGAGAGCCTGGCAGCCGATACCGAGCCCAGCACAATGGATCCCAGTATCGCAGCAAAACAACACATTAGTGATGCCGATAAAACCGCTTTTATTCGCGATGTTACCGGCCTCAAGCCGCCACCAGCCCCTAAGTCAGTCTACGTATACAGCGGCGACACTGTCGAAACCATTAAGGTAAGAAACTAATGAACGCGAGCGAAATCTCAGGCAAAGGAGTATCCATAATGAAAAACGGAATTATTTTCGGCTTGCTTCTCACGCTCATTAGTGTAGCGCAGGCAGCCCCGTACAAAACCTTGCGTATGACCTTGGGCGAGCAACAGGCTTTAACAACTCAGCACAGTGTAAAGCGCAGCGCGATCGGCAACCCAGGTGTTGCGAGCTTGCGAGTACTTAACTCTAAGCAGTTTTTAATTACTGCAAAGCAAATAGGCTCTACTCAGTTGCTGTTGTGGCAGGGTGGCGGTGAACCGACCACCTTTAAAATTGACGTAATCCCTAATATTGCCAGTTCAAGCACCAGCGGCGTGGCCGTCGATGTCGTCGGCGATAAAACCGTCCTTCACGGCAAAACTCACTCCCTTAGCCAACACGCTCAGCTATTAGCCGCCGCGGGTGAGAATGTCGTCGATAACACTGTTCAGCAAGGCGCAATACAAGTTCAAACTGATATTCGCATTATTGAATACAGCCGTTCACAGCTAAAACAAATAGGTACTGCACTGGCCTACTCGGGTGGCGATACTGCCCTAGCGATGGGCGCCGCCAACTTACTACCGACAATCTCTGGTATGAGTGAAATCGCATCGTTAATGGGTGGACTGGTGACCTCAGGAAACAGCTCATCTATTCTCATTGGTCATGCTGGTAAAAACTTTAGCGCGGCGGTCAATGCACTTCAGCAAAATGGCTATGCTTACACCTTGGCGGAACCCTCCTTGGTGAGCCTATCTGGGCAAACTGCAAGTTTCTTAGCCGGGGGCGAATTTCCTTACCCGGTATCGAATCAAGACGGACAAGTTCAAATTGAATTTAAAGAATTCGGTGTGCGCCTTCGCCTGACGCCAACCATATTAAGTGAAAATAGTATTATGCTGAAAGTCGCGCCTGAAGTGAGTGACTTAGACTTCAGCAGTGGCGTACAAACCAGTGGGGTATCGGTGCCAGCACTGCGCGTGCGCAGAACAGACACGACAATTCAGCTCGCTCCCGGTGAAAGTTTTATTATCAGCGGCCTGGTCACCCGTAACACCTACAACAACGCCGACAAGATCCCCGGTCTTGGCGACATCCCCATCCTCGGTGCCCTCTTCCGCTCAACCCGCTTTGAGCAAGATGACAAAGAACTCGTGATGGTTGTAACACCGCACTTGGTTAAACCCATGGCAAAAAACACCGAACTTAGAGAATTACCTGGGGAAACATACCAAGATTACACGCCCACTTTCACCTCAATGCTATTCGGCGACCCCCAAAAGGGTACTAAAAAACCAAGTACTCGGCCTACCAGCGCCGGTGTCGGCTTCGCTAACTAATGACCAGGCAGGTATATCGCCATGAGATTAATTGAACGCAGAACATCACCGAGCAAAGCGGAACACAGTGACGACTACGAAAAGCTGAAATCTGAGCTGCATAAATTTGTGATTGATCGCATTGAAGATGACAAGATCATCTACGACGACAATCAAAAAAAACTCGAAGAGGCCATTTCCGCCTACATTCGCCAGTATTGCCGAATCTATGAAGCCGTTATTGATCGAGACACCTTCGTCGCGCTAGAAAAGCATATGTTAAATGAAATCGTCGGCTATGGGCCCCTGCAGGGCCTACTCGATGATCCAACCATCAACGACATACTGATTAATGGACCACGCAATATCTACATCGAGCGTGCGGGCGTGCTAGAAAAAGCCGATATGCGCTTTTTAGACAACCGCCATGTATTGCGTGTTATACGCCGCATGATCTCGCCGCTAGGACGCCGTATTGATGAATCCAGCCCTATTGTGGACGGACGTCTTGAAGACGGTAGCCGCATCAATGCTATCGTGCCACCACTTGCCTTAGACGGGCCATGCCTGTCTATTCGTAAATTCAGAAAAGATCCTCTCACCGCTCAGGAATTATTGGCAAGCGGATCTATTAGCGAAGACGTACTCGAATACTTAACAAATGCCGTTGCGAACAGAACCAATATTCTCATCAGCGGCGCAACCGGCTCGGGTAAAACCACATTACTCAATATTTTGAGTCAGTTTATTCCAGCCACTGAGCGCATTGTCACCATAGAAGACGCCGCCGAATTGCAACTACGCAACGGCCACGTAGTACGTCTAGAAACGCGCCCAGAAAACAATGAAGGTGTCGGGGAAGTCACCGCCCGCGAACTCGTTAAGAACGCACTGCGTATGCGCCCAGACCGCATCATTGTCGGTGAGAGCCGCGGCGGTGAGATTCTCGATGTTTTGCAGGCAATGAATACCGGCCACAACGGTTCCATGAGCACTGTTCACGCTAATTCCGCCCGTGATGCCATCACCCGCTTAGAGATGATGGTCGGCATTTCTGGTTTCAAAGGTAGCGGCGATTTGATCCTCAAAATGATTGGCAGTGCCCTGGATTTGGTTGTTCATATTGGCCGTAAAGCAGACGGCCGCCGCTGTGTACTCCAAATAGCAGAGCTGCACGTGATTAATAATGAACTAAGCTTAAAAGATATTTTCATCTACGACGACGCCACCCGAAAAGTGTTGCGCGTTGATGGCGCTAAAAATACAGCACGGTCTCCAGACCTAGCTCACATCTAAGCTAAAGGAGTAAACGCTATGTTATGGATTGCACTAGCTCTGCTCTTGGCTGGACTGGCCTTTGTCGTGCTAATGATCAGCAGCGAATCAACTGACCCGATTCCGGAAGATGAAATCGTCGCCGAAGTCGGCCCGAGACTTCCGGCATTTATAGAAAACTATTTGGGCAGTAACGGCGTCGAATTACCGCCAAGTATTGTGTACGCGGGCATCGCCATTACCGCGACCGGAATCGCCTTAAGTCTGTTGATTTTACCGGCTAAGATAAATATTATTTCTGCCGTTACATTTTTGCTCGTTGCGTTTTCACTGGTTAAAGTAATCGGTGCGCAACGTCGTGCAAAAATGCTCGCCCAGCTACCCTCTTTTATCAATCAAGTGACCCGACGCTTGTCTGCAGGCGTATCTGTTGAAAACGCCTTTGCAGACTCCGTCGAAACCTTAGAGCGCCCTCTTGGAACAGTAATGCGTCGTATTGTTCGCCGCGTTCACTTTGGTTACGACCTGCACCAAGCCTTTGAGCGAGAAGCCCGAGTTAACAAATTAAACGAGTTTGACGTATTGGCAACGGCATTGCGTATAAACGAACAATATGGCGGCAGCATACGCTCGATTCTTGAAGATATTGTCGACATTCTCAGAATGCAGGATTCAGGTAAACGTGAACTGAGCGCCATGACAGGAGAAACCCGAGTCACCGCTGCGATTCTGGCCGCACTACCACCGGGCATCGCCGCTTATACCTTTTACAATAACCCAAAATTTTTAACCGACATGTGGCAAAACCCAGGCGGTCAGCAAACGCTTATGGTCGCGGTCACTATGCAAATAGTCGGCGTCATCGTTCTGTGGCGCATGATTAAATCGATTGGCAGCTGAGGAATACGTCATGGAAGTACATCACCTCTATTATATTATTGGCGCCATCATACTCTGCACAGCACCGGTCATACTGTTGGCTATTGCCCACCTAGAAACGGCAGAACCAACTAAAAGCAAGGAGTTTGAATTTAGCTCAAAGGATATGTGGCGGCAATTGCGTGAGGAAAACACGCATATCGCTTCGCTATCTCAGCTCCTTCGCCGCGCCGGATTATTAAATACTGAGCAGCAGGTCAACACCATTTCGATTACGCTAATTGCAATTATCGCTACCGCTATATGTCTTGGTATATATACATATTTCAATGGAACCCCACCAACAACCATACTGTTCATCATTACACTTGGCATCGTGTTGCTGGCTTATTTAGCCTATTTCTTTTTAAAGAAGATTGCCCAACAACGCCAAGAAAAATTAAATCAAGAAACTCTGATTTTAGTTCAAACCACAAGGATGCTTTGGCGAGTGGGACTTTCACTACCAAGAACACTGGCGATTATTTGCGATCAATTGCGCAATCTCGCGCCCACCTGCTCTCAGGAGCTGCAGCTCGCCGTAAACAAAATTGAATCTGGACAAAGCCAAGAAGAGTCGCTCTACGAGCTTATTGGCTGCACCAATGCCGAGGGCTTTAAAGAATACCTTATTGTTGTCCGCCAACAGGCCATAACCGGTGGCAGTATCGACAAAGCACTCGACGAATTGTATCGACTATTACAGAACCGCCGTAAATTGGATTTACAAGAGCAAGTTAACAAGATGTCGGGGAAAATGTCCTTAGTCATGATGATTTTCTTATTTCCCGCCCTATTGATCGTTGTTGCCGGCCCAGCACTTATGTCGATCTCAAATGCACTGAGCAATCTAGGCTAATAACGCAGGAGCGTAAAAGCATGAAAAAATTGACCCTGTCGACAACTGTTGTACTGATTGCATTGCTGGCTGGCTGTGCAAGTACATCTGCTAATCGACAAACGAGCGCGAGCAACTGTGACGTGCCAACCAGCAAGGAAGAGAGCATTAGCCTGGCGTTAATTGAACAGCAAGTGCTAGAAAAGCAGTACTATTCGGCATTGGCGTATTTAGAAAAAGCCTCAGATACCAACCCAAGAGTATTGCGGCTTCGCGCCGAGGCGCAGCGCAACACCGGCATGCTCAGTGAAGCCTACGCCAGTTACCGAGATCTAAGCCTGACCTGCCTAACCGCCTATGGCCATGCCGGTATGGCAAAAATCCTCGCTACCCGCGGCGATTTACCACAAGCCCACCAGCAAATGCTTAAAGCCCGGCGACTGGCGCCAAGCAATGCGGACATCCGCAACGATTACGGCTTTATATTACTAGCGCATAAAAACTTCAAAGAAGCCCAGCGCGAATTTATGACCGCGCTGCAATTGCAGCCAGGACACCCTGTTGCCATAAGGAATATGGTCATAAGCCTCATATTAGATGGCGACAGCCGCACGGCGGTGCGCATGGCAAAAAATAATGGCATCGACTCATCTGAGTTTAAATTCTTATTGAGTCAAGCCAATGCGTTTAAACAACCTGCTCTGGCAGGCAGCAACAATATCTATCATGGAGCACCACTATGAAGCCCGTAATACTTGCCCTAGCACTAAGCGCCGCCACCGCTATTCCAAGCTTCGCTGAACCGGAAATTGTGTACACCCCAAATGCAAAGTTTGAAACGGTGACCAGTCGTTTACTAGCACAACAAAGCTCTGGCCAAAATGCCAGCACGCAAGAGCAGCATCTAAGCGGTAAGGTCAGCACCGAGGTGTATGAGCGTTATATTAAAAGTTTTTCGCACCCTATTCCTGAGCGCTTCAGCAAAGACTCATTTAAAACAGAGTAATCAGCATGCGAGCACAGCAAAAATTTAATCACCACCCTACTAAGCAGGCCGGTGTCATCACAATTTTGGCTGTGCTGATGATGCTGAGTTTATTTACCTTTGTCGCGGTGGTTGCTGATACTGGTCGACTTTATTTAGAAAAGCGCAGCCTGCAAAAAAATGCCGACTTAGCAGCGATGGAGACGGCATTAATCTACTGTCGAGATCAAAGCCTCGACGTAGAAGCCATGAGCATGGCAGATATGTACGTATTGTCGGCAAGCCGAAATGATTTTAAAGGCAACGATACCAATAGCAGCATCGTAATCAGTCGCACCGGAAATGCCGTTACCGTCAATCTTGTTCATACCGTGCCCGCCTCACTATTTGCTCAGTTACTTCCCTCTGAAGATAATGAGATCAGCCTCAGCGCAACGGCGACAGCAAAGGCTTGTGAACCAACCGCGCAAATTGCTATACGCAGCAACCTTATTTCCATAAACAGTCAACAAAGCAGCCTGCTGAATGCCGTGCTGGGCGATATACTTGGCGGAACACTCAATTTAAATATTGCCGCTTGGCAAGGCCTACTGAATACTAATGTCAATCTACTAGACTTACTCGATGCATTATCTATTAACCTAGGAATCTCGGCTGGAGACTACGATAGCGTTCTAACAACCGCGCTATCGGTTGGTACCTTGCTAGACTTAACCGCGACTGTTTTAGACAACTCTGGCGCGACTACCGTAGCAACTAGCGTTGAAGACATCAGCAGCCTTGTGCCAGGCGACTTTGACAGCATTGCGCTCGGAGATCTGTTAAAGATCGGCGACGACCTGCCCGCAGCCGCACTTGACGTTCCTATAAACGTACTCAATCTAGTACAAGGTGGGCTCCAACTTGCAAATGAGAACAGCTTTGTAGCACTTAACCAAGCGGTGAATGTGTTTGGTCTCCTCAATGGAGAAATGGGGATAAAAATCATCGAAGCCGCACAATTTTCGGCCATCGGTAACCCAGACTTTGACGACATTACCGCAAGAACTTCTCAGGCTGATATTTTTATTTCGCTAAGGTCTAGTTTGCTCAATGGTCTCGGTTTAGCAAGTATCTCACCACTACCAGCTCAAATAGACGTCATTGTTAAAGCGGCAACCGCAAATGCCAGCATCGTAAATGAAAGCCAAAATTGCGACGGTGGGCCAAGCAGCATAAATAGCAATACTAATACCAGTGCCGCGACGATCCAAATAGGCAGAATCGGTAATACCCCCGCTGCATCACGGGCTAATTTTGCGGCTGGTGGCTACACACTTAACCGTACACCTATCGCAAACATTACCGTATTAGGCATTCCAATCTTCCGACTTGAAATGAAGGCAACATTGACAGTGGCTAGTGGGACAACATCCATAAACCACGAACAGTCACCGTCCGAAGAATACCTGCCAGAAATTAAAGACGGAATTGGCGAAAACGCCTACTCTCCTACCGGCACAAATCTTGGCAACGTGCTCGGCTTACAGACCGACCTTAATCCTGTATTAATAGGTATAATCCCATTAGGGTTTGTATTGAACCCGATTCTTAATTCGGTAACTGCGGTATTAGATGGCGTCCTTTCCGCTCTGTTAATCCCAATCATAAACCCGTTGCTAAACAGCCTTGGAACTAGCTTAGCTGGTGCCAATGTTGGCGCTGCCCTGACCTGTGAAAATGATAAAGTCAGACTGGTAAATTAAGCCCTCTGCTCGCCCTCTAGTAAATGAGGGTGAGCCAACACACCCTTCAACTCCGTACCACATACTTGTCAGACACGAAAATTAAAAGTGCATACGCGCGCCAAAGGCTATTCCAACTCTGCGTTAAGACTTATAAAGCTCACTATCGGGTTTATACAGTATTTAAATATCAATACTTGAATAGCTAGCTCATCGCGCAGGACTCAGTGCAGGCGAGGACGATGTCCTAAATTTGCAAACTTGCTGCTCCATGCCTACTGATTCTTTTAGAGTGCCCCCCACACAATCGTGTTGCGTTCCCACTATTTGGGACTATATTTCTACTATTGGTTCTATTCCTGTCGGTTCAGCTAAGCAGACACTCGAGCTTTTACGGGTGTTTACGGGCGATTTCAAGGACATTGGTTTGAAGAAGGAGTGCTAATATTGTCTCCATTCGCGATTGCTAACATAATACAATGCTTAACAAACTCAACACACAGGGCTTGCTGCCAATGACTATGTAAGTACCGAGCAGGATCGCCCTATGAAATAGCACCTCGCTGTTCATTACGGCAAGTATTGCTTACACCGTAACATTCGTCACTTGCACCTTATTTATTGCATCACTGCCAACACACTGCCTGCTTATGAGAGCCAGCCATGACGTTTAATGACTACCTCACCGTCCTCGCCAAAAATGACGGCTCCGATCTATTCCTCAGCACAGGGGCGCCCCCCTGCGCGAAATTCCACGGTAAATTGAAACCCCTAGATAAAGACAGCTTTTCACCGGGCGACATTAAAAAAATTGCCTATTCGATTATGGATGCCGGTCAGATCGAAGAATTTGAACAAGAGCTAGAGATGAATCTCGCCTATCATATTCCTGGCGTAGGTCGCTTCAGAGTAAATATTTTTAAGCAACGCAATGAAATATCAATGGTAGCTAGGAATATCGTTACCGACATCCCTAATGTCGACGCTCTAGGCCTACCCCCTATATTAAAAGACGTAATAATGACCAAGCGTGGTTTGGTGTTATTCGTCGGCGCCACCGGCTCAGGTAAATCTACCTCCCTAGCTGCGCTTATCGATCACCGCAACACTAATAGCAGTGGCCACATCATAACCATTGAAGACCCTATAGAATTTATTCACCGCCACAAGCGTAGTATCGTCAACCAACGTGAAATTGGTATGGATACTAGGAGCTTTCACCAAGCCTTAAAGAACACCCTTCGTCAGGCGCCCGACGTTATTCTTATTGGGGAGATTCGCGACCGCGAAACCATGGAGCACGCCCTCGCCTTCGCAGAAACCGGCCATCTCTGTATTTCCACACTACACGCGAATAATGCCAACCAAGCTTTAGACCGTATTATCAATTTTTTCCCAGAAGAGCGCCGCAATCAGTTACTGCAAGACCTGTCGATGAACTTAAAATGTTTTGTATCACAACGCTTAGTGCCCACTGAGGACGGCAAACGGGCCGCAGCCATTGAGATTCTTCTCGGCACACCCACCGTCGCCCAAGCAATTCATAAAGGTGAAATTGAAACTATTAAAGAAATCATGCACAAGTCTGAAAACGTGGGTATGCAAACCTTTGACCTCGCCCTCTTCAATCTTTACGAGGCAGGTAAAATATCATTTGCGGAAGCCTTAAAAAATGCAGACTCAGCGAACAACCTCCGGCTGCGAATAAAACTACACAGCAAACGTGGCATCCCCGCTGACGCGGTAGAAGACAGCAATACCGACGACAAAAAGTCTATATCAGCAATGAGTTTAAGCTTAGAAATGGATAATGACGAAGAAGAACTGCCTGAGTAAAAGGCTAGACATGTACTAAAATAAATCCTGCAGCCGCCAAGGCTGCAGGATTATGATTAATGCTTAAGGCCGACTATTTCTCAGCAACAACAGGCTCATCAGCCACTTTCTTTGCTGTTGGTTTAGGCAGTAAGGCTTCGCGAACTTGACCTTCAATTTCAGCAGCTATCTCGGGATGTTCAGCCAAATATTTAGCCGCATTCGCCTTACCTTGGCCAATTTTATCACCTTTATAGGCATACCAAGCACCGGCTTTGTCGACCAAGCCCTGCTTGACGCCCAAGTCAATGACTTCGCCAAGACGGTAGATACCCTGGCCGTAAAGGATCTGAAATTCTGCTTGTTTAAAGGGTGGTGAAACCTTGTTTTTAACAACTTTAACTCGCGTTTCGTTACCAATCACTTCTTCGCCGTCTTTGACCGCACCGGTGCGGCGAATATCGAGACGTACTGATGCATAGAATTTTAGTGAATTACCACCAGATGTGGTTTCAGGGTTACCAAACATTACCCCGATTTTCATACGAATTTGGTTAATAAAGATAACGAGGCAGTTCGCGTTTTTAATATTACCCGTTAATTTACGTAGCGCTTGCGACATTAAACGCGCTTGCAGACCAACATGGGTGTCGCCCATTTCACCTTCAATTTCGGCTTTGGGCACTAACGCGGCTACCGAATCGATAACAATGACATCAACCGAGCCTGAGCGAACCAGCATATCGGTAATTTCTAATGCCTGCTCACCCGTATCCGGCTGGGAAACCAGTAAATCTTCAAGATTAACCCCCAGCTTTTCCGCGTACTGAGGGTCTAGTGCATGCTCAGCGTCCACAATCGCAACGGTTTTACCCGCTTTCTGAGCCTCGGCCATAACCTGTAAACACAGTGTGGTTTTACCAGAGGACTCTGGCCCGTAGATTTCAACTATTCGACCATAGGGTAGGCCGCCAATGCCTAGGGCAATATCCAGTCCCAGCGAGCCAGTAGAGACAGATGGCATCACTTCCCGTGAGCTATCGCCCATTTTCATGATTGAACCCTTACCAAACTGGCGCTCAATCTGGCTAAGTGCCGATTCCAGTGCTTTTTGCTTATTGGGATCCATATGTTCTCTACCCTTTGTGAATGCTGATATTAAAATGAATAATGGCTGACTGAACTACTGGCCAAACAACTGTATGTATAATCAGTATTATTCATGCTCTTGTCAATGCCAGAAGCTAAATTCTTTAGAACTCATCATATCCGCCCAGCGAGATAAACTTAGCCCCACTTGCCTATCGCAAACATTTCATTGCTGTTAAGCCTAAAACAGCCTGTGTTAAAGTGCAGCCCAACTTTAGCTTAGCTCCCAGAGGCCACATGATTCCCTGGCAACACCTTGGCACAGCACAAATACCCAATAACGGCGGCGAGCTGAAACTGAGCCGACGCGGTGAGGAGTTCTCTATTCGTTTATCTGGGGTGCGCGGCGAACTGATGAACAGCCGCTTGTACAACTCCGAAGAAGCACTGGCCGATTTGGCCTGCAAACAGCTTAAAGCCCGCGACAATAGCGCGGAAGTCTCGGGCGCTGAGATTTTAGTCGGCGGCCTCGGCATGGGCTACACGCTAGCAGCGGCGCTGCGCGCGGTGGGCAGCACGAGCCAGGTCACTGTCGCGGAACTGATTCCGGCTGTTGTCGAATGGAATCAAGGACCACTGGGCGATTGCGCTGGCCAGCCCTTGAACGACCCTAGAACAAAGGTTCATATTGGCGACGTGGCCGAACTATTACGCGACAACCCCAAAGCCTATGACGCTATTTTATTGGATGTCGACAACGGTCCAGAAGGCCTGACTCAACACGACAACAATTGGTTGTATTCTCAAGCAGGGCTCGAAGACCTTTTTAGCACCTTGCGCCCCGAAGGTGTATTGGCAATTTGGTCTGCGGGCGCCGACTCGATGTTTGCTATCCGCTTAAAGAAAGCGCGTTTTAAGGTCACTATCCACACTGTGCGCGCCCGCCCCGGCAAGGGCAGCCGCCACACTATATTTCTAGCGCAAAAGCCTTGGCAGGCAGCAGATCAAGGTCGTTAACAGCGGCAGAGAATTAGTGGTTTTTAATGCAATTTGCTATTCTTGCCTGCTTATATTTATTGTGTAATTTCATCGCAATTTTCAGCTTAAACCCTGTACAACACACACTTTCGCCTAACGAATAAGGCCAATATCTAGCAATGACTAAAGACGCCAATACCAGCAGCGCCGAAGTATCCCACACGCCGATGATGGTTCAGTATTTAAAGATAAAAGCGGAACACCCCAATGAAGTGGTTTTTTACCGCATGGGCGACTTTTACGAGCTGTTTTTTGAAGACGCAAAAAAGGCGTCGGAACTACTGGATATTACCCTCACCGCGCGCGGCAAAGCCGGCGGCAACCCAATTCCCATGTGCGGCGTGCCCTACCACGCTGTAGAAGGTTATTTAGCCAAATTAGTCAAAGCCGGTGAATCGGTGGCAATTTGCGAGCAAATCGGCGATCCGGCGACCAGCAAAGGCCCTGTTGAACGCGCCGTCGCACGCATTGTAACGCCCGGCACCATCAGCGACGAAGCGCTACTCGATGAGCGCCGCGATGCGCTGCTTGTCGCCGCCTGTGGTGATTCAGGTGTATTCGGTATTGCCGTTTTAGACATGAGCAGCGGCCGTTTCCAAGTACTTGAGGTTATAGGCCAGGCTGCACTTATTGGCGAATTACAGCGCTTGCGCCCGGCGGAGCTCCTTATTGCGGACGACCTCCACATCGACGACATGCCCAAATTTGGCGGCCTGCGCAAACTCGCTCCCTGGGAGTTTGATTTTGACGCCGCCACCCGTGGGCTCTGCCAGCACTTTGGCGTGCAGGATCTGGCCGGTTTCGGCTGCGAGCAGCTTCATCATGGCGTCGCCGCCGCCGGTTGTCTGCTGCACTATGTTAAAGACACTCAGCGCAGCGCCCTTCCCCATATTCGCCAACTCAAACATGAGTCTCGCGATGACGCTGTGGCCATGGACGCCGCAACCCGGCGCAACTTAGAGCTGGATTTAAACCTGAGCGGGGGCACTGAAAACACTCTGGCATCGGTGTTTGATCGCTGCCAAACCGCCATGGGCTCGCGACTTCTGCGCCGCTGGCTGCATCGACCATTGCGTAATCAAGCAATTCTGAGCGCCCGTCAAAGTGGCGTGGTCGGGCTAATTGACAATTATCAGTTTGAAACCCTGCGCGCTACGCTTAAACAAATAGGTGATTTAGAGCGTATTCTGTCCCGCGTTGGGCTGCGCTCAGCCCGGCCAAGAGACTTGTCACGCCTCCAGCGCTCACTGGCGACTCTGCCCGAGTTACAAAGCCAATTGAAACCATTTGATATCCCGTATTTAAAAGACTTAGCGCAGCAGATCAGCGAATTTCCAAGTCTGGCCGACCTGCTCAGCCGTGCCGTGGCCGAAAATCCGCCAATGGTACTGCGCGACGGCGGTGTCATCGCCGAAGGTTTTGACCCTGAGTTAGACGAGTTACGGAGTCTTAGCACCGACGCAGGTGAATTCCTATTGGCCATGGAGCGCCGCGAACGCGAGAAAACGGGCTTAAGCACGCTAAAGGTCGGCTACAATCGTGTCCACGGCTATTACATCGAAATCAGCAAGCTGCAGGCGCATCAAGCCCCGGTTGAGTACATTCGCAGACAAACCCTAAAAAATGCCGAACGGTTTATTACGCCAGAGCTTAAAACATTTGAAGACAAAGCCCTAAGCAGTAAAAGTCGGGCCTTGGCGCGAGAAAAATTCCTCTACGAGAGTTTGCTGGACGCCTTAAATGAAGAACTAGCCGCGCTGCAAACCAGCGCGCAAGGTCTGTGTGAACTCGATGTTATCGCCAACCTGGCCGAGCGCGCGATCCAGCTCGACCTATGCCAACCCGAGTTCAGTGACAAGCCAATACTGGATATCGAGCAAGGTCGTCATCCTGTCGTTGAAAGCGTGCTCGATGAGCCCTTTATTGCCAACGACCTCAAACTTGCCGACGACCGCCGCACACTCATTATTACCGGCCCAAACATGGGCGGTAAATCGACGTATATGCGGCAAACCGCGCTAATTGTACTGCTAGCCCACATCGGTAGCTTTGTGCCAGCCAAGTCCGTAAAACTCAGCTTGGTGGATCAAATATTCACCCGCATAGGCTCTTCAGACGACCTGGCCGGTGGACGCTCGACTTTTATGGTAGAAATGACCGAAACGGCCAATATTCTGCACAACGCCACCGCAAAAAGCTTAATTTTGATGGATGAAATAGGCCGTGGCACCAGCACCTTCGACGGCCTGTCTCTGGCCTGGGCCTGCGCCATTGATCTCGCCGACCGCGTTCACGGCTTTACTTTGTTTGCGACCCACTATTTTGAATTAACCGTTCTGCCAGAAAGCTACCCCAAGGCCGCTAACGTTCACCTCGGCGTCACCGAGCACAACGACCACATTGTGTTCCTACACCGGGTAGAAGAAGGCCCCGCCAACCGCAGCTACGGTTTGCAGGTGGCCAAATTAGCCGGAATTCCGGCCAAAGTAGTCAGTGCAGCTAAAATCAAACTTCAACAATTGGAATCACAAGCCATTAAGCACGGTCAACTTAATACGGCGGGGCCACAAACCGATTTATTTGCCGCGCAAGCGGCGCCGGATCATCCCGTGGTCACGGAGCTTGAAGACATTAAACCCGACGACCTCAGCCCTCGCCAAGCCCATGAATTACTTTATCGGCTAAAGGACTTACTGAAATAAGCTGGCTAAACGGGCTAATGTGTAAAAACGATAATGCACAGTTAAATTATTGTTAAGGCTAAAGCTATACCCATATTTTTTACTGGTGTTACAATACCGCGCTCTGCGAGTTACTCAACCCACAGTCAGGATTTAAAAGGGGCTGACCAAAAATGACTTTTGTTGTAGGCGAAGATTGCATTAAGTGCAAACACACTGATTGTGTTGAAGTATGTCCGGTAGATTGTTTCTACGAAGGCCCGAATTTCCTCGTCATACACCCTGACGAATGTATTGACTGCGCGCTGTGTGAACCAGAATGCCCAGTCAACGCGATTTTCTCTGAAGACGAGCTACCCGAAGACCAGCAAGTATTCTTAGAATTGAATGCGGAATTGGCTGAGGTTTGGCCAAATATCACTGAAATGAAAGCACCGCCAGCAGACGCAGAAGAATGGGCTAACAAGCCCAATAAACTTCAGTACCTCGAGCGCTAGGCTATTCGCTAATTGCTTAGCTTGCTTTCTGCACCATAAAAAAACCCGCAAACGCGGGTTTTTTTATGGTGCTAACTATGGCGCGAACTCAGCTTAATGACTTTCAGCGAACAACGACGCTGCGTTTAAGCCATTCGCCTCAAACAGCACACGCATACTCTTCAGAGCTTCGACCTGTATTTGTCTTACGCGCTCTCGTGTCAGCCCAATCTCGCGACCAACCTCTTCAAGGGTGGCAGGCTCGTGGCCACGCAAGCCAAAACGACGAACCACAACCTCACGCTGCTTTGAGCTCAAATCGCCCAGCCACACATCAATACTATTCGACAGATCTTCGCCCTGCAGAATATCACTAGGATTCAGCGCCTGCGTATCTGCGAGGGTATCGAGTAAGACCTGATCTGAATCTTGCCCCACCGGGACATCAACAGAGCCGACACGATCTTTTAAACCGCACAAGCGTTTGGCTTCAGCGACAGGTCTGTCTAGGGCTACCGCCATCTCTTCTGGCGAAGGCATATGATCGAGCTTTTGCGTTAATTCGCGCTCGGCGCGCAAATAGCTATTTAGCTCTTTTACTACATGGATTGGCAATCGAATGGTGCGAGTTTGGTTCATTATCGCCCGTTCAATCGTTTGACGAATCCACCACGTGGCATAGGTTGAGAAACGAAATCCACGCTCTGGATCAAATTTTTCTACCGCGCGAATTAAGCCGAGATTACCCTCTTCAACCAAATCTAATAGACTCAAGCCGCGATTAAGATAACGTCGAGAAATTTTCACCACTAAACGCAAATTGCTTTCGATCATGCGCTTACGCCCAGACTCATCACCTTTTCTTGCGAGGCGAGAAAAATACACTTCCTCCTCTGCGCTTAACAACGGCGAAAAGCCAATTTCACTGAGATAGAGCTGGGTGGCGTCGAGATCACTCGACTGCCGACGACCACGACCTGGCTTAGCAGCCACTTTACTTGGTTTCTCCGGTGCAGAATCTTCGTCATCCCGCGCATCGGAACCTTCATGAATATCTGTGCTTGCTAGCACATCGTTAACATTTGAACGATGTCCATCTTTTTCATATACCCGCATCGTCGAATCCTTTTATACGTTTGTTATTGCTCGACTAAGTGATACTTAAGGTGCCTTGCTGGCTTTTATGACGTCAACGCCGTGGGAGCAGCCTTAAAGGATCAACCGGTTTTCCGTCTATACGAACTTCAAAATGTAATTTTACCGAATCAGTACCGCTATCGCCGACCTCCGCAATAAGCTGACCCGCCTTAACCTTTTCTCCCTCCCTTACCTTAATACGCCGATTATGGCCGTAAGCACTTAAAAAACGGTCTGAGTGTTTCAGTATCAGTAGATTGCCGTAACCGACTAAGCCACTGCCTGCATACACTACCTCACCGCTTCGTGATGCATATACAGGCTCACCCATTTTACCTTTTATATCAATACCCTTATGTTCTTGCCCGCTAGCAACAAACGGTCTCACTACAGGGCCGTTCAACGGCCACTGCCACCCTTCATTTACAGAGCTTAGTGGCGCTGTTCCCTTGGCAGTAGGCCTTGTTGTTCGCTCCTTTTTAACATTGTTTGATTTTGGTGTCGGCGCAGATGTAGCGACCGCATTAGTCGAGGCATTTTTAGATACTAGCGACTTACTACTCTCTTGTAGCAGTATCGCTTGGCCAGGATAAATGGTGTACGGCGGCCTGAGGCTGTTAGCAGACGCTAACCCTTGAAGCTCGAAACCATAACGCCAAGCAATGGAGAACAAGGTGTCGCCAGCACTAACAATATAATATGGAGGGGTGCGCTCTGCAGGATTATAACGATCAGAAACAGGGGCGAAACTGCCACTGGTAGTACACGAAACCAAGACACAAATTACACTGCAAAAACCAATAATTTGCTGCAATTTACTCATCACATTAAGGACCGATAAACCGCATGAAAAAACCTTTTTTGGGCAGATGGTAAGTTAAGTTTAAAAATATGCGTGACAACTCAATCCTATTAAAACGTTTAAATCTCAGTTTTGAGTACTATTTGACCTTTCAACTGACTCTATTAGAAATAAATATTCTTAAGAAAATTAGGCTTTTTTGGCAAACCTCTCTATCAAGAGTACCAAAACAACGCCAATCAATGCCAATGCCAATGAAAAAAGCAATTGGGCATCGCCTTTTACCGCATATTGCCAGGGCAAAACATTTTGCCAGCCCGGCGCTAAAGACTCTGCGAGGATGCCGCCGGTGGCATCTAACTTCCAAGGCCAAATAATACTCAATGAGCCTATTAGCAGGCCACTTAAGCCCGCCAAGAGCTGGGGGCGGAAGTGTTGCATAAGCCAGGACAATAAGCGCACAAATAGCATCAAACCTACCCCACAGCCTGCCATAAAGCTCAGCAAGGCAAATAGGTCCATGCTTTTAACGGCCTCGATCACCGGCTGATACATACCCAGAAGCAGCAAGATAAAGCTCCCGGATATGCCGGGTAAAATCATGGCACAAATCGCTAAGGCGCCAGATAGAAATAAATTGAGCGGTGTACTGGCAATGTCCGCCGGACGAAACTCGCCTATCAGCAGGGCGAAGCCAATACCGCACAATAGCCATCCGATTTGTCGGCCAGCGCCGGGAATCTGCCGGTACACCAATACCGCAGATGCCAGTATCAAACCAAAAAATAAGGCTGCCAAGGGTACCGGGTGATGGTGTAATGCATAGGAAATAAAGCGCGCCAATGACAAAACACTCGTCGCAATACCCAGCAGCAAACTCATTAAAAAGCCGCCGTTGATGTGCTGCCAAAATGCAGTAGGCCCAGATTGGAACAACAACTGAAGGGCCTGAATATTACACGACTTCAAACTTTCAATAAGTTCGTCGTAAATACCAGTGATAAAGGCAATCGTGCCGCCTGACACACCTGGCACTACGTCAGCGGCGCCCATGGCCAATCCGCGAATAAAAACCGCAGGATAAAATCCTTTCATTAAAATTCCTTCGTGGCCAAAATTGATATCGTTATTGCACTAAGACAATAAACCCGCGAGTAAAGGCACAAATAAAACAGGCTCAATAATTTGTTCTTGGATACCCTCTTCTGTCTTATCATAAACATAGAGGGCCTGCTGCTTGCCTTGCGGGCCAATTGGTATCACTAAACGGCCGCCCATCGCCAACTGCGCCAATAATTCTTGAGGGACTTCAGCCGGTGCTGCTGCCGATAAGATCGCGTCAAAAGGCCCACGGTCCTTCCAGCCCATACCGCCGTCGGCATGGCGTAACTGAACATTGGTCAGGCCCAGCTGACGCAGACGCTGACGGGCTTTTTCTTGCAGGGGTCGAATACGCTCAACGCTAAACACCCGCCCTACTAGTTGAGCCAATATCGCGGTTTGATAGCCCGAGCCGGTCCCTACCTCCAAAACCCGTTCTCGCGGGCCATTTGCCAGCAGTAACTCGGTCATACGAGCAACAATATAAGGTTGCGACAAGGTTTGCTGAAAGCCAATGGGCAGCGAGCTGTCTTCGTAGGCGCGATGAGACAGTGCCTCATCAAGAAAGATATGGCGCGGCGTGCCGCGAATAACATTTAGAACCGTGTTATCAGTGATCCCGCGTTCACTCAAGCGCTCAATTAAACGGTCCCGGGTTCGCTGGGAGGTCATCCCGATGCCTTGCAAATTTAAGATTGTCACCCAGTTATCTCTATTAACACTAATAAACAACGACGCTATTGCCGCCCCTAACTCGCCAGCGGGTAGCGAATTAATTCTCGCACAAGCGCTGTGGCGAAACAGCCCCTAGGCAAGGAAAAGCTCAGCTCCAGCGACTTATTACCCGTAAACTGCCATTGGAAATCTTGGGGGATCAGGCGCAGTGCCCGTCTCTCCATACTCAAACCATGTTTAAGCAAGCCCTCACATAAATCTGCGTGCAGGCTATACACAGCCTCTTCCGCACTGGCCGCGGCGGCACTCACTACTAAGCGCCCAGCCTTACCGAACAGCGGCCCAGTGGCTTGAATATCGCCACTGGCTAATCGGGCCAACGTCTCCTCGTTGCGTTCGGCGCTAAATACGCTACCGCTGTCTCGCAGCGCGTAAATTTCGCCCTCTAAACCGGTATTCCAACTGCCATCAAGCACCCGATTCGCCAATACGGTATTAAACAGGTAAGACCTAGCTGCAGAAAGATACATGCTGCGCTCAAAACGGCTCGGCGTTAGCGTACCCGCAAACCACTGTTGGCAAGCACTTATATTACCGCCTTGGTGGCCAAAGCGCTGCTCACCAAAGTAATTCGGCACGCCCTGAGATAGCTGCGCTGCCCGGTGGCCAAGCTCATCAAGATCACCTTCTAAGGCACCTAAGCACAAGGTAAATCGGTTATAGCGATGGCTGCCCAAACGCAGCTTTTGACGGTGGCGGCCCTTGCGCAGTATTTTCCAGGTTTCCGCTTCCGGCACATCCCACGCGGGAAAGTTTTTACCGGGCAGGTGCACGCAAAACCACTGACGAGTGATGGCGTGGCGATCTTTCTGACCCGAATACGTTACGGCTTTAGGCTGCACACCCGCTAAGCGCGCTAATTGCCTAGCGACGTACTCCGTATTATCACCGCGCTTTTCTATCCACAACCAGTCAAACTCGCCATCGTCGCTAAATTCAACGGGGAAAACCTCTTCCACCACAAAATCTTCAGGTTGGGCTTTTAATACACCACTAAGCTGCGGAGTACCGAGTGCACGAGGCCAATCAGGCAACATCGCCACGCTCCAATAACACCACGGCGTCTACCGCAATACCTTCGCTGCGGCCGACAAAACCTAATTTTTCGGTGGTGGTCGCTTTCACGCTAATCTGACCAACTTCTAGATTCAAGACCTTGGCAATGGACTCGCGCATGGCGGGAATATAACTGGCGAGTTTAGGCGTTTGCGCTGCAATGGTGATATCCGCATTACCCAGCGCATAGCCCTCGTGCTGGATTAATTGATAGCAATGCGCTAATAACTGCGCACTGTCAGCGCCTTTATAGCGCGGGTCGGTATCGGGGAAGTGCTTGCCAATATCACCCAATGCCAAAGCCCCAAGCAATGCGTCACAGAGCGCATGAAGGGCAACATCACCATCTGAATGCGCAATGAGTCGGTACGCACACGGCACCCAAACCCCGCATAAATGAATGCCCTCGCCCTCATCTAGGCGGTGGACATCATAGCCATGGCCAATACGAATTCTAGTCATTCACGCCTCCAGCCAAAAAAGCTGTCGCTATGGTGAGGTCATCAGGATAGGTAATCTTAATATTACGGTGACTGCCTTCAACCAAGAGGGGCCGCCCGCCAAATTGCTCTATTGCCGAGGCCTCGTCGGTTACCGGCAAAGCATGCTCACGACAGTGTTTGAGCGCAGCACGAAGCTCTCCGTAGCGAAATAGCTGCGGTGTTAACGCCCGCCACAAGGTATTTCTATCAACTGTTTCGACCGCTTCACGCTGGGCGTTGACTCGCTTAACAGTATCGACCACCCGCGCCGCCAATATTGCTCCAAGCGGATGCTCGCGGCCCTCTAGGAGTAAAGCGTGGATATCTGCATCACTAAGACAAGGCCTCGCAGCGTCATGCACCAGCACCCAATCCGTCGCCGCAGCACCGTTAAGTGCAGCCAGAGCCAACTCGACAGACTCCGCGCGTTCTAGGCCACCGGTGACAGACCTTACCTTTGGATGCTTAGCACAGGCGAGTTTGATAAAGGTCTCGTCTTCCGCATGCAGGGCGACAAGGACCTCATTGATCTCAGGACAACGCAACAATGCAGCGATGCTGTGTTCAATTACCGTTTTTCCAGCTAGGGGCAAATATTGTTTGGGAAGCGCTGCACCAAAGCGGCTGCCTCGGCCTGCGGCGGGCACTACTGCCCAAAGGCGAGATGCAACTGCCTTATCCTCAATCATGTTAGCACTGCCTGTTTCGTTTCAAGCTATTATTCTGTTCCAACTATTCTTCAACGATGAGATAAAAGGTCTCATCGCTCTTAATCAAACCCATATCATTGCGGGCGCGCTCTTCAATGCTATCGAGATCATTCTTCAAGCTACGCACTTCGCCATACAGACGCTCGTTACGTTGACTCAATTCGTCGTTCACCTTTTTTTGCTGAACGATATCCCGGCGCAAACTGGTAATTTGCTCCCAACTACCCGTACCCGTCCACAGCCTAAACTGCAGCATAGTCAAAATGACCAGCAGTAATAAAAGCAATCGCCGGCGCGTCATTGTGCTGCCATCTCACTCATATCCATACTGATCCTCAATACCCGCAATGTCATTAAGGGGCAGCGCAAGCTGCCCCTTAAAACTTAAGCGCGGAATTCGTCGCGACCACGGTATGCCGCGCCCAACTCAGCTTCAATACGAAGCAAACGATTGTACTTAGCGACGCGATCTGAACGACACAGCGAGCCTGTTTTAATTTGGCCAGCAGACGTCGCCACGGCCAAGTCGGCAATGGTAGTGTCTTCGGTTTCGCCAGAGCGATGCGAAATAACCGCGGTATAACCCGCATCCTTCGCCATCTTAATCGCGTCGAGGGTTTCCGTCAGCGAACCAATCTGGTTGAATTTAATCAAAATGGAGTTAGCAATTTTGTTATCAATACCACGCTTTAAAATTTTAGTATTGGTTACAAACAAATCGTCGCCAACCAACTGCACACGGTCGCCAACTTTGCGAGTCAAGGTTGCCCAACCGTCCCAGTCACTTTCATCCATGCCGTCTTCAATCGAGATAATCGGGTATTTTTGGCTCAGCTCGTCTAAATAGCTCGCAAAACCTTCAGCATCGAATTCTTTACCTTCGCCGCTCAGCACGTATTTGCCGTTCTTGTAAAATTCGGAAGAAGCGCAATCCAGCGCCAGCGTGATGTCTTTGCCCAATTCATAACCGGCGTTGGCAACGGCCTCAGCAATGGCTTCAAGTGCGGCTTCATTCGATGGCAGGTTCGGTGCAAAACCGCCTTCGTCACCTACTGAGGTGCTTAGACCACGAGCGACCAATACTTTCTTTAGGGAGTGGAAAATTTCCGCACCCTGACGCAAGGCTTCAGCAAAAGTCGGCGCGCCAACGGGCTGAATCATGAATTCTTGAATATCGACATTATTGTCGGCGTGCTCGCCGCCATTAATGATATTCATCATTGGCACGGGCATAGTGTACTGACCTTCGGTGCCATTGATTTGCGCAATACGCTGGTACAGGGGAATACCCTTTTCAATCGCTACCGCTTTTGCCACCGCCAAGGAGACTGCCAAAATAGCGTTGGCGCCCAAATTTGATTTGGTCTCGGTGCCATCGGCAGCAATCATGGCATTGTCGATAGCACGCTGATCTTCAGCGTCCATACCGAGTAATAAGTCACGAATAGTCGTATTGATATTGGCAACGGCTTTAAGCACGCCTTTACCCAAGTAACGGCTGGCGTCGCCATCGCGCAATTCTAGGGCTTCACGAGATCCCGTCGATGCCCCTGAGGGCGCACAAGCACTGCCTACAGCGCCAGATGCAAGTACAACATCCGCTTCAACGGTGGGGTTACCGCGAGAATCCAGGATCTCATACGCTTTAATATCGACAATCTCTGCCATGTGAGTTTTCTCCGTGTCAGTCTTTATAAAATTAAAAATCTATTGAATATCGAGTGTCGGCAAGGATTTAACAACATCGTCCACTGCCTTCATATGTTCTAGGAAGCCTTTAAGCGCAGACAAAGGTAGTGCGCTGGGGCCATCGCACTTGGCTTGATCTGGATTGGGGTGAGCTTCAAGGAATAAACCAGCAATGCCCAAGGCCATACCTGAGCGGCCAAGCTCGGCAACTTGATTGCGACGTCCGCCCGACGCTGCACCCATCGGATCGCGGCATTGCAGTGCGTGAGTAACGTCAAAAATCAGCGGCGCACCGCCGCTGACATCGCGCATAATTTTAAAGCCAAGCATATCGACAACCAGATTGTCATAGCCGAAATTGCTGCCGCGCTCACACAGCATAATTTTATCGTTACCACATTCGGCAAATTTTTCGACAATATTCTTCATTTGCGCTGGGCTTAAAAACTGCGGCTTTTTGATATTAATAACCGCGTCGGTGGCCGCCATCGCCGCCACTAAATCAGTTTGTCTGGCCAGGAATGCGGGCAACTGAATAACGTCACACACTTCAGCGACCGGGCCAGCCTGATAAATTTCGTGTACGTCGGTAATAACGGGGATGTTAAAAGTCTGCTTAATTTCTTGAAAAATGCGCAAACCTTCTTCCATTCCCGGCCCTCGGTAAGAGTGCACTGACGAACGATTGGCCTTATCAAACGACGCTTTAAAAACGTAGGGAATACCTAAGTCAGCGCACACGGTCACATAATGTTCTGCGACCTTCATAGCCATATCACGGGATTCAAGAACGTTCATGCCACCAAATAAAACAAAGGGCTTGTCATTTGCCACATCAATGCCGGCAACACTCACTACTTTATCTTTCATCTTTCTATTCCTTAAATCCCGAGACTGGTCAATGTGTTCGCAAGCGCCTGTTACGCTTTACTGTGGGCATATGCAGCGTTAACAAAACCACTGAACAGCGGGTGGCCATCGCGCGGCGTAGACGTAAACTCGGGGTGGAATTGACAGGCGATAAACCAGGGGTGATCTGGTATTTCTACCACTTCAACCAAGCTCTTGTCCGCTGACCAGCCGCCAACTTTCAAACCATTAGCCTGCATGTTTTCAACGTATTTATTGTTCACTTCGTAGCGGTGACGATGGCGCTCGGTAATCAATTCGCTGCCATAAACGGCACTTACCGCAGAACCTTCAACAAGATGACACTGCTGGGCACCGAGACGCATACTGCCGCCAAGATCAGTATCTTCATTGCGCTGCTCAACACCACCTTCAGCGGTGACCCACTCAGTAATTAAACCGATCACCGGATCGCTGCACTTATCATCAAATTCAGTACTATTGGCGCCGCTAATACCCAAAACATTGCGGGCAAATTCAATCACCGCGACCTGCATCCCTAGGCAAATACCCAAGTAGGGAATTTTATTTTCTCTGGCATATTGTACGGTGAGAATTTTACCTTCCACGCCCCGGTTGCCAAAACCACCAGGCACCAGAATGCCGTCAACGCCGTCGAGCACGCCAAGGCCTTCATTCTCGATAATTTCCGAGTCGATATAACGTACCGCTACCTTGGTACGGCTGTGAATGCCCGCGTGCTTCAAGGCTTCGTTTAGCGATTTATAGGCATCAAGCAATTCCATATACTTGCCGACCATGGCGATTGTCACGGTCTGGTCCTGATGTAAATCACCGTCGATAACAGTATCCCACTCAGTGAGATCCGCTGGCGGGCAATCGAGGCCAAAACGCTCAACCACTAGCTCATCTAAGCCTTCTGACGCCAATAAAGATGGAATACGGTAAATTGAATCAACGTCGCGCAATGGAATAACCGCGCGAGACTCAACATTTGTAAACAGTGCTATTTTATGGCGGCTGCTCAGGTCGATTTCGTGGTCTGAGCGACACAGCAAGATGTCAGGCTGTAAGCCAATAGAGCGCAGCTCTTTAACAGAGTGCTGGGTGGGTTTGGTTTTGGTTTCACCAGCGGTGGCAATATACGGCACCAAGGTCAGGTGCATCAGCATTGAGCGTTTGGCACCTAATTCAACTTTTAACTGACGCGCCGCTTCAAAGAAGGGCAAACCTTCAATATCACCAACCGTGCCACCAATTTCAACAATAGCGATATCGGCATCACCGGCACCCGCGAGAACTCGGCGCTTAATTTCATCGGTAATATGGGGAATTACCTGTACCGTGCCGCCAAGATAGTCGCCGCGGCGCTCTTTACGCAACACGGTTTCATAAACCCGACCAGCAGTGAAATTATTACCCTTGGCCATTTTGGCGCGCACAAAGCGCTCGTAATGACCAAGATCAAGGTCGGTTTCTGCACCGTCTTCGGTAACAAACACCTCACCGTGCTGAAATGGACTCATGGTACCGGGGTCTACATTAATGTAGGGGTCCAGTTTCAACATGGTCACTTTGAGGCCGCGAGCCTCGAGAATAGCGCCCAGCGATGCTGAAGCGATGCCTTTACCGAGAGACGAAACAACACCGCCGGTGACGAATATAAAACGCGCCATGTCATGCCTTTTTGATAGTGCGATAAGATATAGGGCTGGAAAAAGCGGTGCTTCTTTGCCCCTTGAGATGGGACGTCAGTCTAACAGGAAGGCCCTAGCGAAACAATGAAATTAGGCCTCCGTCGCGCGCCGAGTCTCTGTTATAATGCGCCTCCAATTGCTTGCACATTCAAGGCCTTAGTACTATGCAACCCATGCTGAATATCGCATTGCGCGCCGCCCGTAAGGCGGGAGACATTATCGCTCGCGCATCTGAACAACTGGATCGCGTTCAAATCGAGTCCAAAGGCGAGAACGATTTTGTGACCGAAATCGACCGCAAAGCCGAGCAGGAGATCATTTACCACCTGCAAAAAGCGTATCCTGACCACGGTTTTCTGGGCGAAGAGTCCGGCGCGTCGGGAAATGCCGACAGCGATTACCAGTGGATTATCGACCCCATCGACGGCACAACCAATTTTGTGCGCGGCATTCCTCACTTTGCCATTTCGATTGCCTGTGTATTTCAGGGCCAAATCGAACACGCAGTAATTCTCGACCCGATTCGGCGCGAAGAATTTACCGCCAGCCGCGGTCGCGGTGCGCAGGTCAACGGCCGCAGAGTGCGGGTTACCATGAACCCGAGCTTAGAAGGCGCCTTAATCGGCACCGGCATTCCGTTTAAAGCCCATAACGCTCAACACCTGCCAGCCTATATGCGCAGCCTAGAAGCCGTGGCCGCAGAAACAGCGGGTGTTCGCCGCGCTGGCGCTGCATCGCTCGATTTAGCCTATGTTGCGGCCGGACGTCTCGACGGATTCTGGGAAATTGGCCTGAGCAAATGGGATATCGCGGCAGGCATCCTGCTCGTGCGCGAAGCCGGCGGCTTGGTCAGTGATTTCAGCGGTGGTGGCAATTATTTTGAAAGCGGCAATATTGTTGCGGCCAATCCCAAGTGTTTGAAGGGATTGCTGCAGGCAGTGCGCCCGCATTTAGAGAAATTGCGCTAGCCTCGGGAGAGGCTTGACGGGAGACGGGAGAGGCAAAAGACCTGCCCTAGCGCCTCCCGTCTCCCGTACAGCATTAAGCGCCTTTATGGCAAATCATCTACCTCTGCCCCTTCCTTCTCCTGCACGATCAAGTCATCTTGGCTGATATTCATTGTTACCAGCAAGCTGGCGACGATGTAAATCGACGAGTACGTACCCACACCAATACCAACGAGTAGCGCGAGCGCGAAGCTATGAATCATTTCGCCACCAACGACCGCTAAAGCAATCAACACTAATAAAGTGGTGCCGGATGTGACCAGCGTACGGTCGAGGGTTTCCGTCAGCGAGATATTGATGACTTCAACCGCATCGTGCTTGCGTAATTTACGCAGGTTTTCACGAATACGGTCAGCAACAACAATTGAATCGTTTAGCGAGTAACCAATTACCGCCAAAACGGCCGCTAATACGGTGAGATCAAAATCCCAGCCCACCAAAGCGAATACACCTAAGGTTATGATGACATCGTGACCCAAGGCCGCTACCGCACCGAGAGAAAACTTAATCTGGAAGCGCATCGCAACATAGATCAGCACCACTACCAAAGCTAACAGAACGGCTAGTCCGCCCTGCTCTCGCAGCTCCTCGCCCACTTGTGGGCCCACAAATTCAATGCGGCGCAAATCGATTTCACCTGCGGTGCCGTTTTTCAGCACTTTTAGCACTTCTTCACCGAGAGTCGGGCTCATACCCTGCGGTAAACGCACCAACACATCAGTATCAGAACCAAAATTCACCACCACTGCGTTATCGTAACCAGCCGTCTTAAGCTGATCCCTCACCTCCGGTAGAGCGACCGGCTCTTCGTAAATGACCTCAATTAAGGTGCCACCGGTAAAATCCAAACCAAAATTCAGGCCCTTAAAGGCAAGCAAGCCAATAGCAACCACAACTAAACAGGTAGAAAGCACGGTGGCGAGCTTACGCAAGCCCATAAAATCGATAATTTTTGTATTCTCAGACATATGTTTCCCCTAGATCGCCAGCTTAGTGACGCGACGACCGCCGTAAAGCATATTCACAATGGCTCGTGTACCCATAATCGCAGTAAACATTGAGGTGATTATCCCCAGCGACAAGGTGACCGCAAAGCCGCGTACCGGCCCGGTGCCTACCGCATACAAAATCACCGCCACCAGCAAGGTGGTAATATTCGAGTCCATAATGGTGACAAAGGCGCGACCGTAACCCGCCTCAATTGCGTGCTGTACCGATAACCCCGCTTTTAGCTCTTCTCGTATTCGCGAGAAAATCAGCACATTGGCGTCGACCGCCATACCCACGGTCAAAACGATACCTGCAATACCCGGCAGCGTGAGTGTGGCGCCTAGCATCGACATACAGGCAGTGAGCAGAACAATATTAAAACCCAGCGCGGCCACCGCGATAACGCCAAACACGCGGTAGTACACCACCATAAACACTGCTACCAAACCAAGGCCGATTTTTACTGCATTAAAACCCTGGGCAATATTCTCAGCGCCCAGCGACGGCCCAACCGTGCGCTCCTCAACAAAATCAATGGGTGCAGCAAGCGCACCAGCGCGCAGCAATAACGACAGCTCAGCTGCCTCACCCGGCGCGTCTAAACCAGTAATCCGAAACTGGACACCAAGCGCATCTTTAATCGTGGCAAGACTAATGATTTTTTTCTCGTCATACGGCACTTTGACAATCTGCTCTTTGCCTTGCGCATCCGTTTCATAATAAGTGCGACTTTTCCGTTCAATAAACAACACCCCTAAACGGCGATTGATATTGTGACGAGTCATGCGGTGCATCAGCGTACCGCCCTCACTGTCGAGGGTAATACTGACCTGGGGCATGCCGTTTTGGTCAAAACTCGCCTGGGCATTAGCCACCCGCTCACCAGTTATTACCACGTCGCGCTCTAACCAGGCGCTCGGCTCGCCTTGGCCTGGATTGCGAAATTCAAATTGCTCACGGTCAGACACCGGTGCGTCGTAGCGGGCCTCTAATCTAAAGTCGAGGTTCGCGGTTTTACCCAAAATCCGCTTAGCTTCGGCAGTATCTTGAATACCGGGCAGTTCAACCACAATACGATTGCGACCTTGACGCTGCACCAAGGGCTCTGACACGCCCAACTCGTTCACGCGGTTACGCAAAGTCGTTAAGTTTTGACCAACCGCGTAATCTTCAATTTCTTTGCGTTTGGCCTCACTAATTAAGGCACTGAGATAATAAGCGCTGTCTCCAGCCGGTGAATCCACCCGCTGCCCAGTTAATTCCGTAAACTCCTTCTTTATGATGCTCAACGCTGAGTCACGCAACTCGGCCGACGTAAACTTACCGGTAATAACGCCGTCATCGCCCAAACTAATAAAACCACGCACACCCTCTTCACGCAGTTTCTTTTTTATCCCCGAATTATAGTGTTCAAGGCGAGTAGCAATCGCTGAATCGGTATCGACTTCAAGTAAAAAGTGCACCCCACCACTCAGATCGAGGCCAAGCTTCATCGCTTGCGCGCCAAGATTACTCAGCCACTCTGGCGTGTTGGAAGCCAAATTCAAGGCAACAATATAGCCGTCACCCAAACTGCGCTGCACTACGCGCTGTGCGCGGAGCTGCACGTCGGCATCGTATAAACGAATCAAGCCACTTTTACCGGTCTCATTGGCTTTTTCGCCAAAGTGTTTAATACCACTGGCTTCCAGTGCCGCCGACAAGCGTTCCATCTGAGCTTGGTCAATGATGACACCACTGCTCTCCCCAGATATTTGCAGCGCCGGATCGGGCCGATACAAATTGGGAACCGCGTACAGTAAACCTAAGCCCAGAACCGCCAAAATCAGCAGGTTTTTCCAGAGCGGATATTTATTTAACATTCTATTTCCACCAAAACCGCCTGTTGCGACGGTGTCCGTTTAACACTGGGCGAGACACCCCTAACACCCACATTACGAGACCTTCACACGCTCGCTATTTTTCCCTTAGCAGAAAACAAAATCTCAGCGTGTGTGAAGATCTCTACATATATTAAAAGGCCGGTAAAAACCGGCCTCTTTTTATTAAACTTATCCCACCCAAACCCGAGCATTGCGGAATAAGCGCATCCAGCCGCTGTCCTCTACCGAGTTATCCGCGATCCAAGAATTCTGCACGGTGCGGAAAACCCGTTCGGGGTGAGGCATCATGATGGTTACGCGACCATCGGCACTACTGGCGCCGGCAATACCTGCCGGAGAACCATTCGGGTTGGCCGGATACTGCTCGGTCACCGCCAAATGATTATCAATAAATTGCAGCGCAACTTTACCAGACTGCTGCAAATTGCCAAGCTGAGTCGCATCTGCAAACTCCGCGCGCCCCTCTCCATGCGCAATGGCCACTGGCAAGTGAGAACCAGCCATGCCAGCAAGTAATATGGAGGGTGATTCTGGAATTTCAAGCTGCGCGACCCGCGCCTCGAACTGTTCTGAGCGGTTGCGCACAAAACGCGGCCAAAACTCAGCGCCAGGAATCAGCGAATGTAAATTCGACATCATTTGACAGCCATTACAAACACCGAGGGAAAAAGTGTCTTCGCGCTGAAAATAGGCGGCAAATTCATCTCTGGCTCTGGCATTGAACAAAATGGTTTTTGCCCAGCCTTCACCCGCACCAAGTACGTCGCCGTAAGAGAAACCGCCACAGGCCGCTAAGCCCTTAAAATCGGCTAGGCTTACACGGCCACTGAGAATATCACTCATGTGTACGTCAACCGCGCTAAAACCAGCACGGTCAAAGGCCGCCGCCATTTCCATTTGGCCGTTAACGCCCTGCTCACGCAGTATCGCGACTCGTGGCCGCACACCCGTTTTAATATAAGGCGCAGCAACATCCAATTGCGCATCGAAACTGAGCTTGCTGCTCAAACCGGGATCGGCCTCAATCAGGCCGTCGAACTCTTGTTGCGCGCATTCAGAATTGTCCCGCAGTGCCTGCATGCGATAGCTCAATTCCTGCCACTTGCGATGAAAATCTAAGCGCTGGCCATGCAACACGACGCTACCGGCAAAACGCATCTGCACATCGTTCCCCGCTACTGCGCTACCGATATTTTGAACCAAATCGCCTAGACCGTGCTCGGCAAATATCGCCATTACATCGCTAAGATCACTGGCCCTAACCTGAACCACTGCACCAGCTTCTTCCGCAAACAAGGCGCCATGAACCGTGCCACCAGAGCCAAGATCGATATCTAAACCGCAATGCCCCGCAAAGGCCATTTCCAGCAAGGTGATTGCAGTTCCGCCGTCAGAGCGGTCGTGATAGGCAATTATTTTTTTGTCTTCTAGCAATTGCTGAACGGCATTAAAGAAGCCCGATAGCAATTTAGGATCGTCAATATCCGGTGCGGTATCGCCAATCTGCTGATAAACCTGCGCCAAGCAAGAGCCGCCGAGGCGTTGCTTACCTGCGCCGAGGTCAATCAGCAGCAAGGCGGTATCGCCCAGATCGGTACGCAGTTGCGGAGTAACCGTCTTGCGCACATCACTCACCGGACTAAATGCGGTGATAATTAAGGACATTGGTGCGGTGATGGCTTTATCGGCTTCATCCTCACGCCAAGTGGTGCGCATTGACATGGAGTCTTTGCCAACAGGGATGGTAATACCTAACGCCGGGCAAAACTCCATGCCAACGGCTTTCACGGTATCAAACAGCACTTCGTCTTCGCCGCCGTAACCCGCTGCGCACATCCAGTTGGCCGACAGCTTTATATCTGAGAGCTTTTCTATGCGCGTGGCAGAAATATTGGTGATGGCTTCGGCCACCGCCATCCGACCAGACGCGGGGCCATTAATCAGGGCTAGCGGCGTGCGCTCGCCCATGGCCATGGCTTCACCGGCATAGGAATCGTAACTCACTGTGGTTACTGCGCAGTCCGCCACCGGTACCTGCCAAGGGCCAACCATTTGGTCACGATGAACCTGACCGGTAATTGAGCGGTCACCAATGGTAATTAAAAAGCTTTTGCTCGCGATGGTTGGCAGCGCAAGCAGGCGATCCAAGGCTTCATCCACTTTAATAGCCGCGGGCTCAAAGCTCGGTAAGCTTAGCTTTTGGCGATTAAATTCCCGGTTCATCTTTGGTGGCTTACCAAACAAAATCGACATCGGCAGATCGACGGGATTATTGTCAAAGTGGGTATCGCCAAGACGCAGACGTTTATCACTAGTCGACTCGCCAACAACCGCGTAGGCCGCACGTTCCCGCGCGCAGATTTCTTCAAAGGTCGCTAAATCTTTGGGCGCAATCGCCATGACATAACGTTCTTGGGACTCGTTACACCAAATTTCCAGTGGCGACATACCCGGCTCGTCATTAGGCACTTTGCGCAGTTCAAAATCACCGCCACAACCGCCGTCTTTCACCAGCTCAGGAAAGGCGTTAGACAAGCCTCCAGCACCAACATCGTGGATAAAGGCGATGGGGTTGTTTTCACCCATAGCCCAGCAGCGGTCAATCACCTCTTGGCAACGGCGCTCCATTTCTGGGTTTTGGCGCTGTACGGAGGCAAAGTCTAGGTCTTCAGTGGATGCGCCACTGCTCATAGATGAAGCCGCGCCGCCACCCAAGCCAATCAACATTGCCGGGCCACCCAAGGCGATTAATTTATAACCGGCGGGAAATTCAGTTTTAAGCACATGCTCGGCTTTTACATTACCGTAGCCGCCAGCGATCATAATAGGCTTGTGATAACCACGCCGCTCTTCGCCATTGGCACCAAAGGCATTTTCTTCAAAGCTGCGAAAGTAACCACAAAGATTGGGGCGGCCAAACTCATTATTAAAGGCGGCGCCGCCAATGGGGCCTTCCAGCATAATATCGAGGGCAGACACAATGCGACCGGGCTTGCCGTAGTCGGCTTCCCAAGGCTGCTCGTAACCGGGCACCCGCAAATTGGACACGCTAAAGCCAGAGAGCCCGACCTTGGGCTTGGAGCCCCGCCCTACCGCACCCTCATCACGAATTTCGCCACCAGAACCGGTACCCGCACCAGAAAAGGGTGAAATCGCCGTGGGGTGATTATGGGTTTCAACCTTCATAAGAAGATGAATATCTTCTTCGTGGTAAGTGTACTCGGCCGTACCCGGCTCAGGATAAAAACGTCCAGCACGATGCCCTTTAACCACGGCCGCATTATCGGAATAAGCGCTTAATACGTCTTCGCCACCTAACTGGTAGGTGTTTTTAATCATACCAAACAGGGAGTGAGACTGAGCCTCACCATCTATTGTCCAGCTGGCATTAAAAATTTTGTGACGGCAGTGTTCAGAGTTCGCCTGGGCGAACATCATCAACTCAACATCACTGGGATTACGCCCCAATTGTAGGAAGCTCTCCAGCAAATAGTCGATTTCGTCTTCGGCTAAGGCCAAGCCCAATTCACTATTCGCTGCAACTAAGGCGTCTCGGCCACCGACCAGCACATCCACCGCCTGCATTGGCTTAGGAGCTTGGCGGCTAAACAATACCTCAGCGCCCTCAGGACTGGTCAAAACCGTCTCGACCATGCGGTCATGAATCGCCGCCAACAAGGCCCTGCGCTCGCTATCTCCCAGAGGCGCGGCAAGATCAACGCGGTACAAAACCCCGCGTTCAATACGGGCAATCATATCAAGCCCGCAATTGCGGGCAATATCACTGGCCTTACTCGACCAAGGTGAAATAGTGCCAGGCCGCGGTACCACAAAGAAGCTCAGGCCATCACTCTCGGCAAATGCGGCGCGCGGCCCATATTGCAAGAGTTGGCTTAATACTGCTGTGCGCTCACTATCGAGCGCCACCGCGGTATCGACCAAGTGAATATATTGAGCGCTCAGTCCGCGCAGGCTGGGAATATCACCTGTCAAACTGGCCACTAATTTAGCTATGCGAAAATCTGAAAGCGCCGGAGCACCTGGAATAATGAGCATTCGGGGCGACAACCTTGATCGAATGGATTGAAGCCGGCCATTGTAAAGGAAATACGCGGGAAATTTTATCCCAAATACTCTTTATGGTGCGATCAATCGCTAAGCGATACAATCGAGCCCCAGATTCTCGGAGCATCACACTTGCCAGATTGCCCCAAAACACGACGATTTCTGCTGCGCGCCCTGCTGCCAGTGCTTTTTATCGGCCTTTTTACGCACTGCAGTGAAAATAGCGACAGCCTGCAAAAAATTCGTGAAGACGGCGTTTTACGGGTAGTAACACGCAATGGCGCCACTACTTATTATGAAAGTCAGGGCGCACCAGCCGGTTTTGAGTATCAATTGGCCCACGCCTTTGCCGAGCACTTAGGGGTAAAACTGCAAATTATTCCGGTAGTCGGGCTCGACGAAGTGTTTGATAGCCTAGCCAATGGCAGCGCTGATATCGCTGCTGCAGGCCTAAGCATTACCCCTGAACGCCAAGACTCCCTTGTATTTGGCCCAAGCTACTTAAGCGTCAAGCAATTTTTTATCTACAACCGCGATGTAAATGACCCCATAAAAGGTGCGGAAGACTTAATCGGCAAGCAAATTCGAGTATTAGGAAATACCGCCCACGTCAACTTATTGAACGAATTAAAACAAACTCACCCCGACCTAACATGGGCTGAAAGCCGAGATTTTGAAACCATTGACCTACTTGAACAGCTCGCCGATGGCCAAATCGACGTGACAATCATCAATTCCAATGAGTTTTACGCCAACCGCGCCTTTTACCCCAGCTTTCGCATCGGCTTTAGCGCCGGCAAGCCCCGCAAGCTGGCTTGGGCTATGCAAGCAACACCCGCCAATGCAGGGCTAACCAAGGCCGTTGCTGAGTTTTTTAAAGTCATGATCGACAACGGCAAATTGCCGCGTCTCGTGGAGCGCAACTTCACATTCAATGAACGCCGCACATTTATTAACACTCACGCGTTCCTCCAACTAAAAGAAGAGCGGCTGCCAGAAGTAAAGGGCATGATCGAGCAAGTAGCTATTGAATACGACCTAGACTGGCGATTACTTGCCGCCATAAGCTACCAGGAATCCCATTGGAACCCAGACGCAAGATCGCCCACCGGGGTCCGAGGCATGATGATGCTCACCCGCGCCACCGCTGAAGAACTCGGCGTGGATGACCGCCGCGACCCCATGCAAAGCCTTAGAGGCGGTGCTCGCTACTACAAGAAAATGCTAAGTCGACTGCCCGGCTCAATAGAGAGCCCGGATCGTAGCTGGTTTGCCCTCGCCGCCTACAATATTGGCCTTGGCCACGTTGAAGACGCACGGGTCATCACCGAACAACTGGGCGGTAACCCCAACCTATGGAATGACGTCCGCGAAAATTTGCCATTATTGCGCCAAAGAAAATGGTTTAAGCCCACGCGCTACGGCTATGCGCGCGGTGACGAAGCCGCGCGCTATGTCCGCAATATTCGCGATTATTATTCACTGCTAACTTGGGATGAGCTGAACCGTTATCGCGTGCCACCGCCACGCATAGCCGCAGACTATTTACCCGCAGAATTAAACCGTGGTTTCGACGCCATGTAAGCTGGTAAAGCCGATATCTGAACTGAGTAGTCCGACAAAAGGTAGCTCTCACGTGCGAAAGCTACCTAAGAACATTGGAGGTTAGCGAAGTACCATCGGTATAAGCTGAGCAGCAGGCTTGTAGCCGGGAATCAAACTGCCATTCTCTAGCACAATAGCAGGCGTCCCGGTAACACCCATTGCCGCCCCCAACTGATACTGAGCCGCGATGGGGTTATCACACTTCTTAGGCGTAACAAAACCGCCACTTTTTAAGGCATCCATTGCGGCATTGCGATCGTCAGCACACCACGCCGATGCCATTTTGTCATAGGTTGGAGTTCCCAAACCTGCGCGGGGGTATGCCAAATAGCGAACCTCAATTCCCGCCGCATTCAGCTGCGGAACTTCTTGATGCAACTTCTGGCAGAACCCGCAATCCACATCGGTAAAGACATAAATCGCGCCCTTAGCCTTTCCTTTAGGGCTAAAGATGATCATATCTTCCCGCTTAACCTCACTAAGCCACTCTTGACGCTGTGGCGCGAGCTTTTTCTCGGCAACACTCTCAATTCCCGCAGCGCTGATTTCAAACATATCACCGACGATAAAATATTTACCATTTGCACTGGCATACACCACCGGGCCGTTTTGCATGGTCACCAAATAAAGACCCGGCAATTCTTCGCTGGCGACAACCTTGCTAATCACAATATCAGGACGGGTGGCTTTAAAAGAAGCCCTAATGGCAGCTTCGGCTGCCTTATCTACCACTACACTGCCAGCATTGACCTGCATCGCAGGCAGTATTAGCCCAGCTAAAACAATCGCCCACAAAGCCCGACCGGCAATGCGCTTCTTTAAAATATTCAAATAATTTCTCCAAAAAATAATCGTAGTACTGCCAAACCAGTATTTTAAGAAACCCTTCAAGACAACAAGTTCAGTCACCCCAGGCAGCTCTAACCACGTGGATGATGCATGCTGTGCAACGACTTCATCCGCTCCCGGGCAACATGAGTATAAATCTGTGTTGTACTCAAATCACTGTGACCCAGCAATAATTGCACGACCCGCAAGTCAGCGCCATGATTTATCAAATGTGTTGCAAAAGCATGACGCAAAGTATGCGGAGAAATCTGGCTGCTAAGCCCTGCATTCAAAGCATGATACTTAACGCGGTGCCAAAAAGTCTGCCGGGTCATCATTTGCCCGCGACGACTAGGAAACACCACATCTGGCGCGGCTCCAGCCGCGAGCAAACTCGGCCGCCCGGCGCTCATAAACCGCTGTATCCAAAGACTTGCTTCTTCGCCGATGGGGACCAAACGCTCTTTATTACCCTTGCCAACGACCCTCACCAAGCCCTGAGATAAGCTGAGTTGAGCAAATCTTAAACCCACCAGCTCTGTAATACGCAAGCCCGAGGCATAGAGCAACTCCAACATGGCCTTGTCGCGTAATTCTAGGGGGTCATCGGTGTTTGGCGCAGCCAGTAAAGCTTCAACATCTTGCTCGCTCAACGACTTGGGCAAGGGCCGCCCCAGCTTAGGCGAATCAATGTCCAGCGTTGGATCTGCCGCTATACGCTGCTCGCGGCACTGCAGCCGATAAAAGCCGCGCAAGCAGGATAACATCCTCGCTGCACTGCGAGCAGAGAGCTTCTCGGCCCGCTGAGCGCCGAGATAGCTCAAGACATCAGCCTTGCTTATAGACAGCAAACTCTGACCGCGAGATGCCAGCCAGTCGCTAAAGGCCTGTAAATCCTGACGGTAGGCCGAAATTGTATTTGCACTCAAGCCCTTTTCTAGCCACAAGCTATCTGCATAGAGCTCAATAATATGGGTATCCTGCATTCTGGGGTCCATACCGCCAGCAACCTCGGCTTTGCAAAAGTAAACTCGGAGTTTTCGCTCATCCTAAAACAAAAAAGGCAGCCAATGGCTGCCTTTTTTGAATCGCAAAAGAAAGTTTACGCTTTAGCGCCAAGCTTTTCTTTGATACGTGCCGCACGACCGCTCAGCTCACGCAAGTAGTACAGTTTGGCTTGACGAACATCGCCGCGACGCTTGACTTGAATGCTTTCAATCAGCGGGCTGTAAGTCTGGAAAGTACGCTCTACACCAACGCCGTGGGAGATTTTACGCACGGTGAAAGCCGAGTTCAGGGCACGGCTACGAATGCCAATAACAACGCCTTCGAAAGCCTGCAGACGCTCACGTGCACCTTCCTTAACTTTCACTTGGACAACAACGGTGTCACCGGGGCTGAAATCTGGCAGCTCTTTGGTGGACTGCTCTGCTTCCAGTGCGGCAATAATTTTGTTGGTGCTCATGGCATGCTCCTAAATTCAAAGGTTTGTAGCTTCGCAGCTAGATGTCAATTAATCGTCAAGCTCGCGGACAAATTCCGCCAGCAGTTTATTTTGTTCGTCGCTCAGCTCTACCTGTTCAAGTAAATCTCTGCGCCGCAACCATGTCCGACCCAGTGACTGCTTCAGCCGCCAGCGTCGTATCGCTTCATGATTACCACTTAACAGCACGTCTGGCACCGCCATGTCTCGGTAGTGCTCAGGCCGCGTGTAGTGCGGACAATCCAGCAAACCATCGGCAAAAGAATCTTGCTCTGCCGACAAATGATGACCCAACACACCCGGCAATAAACGACTTAATCCGTCAATCATTACCATGGCCGCCAACTCACCACCACTTAATACATAATCGCCAATCGACCATTCTTCATCGACTTCGCTGTCAATCAGGCGCTCATCCACACCTTCATAACGCCCCGCTAACAATACCAGCGAAGGCTTAGTCGCCAACTCAGCCAAACCAGCCTGCGTTAGCGGTCGCCCCTGGGGTGACAGATAAATCACTGTCGCCCCTGGCGCTACCGATGCCTTTGCAACCGCAATGGCACGCTGCAGCGGCTCGGTCTTCATCACCATACCTGGGCCGCCCCCATAGGGCCGGTCATCCACTGTTTGGTGACGATCCGTGGTGTAATCTCGAGGATTACAACACGTTATACTGAGCAAACCGTTCTGAACTGCTCGCCCCGTAACGCCGTAATCGCGCACTGCGGCAAACATCTCGGGAAACAGGCTAACCACCGATATTTCCACGACACTGTCCCCTATGGCCCAGCCTCGTTGGCCTAGCACCTTTGCCCCGTTTAACTAGAACTCAGGATCCCAGTCCACCGACATGATCTTGGCGTCAAGATCGATATCTTTTACAAACTGCCCCGGCACATAAGGAATCAAACGCTCCTTATCATCAATGCTGCCAGCGCACTTACGCACCACCAGCACATCGTTGGCACCTGTTTCGAGAAGGTGATCCACCTCACCCAATAAACAGATGTCACCGGAAGGCAGCAGCGTATTGACCTTTAGGCCAATCAACTGATGCCAATAATACTCATCACCTTCCAGCACCGGCAAGGCGTCATCAGCTACAGCAAGTTCTAAACCACAATATGCAGCAGCTGCATCGCGATCATCCACGCCCACCAAGTGACCGACTATGCCTTTGCCGTGAGGCCGACACTCGTCAAACTCGGCGCGCTGCCACTTTCCAGACCTGTAAAAGTAAACATCGCTGTAGCCAAAAAAATTACTTAGCGGGTCGGTGAAAGAATGTATCTTCACCCACCCTTTCACCCCATAAACCGCTGTAATCTTAGCGATTATCACCCGGCCTTGCGGGGCAAGCGCTGACATTTAAGCGGCAGCAGATGCGTCTTTCAGCAACTTTGCAACGCGATCAGACACTTGCGCGCCTTTAGACACCCAGTGCTCAACGCGTGCGTTATCAACACGTAGACGCTCTTCATTGCCACGGGCAACTGGATTAAAAAAACCAACGCGTTCAATAAAACGGCCGTCGCGTGAAGTGCGGCTGTCAGTAACTGTCAGATGATAAAATGGGCGTTTTTTAGAACCACCACGTGCCAAACGAATAATGACCATTCTTGTTCCATTTCCTAGCATTTGGGCAGGCAAAAAACGCCTGCTTATCGAAAAATTCGAAGCATTTACTGGCCGAAGCCATAAAGGCGCGGAATTATAAGGGAATTAAGTGATATATGAAACACTTAGCGCAGTTTTTCTTCCAAGGCGACTGCCCTAGGCAATATCATCGCGACAATATCGAGAAAAAATTACGCACTTAAAACATTAAACTCTTAATTATCAATACCTTAAGAGGCAATTAAGAGATTGAATCTAGCCGTAGCACACCGTTAATTCCACGAGAGAATTAACGGTCTTTAGGCGCTACTCACTGAGCAAAGACATCACATACCAGGAAAACGACCACCACCGGGTGGCATCATTCCACCCATGCCACGCATCATATTGGTCATTCCACCCTTTTGCCCCATCTTCTTCATCATTTTAGCCATCTGCTTGTGTTGCTTAAGCAAACGGTTCAAATCCTGAATCTCAGTACCTGAGCCCATGGTAATACGGCGCTTGCGGGAGCCATTGAGCAAATCCGGGTTGCGGCGCTCAGCCGGGGTCATGGAGTTGATAAGCGCCTCCATGCGGGTAAACATTTTATTGTCGATCTGACTTTGGGCCATTTGCGCCATATTGCCCATACCCGGCAACTTATCCAGCAAACTTTTCATACCACCCATATTCTGCATCTGCTGAAGCTGATCACGCAGATCCTCCAGATCGAATTTTTTACCCTTTTTAAGCTTTTTGGCGAGTTTTTCGGCCTTGTCTTTATCGAGCTTAGACTCGGCCTCATCAATAAGCGACAGCATATCACCCATACCGAGAATGCGCGACGCAATGCGGTCTGGGTAAAAGGGGTCAAGTGCATCAGTCTTTTCACCAACACCCATAAACTTGATCGGCTTACCGGTAATATGACGCACCGACAGAGCTGCACCACCACGGCTATCGGCATCGGCCTTGGTTAAAATCACCCCCGTCAGAGGCAAGGCCTCGCCAAAGGCCTTAGCGGTATTAGCCGCATCTTGACCGGTCATGGCATCTACCACGAACAAGGTTTCAACCGGATTAATCGCCGCATGCAGGTCTTTAATTTCGGTCATCATATCGGTATCGATATGAAGGCGACCCGCGGTATCTACAATCAGCACATCGTAAAAACGCAGCTTCGCTTCGGCTATCGCCGCTTTGGCGATATCGACTGGCTTTTGCTCGAGATTACTGGGGAAGAATCCCGCGCCCACATCCGCCGCGAGGGTTTCAAGCTGTTTGATTGCCGCAGGCCGGTAGATGTCCGCACTAACCACAAGCACTTTTTTCTTGTGCTTTTCTTGCAAGAATTTAGCGAGCTTGGCAACCGAGGTAGTTTTACCCGCACCCTGCAAGCCCGCCATCAAGATGACCGCTGGCGGCTGAGTTGCCAAATTCAGGGCTTCATTTTTAAGCCCCATGATTTGCTCCAGCTCCTGCTGGACGATTTTAATGAACATCTGACCAGGGCTAAGACTCTTACTGACCTCCTGCCCAACTGCGCGACCGCGCACCGCGTCAACAAAATCTTTTACTACTGGCAGCGCGACATCGGCCTCGAGCAAGGCCATGCGCACATCACGCATAGCGTCACTAATATTGTCGTCGGTCAAACGCGCCTGACCAGTAACATGGCGCAAGGTTTGCGATAGACGTTCCGTTAAACTCTCAAACATGCGTGAACTCTCTTAATATCTTTGATTCTGCAGAAGGTTTCAGGGAAAACGTGGTTCAAGTCGACATTATTGCGCGAACCCGCTTACAATCTTACCCACTTGTGTACTTCCGACTTACACGATAGCGCAGCAGTATAACCGAGTCTCAAGGCAGACCCAACGCTCAGTGCACACATCAACGACATATTGGCCATACTGAACCTATGAATCTATACAGCAGCATCGCAGCCATCACGCTCTATCTTGTTGCCGCGGGTATCCAATACCGCTTAATAAACACCCCCATAAGCTACCGCAGCCTAGCGCCGGGCTTAATGGCAACCGTCTGCCACGCCCTCGCGGCATTTACTGCCATATCCACTCCTGTTGGCATGGACCTAGGCGTAATTCAGGTGCTATCCCTTATTACATGGCTAATCTGTGTTATCACCCTCAGCGCCAGCTTGCGCCGCCCACTACACAATTTACTAATTGCCCTATACCCCCTCGCCGCCATTAGCTTAACTGCCGAACTTCTCATACCGGGTAAGCAGCAATTCTTACAACACCAAAGCCCCGGCGTATTAAGCCACATACTATTGTCCATACTCGCCTACAGTATGCTCACGATTGCCGCCGTGCAGGCCATTGTTCTCGCTTTGCAAAACCGCATGCTGCGCGACCACCGCCTGAAAGGCCTACCGAGTATTTTGCCGCCACTTCAAACCATGGAGGCGATGCTTTTTGAGCTAATTTGGGCTGGATTCGTACTGCTAAGCCTGGCCATTATTACTGGCGCCGTCTATGTAGACGACATTCTTGCCCAACACCTGCTGCACAAAACCGTGTTTTCAGTATTATCTTGGGTGCTGCTGGCGATTTTATTATGCGGTCGGGCGGCCTTGGGTTGGCGCGGCAATATCGCCATACGCTGGACACTGTGGGCCTTTGCCTGCCTATTACTGGGCTACCTTGGCACCAAAATTGCCCTATCACTAATCATTCATTAATACCGAAGCCGAGATTACGCTTGTCGTGCCTCACATTTTTCTTCAAGATTGGCACTCATTTCATATTAAGGGGTTCTGGGCTTTTTGAACGAGGCACCGCTGGGTCTTCTCTTTGGCATATTAGCTGCACTGATCATTCTGTCCGGATTTTTTTCCGGCTCCGAAACCGGAATGATGTCCCTCAACAGATATCGCCTGCGGCATCGTGCCAAATCAGGCCATCGCGGCGCGAAACGCGCATCCAAGCTACTGGAAGAACCCGATAGCCTTATCAGCACGATTTTGATCGGCAATAATCTGGTTAACAATTTAGCGGCGTCGATCGCTACCATTCTTGCCATTCGCATGTACGGCGACAACGCGGTGGTGCCAGCATCTATACTGCTGACCCTGGTATTTTTAATATTTGCTGAAATTATCCCTAAAACCATTGCCGCCTATAAATCAGAAGCCGTTGCCTACACGGTCAGCCATGTTTTACTACCGCTAAAATCGCTGCTATTCCCCGTCATTTGGATGGTTAGCCACGTTACCCATTTTGTCTTGCGGCTAACGCGCATCGAGAAAAACGACGGTTCAGAACATATTGGCTTAGAGGAATTGCGCACCATCGTCGGTGAAGCCGGGCACTTGATCCCCAAACACCACAAGGGGATGCTGATGAATATCCTCGATCTTGAGCAGATCACCGTCGACGATATTATGATTCCGCGCAATGAAGTGTTCGGCATTGATATCGACGCCAACACCGACACCATCATCCGCAAATTGCGCGACGCCGAGTTCACCCGCATTCCCGTTTACCAAAACGACATCGACAATATTGTTGGCATTCTCCATCAGCGCGACATTATCAATAGCGTCGATGAACAGGGCCGCGTGCAGCGCGACGCACTCCTGCAGGCCATACGCGACCCCTATTTTATTCCTGAAGGCACACCGCTCAACACCCAGCTATTTAACTTCCAGAAACAAAAGCGCCGGCTAGGTATTGTGGTCGATGAATATGGCGTGATGCAGGGCATAGTCACCCTTGAAGACTTGCTGGAAGAGATTGTTGGCGAGTTTACCTCCAACTTAAGCACCGACACTGAAGACATAATTCATCAGGCCGACGGCAGCTATTTAGTTGATGGCACCACCACGGTTCGCGATATTAATAAGATTATGAAATGGGAATTGCCCACCGACGGCCCCAAGACCCTAAACGGCCTTTTACTCGAAAAATTAGAGTCATTTCCAGAAGCCTCAGTCGGCGTATCAATAGGCCGCTACCGCTTTGAAATTATCGAAATGAAAGGCAATCTTATTCAGTCAGTCCGCGCGTATATTAAGCCCAAAACACGCCACTAAAGGTCGTATTTGCTGCGGCAGCGCTGATTAGCCAGAAAAATCACCTCGCGCTTCGCCATATTGCTTAGCGCCGACCAATCACTAATCTCATTCAGGCTGCGATAGCAGCCTGTGCAGATATCGTACTCATCCAGAGCGCAGACCGACACACAAGGCGAGGCCACCGGCTTCTCTTTTATCTCTACGCTCATTTCTCTGGCATCACCTGGGGACGAAGCTCAGCAATAAAGCGCTGACCATTTTCCACGTAATGTGCCGCAGACATCAGTAGTGCTGCCTGTTCTTCAGGGCTAAGCATGCGCTTAATTTTTGCTGGCGCGCCCATGACCAGAGCACCATCAGGAATCTCCATACCTTCAGTTACCAGTGAGTTGGCGCCGATTAAACAGCCCCGACCAATCTTGGCACCGTTGAGCACCACTGAATTAATACCGATCAAACTACCTGCGCCAATGGTGCAGCCGTGCAGCATCACCTTATGCCCTACAGTGACATCCTCGCCGATATGCATAGGGATACCCGCATCGGTATGCAGCACGGATGCGTCTTGAATATTGCTGCGGGCACCAATCACGATATCGTCTACATCACCGCGAATAACCACGTTAAACCAAATACTCGCCCGATCACCCACCGTGACCGAACCTATAAGCGTCGCGTTATCGGCAATAAAATGCTCGCCGCCCTCAAGGGTGACGCGTCGATCACCCAGTTCATACAACATAAGAATTCCTCAATTTGCGCCAACAACACTGCCTTCCGACATTACTAAGAATGCCATAAAACCATGGCTATATTTGCACTAGCGATAAAAATTCATAAGCGGGCTCTTCAAATGGGTGCGCAGCGACGAGCGCCGCCTTCACCGCGCTGGCGCAGCTGGCAGGACAAAGCAATTCAACCCGATACTCGGCGACCGATTCTAGATTACCAAGCTCACCCAAAAACGGCGAGCTTCCGGCCATCGGCCGGAACTGCCCTTGCCCCAACACCTGCCAACAGCAGTGCTCATAATTTCCCTGACGCCCAGCTCCCGCCGCAAACACGGCCGACTTGACCACCTCAACATGACTAGCTGGCACAAAAAATACAAGCTTAAGCACCTGACTCGTCATTCTCTTCACTCCGCGGGGCAGATTGCTCTGCCTGATCCGGTCGCACTTCTTGGCTGTCATAATACTCTGCGGCAAATTGCGCGAGACGCCCTTCCTCTATCGCCAAACGAATCGCCGCCATGTGATTTTGGTAGTAGCGCAAATTGTGGATGGTATTCAGTTGCGCACCGAGAATCTCTTTGCACTTATCTAAATGGTGCAAATAGGCGCGACTAAAGTTCTGACAGGTATAGCAATCACAATTCGCATCCAGCGGCGCGGTGCTGGTTTTATGGGCTGCGTTACGGATTTTAATCACCCCAGTAGAGGTAAACAAATGGCCGTTACGAGCGTTGCGAGTGGGCATCACGCAGTCGAACATGTCTACGCCCCGCATTACGGCTTCGAGAATATCCGAGGGCTTACCCACACCCATTAAATAGCGGGGTTTGTCGGTGGGCAAATGATCTGCAAGGGAATCGAGCACCTTCAGCATCTCGTCCTTGGGCTCCCCCACCGACAGGCCGCCAATGGCATAGCCATCAAAACCAACCTCGGCCAGCCCCGCTAACGACTCCCTGCGCAGTTCAGGATACATACCGCCTTGAATGATACCGAACAAGGCCGCATCATTGCCCGCGTGCGCCGCCTTACTGCGCGCCCCCCAGCGTAGCGACAACTCCATAGATGTACGCGCCTCAGCCTCTGTTGCAGGGTATGGCGTACATTCATCAAAGATCATCACAATATCGGAGCCCAGATCCCGCTGAATTTGCATTGAGGTCTCGGGATCAAGGTAAACACTGCTGCCATCCACCGGCGATTTAAACGACACCCCCGCTTCAGTGATTTTACGCAGTTTACCCAAGCTCCAAACCTGAAAGCCGCCGGAATCCGTCAATATTGGCCCACTCCAACCAATAAAGTCATGCAAGCTGCCGTGGGCTTTTACCACTTCTGTTCCCGGCCGCAGACTGAGGTGAAAGGTATTACCCAGAATAATGTCGGCGCCAATTTCATGAATATCCCGCGGCAACATACCCTTTACGGTGCCGTAAGTACCCACCGGCATAAATGCGGGGGTTTCGACCTTGCCCCGAGGAAAATCCAAACATCCTCGCCGCGCCATACCATCGGTGGTTTTTAGCGCAAACTTCATGCGACAGTCGCTCATACAGTATTTCCTGTTATCTCGGTATTAGTAGCGGGAAACACCAACATGGCATCACCATAGCTAAAAAATCGGTACTGCTCGGCCACCGCTTCGCGATAGGCATTTAGCACGGCAGCTTGGCCTGCAAAGGCGCTAACGAGCATAATCAAAGTCGATTCCGGCAAATGAAAATTCGTTACCATCATATCGACACTGCGAAATTGGTAACCTGGGTAAATAAAAATGCGGCTATCACCGGCAAAGGCCGCGATCTCGCCGGATTGCGAGGCGGACTCCAAACTGCGAACACTTGTTGTACCCACCGCCACTACGCGACCGCCTCGAGCACGGGTGGCGCGCACTTGCTCAGCAACTTCCTCAGGTACTTCAATGTATTCAGCATGCATTTGATGGTCGCGAATATCATCGGCGCGCACTGGCTGAAACGTACCCGCCCCCACGTGCAAGGTCACAAAGGCAAGCTCGACGCCTTTTGCCACACACTGCTGAATTAAGTTTTCCGTAAAATGCAGACCTGCCGTTGGCGCTGCTACCGCGCCATCGCGGCTCGCGTAAACTGTTTGATAACGCTCGCGGTCCTCGGCAGCATCCTCTCTCGCTATATATGGCGGCAGCGGCATATGCCCTATACGAGACAACACCGTCAACACCGGCTCAGCAAATTCAAGTTCAAATAGCGCATCGTGACGACCAAGGACGGCAACAGACTCTGTGCCGGGGGCATCGGTATTATTTGCTGCGAGCAAGAGCGTCGCGCCAGCCTTTGGCGACTTGCTCGAGCGCACATGCGCTAACACGCGATATTCGTCGACAATCCGCTCAACCAATATTTCAATTCGACCACCACTTTCTTTGGTGGCAAATAGCCTGGCAGGAATTACCCGCGTATTATTAAAAACCAGCAAATCACCCGCCCGCAAATAATCCGGCAGCGCCTTAAACTGACGATGCTCGCATTGTTGCTGGGAATTCAATACCAATAAACGACTGGCATCGCGCTCTGGCATTGGATAATACGCGATGAGGCTTTCGGGAAGCTCAAAATTAAAGTCGCTGCGCCGCATAATGTCTGCTTTCATTTGGAAGGGCGCAAGATTAGCGGAATTTGCCAAAAGACTCCACCGAGGCAAGCAAATCCCGAGTTTCAGCACTTAAATTGCAGATATATTAAGAAAACTGTCATGGTCGATTGACCCCAGAGAAAAGCTTGCTATAATCGCGCCCCAATCACATGCCAGTGTGGTGAAATTGGTAGACACGCTAGATTCAAAATCTGGTTCCCTCGGGAGTGGCGGTTCGAGTCCGCCCACTGGTACCAAAATACGCTGCGGTATCAATTACTTGCAGCTAGCAGAGAGCATGTCTCTCGGCAATAAAAAAACCGCCTCTATTGGCGGTTTTTTTATTTCTACAAATCAGTAACCCCCTCCCCAACTGCCGCAATCGGACACTGTCAATTGCGGAAAAGCCGAGTAGACAATTCGCCGTCCTTTTTCCACGATGACGCATTGGTCTGCATCAAGCAGTCGAACGCCTTCATCGCATTCTTTGTTACAGTGCTGTAACATCGAGTATTAGCGAAAATCGCAGCTTTTCCCGGAGTCTTGCAATGCATCAATTACCTAAGGCGCTGCTTGCAGCCATTATTATTAGCTCTCTTGCCGCCTGCGGTGGAAGCTCCTCGAGTAGCAGTCGGCCTTCCACGCCGACAACGCCCAGCCCTCAATGCAGTGACGGCCTAGACAATGACCAAGACACCCTCATTGACAGCGCTGACCCCGGCTGCAGTAACGACCAAGACAACGACGAAACTGACCCACCACTTGACCCACGGTTAAGCCGCTATCAAATGAGCAACGCCTGCTGGGTAGTAAAGGCCGCCGGCAACGGCAAATATTTAGTCGCTGACGGAAGTAATTACAGCGCCACGGCTACCGACAGCGCTAGCGCTGAAGGGTTTTACCTAAAACCGACCGCACTGGGCAGCTATATGTTCTATAACAGCAGTCGGCAGCTAATGGCGGCAGGCAGCGCGCCAACCTTAACTAACCTGCCTAGCGCCAGTGCCAATGACAGTGCCGAATGGCGGGTTTTGGCTAGTGGCGACACCACTGATTACCCAGAAACACCGGCTTATCATGTAGAACCAAGCCCAGAACAAGTGGCAAATTGGCACGGTTTTGTTGACCCAGACATCAAAGCCGACACTTTTACGATTAGTGCCAACGCACTCAATCGGAACTTAGCGATTGACGATACCGGCAAAGTCCAAACCGTTGTACCCGGCAGCGCCCCCGCCAACGAAGCCTTCAGCTTTGAAGCGGCAGCAAATTGCGAAACCTTCCCGGAAGCCCAGAGCAATTTCAGCGGCCAACCGTTTAAAGGCACCCAGCCCGACGGTACGGTACTCGGCCACGCCGATGTTCACGTACATATTAGTGCCACTGAATTTCTGGGCGGCGCTCACTGGGGCAAACCCTTCCATAAATTTGGTGTAGAACAAGCACTGGGCAATTGCGCTGTAGACCACGGTGACGATGGCCGCCGCGACGTCGTCGGCGGGCTATTCAGCATGAACCCCAATGGTCACGCTACTGATGGCTGGCCAACGTTTAGCGAATGGCCAAAGCGCGACAATTTAATTCACGAGGCGATTTACTGGAAATGGTTGGAGCGCGCGTGGGCCGGCGGCTTGCGCGTTATCGTCAACGATTTGGTCGACAATGAAACCCTCTGTGAATTACAGCGCAATGTTTCTGGCGACCTCACCCAAGATTGCAACTCAATGAATAACGCCGGTCGACAGGCTGGCACCATGTACGCCATGGAAAATTATATCGACGCCCAATACGGTGGTCCCGGCAAAGGCTTTTTCCAAATTGTGCACACGTCAGATGAAGCTCGCGCAGTCATTGAAGACGGCAAAATTGCCGTGGTCCTCGGCATAGAAATTTCTAATTTATTCGACTGTAAACTAAAATTTAACCCCCTCCGCCAGCAGCGTCCCCATGAAGAAGACGGCGGCGGCTTTCCGGAAAACAGTTATGAATGCACGGTGGAAGAAGGCAAGTCCAACTCCATTGTTACGCAAATGCAGCGGGTTCACGACTGGGGCGTACGGCAAATTATTTCCATTCACGAATTTGACAATGCCTTTGGCGGCAACGGCATATTTGACGGCTTAATCTTAAACCTCGGCACCCGTGAAAACAGCGGCGGCATACCGTCTGGAGACCTCGCCGGACTCACCAGTTTATTTAGTGGCCAGCCAAATGAAGCGCAATTTACTGAACTAGTCAGCAATTTACCTACAACCGAGCTTGCCACTGGCGAATGGTGGACGACCTATAATTGCCCAGAAGAAGGCAAAACACCTGGATTTACTGGCTATCTCTGGGGCAGCACTGGCGGTAGCACTCAAAGCTACCTGCCGCAGCCCGCCTGCATACCAACTGGGCAAGATGGCCGCTCTGGCGGAACAACGCCCTGCTACCCCGCCGATGTTCGCCAATGTAATGCCCGCTGGATGACGCCTGCGGGCTTATACACCTACGGTAAAATGATGGAAATGGGCTTTATCTTTGACTGGGATCACATGGAAATGGGGATGAAAACCCAAGCCCTAGAGCTAGCGGAAGCACAAAATCCCGTTTACCCATTCGTGTCTACTCACGGCACGTTTGGCGGCACCACCATAGATCAAGCTACTCGCCTCATCGCGAATGGCGGCATACTGTACCCCAGCAATGGCTCCAGCAAGGGCTTTAGGGAAGACATGAACGAAACCGTGGGCATTTACGCCAACGCAATGACCAAACGCGCCAGCGCGGGCAAGCCTTCATTACTGTTTGGCTTTGGCTACGGCACCGACACCAATGGCCTCTCGGCCCAAACCGGGCCGCGCAACAACCCGGCAAACCCCATTGAGTATCCCTTCACCCTATTTAGCGGCGCACCGTTCAACACCATGACGGAATTCGATAATACCTCGGTCGTCAGCTTTGAGCAGCCCAATAGCATTGATGCTGATGGCAATATTAGCCGTACCTGGCATGAAGATCTTGACGGCAATGCCCACTACGGCATGCTCAGTGACTTTGTGAAAGAAATTGTTCTCGACAGCCCCAATGCCGCCAGCCAAGTTCGGCATTTATTCAACTCAGCTGAAGTGTTTTTGCAAACATGGAAGCGCACCGAATTGGCCAGTGCAGCAATTCAAGCCAATGGTTTAAAGAATATTCCGGCGACCGCACCAGCCATCTTACGCCCCGCTCCACCAATCGGTAGCTACGCACCGTAAACCACTCAATTTAGCGCTTTATCCAGCCCGCAATTGCGGGCTTTTTTAATGCTTTTTTTAGATCTTAGCTGCCGATAGGTTGGGACAATATCCACAAACCACTTACCGTAAACACGAGCATTAGCAGCAGCAAAGGCAGCTGACTCAGCGTCGCATTACGCGAGCTTACAAAGCTGCGCAATGCCAGCACATGGGAGACGTAAACACTGGCAATATGCCCCACAATAATCAAGGTCAGTTGGACATGCCATGTTGTGGAGGTATCGGGAATGAAAACACGCTGCAACCAGTTTGCGGTGCCAAACCAATTACTGCCCCAACCAAAAGGGTCCGACACCAAACTGACGATTTTAATGCCCTGGGTTTGAATCAAGGTGTAGTAATGGGCAACATGATAAACCAGCGCAATGGGCAGTAACGAATAGCTAAACCTAAACAGTAAGACCTTAACCGGCACCGGCGATTTAGTAATAAATTTGCCCATTGCAATAAAAGCAGCAAACACCAATAAATATAAAAATGGTGACAACAGTAAACACAAACCTTGCCAATAGCTGTACAAGCGCGACATTGCCGCAAAAGCGACAAATGGATTAGTGTCGGTCCAGTATTGTAAAAATCCGTGGTAAAAATCCAGCCAAAATAATTTTTCCCACACCACTGTTTCGTGAAGGCCGTCAAAGGCCGTAGAGGACAACATGAACAAAACAAAAACCAATAAACTTAACTGCTGCGGTGGTTCAGCAAGCACGCCGCTAAAGGGAATACGTAGACGCAAATGCCCGCCCTCGCCGTGTGCATCGCTCGGTTTGTAGTCGATGGGCGCCATGACCGCAAGGAGTCTAAAGAAAACGCTAAAGAACTCACAATACTCAAACCAATTGTGACGGCCGATTAAGGCCACCCCAAGAATATTTAATGCGGTATAGCCCGCTAATAGCACCGCCAGCGTAAATGGCGTATTTTGAGCAAATAACTCAAACCAAATAAACCCAATATACAGAAACAGTGCGGGCCAAAACGCCAAGAAACTCGGATAGCGCACGCAGCCGCGCAGCAGACTAGGTTTGATCCTAGCGAGAATATCGATCATGAATTGCCAAGGATTTATTGCTGCGTAGAGATTGCCAAAGACTACCGTTGCGTAGCTAAAGCCCAAAACAAAAACAATCCAAAAAAACGTCATATTGAAATTGCCATAGGGACTGCGAACGCCCCAAAAGCCCGTTGCAATGCAAAAAAGCAAACTGCCAAGACTAAGCAATTTCAATAATTTCAGTAATTGCCAACGCTTAAGGAACTTGATCAGGGCCGTGTCGCTGATATCGCGAGCACTCCCCTCGCGAGTAAGCAGCCGCTCTCGATCAACAAAAATCAAAACCAAAAAGGACGTGACCAAGGCGGCCACGGCGCCCCAGGCATACAGCCAGAAGGGTAATGGCAAGGTATAAACAACACCAAAGGAATGGGCCTGACTCTCGGTTGCCGCAACCAAGAAAAACAGTAGTAATAGAGTAGGCGGACATTTTTTTAACATATTGCCAATTTCGCTAAAAATAACATTAAGGACCAAACCGATATCAATCACATCCAAGCTTGTTAGGATATCCCAATAAGCCCCTTCCTGCTTAGATATGAGAAGTGGGTAACCGAGGACGATGACTGCAGCGGTAATCCCGAAATTTTAGCCTTTGCGACGGCCCTGCGCTTTCCAATCGTCTTAAGGGCTATTACACTCAGGCGCTCAATAATTCACTCACGAGCAAATTTATCGATGCCGGCAAGCGAATCACAGCGCCAACAACTAAAAGGGATCATAGAGCAGCTCAGCATAAGCATAGAAGCGAGCCAAACCCTAGGCGGCACCAGCAGTGAACTGGCCGAAATTGAATCGACATTACAGCAGCTAAATCAAAAAATGATGAAGCTCAGTAATCGCAAGATATTAGAATTCTACGACCCAGACTACGGTAATGATTTACGTAAAATTCTACCCTGCAGCCCGTTTAGCGGTTACTTCAACCCGATTGCGGCCAAACTTAACATCTATCGCGTCGACGATACGGTGGTCGCCGAGGGCGAGTTTGGTCTTATTCATCAGGGCCCGCCCAATTGCGTGCATGGCGGCATTATCAGTGGGGTATACGACCAAGTATTAGCCTATTGTGGCATTGCTAATGGCACCCCAGGCTTTACCGCTAGCCTACGAGTTAACTATCTCAAACCCACCCCACTCTTCAAGCCCCTGCGCTTTAGCTGCCAAATTAGTAAAATCGATGAACGGCAAATTCACATCGAAGGCAAATGCTATTGCGTAGAAGAGCTACTAAGTACCGCCGAAGGCCTATTTATTCATTATGAAAAACGCGACAATCACTAGTTCAGCAGATTCAATTAAAGGACAGTCTCAGCAATGATAACAAAACAATTAAGTCCCCTTGCTCTGGCATTCTGCCTGCTACCTAATACTGGCGTGGCCGCCGAGTCCAACACTGAGCCGACCCAAGAAGTTGTCTCCGTGACCGCAGATCGTATAGAGAAGCAAATACGAGAGCAGAGTTTGGCCATCAGTGTTATCGACAAACAAGACATCGACAATATCGGCCACACTCACATCAGTGAAATTCTAAGCCAAACTCCCGGCGTATGGATCAGTCGCGGCAATGGGCAAGAGCACCTCACCGCCATTCGCTCGGCGGTACTTACTGGCGCAGGCAGTTGCGGTGCATTCTATTTTGCTGAAGATGGTATTCCCCTGCGCGCACCCGGCTTTTGTAATGTGAATGCCTTATTTGACGTCAATGCCGAGCAAGCCGAGCGCATAGAAGTCATTCGTGGTCCAGGTACCGCCGTTCACGGCTCAAATGCCTTAAACGGCGTAATAAATATCATTAGCGCCGCGCCCTCAGAGGAAGCTGAGACGCATCTTTCACTGGAAGGCGGCCCAGATGACTATGGCCGCGTAAAATTCAGCCACAGCGATACTAACGGCAAGCATGGCTACCGCCTGAGTGCTCAAGGCAACCACGATGGCGGCTATAAAGACGATTCTGGCTTCGATCAACAGAAGCTCAATTTTCGTCATGATTTCCACGGTGATATATGGACAATTCAATCCCTGTTGTCTGCCAGTAATTTAAATCAAGAAACAGCGGGCTACCTGATCGGTAAGGACGCCTACAAAGATGCCAGCCGTAAGCGTGAAAACCCCAATCCTGAGGCCTTTCGCAATAGTCAGAGTGTCCGTTTTTATAGCCGCTTTGAACGTGAAGGCGACAAAGATTCGCGATTTGTCGTCACCCCCTATGCACGCTTTACCGAAATGGCCTTTTTACAACATTTTCTTCGGGGAACGCCCCTTGAAGAAAATGGCGAACGCAGTGTGGGTGTGCAAACCGCTTTTTACCAAAACTACAGTGAAAACGTGACCCTCTACAATGGCTTCGACATGGAGCTTACTAGCGCTTATTTAGAGCAAAGCCAAGCGCTCCCGAGCGTCGGCCCCTTCCCGACCGGCCAACACTATGACTACGATGTCGATGCATTCTATGCCGCGTGGTTTGTGGGCGGTGATTGGCAGGCGGCAAAAAACACCAAAATTAATTTTGGCGCGCGCTACGACCTGCAATTTTACGATTACCAAAATAATATGATTAGTGGCAACACCGATGCCAATGGTAATCCTTGCGCCACCCCAGGAGGCGCGTGCCGCTATGCTCGGCCAACAGATGACAAAGAGCATTTTAAAAACAGCTCCTTTAACGCCGGTATTATTCAAAGCCTTAGCGCCAATACCGACCTTATTGCCAACGCCAGCCACGGCTTTCGCGCCCCCCAAGCAACAGAGTTATATCGCCTACAGGCACAGCAGCTCAATGCTGATCTCGACGAAGAATCTCTGAATAGTGTGGAATTCGGTTTTCGGGGAATTTGGCCAGCGTTGAACTACCGGGTAGCCCTTTACTGGATGCAAAAGGACGATGTCATTATTCAAGGCAACGATAATTTTAATGTCAATGGCGGTCAAACCCTCGACCGCGGCATTGAAGCTGATTTTAATTGGCAGCTCAGCCAGACTCTGCAGTGGCAGCTACAGGCCAGCTATAGCAAGCACCAGTACGGCAATGACGCGCTGGCGCCAGAAGGCAATGAACTGGACACCGCGCCCCGTCAATTAGCGAGCACCCGTCTGCGTTGGCAGCCATTTATCAGCAGTACTTTTGAGTTTGAAGTGCAGTATCAGGGCGATTACTTCTTGGATGGCGACAATTTACATCGTTACGAAGGGCACACCCTGGGCAATGTGCGCTGGCGCCAGCAATTAAATGAGCAGATTTATACGGTATTGCGAATAAACAATATTGCCGATATTGATTATGCTGACCGAGCTGATTACAGCTCATTCATTAGTGACTACCGCTACTTTACCGGTGAACCCCGCGCAGCTTATATCGAGCTGGGCATCGACTTCTAAGGCTTTAGATACGGCCCTATTGGGCCGTATCTTCTTTGCGCTTTACGCAAACCAAACATTAGTGCTCTGCATAAAGCGACTCTCGCAGACCTACTTACGAAAACGCCGCCAAGCCAACCGCCTTGCGCACCTTCGCTAACATCGGCGCGGCGTGGGCCCGCGCTTTTGCTGCGCCTTTCAGCAGTTCAGCTTCGAGCAGGCCGCCATCGAGCAATAGCTCGTCATAACGTTCGCGGGCTGGCGCAATATGAGCATTAATTAATTCAAACAGTTCCTTTTTAGCCTGTCCCCAGGCAATACCCTCAGCGAATTTTTTACGCATTTCTGCCGTTTGCTCAGGGCTGGCAAACGCCTGCCAAATTTCAAATACAGTCGAGGTATCGGGGTCTTTCGGCTCACCAGGTTCCAGCAAATTCGTTTTAATTTTATTAATGTGCTTTTGCAATTTCTTTTCAGGCAAAAATAGCGGGATGGTATTGCCGTAGCTTTTACTCATTTTACGGCCATCTAAGCCACTTAGTACCGCAGCGTCATCACCAACCACCGCCTCTGGCAGCACAAAGGTGTCGCCGTAGAGATGATTAAATCGCTGGGCCATATCTCTGGCCATTTCAAGATGCTGTATCTGATCGCGACCAACCGGCACCTTACTGGCATTAAAGGTTAAAATGTCAGCAGCCATCAAAATCGGATAGCTAAACAAGCCCATCGTTACGCCAAAGTCCGGATCATCACCCTTTTGCTCATTGTCTTGCACCGCCGCCTTATAGGCATGGGAGCGATTCATCAAGCCCTTGGCACACACACAAGTTAAGATCCAACTTAACTCCGTAATTTCAGGAACGTCAGACTGGCGGTAAAAGGTGGTCGCATCGGTGTCGAGACCCAGAGCCAGCCACGTTGCGGCAATTTCGCGACTCGATTGATGAACCACGGCCGGTTCGTGGCTTTTAATAAGCGCGTGATAGTCGGCCAGAAAGAAAAATGCGTCGTACTCACCGCGCTGGCTTTCCGCAATAGCAGGTTGAATCGCCCCCACGTAATTACCTAAATGGGGTGTGCCGGTGGTGGTGATACCGGTAAGAACCCGCTGCTTGCCCATAATATTATCCTATTGCCGATACATAAGGCCGCCACAACGACCTTGAATATGATGCGAATTTACAGCCGCTTATGATACTGGCTCACCTCCTTGCTGTCACCGCAGATTGCCGCTACAAAGTAAGCTCCACTATGTATTTCAGCCCTCGGCTAAGCACTGTAATAACTGACGGTACAAGGGCGCCAGTTGCGGCCATGTCAGCGCCGCAACATCAGCCACAGGCAGACTGCCCGCACGCTTGCAGCTCAAAAAATGGACGAGTTTTTCACTCGCGCCTATCGCCTCTTGGGCAATATCATCGCAGTGAGGATAACGAAACATTGGCTCAAACCACTGGGGATAACACAGCCGGTCAGGAACCAATGGCGTGCAGCCCGCTGCAGCCGCTTGCAACACCGCTAGGCCTTGAAAATCGTGAATTGCAGTCGACATCACCACGTCGCAGCTCATGATCAACTCTGCGTAGTGCTGGGCGTCTTTTACAAAGCCAAACTGATTCAGAGTCAGGCTACTGCTGCGTCGAATAAGCACTTCAATTTGCGCAAATTCCGGGGGCCGCTGCCGGAATTGTTGCCCCGCAATATAAATATCCAGGGGCAAGCCGCGTTTGTCGCACTCCGCGATTAAGGCCAGTAGACGGTCTGGCCCTTTGTCATACTCCCAGCGGTGATTCCAAAGTACTTTAAGCCGCTCACCCGCAGGCCGTAGCGCAATTGTTTGACTGCCGACAGCAACCCCCACAGGGAGAACGCTAGCACGGGAAAGTTGCGCTGCTACTTGCTCTCGCGGCGCATAATCCGGCAATTTCGCAAGTAGCTGATCGCAGCCGTCCAACATGGTCTGGCGATTATAATCGCTATTAAAGACCACCTTATCCGCCGCTAGCGCGGTATATAGATTCAGTATTTGCGGTTCTACGCCTTGGCGCTGCAGCTGGCTTTGGGGATAAGCAAACTGATTTTCATGAAAATACACCAATGTTGGCCAGCGACAAAGTTCAGGAACCAGCCCCCGCAGGGCTGACAGGTCGGTCATTGATGTCGCTACGACCACGTCGTAGTCTGCTGTAAGAATTTCGCGGTTCATCATCGCCCACGCCAAGCTATTGCCGCGAATACGCCAGCTAAAATAGCGTGGCGGTAAGCTCAATACCGTCCAGCTATGTTCTGGTAAATGCCGCATCAAGCCGTCTAACCAACTGCGATGACTGTCGGCGTGATAGGCCGACAAAACTAAAACCCGCATTTGTGTATCACCCCTTGTAAAACGCGTCGGCTAAAATAAAGCAAATTGACCCAGACGATAAGCTCCATTACCCTCTTGGCAATTATTTATTCCAGCCGCTGAGAAATGACTATGCATCAATATAAAACCCTGTTGTGGGAACAAGCCAACGGTGTCGCTACAATCACTTTAAATCGACCTGATTCCGCCAATAGCCTTAATTTAGAAATGGCCCGTGAATTGATGCTCGCCGCCATGCGCTGCGATGAAGACGAGAATATTCGCGCAGTGATTATTACGGCCAGCGGCAAAATGTTCTGCGCTGGTGGCGATGTTATGAGTTTCATAAATGCCGGCGATGATATTGGCATATTACTGAAAGAAATTACGGCCTATTTGCATTCTGCAAATGCTCGTTTCGCCCGAATGTCGGCACCCCTGATTGTTGCCGTAAACGGCACCGCCGCCGGTGCAGGCTTTAGCTTAGCGATTTCTGGTGATTTGGTTCTCGCCGCCGACACGGCCAAGTTCACCATGGCCTATACTGGCATTGGCGCCAGCCCCGACGGCAGTTCAACTCACTTTTTACCGCGTTTGGTCGGCCTGCGTCGCGCTCAAGAGCTGATGTTGACTAACCGCGTTTTAAGTGCGGAAGAAGCACTTGACTGGGGAATGCTGACCAAAGTCGTCAAAGCCGACGAGCTGTTAACAGAGGCCCAAACGTTAGCCCGTAAAATGGCCGACGGCCCCAGCCTCGCTCACGGCGAAATTAAATCTTTATTGCTGTCTAGCTATGCCAACACCCTCGAAACCCAGCTCGAGCTGGAAAGCCGCGGCATCGCTAAATGCATGAACAGCAGCCAGGGCAAAGAAGGACTTAAGGCATTTAAAGAAAAGCGCAAGCCGACGTTTAACCCCAGCTAAACTACACACCAGAATCGGTGTTGCAAACAGAATATCAGTTTGCGACACCCAGCTCCGCCAAACCGTAGAACGCCGCTAACACTTTCGTTAGTTTAAACGCGTCTTGGCTTCCCGCCAGCTCCCTGATCGAATGCATAGCAAAGGTTGGCACGCCAACATCCAAGGTTTTAACTCCGAGTGCCGCCGCAGTTAACGGCCCTACCGTACTGCCACACGCCATATCACTGCGCACCACAAAGCTTTGCACGGCCACGTCCTCATCTGCGCACAGGCGTCGAAATAGCGAGCTGGTGTCGCTGTTAGTGGCGTAGCGCTGATTGACATTATTTTTAATAACCGGACCGGCATTTAACAAGGGGCCGTGATTGGCATCGTGACGATCACTAAAATTAGGGTGAATACCGTGAGCATTATCGGCGGAAATCATCATGGAATTCGCCATCGCTCGCTGCAGACTCACCTCGTCGCCGGCAATCCGGCGCAACACCGACTCCAGCATTGGCCCCTGCGCCCCTACCGCCGATTGACTACCTACCTCTTCGTGATCATTGCACACTAATATCGTATGAGACTGGGCATCACTCTTTAACAAGGCCTGCATACCAATATAACAAGACAGCAAATTATCCAGTCGCGCACTGGCAATAAAATCGCCATTCCAACCCACTATTGCGGCATTCTGACAATCGTAAAAGCTTAATTCGTAATCCAGCACCGTCGCAACATCGGCGACCCCTTGCGCGGCTAACGCCTCGGCCAACAAGGCGCGAAAGTCCTGTTTCTCGTCGCTTTGCAACAACACTACGGGCAAATCCTTTTGCGGATTAACTGTCCGACTATTATTTGCTTCGCGGTCAAGATGTATTGCCAAACTGGGGATCAAGCCAACAGGACGCGCGATATTCAGCAAGCAGCTACGCATATCGCCCTGGCAATTTTCATAATTTACGCGCCCCGCCAAACCTAAATCCCGATCGAACCAAGGATTAAGTAAGGCGCCGCCATAAACTTCCACGCCAAGCTGAAAATAGCCGTGACGATGTAATTCCGGCGTCGGTTTAACTTTTAGGTTTGGACTATCAGTATGCGCACCGACCATTCGCCAGCCGCGTTGTAATAAATTGCTTTCGCCACAGGAAAACGCCACTAACGACGACCCGTTGCGTACCACAAAATAACGACCACCTGGTTTGAGCTGCCATTCTTCACGCTCATCCAGCGCTTCAAACCCCGCCGCACGCAAAGCCATGGCCATGGTCTCAACCGCGTGAAATGGTGTGGGGCTCGCATCTAAAAAGCGCAGCAAATCTTCATTAAAACCGTGTATATCGCTCATTTATTTCAACCTTTAACGACGCGACTCAGCGCCTTGCTGTAACGCGAGTAATAAACTGGAGGTATCGAGTTGACCGCCATCCAAATTTTGAACCTGACCATAAAACTGGTCGACCAACGCGGTAACCGGCAGACTTACTTTACGCTGCCTAGCCTCGTCCAACACATAACCAAGGTCTTTACGCATCCAATCTACCGCAAAGCCAAAATCAAACTCACCAGCGAGCATCGTTTTAGCGCGATTATCCATTTGCCACGATTGGGCGGCGCCAGCACCAATGACATCAAGCACAGCGTTCATATCTAGCCCGGCCGCAGCGCCAAAGTGCATACCCTCCGCCAGCCCTTGAACCAAACCCGCGATACAGATTTGATTTACCATTTTAGCCAACTGCCCTGAACCAACCGGACCTAAACACTGATAACGAGTAGCATAGGCCGCCAAAACAGGTTCAATTCGCGCAAATACCGTTTCATCACCGCCCGCCATTACCGTCAAACGACCGTTAATTGCACCTGTTTCACCGCCAGATACTGGCGCATCAATAAAAGAGATGCCGCGCTCCTGAGCGCAAGCAGCCATTTCTCTCGCCAAGGCTGCCGAGGTCGTCGAGTGGTCAATCACTACGCCACCACGAGGCATGGCAGAAAACACCCCGCCATCTCCGGCTAACACTTCTCGAACATCCGCGTCTGCACCTAGGCACACCGCGACAATTTCAGCCTCTGCCACGGCCTTTGCCAGCGTAGTACTGGCGGCAATTTGGTATTGCGTAGACCACTGCTGCGCCTTGTCTTTGCTGCGGTTATACACCGACAAGTCAAAACCTTTTTGTTGTAAATGACCGGCCATGGGATAACCCATAGTACCTAAGCCAATAAAACAAACCTTCATATCCTGCCTCGTGTTTTCAATACTTAATTAGCCAAGACCGCAAACAAAATACCTGCTAAAACAACGCGATAAATCGCAAATGGCATCATTCCCATCCGCTCAACCCAACGCATAAACACATGAATACAGGCGTAGGCGGTCACCGCCGACACAGCAAAACCAATAAACAACAAATCCCAGGGAACATCGGCGCTGCTCTGGATTAATTCCAATAACTTGTAGGAACCTGCCGCCGCAATAATTGGCATCGACAATAAAAAGGAAAAACGTGCGGAGTCACTGCGACTCAAGCCCAACATCAGCGCCGCCGTAATGGTAATACCCGAGCGCGACGTTCCGGGAATAAGCGCGATGGCTTGGGCAAAACCAACAATCAACGCAATACGCAAGCCAATATCGGCAATATGCTTGGTGTGCTTGGCGTACCGGTCAACCAGACCCAAGATCACACCAAAAACCAATGTTGTAGTCGCCAACACATAGCCGGTTCGCAAATTTAGCTCAATAAAATCATTAAAAATAAGCCCCGCAACAACGGCGGGAATAGTGGCGACAATCACCATCCACCCCAAGCGGCTATTCTCATTTTGACCACCGCCGAAAAAACTGCCAAACCAATCTTTTAATATTCCGGCGACTTCAACGCGAAAATACCAAAGTACCGCCAGCAGCGAGCCTACATGTACTGCAACGTCGAACGCCAAACCTTGATCAGCCCAGCCGAGGAGCGTCTGAGGCAACACCAAATGCCCAGAGCTGGACACCGGTAAAAATTCAGTGAGACCTTGAATTGCCGCCAGAATTACCGCTTGAAACGCATCCATTGTGTTGTATTCCCTCAATCAATATTAGGATTTCTGCCAAGCGACACTGTCGCGTAAGTACACGGGTTGGGCTAACTCGGCAGTGGTGTGTCGACCCGCTGAAAATTCACGATTTGCCAAGCGTAATACTGCGCTCGCTCTGGGATAAACCTCGACGTCAACCACATCCATTGTGCGGTTTAGACTAAAGCGCGACTGGTATGACCAGCCACTCCCTATTCCCAAAATTCGGCCGCCCTCTGGCATGGCCTGAATACTCTCTGGGGTACGCAAACTATCGGGGATGATCGCCTGGGCAAAACCGGAAACAATTTGATATTGCCCCCAATAAATTTCATCCATGCGGGCATCTAAGGCGGGCAAAACAATATCGCCATCGCTGATTTGTCGATTGACTACAGCATCTTGAGCCAATGCCTGTAAAGTAGACACCGCCACAACGGGAATATTTTGCGAAAACGCAAGACCTTGAACAACCCCTGCGCAGACTCGTAAACCCGTGAACGAGCCGGGGCCCGCGGCAAAACCAATAGCGTCAATTTGCGACAAACTCAGATCTGCTTCAGCGAGAATTTGGGCTACCATTGGCAATATAAATTGAGTGTGAGCACGGGGCAGCATACGGAAATCTTCTATTTCTCGGCCCTGATGTAATAAGGCTACCGAGCATGCTTCTGTTGAAGCCTCTATCGCGAGTAAACTGCTCATGAAGGGAAAACCAAAAATGAAGTATGGCGTGAATCATACCATACTGAGATTAAGCACTTCATAAATTAGCAAGACATTCATTCACTATGACAGCAAAAATAAACACCACTCAAACAAATACAGTCACCGCCATTATCTTGGCCGGCGGCGCGGGTCGGAGGATGAATGGCCAGGACAAAGGTTTACTTCTGTGGCAATCCAAACCCCTCATCGCACACATTATTGACCGCCTACCAAAAGATGTTGCCCAGGTCTTAATTAGCTGTAACCGAAACATTGACCACTACCAGCAATACGCCGCTACCGTCTGCGATGACTTGCCGGACTACCAAGGACCCCTAGCAGGCCTCTATGCCGCCTTGCAGACCATTAGCACCCAGCAGACACTCATATTGCCCTGCGACTGCCCAACACCGCCAAGGGACTTGTTAGACAGACTAAGCAGAGAGCTAACAAAACACCAAGGAGATATTTGCTACGCCCACGATGGCAAACGCGGCCAGTACCTATTTGCTTTGCTCAATACCGAGCTCAAAACCCATTTAGCGGGGTATTTACGCTCGGGCGAGCGCAGTGTCAATCAATGGTACAAGCAACTGAACTGCGTGCGTGCCGACTTCAGCGATCAGACCAGCGCTTTTCGCAACATCAATGAGCTCAGCGATTTTCCGTCAAACGAAGAAATTTAAAGCATAAAAAAAGGGGAGCTGATTAAAGCTCCCCTTTTTCTAAGCAAACAAGAAATTAATTGCTAGTCGGCTCAGTCGAAGTTGCTACCGGGCTTGCCGCTGGTGCTGGTGCTGCCGCAGCTGCTTTCGCTGGCGCGCGCTTGGCACGAGGCTTCTTAGCCACCGGTGCCTTTTTAACGGCTACTTTCTTCGCCGCTGGTGCCTTCTTTGCAGCAGGCGCCTTTTTCGCTGCTACTTTCTTGGCAGCAGGCTTCTTAGCCGCCACCTTTTTAGCTGGCGCTTTTACTGCGGCTTTCTTCGCAGCCACTTTCTTTGCTGGTGCTTTCTTTGCAGCGGCAGGAGCCGCAGCAGGCTTAGCGGTCACCTTTTTAGCTGGCGCCTTTTTAGCAGCAGCTTTTTTAGCACCACTAATTTTAGCGTTCAACTGCTTTACTGCCAACTTGTGCTTGGCCAGTAATTTCTTCTCAATTAAGGCTACTTTGGCTTTATTCGCCGCCGCGCGCTTCTTCTTAAAGCGCTGCTCGAACAATTTCACCGCTTTTGCCAGATCAGCATCAGCCTTTTTGCTAAGCGCCAACGAGCGCTCGGCTACCTTTTGGCTTATCGCGGTTTCAGATGCCTTGATTCGAGCAACTGCTTTAGTGTTGGCAAGGTCGGCTTTACTCACAGCCACTTTAGCGCGAGCTGCTTTTAACTTCGCATTCACTTTCTCTGCTGCAGCAACCGCACGCTTAACTGCATTTTTATCTGCTGCACGGGCGGTTTTTTTCGCCTTGGCGCGCGCCGCTTCAATTTTGGTTTTAGCCTCAGCAAGCGCCTTGCGCTCGCTGGCAACTAATGCCTCAACTTTTTTCAAACCTTCCTCAGCTTTTACAACTGCGGGGTTCGCTAAAGCGGCATTTTTACTTCTTGGTTTACGCTTTGCTGGGGCTGCTTTTGCACGTGCTTTTTTTGCTGCGGGCATCATGTATTCTCCTTGGCGTCGACGATGCTAGTTTAATTGCTCTAAAAATAGCACATAAAATAACCAACGCAAAAAAAAGTCGTTGAATTAAGTACAAATTCTTACTTTTTTACGAAAATAAATGCGTTTTTTCTTCAATAAAGGACTGACAAAGTAAAAACATAAGATTTTGATGCGCATCGCTGTCATTCAAACACGGTATGTAACGAAATTCTTCTCCGCCATTTTCGACAAAATATTCATGAACTTCACCGTCAATTTCTTCAATTGTTTCTAAGCACTCAACCGCAAACGCCGGGCATAAAACATCCAGCTTTTTTATCCCAGACATTGCCAAACTGATTACCGTTTTATCTGTGTAGGGCTGCAACCATTCCGCTTTTCCTAACCGCGATTGATAGCTTAGCTGCCACTCGTTGCTATTTAAGCCCAGCGTCATTGCCAGCGCCGAAGCGGTCTCTTCGCAGTGGCGCTGATAAGGGTCGCCCAACTCTACATTTCGTTTAGGTATGCCGTGAAAAGACATCAATAAGCGCTCACCGCGGCCATGCTCAGACCAATACTGCCGGACGCTCTGTGCCAAAGCTTCAACATAAGCCGCTTGGCGATGGTAATTTCTAAGCCAGGACCACTGGGGGATATCTCGGCGCCGCGAAAAAATTCGATTTATTTCATCGTGTACTGCCGCCGTGGTCGTTGCGGAATACTGAGGAAATAGCGGCAGAAAAAATAAACGCTCGCAACCAGCCGCCAACAATTCATCAACGGTGTCTGAAATTGATGTTTGCCCGTAATTCATTGCCAAACGCAGTTCAATTTCGTCATTCGGGTAACGCTCCCGAACTTTTTTTGTCACGCCATCAACTAAGCGCTGGGAAAAATACCTCAGCGGCGACATATCGTTCATCCAAATCTGCTGATATGCCTTAGCGACTCGAGGGGAACGGAATGGCAAAATTATGCCATAGAGAATAGCAAGCCAAATTAAACGAGGTACTTCCACAACCCGGCGGTCAGAAAGAAATTGTTTCAAGAACTGCCGAACCGCGGAGGTAGTCGGCGCGGCGGGGGTACCCAGATTAATAAAAACAATCCCTGACTTCATGTTTGCACCTGCGTTAACAAATATCGGCAAGATAATAAGGCGTTCAGCATACTAAATGATAATAAAAAAGGGCGCCCTAAGGCGCCCTTTTTCGATCTTTCTTAGCAATTTTAACCCGCAAGTGCGGCAAAAACCTTGCGCGTGATCTCTTCTACCGAACCAACACCCTCGATGCGAGAATATTGCGGCGCATCACTGCCCTGGAGATTGCTATAAAAAGCGACCAAGGGCTTTGTTTGTTCGTGGTAAACCTTGAGACGGTTGCGAACCGTATCTTCATGGTCATCTTCACGCTGCACCAACTTTTCGCCGGTAATATCATCTACCCCATCTACCTTAGGAGGGTTGTAAATAAGATGATAGGTTCGACCAGAACCCTCATGGCTGCGTCGCCCACTCATGCGCGTCACGATTTCTTCGTCAGCGACGGCAATTTCGAGCACATTATCAATACTCACACCAGCGGCAATCAGCGCTTCAGCTTGTGGAATTGTCCGAGGGAAACCGTCAAACAGGAAGCCATTTTGACAATCGGCTTCGGTAATCCGTTCTTTTACCAAGGCAATAATAATTTCATCAGATACTAGGCCGCCAGAAGACATCACTTCCTTCACCTGTAAACCCAAGGGGCTGCCGGCTTTCACCGCCGAGCGAAGCATGTCGCCGGTAGAAATCTGAGGAATCGCAAATTTCTCGGAAATGAACTGTGCCTGAGTACCTTTACCTGCCCCAGGAGGGCCCAATAATATAACGCGCATAGCGGGAAACTCCCCAATAATTACAATTTATAGCCTGCGCCGTAGGGGCCGCCGCAGCAAAAGCGCACAACGATACACAGCAATCGCCCAGCACACAAGACTTATGGCACCTCTACGACTAAAGGACGAGACCAGAAAGCGTGGGAAATACTCATTTTACACCAAGCAAACCGTAAAGAAGGACAAATACCGTGCTTATGCCTGAATTCATTCAAAAACCGACCACACTGGGCAATCCATCTACAACCATCAAGATAATTTGCGCGGTGACCGTGTAAAACGACAACTATACAAAAAAGAGTTCCCTAACAATAAGGAATAGTATTTACAACGATAATGCTAGTAAAAATACCCCTCTCGTAGGTATTATTTATTCACGGGTGGCTATTTTTTGCTGCCCCTGGATGACAGGTACCGCATTATGAAAGTACGAGAATTGTTATCTCTTTGGGAAGAAACCGCCAGCGGCACACTAACCGCTGACTGCTATGAGGTTCGCCTATCCATAAAAGACGCCGCACGGTTAAATGCTTTGGCTGAGCTTTTCCCGCGCCGAAATATAGAGGAGTTAATCACGGATTTGTTAAGTGCAGCACTTGATGAGATGGAAAGCGTTATGCCCTACCGACAAGGCACTAAGGTAGTTGCCACTGACGAGCAAGGCGACCCCTTGTACGAGGACGTTGGCCCCACCCCCCGCTACCTCTCGTTAACTGAAAAACACCTTAACCGCTACAAACATCAAGAGAGCCATTAAGCTCAACGCAGGTCTTTTCTCTAAAGACCTGCCGCTTTTGCCTCATTCCAAAACAATTCCATTTGCGAATTATGCTGGCCCTTAGCCGCGATAACACCCGTTTCCTCACAGCGCTGCTCAACAAAACGAAACCGCCGCTCGAATTTAGCACAGGCACCGCGAGTCACCGCCTCAGCGTCCAAATTAAGGTGGCGTGCCACATTCACAGCAGAAAACAGTACGTCCCCCATCTCATCGGCAATTTGCTTAGGATTAGCCGCGCCAATGGCCTCTTCCAGCTCGTCTATTTCAGCTCGAAATGCACTGATGACTTGCTGTAATTCCTGCCAGTCAAACCCCTGCTGTGCGGCTCTTTTTTGTAGCTTGGATGCTCGTGTTAGGCCCGGCAATGCCTGGGGCACATCGTCCATAGCGCTGTGCTGAGACTTTTGTTCGCGCTCTTGTTGCTTTATCTCTTCCCAACGCGCCTTAATGGTCTCGTCGGCCGGTGCATCAATTTTACGCTCGGAATTCAACTCTCCGCTCGGAAACACATGGGGGTGGCGTCGCAACAGCTTAGCAACAATGCCGTCTACCACTTCAGCAAAACTAAACTGGGCAGATTCCGCCGCAAGCTGGCTGTAAAACACAATCTGGAACAAGACATCACCCAGCTCTTGGCGAATTTGATCGCTGTCACCTTGTTCAATAGCGTCAACTAGCTCATATACTTCTTCAAGCGTGTGAGGCACCACACTCGTGAATGTTTGCTTTAAATCCCAAGGACAGCCGGTCTCGGGATTCCGCAGTCTCGCCATTAAATACTGCAAATCACTAATAGTATAAGCCACAATCAGTTCTCTCTAATTCGGCGCACAGCCACAACGTTAGGCAAGCCGTTAAGTCGATTGAATAAATCGGACAAGGTCGCAAGATCGCGAATTTCCAAGCGAATATTCATCGTGGCCATGTGGTTAGCCTTATCGGTAACCGTGCTCATGGACAGAACATTGACTTTCTCGGTGGCCAATTGCGAAGTAATATCCCGCAGCAAACCCTGTCGGTCATAGGCCTCCAGCTCAATGTCCACAGGGTAGGTTTCAATCTGAGTATCTGCCCAGTCCACCGCGATAATGCGTTGGGGCTCAACACTTTGTAACTGCAATAGCTTTTTACAATCTTGTAAATGCACACTCACCCCTCGGCCAACGGTGATATAACCCGCTATAGCTTCACCGGGCAGAGGCTTGCAACACTGAGCAAAATTAGTCAGTAAGTTGCCCACCCCACTAATACGTATCTGACTACCGTCGCTACTTTTGGCACTAGGCGCCCGCAATCTAAGAGCCGATTGCGGGTTGTCCTCTTCCCTACCCGCCAAATTATGGGCGGCTTTAATTAACTGGAACGTACTAATTTCACCAGCACCTACCGACGCATACATATCTTCGACACTTGCGCAGTGCATAAGATCAGCGAGGTATTTGTAATCAATGCTGTTCAAGGCCAAGCGCTTGAATTCTTTTTCCAACAAGGCGCGACCGGCGAGAATATTGTCTTCTTTTGCCTGTAATCGAAACCAATGCTGAACCTTGGTTCGCGCCCGCGATGTTTTGAGGTAGCCCAAGTTACTTTGCAGCCAATCTCGACGGGGCTCACTGTCTTTACCCGTTAAAATTTCGACTCGTTCACCCGTCTTTAAGGTGTAGGTGAGCGGCACAATCCGGCCATTTACCTTGGCGCCGCGGCAACAATTCCCCACCTCAGTGTGGATATGGTAGGCAAAATCTAATGGGGTCGCGCCGTTTTGCAAGTTGACCACATGGCCGTCTGGGGTAAAAACGTATACACGATCTTGGGTATGGGTAAATTGCTCGGCAACATCGCTGCTGCTGCCACTCTCCTCGTGCCAGTCGAGGACCTGACGCAGCCATGCGATTTTTTCGTCATAGCTATTACTGCTTTTTGCACTTTTATCGGCGCCCTTATACATCCAGTGCGAACACACACCAAATTCCGCTTCCTCGTGCATGGCCCGGGTACGAATTTGTATTTCCAGCACTTTGCCATCGGGTCCAATAACCGCCGTGTGCAAGGAGCGATAGCCATTTTCCTTGGGGTTGGCAATATAGTCGTCAAACTCATTGGGAATATTACGCCAAAGGCCGTGCACTAAGCCTAATGCGGCATAGCATGACTTTGTATCCGGGACTAATACGCGAACAGCACGTATATCGTATACTTGGGAAAAACCGATTCCCTTGCGCTGCATTTTTCGCCAAATACTGTAAATATGTTTCGCTCGCCCAGCAATATCGGCCTGGATATTGTCTGCAGCTAATGCCTCTTCCAACATCGTTATGGCATGTTCAATATAATGCTGACGGTCTAAGCGTTTCTCATCCAGAAGTTTGGCAATTTTTTTATAGGCCAAAGGCTGCAGATAGCGAAACGAGAGGTCTTCCAGCTCCCATTTAATGTGACCAATTCCAAGGCGATGCGCTAGCGGTGCATAGATATCGGCCACTTCTCTGGCAACTCGGTAGCGCTTTTCTGGTTTGTTTTTTACCGCTCTTATTGCCGAGGTGCGCTCGGCAAGCTTAATAAGCGCTACGCGGACATCGTCAACCAGTGCTACCAGCATTTTGCGGATGGTTTCACTTTGCGCCTCGGACTGACCGAGCACCGGGGCGTCTAATTCAGCGTTGACCCGCGAAATCGCCGCCATGCCCAAGACACCATCTACCAATTTTGCGACGGAGCGACCAAAATCTCGCTCCAATGCCGACATACTTAGGCGGCTTTCACGCACAGCCCTAAATAGGGTTGCCGCAATCAAACTATCTTGATCCAAGTGCAAATCAGCGAGAATTTCGACCATTTCTAGCGCTGTAAAAAAGCTACTTAGCCCTTCGGCCTTTGGCGCCTGCTCAGGCGCCGGCAATGCCGCGCACGCCTCTGCAACCGCAAGTGCCCGCTGTAATTCAGCGCTATCAACAACCTGGCTATCCATCGGCAGCCGAGCAATCCAGCTCACTACATCCACTCGGCCATCGTCGAGGAGTGGAAAATCTTCCCTTACTTTAACCATGGATTCCCACCCTACGCAGTTCGAACACTGCCGTGTCTCTAGTTGGCCAAGGCGGCATCGAACACACCCGTTGACAAGTACCGATCACCTCGGTCACATACAATTGCTACGATAATCGCATTTTCAAGATTTTCACTGATTCTCAAGGCGCCAGCCACTGCGCCTCCCGAGGACACACCGCAAAAAATACCCTCTTGCGCCGCGAGCGCGCGCATTGTGTTCTCCGCCGTCACTTGGTCCATATCAATAACCCGATCAACTCGCGCAGAGTCATAGATACTAGGCAAATATGCCTCGGGCCAACGCCGAATACCCGGAATACTTGAACTGCCATCTGGCTGTAAACCTATGACTTCAATACTGGGATTTTTCTCCTTTAAATAGCGAGATACACCCATTATGGTGCCCGTGGTGCCCATGGAGCTGACAAAGTGGGTAATGCGGCCGTCTGTTTGCTGCCAGATTTCCGGGCCAGTACTATCGTAATGAGCTTTGGGGTTATCAATATTAGAGAACTGGTCCAAGACCTTGCCCTTACCTGCCGCTTGCATCTCCAGCGCCAAATCCCTGGCCCCTTCCATCCCCGAGGTTTGGGATACCTCAACGAGCTTGGCGCCATAGGCCGCCATTGCCAGTTTACGCTCTACGCTCATATGGCTGGGCATGATAAGAATCATCTTATAGCCCTTTATTGCCGCTGCCATGGCCAGCGCGATGCCAGTATTGCCGCTGGTGGCCTCGATTAGTGTATCACCGGGTACAATATCTCCACGCTGTTCGGCATGTTCAATCATACTCAGCGCGGGACGATCTTTAACTGAACCAGCCGGGTTATTACCTTCGAGCTTAACCAAAATCGTATTGCTCGTATTGCCCGGCAAACGCTGTAACCGTACTAAGGGCGTGTTACCTATATACTGATCAATCGTTGGAAACGCTTTCATATGGGAATTCAAACCTCTAAACACCGCTGACGTCTGCGTTAGCAAGCCAGCTAAAGTACACATTGCCGATTACGTCATTGCAGCGTTGGTTTCTCTGCACAATAATAGCAGCGGTCGTATTTTTCGGTCATGATAATACCACTCCAACCCCAGAAGGCTCCACCAAGCAATGCCTAGGCGCTTAGGAATCCGAAAACTAATCTTGATTATGGGCTTACTGCCCGTACTGACACTATCTCTTGGTCTCAGTACCTATCTTATGTACAGCCAAATTCAAGAGTTGCGCAATATGATGACCGCGCGCGCAAAGACCTCGATTGAGCACCTCGCGATTATTGCCGAACATATGCTGGCATCAGATCATGGCGAGTCTTTACAACAAATTGCCACGGCCGCGCTTGAGGAGCAAGCCGTTAGAGCCGTGGGAATTTACAACGCTAAATTACAGCGTATCGCCCAAGCTGGCCCTAGATCAAACTTGCCTGACGAACAAATAGTGCAAGGCAGCGCCACAGCGCAACTGTACTTTGAAAAAGACGGCCTTTTTATTCTGCAACCCATATTTAGCCCCACAGAACATGACGCGGCACCCTTAGGCTGGGTGGGGATGCAATTTAACTGGCAGCAACTTGAAATCCAGCAATACCAAACCCTACTTATCGGCACAGTATTTTTAATCTGCTCCATTATTATTTGCATCCTGCTGTGTAGCTACATCAATCAACTGTTAACCAGAGACTTAAACACTCTGCGCCAGACCGTGAGACGGATGGCCACCGGCCCCAAAAATTTCCACGCGCACATTCCGGGCAATGATGAATTCAGTGAAATTGCCGAAGAACTAAACCTGCTCAATAATGCCCAGCAAAACGAGCTACAGGAACTGCAGCGAAATATTGAACAAAGCAATACCGATTTACGAGAGACTCTAGAAACCGTTGAAGTTCAAAATATCGAACTGGACCTCGCAAGACGTGAAGCGGTCAATGCTAGCCGGATTAAATCGGAGTTTTTAGCCAATACCAGCCACGAAATTCGCACGCCACTCAATGGCATCATTGGGTTTAGCAATATTTTGCTGAAATCAGAGCTGGAAATTCGTCAGCGTGAAGCCATTGAAACCATCAATAGTTCGGCCAATAGTCTGTTAACCATTATTAATGACATTTTGGACTTTTCAAAGCTCGAAGCGGGCAAATTGGTGCTCGATAGCGCGCCAGTCAATCTTCGCGAGCTTATTGAAGATACCTTACAAATTCTCGCCCCTGGTGCCACGGATAAATCGCTAGAATTGATTCTAACGATCCAGCAAGGATGCCCCAAAACCGTATTAGCTGACGCCCTACGTTTAAAGCAAATCCTGACTAACCTAATTAATAATGCCATTAAATTCACACAGGCTGGCCATATTCTAATAAACGTTCTGAGCAGTGACCACAACGAGCAACATGCCGCAGTTACTATCCAAGTCAGCGATACCGGAATTGGCCTATCCAAAGAACAGCAAAAGAAAATATTTAAAGATTTTGCTCAAGCCGACGCGTCAATAACCCGTCAATACGGTGGCACTGGACTAGGACTGGTCATTGTCAAAGGCTTAATTGAACAAATGGGCGGTGAAATCGGTATCGAAAGCGAGCTGGGGCAAGGTACTACATTCTGGTTTACAATCAACTTCCCGATTGCACACAATGCTATTAAACTACGCGATTTCACCACACTTAAGAATAAATCTCTTGAGTTATATGATCCAAGTCCATTGCATGCAAACTCGCTCAAGATGCTTTTCAATAGCTGGGGTTTGGTCGTTCGTCATTACAATAATATTGATCATGTGCAGGCCGACGCCGATTACCTCGTTATTTGTGTTAACAACCATGATGAACGCGCAGGGAATTTTATAACGCGCCTAAATAGCTCAGCCATTATCCTCAGCCCCTTCACCCATGACCCTGACGAGAGTGACCAGCATTACTATCTGAGCAAGCCCATCTCGCATATTAAATTATTTGACGCACTCAACCGGGGAGCAAAGGCCGCCCCGCGCAGCAAAGCGCCCTCCTATTCTAATATCAGTATTTTAGCGGTAGATGACAATCCCTCAAACCTGCATATTTTAGATCGATTCTTAAGCGATTTAGGTGTCACCACGACCAGCGCCAAAGACGGCAGCGAGGCTGTAGAGCAGTGCACAAAGCAGCGCTTTGATCTTATTTTTATGGACATTCAAATGCCCAAAATGGACGGCATAGAAACTAGCCGCCGCATTCGCGCCAATGGCCTAAACCGAGAAACTCCCATCATCGCGCTCTCGGCCTATCTGTCGCCGGAAAATCCATTACAACTGCGGGAAGCAGGTATTAACGATTACCTCAGTAAGCCGGTTACCGAGAACCAACTCGATGAGCTTCTTCATAACTATTTAGTGGAACCAAACCAAATTGAAGTACCGCGGCCGGTAGATATCTCGCAATGCTTAAAATTGAGTAAGGGGCGGCCAGCTCTCGCGGCAGAAATGCTTGGCATGCTTTTGGAATGTTTACTCAATAGTAAAAATGAGCTTATAGCTGCCCAGCAGCACAATGATCTTAGCAGTCTCACAGAAGTAAACCACAGCCTCAAAGGCGCTTGCTGCTACACTGGCACACCCATTTTACACCGGCGTGTTATCGAGCTTGAAAAGGCGCTTGAGAATAACGAAGAAATTAATAATGCGGTTGTTAGTGTCATCGCCGCTATCGACGAATTATTACAATGGCAAGGTGAACACGAACTCAGTGTTGTATTCGAAAGCTAAAACGCACTTACTCCACTTTTACTGCGGCCATAAACAGTGCGCGACTACGCAGCGGTTTACTTCCAAGTAAACCATGCAGCGCTAATCTACTGAGCCGTTTTGCAGCCAACTGCGCGTCACCACTAAAATCCCTGCTAGCGAGCTGTAACAGGACCTCGCCGGAAAATCGCGGCGCCGCTACCTCTTCGTCGGCCAAGATTAAGCCTTCGTCGGGATGAAAAATATAAAATCTATCAGGGCTAAATGCCTGACCAGAACGATTGCAGTGGGTAAAATTTAATCCGTAGCCCAGCTTTTCCAATAAGCCAAACTCAAAACGCCGAAGACTTTCTTCGAGTTCAACACCGCCAATAAGCCGCGTCAAACATTGGGTATACAACACAAAAATGTCGGCTTGGGGATCATGTTGATGTAAGAGGCGCTCAAGCAGCTCATTAACATACAAACCACAAAACAAGGCTCTGCCCTGTAAGCTGTAGCTTGCCTGATGCTGTACATCGAGAAGGGATTTTAGCTCACTTCGCCCCTGCCAACTGACTGACACCAAGTTAAAAGCCTGCAGATTCGCTCGCCAGGACTGCCTCGATTTACCACCGCCACGCAAACCCTTGACAACGCAGGTGAAACGGCCGTAATTAGGGCTAAAGAAATTAACAAGGGCGCTAGTATCGCGGTATGGTCGAATATGCAGAACAAAACACGCTTCGCCATCTACGCGATTCATAGCTTACTTCAAATTAATATCGGTATAGCCTAAGCTACGTAAAGCACGCTCGTCGTCTGACCAGCCAGACTTCACTTTAACCCACAGGCGCAGCATGACTTTATTGTCAAAAGCGCGCTCCATGTCTTTACGGGCCTCAGTACCGATTTGACGAAGGCGACTACCACCCTCACCGATAATGATCTTTTTCTGGCCGTCGCGCTCCACCAGAATCAATGCACTGATCTCGAGTAAACGCGGAGACTCGCTAAACTCTTCGATTTCTACGGTCATTGAGTAGGGAATTTCCTCCCCTAACTGACGCATAATCTTTTCCCGCACTAACTCTGCCGCCAAAAAGCGCTCGCTGCGGTTGGTTATTTGATCTTCAGGATACATATGATCGTTTTCAGGCAAGAAGCGCGCGATCACCTTTTCTAGCTCTTCGCGATTATGGCCCTGCAATGCCGACACAGGCACAACATCGGCAAATTTGTATTTGCTTTGCAATTCGTTTATCAAAGGCAGCAGCTGACCTTTGTCGTCCAGTCGATCTACCTTATTGATAACCAAAACGACGGGGCTACGCGCATTTTCGAGAATTCTTAACACCATCTCGTCGTCGTCGGTCCAGCGATCGCGATCTACCAAGAACAGGATTAAATCAACATCTTTAATCGCCGCACTCGCGGTTTTATTCATGTAGCGATTTAGGGCCTTCTCTTCTTTTAAGTGCATCCCAGGAGTGTCAACATAGATCGCCTGCACCTCACCTTCGGTCTTAATGCCAAGAACCTGGTGACGCGTGGTCTGGGGCTTACGAGAAGTAATACTGAGCTTTTGCCCAAGAATATGGTTAAGCAAAGTCGATTTACCGACATTGGGACGACCAATAATGGCCACAAAGCCGCAGCGCTGTGGTCCCAACTGTGTATCTTCTCCACTCGAACTCATTCTATTTCCTTTAATGCCAACAACACCTTTTCGGCGGCGGCTTGTTCAGCTTTACGACGACTACTTCCAGAGGCGGAAACAGACGATTTTAATAGGCTAATTGAGCAGGACACAATAAAGGTCTGCTGATGATCAGCACCAGCGGTTTCAACCAGCTGGTAATCTGGCAAAGGTTGCTTACGCCCTTGTAAAAATTCCTGCAAGCGCGTTTTCGGGTCTTTATGGCTGACCTCGGGATTCAGAGATGCTAATCGAGGTGCAAACCACGCTAACACTCTTTCGCGACACACTTCAAAGCCAGATTCTAAATAAATCGCACCAATAAGTGCCTCAACCGCATCAGCTAGTGTTGAGGCTCGGCGCTGCCCGCCGCTGTTCTTTTCACCAGCGCCCAGGCGTAAGAAACGACCTAATTCAAATTCTACGGCGACCGTAGCCAAGGTCTTGCCACTGACAAGTAGCGAGCGAATTCGACTTAAATCACCCTCATCGACATCCGGAAAACGAAGATACAAGGCTTCAGCAATAATCATATTAAGTAGCGAGTCACCTAAAAATTCGACTCGCTCATTATTCACCGCGCTAAAGCTGCGATGGGTCATTGCCATCGTCAGTAACTCGCTATCCTTAAAATGATAGCCAATTTTCTGGCAAACTTCGTCTAAACTAGCCAAACTCAAGTCCGAGGCACAAGAAACTGAGCGTCGTCAAAGTGCACCACGGCGTCAACATTGAACATAATGGGTACCCTTTTCTCATATCGAGCATCGATGATAATGCCTGTTTTATCGCTGCTAATTTTAATGTCTTTCAAGTCTACTGACTCTACCCGGTTAGTGATGAACCGGTTCGACAGCTCTCTTCTAACCGAGGCCGGCGTCGCATCGCTGGTGCGAGATTCTTCCGTTATATCCGTAATAATACGGCTGAGCGTCCAATAATCCAGGTAGATTGGCGCCAAGCGTACGGCCAGAGTGGCAAAAAACAAGACCACGCCCAACACGCACAGCGCGGAGAGCATACTCATACCTTGCTGTTTTGCTTTCATGACTATTTCCTATATTAGCGTATGCGGCCTACGCGACTAAAACTGGGTAAATCATTGAAGGACTGCCAATGCATCCATATAGCAAAGGCCTGACCGACAATATTTTGCTCCGGCACCTGCCCCCACACTCGACTATCGCTGCTATTGTCACGATTATCACCCATCATAAAGTAATGACCAGGTTTAACGGTGGTGACAAAGTCACCACGATAAATTCGCTTATCGTGGTGCACTAAATGGTCAACATTATCCAATTGCTCTTTAATAACTTGAGTAATTGGCTGCAGCGGCGGCACTTCGGCCAGCACAGTTTGCTGCACTAGCTCATCATTAATATAGAGCTGTTTGTTGATATAGCGAATTTCATCGCCGGGTAACCCAATTACCCGCTTAATAAAGTATCGCTTATCATTTGGCGGGAAAAACACCATTACGTCGCCACGTTTTGGTTCCCCAACCTCAAAAATTTTGGTGCCCAACACCGGCAAACGCAAACCGTAGTTGAATTTATTTACCAGTATGTAATCCCCCACTTCCAAACTCGGCACCATCGATGCAGACGGAATTTGAAAGGGTTCAATCACAAAAGAGCGCAACACCAAAACCACTAAAAGTACCGGAAAGAATGACCGTGCGTTTTCAGCAATCGGCAAGGGTCCAGCAAATTCATTTTTAAGTGAATCTTGGTCTTTTTTAATAAAATAGGTGATATAGACCGCGACGTTGCCGGCGCTGACATAGGCTTGACGAGCCTTTTCAAAGACAAAGCGGTCAAGCCCACCAATGATGCCGGCGATTATCGTTAACACCACTAAGGCTAAGGCAAAGTCCCCGTCCTTAATCAGCACCACACTGGCAATCCACACAAACCAGCCCAGTAAAACCAGCCGATAGCTCCACTCGATCCAGCCGGGCAACGCCTGTTGACGCAAAGTAGCCGCATCGCTGGCGGTGCGCTTTTCTGAACACCACTGCAAGGCCTGCTGCATCTGGCGGCGGCCTTTTACTTCTTGGACTAACCATACGACTAAAGAAAGCGCCGCAACCGAGATTAGAATCAAATTTACCATGCGGCTAGTTTCCTTTAACCATCAATATTGAGCACAGCCAAAAACGCTGACTGGGGGATTTCAACATTACCCACCTGCTTCATGCGCTTTTTGCCCGCTTTTTGTTTTTCTAACAGCTTGCGCTTACGCGACACGTCACCACCGTAACATTTTGCGGTCACGTTTTTACGCAAAGCCTTGACCGTTTGCCGAGCAATAACTTGGCCGCCAATCGCCGCTTGAATCGCCACATCGAACATTTGCCGCGGAATCAATTCCTGCATCTTTTCAACCAATGCGCGGCCTCGGCTTTGGGCGATATCCCGATGAACAATCATGGCTAGCGCGTCAACGCGATCGCCGTTAATCAATATATCCAATTTAACAAGATTAGCAGCCTCGAATCGCTCAAAACTATAATCTAATGAGGCAAAACCACGGCTCACCGATTTTAAACGGTCAAAAAAGTCGAGTACAACCTCACTCATCGGAATTTCCCAATTAAGTGACACTTGCTGCCCTAAAAATTGCATATCTTTTTGAACGCCGCGTTTCGAGGCACACAAACTAATGACGTTACCTAAATGTTCTTGAGGCACAAGAATATTCACTCGCGCAATGGGCTCGCGAGTCTCTTCTAGCTCACCAGGGTCAGGCATAGATGAGGGATTATCGACCATTACGATCTGGCCATTTTTCTTTAGCACTTCATAGATAACGGTCGGCGCAGTGGTAATTAGGTCTAAATCATATTCCCGCTCAAGACGCTCTTGAATGATTTCCATATGCAAGGTGCCAAGGAAACCGCAGCGGAAGCCGAAACCCAATGCATCGGAGCTCTCGGGCTCATAAAACAAAGAGGCGTCGTTTAAAGTCAATTTGCTCAGGGCATCACGAAAATCTTCGTAATCCTCGGTCGACACTGTAAATAGACCGGCATAAACCTGTGGCTTTACCTTTTTAAAACCCGGTAAAGCAGGCACATTGGGGGTGGAGGCATGGGTAAACGTATCCCCTACCGGTGCGCCGAGAATATCTTTAATACCGGCGATAATAAATCCTACTTCACCGGCTTTCAGAATCCCTGTAGACGTCTGTTTTGGTGTAAATATACCAACTACATCAACAATCTGCGGCTTACCCAGGGTTTTGCTAATGATTTTATCACCGCGTTTGAGGGTGCCATTTTTCACTCTAACAAGAGACACCACGCCTTGGTAATTATCAAACCATGAGTCGATGATGAGTGCTTGCAGGGGGGCTTCAGTATCGCCGACGGGCGGCGGTATCTTAGCCACCAAATGCTCCAGCGCTTCGTGGATGCCCATTCCCGACTTTGCCGATACCGGCACTGCCTCTGACGCATCAACCCCAATGATTTCTTCAATTTCATGTTTTACTTTATCGGGGTCGGCCTGGGGCAGATCCATTTTATTAAGAATGGGCAAGACCTCGAGGCCCTGCTCTATCGCGGTATAACAGTTCGCTACCGACTGAGCTTCCACGCCCTGCGCCGCATCGACGACCAGCAGCGCACCCTCACAAGCCGCCAATGAGCGCGAAACCTCATACGAGAAGTCGACGTGACCAGGTGTGTCAATGAAGTTGAGCTGGTAGGTTTTACCATCGTCAGCCAAGTAATTTAAGGTTACCGACTGGGCTTTTATCGTAATCCCCCGCTCCCGTTCAATATCCATTGAATCGAGGACCTGAGCGGACATTTCACGCTCGGTTAATCCACCACAGGTTTGTATAAAACGATCCGCTAAGGTCGATTTACCATGGTCAATGTGGGCGATAATAGAGAAATTACGAATCAAATCGAGACTAGACACGCTCGCTTTATACCTCAGGGCAACAAAAATGATAAAAATTCAGGGGCGCGATTGTAGCGCAAAGCCGGGGGTCTAAGCTATGAATAGACTCAAACAGAGTGGGGGGAATTTAATACGGAGACCAGTTGCGGACCAGTCGTCGGCTTTTTTGCTAAAACGCTTGGCTGGTATACCGGATTATTCCGATTTATCTGAGAGTGTGTCCGCAACACCACTAAACCACCAACAAATCCGAACAAGGCCCCGAACGCTGCGGCAACATCACCAGCAATAAATTGACTAACCACTGCCATCGAAATCAACATAGTCAGCAAGGGCAGCAAATATACTAACATCGCACCGCCAACTAAGGCGCGCTCAGGTATACAAATTTCGACTTGGTCATCTAAGTTAAAATCGTCTGCACACTGATTTTGCAGCATCACTCGCAGCTGATTGCGTCGCCCATCAAAGGCCTTGTTCATTAAGCCCTGACCGCAACCCTTTTGCGCACTGCAACTACTGCAGGTACTGCGCTGTATGGTTTCAACCCACAGAGCATCAGAATCGATGCCTACAACCCGGCCAGTCTCCGTAATCACTGCGCTGCCCAGTTTAGCGATTTAGCAACCTGTTTAGCTGTTAACATGGGTACTTCACCGACCACCGTGGCAAAACTGCCTTGCTCAGGAAAAGCGACCGTGTAACTCACCGAAGCGCCCCGCCGCATGCCACCTTCAACAATCGCCGGAGAACCATCAGCCGCTTTGATCAAGGGTTCAACAAAAACGGACATAACCGCCAAGCCATCGGTATAGGTCATTCCTGCTTCATCATTGTTTTCTGATTGCGCCAAGGTAAAGCCTGCGGGGATCCAATTTGGTTGCCAAGTACGCTGAGATACCTGCAATGCCGCATCACCGACTTTATTATCGCGATGCTGAACTTCTTTGGCGTCCTCGACTACCGGCTCGTCTGCCGAAATATTTAAATTTAGCATAACGTACTGAAAACGCTCTAAAACTTTGCCTTGCTGGTTGACTATATCCGAACGCAGCAACAGCCCAGTCTCTTTATCGAGGGACAATTTATAGCCAAGACGGTAGACATCTCGAGGGCGAATCATCAAGTTTATCGCCTCGCGCCCAGCAACGCGGGCCGCGCCTTTCACTTCAAGATCGTAATACCGATAAAACCCCTGCTCCTCATCTCCGCTAAACAAGCGAATTAACTGAGGACCTGGATGCACACAATTAACATCATGACCGTGGTAGACCAAGTCCTGATGACTGCCATCCAGCGACTCAAGAGATTCAAACTCTTTGCCATCGCGAACGATGTGGGTTATTCGGTAACTACTAAGCTGATCACCCACTTGATAGCTTACTATTGCCCGGTAATTAAGCTCGCGATGACTGTGGGTCATCTTATTGAGCAAATCACTACCCGCTTCAGCACTGGGCTCTATACTCGCAAGGTCGGGCTCTAAACTCAGTGCATAGGCACTGCCAAACATTAAACTCATCGCAACGATAGCAAACCGCAATCTCACGCTATTTGGACTCCTGAGACACAACTCGCGCATAAGACACCATTCCCTGACCATTATTAAAGGCCGCACGATCAGTATGCTTGCGCAAATAGGCTTCAAAACGTTTGCGGGCTTCGGCGTCGTCATTCAGCAGCAAACCGGCCGGAGAACCTTGAGCTTGCGCATTAACAGCCACACCACCCACTGCCGGGCTGGCTTGCGCGGGGTACACCCGACCGCCGAGCCCATTATTGTCAGCAATTTTAGGCGCAGCGCCACCAAAAATACTGCTTCCCATCGACCCAACCACCACCACCGTGGCGACACTGGCCGCAATGGCTAGCCCGGAAAACACTTGCTTCCAGCTAGTCGAATTAGCAACGTACTGATCATTTTCAATTTCAGCCATCACCCGCGATGAAATATCCCAGCCAGCAAAACGCTGATCATTGCCTTTCAGAAGATCTTGGCCGCGATGCAACTCAGCCCAATCTTGGCGAATTTCATTTTGATCCGCACTAAGAATTCGCCGCAACTCAAGCTCGCTGGCTTCGCCATCCATCAATGCTGACAGTGACTCTCTAATGATATCGCTCATATTTCCACCTCTTCGCCACCAATCTGGGCCTTAATCCGCATGTCCACTGCCTCTCGAGCACGAAAAATTCGCGACCGAACCGTACCCACCGGGCAGTCCATGACCGATGCAATATCTTCATAACTCAGGCCGTCAAACTCGCGTAAGCTCAAGGCCGAACGTAAATCTTCAGGCAATGCTTTAATTGCATCTTGCACTACCTTTTTTAGCTCTTCACCAAACAGGTGGTTCTCGGGTGTTTCAATATCTTTGAGGGCCGAAGGGCCATCAAAATATTCCGCATCCGCCGCATCAACATCTACCCCCGGGGGGCGGCGGTTACGCGCGACCAGATAATTTTTTGCCGTATTAATGGCAATCCGGTACAGCCAAGTATAAAAGGCGCTGTCACCACGAAATTTTGGCAGCGCCCGATACGCTTTTACAAAGGCTTCCTGAGCGACATCTTGAATTTCGTCGTTATCTTTCACATAGCGTGAAATTAAACCAAAAATCTTATGCTGGTATTTGAGTACAAGAAGATCAAAGGCGCGCTTATCGCCCTTTTGCACTCGCTCGACCAGCTGCTGATCCGTTTCTTTAGGCTGGGCCATGTTTGCTCACCGTCAGCCCTTCGGCAGCATGTATCAAATAGACCGTAGTGGTCAGAAGAAGTTCTGTCATCGTATCCCTTTTTGGCAGTTAAACCTTTTTATGCGGCCAAGCTGCAGGCAAATATTGGTAAGGCGGCGGTGTAACAGTATACTTTGCGCCAATTCACATCCCGAGCGGCATAATATAGCCGCACAGTGGCAGGAGCAAATACCGGGCATGAACCATTACCATTCCCACGATGTTTTGGTGGTAGGCAGCGGCGCTGCAGGTCTCACTCTGGCCTTACACCTTGCCGCCAGCGCTCGCGTTGCAGTCATTTGCAAAGGCGAGCTCAACGCAGGCTCCACTTATTGGGCCCAAGGCGGCATTGCCGCCGTACTTCACGACGGTGACACTGTCGATGCCCACGTCAACGACACGCTCATCGCTGGCGCGCAACTCTGTCACGAAGACAGCGTGCGCTTCACCGTTCAAAATAGTAGTGACAGCATAAAGTGGCTGCTATCCCAAGGCGTGCAATTCAGTCGTTTCGAGCAACACAGCGATACCTTCCACCTTACCCGAGAAGGTGGCCACAGTCAGCGCCGTATCATTCACGCCGCGGACGCCACCGGCCGAGCCGTATCAGAAACACTGACCCAGCGCGCTGTTGAAAACCCCAATATTGAAATCTTCACCAGCCACGTCGCTGTTGACCTAGTCATGCGCAATAATCGCTGCCATGGCGCTTATGTGCTCAATAGAGACAGCGGCCACGTCGGATTGTTCCACGCCAAAGTAGTTGTATTAGCCACTGGCGGCGCAAATAAGGCTTACCTCTATACCAGCAACCCTGACGGCGCCAGCGGTGACGGCATTGCCATGGCGTGGCGCGCTGGCTGCCGCGTCGCCAATATGGAGTTCAACCAATTTCACCCGACTTGCCTTTATCACCCCAAGGCAAAATCGTTTTTAATTACCGAAGCCATTCGCGGCGAAGGCGGTAAATTACTCTCTGCCAATGGCGAACGCTTTATGTTTCGCTACGACGAGCGCGGTGAGCTCGCTCCCCGCGACGTGGTCGCAAGGGCCATTGACCACGAGATGAAACGCCTCGGTAGCGACTGCGTCTATCTCGATATTAGTCATAAGTCGTCAGACTTCTTACTCGAACATTTCCCTACCATCAAAGCTCGCTGCCTTGAATTAGGCATTGATATTGGCCGCGAGCCAATTCCGGTGGTTCCTGCAGCCCACTACACCTGCGGCGGCGTAATGGTGGACCAAAACGGACGGACGGACATCCCCGCCCTTTATGCGATTGGAGAGACTTCATTTACTGGCTTACACGGCGCCAATCGTTTGGCCAGCAACTCGCTGCTGGAATGCTTTGTTTACGGCACGTCTGCCGCCAAAGACATCCAAGCTCAGCTAGCCAGCCTACCGTCACCTCAAATTGCCCCGCCGTGGGATGAGTCCCAAGTTACTGACTCAGACGAGGACGTAGTCATATCTCACAACTGGGACGAGCTGCGCCGTTTTATGTGGGATTACGTGGGTATTGTGCGCACCAACAAGCGTCTACAGCGCGCGCTCAACCGCGCAGCCCTGCTCCAGCAAGAGATCGACGAATATTACTCAAACTACAAAGTCAGCAACGATTTGCTGGAACTGCGTAATTTAGCGGTAGTCGCCGAATTAATCATTCGCTCCGCGATGGAACGCAAAGAGAGCCGAGGCTTGCACTTCACCCTAGACTACCCTGAGACCTTAGAAACCCCCGAGGACACAATCCTCGTCCCAGAAAATTACCGCAAGGCAGACTGACGATCGCTTTTTGGTAGACGCGCAAAACGCGCAATGACCCGCAAGCGCCGAAAGGTTTGCGGGTCTAGCTGATCGGCTGCAACGACAACACTAAAGTTTCGCCCGCGCCCATCTCGAAATCGCAGCACCAGCATAAACGGCAAAAACGCCGCATCGCACCACTCAACAAGCTCATTTTCTACAGCAGCAACCCGGCTCACTCGCCAATTGTTTGCGGTAAATAGCAATTGCGTCGCAGCACCGGACCCGGTCAGCGCAACAGAGTGTCGCCAATAATATTGCGCACTAAGCACAACAAAAACCAGCCCAAGTACCGCCCAGCCCACTGGCAAAATCGCAATAAACACCCACGCGACAGAGCCGTGTACAACCGCTAAATATGCAGCCAAACAGCGTGAAGGCTTTAACTCAAGATGCAGCGGCTTTGGCGTGCGCATTGATAATACGAACAATTTTAGCGAGCTCAGGATCCTCAGGCTCTAGCCGACCCAAAAACCAGCTAAAGAGCTCGGTGTCTTCGCACTCAAGCAATTTAATAAAGCGCTGCTGATCCTCCTCGTCAAGATCGCGAAAGCGCTTTTGTACAAAAGGCTCCATGACCAGATCCAATTCCAGCATGCCACGACGGCAGGCCCAGCAAATTCGCTTGAACTCGTTTTCCGAAACCATTATTTTCCACTACGTCACTGCCCGCTGAGCTAACCGCGCGCAAAACGCGTATTATAGCGTCAATCTGCGGCCAGCACACAGCAGTGCGCCCAGTAAGGTATTTAATCTCGACCGCTTTATCATTGAGACACTATGAACGCATTTTGGCAGCACATCAGCAAAACCTACCCTGACAGCTATTTTAACGCTTGCTACTGGCAAGCCGACCATCAAGATAGCAAGCCACGCCCTAGTGGCGAGCGGGGGCTGCAGCTAAGCCCCTTAAGTCAATACGGCTTTCTCGCCATAGAAGGCCCCGACTGCAGTAAATTCTTACAGGGGCAAACCACTTGCGACTGGCGAGCCATCAGCACCGAACAGGCATCGCTGGGAAGCTATTGCAATATCAAAGGCCGCATGGTCATCAGCTTTATTGCCGGTATGGCATCACCGGAAGCCGCACTATTACGCCTGCACGCCGACACCGCGGACAGCGGCCGTGACACCCTTGGCAAATACATTGTATTTTCCAAAGCCAAGATTCGTAACGCCAGTGACGAGCGTGTCGCCATCGGTATCAGCGGCAAGTCTGCGCGCCAAGATTTACAGGCCATCTTTAACGAGTTGCCAAGTAAAGCCATGGCCCAGATCAGCTGCGACAAGGGCATTATTGTGCAACTCGACGAGGCCGGCGAGCGTTTTGAGTACTGGGGGCTGTGTGAACACGCCATTAGTATTTGGCAACAGCTCAGTCCCACAGCCGACATTTGTGGCGCAGATTACTGGGAGGCCCTTAATATCGCGGCGGGCATTGGCGAAGTCTGCGCCAGCAGCCAAGATATGTTTATTCCGCAAATGCTGAACTACCAAGTTATTGGTGGCGTCAGCTTTAGCAAAGGCTGCTATACCGGACAGGAAGTCGTTGCTCGCATGCAATATCGCGGCAAGCTCAAACGTCGCCTTTATAAAGCAACACTCCCAGCAAGCGGGCTGAATTACCCGCCGGGCACTGAATTATTTGGTGGTGAAGCTCAGCAAAGTATTGGCAATTTAGTGAGCATGGTAAGCGGCGACCAGAAATGCGAGTTACTGGCAGTGTTAACTGAAGACGCGGTGGCAAGTGGAGAAATTCATTTTGCCAACAGTTCAGCGCTGCTCACTGTCGCTGAACTGCCCTACGCGATACCAAGTAAAGAATAACGCTCAAACCCGCTTTAAAGCCATGCGCGTGCCGACTGTCATCATCGGCACAAGCAAGCGGTCATACCAAGCGGGAAACAGGCGCTGAATTTTGTCTAAAAACCACGCGTCGCTGCCGATCAAAACCCGTGGCTTTGATTTCCGCATCCCCAACATTATTTTCTTGGCGGCCTGCCTGGGGCTCGTTGCCGCAATGCTATTGAACAGTGCCGCCGTTTTATCGACATCAGCCGCATTGCCGGTAATCGAATGCAAATGGCGACCATTATTGGCAATATTGGTCTGAATACCGCCCGGGTGAACCGTCACCACTTTTATTGAGGTCTCTCGCAGATCTTGCCTCAGCGACTCGGAGTAGCCCCTCACGGCAAATTTCGCCGCATTATAGGCCGACTGCGAAGGTACCGACAGCAAGCCAAACAACGACGAGATATTAACAATGCAAGCCTCTGGGCGGCGCATTAATTCCGGCAAAAAGGCTTCCACACCGTTAATCACGCCCCAGTAATTAATATTAAACAGCCACTCCATTTGCTCCCGGGGTTGATCACTCGCATGGCAGCTGAGCGCCACACCGGCGTTATTGATTACGCCATCGACCTCACCAAAATGAGTTTTTACCTCATTCGCCCATGCTTGCATTGCCGCCTGATCACTGACGTCGACGCTAGACAGTAACAGCAGCTCGGTAGCAGCAAGTTCTCTAAGACGCTGCAAATTAGTATTATCGACATCAGATGCAGCAACCCGCGCACCACTGGCGAGCAAACCCTCGACCAAGGCACGACCGATACCTGATGCTGCGCCAGTAACTGCAATAACCTTATTTTTAAAATTTTTCACCACATCCCCTTAGCTTTGTGCAGCCAGTTCAACGCCAAGCTCGGCGTCATCTTCACGTGACGCTCCGACTTCAACAAATTCATATTCTGCATTATTAAAACGCCGCGTGCGCAATCGGTATAGCCACGAAAAACTCGGCCACAAGGTGGTATTCTTGCCGTCAGCCGTTAAATACCAACTATTGCAGCCCGAGGTCCACGTGGTTCCTTTAAACCGGCGCTGCACATCCTCGTTAAATGTACGCTGAACCTCCGGCTTTACATTTATGTATTCATTTGGCGAAGCTCGCAAGGCGCTTAAATACTGCAAAATATAATGAATCTGCGACTCGATATAAAAAATCACTGACGTATTACCCGGCCCCGTATTCGGGCCCATGATGTAAAGTAAATTGGGGTAGCCAGAGACTGTCATCCCCTTGTACGCCTCAGAGCCGATAGCCCAATCATTATTTAAGTCGCGCCCTGCCAAGCCCCGCACGGGCATTGGCGCCCCCGATACAGGTACTTTAAACCCCGTGGCCAACACCACCGCATCCACCTCTATGCGCTGACCATCGGCGCTATAAATCGCGTGTTTATCAATATGGCTAATCCCTGCACTTAATAAACTGACATTACTCTTGGTTAACGCTGGGTAGTAATTATCTGACAGCAACACTCGCTTACATCCCATTGCATATTGCGGAGTAAGCTGTTTTCTCAACAAGGGATCGCTGACCACTTTTTTAAGATAGCGCCGCCCCATCGCCTCACCAAATCGGGTTAAGACACTGTCCCACATAAATGCAGGCACCACGCTTTCGGCGATCAAATATTGGAGGTTTCGAATAAGCTTCTGCAGAAAGGGCCAACGCCGAAGTCGAGCCTGCCGAACAGTACTTTGGGGACGGTCAAATTTTGGCATTACCCACGGCGGCGTGCGCTGAAATAAGGCTAAGGACGCTACCTCTGGCTGAATCGCTGGCACAACCTGAATCGCACTCGCGCCCGTACCAATTACCGCGACACGCTTATTTGTAAGTGAATAGTCTTGATCCCATTCAGCGGTGTGCATAATTTTACCGCCAAACTTTTCTAGGCCATCAATCTTGGGGTATTGAGGAATATTTAAGGCGCCAATTGCCAAGACCACCGCGCGCGCATTGCTCTGCGTGCCATCGGCAAAATTGATCGTCCATAGACCATTCTTCTCGCAGAATGCGAGACCACTCACCGTCGTATTAAATTGAATGCGGCTATTTAATTGGTATTTTTTGGCACAGTGCTGCAAATAGCGGTGAATCTCCTCTTGAGGCCCATAGCTGCGCCCCCAATCTGGATTTGCCTCAAATGAAAATGAATACAGGTGTGAAGGCACATCACACGCCGCGCCGGGATAAATATTGTCTCGCCAAACGCCGCCAACATCCGCCGCCTGCTCGTAGATCACAAAATCTTGAACGCCCTGCTGCTGCAGGCGAATAGCTAAACCTATACCGCCGAAACCAGCACCAATAATCGCTACCTCAACCGCAGGTTTTACTTCCTTTTTATTATCAGACATATGCATTCTTACTCTCTAATTCGCACACCAAAAATCGTGTAGTAGGCGCGCAGTCAATCCCGGCACCTCCAGCATTGGTAGATGCCCCACAGCGGGTAAAATCATGGCTTTAGCATTGGGGATGCGCTCGCAAAAACCATCTGCGCAGCTGACATCAAGCACTTGATCTGAGTCTCCCCACAACACGAGTGTCGGCGCACCAATTGACGGTAGCTGTATAAATGTATCCGCTAGGGATTCAACTAAGCTCCCAAACAAAAAGTCATTGAGAACCTTACGATGACTCATTGCCGAACCCATAAGAAAAGCAAACGCGAGTCCTAGCCAACGGCGCTGAGGATGCAGGGCAATCGCAAACACCTGCCATGCATCTTTGGCCTGGCTTGGCGCTAAATAATTAACCCCTGCAGCGAGACCGCTTTCCAGTTGCGTTAGGTGCTTACCAGGCACACCAGCAGCATTCATCAAACAAAGTTTATTCATTAAGTCTGGGTGCCGAGCCGCGATTTGTGCGGCAATTGCACCGCCCATCGAGCTGCCGACAAAATGGGCGCGGTCGACACCGAGATCCTTTAGCCACTGCGCCAGTCGATCTGCTTGAGCAGCAAGGCGATAATCTGCATCAAAAATAAAATCGCTCTGCCCAAAACCCGGAATATCAGGCACCAATAAACGATACGTCTTACTTAACTTGGCAGTGAGATAAGCCCAATTTTCTTTGCTTGAGCCAAACCCGTGAAGTAGGACTACGACAGGGCCTGTTGCACATCCCCCCGCCCAATAATGCAAGCGATGCCCGTCGACCTGACTCAGCTTAGACTTAAGGCCTGCCTGGCGCCCCAAAAGTGGCAGCAGGCGCTGCCACAAAAACTTCTTTGGACGCCAGGTCTTTAATGTTTGTGGATCAACACTGGCCAGAGGGGTTAGCTGGAATTGCGCGCGCATATCCTTGAACGCGGCAAGCGCCGCGTCATTTCCTACCAGCTCAGCGTGGTGCGGTCTCATGCAACCGCACCCGTGGGCGCGCCATAGTTATCTACCTCCGCGACCAAGGCATCCAGCCCGTCTAAATAATGTGCATTGTTGTGATCCCAGGGATGAAAGCCAGGCTTAAAATAATCTAACCAATCCGGAATGGTGCGACGTAGCACGCCCGGCGCGCCCCATAAAAAGTTAGTCACTTTAATCCAGCCCCGCACATTCCATAGCTGGCCTTCCTTGCGTACCAAACCGATATGAAATGGAATAACCAACACCCAAAATATAGATGTAGCCATTAACAAAGCCCAGCAACGATGGAAATAGCCCATTAATCCCCCACCGACGACCTGCTGATAGACATCATAGGCAACAGCTTTATGTTCAGTTTCTTCCATTGCATGCCACTTCCATAGCGCAGCAAACCGCGGCTCCGCATTTTGCAGAATACGAGGATCGCTCAATACCATATTGGCAAGAATGGCAGTCAAGTGTTCTAAGGCTATTGTTCCTGCTAGCTGAGAAACCTTCGGCGAAAAGCGAGTAAAAAAGCCCAGCAAGCGAATGACAATACGACCATAGCGATCAGATGGCATGCCTTTATCTACCAGGGCCTGATTGTATTCTTCGTGTTCGCGCCCGTGCATCGCCTCCTGACCAATAAAGCCACGTACTGACTCCTTTAAAGCGGGGTCTTTAATTCGGTCGCGGTAATGACGAACGCTATCGATGAAAAAGCGTTCACCGTCAGGGAAAAATATCGACAAAGCATTGAAAAAATGAGTGATGTGAGCACCACCCGCATGCCAATCACCGATACGCTCTTTGGGTAGGTGAAACTCAAGATTACGGCGAACTGGTTGCACTATCGTTTTGCTCTGGCTTTCCATAAAACGCTCCTTAATTAGACATATTATTATGTAACATTGAATGATGTCACATTAAATGCGACATCATTCAATGTCAAGTTAATTTGATTAAAATCTGAACAAATTTTATAAGCGCGAAGCCACGAATAAGCCCGCAGAAATACGCGGCTAACGCCGCGTAACAAGATAGGATCGAGTAATCAGAAAGGATTAAAATTGGCGTATTCAGGCCTCACGGCTTGCTTAGCCAGTGCCTTCAAGGTCTCAAAGGGATTATCGACTATGAGCGCGTTCACCAAGCCTGCGGGCAAACCACCACCAGGATCTAAATGCAGCTGAAATATCACCTTGGTTTGCGTATCGCTTACTGGGCTAAGTTCAAAGAAGCCCTGCACCGCCTCCATACGAACCGCTGACCCCGTTTTGGGCATAGCCTGCCGAGCTGGAGCGGGTAGTTTTTCAAGCGCAACTGAGCTCAATTTTACCGTGGTCACTCGGCTTGCAGGATCTTGGCTAATTTCATTGCGCAAAATCATCTCTCGATCCTTCGCCGGCCAAGGGAAGTCATTTTGTAGGTACTGATAGCGATCTAATAAACTCGCCTTATACAGTAATTTTGGTGACTTGCAGTTGTACATCCAGTTCGAAAAATTAGCGGTATCGTCCAACACCGCCATCAGCTGATTAAGCTCAGCATCAACAACAATCTCACCCCGAAAGGCTTTGTATTCCGACCCAGCAACAGCGCCAGTAAATACTTTTACCCCCTCAGCGTCTTTGGCCAACTCCCAGTCAACGGCTTGTGCACTAAAGCCAGAAAGAAATAAACCCGCGAGTAGCACAAGTTGTTTTATTTTTAACATTAACGCCAACCCCTGTTAAGTTGATGAAATGAGGACGGTGCCAGGCATAAGCATCGCCCTCAATATGAATCACATGCGATAAGTAAATTGCATGGCGATTGAGCGAGGCGGCTCTAAAAAGCCGGTATGGCTGGTGGCGCCAAAAATCGTTTTAGACAACGGCGTGTCGGCAGCGTAAACAATAATCACTTCGTCAGTCAGGTTTTTACCCACTAGCGCCAGCTCCCAATGTTTATCAATTGCACCAATGCCAATGCGGCCGTTCACTTTAACAAAACCATTTTGTTCAACTCGTGGATCGAGGTTTGAGGATGGGTTGTATTTATCAGTGAAGACAAAATCAAGCCCCAAGCCAATACCTAAAGTCTCACTAATCGGCCTAACATAGCCCATCAAAAATGTACCTGACCAATCGGCAACATATTGATTGCTCATACCGGTGTAGTCACAGTTCACACCATTACTCGATGTCGGCGCTTGATCCTGACGACACTGACCATTTTCAAAATCGGTAAACTCAAAATCCATTACCGCCAGCGCGCCACCAAGACTAAAATAATCTGTCAGCTGCCAACGACCATCCATTTCAATACCCTTGGTCACCGCCTCTTTAGCATTGCCGACATTAAAACCTAAGGTGCCATCAAAAATACTGATCTGTAGGTCTTCATACTGAGTATAAAATAGCGCCAAGTTTAGCTCTGCGGCACCGTCTAGTAGCCCCGTTTTTAAGCCAATTTCTAAGCTACTCGCCTCTTCTTCTTCATATTCAAAAGTACCAATTAACACACTTTGATTAGCAACTACCGCACCGGGGTTGCGGGGAGTGGGCTCGGCACTTGGCGACATATTGGAGCGCGCGTCAAAGCCGCCCGCTTTCACACCTTTAGTTGCAGTGAAATAAGCCATACCATCGGCAGAGTAATCCCATTGGAAATTTAACAAAGGTGAGAATGACTTTTCCGTGCGCTTGCCTCGAAGGTCGTGGCGCTCAGCTGAAAATGTAATACCTGAAACGGTATCTACCTCGCCGATAGGCAGCGAATTCCCATCGAGATCCGCCAAGTCGAGCTTACGACTACCGGTCTTTTTCTCTATCGTTTCGCGACCACCCAAGGTCATACGCCAATCATCACCAAAATGGAAAGTAGCCTGTAAGAATGCAGAAAATATATTCGATGTACTTAAAAATGTCCGAGGCGCGGTAATATTCTCAACCGCATTACCGGCATCGCCAATCCCCAGAATTTCGGCAGGTGATCCGCCTAAAGGATTAGGGTCAACATCACCCCGTCCACCCGCTTCAAGATAATCAGCCGCGTTAAGCAACTGAACAACCACGTCGGAATCTTGAATCAGCTTATCGCGGAAATCGAGTTCATTGCGCTGCAGATAAATTCCACCAATGTATTCAATCGCTTCGCCCGATGGCGACACCCAGCGCAATTCTTGGCTAAACTGCGAATAATCTTCACCTAATTCGAGCTTAAACAATTCTGCCGGCGTTGCATCGCAGTCACAAAGATCATTGTATTCATAGTGCAAATAACCGCTTATAGAGGTGAACTCATGCCCACTTTCGGTCATATTTGTCACATTCAAAGTTAAATTTGTTGTGTCGTTATTACTGTAGTTACCGTTAGTGGCAGACTTATAATCCTGGTAATTATTGCGGACCGAATCATCTGTATCGACATTAACCACACCCGGAAATTGGGTGTTATCCAAAATTTCAGCTTCTGTCTTACCGGTAAACAGGAAAACATCTGACGTTGAGGGTTCATCATTAATAATTTCGGCTTGGCGCCCCAGAGAATCAAAGCTGCCAAGTTCAGCTTTCAGTGCAACTTTGGTGGCATCTGTAGCCTGCCAATTAATTTTTAGGCGAAAGGTTTGCTGATCATACTGCGGGCCATCTATTTTCTGAAACAAGTCCTCGACAAACCCGCCATACTCGCGCAAACGAGCAGAAAAGCGCACACCAACGGTGTCGGTCAATGGCCCAGACAGCATTAAGTCATACACTTTTTCATCAAAATTTGGTTCGTAGAGTGTCGACAGTAGGCCTTCGAAATACTCACTCGCGTCGGCGGTAACCAGGTTTACTGCACCTGCAATACTGTTTTTACCATGCAGAATATTCTGGGGGCCACGCAGTACTTCAACTCGGGCCAAATCCAAAAAGGGAGCACGTGCTAATTGCGCTCTACCATAGTAAATACCATCAACATACATGCCCACTGACTGTTCAAAGCCCTGATTCATACCCGTGCCAATACCGCGAATATAAATATCAGTACTGATACCACTTTCGGTGACCGTTAAATTGGGAACGTAAGCCTGTAAATCTTCCATTCGGTTAATGCCGGCTTCCATCATTTTATCGCCACTTATTGCACTGACCGACACCGGAACATCCTGTAGACTTTGACTACGGTGCTGAGCGGTCACAATGACTTCCTCTAGCACTGCTGCATTTGCCAATGGCGACAAAGCAACTACCGTAACCATCCAAGATCCACGTAAAATGGAACGCTTACCCATAACACTACCTCAAGTTTGATTATTTTTATGCAACACAAAACTATGGACCATCAAGTAATGTAACATTAATTTGAGAATACAACTGAGTCAAGTAATTTTATTCACAGTGCCATTATTACAATTTGGCAACATTGGCTGAGCAGACAAATTTTTAATGTCACTCACCCCACTAATTGCAATTGATGCTAGCTTTAGTGAGAATCAACGCCTTCAGGGCTCATCACTACCCATCTTCCTTCATCGAGACGGCTACCCAGCGACAATGAAATTTCCCGAAGAAACCATCACGAGCATGGCCCAACTCTTACCTCAGACTGGGCAAACTGAAGACCACAGTGAAGCGGATACGCAGCGCGATTATTCGGTTGAACAATTGGCTATCGCCGCCAATACAACCGTACGTAATATCCGCGCCTACCAAGACCGAGGGGTACTCCCACCGCCGGCACTGCAGGGCCGCAAGGGTATATACAACAACCAACACTTATCGCGCTTGCGGCTAATCGCCAATTTATTAGATCGCGGCTATACCCTGTCCTCAATACGAGAATTATTGGCCGCGCTAGAAGAAGGTGTAGGTCTAAGTGAAATACTGGGCATAGAAACGGCAGTTAACTCGCCGTGGACAAATGAGGCCCCGATCACACTCCCCATGACAGAACTCGTAAGAATGTTTGGCACCAAACTTACGCCGTCAGCGATTAAAACAGCCCATGACCTCGGTTTATTTAGTGTCTCAGGCAGTAAAATGCGCATATCCAGCATGAGCACCCTCAAAGTTGCCGAGGAGCTGTGTGGCACCGGTATTCCACTAGACGAGTTGCTCGACATTTTGCGCATGATGCGGGGCAACGTTCAAAAGGTGGCCAATGAGTTTGTTAAACTCGTGTCTCAACACGTGCTGGAGCCTTACGCCGAGCAGAAATTACCGCCGAAGGAAGAATTGCCCAAAATTGCCGAACTGATATGGCGTCTCAGACCGCTAGCCGAGAAGGTTGTTGATGCAGAACTAGGTCGGGCCATGGAAATTGCCGCTAGTCGCTTTTTGGCCGACACCCTTGAAACCATTATGGATGACTTACCTAAGGAATAAGCTGGAACGCTGGCTCGGGCAGCGCTGGAATCTGCCAATCTATGGGCTGCTGGCCATTTGCCATCAAATAAGCATTCGCCTGCGAGAAATGACCGCAGCCCAAAAATCCTCGATGCGCCGACAAGGGCGATGGATGAGCTGCGCATAAAACCAAGTGACGATCTTGATCAATGTCCGCACCTTTTTTTTGCGCCTGCGCACCCCAGAGCATAAACACTAGCCCTTCGCGCTCAGTGTTGAGAGTTGATATAAGGGCCTCACTAAAGCGCTCCCAACCCTGGCCCTGATGAGACCCCGCCTTACCCTCTTCCACCGTGAACACGGTATTCAGCAGAAGCACACCCTGCCTCGCCCAGCTATTTAGGCAGCCGTGGTGAGGTACTGGCAAATGCAGATCACGGTGCAACTCCTTGTAAATATTTCTCAGTGACGGTGGCGTTTTCACGTCAGGCAGCACCGAGAAACACAGACCATGGGCCTGCCCCTCTGCGTGGTAAGGGTCTTGACCAAGAATAACCACCTTAACATCAGCCAATGGCGTAGAAGCCAAAGCAGAAAACCATGCCTCTTGCGGCGGAAAAATCTTGGCTCCCGCGGCCTTTCGCTTTTCTAAAAAGGCCATTAATTCACGGTAATAGTCTTGAGCAAACTCCCGCTCTAGCAGATGCCTCCAGGAGGGATCGACGGTAATCTCTGTCACTGCGTTAATGCCTAGCTATTAATAATAAATTCAAAACTGGTACTCGCTCGTCGGTATTACATCAATTTCATCAAAATCGATAAAATTTTGACAGCTAGAAATCATTTTTTGGCAATTGGCTTGGTACTTTTCAGGGTCGCCTTTCGCCGCATAAAACACTTCAGGGTCTGTCATTGCCTCAGCGGGGAAACATTCTTCAACAATAGCGTGATAACAGCCCACATCACTACCGGCAAGTTCAGTTACCACATTTTGTACATAGCGAAAACTCGACTGCGTGTCGATGGCAATCTGGGTGTGCGTGCCCTGCCAGTAGCCTCGCCAATCTTCATAGGCCATGTTCTGAGGGCAACGCAGTAGCGCCACCTGACTAAAGCCCGGTGTCCGCTGCCCGCGTCCCACGCGTTGCGTTGTATTCTCTAGCGCTTCAAACTCATCCACATGATAGCGACTAAATTGGACACAACACGACTGGATGTACTCCTGAAGCACCAGCCGCTCTGCTCCATCATCCAAATAGAGCGAGCACATTGCGTCAAACCCCTGCGCTGAATTTTCCATGCGCAACGCGGCGGCAGCAGCCACCGCGTCATCAACCAGATTCAACTGAACGCGTTTAACGCCAGCTTGAGCAGCCAGTTCAGGTGCCAACCAAGACAATAAACGCTGATTAAACTCTGGCCCAGGCACACCAGCCCACATTAAATAAATAACTTTTTGCACGCATTCTCCTTATTTTTATAATGCAATTAATCATAAATACCGCGTCCCGACTTACATGCCAATTGGCGGTGTCGCAGTGGAAGCATTATCAATCAACATTTCCGCTGCATTCACAAACTTCGACTCATCCGATGCTAAATAAAGCACCAGCGCAGCAATATCTTCTGGCTCGCACATTGGGTGTTCAACGGTAGAAAGGGATTCAATCTCTTCTCTGGTGGCGGAATCTTGACCGGTTGCAACTTTAAATACCATGGGCGTTTTAACGCCATCGGGGTGAATAGAATTACAACGGATGCCATTGCGCTTTTCACGGCAATACAGCGCTACCGACTTGGTCAACGCCATTACCGCGCCTTTGCTCGCGCTGTACGCCGCCACAAAAGACATGCCGTGAATCGCCGCCACCGAGGACATATTAATGATGGAACCACCATTACCCGACGCTTCCATTGCCGGTATTGCCGTCTTACAGCCTAGAAAAACACCCTCGCTGTTGACCGCATTAACACGCCGGTAATCCTCAAGACTACAATCAACAACATTACCCAAGGTCATCATACCAGCGTTATTCACCAGCACATCCAAGCGGCCAAAATGCGCCACAGCCGTGCTCACTACCCGCTGCCAATCTTCTTCGCTCGTCACATTGTGCTTTACAAAAATGGCAGACTCTCCAATTTGCGCGGCAACAGCCTGGCCGTCGGCCTCGTTAAGGTCTGTCAGCACCACTTTTGCACCCTCGGCGGCGAGCATAATCGCGTCAGCCTTGCCCATGCCACTTGCCGCACCCGTTACAATGCATACCTTGCCGTTTACACGTCCCATTCCTTATTCCTCATTTTTATACTTCGTGTTAGTCTGAATTCACAGGTTACAGACCGATAACCAAGTAAATCACGGCAAGGCCTAAAAAAACAGTACATGGCTATTACCCTTTGGTAAGATTATGAAAAATAACATAGGTCGCAGTATGACTATTGCCAGATTGACTCAAACCCTCGCCATTTGCTCGCTACTATTACTCCTTATTGGCACAGCTGGCGTCCGCCTTCAGGCGTTTGACTACCAAATCGGCCTATCGATGTTTAGCCTTGCAGGCCTATTCAGCTTCATTAGCATTTGCGCATCGGCACTGTTTACCCGGCGCGCAAAGCACACCGAAGCGCGACGCAAACTCAGCAACGCCGCCCTAATAGCCCTGCCCGCCGCCATTTTTTTTAGCCTCAGCGTATTTCAGGGCGCAGGTGCACCATTGATTCACGACATTAGCACTGACCTCAGCAACCCACCGGAATTCGTCAAGGCGCCCAGCCTGCGCAAGCCAAGCGACAATAGCCTAAAATACCAAACGGCGAATATTCCACTGCAGCAGCAAGCCTACCCTGAGCTAAACAGCCTCATTAGTTCACTTTCAGTTCCCGCAGCTCAAAAACGAGCATACAAAATTGCTAGCGAAATGGGATGGCTGGTCTATTATCAGAATGACGGGCATTTGGAGGCCGAAGATCGCAGCTTTTGGTTTGGCTTTGTCGACGATATTGCCATTCGCATACAGGCCAGCGATGACGGCAGCATAATAGACCTGCGCTCAGCATCGCGCAAAGGCAAAGGGGACCTAGGCGTAAATGCAAAAAGAATTAAGGCATTCAGCACCTTATTTGCTCAAACCGATTCGGTTAATCCCTGAAAAAGCCCATGTAACTGTAAAACGTGGTATTCATAAAATTATGATTGAATTGATGGCACCACAGGATTATGTTGTGAAAAGCTCAAAAACACGCACTGCCAATGCGCGCAAATACTGGCAGAAAATCATTCCACGCCTGTGTTTAGCATCGTTACTATTGTGCAGTAGCACTCACGCTGAAGTCATTCGCACCGCCATGAACGAGGCCGGTGTCGTGGTCCTCACAAATAGCGAAGTACAAACAGGCGAGCTTAACTTAAGTAATCTGCGGGCAATTTTCACTATCCGCAAAAGAAGCTGGGACGACAAAACGCCCATAAAGGTGTTTGTTCTACCTGACCAAAACCCCCTGCACCAACAGTTTTGCAAATCAGTTCTCAAAGTTTACCCCTACGTGCTGCGCGAACAGTGGGACAGGCTAATATTCAGCGGAACCGGTATACCGCCAACTATCGTGAGCAATGAGCAGGAGTTGCAGGCAATTATTAATGCTACGCCTGGCGCCATTGGTTACGCCCCAAGCGACACCCTGAGCAGCACCGCAGAATTAAGCCGATCTTCATCCGAACTGTTCGTTCTTCGAACCAGCAGCGAGTACTAAACAATGCCTTCTTTTTTTAAAAATCTCATACAATGTTTAACACTCGGTGTCGCGTCTCTGAGCGTCACCTGTCCGACTCAGGCGAACATCAACAATGATTTGCAATTTCACGGCTTTTATTCCCAAGCTTATCTTTTGAGTGATGGCAATAATTTTTATGGCGACAGCCAGCGCGGTAGTTTTGACTATAGCGAGGCAGCTATTAACGGGACTTGGCGCGCCACACCAAACTTAAATTTTGCAGGCCAAATACTTAGCCGCGACGCTGGTAGCGCCGATAATGGCAGCGTTAAAATAGATTTTCTCTTTGCCGACATTAAAGCGGTGGAATCAGATAATTCCGGTTTAGGCTTTAGAATCGGCCGGGTGCGTAACGCCTACGGCTTTTATAACGACACCCGCGACGTCTTGTTTACCCGCCCTACCATATTAATGCCACAAGCCGTGTATTTTGAAGGCAACGGCTTAAGAGAACTGCTCTTCGCCAGTGACGGTGCCCAACTTTATAGTTACTGGGACGCCGACGAGAATTCAACCTCTTTTAATTTAACCATCGGTCGCAATAGCAGTCTGTCCGCAGACACTATCAAGATCCTTTTTGGTCCTAATGCAGCCGCCTTCATTCACAAGGGCGAGCTCAGAACGCCGATTTTTGGCCAAATACTGCACTCCAGAAACGGTGGCGACACTAAATTCGCACTGTCGATACTCGATGCGCAAATTGATCTACATTCTAACTTAGGCAGTTTTGCTGAATTCAACCTCGACGCCAGCGGCTACGTACTTTCAGCGCAGAAAAACCTCGCCACATGGAGCTTCACCACGGAATACAGCTTAATCACCACCAACTTTCACAGTTCGCAAGGCTCCCAAATCCAAGAAATTGAAGCAGCCTATTTACAAGCACAATATCGGCTGAGGCCAAGCATCACCCTAACCGGACGCTACGAATTAAGCGTGCTAGACCGGGATCGTCGCAACGAAACTGACAGCCACAATTTGGTTGTTGGCGCCCGCTGGACTCCCACCCCAAACTGGATTGTCGACGTAAACGTTTACGGTTTGCGAGGAACCAACGGTATACCAGCCATTGATAACGAAGAGAATATGCCCCTTAATGAGCGCACTGAAATCTTCGCGATTATGCTAGGGTACCGATTCTGAAAACGCCAAAACACATGGATCTGATCAAGACCAGCAGCCCGCAAGTCAACACCGTCAATCTCGGCCTTCAGCGCAAGCTCAGTGTTGTGTTATTTCTGGCCGTTGCACTTGTCATGGGCGGTCGTGGCTACTTGAACTACATCCAAACCGTGCAGTTACAACATAAGCAAGTAGCCGCAAACTTAAACCAGTTAGAGAGTACTTTTCTCGCCCTTAAAGATAGATCGAGCGAAGAGCTCTTTCGCCTCGCTGACCAACAAAGCATACCCAGCCAAGATGAATTTAGCAGCGACTCAATTCAGCCCCCGTCTTTGCTGTCTGGCATTGATTCCATATACTATCTAAGCAAAGATGGCACCATATTAGGCCGCTCAGTTCAAGATGGCGCAAGTATTCAGGCGACTAAAGCCCAAATATCTAAGGCTGTCAGCTTGCTTAATGACAGCCAACGCCCCATTGCGGCTCTAAATTGTATATTGCAATGTTTTCAGAGCGTCTACATTCCAATAATTGCGGACGACGGCCGCGAGCTTATTATTAATATAAACCGGTCGGCGACATTACTTATTCAAGATTTCTACGAAATCACCGGCGCCGATATCGCTCTATTAGCCATCAATCAGGAAGACGGCATATTAACAGCTGAGCGCATCATTGCGGCAAGCCATGCAAAAACAACGAGCCGGAATTTGAGTGATATTTTTAAGTTCATCGACTTTAACACCCGCGCTCCGCAGAATTTCTTTGACACAACACCAAATGGCTATTTTAGTGCCCGATTCTTCCCAATAAGTCATAACAGCGACATCACCTCTTATGCGGCAGTAATCAAAGATCAATCCCAAGTCGAGGAGCTACTCTCACAAGCGGTAAAAGACATATTATTTTCTACCCTCATTACCCTCGGGCTTATTATTATTTTGATTAGTCTCATTTTAAAGCCCTCGCTTGATCGTTTGATGAAACTAGCTAAAATCCTGCCAATGCTACCTGACGGTCATTTCCAAAAGGCCCAAACGCTTTTACGAGAACAAATTTCTCGGAAAAAATATTCTGATGAAATCGATATTCTTCATCACACCGTCGGCGAGGTTATCGACTCTTTGGAGCGCATGAATGCCAGTGTCGACCAACACCGCAATGAACTTAAATCAAAAATTGAAGCCCTTACTGAAGCAAAAGTATTCAATGAGCTAATACTTGATGCCTCGCCTTTAACAGTCATTATCCACGACAGTATCGGCACTATTCGAAATATAAACAAAATGGGTAGGGAGCTAACCGGGCTCAACATAAAGGCGCCACAAAATGCCAATATAAATACGTGGGTAAGAAACGAGAATCAGAGCAAATCACTTTCGGCTTCATTACAAAGTATTACCGACACCACCGGCAAAAAATCGCAAGGCCAAATGCCCTTTTTTACCGACGATGGTCGTAAACTGCATTTTCTGTGGACACATACTTGCCTGCATGTAAATGACGAAGCGCACATCTTGTCGATGGGCGTCGACATCACCGAGCGTAAGGAAGCGGCCGAAAGTCTCCGTTGGTTGGGCCAGCACGACCGTATCACTGGTCTACTCAATCGCAGTAGCTTTACCGAAAACGCCAATGAGTATATCGCCAAGCATCGCGACAATGACCTTATCGAATTGGTCATGTTCGATATTGATGACTTTGCAATTTTCAATGATCGCTTTGGTTTCGACGCCGGAGATCGCTTATTAAATGACCTGGCCGCACATTTACTTGATGCTTTGCCAGAAAACAGCCCCCTAGCAAGAACCGGTTCTGGCGAATTTTGTGCAATCGTTCATCACCCAAAGGATTCAAATCAAAGTGTAAAAGACCTCGGCCTTGAAAAGCTAACTCGCTACGCGTTCAGCAAGAATAATATCAGCGAAGAGATTTGTATTTCCATTGTCGTTGACAGTTACGACGACAGTTTAAGTGGTATTGACGAACTGATTTCTAACACCACATCAACAATGATAAAAGTCAAACACAAGGCGCGGGGAAGTCTGTATTACGCCGCAGAATCCGACGACACCAGCCGAGTATCTCGGCACGAAAAGTACCGAATGAAAGAGCAATTACAATCAGCGCTAAGCGGCAACCGGCTTGTGCTATTTTATCAGCCAATTTTAGACTTAAGCCTAAACAGCATTAGCCACTGCGAATGTTTAGTGCGCATGCTCGATGACGAAGGCCAATTTATTTCCCCCGCCCACTTCCTCGGCATCGCCGCTGAATCTGGCTTAATGCCACGACTAGACTTCTCGGTAATGGAAAAGGCCATGCGCCAGCAGCGCATGTGGGAAGATTCTGGCATCAATACCGGCCTTAGTATCAATATTACCGCGCCAACCCTTGAACAGACTGATTTTGAAGAACGCCTAAACGAGATTTTAAAGCGGACTGGCGCGAATCCCGACCGTCTCATCTTTGAGGTTGTCGAGACCGACGCCTTAGAGAACTTAAGTGCCGCAAGAAAACTGCTTAATAATTTTAAAGCGGTGGGCGCTAAAGTCGCGTTTGACGACTTTGGCATTGGCTTTACGTCCTTTGAATATGTGCGCGAACTACCGGTAGATTACATTAAAATAGACCAGTCCTTTATTCGCTTTATTCACGAGCGCGAGAGCGACCAAGTGCTGGTAAAATCAATGGTGGAAATGAGCCACAATCTCGGCAAAAAAGTTATTGTCGAAGGTGTAGAAAACCGCGAAGCTCTAGAAATTGTGCGAGATATGGGCGTAGAGTACGTGCAAGGTTATTACGTTTGCCGACCGATGCCCATCAGCGCGCTGGATCTTTCATTGCGAATTCACGACTTTTAACTGGCGCTCGCATTTCGGCTCCGAGCGCCAGTTAAAGATTGCGTTGCTACTGCGTTCTAACCCGCGCTACCGCGCTTTTCCAGCCGGTGTAGCGTCGAGCGCGATCAACTTCATTCATTGCCGGATCAAAGCCCCCTTCACACTGCCAGAGCGCGGCAATTTCCTCGAGCGACGCGTATACGCCTAATTGCAAACCCGCTAAATACGCGGCGCCGAGTGCTGTCGTCTCGCTGACGAGTGGACGCTCGCAGCGACAGTCAAGCATATCGGCAAGGCGCTGCACCACCCAATCGTTAGCGACCATTCCGCCATCCACCCGCAGCGTCGCAAAGTCAGCGCCATCGCCGCGCATAGCCTCTAATAAATCGCGGGTTTGGTAACAGACCGACTCCAAGGCCGCCCGCGCAATGTGCGCGATGCCGGTATCTCGGGTCAGCCCCAAAATTGCGCCGCGGGCGTCGGGGTCCCAATATGGCGCACCCAGCCCGGTAAAGGCTGGCACCATATAAACACCGTTCGAACTTGCCACGCTTTCAGCCAAAGGCTGGGTCTCTGAGGCTGAACCAATGAGGTGTAAGCCGTCACGTAGCCATTGCACAGCGGCACCGGCGACAAAAATACTTCCCTCTAAGGCATAGGTGACCTCACCCTTAATGCGGTAAGCCACCGTCGTCAGGAGGCGATGTTTAGAGCTTAAAGCCTTGGTTCCGGTATTTAGCACCACAAAACACCCTGTCCCGTAGGTGCTTTTTACCATGCCGGGTTTAAAGCACGCCTGACCAACCGTGGCCGCCTGTTGGTCGCCAATTAATGCGCAAATCGGTATCGCCGAGCCAAACAAGTCTGACGTGCATCGGCCATAATCATCGCAGCTGTCTTTGACTTCGGGCAGTAGGGTCTTAGGAATATTAAACAATTCCAGTAGTTCGGCATCCCATTGCTGTTTATGAATATTAAACAATAAGGTACGAGATGCATTTGTCGCATCCGTGGCATGCTGCTCGCCGTCGCTTAAGCGCCACAATAAAAAACTATCGATCGTACCAAACGCCAGCTCCCCTGCCTCAGCACGTTTCCGGGCACCCTCCACATTATCCAGCAGCCACGCCACTTTAGTCCCAGAGAAATACGGATCTAACAGCAAGCCGGTACGTTGCGACACCAAGTCTTCAACGCCCTGCGACTTCAACTCAGCACACTGTTTAGCCGTGCGTCGGTCCTGCCAAACAATCGCTGGATAAATCGCTTTCCCCGTTTTCCGATCCCAGATCACCGTGGTTTCACGTTGATTGGTGATTCCAATGCCAGCAATCGCCGACGCCTTTAGGCCAGCATCCGCTATCGCCTTACGGCAACTATTTAAGGTCGTTTGCCAAATTTCTTCTGGGTCGTGCTCTACCCACGCATCCTCAGGATAGTGCTGGCTAAACTCCTCTTGACCAAGCCCACAGACCTCTCCCCGACTATTGAAGACGATTGCCCGTGAACTGGTAGTACCCTGATCAATCGCCAGCACATAAGTTTGCGTCATTTCTCATTACTCTTGTGAATTGCTAAGGGCAATGATGGCAGAGTCGGTGGTCTGCGGCCATAAACCGGCGGGATTTTTACGCGCAATTGGGGTCTAGGCCAAAATTCCACCGTCAACGCGAATATGCTCGCCAGTAATATGACAGCCATCTTCGGACGCCAGCATGGCAACAACACCAGCTACGGTCTCAGGCCCTTTGGCGCCACTCAGGGAGGTGATGCGGCTAAGTAAGTCAAAATCGGCATCTTCCGGAAAACTTAAGCCCTGCACCATATTGGTATTAATATCACCTGGGCAAACACAATTGGCACGCACCCCGCGTTTGGCGTATTCAACAGCAATACTCCGAGTCAGGGCGAGTACCCCACCCTTGCTTGCGCCATAGGCTGCGCCCCATGGTAAACCCTGCAATGATGCCGTAGACGCCGCATTGACAATATTGCCCTGGGTTTTAAGCAATTCAGGTAAGGCGGCCTTACACAGCATAAACGTGCCGGTTAAATTTACTGCAATAATCTGCGACCACATGTCAAAGCTGGTCTCATGGCAATTTGAAAAACGCAAAATACCTGCCATATTAACGACGACATCAAGCTTACCGTAATTAGCCACACAAGCAGCCACGGTGGCCTCCGCGGCGCCCGGCGCACTCACATCAAAACACTCCGCTATCGCCGTGCCGCCCGCGGCATTGATCTCTTGAACTAAACTCGCCACATCGCCTTCTTGGATATCGGTGCAGTAGAGTTTACCGCCTTCTGCGGCAAGCCTGAGTGCACAAGCTCGACCGATACCAGAGCCGGCACCAGTAACTAAGATCACTCTATCGGTAAATCGCTTCATACTGTCTCCTATTGTTATTCTTAAAATGTATCTAGAAATTTTATCGATATCACTTAACGGCCGATATGCCCCAATTGCAGTAGACCAAACTCGCCAGCAACACTGCGGCGACCAGTGACCCCATTTGCCAATGAGATGACGTGTTTCGTTCTTGTCTTAATTTCCTTGTCGACTAAGCTGGCCGCAACCGTAATAATTTTTGTCATTAATACATTTGAGACCATCACCATGAGCGATCTCGACGACTTCCGCGCCAGCGTCAAAGCCTGGCTGCAGGACAACTGCCCAGTATCCCAGCGCCAGCCCATTACCAGAGAAGAGCAGGTTTGGGGCGGCCGCAATATGAGCTTTCCGAGTGCCGACGCCAAATTATGGTTTGAGCGGATGCGCGACAAAGGGTGGACCGTGCCAGAATGGCCCTGCGAATTAGGCGGCGGCGGCTTAAATGAGCGCGAGGCGAAAATACTGAAGGAAGAAATGAAAGCCCTTGGCTGCCGTACACCATTGTATGACCTCGGCATATGGATGCTCGGCCCCGCCGTATTGGAATATGGCAGCGAGGATCAACGTCGCCAACATATACCCAAAATCGCCCGTGGTGAGGTGCGCTGGTGCCAAGGTTACTCCGAGCCCGGTGCCGGTTCTGATCTTGCGAGTCTGCAAACCCGCGCGGAAGACTGTGGTGACCACTTTTTAGTAAACGGCAGTAAAATTTGGACAACCAACGCCGATAAAGCTGACTGGATATTTTGCTTGGTGCGTACCGACCCCGAGGCTAAAAAGCAGGAAGGTATCAGTTTTTTATTGATCGACATGGATCAGCCCGGCATCACGGTGAAGCCCATTCCATTGATTAGCGGCGATTCTGAGTTTTGCCAAACCTTTTTTGACGATGTCAAAGTCCCTAAAAGTAATCTTATCGGCGAGTTAAATAAGGGCTGGTCGGTCGCCAAGTCTCTGCTCAAACACGAGCGCAAGCTTATGGCCGAGATTGGCGGCGACACCCCAGGACCAAGCTTTTCGCCAGTACAAGCAGCCTTAAAGTACGTTGGCTTAGATGCAGACGGAAAGCTTAAAGATCGCGGCCTGCGCGAGCAATTGGTCGCCCATGAGATGCGCTTTCGGGCACTTGGGCTCACTCATTTCCGCAGTTTTGAAGAACGTATGCACGGCAATACCGATAACAGCATTCCCTTGATTATGAAGTATGTAGGCACAGAAGAAACCAAGCGCAAGGAAGAGGTCTTAATGGCGATTCTGGGCAATCGCGCCCTCGGCTGGGACGACCCAGAGTTTAGTGATGACGAGTTGCTAAGCAACCGAGGCTGGCTATTTTCAAAAGCCCTCTCGATTGCCGGTGGCACCTCAGAAGTGCAATTGAATATTATCGCCAAGCGCGTATTGGGACTTCCGGTATGAATGCCCGCAACCAATTCACGGTAAATACGCTTGTCGCAAACGCTAAGGAGACCCGCAATGCCACTCGTACTCAATGAAGAGCAGCGCTTGCTGAAAGACACCGCCAAAGACTTTTTAAATAAAACCGTGCCCGTTGAGGCGCTGCGACAACTTCGCGACAGTAAAGATGCGCTTGGCTATAAACCAGAGCACTGGCAGAAAATGTCGGAACTGGGCTGGGCAAGTATGATCATACCCGAAGCCTATGACGGCTTAGATTTCAGTTTTTTAGGTTTAGGTGCCGTACTTGAAGAGAGTGGCCGCACGCTGGCTGCGTCGCCCCTTTTCGCCAGTGTCGTGCTTGGTGCTTCTGCCATTATTATTGGCGGTAACGAAACACAAAAGGCAACACTATTGCCGCAAATTGCGAGTGGCAATTTGCGGTTTGCCCTCGCTATTGACGAGAGCGCTCACCACAGCCCTGACGACATTAACTGTACCGCAACAGCAACTGACAACGGCTATAAGCTGAATGGCAGCAAGACCTTTGTTCTGGATGGCCACAGCGCCGACCAGCTCATTGTTGTTGCCCGTAGTCAGTCTCAAAGCCGCGGTCGAGATGGCCTAAGCTTGTTCATTGTCGATGCAAACACCGCTGGCATTGAGCGTAAACGCCACTATATGCTCGACAGCCGCAATGCAGCGAGCATCCAATTTGAAGATGTTCATGTCTCGAGTGAAGCACTACTTGGCGATGCAGACCAAGGCTGGTCACTACTCGATAATGTTTTAGATCGCGGTCGTATTTGCCTCGCGGCAGAAATGCTCGGCGGCGCGCTAGAATGTTTTGAGCGCACAGTTAGCTATCTCAAAGAGCGAGATCAATTTGGCGTTAAAATTGGTACGTTCCAAGCCCTGCAACATCGCGCCGCGATTATGTTCACCGAGCTGGAATTAGCAAAATCTGTCGTGTTAGATGGTTTGTCGGCTATTGACGACAATAGAACTGACCTCGCACAACTAGCCAGTTTAGCCAAGGCACACTTGAACGATGTGTTTGAATTAGTGACAAATGAAGCTGTGCAAATGCATGGTGGCATCGGTGTTACCGACGAGCTGGATATCGGTTTATTCCTAAAGCGCTCCAGAGTAGCGAATCAAATCTTTGGTAACAGCAGCTTCCATCGCGACCGCTACGCCAGCCTCTGCGGCTATTAGCCAGTACAGCCCCTGCGCTAACGGCGCAGGGGCTAATATTTAAAGCCTAATCGGAATTTAGAAGCGCAACACAAAGTCGGCATTATTGCGTGGCGCACCCAAAAACAGGGTTAAACTTTTAAACAACTCACTACCAGGCGCTGGCGACAGCGTAAGATTACCGCTCGCCCGACCACTATTCATCAACTGCACCTGGCCACGCACACGGTTCGGATTATTCTCATCCACCAGTACTGTTAGCAAGCCATTTACACAGCTCAGCTCAGCAGACACTGGCGCGATAGTGCTGATACCGTCGATATCACCAAGCAATGAGGCCAAGGTAAACGTCCCCTCGATCGAACTGCAGCCGGTGCTGCTCAGTCTAGCCGACGCCAACACCAAATCGACGCCACCATCAAAACCCATACTCGGCAGCTGGGCAATGCCCATCAATTCAGCAATTTTGCCGTGCGCCTCAACATCGCGCAGCTTAAGGGTATCTCCTGCAGCCAAACCCAGTAGCGCAGTCGCCTTCACCGGGCTGGCAATACTAATCGCCAATGGCACGCCACGAAACAGCCCCACCGGACTAAAGCGCCACTGTAATTGACTGGCATGAACATCACCGAATTGGACATGATCAATCTGCCCCCGCCACGCACGGCCAGTGACCGTTCCGAGTTTCAGTTCGGGCACTTGTTTGGCTAAAATGTCCGTCACCAACCACGCTGGGCTCGTCATCAACAAACACACTAAAAAGAAGACCGTACCGCAAACAACCCACAGGGAACGCCTCATCCCTCGCCCCCAACTGATGCCCGCAAAGACACACTGCCAGGCACATCCAATAAACTCATATTGACCGAATACAATGTCATACCCGCAGTAGATAGGGCTTCAATTAGCTGCACTGCGCTAGTGTAATCGGTGCTGGCCACCCATAGACTGTAGCGCCCAGCCGACTGTGGCTCAATGCGGTTAACATTGACGCCCAGCGCCGCTGCCGCGCGGGTTATTTGCTGCTGTAGTGAACCCGATAGCGCACTCGCCGGCACATTGCCATGTGCGGCTTGCAATTGCTTTGCCGCTTGCTGCATCCAAAGATAGGAACTACGACGCTGTTCTACGCGAGTTTGGGCATTATCGCGGGCCGCTAACAATGGCTGCCACAAAAGCAGCCATATCATTAAGGGCACCGCCACCGCGGCCCCAGCGATTAGCGTAAAGCGCTCTTGGTCGCTGCGGCCCTCAAGCAGTTGGTTTAACCATTTCATTGCGCGTCACCCCGTATGCTTATCTGTCCCGCTATGCCGCCATCTTGCTGGCCGAAAGCGCCCCGCTCCACATTAACGCCCTGCGCCTTCAGCGTCGCCAGCCATTGATCTATCACTTCATAGGAGGCCGCGTTCAGGATTAATTTCATCACCGCAGGGTCGTTCTCATAATTTAGCTGTGCAAGCGTAATACCCGGCTTGGTCTTAGTCGTCGCCGCGACTTTTTCGAGCCAAGGCATCATCAAGTCTTTACCGCCCGTCTTTTCAAGCGCATTGAGCTGGCTGCGCATCTGACTGCGGGCGTTAACCACGCGACTCCCCGGGAAGGTCTGCTGATATACCGCGACCATTGCCTCATCGAGGGCGTCCGCCTCACGATTATCCCGATACGTCTGCAGGCCTAAACTCATCCAATGCAAACCCAAAAGGGCCACCAGCAAGATAAGTGGCCACCGCAAACGAGCAATCGCCTCACCGCTTTCGTCTTTTAGTAAATACGGGCCACTTAGCAAGGACAGTGGCCAAGCTTGAAAACCGATTGCGAAGGCACGCAGCCTATTTTCACATTGTTCTATAACATGCTCACCCTCACCAAATCGGCTTTCCTCGCAGTCGCCAATGCAATACACCTGCACGGGCGTCGCGCTGACTTCAGGCCCGACAATTTGCTGCCACACCGCAAAGTTTTCGCTGCTCATGCCCATAGGCTGAGCATGAATATTCGCCGCCACCTGAGTATTATCGATAACAACCGTATTGGGGGGTAACACTGCGTAGTCAGGTAGCAGTGCTTTAATGCGCAAACCGCTTTGCCGCAAAAGGTCTAAACTGGCTTTTACCACACCGTGATCGGCCACCAGCACATCCGTAGGCTGCTTTGCCTGCAATACACCGACCGCAAGATGAACTGTGTCTAAATCAGTGCAGAGTTTATCTTCAAGCTGATAGGGCAATGCCGCCATACCAACCCGACCACCCTTGGGTAATACCACGCGATGGGCGCTGACCGCCGCGCCCGGTAAAAGTGCGTAGCACGGTACCGCAGCGCAAGATTCTGCCAACGTGCCGAGTTCACGGCCATTAGCCAACACCCCTTCGGCAATCACCTTGTGATGCTCATTGTCCCAATGCAGCCAGGGCACAGGGGCCTCTGCATCAAGGGGTAGATCTAGTAACAACAGCGCGCTCAAAAAACTTCTCCATACTCACGGGCATAGACAACTGCCTTGCCATTTCGTAACACGATTCGACTATATAAATGCAGCTGACGCTGTTCGTAAAAAACATCGCTCAGCCCTTTAAAATAGTGCGAGCTGACACCCAAACCCTGAATATAAACAGTTGGCAATGGCTCTTCTGCGGAAAGCCCTAATTCAGCAATAAAACTAGCCACATCGGGCCAACCATTTTCCGGACGCCGCTCTAAAATCGCAAGTACTTCAGCAACGCCGAGTACATTACCAATCGCCGCAGCAAGCAATGGGGCCTGAGCCGGGCTAAGGGTATTGATATTTAATACTGTATTGACCTCGGGCAAAGCGCAGAGGTATGGCGCCAGTCGCGACTGCTCACCCTCTTCAAACTCGGCAAAAAGGCCGAGTTCACTGACCGAGTCTATCAAACTATTTGGCGGCAGATAGGGATAATCCTTGGCGGTGTAAAGCAAGTCTTCAGCGCCGTAGATACCTTCTGGGGAAAAGTCCTCGTCAATCCAATCTTGGGTGCGCCCCATAATAAATTCTGCGCGCTGCGGAGAAAACTCGAGATTGCTTAACAAACCACTAAACACCTGCTCGGCAGTCGTTAACTCCACGCTGCCTCCTGTCGCCGATTCTGGTTTATACAGCGAATTGATATTAAAACAGGCCTGCTCATCGGTAATTAAACCGGCAATAGAGCCACCGTCAATGGGAAAAACAATATCCTTGCGCGCCCAATCTTGACCTAAATGCACCACAGACTCGCCGGCAATATCCTCGAGGGCAAAGACTTCAATACGCTCCCCGCCCAATGAATACCAATACGCCTGATCCATAATTCGCTGATTTAATAAACGCTGGCTGCTATAACGCACACCATCAACAAGCCCTACCGCCAGCACCACCATTACGGCAACAATCAACAAGACCATCATCAGCGCTGCGCCGCGCTGGCGCAGGAGTGTAGAAGACCTCACTGAATCGCCTCCGGCAACAAGACATTCAGTCGAATATCGTCCCACACCCCAACGGCCGTCAACATCCGCAGCGCCTTGGGTTGGCTGGCATTTATTTGAGTACTTGGTGGCCAAAACGTTGACCAGCGTTCGCCATCGTATAATTCAACAACAAACTGACTCACATCGGTCAATAAAACTTGACGCTGCCAATGGGTATTACTCGCAGGATCGGCAACCCCCGCGCTGTAACGAATTAGCGCTTCGTCTTCTTTTACATAGCGAACCCGCTCTAACTTGCTGCCCAAACCTCGCCCCGGCAAAACCCGGCGGCCAGCATGTACAAACTCCAATTCGCTGTCTTCACCGACCTGCGCCGCAATAATATTTGCAGGCATTACGTCGCCCTGTGAATCTCTCGGAATACGCGGGGTAAGCTGCTCTACGTCGTGGCGAAATATTGTCAATGCCAGCGCGAGGCGCTCTAGATTCTGCTGACGCTGCTCAATAACCGCCTGATTATTAAGCGAGCTATTCAGCAAGAGTGAACCTGCGGTGCCGATTAGCGCCATAATGCCGACCGCAATCAGTAACTCAACTAGGGTAAACCCCCGCATGGCATTATACGTTTTCATTTATTGAGGAATGCCGAACGCGTGGCCAACACATCAGTAGCCTTTTGCAGCGTCACCGTTATGTCCACGCGACGAATATCTGGGTGTGGCGTTTGCTCAACACTGCGCTGCCAATTAAAGTCAAAACCTGCCATGGATTCTTTGCCACTATTATTCGTTCCATAGCCATCGCGAAGAATATCAATTAAAACATTGTGGGCCACTAAATCGGCAAACTGTCGCTCTTCAATCGCGCTAATACTGCGCGCGCTCTCGGTGAGACTTTTGGTTAGCGTCACCGCAGCAGTGGCAAAAATCATCAGCGCTACCATAATTTCCAATAAGGTAAACCCACGCTGACGATCCTGTAAATTAGGCCTCATGGTCGATCAACCGTGAGCTGTTCGTCAAAACTAAGTGATTCTGTGCCAGCCGTTGATAAACGCCACTCAAAAGGCGAGACTTGGCCGTCTGACAAAAACAACAACTGGGGGTTCACCTCCTGTTCCGTATCCTCACTATCCAATCGTGCTTTTTCATGCAAAACCTCGCCATCAACGAGAAGCTCGGTCTGAACATCGTCGTCCAGTGCAATGCTTTTTGCTAAAACACCTTGCGCTATTTTCTGCCAGCCATCGGCAGTTAATACGTAAAAATTGCCGCGCTGATTCCGCCATTGCAAGCCCAAACTATGACCACTAAAAACGGCTTCGGCACGCGCACTGCGCAAACTGCCAATCAGTTTAAAGCGCTGCTCTTGCAGTAAGGCGCCGCCGTCTTTAGACGGCAGCGTTAATGCTGCGACACCACTGAGCAGGCCGATAATAAAAACAACGACCATTAATTCTAGCAGTGAAAAGCCGGACTCATTCCTGCCAGTTGACGATATCACGTGCAAGCCCTTCTCCACCTTCTTCCCCATCAGAACCGGTAGAGTACAAATCGAAAGGTCCATGTTCACCCGGCTGGATATACACATACGGTGTTCCCCATGGGTCTTCAGGTAGGCGCTTAATATACCCGTTACTGCGATAATTTTTGGGCTGATTGCCCGTCTCTGGCCGAGTAATCAGCGCCTGTAAACCCTGGTTGGTAGTGGGGTAAACATGGTTATCAAGCTTGTACATATCCAGTGCTTGCTCAAGTACCGAGATATCGGCACGGGCTTTTTCGACCATGGCGCGATCTTGATTTTGTAAGACATTGGGGGCAACCACAGCCACTAGCAAACCCATAATAACGATAACAACCATGATTTCGAGAAGGGTAAAACCCGACTGGCGGCGTGCTACCCTAGACGACTTTTCTATCTCAAACATATCCACAAACTCCTAAAACTGAGTCAAATTATTTAACTGTAATATCGGCAGCATAATCGCCAGTACAATGGATAGAACCACCCCACCCAATACCACTATTAATAGCGGCTCAAATAGGCTTACAAACATCTGTACCCGCTGCTGCAACTCTCTTTCAAGATTGCTTGCAGCACGCTGTGTCATGGCTTCCATTTCACCACTGGCCTCACCACTGGCAATCATATAAATCGCAAGCGGGGGCAGTTCAGCCTCATCCTGAAGGCAGCGGCTAAAGCTTTTGCCTTCGCGCACTTGCTCCCGCACCAGCGCCATGCTTTTCTTTAAATGAGTATTACCCAAGGTATCGCAAGCGACTTTGAGGGTTTCCAAAAACGGCACACCAGACGACATCAATATCGCGAGGGTTCGCAACATCCTTGCGGCATCCAGCTCCAGCATCAGCAGTCCCCACAAAGGCAGTTTCAAAATAGCCTTGTCAGCTTGCAAGCGATGCTCCGGCGAGTTCAGCCACCAACGGCCAAGTACCGCTACCGCAATAACACCTAAAATAATGTATAGCCAATTCGCAATTAAACCGTCACTCAAGGTAATGAGCACGCGAGTTAGCGTCGGCAAGGCTTGATCATAATGAGCAAATTGGGCGGTGACCTTGGGCACCACAAACGTCATTAAGGCGCCAACCACCGCTAGGGCAACAAACAATAGCACCACCGGATAAAGAGCCGCCTGCACAATAACACCGCGCAGTTTTTGACTGTCTTCGGTGTAATCCGCTAACTGATCCAATATTAGCCCCAGATCGCCGGATTTTTCTCCGGAACTCACTAAAGCGCGGAACACCGGATTAAATACCCGAGGGTGTTCGTTCAAACCATCGGCGAGTGAATGCCCTTCTAACACCCGCGCCCGCAAATCAAGCACCACTCGTTTCAGATAAGGCTTACGGGTATGTTTGGCGGTTGCCGCCAGCGCTTCTTCTAGGGGAATACCAGACTGAATCAAAGTCGCCAAATGCCTTACAAACAAAGCCAGATCGGCAATACTAACCCGCGCACCAGCAAAGCTGCGGCGGGCATTATCGGCGCGAGTCTTGTCACGAGTTTGCTTTAGGTCGATGGGGAAAAGCTGCTGATCACGCAGCATCTGCCGAGCCTGACGACTGGAGTCGGCCTCGATCATGCCTTTTTTATTGGCACCAGCACTGTCTAGGGCGCGGTATTCAAAGGCCGGCATTGCTGCTCTCGCGTACGCTGCGCAATAATTCGTCAAGGCTAGTTTGGCCGTCTAACACAAGGCGCCGCCCCTCACCCATCAAGGACGGCATATGATCGCCAACCTGACGCAAAATATCTTGTTCGCCAGCACGGTTGTGAATTAATTCTGCAACCTCGCGGTCAATTACCAGCAACTCGTACACGCCTTGTCTACCGCGATAGCCAGTATGCTGACACTCATCACAACCCGCCGCATTAAAGGCGCCCTGACCTTCTAGTTTTGGGTCGCCCAACAACCGCGCTTCGGTCTTGTCTAAGACAATGGGGTGACGGCAAGTTTGGCAGAGTTTTCTGACCAGACGCTGAGCTAATACGCCCTTCAAGCTCGAGGCAATCAAATACGGCTCAACGCCGATATCAACTAAGCGCGTCACTGCGCCAACGGCGGTATTGGTGTGTAAAGTCGACAGCACCAAGTGCCCTGTCAAAGAGGCTTGCACTGCGATCTCTGCAGTTTCCTGGTCCCGAATTTCACCCAGCATCACCACGTCCGGGTCTTGACGCAATATCGCCCGCAAACCTCGCGCGAAGGTCATACCGACCTTGGCGTGCACCTGAGTTTGGCCGATGCCTTCAATATCGTATTCCACCGGATCTTCAACGGTGAGAATATTGCGGCGCCGGTCGTTGAGGGCCATTAAACCCGCATACAAGGTCGTCGTTTTACCCGAGCCCGTGGGGCCCGTGACCAAAATAATCCCGTTAGGCTGCTGCAAAAGATCTTTAAGGGTATCCAGCGTGCGCGACGGCATACCCAGCTGCTCTAGATCGATACGCGCTGCTTGCTTGTCGAGCAATCGCATCACCACTCGCTCACCGTAATTCGAGGGAATGGTCGATACCCGCACGTCAACTGCACGGCCAGCAATGCGCAAAGAAACGCGGCCATCTTGCGGTACGCGCTTTTCGGCAATATCGAGTCTAGACATAACCTTAATTCGCGACACCAGCAATGGCGCCAAACGGCGACTTGGGGTTAAAACTTCCTGCAAAATACCGTCAACGCGCAAACGCACCGACATCGTTTTTTCATAGGTTTCAATATGAATATCAGAGGCATCACGCTTTAATGCTTCACCGAATAAGGCGTTGATTAAACGAATAACCGGCGCGTCATCTTGCGCATCGAGCAGGTCTTGAGACTCGGGTATCTCCTCGGCGAGGCGATCGAGATCCACCTCACTGGAAATATCACCCATTGCCGACATTGCGTCGCCCTGCTGGCGCTGGAAGGTCTCATTAATTTTATCCTGTAAAACTTTTTCTTCACAGAGCGTAAACACTAAGGGCTGGGGAATAACCCGCTGCACTTCGGCAAGCGCCGACGGTGGCGTTTGCTTGCAACACAGCAGCATTAATTCACCGCTGGCATTCTCTTCAATAAGAACGCGGTTACTGCGGGCGAAGGCATACGTTAGGGTTTGCGACATATCAGTGTGAAGCCTCGTTCACACTGACTAGATCGGCCTTGGCACAATCGCCCTCTGTTTCACAATCGACGTGCAGTTCAGGCGCAGTTGCCTTACCGTCATTTTGTTGACGCTCACTGGGAACCTCGCTGCGCTTATCTGATGACGGTTGAATTTGGCGTTTTTCAACGGCTTCTTCGGCTGGCGACATTGGTGGCGGCACCGGCTTATGGGGCAATATATTTGGCGGGGATGCATCCATACCCGTCCATTCAGGCAGTACAGCGAGATCGGTAAATGGGAATAAATTAATGCCCTGCTCCGCCTTCACTAATTGCTCGGCACGAATAAAGTTGTATTTGCGGGCACTTAAATCCGACAAAGTGGCTTGATCGCGCACAATGGTGGGACGAATAAATACCATCAAATTACGCTTAACCTTGCTGGTGCTGTCAGAGCGGAATAAACGGCCAAGAATCGGAATATCACCGAGCAAAGGCACTTTTGCAGTCTGCTCTGTCACCTGGTCGTCAATTAAACCGCCAAGCACAATTGTCGCGCCATCATTCACTAAGACCGAGGTCTTAATGGTACGCTTATTGGTGATGACGTCAGCGGCGTTGGTTGATGGGCTTAATGAAGAAACTTCCTGCTCAATATTCAGTTGCACTGCGTCGCCTTCATTTATCTGAGGCGTAAACAAAAGTTTGATACCCACTTCCTGACGGCTAATCGTCTGAAAGGGGTTGGTATTGGTGGAGCTTGCGGTTGAACCGGTAATGACCGGAATTTCTTGGCCAACTAAAATAGACGCCTCTTCGTTATCCAGGGTCAATAGGCTTGGCGTAGACAAGATATTCGATTCTGAGTCGCTCGCTAACGCGGTTAACAAGGTAGCAAAACTAAAGGCGCCATCGCGCAGTTTACCCAGACCAATCGCCGCGCCGCGCACACCGCTAGCGGCCGCTGCCGCCGCCTCTTCACCGGCGAGTAAACTAATAATACCAGGGGTGCTACTGCTACCCGACGCGCCGCCACCAAAGTTAATGCCACCGGCTGGCTGATTACCGCCATTTGCTCCTTTAAACAACCATTGCACACCCAGTTCTTTAGCGCGATTGTCTGAGACTTCGATAATAATAGCCTCAACCAATACCTGGGCGCGGCGGATATCAAGGTCGCGAATAACCGAGAGCAAATCCGTAATAATATGAGGGCTGCCCGACAGCACAATAGAATTGGTTTGTTCGTGGGCTTCTATATTGATTAATGACGACGAGTCGCCCGCGGCAGCTGGTCGACCAGCTGCCTGGTCGCCTTTCACAATGGTATCGCTAATGCTTTTAAGCACCGGTGCTAAATCGACCGCTTTCGCGTACTTGAGGTATTGCACGCGAATATTAGACTGGCTACTCACTTCGCTGTCGAGATCAACCACTAGGCGCCGCAAATAGCTCCGCGCCTCATCGTCGCCAAACAAAATCAAGGTATTCGTGCGAGGATCAGCCGCGACAACCGGCTTGGAGGCACCGCGTTTACGGGTTTGTTGCGACAGAACCTTAGTAAGAATACGTTCGACTTCTTCAGCCGAGGAATTTTTTAAAACCACGGTTTCCATTAATTGCGAATCAACCGAGTTGATCGCATTAATAATCGACATCAAACGCCGCACATTAGATTCGCGGTCGGTAATCAGAATAATATTGGAGTCAGCGTAGCTCGTGATAACGCCAACTTTATTATCGACCAGCGGCCGTAGCGACTTAACCAGCTCATCGGCATCGGCATTTTGCAGTTGCGCGATACGGGTAATAATAGATTCGCTGCGGCCGGTTGCATTACGACCGAGCTGCACCTCTATGCCTTCAATTTTTGCCGCTTGGTTGGGAATAACCTTGAGTATTCCGTCACCCACCTCAATGGCAGAATAGCCTTCGACACCCAGCTGTAACAAAAATATTTGGTAAAGTTCATCGGCATCGAGCTTACGATGGCTCTGCACCGTAATTTTACCTTTCACCCGGCTATCAACCACAATGGTTTTACCCGTGAGTTTGGCGACGGTGTCGATAAATTCGCCAATATCAACATTTTGCATATCCAGTTCAAAGCGCTCGGCCAAGGCCGTGCCAGAGACAGTTAGAAATAGACAAAATGTGATGCTTAACTTCAGTAGCAAGGATTTCATAGATCAAATCTTTTGGTGAGTATGGTATCTGCGCGTTTAATCAGCAGCTCGTAGGAACTGGTGTTTTCCATCATTTTCATTAATTCTTGGGTCGACATATCGGAGAGCGACTGACCATTAACCGACAGCAACACGTCGCCAGGCTCCAGTGACAGCTGCGAGAATAGGCGTGTATCCCGCCCCGGCTTCACTTCATAACCGGTAAGTCTGCCGCCATCCATAACCGGGTTCACGGAAAAAAACCGCACTAACTGCAATGGACTGTTTTGCAAGGTGTCGCGGGGGTCACCCACTAATTCCCGAATTCCTGCAGTGCTTAAATCGACATTTTCCGCATTGCTTGGACGGCTGTTTGTCGAGGCTGCCCGCAAACCGGTCGCACCGGCTTTCTGATCTAGCTCGATTTTTTCCTGTTTACGATTGTTCTCAATAATTATGTGGTCGGCCAATACCGCGAGTAAGGTAACGGTACCCGGCACTTCAATTTTCTCACCGATGCCATAGGCCTTCGTTTTATTACCGTGACGCAACACCGCAACGCCGCGCTCATCGTTACCCGCCACAAGGCCGATTACAGTAATTTTTAGAGCGCTGCGCCGAATGTCTTTTTGAATTTCTGTCGCGGCCACCGCGTTACTCGGCCGCAGACCAAACAAAGGTACTGCCAGCAAACTTTGCACATCGTAATTTTTGGCGCTAGATTTGCTTATCGAGGTCACGACCACTGGGCCGGCACTCGGTAGCTGCACGCCACGAAAAAGCGCAACCACCTGCCAACACAAGCCCGCAAGAACAGCCAATAGCAAAGCCGCTATTAGGGCAGTTAAGCAGCTAGCCAACCGAGGCGTGAGCATTTTCACCCATGTCATAGACTGCTCCACGTCTCAGTTTTCCCCCTGAAAGAAGGCTAGGCGCCGAATAGTAGCGGAATAATATGACATTTTTCTTACATCATCCTGTGTAATATGCGACACCCGAAACAGGCGCGTGCCCGACTTGCACTGCAGATCTAGGCCTATTTAAACACGCAGTGCTTAGCGTAATCTTTGGCCTCATTGCCAGACCAATCACCCTTGGGCTTGTTTTCCATGGCTGTACACCACGCATCACTACCAACTTCCGGCGCGCAGGCTGCGACTACAGCCACCGACAGGAGCAAAGCAACCACTGTTATTATTCTCTTCATGAGATCTTCCTAGCAGCACAAATATTCACAGAGTGTAACAGAGGGCGACACCCACAGGCACGACCCCCGGCTCAATTACGCTTAAAAAATAGCGATAGCTCAAACTTCAACCATATCAAAGTCGAATTTGCTAATACCGCAGTCTGGGCACTCCCAGTCTTCTGGCACATCGGCCCAAGCCGTTCCGGCGGCAATGCCGTCGTCAGGCCAGCCCTCAGCCTCATCGTATACAAACCCACAAATCACACATTCCCATTTTTTAAACTCGCTCACAAACATCTCCTCTTTCGGCTTAAGCGCCTAGCGATAGTAATATAGTTATCTCAGCTCGTGCGCGGAGCCGACAGCTGCCGAGTATACTATTGAATCAGTGACGCAAATATTAAGTAAATTCAATAATGTATGCTATGCATATGCGTAAAAATGGCCCAACTTAAAACCGCAACAGCAATACCACGCGCTGCTCACCCCGCTCCAGAGTGAGGGCCAACTGCTCAATATTTGCTAAAACACCATATATATCTGTCAGCGCTTCACTGCTGGCCAATGATAATCCATTAATTGCAACGACTCGGTCACCAGCTCGTAAAGCTAACGTTTCGAATAGGGCCTGATCTTTACCCGGCGACAAATAGTAGCGCCGCTCACCCAAAGGGTCGACCCTAACCTCGATATCGACAGCCCCCCGCAAAGACAGTGGGCGCTGGTATAAACGCTGGCGGTAATCGGCGATCAACTTCCTTGCCGCAGGATTATTCCGCAAATCGACAATGCGCGGCTCAGCCAAATTTAATGCATCATATTGCTCAATATTGAGCGCAAATATGTCACCTGCAGACGTCAATAGCGGCGCCAACAAAGCGTAGCCGCCACAATTATTAATTAGCACAGAATCATCAAGGATCTTGGCAAGCACCACACAGGGCAAAATAGTCTCGCCTGCGCGCAGCTGCTGTACATCACTGCCGATCTTGAGCTGGGCAAACGCGCCGCCCTCGTCATGACCTAGCGTCAGAAGCTGAAGCTTGCGACGTGGCTGAGGGTCCTCGCCAAATGTACTGGCATTATCGGCATTAAAAATCATCTCCTCTTCACTCGCCGCATCATTCGCCGGAGACAAAGTATTTAGCATCATCAGCAACATCGCCGTCACACCACCAATACTCAATGCCTGAAGCCACTTCAACAACACATCAACCTCCGCTAGCCAAGTTCAAACCACGCCTCATATACGAGACAATACCGGTATCAGATAATTACTGTAGGCCCACCACTGAGGTACAATAGCGCTTTTGGGCAATGACTCCCTGTAATGCAACTACATCTCGCCCCAATGGAAGGCGTTGTTAACGCCCGTATGCGCGCCCTGCTTACCGCTGTGGGCGGCATAGATCGCTGCGTAACCGAATTTGTCCGAGTTAGCGACCAGCTATTGCCGCCACGGGTATTTCACCGTTTGTGCCCCGAGCTTAATAACAACGGTCTCACGCCCAGCGGCGTGCCCGTTTACCTGCAATTACTCGGCGGCGACCCCGGACCGATGGCTGAAAATGCAGCCCGCGCAGCCAGCCTAGGCGCTCCCGGTATCGACACCAATTTTGGCTGTCCCGCAAAATGCGTTAATCGGCACCGCGGCGGCTCAGTTTTATTAGACGAACCAGAGCTACTACACCAAATCATTAGCGCTATGCGTGCGGCTGTACCTAAAGAAATACCTGTGACCGCAAAGATTCGCCTTGGTTTTAAGGACAGTAGTCGACTCGCTGAAATTATCGCCGCTATCAGCGAAGCGGGCGCGAACGGTATCACCATTCACGCCCGCACCAAAGAGGATGGCTACAAACCACCAGCGCACTGGCACCAACTTGCGCAAGTACACAAAATCACAAATATACCTATTATTGCCAACGGCGAAGTGTGGAGCCCCACCGACTTTATGCAATGCCAAGCCCAAAGCCATTGCGAAGATGTGATGCTGGGCCGAGGACTACTAGCGCGGCCGGATCTCGCCCTCGAAATCAAATCAGTATCTGAAGGCTTGCACTATAAGCGCGACACCTGGCCCGCAGTACTACATCTTGTTGAGGCTTTATTTGCAGACAGCATTGTAAATTGCGCACCGCGCCATGTCGGCGGACCTATAAAACAGTGGCTGGGTTACTTGCGCAGAGAATACCAAGAAGCGCAGCTATTATTTGAGCGAATTAAACGCCTAAACACCGCTGCAGATATTACGGCGGCGCTAGACGAACACCGCCACTACCTAGCCATAGCAGCCTAAAGGCTAAGCGGTTAGCTTCGCTTTCAGATAATTCAGTTCATCCAAAGCGCCATCGTCGGTCTGAGACAGCACGTACTTTTCGACCTTACCGCCCACCAAGGGGATTTTCGCCTTGCAGTGATGACTCACAATGTACTCACAACCCGACGCCGTCGGCAGCAAAGACATTGTTGCACCCAGTTGCACTGGCTGCTTTTTAATCTCGATGCTCATCTTACCTTCCCAGCCACCGTCTTTAGGCTGCCAATTTTCAACAAACACCAAGCTTTGCTGGGCATTAAACACCCGAGCCAAAACCGACGGTAACTCGCGCACCACTTCTCGGCTCATTTTAACCGTGACTTGCTCGCCATCCTCTTCCACATCGCACTCTGCACTCAATTCACCTAGCGCTATACTGCGCTCTACGCGAAAATCTGGGTCACACAACAATGCCCAAACCTCATCAATACTGCGGTCAAACTGACATTTAACAGCCATAGTGCATCCTCAAAAATTGCATTATTTTTATCAACACTGCCAGTTTAACCTATCAATTCAGTCTGGCACACTATTTCTCAAACACCTGCTTATGCAGCAACATGCCCGAAAACATTGCCAGCGCAAAAATCAGGAAAGAACTTGCCCCCGTCAATAGGGCAACAAGTGCTGGTGCGGGGCATAAGCCACTCAAACCCCAACCAGCACCAAACAAAACCGCACCCAATATTAGTTTAGTATCGACATCTTTCTTTGTTGGCAAAGCAAAGGCGTCAGCGAACCGGGGCTTTTGCCGCTTAAACACCAAGAAAAAGCCAGGTGTGGTAATAAGGAGCGCAGCCCCCATCACGAGAGCGAGACTAGGATCCCACTGACCAGTAATATCCAAAAAGTTTTGGACTTTAGCTGGATTTGCCATGCCCGACACAGTAATTCCGGCGCCAAATAAAGCGCCCGCAAACACTACAAATAAGCGGCTCATACACCCTCTCCCAACAAATGACGCACAACAAATACCGTTACGGCGCCACTCGCCATAAATACCGCTGTAGCAACCATTGAGCGCTGTGAAAATCGTGAGATTCCACACACCCCGTGACCCGACGTACAACCGCCGCCCATTCGGGTGCCAACACCAACCAATAAACCCGCTACTACTAGCACCGGCGTCGACGCGACGCTCTGCACGCCCTCCAGGGCACCACTGAAATAAGCGGCCAATATTGCCCCAAGAAAAAGCCCAAGCAAAAAGCTTAATCGCCAAGTCCGCTCATCGCCGCGCTCACTTAGCGCCCCGGCAACGATACCGGATATACCTGCGATTCGTCCCTTAGACCACATTAACAAGACAGCAGCCAAGCCAATTAAGCTGCCCCCAATTATTGCCAACCAAGGTGTGAACACCGTGCTTTCAACCATCGCTACAAACTCCTAACATTAGCGTAAATCTGCTTTAAAAGTCATTCGTGAGGCAAGCAACAACATACCCCCCACGGTATTAAGCAGTATACCTTTATCACCACCAAACGCCAGTAATCAAGACCAAACAGCTATTGCCTCACGCTAGGTAATATCCTCGTTTATTCAACATAGTCAATAACGCACCTAAAGACCCGAATATAGAGCAAGCTTTACACCAACCCCAGAAACAACAAACCCCAGTATTTCTACTGGGGTTTGTGTGCGGAACAAAGACCGGACTAGGCCATATAAGAGCCTAGAAATAACTAGGCGCGAACTTTACTCCGCGTCATTTCCCCGCCGAGATGATGGGGCTTCGACTGAGACAATCGACTAAATTCTTCCGCCTCATAAACTTCCAGTATCTGACTGAGCTTACGACTTATCTTCGTACTCGCACGAATCATTTCCAGCTTGGGCCAGGTCGCCCGCTCACCCTCAAGTATAAAGAACTGCAACTCCTCCGGCTTTAGTTCAGTCAATAGCTTGCGGGGATCAAAAAAGCGGTATCGAGGAATAATATTAATATCGCCGGTGTACTCCTGATTAATCACGGAATAGACAATATTGGCAATCCGCCGCACCCGAGGTGAATTTTTGAAGTACTTTCTGGCAACACTACTACCGACTTTAGAAACTTCTTTAAGACTGCGTCCACCCAGCTGACGTAGCGCTGGTATTAAACCGCTATTTTCCGCCTTGGCGTCGTGTACAGCCCATAACACGATGGGGTTGGTCTGGCTTACAATAAAGTGGTTAACACCGTACAGACGAGCGAGTCGCTTAGCAGGAAGGTCATCACTTACCGAACCATCAATCCAACGCCGAGTAGCGAGGTAAGGCTGGGGGTGACCGTGCACATTTTTGGCTTCAAGCATGACTGGCGGATAAATTCCGGGAACCGCGCACGACGCCAGAACCGCCTTACGAATATAAACATTGGGGGATGCTATCGCATTCAAAAGCCGAGAGGTCTGATGGACGTCGGAGGGCGAAATCGAAATATTAATATGGCGCCCCGTACGCTCAAAAGCTTCTTGAAAGGTGATATCGGGAATCAGTTTAGCGATTTTTTCTTTTAATAGCTGATGATTAATCCGTGGCGAGGACTCAGACAAGCGACCATTGACCAAGGCAACCTCGGTCAGTAAAACCTTGCCCAAATTGTCAGCGTCAAGAAAAGCTTTTAGCTCTTCATCTGTCCGCGTGCCCAATACCGCAGCGATCATTGAGCCAGCACTTGAACCGGAAATAACGTCCGGCAATAAATCCTGCTCTACTAGCGCTTTGACAACGCCAACGTGGAAGTTGCCGAGCACCGCGCCACCACTCAGCATTAACGCCGATTTACCGTAGCATTTATTAGCTCGTCTGAAGAAATCTAATCGCTCGAGAAAACTGGGATGATCTGAGTCAAGCTGAGCTAGATGATCAAGTGAGTCGCTAATGGCATCAACATAATCGTGAACCAGCTGTTTGGTACCAAATTTTGCCCTAGCATACAGAACGGGCTTACCCATCCCGCCCATATTGCCATGAATACCTTCATTCAAGGAAAAGAGTAGACCAATATTATCGTTGTTTTCGCGAAAATAACGCAGCCGCTCCAAGCGCGATCGAATTGACGCATAGTCATAGAGGCTGGTCTTATCAATCTTTTTCCAATGCTCTCTACCAGAACAGCGATCATGCTCTTTCGCTAGCGCTTTCCACTCTTCATAACTTGTTGAAAGCCGCAGTTTATTTTCTAGTTTCTTCACAATTTGCCCTATTCATCCAAACCACATACAGAGTTTATCAACAACACTGCTGTAAAACAGTAACGATCTTCAAGACGTAGACTTAGGATGACTCCAAATGCACTACCGGCACGATAAAACGCCGAAAAATCGATAAATCAACGAAATTAGTCTAAATTTCACTGCAAAATTAGTCAAAATTCGTGTATTTCTTAAAATGCCAACACGTTCTCACGGCCGACTTAATTTAATACTAGAATCTTATAACATGCCTTTGGGTAATGCTCTATGGCCCAAACCGCCGTTTTTTTAACAATAAGGCCACATAAACTCGGGGAAATACGGCGATAAGCGTACCTACCGCCTAGATAGCTAGCAATTCACGGTGTGCTGTTACGCTGGCGCAAAGGAGCTTAGGCTACGTCTAGAAGGTCTTGCGGCTTGCCGTGTAAATGCCCCTGAGCATAATCAACTCCCAAGGCGCGAAGTTGATCCATAATTTCTTGTCGCTCCACAAACTCGGCTATCGTTCTTTTACCGAGCACATGACTAATGTCATTTATTGACCGCACCATGGCTTCGTGAACGGGGTTTTTGTCCATATCATGCACAAAAAGCCCATCAATCTTCACGAAATCAACGGGCAGCTCTTGCAGATAGCCAAAGGACGACATTCCCGTACCGAAATCATCAAGGGCAAACTTCCCGCCCAATTCGTGTACTCGGTGAATAAAGCGAGTAACTACCGAGAAGTTCGTGATCGCCACAGTTTCGGTGATTTCAAAACAGATGATCTCTGGGTTAACCGTGCTGCGGCGCAGACAGCGGTAAACAAACTCCAAAAACGACTCCTGACACAGGGACTGCCCTGAAATATTAATGGAATACATCACATTTTGCGTATTTAACTCAGGATTACGCTGCAAATAATTGAAGAAGCTTTTAATTACCCAACGGTCAATCTGAGGCATCAAGCCAAAGCGCTCTGCTGCGGGCATGAACTGACCTGGACTGAGTATCTCACCGTTATAGCGCATTCGAACCAGCAGCTCGTTATACAATGTTGTGCGTCGATTCTCATCCACCAGCGGCAAAATTCGCTCGGTTACCAAGCAAAAATCGTCGGCCGCTAGCGCTTTATTAATTCTATGCACCCAATCCATATCATCGTGCAAGCGACTAAGTTTCTTATCTCGCGTATCGTAAACATGCACCCGACCACGACCATCCTCCTTCGCTGAATACATCGCGACATCGGCCTGACTCATCACGGTTTCACGGTCTAGTGAGTACTCGTCCACCAACACCACACCAATACTAATTGACACTTTATGCGCGATACCACTCCACATAAAGGTCATGCGTTTCACTGCCTTCACTAGACGATTTGCGACAGAACGGGCTTCAAAGGTGTCGACATTACTGAGCAAAACACCGAACTCATCGCCGCCCAAGCGGCATAACATATCACCGGTAAAAAGCTCTAGCTGCAAAGCCTGCGCTATATTTTTAATTAAATTATCACCAGACACATGCCCGCTGGTATCGTTAATTAACTTAAACTGGTCAATATCAATATAGAGTAAAGCATGAGTACGAGAACTCGTCGCCGCATCGTTAACAAGATTGGCCAAGCGCCGTTCGAATTCCTTTCGGCCCATTAGCTCAGTCAATGGATCAAGGCCATTCTCGCCATCACCAAAGAGCTCTTCCTGGCTAGCAGCATTGGTAATAGCAATGCTATAGCCAATTTTGCTACCGTCGTCGTCTAGCACATCAGATACTGACGCTAAATAGCGGTTTTCAATATTTGACGGCAGCACAACTAAAAACGGCTTGCCGTAATGACCGATGCCAACTAACTGCTCGCTCAAAGCTCTGCCGTTCGGCAAACTTACAAAAGGAAGTACTTCCGCAACACTTTGGCCTAACAACTCCACTAATGGGAGGCCAGTTAACAATTTAGTGGCCGCATTGACATAAGTAATACGGCCATTGAGGTCCACACACAAAAGGCTGTGTGAAAGATTATTAAGCACTAATTCTGCTCGCATTATTTTTTCCTATTCCGCCAAGGGGATAGTAAAGTAAAACGTAGAGCCTTTGCCTAGTTCAGATTCAAGCCAAATCTTTCCGCCGTGCCAACGCACTATTTTTTCACAGATAGCCAAGCCAACCCCTGACTCTTTAACCACCCCTTCGCCACTGTCGCGGTGAAACAAGTTAAATAATCCGCTGTGATGCTCTGGCGCGATGCCAATACCGGCGTCACTGATTGAGAAAACCCAATTTCGTTCATGTGTCGTCGCGTTGATATAAATTTCAGGGGGCTTGCCTTCCGAATAGCGAATCGCATTGCCAATCAGATTCTGAAATAGCTGAGTCAATTGGCGACGGCAAGCAAAAACCGTTGGCAGGGTTTCGCAGTGTAAATTGGCATGGCTTGCCTGAAACTCGCTATCCAAATTCAGCAGAACGTCGCTGACAACAGAATTGCAGTCAACCATTTCCCGATTTTCATTAAAGCGACCGACCGACGTCAGCGCGACCAACTTGTTTAAAGCTGACTGCATGGCATACACGTTCTCACGGATATCGAGAAATTCTTCTGCCAAACCCGTTGGTGGAAGCTCATTTACCCTAGCGCCAATTTTACGCATTGCGCCAACCACTTCGTTCAGCGGCATTTGCAAATCACGAGCGGCCAGATGCGAGAGCTGCTCAATTTCATTGACCAAACCAATAAGCTGATGACGACTTCTCGCCAAAGCAATTAAATCTCGGTAAGACGATAACGCGGTATAAATAACCGAAAAAAGGCGATCTTGGGTTAATTCCGTTTTCGCGCGATAGTCATTGATATCGTAAACTTTTAACACTCGTCGCTCTGGCGCTAAACCTGGCTGACCGGTACGCAGAATAATACGCACAAAATGATTGCCTATTTCTTGGCGAATAAACCTCGCCACGTCCAAGCCAGCACTGTCAGTTTCCATAACAACGTCGAGCAAAATGATCGCCGTGTCCGGATTATCTTGAATCATCTGTCGCGCTTGCTCACCAGAGTAGGCGCTAACAAATTCCAAATGGCGGCCACCAAAACTAAAGTCATGAAGTGCCAAACGGGTGACCACATGAATTTCTTCCTCATCATCAACAATGAGGACTTTCCACGCATTCTTGGCTGTTGTCGCCGAATCCTGTGTCAGCATAGTACTTTGCTCGCTTGCCAGAATAAGCTCATCATTACCTGCCATTTTATCTGGAATTTTTTTGCTATTGGTATTAGTCATGATTGTTCGACTCCAGCAGCGCGATTGTCTCGTGGGCTATTGCAACGTTTCTTACAAACAATTCAATCATTGCAATATCCGGAATTGAAAATACATCCTTCGCCGACACGTACAGCAGCTGCTCCATGCCTGATTCTGTAATATAGTAACTCACCCAGTAATTATCACCATAGTTGCTCGAGCGCTGTGCAATTGCCGCACCTAATCGATCGCCAACGTCGCTATCAAACGCTGAAATTTCGACTGTTCCTTCATAATCTGAATAGCAACCGGTAGCCGCCAGTATATTTAATGTGTTACTTGCCGGTCGTGCCAACATTCCACAGGGCTGCACTAGCATGGCGTCCTTATTTAAATAAAGTAACGCGGTTAGCTGCTGCAAAACTCCCTCAGCAAACGCAGCCAAATTACGCCGCTCGAAAATATTGGCGGAGGCCTCGATGACTTTCAGTAAACCAAGCCGATTATTCTCTAAGGCCATCAAGTCTCGATAAGAACACAAGCTGGTATACACTGTTGAAAAGAGCTTTTGCCTAGTTAACTCTGTTTTCTCTTTATAATCATTTATATCGTACTGCGTTATCACTTCCAGCTCAGGCGCTTGGCCGGGTTGCCCGGTGCGCAACACAATACGCACAAACTTATTATTTAATTCCCGACGAATATAGTGCACCAGATCAAGCCCGGCATGATCTGTTTCCATTACCACGTCGAGCAGGATTAAGGCGATATTATCGTGTTGAGCAAGTTGCTCTCGGGCTTCTTCAGCAGAATAGGCACTAATAAACTGTAAGCCACGCCCCGCTAATTCAAACCCTTCCAAGGCTAAACGCGTAACCGAATGAACCACCTTTTCGTCGTCAACCAACAATAGCTTCCATGGCTCTAGACCGCTATCACGCAAGGTGGCCGTCGGTTCCGCTGCAAATTGCAACTTATCGCCATCGTTTACGTCAAACTGACTCATATAACCCTACCTTAGCGACGTCCGGGGGAAAGAAAAGACTTATACAGCTACCCTTCCCCATCTCACTGTCAATTTTGATTCGCCCACAAAGCTGCTGAGTTACCAAGTTATACACGATATGCAAACCCAGCCCACTGCCGCCACTGCCTCGTTTTGTTGTAAAAAAAGGATCGCAGACTCTAGCCAAATGCTCCGCGGGAATCCCTCTTCCGTCATCGTTAAACTGCAGCGATATTTCGCCAGCCTCGGATGTCCAAACCTTCAATGTTAAATTGCCATCTTCGCCGTTTGGATAAGCGTGATTAATCGCGTTCATCACTAAATTGCTTACTATTTGCGATATGGCCCCAGGGTAGGAGCGAATTATCAAGTTCTCATCACATTCTAGCGTGTAATTCAGCCCAGCTTTTCTTACTTGCGGGTAAAGGCTGTGCATTACCTCACCCAAATATTCGCCAAGATTAAAACGCCTAATCTCACTGTTACTCTGATCCACCGCAACACGTTTAAAGCTTTGAATTAAGCCAGCCGCCCGTTCAAGATTGCCCAAAATCATCTTAGTTGCTGATATGGTTTGCTCCCAATACAGGCGCAACGCCGACTGTGTTAAATCGCCCTGCTCATATCGCGTTCTGGCATTTTCGGTATTAGCCTGCAAGGTCGACGCAGCTGTCACTCCGACGCCTATAGGCGTATTAATTTCATGGGCAACACCCGCAACTAAGGCGCCAAGCGACGCCATTTTTTCGGTATTGATAAGCTGCTGCTGCGTCTGTTTTAGCCGCTGTAAAGTGCCACTCAATTCGCGATTACTGACGTCAACCTCGCAAATTCGTAATTCCAGCTCTCTGCGCGCATCAAGTACCTCTTGGTCGCGACGCTCCACATCTGCAATCATGTCATTAAAATTATCGCAGAGCTGACCAAATTCATCGTCAGCGAATTTATTGGCGCGCAAACGATAATCGCGGTTGCGGCGAACCAAGCTTATAACCTCAAGCAAGCTCACTATTGGCAGCAGTAGTTGTCGACCCAACCACGAAGAAAAGCCGAAAGCAAAAAGCACGCTAGCCGCCATTATTAATGCTGCCAACCACCAAATAGAGTGAATATAATCACTTAGGTAATGATTATTAGTACGCAGCACAAGCTGCAAGCCAGCGTGCTGAGCACTCGGCACCGCAACATGGAAGTCATTCGTTGACAACGCAGCTAACTCGGGAAGACAAGCGCTCCCCCCCTGCTCCGCTTGATACATATACAAAAGCTTAGTCACTGCTTCGCCAGAATAAGCGCAAACCGCCGCAATACTGGTATCTAGCGCTACCTTATGCATTGCCGATTCAAGGGCGTTAAGGTCGCCCTGCTCAAGCATTTGCCCGAGTAAGCCCGCTATAACAGGGTATTTTTCTTGTCGGCTAGAATTAGATACATTTACCGCTAACAGTATACACATACCAACAATCAAGCCACCGGCCATAAAGGTACTGGCGATAAGCGACCACGCAAGTTTGCGGTCAAAGCTCGTTGTCACTAAAAAACGGCGCAATTCAGTCGTCATTCCAATAACAGCACATAAAACCCCCGTCCCGGTGACACTTAACACAGGAGAACCAATGAAATACGGCTCAACTGCAACAGACTGACTATTAAGCTCACTGTACTGCTTATGAAGCTGTATATAAAATAGTGTCATCTACTTACAAAAAAATGCCGCTAATGCACCGAAGTGATTGATTTTATGGGGAGTTGGGATGGTCTTTCCCTATTACTAGGATATTTGACTGGGATGTAGGCTAAGGCGATATCATCGCCAAAGCCCCAAGCTAAATTACTCGCCGACTAGATTCAGTGCAAATAGAAGTCGACTCGGTCATCTTGGAAAATGTCCGCGCCAGGCGCCAACAGCTCCATGTAGCGATCAAAATACAGAAACTGCTTTAATAGCATCGTAAACGCCCGGGGAAAGCGAATACCGTAGGTTCTGGCAATGTCACCTAATTCACTCAACAATGAAGTAATACTATCAGTTTGCTTGTTTTCGAGAACTGTCTGGGGATCCAAGGCATTTAGGCCATCAAATAAATTACGAATATCTCGGGTCAGTGCGGCTTCATCAACCACCTCACGGGTAATACCGACACTAATCATCGATTGCGCCATCAGCTCATAGTTTTGTTCACTAATCGCCATGAATAAACTAAATATCGCCTGCCACGCCTCAGGCTGAATGCGACCCACCATACCAAAGTCAATAAACCCGACCTTGCCGTCATTGAGCAGTAATAAATTGCCACTGTGTAAGTCGGCATGGAAAAACGCACATTGGGTCAGGCTTGCAAACCATGTATTGAGTGCGTTAAACAGGCTGTTGGCTGGGTCAAACCCCGCCTCGCCCTTCGCCATGTCATTATTCAGTGCCGTGCCATACAAGCGCTCCATCGTCAGCACCTTTCGAGAGGAGGCCTGACTATAGGGCTTTGGCGCAACCACATGACTATTGCCACTTTGCAACAAGAACGCGCGAAACTGCGTTAGATTATCTGCTTCTTTATAAAAATCGCACTCGTCGATCATAGATTGGTACATTTCTTCTACCAAGCCCGCTACAGCGTCTTTGTCGGTATTGGGTAAAATCAATTCAAACAAGCGAATACACAGGTATACCGCATTCATATCCGTCGTTAAAATCGCCTGCACGCCGGGCTTTTGCACTTTAACGACAACGTCTTCACCGGTGACCAAGCGCGCAGCGTGAACCTGCGCAATAGAAGCCGACGCTAAGGCGTTTTCATCGAAATGAGCAAACACCTCGGCAATAGACTGGCCAAGATCGTCTTCGATGATCTGTTTGATTTTATTAAAGGGCAGCGACGGGGTTTGATCTAGACAAAGCTGGAACTCGTCTACGTATTCCTTTGGAAAGATAGAGGGTGAACTCGCAATAAACTGGCCGAACTTAATATAGGTGGCGCCTAAATCTTCAAAAAGCTCGCGCAGCTCCCGCGGGCTTGGCTTACGGCGGCGCAACAGGCACTTTAGCGCCCTAGGCGAGACTGCCGACGCTGTCTGCAAAACCCGCCACGACCCCCTCAGACCAAACTCGGCCAAGCTAATGCGGCGACCGGAGGTATCGGCCGCCGCACTTAAGAAGTTCGTCTTCGATGCGGCCTGCATCACCTTTTCCCTGACGCTACTGGAAAACTTTTTAGCCATTTTTCCTTAATCCTCTACGGGCCAGTGCCCGAAAAATAATACTGTCGATCAAAGTAACACCATTGTAATCAGATAGTGCCGCGCTGTAAGTTACACTTCTATTACTTATCACCTTCAATTAACAAACCAAAACACGAATAAACTTATAATAATGGAGTCATGACCAATGCAGGATACCCGCATCTTATACGCTGAGCCGTGCGTTAGTGCTGCCGAGCAAGAGCAAGTAACAGACACCCTATGCAGTAAAACCCATGAGCGGGAATATCAAATAAACGGGCAAACCGTCACCCTACCCGTCAATGTTAACAACGCCGCCATGCTCATGAATGTGTTTACGGTCAATACCGCTAAAGCGCAAGCACTCATTGCCGACAGCGGATTTAAGGTTGTTGAAATACTGCCTGGCAAGGCGCTCATGCAATTACTCGCCGTCGACTACCGAGAAAACGATTTAGGCGACTACAATGAAGCCGCCATTGTATTTCCAGTCACCACGCCCGGCGAAAGCAAGCCATTGCCATTTTTTGGTGCCTTAAGCCGAATGATGCGCGGCCAACTTGGCAATTTTGTCTACCGTATGCCCGTCAATCAAGGCTTTACCACCCATGCTGGGCGTTTTATTTGGGGCTTTCCAAAATGGGTTTGTCACGTCGACATTGATTTTGGGCCGAAAACTGCCTTTGCGCAGTTTCATGACGAAGGTCACGCCGTTTTCAGTATCAGCGCACCAACAGGCGGCAAAACCGTCGCTAAACCTCAGCGAGCACCGTCATTGGCAATTCGCAACAAACAGGCTTGGAAAACGATTGGCATTACCGAAGGCGAGGGCTTAAGTTTCAAACTGGGCGGACAAGTGCCTGAGATCGGTGAAAAACACCCGCTCGCAATGGTATTACGCAATCTCGGCCTACCCAAAAAGCCGCTGTTTAGCTTATCCATCCGCAAAGCCAAAATGCAATTTGATGGCCCAGAAGTTGTGAGCATTGGCGAGCCCTTTGAACGCTAGCCCCCTCCCCTCCCAGTAACACGCCGTGCTTAGCTGGCGGCCAAACCCGCCAGCAAACCACTTTGGGCAATACCGTCAAACAAAAACTGCATCGCCAAGGCGCAGAGCAATACCCCGAATACTCGGCTAATCATATGCATACCGGTAACGCCCAGCCAATTTTGCAAGCGGCTCGCCAGTAGCAATGCGCCCAGCGTCATCGCCATCACCAACAGTAAAGCAACAACGACCGCGCCCTGCTCCAGGAAATTGCCCTCGGCATGGGCCATTAACAAAATCACCGCACCAATAGCACCGGGACCCGCGATCAGCGGCGTCGCCAAGGGAAACACAGCAATATCCGCTTTCTCTTCAGCCTCTAAATCTTCATCGGTGGTGGTCGTGGTGGCCCCACTGCCTTTTACCGTGACAAGGTCGATACCAATTAATAGCAGCAAAACCCCACCCGCCGCGCGTAACGCCGCCAGCGAGATCCCCAAGGCATTCAGTATCATCTCCCCCAGTACCGCAAACGCCAACAATATCCCAGTGGCGATCAACACCCCGCGAAGCGCTGTACGAGCGCGCTCCTTCGCCGACAGACTACCCGTTAGCGCAGCAAACATAGCGGCGACGTCAATAGGGCCAATGGTGGCAAAAAAAGTTGTCACTGAGACGCTAAAAGCCTCAATAACAGCGCTACTCAATACCATTAGGCAGCCTCGGTCTTTGCGATAGCGGCCGCCGCCTCGGCAATTAAAGCCGGGCCGCGATATATAAAGCCGGTATAAACCTGAACCAGAGACGCCCCGGCAGCAATTTTTTCAGCCGCTGATTCCCCGTCGCTAATACCGCCCACGCCGATAATAGGCAGACGGCCCTGCAAGGCGTCAGCCAATATTCGAATAACCCGAGTTGAGCTATCTCGTACCGGCGCGCCGCTCAAGCCGCCCATCTCATCGCCATGAGGTAAACCGGCAACAGCATCGCGGGCGATGGTGGTATTGGTGGCAATAACACCATCAATGCCCTGTTCAACAAACACCTCGGCAACCTTGCGGATATCGTCCTCAGCCATATCCGGCGCTATCTTTACCGCCATTGGCACATATTTACCGTGGGTGTCGGCCAAGCTCAATTGCGCCTGTTTTAATGCCGCCAACAAGTCGATTAAAGGTTGTCCAAACTGTAAATCCCGCAAACCAGGTGTGTTTGGTGAAGACAAATTAACGGTGATATAACTCGCATAGGGATACACGCTGCGCAAGCCAAGCAGATAGTCATCTACGGCACGCTCGGCTGGCGTGTCTTTGTTTTTACCAATATTAATACCCAAGACCCCAGTAAAGCCGCTGGCTTTAACCTGAGCTAGCAAATGCTCAAGACCAAGGTTGTTAAAGCCCATACGATTAATAATCGCTTGGGCTTCCGGCAGCCTAAATAGACGTGGCTGCGGATTACCGGGCTGCGCCAAAGGGGTCACCGTGCCAACTTCAATAAAACCGAAACCCAAGGCCGCCAGCCCGTTAATATGTTTAGCGTCTTTGTCTAAGCCCGCCGCCAAGCCCACTGGGTTAGGGAATTCGATTCCCATAACGACACGGCTTTGGCTGGGAATCGGACGTGCCAACAAACGGCTTAAGCCGCAGCGTTCAAGCAGAGAGATTAAAACTAAAGACAGATGGTGAGCACGCTCAGGGGACAAACAAAATAATAAGCGGCGTAAAACAGCATACATGAGAAAAACCTTATTTAGAAAGCCGCAGAAACCCCGAACTCAGCGAAAGGAGGAACTCATTCCCCCTAAAAATTACGCTGAGGTGTGTAAACCGCACTCACGGTTCTCTGCCACTTTGGTGGGGTCGAAATAATGCTTACAACTTGGCAGTTTGTGTTCACTCATATAAGCCTGCACATCAGCCTCGGTCCAGTAAAAAATTGGGGCGACCTTCAGGATACCGCGACCATCCCAAGACAATATATCGAGATTTTGTCTAAACTCCGTCTCCTCCTTGCGAATACCCGTCACCCATATCTTGGGTGCCAATTCCGCAAAGGCACGATTAAACGGCTCTAATTTAACTTGCCGAGTAAACTCCCGGTGCAACTCAGGGTTGTCATCTGGGTGTGGTATCCCGCCCATAATGGCATTGCGATGCTCTGCAGTAATCAAGGGAACATACGGCTTGAGGTTCGGTTTGAGCAATTTTATCAATTGCTCGGCAACCCGGTAAGCGTCGGGCACATTATAACCGCTGTCCGCCCAAACCACCGGCATTTCAGGGGCTACATCGGTCACAAGCTTCAGCATCACAGCCGCATTTGGTGAAAAGCTGGTAGACGCCATTATCGGCTCATTCAATGACACCGCCCAGCGAATAATCTCCTCGGCGGAGGCATTGCGCAGCGTACTATTTAAGGCGTCGAGATCAAGATCCATAATTTTGTCTATAAAAGCGTTAACAGGTCGGCGACTTTAGCACAGCAGCCCCTAAAATATAAATAAAAATCTTTAAAATCATACACTTATAACAAATACGAATATGGTTATAACAAAAGCGATGCTTATTCCTCGCTATACTCTTGCACACTTTTTGACACCACCTCATACACATCACTAGATAAATCCGGCTGCGCTAAAATTCTCTGCAATTCCGCACACATCAGCTGCTGCGCCGCCGGTAAATATTTTCGCCATTTGGTCAGCGGCACCAATAAGCGAGACGCAATTTGTGGGTTGCTGCGATTTAGCACAATAACTTGATCGGCAAGGAAGCGATAACCAGCGCCATCTTCGCGGTGAAAATTAACACTATTCTGCCCACAAAATGCACCGATTAAGGCCCGCACTTTATTGGGATTACGAATATCGAAGGCCGGGTGCGCCATCAGTCCTTGAACTGTTTCAAGCGTGCCTGGCAAGCGACACATGGCTTGCACCTGGAACCATTGATTAATAACCAAGGGCTCGTGTTGCCAATTTTGATAAAAGCGCTGAAGCGCTTCAGCCTTATACGGTGCAGTGCTGTTTACCAGTGCATTAAGCGCCGCTAAACGATCTGTCATATTTTCGCTGTGTTCAAATTGGCGAGTCGCAAGCTCACGGCCGGTGTCGTCATTTAATAACATCAAGTATGACAATGCGGTATTTTTCAGGCTGCGCTGAGCTATTTGTCCGGCATCTGCAGCATAAACGGCATTGCTGGCACAGCGCGAATAACACGCCAGCAATTCCCCACGTAAGGCCTGAGCTATTGCCAAGCGCAAGGTCTCGCGAGCGTGGTGAAGACCTAGCACATCAACAGGGTGGAATATCTCGGCCAAATACGCTTCGGAGGGCAGCTGCAGCATCATTGCCACCATTGCACCATCGAGGGATTCATCGCTAAGCAAGGCCCGGCAGGCGTCTAAATAAGCTGGCTCAGGGACGACATCACGCTCAGCAGCAATATCAGCAAGCGCTTGACTAATCTCCGCCAAGCCCAGTTGCTGACTGGCATCCCAGCGACAGAAACCGTCGCTGTCACTGCTCATCAAGCGCAATAATTGCTCGCGACTATAATCAAATTCCAGTTTCACTGGTGCAGAAAAGCCGCGCAGCAAGCTCGGTACCGGCTCCTCTTTAATTCCCGTGAAAATAAAATTCTGCTCGGCCTTCGTCACGTTCAATACCATTTCGGTATTGTCTACGGTTTCAGTATTTAGCGCCGCATTCTGTAACTGCAAAGCGAGCTGACCGGCCTCCCCCAATAGCGCCACAGCAAAGGGAATATGGAACGGCGCCTTTTTGCTTTGGCCCGGCGTTGCCGGGCAGGATTGCTGCACATGCAGAGTATAAGTTTGTGCGGCGGCGTCATACTCAGCATTTACCTTCAGCTTGGGCGTACCGGCCTGAGAATACCAATTGCGGAACTGGCCCAGATCTACGCCGCTGGCGTCTTCCATTGCCAACACAAAATCTTCACAGGTCACGGCCTGGCCATCGTGACGATCGAAGTACAGGTCACTCCCCTTGCGGAACAGTTCTGGCCCTAACAGCGTGTGAATCATGCGCACCACTTCGGCGCCCTTTTCATACACTGTTACAGTGTAAAAATTCGAAATTTCAATAAAGGAATCGGGGCGAATCGGGTGCGCCATTGGCCCAGCGTCTTCGGCAAATTGCGCGGTGCGCAGCAGGGTAACATCTTCTACGCGCTTGACTGTTGGCGAGCCCATATCAGCAGAAAACTCGGCATCCCGAAAGACCGTAAAGCCTTCTTTTAAACTAAGCTGGAACCAATCGCGGCAAGTGACTCGATTACCAGACCAGTTATGAAAGTACTCGTGGGCAACGACCCCTTCCACCCGTTGAAAACCGGCGTCAGTCGTCGTTTCCGGTTTAGCCAAGACGCAGGAAGTATTGAAAATATTGAGGCTCTTGTTTTCCATTGCCCCCATATTAAAATCGTCGACGGCCACAATATTGAAAATATCAAGATCGTATTCTCGGCCATAAACCTCTTCGTCCCAACGCATTGCGTTTTTAAGGGACACCATTGCGTGCTCGCATTTATCCGCGTCTTTGTCTTCAACGTAAATTTTAAGCGCCACATCGCGACCGCTCATGGTTTTAAACCGGTCTTCCACACAGGCCAATTTGCCAGCAACCAAGGCGAATAAATAAGCGGGTTTTGGGAATGGGTCCTGCCAAACGGTTTTATGGCGACCGTCGGCTAATACTTCCGCGGCACTTAAATTGCCATTAGATAGAAGTACCGGGTAGCGCTGGGCATCGGCAATAATCTCAACGGTGAACACCGACATGACATCAGGCCGGTCCAGGTAATAGGTGATTTTGCGAAAGCCCTCGGCTTCGCATTGAGTACAAAACATACCACTGGATTTATACAAACCTTCCAGCGAAGTATTGTCTTGGGGGCGAATGCGGGTTTCACAGCTCAGCACAAACTCGGCGGGCACACTGGCAATAATCAATTGCTCGCCACTTTGTGTCCACTCACTGGCGTCAAGGGTGCGCCCGTCAATAGCCAGGGAAATCAACTCAAGCTCTGTGCCGTGGAGGGCCAGCGGGGCATTGCTTATTGTCGACGCTGGGTTGCGACGAATGTGCAATTGCGACGAGACCCTGGTGCTGTCTTCACCTAACTCAAATACCAGTGCGGTCGTATCGATCAAATACGCGGGAACTTGATATTCACTTAAATAAATCGTACTCGGCTGCGCGTCGCGCATGTAACTCTCCTGAGCCGCTATGACTCACTGCTTAATGCAAGGTGGTAACCGGCGTATTTGCGGATATTAATCACGCCCGTGTCAAAAATCAGGTACTGCCCTTTAATACCCATCAAGGTGCCTGCAATATTAGGCACTTTGTCTAAATTAAAGGATTTTACTTTAAGGGGATATTCACTCACCGGATATTCTATATGCTGTACCGGGACATCGGTTATTGGCTGAATTGCCTGCAAGCCAAAGCGCTGCTGCAGGGCAGCAATGTCGTCGGCGCATTCAGCGGCAAGCGCATCACGTCGTGCAGCTAAATCAACACTGTCTGGAGAGCCTTTTAACATGGCCTGCCAGCTGGTTTTATCGGCAACGTGATTTTTGTAAAGGGTTTCCACTAGACCGGACTGCAGTCGGGTGCTAACGCGAAAAATCGGCAAGGCGCTAACTGCGCCTTGATCAATCCAACGGGTGGGGACCTGAGTGCCTCGCGTAATTCCAACTTTTACACCCGATGAGTTAGCCAAATACACCACATGATCAATCATGCAATGACTTTCGCCCCACTCAGGCTCCCGACACGTCCCGGCCGCATAGTGGCATTTTTCTGGGCTAACAATACAAATATCGCACTGCGCCAAGCGCTGAAAACAGGGGTAGCAATAACCTTGATTAAAGCTCTTTTTAGTCAAGCGGCCGCAGTGTACACAATTAATTTGGCCCTGAAAATCCAGGGTCAGCGTCTTGCCGATCAGCGCATTCATAGGCACTAGCTGATCGCCAATCGGCATACTGTAAGTGGCCAAATCACCGTCTAAATGGGTTTTCATTTTGGCCACAGCGCCAGCGATAACACGTTCGCTCATGAGCTTATTCCGCCCACTTCAGAATCTGGTCACCATCATCGTGACTGTGGTCGTCGCCACACACTTCACCCTCGGCCTTTTTACCGCGGTCGATATAACCTACCCGCTCAGTTTCGTCCTGCATTTTTAGGTCATAGGCAATAACCCCAGCCATACAGTGCTCCCGCTGCTCCACGGTTAACACCCTACCATCAGGCCACTTGCCAATTTCCACAGCGCGCTTCAGCCCTTCGTAAATCGCCGGGGTAATATTGTCTACTAACTGTTCAAAATCCATCAATCACTCACTTCAAATAACTACTGGTTAAGCCGCGCCGCAGTATATCAGCTCGGGCTTGATTCTGGTTTACGATCTAATAAAGCGGCGGCCAAACCTAGAATTAAACCCAAAACCAAACCGCTGAGGTGCGCAGTGTTTGCCACTGCGCCGAGCCCAAGCAATTCAGTAAAGCCGGCCATACACACGAGCAACCAAACCACCATCACCACCGCAACGCCCCTAACCAAAGGAAATGGCGTCGCCGGCCGCAAGCGGTTCCACGCCACGATATAACCCAAAAGGCCGTAAATCACACCGGACATACCGCCAAATAGCGACACGCCAGTCATTGCCTGTGCAATATTGGAGCCCGCTGCAATCAACAAAACCAGACCTAAAATGCGCACCGCACCTTGGCGTCGCTCGATCATACCGCCAAGTTCCCAAAGCCACAGGGCATTAAAGACAATATGCATAAGACCAAAATGCAAAAAAGCAGGGGTAATCACCCGCCACAACTCACCCCGAGGCCACGTGCCCTGCAAATCGCCACCGACAAGGTGCAACTGATAAAAACTCAGCAATGGCAGGATGTCAAAATGGCGATCAACTACCGGCAGGATACTCCCCAGCAAACTCAACAGTAATAAAACCACCACGACTGGCGCTGTCGCCAAATTGCGATACCACGTTGATGGCGCCTTCGCGGTGACCGCTGTCGACTCAAGTCTTAGCTCAAGGTCGCCGGACTGCAGGCGCTCATACAAGTCTTTGACCTGCGCCACATGAGACTCGGCGCCAACCCACACCACCAACATACCCCGCTCTTCGCTAATTCGATGGGGCACCGATAACTGCCACAGTAGCGCCGAAAATTCTTCTAGATCCGCGGTAACGGGAAGACGCAAACCGACAAACTCAGACATCCTCATCCTCTTTACCAATTTGCCCACCCCAGCCCAATTTGTCGCGACAACTGGCATAAAAGCTGTGATCTAAAGGATGCACCAAACGCATCTTATGGGGCTTTTTACGCACATAAATAACATCGCCCGGCTGGGTGGTAATACGCAATTGACCGTCGCAGGTTACCGGCGGCTGAACCACATTCGTTTTTCCTACCACCATCTTAATTTCGCTTTTACCGTCAATCACGATCGGCCGACTGCTCAGCGTGTGCGGGAACATAGGGACAATAACGATGGCATCTAAGCGCGGGTGCATGATTGGCCCCCCTGCCGACAAGGAATACGCGGTGGAACCCGTGGGGGTGGCAATAATTAAGCCGTCAGAACGTTGACGGTAGACAAACTCGCCGTCTACATAGAGTTCAAACTCCATCATATGCCCCGAGGTACCCGAGTTCAGCACAACATCATTGAGGGCGTCGCCCTTGCCGACGGGCTGGCCGTCGCGAATCACTTCGACGTCGAGCAAAAATCGCTTTTCTAAACGGTAATGACCATCGAGAACCGCGCCAACTTGGCTTTCGATCTCATCTGGCGAAATATCGGTTAAAAAACCAAGCCGTCCGCGATTGACGCCGAGTACGGGCGCATTATGTCTCGCCAAAGTACGCGCCGCCCCCAGTAAACTACCATCTCCCCCCACCACAATAATGAGGTCGCAAACCTCACCAATCATGCGACGAGTAGAGACGCGCAAACCATGGTCTGGTAAAAGCTCAGAGACCGCCTCATCGAGTACCACACTCAGGTCTCGGCTTTGTAAAAAGTCGATCAAGCGCCGCAGCGTCTCCGCCACACCGTTGCCCTCACGGCCGATCACACCTATATTGCGAAACTGTTCCATAATACCTACTGTTTGTACTTGGCCGCTTATTATACAGAAGCATGTTCAATATGGCCGCTGTGCTAAAGTCTGAGACACAATAGCGCGTTAATGCAAACGAAACACCACCCTCTAAAAAGTGAGCTTGCGCAGTTAACGCGCTTTATACCCGACAATGAAGCCCTGGAGAAAACCATTTTTTCTGCAAATCAATATTCGTTTCGCTCCCCGCTAGTCACTGCGCTTGCCTGGAGTTGCTTCAGCCCGCCGCTGCTCACCAGTATGGATTGCGCTGAAACCAAGGTCGGAACACCACAACTGCCTTTGACCGATGAACGCAAGGAATGGCTAAACGCACTCGATCGCGACGACCACGCGCTGCGCCAATATATGCAGGCGCACTGCCACAGCAAGCGACTCGGGCTGGTTTTTGAAAGCCTCTGGCATTTTTTCTTACAGGAAGACCCCGCCACCGAATTAATAGCCCACAATATTCCCGTGCGCGATGGCAATAAAACCCTTGGTGAATTTGATGTTCTTTATTATTGCCACAACACCCAACAAGCCATACACCTAGAACTGGCGGTAAAGTTTTTCCTCGGCCTCAATGCCAGCCAACAACAGCCCTCACTCAGCCATTGGCTTGGCCCGAATCGCGCCGACCGCCTCGACCGCAAGCTCGCCCGCCTCAGTCAACACCAACTACCGCTAGCAAACACCGTCGCGGGCCGCGAAGCACTGAGCAAATACGGCATTTCGGCACCGGCCCAGCAAATTCAAGTAAGCGGCATACTCTTTCACCGCGACGACGAAAAGGCCGCCCACCAAAGCCTGAACCCTATGCACCAACGTGGCCACTGGCAAACCCTAAGTGAATATATCCGTCTCTCCCCTAACAGCTCGGAATCACCCCGCTGGCGCTACCTCGCAAAACCGCACTGGCTCGAGGGCCAATATGCAAACGCCACCGACCTTAACGCGGACCACCTTAAATTGGCTAGCGAACGGCCTATTATGACCATTAACGCTGAGCAACAACGCCTTTTTATTGTTCCCGACCAATGGCCAGAAGCGATCTAAGGCGCCCGAGGCAATCCCTAAAGTAATTGAGGATAGCCCCGACGCCCCTGCAAGCCACCACTGTGAATAAGCAGCACCCGAGCCCCTTCGGCAAACTCGCCGTTATTAACCATGCAATCCACGGCATAAGCCATCTTTGCGGTATACACCGGGTCAAGTCGAATACCGTAGCGCGCCTCAAAGCCGAGCATAAATTCTAGCAGCGGCGCCGATAGCCGGGCGTAGGCGCCGCCATGAAATCGATGATCCAGCGACCAATTCGCTCGATGATGATCGAGGGCGAGCTGCAAGCGCTGAATATCAGCGGCCATATACGCTTCCGCCTTTAGCACCGGAATACCAATAAGCTGAACCCCGTCCGCAATTTGCGCTGATACGCCCGCCAAGGTTGTGCCGGTACCGCAAGCTAACACCACGGCATTATAATCCTGCCCATTTCCCGGAATCAGTTCGACAATATCGCGACAGCCCTGGGCACCTAGCACATTGGCGCCGCCTTCAGGTATGAGGTAGGGGTGTTTATACTGGGAGGCAAGCTCAGCGACAAACCCCGCGTCGTGACGACGGCGATAATCACTGCGACTCAAAAAATGTAAATGCATTCCCCATGCAACGGCGTCTTGCAAGGTTGGACTTAAGTCACGCCCAGCATCAGCGCGAACGCAGGCCACCGCAGCAAGCCCCTGATCTTGGGCAATTGCAGCCAAAGCATGAAGATGATTTGAGAAGGCACCACCAAAGCTGAGTAAGGTTTCCGCGCCAGCCGCTTTTGCCGCCGATAAATTCAGGGCCAATTTAAACCACTTATTGCCCGGTGCTAGCGCATGCATTTTATCTAGGCGCAAGATATCCACCGTCACGCCCTTCTTAACAAAAGCCCGGTGTATCAAACTCGACACCATTGCCCTGCCACTTTAATCATCAGCGCAGGGAATCACTATGCTCATGACAGCGATCGCTTTCACCAGGCCGGAATAATCGAGGTCGCATAATTTTGGGGATCGGCTCACCGCAATACTGCCCATTGCTATCCCTATGGCGACAAATAGGCAGGCGATAATGCGCCAACCACTCATGATACTGGCCATCTGGTACTTCGCAGCGTGATGCTACATACGCAAGCGGATCGTTTAAATACCCTGGCATTTCGTCCTGCGATATCACCAGATGCTCAACACCAGGATGGTAGGCGACGAAGACCACGCCTTTTTCAGACATCGTCTGCAGAAGCTGATTATCACTATTTAGCATTAAACCGCGATTCTGCTCACGCAAAACGCTTAGCTCTCGGCGCAAATCAACAATTTCTTTAGCGCGCAAATACAGTTCACGCTCGCGATCGCGCAGCGGTTCAGACAGTTCGACGGCCTGCTCTTTGAGCTGGCGCTCTAAATTTTCAGCGTGCTCGGCGCGCAATACGGCTATTTGTTGCTTGTGATCACGACCGCCACGCTCCATTAGCGCATCGATTTCTTCACTTTTTTGCGCAACGAGACGCTTCTGGCTGGCAAATCGTGACTCGAGCTCTTTAAACCTCACAGCCAAATCAGCTAAATGTTCTTTTTGCGCTTTGATGACCGACTCGCGCTCACGCAATTGCGCAGTTAACTCTTCCCCTTGCTGATCGAGCTTGCGCTGAAAAGCCTCCGCTTGGGTGAGCAAATTTAATTTTTCAGCGTTGCGAGACGCCACTAGCTTAGCGCGATACCGTCGATTAAAGACTGGGCCAAGGCTGCCATCAGCTTGCGATTGCTTCACCGATGAGGGGGCTGCACGAGTGTTCGGCGCTTCCGCTGCTGCAGTCGTTACCGTAGCGCGGGCAGGATCAGCACCGGCCGGCGATTTAAAAAAATCGGCAATCCCCGATTGCGGAGCCGCCCGACTATCGCGATCACTAATTATACCGAGCCGATTGCGCTCTGCAGCCGCAATCATGCGCTGGAAAGTCCCGCCAGACCCCATGTCTGGATCCCAGAGTTGGCGGCGATACCAGGCCACAGGGCAGGCACTGCGACAGGCAACCTTAATAGGACCAGCACCAAGGTCCGGGCCATAGCTGGCGTGATCCAGCAAATGCCGCAGCGGAATATTCCAATTACCCGTTACCCGACCGCGGGTATCAAAGCTAATGGTAAAAAAAACCGCCCCTAAAATTTTGAGACTATCCTCAATCTGTACAAAAGCCGCTTGCACTTCGTCGCCAGCAAAATCGGCAATACCGACCACATCATCTAATACCGCTTCAAACTCAGAAAAAAACATCTCTTTAGCGACACTGTCATCTTTGAAGAAAACAACTGCCTCGGTTAATGCCCCCAAGTGAACCTCCCAGCTTTGCTGAATACACGGCAGTAAGCGCTGATTACGAGAACGACCGATAGCGAAGCATTATAGGAACACAATAGAGAAGCGGATAGTAAAACTGAATAAAATCTGTGTTAGTGCAAATCGACGACGCACGCCGGATAAGCGCAGAGATAATAAAAGAGGGAAGTTGGCGGACCGGACGGGACTCGAACCCGCGACCTCCGGCGTGACAGGCCGGCATTCTAACCAACTGAACTACCGGTCCAGAAACAGCATCAAACCTAATGCGATGCTGGCGCATCATTTAGGCAAGATAAAAATAGGGGAGGTCTAAATAAAAAGTTGGCGGACCGGACGGGACTCGAACCCGCGACCTCCGGCGTGACAGGCCGGC